>ERZ857750.3-NODE-3-length-410656-cov-7.984445_pt1 | contig 410656 bp, 333 predicted proteins | sample MGYA00519915_ERZ857750 | MGnify/ENA primary metagenome ERZ857750 (study PRJEB31778, sample SAMEA3449358) | human gut metagenome | biome: human gut; feature: human-associated habitat; material: faeces | place: United Kingdom | collected 2010/2012 ...
GATATTCATAATTGGGTGCGTTTGAAATTCTACACCCAAATATACACCCAATATTCGGAATAGCAAAAGGCATTTAGAAAGATTTAGATTTACCCTATACTTTGGATAGTATATGATTATCAGTGATTTGCAATTTTATGATATTTCTTGAAAGTATAGGTTCAAGAGCCTGTACATACTAACACATTCTTCACTAAATACTCTTTTCCATCACAGTGAATCCGTATATTTCCAAACTCCTCTCCGGTGATTCGTGCCTCTCCTTCTACGATGGTGACGCCGTTACCCGTAAGCCGGGCTTTTACCCCGAGCGTAAGTTTACGGACGGTCTTGTTCTTCCGGTCGATAATCTTTGCCAAGTCGAAACTTGGGTCTTTCATCGCCACTATACCATATTTGGAGGCACTTTTGATACTGTCTAGTATCTTGGCGGAGTATAAAAGAGTTTTTGTCGGGATACATCCCTCGTTTAGGCAGACGCCACCGATAGCGTTCTTCTCGAAAAGGATCGTTTTTAATCCATTCTCCGAAGCCCTTTCGGCGGCGGTGTAACCCGCAGGTCCACCGCCTATGATTGCTATGTCATATTCCATATACATTAATTATAATTATTTGAATACTAAAATTCGTTCCTCTAATGGGGCGAATTGTTTTTCTCCCGGTTCTTGCGTAGAGGTACCGAACGGCATCTCGGCGATCAGTTTCCAGTTCGGATTGATATGCCATTGTTTAGCGACCGCCTCGTCGATCAACGGGTTGTAATGTTGCAGAGAAGCGCCGAAACCGGCGTCTTCCAGCATAGTCCATATCGCGAGTTGATGCATAGCCGATGTCTGTTGGGACCATACCGGGAAATTATCTTTATAAGAAGGGAATTGCTTCTGCAAGCCTTCTACTACCGCCGTATCCTCGAAAAAGAGGACCGTGCCATAGCCAGCCTCGAAAGAATTATCTATCTTTGCCTCGGTAGCCTTATAGGCTTCGGCGGGGACGATTTTACGAAGCGTGTCTTTTACGATTTCCCAAAGCTTCTTGTGGCTTTCACCCAGTAGCAGTACGATTCTCGTAGACTGCGAATTGAATGCGGAGGGAACGTGAGTGACCGCTGTCTTAATAATCTCATGAATCTCGTTGTCGGAAATGGGAGAGTTGTTACCTATTCCATAATGTGTCCGGCGATGCTGGATCGCTTCTTTAAAACTTCTTGCCATAATGAATATCATGTTATGTTGTTATATACCTATAACTAATTTAAGACATGATTTGTTGAGGAAAAAATATTTGAGAATTCTTGCGGATAAATCAAAATAATTCTTACCTTTGCACCCTGTAAAGATAAGACTCTATTAGAATCTTCGTTTTTGTTCATGATGCTAGTTCAGAAAGGGAAGACACATAGCAGGAGTTGACTTAAATTTCGTATAATTTAAAAGAACAGATTAGAAATGTCTAAAATTTGTCAAATTACTGGAAAGAGAGCAATGGTTGGAAACAACGTTTCTCACTCAAAGAGAAGAACGAAACGTAAGTTCAATGTCAACCTGTTTACGAAGAAGTTCTACTGGGTAGAGCAGGATTGCTGGGTTAGCTTGAATATATCTGCGGCTGGCTTACGTACAATCAATAAGTTAGGTTTGGATGCGGCTATCAAGATGGCGGCTGAAAAAGGTTATTTGAACGCATAATTTGTGGAGGATATAGAAAATGGCAAAAAAAGCAAAAGGAAATAGAGTACAGGTAATCCTTGAGTGTACAGAGCACAAGGAAAGTGGAATGCCGGGTATGTCTCGCTATATCACTACGAAGAATAGAAAGAATACTACTCAGAGATTGGAATTGATGAAATACAATCCGGTTTTGAAGAAGATGACGTTACACAAAGAAATTAAGTAATAGGAGATTTTAAACGATGGCAAAAAAAGCAGTTGCAACATTTAAGAAAGGTGACGGTCGTACTTATTCCAAAGTGATTAAAATGGTTAAGTCTCCGAAAACAGGTGCATACATCTTCCAAGAAGAAATGATCCCTAACGAAGCAGTAAAAGATTATTTCGCTAAATAATAAATTAGCGAATTAAAAGAATATAAGAGGCTTCTCTCCGATAAAGCGGAGGGGAGCTTTTTTTATGCCCTAAACTTTTGAAAGTATAGTTGGTTACAAACAAAATATTTTCTTAATTTTGTTGGGTTAATTTGTAGAGACAGGGCATGCCCCGTCTCTTCCCATCCAAATGGTAGTTTGTATGAAATAATAATATAACAAGATAAAATAATTAAAGCTATGAGATTCGATGTATCCAGCACTGCGCTATTATCACGTTTACAGTCTATAAGCAAGGTTATCGCTTCCAAGAACTCTTTACCGATTCTGGACAGCTTCCTTTTTAACCTAGAAGGAAATACGCTTACGGTGACAGCTTCCGATGCCGAGACCCGGTTGGTGACTTCCGTAGACGTCATGAATGCCCAAGGTGCCGGACTCTTTGCGGTTTCCGCCAAGATATTGCTCGATCCGCTGAAAGAGCTTCCCGAACAACCGCTTACTTTTGATATCAATGATGAGAATTTGGAGATTTTCATTCATTTCCAGAATGGAAAGTATAATTTTATCGGTCAGAAAGGGGACACATATCCGCAGCAGAAGCCGTTGAATGATAACGCTATCTCTATCTCGATGGATGCCCAGATGCTGTTAAACGGCATCAGTCGTTCCTTGTTCGCCACAGCCGATGATGAGCTTCGCCCTGTAATGAATGGTGTCTATTTCGATATCCATACGGATGATTTGACGTTCGTGGCATCAGACGGACATAAATTGGTTCGCTTGCGTAACTTGGCGGTGAAATCCCCGGAACGGGCTTCTTTCATTTTGCCGAAGAAGCCGGCTAATTTATTGAAGAATTTGTTGGCGAAGGAGTCGGAGCAAGTATTGATTAAGTTTGATGATAACAATGCGTATATTACTTGCACGAACTTCGAGATGGTTTGTCGTTTGATCGAGGGGCGTTACCCGAACTATAATAGTGTGATTCCTCAAGAAAACCCGTTTAAGGTAACGATCGATCGTATCTCTTTCTTGAATGCTTTAAAGCGTGTTTCTGTCTTTTCTAATCCGGCGAGCAGCTTGGTGAAGTTGCACTTGAAGGATAGCTTGATTACGGTTTCCGCCCAAGATATCGATTTCTCCACTTCTGCGGAAGAGCGTATTGTTTGTCAGTTTGACGGGACGGAGTTAAGCATCGGTTTTAAGGCTACATATCTGATCGAGATCCTTGGAAATATCAGCTCGGAAGAGGTTGTATTAGAATTAGCGGACCCTTCACGTGCCGGCTTGATCGTTCCTTCTGAGAATGATGAGGACGAGGACTTGCTCATGTTGCTGATGCCGATGATGTTGAATGACTAATAAATAAATAATGCAGTTAAACTTAAGGAACCCGCTGGTCTTTTTTGATTTAGAGACCACGGGTATAAATATCGTAAAGGACCGTATCGTAGAGATTTCCTACGTGAAGGTCTTCCCAAATGGGAAAGAAGAAACGAAGACACGCCGGATAAATCCCGGTATGCCTATTCCCCCCGAATCTACCGCTATTCATGGCATAACCGATGAAGATGTAAAAGATTGTCCGACCTTTAAGGAGATCGCTAAATCTTTGGCAACCCAGATCGAGGGTTGTGATTTGGCCGGATATAATTCCAACCGTTTTGATATACCCATGCTTGCCGAGGAGTTTCTGCGTGCGGGTGTGGATATCGATTTGAACCGGCGCAAATTTATCGATGTACAGACGATTTTCCATAAGATGGAGCAACGTACGTTATCTGCCGCTTATAAATTCTATTGCAATAAAAGCTTGGAGAACGCTCATACGGCTGAGGCTGATACGTTGGCTACGTATGAGGTGTTGAAAGCGCAGCTGGATCGCTATCCGGATTTGAAGAATGACGTAGCTTTCCTTTCCCAATATTCCTGCTACTCGAATAATGTGGATTTCGCCGGACGTATGGTTTACAACGATAAAGGCGAGGAGGTTATTAACTTCGGTAAGTATAAAGGCCGTTTGGTAACGGAGATCTTGAAGTCGGATCCGGGTTATTATTCTTGGATCATGAATGGCGATTTCCCGTTGAATACGAAGAAAATGTTGACAGAGATCCGTTTGAGAGACTTTAATTCAAAATAAGGCGATGAATAATTTTGAGTTTTGCAATCCTGTAAAGGTTGTGTTCGGCAAAGGAAGTATTGCCCGTTTGTCTGCGTTACTTCCAGAAGGAAGTAAGGTTCTGGTGGTATACGGTGGCGGTAGCATTAAGAAAAATGGCATTTATGAGCAGGTGACGGCAGCTTTGAAAGACTTCCATACCTATGAGTTTGGTGGTATCGAGGCGAATCCCCGTTATGAGACTTGTATGAAGGCTGTTGAGTTGGTGAAGAGGGAGAATATCGATTTCTTGCTGGCGGTAGGCGGCGGATCAGTGATCGACGCTACGAAATTTATCGCTTCGGCTACGTTTTTCGAGGGAGATCCTTGGGATATCTTGTCGAAAGGTGGCGTGATAAAGAAAGCGCTTCCTTTAGGAGTAGTGCTGACTTTGGCCGCTACCGGTTCGGAAATGAATGAACGGGCGGTAATTTCCCGGGAATCTGTTCATGAGAAATTGAATTTCATGTCTCCGTTGGTGTTCCCTAAGTTCGCTATCTTAGATCCGCAGGTAACTTATTCTTTACCAGAGCGACAGGTGGCTAACGGTGTCGTTGATTCGTTTATCCATGTGGTCGAGCAATACCTGACTTATCCGGTGAACGCTAAGGTTCAAGATTATTTTGCCGAGGGATTGATGAAGACAATCGTGGAAGAAGGCCGCAAGGTCTTGCAAAACCCGAATGATTATGATATTCGTGCTAATTTGATGTGGGCGGCTACGAATGCCTTGAACTGTTGGATCGGCCAAGGAGTACCCCAAGACTGGTCCTCACACCGTATGGGATATGCATTGACGGCGCAGTTTGGCTTGGATCATGCCCAGACTTTGGCGGTTATCTTGCCGGGTGTCATGACCTATATGCGTAAGGAGAAAGCGGCGAAACTGATCCGGATGGGAGAGGTCGTATTTGGTATTACCGAAGGATCTGCCGATGAAAAGGCGCAAAAGTCAATAGAGGCTACGGAAGATTTTTTCCATTTCATGGGATTAAAGACCCGTCTTTCCGACTATGGGATCAAGGAGTCCGACTTGGATGCTTTGGTGGAACCTATCGATCGAATGGGATGGAAACTTGGCGAATATGGCAATATAAACTCAAAAGTAGCCAAAGAGATTCTTTTGTTGAGGTTGTAGAGACGCAACGTGCTACGTCTCTACTGGCAAAGATAAATTGATTCGATATATGACATTGAAAGATAAACATATTATATTAGGGATTACGGGGAGTATAGCCGCATACAAAGCCGCTTATATCATCCGGGGATTGGTGAAAAAAGGAGCCGAGGTACAAGTGGTTATCACGCCGGCGGGAAAAGAGTTTATCACTCCGCTTACGTTATCGACGTTGAGTAGCCACCCTGTAATCAGCGAGTTTTTTTCCAATAGGGATGGTACATGGAATAGCCATGTGGATCTGGGGCTTTGGGCGGATGCCATGTTGATTGCTCCGGCTACCGCTTCCACGATCGGTAAGATGGCGAACGGAATCGCCGATAATATGCTGATAACTACTTATCTTTCTTGCAAATCCCCTGTATTCGTGGCTCCGGCCATGGATTTGGATATGTTCGCTCATCCGAGTACCCAACAGAATCTGGAGCGCTTGCGTTCATTCGGTAACCGGATTATCGAACCTGCCGAGGGGGAATTGGCGAGCCATTTGGTTGGTAAAGGCCGGATGGAAGAACCCGATAAGATTATCGAGGTTTTGGAAGACTTCTTTTTCGCTCAAAAAGATCTTGAAAAAAAAAAAATCTTAATAACAGCAGGTCCGACATATGAAAAGATAGATCCCGTACGTTTTATAGGTAATTACTCTTCCGGTAAGATGGGGTTCGCTTTAGCGGAAGCTTGTGCGGAGAGAGGGGCGGAGGTGACTTTGGTCGCTGGTCCGGTCTCTTTAAAAACACATCATCCGGCTATTAAACGAATCGATGTTGAGTCTGCCGGGGAAATGTACCAAGCGGCGATGACCGCATTCCCGAGTAGCGATGCTGCCATATTATGTGCCGCTGTCGCCGATTACCGTTCGGAGAATGCTTCCGAGCAGAAGATCAAACGGGAAACAGAGGGAGAGATGACGCTTCATTTGGTTCCGAACCCGGATATCGCCGCCTCTTTGGGTGCGATCAAGCGGGAAGGACAGGTCATGGTGGGGTTCGCCCTGGAGACGAACGACGAGGCCACTCATGCCGAAGGTAAACTGAAGCGGAAGAATCTCGATTTCATCGTTTTGAATTCTTTACGAGACCAAGGTGCCGGTTTCCGTTGCGATACCAATAAGATCACGATTATCGACAATGCCGGAGGAGTAACGAGCTATCCGCTCAAAACGAAGCGGGAGGTAGCCTGTGATATCGTAAATAAGTTGGTAACATTATTGAAATGAGAAAAGTAAGAAGACTGTTTTATCTATTCATGCTTTGCGCCGCTCCTTTTTGTGGGAAGGCGCAAGAGTTGAACGCCCGTATCACGGTGAACGGAGACAAAATTGCGACCGCTAACAAGCAAATCTTCACGACCTTACAGAACTCCTTGACTGAGTTCGTGAATAACCGGAAATGGACGGATGCCACGTTTGCCGTCAATGAGAAGATCGATTGTACGATGACGATTATCGTGAATGAATTGGATGAGACGAACTTCAAGAGCGAGATCCAGATACAAGCCCGCCGTCCGGTCTATAATTCCAGTTATACAACTACTCTTCTGAATTTCAGGGATCAACAGTTGGATTTTGAGTATACGGAGGGCGAGCCGTTGGACTATAACTCAAATACGCTGACCAGCAATCTTACGGCCACTATCGTGTTTTACGTCTATGTGATCTTGGGGCTTGATTTCGATAGTTTCGCTCCGAAAGGTGGAACTACCTATATACAACAAGCCCAGCAAATCGTGAACATGGCCCAGTCTGAGATGTCGTGGACGGGCTGGAAAGCTTTTGATAGCAACCAGAACCGCCATGCCGTAGCGACGGCTTTGCAAGATAACGCATCCGACGCTTTCCGGGAAATGTGGTACACGTATCACCGGAAAGGACTCGATGAAATGGCAGCAAATCCGGATCGTGGACGTACGACGATCATTAGTGCGCTTCCCGCCTTGCAGGAAGTAAAGAAAGCCCGGCCTACCTCTGTGCTTCTACAAATGTTCGCCGACGCTAAATTAGATGAGATTATCGCAATTTATTCGAAAGCGACCACACAAGAGCGGCAAGAGGGCTATAAGATGCTGTTCGAGATCTATCCGGCACAATCCACTCGCTTGGAAGAGCTTCAAAAACCAGTAAGGTAAAATAGTTATGTTGAAATCCTTATTTATACAGAACTTTGTCTTGATAGACAATTTGGATATCCGCTTTGATAAAGGCTTCTCGGTGATAACGGGTGAGACCGGAGCGGGAAAATCAATTATATTAGGAGCCTTGTCTTTGGTGCTGGGACAGCGTGCGGATGGCAAGAGTATAAAGAAAGGTTCGGATAAATGTGTGATCGAGGCCGTATTTGATGTCTCAAAATATCAGTTGGAGCCTTTCTTCCTAAGTAACGACCTTGAGTACGACGCGGATAGCTGTATCTTGCGTCGGGAACTTTATGCCTCCGGCAAATCCCGTGCCTTCGTCAATGATTCTCCGGTTTCCCTTACGATCTTAAAAGAGTTGGGAAGCCGCTTGATCGATATCCATTCGCAGCATCAGAACCTATTGTTGGGCGACAACCGTTTCCAGCTGAAAGTGATCGATGTAATGGCCGAAAATGAGATCTTGCTCATTCTTTATAAGAAGGAATTTACTCGTTATCAGGCGTTGCGAAGGGAACTGAAAGATTTGAGGGACAAAGCGGCTCAAAGCAAGCAGGAGGAGGACTATATCCGTTTTCAATTGGAACAATTGGACGAAGCCAACCTTCAACCGGATGAGCAGGATGAGTTGGAGCAAGAGCAAGAAACTCTCTCGCATGCGGAGGAGATCAAAAGCTCTTTATATAAGGTAACCGAACTCTTGGACGGCGAGGAGCAAGGAGCCATCCAAATACTCAAGGAAGCCCTTTCCACCGTGGATTCCTTAGAAAGATATTTCCCGAAAGCCAAGGAGATCTCCGAGCGAATCCGCTCGGCTTATATCGACTTGAATGATCTGGCTTCCGAGACAGACGTTTTAAAGGAAGATGTAGAGTTCAACCCGGAACGATTGGAATGGGTGAATGAACGCTTGAATATCCTTTATACACTTCTGCAAAAACACCGTGTCTCCACCGTGGATGAATTGATTGCTATACGGGATCAATACCAAGAGCAATTGCGTGCGATCGATTCTTTCGATGAGCAAATCGGTTTGTTAGAGAGTCAATTGGATGCCTCGTATAAAGAGTTGCTTCAACAAGCCTCCGTGCTTAGCGAGCAGCGTAAAGTCGCTTCCACGGCGATGGCCTCGCAATTGGTCAAGATGATTATTCCGTTGGGGATGCCGAATACCCGTTTCCGTGTGGACATCCTTCCTCGCAAAGAGCCGGAGAGCGATGGAATGGACGATATCCGATTTATGTTCTCCGCCAATAAGAGCGCGGAATTGCAGCCGGTAGCCCAAACCGCTTCCGGAGGTGAGATCTCCCGGTTGATGCTCTGCATTAAGGCTATGATTGCCGGGTTCACCGCTTTACCTACTATTATCTTTGATGAGGTAGATACGGGGGTATCGGGTGATATCGCCGATAAAATGGGGGATATCATGCAAGAACTCGGAACAAAGATGCAAGTTTTCGCTATCACTCACTTACCTCAGATAGCGGCGAAGGGGCAAGCTCATTATTTTGTTTATAAGAAGGATACCAAAGACCGTACGCTGACCCGTATCAAGCAATTAGAGGGGGAGGAACGTGTGAACGAGGTGGCCCGTATGTTGAGCGGAGCCTCGTTGACAGAGGCTTCTCTTGCCAATGCGAAAGATTTGTTGGGTATCAAGGATTAAACCTTTCTGAAGTAGGGCAGTCTTAGATAAAAGAACAAACGATTCGCTTTATTATTAACTTAAAATTGAAAAGACATGAAACGATTCAGCTTACTATGTGTGTTGGCTATATTGTGCAGTTTACCCGCTTACAGCCAGTTTTGGATCAGTTTTGGGTGGAATGAACCGCATTGTCAAAATTGTCTTTGGATGGAGCAAGCGATGCATTTGCCCGCTCGCCAAGCAGCGGAATACCATAAGATTATCCATAAGTACGGACAGAAAATAGAGAAGGAGGCCCGCCGTGACTATCGGTATTGGGACCGTGCGGCTCGCCGTATTTACGATTTGCGTATGGAAAGGGATCGTAAGATCCAACGTCTATTGACTCCGGCCCAGTTCAATCTATATGTCCGTTTTGTAAGGGAGCATCCGCAACGTATCCATGATTATCGGGGATGGTATGCGAATCCGAGATATCCGGATCGCCGCCCGTCCCATGACTGCCGTCGATATGAGGATAACTATTGGAATTACCGCTGGGGTACCATTCACCATGACAATCATTGGAGAGACGACCGGCATGACTCAGATAGACATTGGGATCGTGACAACCATCGTCATGACTATCGGAAACCAGCGAAACCGGATAAGCCCAAACCTAAAAAGAATAAGAAGGATCGGGACGATAGAAAAGAACGGTATTATAGCAATGGGCGAAAGGTCTAATAATTCAACCATAGCTTGAAAGAGGCCCATTTTTCTTTGCTGACCAATATTTTCTCTTTATGTTCCGGCTTTATGTGGACAATGACCTTATTCTGAAAATAGGGCTCTATTTTCACGATGGATTCGATATTTATGATCGTCTGCCGGTTCGTCCGGAAAAATTTATCGGGATCTAATTGTTCCATGAGTTTATCCAGCGGGAAATCGATTATGTACTCCTTGTTTTGGCGTGTGACAGCGAAGGTGATCTTGTTTAATGAATAAAAGTGGGCGATATCCTCCACCTGTAAAGTGATCAGTTTCTCGTTGCCGGAAATAAGGAAACGGGTCCTGTATTTCTTGCCGGGATACGTGAGGGAATGGAGTACTTCCAATAAATCATTTTGCTCTAAGAGCTTCTGGTTGTACTTAGACGTGACATGCTCGAATTTTTGGATGGCTTCCTCCAATCTCTCTTGTCGTATCGGTTTGAGTAGATAATCAATACTGTTTACCGTAAAGGCCCGGACTGCATATTCATCGTAAGCGGTCGTAAAGATAATGAGACTTGTAGGACAAGCCTGTTCTATAAATAAAAAAGAATTTCCATCCGACAACTGGATATCCAGAAAAACGATATCCGGATGCGGATGGGAAGCGAACCAAGCCACGGATGATTCGATGCTTCCGGGTATCTTGATGATATCCCATTGCGGGCGTAATTTCTTTATCATACCTTCCAGTAACCGGGCGGCCGGTTTCTCATCTTCGATAATGGCTACTTGGATATTATTCATAAATAAGTGGGATTGATACGGTGAATTGGTGATCATTTTTTCGGATCTGGATATCCTGCTTACATAGTAATTGATAACGCTCCGACAAATTCTTTAATCCTTTACCGGATGCGTTTGAGACTTTTTTAGGCCGTAATGTATTGCTGACGCATAGATATCGACTGTTCCTTTCAGTATATACCCGTATGGTCATCGGGTTAAAATCGTCGATATAATTATGTTTCACGACATTCTCGGCTAGTAGTTGCAGTGTCAGAGGGGGCAATTGATGGTCAATGACGTTGTCGGGAAGATCGCGTTCCAACGACAAACAATCTCCCAGCCGGACTTGATGGAGGAATATATAGGAATCCAGAAAATCAAGCTCCTCTTTTAAAGAGACGATCTGGCACTGTTGCTGGCGGAGCACGTAACGGTATACCTCGGATAGATGCTGCGTAAACTTGACCGCCGTAGCCGGATCATACTCTATCTCTGCTATCAATGTATTCAAGCTATTGAATAGGAAATGAGGATTTAGCTGGCTTTGGAGAGCGGTATATTTAGCTTGTATAGATTCTGCTTCCAATCTTTGTTTCTCCTTATATAAATTCAATGTATAACGCATCGAATAATTAATCAAGAGAAGGCTGAAAATGATCATCTCCACGAACCAGACGGCTATTACCAAACCGGCCCCTTTTGCCCGGATCACGAAAGGATCGCCAATGCTTGTGATCCATTTCAACGAGATAAACAGGGTACAATTCATAAGTAGCAATAGGATCGCTACCAGCAGATAATGCCATAACATCCGGCTTTTATCGATATAATATAATGGATAGTTGGTAGCCATCCAATGGCTGCTGACCAGTAAACTGAAACCGAACAAGTTGAATACCGCTATCGTGATGGACAAAGCGATCAATGAGATCTTTATATCGGGGATGCGCTCTTGTAGCTCCGTATGATATAACAGCAAGAAATAGGAAAAGACCCCTAATGCCGAAAACAAAAGGATACATGCCGATTTCCCGTATGATATTTCTTTCATGACCTATTCTTTTTCGCGAAGATAATAAATTGCCCGTTCGAAATCCGTCTTCGCCATCTGTGCGTTTAGTTTGGATTGTATATAATTAACCTGAGCTTGCTGATGATATAATTGAGCGTTGATAACCTCGACGATGGAAACATTCCCCTCCTTATAACGCTCCATGGCCATTTGCTCACTTTCGGATGCTTTTGATAATGAGCTCTCGGTTAGTTCGACTTTATCGATAGCTTGTTTATAGTTGTAATGGGCGGTTTGTATTTCCAGCCGGATCTTATCTTGCGTCTTGCTGAGATTCTGTTGAGCCATATTGATGGCGTACGAGGAAGCGTTGCGGGTACTCTTACGTTTTCCCCATTCGAAGAGCGGGATACTGAGCTTGGCGTAGATCGCATAGTTCGGATCTAGGTCGGATTTGAAGTTATAGCCCGGTGAGGAATAACTTCCATCTACTCCAATATGGAATTGGGGTAAGAAATGGGCATCCGCTATTTTCCGGGATGATTCCTGTAACTCGATCTTGTTTTTGGCGATCCGGTATTCCGGCCTGCTGGTTATCGCATTATCTATCTCATCCGATAAAGGGATAAATTGTTTGAGGGCGATTACGGAATGATCGATCGGCAAGGTATCGCTCGGGTTTACACCAGCGAAAGAATTAAGGGCCAAACGTGCGATCTCGGCGTTATCACGAGTTTGCAATAACTGGAAATCTGCATCGTTTAGCTTTACCTCCGCCATAAGAAGATCGTTTCGATCGATGTATTCGACTTCTACCCGGTGGCGTACGACGTCCACCAGTTGCTGTATGGATGTACGAAATGCCTGTGCCACGAAAACCAGCTCGTGCTGGGCTACCGCATTCCAATAGTAGATATCGGCGTCGTGTAGGGTATTGCTTTTTATACGATCGGATTCATTGGATGCCAACTCTTTTTCTTGTCGTGCTTTTTGGTAGTTGGCACGAATGCCGCCTCCGGTATAAATCGGTTGCGAGAGGGAGAGAGTCGCCCCATATTTCAGATCTTTACCTTGAAAATAAAGGGGGGAATTCATAGATGGCAAATCAATCGATAATTCTAGCGGATTACCGGTATAATTGAAATTACCTTCCGCCGAGAGTTTCGGTTTGAAATCCGCACGGGCCGATTTGATCATTTCCTGTTTCATGGCCTCGTTGTATCCCGCTGCTTTCAAGTCTTGGTTGTATTCCAAGACTTTTTCCCTATATTGCGCTTGATAATCGCTGTTTTGTGCGATTAACGGGAAGGATAGGAAGGATAAGAGACCGCTGATAATATATACTTTGTCCATTTTTATCGTTTATTTGTGAGGTGAATGAATCCGGTAAAACAATGCGTATAACGTCGGGGTTACGAATAACGTAAGTAAGGTGGCGAAGGTGAGTCCGAAGATAATAGTCGCCGCCATTCCACCGAACGCTACGTCGAAAAGTAAAGGCACCATTCCTAAAATAGTCGTGGTAGCCGCCATCAAGACCGGGCGAGTCCTTGAGATGGTTGCCTCTATGATCGAGTCGTATGGAGAGATACCGTTACGACGTTGCGTGTTAATCTCGTCTAATAATACGATTACGTTTTTGATAATCATACCCAAGAGCCCCAACCATCCGGCGATCGGGAAAAAGCCGAAATCGAACCCGGTAAGTAACATACCGATCGCTACCCCGATTAAGGAGAGAGGGAGCACGCAAAGGATGATTATCGGTTGACGGAAATTGGAGAATAAAGCGACCAATATAACAACCAACATCAAGAAAGCCAGCGGGAAGAATTTGACAAGGGCTTGCAATCCCTCTGTCTGGTCTTTATATTGTGAATCCCAGAAGAAGCTATATCCTTGGGGCAGGTTCATTTTCTCGATCTCTTCCCGAATCTCACCGTGTACCTCAGACATGGTGTAACCGTTTTTCACGCCACACATCGCTGCCATAGACAATTGCCGGTTGTAGGTCTTGATCTGCGGATATTCCCATGCGGAGGTTACCTGTCGGGTTACTTGTGACAAGGGTGCGGATTTCTCTCCGTTCCACACCGAGAAATCACCTAATGAACGGGGATCGTCGATTCCGCTCTTCTCCGATTTCAATAAGACCGGGACTTTCTTTTCCTCATCCCGGTAAATCCCGATAACCGTACCTTCCTCGATGGATTTGACGGATTCCATCAAATTAGCCTTGGTGATACCTAAGAAACCGGCTTTTACCGGATCATATACCGGGCGTATCATATAGGTCATATTACCCCATTCATTCCGGGCATCGGTTACTTTCGGGTTCCTTCGCATAATGTCGATAGCTACTCCGGTCAAAGAGTCCAATACCGCCGGGTCCGGTCCGAGGAAACGGGCTTCTATCAAGGCTTCCGTAAGCGGGCTTAACTCAAACTTGTTCACCTTGATGAGCGGTTCCGGATATTTTAAGCGAATTGAGTCTTGTAGCAAGGCATGCAATTCCCGGGCCTCTCCGGATGTCTTGCATTTTACCAATAATTGGGCATAGTTTGGTTGGGGACCGAAGCTAACGTTCGATAGATAATAACGGGGCGGTGTCCGTCCGATATAAGAGGAAACCATTTCCGTCTGCGAATATTCTTGGATGGATTCGGCCATATCGGTAGCGTATCGATCGGTTTCCTCGATGGCTGTACCTTCCGGTAGCCACATATCTAAAGTGAAATACTGCTTATCGAGCGAAGGCACGAACACTTTCGGGATAAACTGGAAACTCCATGCGGAGATAACCAATAGAACGGATAAGCTACCTACTGTAGCGTATCGGTATTTGATGACAAGGCGTAGGGAAGACCGAAAATAATCATAGTATTTTCCAGAGAATAATTCCCCTGTTAACTCGTCCGGTCTGGGGCGCCGTACAAACTCTTGGATGAAGAATGGGGTTTGCGTAAGTGCGAACACCCAGCTGAACATCAAGGATACTCCGATCACGATCACTAAGGATGAAAGTAATTCGCCCGTGATATGCGGTGAATAGTAAATGGGCAAGAACGTGAGGATCGCGATAGCCGTAGCCGCCAGTAGAGGCAGGGCGGTGGATGAGCAAGCCCTCATGATCGCGATACGTTTGCGCATGCCTCGTTGCATATTTACCAAGGCAGAGTCCGATACTACGATGGCGTTATCTACCAACATACCCATCGCGATGATGATAGCGGCAAGAGACATTCGTTGCAAGGCGATCCCGTTGGCGAACATGACAATTAAAGTGGCGAAGATAGAGAAAACCAATCCGCTACCGATCAAAAGGCCGTTTTTGAAACCGATAAAGAACAATAAGATCGCTACTACGGTCACGACGGAGATGATCAAGTTCAAGATAAATCCTTGGTTGGCCACGGCGGACTCATATCCTTGGTCGTATATGGAGGTGAGCTCAAAACCCTTGGGCATGGTCTCCGAAAATGATTGAATACGCTTTTTCACGGCCTTGGCCATATCGACCACGTTCCCGGTCGGTATGGTAGAGATAGCGATACCGACCGCTTGCTTGTTATTGATGCGCATGAAGTTTTGGGGCGGAGTCTGGTAACCCTCTTCGATACGGGCGATATCGCCTAGCCGGAAATGCTCGCCGGAATGAGATACGATCGTAAGGTTACGGATATCATCCAAGGAGTAAAAATTACCGGTGGATTCGATACGTATGCGAGTCTCCCCGTTGCGAATACTCCCGGCGTCTACCACTTTATTCTGTCCGTCGAACGCCCGTTTGATATCAGCTGTCGTAATACCCCGATTGGATAAGATCGTGGGGTTTATCCGGATATCGATTACGGGAGTTTGTATGCCGTAGATCTCTACCTTTGCCACGTCTTTTACTTTCAGTAAATCGTCTTTGATCAGTTTGGCTTGATCTTCCAGTTCCCGGTAGGTATAAGATTCTCCGGTCAATCCGTAGAAAACACCCAATACATCGCCAAAATCATCATTGACGATGGAGGTTCCCGCTCCGGAAGGTAATTTGCCTTGTACGTCGTTTACCTTTCGGCGTAGTTTATCCCATAACTGCTGCATCTCATCAGCCCGGATTTCCTTTTTCACGTAGACCGTGATTTTGGAAAGTCCAGCCCGGTTCTCTGTCTTCAGATAGTATAACTCGCCTAAGGATTGAATGGCTTCTTCCAGCACATCCGTCACTTGGGACTGAACTTCCGAGGGGGAGGCGCCGGGATAAGGGGTAAGTACCAAGGCTTGCTTGATCGTAAACGGGGCATCTTCCAGTTTTCCCATCTTTGCGTAAGAGAACAGCCCCCCTGCCAAGATCAGGACTAGCAGGAGCCATGTAACCGCTTTGTTTTTCAGGAAATATTTGATGAATTTTTGCATCTTACTTATTTTTGGATGGTTACGGTACTATTTTCGGAAAGGAAACGTTGCCTTGTCAATACGACAAGGTCATTTTCCGTGATTCCTTCCACGATCTCTATCTGGTTATTTCTTTGCTCACCGAGTTTGACGGGAACGGAGTTAACCTTGTCTCCTTTAACCACCCATACATAATCTCCTTTTTGGGGGCGATGACAGATAGCCGTTAAGGGAAGCCATAGATTTTGAGACCGCTCTTCTTTGGGTAGGTCGATCGAGAGGATTCCACTCATTCCACCCAGCCATTCCATATCTGGATTTGGGACAATGGCGGTCAGCAGATAAGAGAGGTTATTGTTTGTCGTACTTTTAGACACATATAAATCGGAAGGGGTGATTGTCCGTTCGGGAGCCGTATCGAAATGGATTTCTATTTGACATAGCTTCTGTTTTTCTTTATCATATAAGTGTAAGGCGACTTCCTCTGGTATATAGGTCTCGATCTTCAGCCTGTCCAGTTCTATGAAGGTAAGGATTGGCTCGGTCGCTTTCACGTCTTGGAAAGGTTCGATATGGATATTTTGGATATACCCGTCGTAAGGGGCGCTCAGATGGGTATCGCTTAGGGCGTTGACGGCGGTCTCGTAATTGGATTTGGCGACAAGGAAATCCGCTTTCGCCTTCTCATAATTACTTCCGGAGATGTTATTCTTTTTGTAAAGGGCCTCGATCCGTTTATACTCTTGGTTGGTTTGCGAGTAGAGCGCCTCTGTTTGCTGCTTGCGAATCAAGAAGTCACGGTTATCGATCGAGAGGATCGTGCTGCCTTTGGAGAACGCTTGTCCGGGCCGTAAGTCGAAATTCAAGACGGGGCCATTGATGCGGAAAGAGAGGACTGTCTCATTATAGGGTCTTGATAGAAAGGTGTATTCACGACTTCTGCCGGTCTCTGTCTTTTTTATTGGAGAGATCACCTCGACAGGTAAGTTCGTGCCTTTGGACTTTGTGTTCTTTTGGCATGCCGATAAAAGGATGCCCAGAAGCAGGATATATGAAATTCTTCTCATAAGATATACCTAGTTATTTATTACCGGGCAAAAATAGAGGCAATGGGTGAAGGAATAAGGCGGATTTTTACTGAACCGGAAGATACCGTCGCTCAACTGGAAAATAGACCGGCCCAACCTTAATTTATAACGAGGCGGACGATGGAAGCCTTACACCGTGTATCACTATAGGCAATGCCCACTGCAACGCCTGTGCAGTGACAATTAGAACCGGTGATACGGTGAGTAAGCTTCCGCGGTTCCGCTTTTTTATGTACTTTTGCCGGCAAAAAAGGAGAAAGTAATGACATTGCCTTCAGAAGAACATATATTCCAGTATCCGGGACAAGGGCGGATCGAGGTGATTTGCGGTTCCATGTTTTCCGGTAAGACGGAGGAGCTTATCCGCCGTTTGAAGCGGGCTGAATTCGCCAAGCAGCGGGTGGAGATTTTCAAGCCTGCGATCGATACCCGCTATTCGCAGGATAACGTGGTCTCGCACGATAGTAATTCGATTCCTTCTACTCCGGTGGATTCTTCCTCCAGTATCCTATTGTTCACTTCCGAGATCGATGTGGTGGGGATAGACGAGGCCCAGTTTTTCGACGAGGGATTGGTAAACGTATGCAATCAATTGGCCGCTAACGGTATCCGGGTGATCGTGGCCGGGTTGGACATGGACTATAAGGGAGTTCCTTTCGGTCCTATGCCGGAGTTATGCGCTATCGCCGATGAGGTGACGAAAGTGCATGCCATCTGCGTGAAATGCGGACGTTTGGCTTACGTATCCCATCGTATCGTGGGAAATGATAAACGGGTCTTCTTAGGGGAACAATCCGAATACGAGCCTTTATGCCGGGAATGTTATGCGAAGGCTGAAGGTTTGAAGAATTGATTATTTATCCCTACATTTGTGAAATTAATAGTTTTGCGTTATATAAAGTATGAAAGAAAACGAAATGGTGTTCGGCATTCGTGCCGTGATTGAGGCTATACAGGCTGATAAGGAGGTAGATAAGATCCTTGTGAAAAGGGATTTACAAGGGGATCTATCCAAAGAGTTATTTGAGGTACTGAGAGGCCGTGAGATACCGGTACAACGTGTTCCGGCTGAACGCTTGGATCGTTTGACTCGAAAGAATCATCAGGGGGTGATCGCTTTTATGTCGGCGGTTACCTACCAGAGCTTGGAAGATATCATTCCTTTTGTGTATGAGCAAGGAAAAGATCCTTTCATCGTATTGCTGGATGGGGTTACGGACGTGCGTAATTTCGGCGCTATTGCCCGTACCTGCGAGTGTGCGGGAGTCGATACGATCGTGATTCCGGCAAAAGGAAGCGTTTCGGTAAACGCCGACGCGATCAAGACCTCTGCCGGTGCCTTGCATGTATTGCCGGTTTGTAAGGAGAAGAGTATCAACCAAGCGATCCGTTTCTTGCAGCAAAGCGGGGTGAAGGTATTTGCCGCCAGCGAGAAAGCGGCGGAGAATTATACGGCGGTGAAGTATGAAGGACCGGTAGCGATCGTGATGGGAGCGGAGGATACGGGTGTGTCTCCGGAGAACTTGCGCATCTGCGATAATATGGTAAAGATTCCGCAATTCGGAACGATCGGCTCCTTGAATGTATCTGTAGCCACTTCCATTCTGGTGTACGAGGTGGTTCGCCAACGTATGAACGAGCAACAATAATAATATGTATATAAACTAAAGAAGAAAATGAAGAAAGTTATCGCTACAAAAAACGCTCCCGCCGCTATCGGTCCGTATAGCCAAGCGGTGCAAGTAGGTAATATGCTGTTCGCTTCCGGACAACTGGGTATCGATCCTGCTACGGGACTTTTCGTTGAGGGATCCGTAAAGGAACAAACCGCCCAAGCGTTCAAGAATGTTCACGCTATCTTGGCAGAGGCAGGTTATAGCATCAATGATGTCGTAAAAACAACCGTATTTTTAGCGGATATGGGCGACTTCGCCGTTATGAACGAGGTATACGCCTCTCAGTTCGAAGGTGCGTTTCCCGCACGTTCGGCGGTAGCCGTTAAGACACTGCCGAAGAATGGTTTGGTAGAGATCGAGGTGATCGCCGTGAAAGAATAATCATAAGGAATAACGAGAGTAGTCTCATCGCTTGTCGAGACTACTCTCGTTATCCATCAAGACTACTCCCGTGATACGATGCGACTACTCTCGTAATTCATCGATACAGCTAATCTCAAAAGCCTATTATCTTCTTTTTCTGGGAGCGGGATTCATGTCACCCCTCTGTCCGAATAATTTCTCAATCAAATCCTTTCGTCCCATCTTTTGCAATACTTGCATGATCTGACGGCGTGACTCGGGTTTATACCAGAAGAAGAACTGGCGTTGTGCCAACTTTTGTTCTTTTGAGCGGGCCGTATATACTTTCTCCAACGTATAAGGATGATATCCGGTATAATACATCTCCGTAGCCAATGTCATCGGCGTAGGCGTGAAGTCTTGTACTTGCTCCAACTGGAAATGCAAGCTCTTGGTGATCACCGCCAGCTCCGCCATATCCGCCTCGGTACATCCCGGATGGCTGGAAATGAAATAGGGGATGAGTTGCTGGTTCAACCCGTATTGCCGGTTTACCTTATCGAATATCTTCTTGAACTGTCCGAATTGCGAGAAAGACGGTTTACGCATTTGTTTCAACACCTCGTCTTGCGTATGCTCCGGGGCCACTTTCAAACGGCCGGATACGTGGCGGGCGATTAATTCCTCGGTATAGGTTTGAGCTGCCTTGTTTAAAGACTCATCCGCATAACGGTGCAATAACAGGTCATAGCGTACACCGCTTCCGATAAACGACTTCTTGATCTCGGGAAGTCTATCTACCGCTTTGTAGATATCCAGTAGCGGCGTATGGTCCGCGTTCAAGTTCTTGCAAACGACGGGGGAGATACAAGACGGTTTCTTGCATTTGGCGCAAATTCGCTCATCTTTCCCCTTCATACGGTACATATTGGCGGAAGGGCCTCCCAAATCGCTTAGATATCCTTTGAAATCGGGCATTTCGGTAATCGCTTTCACTTCCTTCAAGATCGATTCCTTGCTTCGGGAGGCGATGAACTTCCCTTGATGCGCCGATATGGTACAGAACGCGCATCCTCCGAAACAACCCCGGTGGATATTCACCGAGAACTTGATCATCTCGAAAGCCGGTATCACTTTCCCTTTGTATTTGGGATGCGGCAAGCGGGTATAGGGAAGGTCGTAGGAAGCATCTATCTCCGCTTCCGTCATTGGAGGGAAGGGAGGATTCACTACGATCACCTGTTTTCCTACCTTTTGCAAGATACGTGAGGCATTGTATTTGTTGGATTCCTCTTCTATATACCGGAAATTCTTCGCTTGTTTCAATTTATCTTTTAGGCATTCCTCATGTGAGAAGAGCACGATATCGTCGTCTTTCGCATCCTCTTTGTCTGCCAGATAAACCGTTTGGCGGATGTTCTTGATCTCGTTGAAAGGAATGCCGGACTTTAGGCGGCGCACCAATTCCTTGATCGGCTTCTCGCCCATGCCGTAAATCAATAAATCGGCCGGGCTACTGGCAAGGATTCCCGGTAATAGCTTATCTTGCCAATAATCGTAATGCGTAAGCCGGCGTAATGAGGCCTCGATGCTACCCAATACGACGGGGACATCCGGATACAATTCTTTCAGTATTTTAGTATAGACGATGCTCGGATAGTCCGGACGCATTCCCGGACGTTGGTCCGGCGTATAGGCGTCGTCGCTGCGTAATCGCTTATTGGCAGTATAATGGTTGATCATTGAATCCATGGCACCGGCGGATACACCGAAGAAAAGCCGGGGAACGCCGAGCTTCTTGAAATCCCGGTAATCTCCCCGCCAATCCGGTTGCGGTACGATCGCTACCCGTAATCCTTCCGCTTCCAATACACGACCGATCACGGCCGCCCCGAAAGAGGGGTGATCCACATAGGCGTCTCCCGAGAAAAGGATCACGTCGAGGTAACCCCATCCCCGTGCCTCGACTTCTTTCTTCGTCGTGGGCAACCAATTGTCTAGTTTAAATGTTTTCATAATACAAAGGTACGTGATAATCTTGGAATAATCATAGAGACGCTATTCATAACTTTTATTTATGGGGGATTCGTTTTTATGATTAGGACAAGAGTTCTCAATCTCGTATCTTTGTGTCGAAAAGAAAAATAAACATTTAAAAACAAGGTTTCTTATGAAAACACTCACAGACGAGAAGCTGACGATTGTCGGCGCAGCAGGTATGATCGGTTCTAATATGGCACAGACCGCTATTATGATGGGACTAACTTCTAACATTTGTTTGTACGACCCTTACGCACCGGGTTTGGAGGGAGTCGCCGAGGAATTATTCCATTGTGGTTTCGAGGGTGTAAACATCACTTTTACCTCAGACATCAAGGAGGCTTTGACGGGCGCTAAATATATCGTTAACTCCGGTGGTGCCGCAAGAAAGGCAGGTATGACCCGTGAGGATCTCCTAAAAGGAAACGCCGCTATCGCCGAGGAGTTCGGCAAGAACGTAAAGGCTTATTGCCCGGACGTAAAGCATATCGTGGTTATTTTTAACCCGGCGGATATTACCGGTTTGATTACCTTATTGTATTCCGGCTTGAAACCTTCTCAGGTTACGACGTTGGCCGCATTGGATTCAACTCGTTTACGCAGTGAGTTGGCAAAACATTTCGGTATCTCTATGGATCAGGTTGAGAATTGTCGTACGTATGGCGGTCATGGCGAGCAAATGGCTGTTTTCGCCTCTACCGCTAAGGTGGATGGCAAGCCTTTGACGGAACTTATCGGTACGGATGCCTTGACGAAAGATCAATGGGCGGAGATACAAACCAAGGTTACGAAGGGTGGCGCTAACATTATCGCTTTGCGGGGCCGTTCTTCCTTCCAAAGCCCGTCATATGTATCTATCGAGATGATCGCAGCTGCGATGGGTGGTAAACCGTTCCGTTGGCCGGCTGGCGCTTATGTATCAAACGGTAAGTTCGATCATATCATGATGGCTTGGGAGACCTCAATTACGAAAGACGGCGTAGCGTTGAAAGAGGTGCACGGTACACCGGAAGAAGAGGCTGCCTTGGAGAAGAGCTACAAGCACCTTTGCGCTTTACGTGACGAGGTGATCGCTATGGGCGTGCTTCCCGCTATTTCCGAATGGCATAAATTGAATCCGAATATCAAATGATCGAATAACAAGTCATTTAGATTTTCACGGATATATGAAATCCCCGCTTAGATGGCTTCGTGCCGGAAAGCGGGGATTCTTGTTTTATTTTATCTTTAGTCCGGGGATCAGGGGCGTGCTATCTACCAGCTCCAACTCTTGCACCATCTGTAATGTTCCTTGTTTGTATTTCTGGAAATGGGGCGTTTGGATATGGCTTTTATAAGCGTCTTGATCTGCGTAAATCTCTAGGATGGTTACTTTATTTGGATGTTCTTTCTCCGATACGGCATACAGTGTAAGAACACCCGGCTCTAGACGCATGGAAGCCTCGATCTCTTCTTTCAGAAAGGCGTTATAACGCTCCAACTGGGCGGGATCGACCGTGATCTTGGATAGGCGGACTAAGTTCTTCTCTGGGGCGGGCTGAGAGGATTCCTTAATGATCTTCAACGCTTTGATAGCGGAAGGGAAGCCGATATAAGGAAGACATTGTATAACCGCCGCCGTTAAGGTCTCCTTGCTATTGCCGGCCAGTAAGTTCCCTTCGAGATGCGAGTGTAGTTGGCTTTCGGCTTCAAGGGTCGTTAGTATGCAATAAGCCAGTAACTCCCGGGTTTTCAGGTCTAGCCCGTTGCGAGTATAGATATCTCCGAAGCAGAATTCGGTGAGGAATCGCTCTACTTCCGGACCCATATTTCCCGGGACGTTCCTCATGGCCTCTTTGATTCCCTCGCCGTAAAGCCGGCTTTGTATGGCTTGTCCTTTCTCGTGGCGATCTTCTTCCGTAACGGTAGCTTGTCTCTCCAGAGGCAAAGCGATGCCTTGTTGCTTAAAGACTTCGTTGATGGTATTTAAGGCATTCAATGTCTTCGGGAAACCGATAAACGGAGCGCATAGGTATATCGCCTCCCGTAGCTCGATGGGAGTGACGCCTACGTTTAGCGCCGCTTTGGCGTGGGCGTTCAGTTGGGGCAAGGTTTGCATCGTGGCTAATATGGTGCAAGTGATAAGCTCCCGGGTCTTTTTATCAAGATCTCCTGTGCGGAATACCTCCCCGAAGATGAATTTCTGGAGAATGTCCATCATTTCCGGATCTGTTCCTTGTCCGGTCAATGCCTCGCCTCCGAATAGCTCGGTGTAATTCTTTTTACAGCGTTCGATTCTGTCCATATTTTGTTCTGTTTTAGAAGTTGGGATATCTTGTGCGAAGGCTGGTATGAAGCCTAGCAGGAAGAGTACGATTACTTTTGTTTTCATGAGGATATCGTTATTGTTTGACATCACAAAGATATTCGGATTTATCTCAAGTATATGTATATATATTACGGATCTTTGTATCAAAATTACCGTTCGTAAACGGAGCTGATCCGGATGACAGCCGGGGTTGAGCAAACGAATAAAGCGCCTGCGATTCCCTTGCGGGAGACACAGACGCTTTCGTTCAAATAAATATTCTTATAAAGTACGATCCGGATATAAGGCTTTCCACCATTCCGGCTCGTCTTTCAGCCATTTGGCGAACCATGCGTAGATGGTATTTTGCCAGCCTATACGTTTCTGATAGCCTACGATACCATGATTCTCGCCATCCACCTGCACGAACTCCACGGTTTTCCCTAGGATCTTCAAGGCGGCGAACATCTGGATACTTTCCCCGATGGGTACGTTCGTATCGGCGTTGCCGTGAAGCAACAGGAGCGGGGTCTTGATCTTATCGGCGTTGAACAACGGGCTTTGCTTGGTAAAGAACTCCGGGGCGTTCCAAGGATAAGTGCCGGCATTCGCTACGGAGCAATAGCCATATCCCCAATAACCTTCTCCCCAATAGCTACTCAACGCGCTAATACCGGCATGGCTGATAGCGGCGGCGAAAATGTCCGTACGGGTTTGTAGGTATTGTGTCATGAATCCGCCGTAGCTGGCACCGATGCAACCGATCTTCTTCTCGTTCACGAAAGAATGCTCCTTGCAGAACAGCTTGGTACCTTGGATGATCTCATCGGCGGTCTTCAGGCCCCATGCGTTCACATGGCGGGCGGCGAATTCCTGTCCGAAGCCCGTCGTTCCGCTAGGGTTCAAGGTGTAGACCACGTATCCGAGAGCGGCGTACATATGCATGGAATAACGCATCTCCAGCGCACGGTTCGTCGGGGAAGTACCGCCATAGTAATAAACGATCATCGGATATTTCTTATTCGGATCGAAATGAGGCGGCAGGTAATAACGGCCTTGGATAGTCGTACCGTCATCCGACTTGAAGTTCCAGTCGTGTACCTCGCCCAAGGCGATATCTTTTAATTTATCTTGCGAGAGATCATACACCAAGCGGTTCTTTCCACCTTTCAGGTCGTAAGCGTAAAGGCGGTTGGCGTTGGACGCGCTCTGTCCGTAATAGAAGAGAACCGGAGCGTTGTCGGCCAACGCATACGACATGATAATATCCTCGGAGGCGGCTACTTGCTTGATCTTCCCGTTTGCCGGATCGCACGTATAGATCCGTTGGTAATCCTCATCCTCACAGAGGATATAGATTTGCCCGTTGAAGCGGTTCCATACGGCATCGATCACGTTCGGATTGAAATCCTTGGTGAGAGGGGAGGCTTTACGGCTTGCCAGATCGTATAGGAATAACTGCCCGTCGTATGAGTTGGAGATCTGTCCTTGCTTGATATTTCGTCCGATCCCGTCGAAAGCGTCGCCTGCCCCGGCTACCAATAACTGTTTACCGTCGGGCGAGAAGGCGGCTTGGTTTACGTACGGGGCTTTCTCCCAGATCGTATCGATCGCCATGGTCTGCAAATCCAATTTATAAAGGGAGTTGCGGGAGTGCGGTAAGGAGGTGTACACCCGGTCGCTGGTGCTGAACAATAGATAGCGGCTATCAGCGCTGATATCATTGATATAAGTGTCCGTATGCCCGAAAGTAAGTTGCTCGTACAAACCTGTTTTTAAGTCATACCGCCAGATAAAGGAGCGGTCACGGAAACCCGGGATACGGTCTGCCGGCTCTAATACACGGATCAAGTCCGTCCCTTCCTTGGGACCTTCCTCTTCTACGGTATAGAGAAGCGTGGACTCATCGGGGGTGAATACGAACCGCCCTTTCGGAAGGTTCGGGACTAATACCGTTTGTTGGTAGGTCGCCGGATCTACGGTTACCAACTCCGTACCGTCCAGACCGGTGCGGGTGTAATACAATCGATTGCTTTTAGGCATCCATTTGGCGGTTGTCAAGAAACTTCCGTCTTGCAATAAGACCCGTCCCGTAGCGGCATCCATCAATTGCCCGTACGATTCGCTCTTGCTCTCCGGGAACCGGTTGACGTATTTTACCAAGGCATACTTTCCGTTCGGGGAGACACTTACGCCTTGGAAATCCTTTCCTTCTAGGATATTCAGAAGGGTGTAGCGTTTCTCCGGGTTCAAGGAAGCTACGACTTTCGCTTCCGCCTCGCTCTTGAAGGTAGCCTTTAGGCTGGGAGGACAAGTGTCTGTTTCCGCTGTCAGGTATTTAACGACTACTTGATAGCGGCGGGGTTCCATCACCAACTCGGAGGAGGCTCCGACCGGTTTATCATTGACGAATACTTCGAACGCCCCGGGACCCGATATATCGAGCGTGCCTTTTACGTATCGGTCGCTGTTCAAGAAGAAAGAGAATAGATGCAGGGCATATCCTTTTCGCGGGGCAGCGAAGGTGATTGCGCCTGCCGTGTCAGCGTCGAGTACCGTGGCGTTCGCAAGCGTTTGCTCGAACGGTAAGGTCGCTTTTAATAGATTCTTCGCCTCGAAAGGCTTGCCGTTTACGTTGAGGCTGTCCGCTAGGATCGGCTTGTTGACCGTGAACGGGCCTGCGTGCTGGAATTGCGTTACTTTCACGTCTTCCATGGCGTAAAGCGAAAGGGCGGAAAGAAGCAATGCCGGAATTAAGTTAGTTTTTCTGTCCATATATAATTAGTTTAGGATAAACGTTTTCCGCAAACGATGTAAAGCTGTTCGGTATCCTCTACGACGAGCGGAAGAAGATAAGGCTCCATCAATGCCGCCACCTCTCGGGCCGGGGGCAAGGGCAGCGATAATCGATCGGCGTGCCGATGGTGGTGCGTATTGATCTTTTCCTTGCTCTCGCTGTGGCAGATAACCAATTTACCGCCGGGCGCGAGCAAGCCGCTCATATGCTCGATCAACCGTTCCGGCCGCATGAAATGCGGGTAAGCGCTATATAGGATAATATAGTCGAATCCTTTCCCCTCGTAGCTCATAGCGTCCTCTTGGAGGAACTCGATGAGCGGATGATCCGGATATTTCATGCGTGCTTTCTCGATCATTTGGCCCGCTATATCGATAGCTACGATTTGGCGGGGTTCGTACGGCAGCAGGTAACTTTCCAATATCCCCGTGCCGCAACCGACATCGAGGATGCGGGCGTTCTGCCGCAGGTTGGTACGATCCAATATCGTCCGGATCTTTCCCGGATCATGTACGCAGACAGCGTCCCAGCGTTCCGCCATCGTATCAAAAAAAGTCTCTATTTGATTCATGATAATTGTCCTTCCCATAGAAAACAATCGCTGAACAGGGATTGTTCCTTGAAATGGGTTGGTTTTTCGAACAAACCGAACACGGACGATCCGGAGCCGGACATGGCGGCATATAAGGCGCCTCCCTCGTATAAGGTATCCTTGATCCGCTCGATCACGGGATGTCTCGGGAATACGCTTCGCTCGAAATCGTTCACCATCCGCTCTTTCCATTCGGATACCGGTAGCCGGATGATCTCTTTCAAGGAGGTCTCGGGCGCGGCGGGTGTTACCATTGAATAGGCTTCGGGGGTGGAGACGGCTACATCCGGTTTTACCAAGCATAGATAATAATCCTTCAAGGACAAGTCCACGGGCTCGAATTGGTTTCCCGTGCCGGTCGCGAATACCGGCGTGTTACGGATAAAAAACGGGCAATCGGCTCCGATGGTGGACGCTATCGCCTCCAACTCATCCGGGTGAATATCCAAACCGCAGAAATCATTGACCAGCTTCAACATAAAAGCGGCATCGGCGGAACCTCCTCCAAGCCCGGCGCCAAAAGGTATCGCTTTCAACAAATGGATCTCTAGCGGGGGAATCTCGTATCTCGTCTTTAGGGCGTTCAGTGCTTTTATGACGAGGTTCTTCTCTTGGGAAGCGTCTACCGGGATTCCGGTTTGCGTGAAACAGGTCCGATCCGAGGCGACGATCTCGAGGGCATCCCTCACGGGGATCGGATAGAAGATGGTCTCTATATTATGATAACCGTCCGGACGTTTGCTTACCACGTTCAGACCTAGGTTTATCTTGGCATTCGGGAAACAGATCATAGTATTTAATGTTTGTTTTATGTGATACGCGAAGATAAGAAGATATCCTTATAAACGTTCTGTTTTATCGGGTGAACTATATATGGCTTTAATAAGGGGCCCACGATGGGCATCACGCGTAAAAGAGTAGGTTTGACGTTTTGACATTCTGTAATCTAAACTCCCGGAGAAGCGTTTTTTCCGGGCTAAGGTATGCCTTGCTTCCGAAAATGGCATAGAATAATAGCATCTGGTTGTCTTGTAGTGTTTTATGGAAATAGGCCTTTTTATTCTAGCGAGATTAATTCATCGTATCTCATATTTTTAGGTGAAAATAGCCATTTTATACGGGTGTATCGATCAATTCTATAGGATGCGAGGGCTGTTTCTTCCGTATGTATCGCCTAATACATACGGTTGCGTTACCTAATACATACGGTCGTGTTGCCTAATACAGCCTTTTGTGTTACCTAACTCTATTACTTTTGAGTCCAAACAGGGGTATTTAGGCAAGAAAAAGAGGGAAAACGTATGATTTCATCATAGGTCTCTCCCTCTTTTTCTCTATTTGTAAAAAGGTCTTGACATCGTTATTCTGTTATTTCGATCATAATGTCAAGATTATCTCATTTTCGCTTACGGTCTCTATAATCGATACTTATTTATCCTTTATGATTTCATGGAGCATGGCAACCTTTTCTTGCTCGGCCTTTAGTAATCGTTCGTAAAGCTCGACTATTTTATCGATGGGATTGAATGTTTGATTTTGAATGCTTCCGGCTGCAGTTGCGTTATCTTGCCATGTGCCAGAATAAATATTGATAAGCGCTCCTTCATTAAGCTCCGTGATCGCCTCTATCGGAATGTCCAAAGCTTTAGTTATCTTTTCCAATACTTCAGGTTCCAATTCGTCTTTTTTCTCGTAGCCAGATAAGGTGGCTTGTGATACCCCTATTTTGTCGGCTAGCACTTCTTGTTTGATGCCTCTCCATTCTCTCCAACGTTTTAAGTTGGCTCCATGACTATTTCTTCTGGTAAATGTTGTTTCCATGTCTGTTCTTATTGATCCTGTCACAAAAATAAGTATTAAATCTGAGTTATCTTACTATTGTATCAGATATCCAGAGCAACCGCACCTAATTTTATTTATAGCTACAAATTACGATGGGCATTGTTACCGGCCGTAAATACGTAGTCAGATATATCATTTATCCCTGTCATCTGATAATATTAGTCGTGACATTGATATTTTATCAGGGGGATTGATGGTATATCAGCAGGCGGTAAGCTTATTTTGTCTGCGAATGATAAACACAGAAATCAATGGAAACTCAAAATCAATATCCTCAAAAGGATTATTCCGAGATAATAAGCTTATCCCATCAAGTAATTGGTTTGCCGGTAAGGAAAGCGCAGATGTTATTGAAGGATCTGGATTTATGTATGATCACTTATACGTGGAATGACGTAAGCCAGATTACATTGGAAGTCGTGTTCAAAACCTCCACGCTCACTTGCCTTTTTAATCAAAACGATATTTGTGAAGCTGTATATCTATTCTTAACTGATAATAAGGATCTAATGAAATATATAAGCCACTGCGTTAAGACCTATACATATGATTTCCTTTTGGATGGCTGGACCACGGATAAATGCCACATTTCAATATGCCGTTCCGAAAATCAAGGGTGTTTTTTATTAATATTACCGCTAAAAAAGATTTTATGAATAAGGCATATTGTAGTTGTTTCGCTACTCCTCTTTTTCAAACGAACTTTTTGTGTGTTCCAATGACGATGGTTTTCAGTCATCAAAAAGAAAGGCGCGGTAAATCAAGTTTACAGCGCCTTCCATTTATTTAGGGTTATGAGCTTTATTAAGGCTCCGCGATCATCTCTTTAGCGATTATCTCGGCCTCGGCTTTATCGGCGTCCTTTTGGATGTTCGGCAATTCAAGGCCGTAGCCTTTGATCCGGTCCTCACGTTTCAACATCAAGGCGATGAAGAGGGCGAGTACACCGAAGCAGGTGAAGACTGCCATCGGTATCGTATAGTCGTAAGCCGGTTTGCCCGTACCATTGTCGATCTTGCAATACGTATCCAATATCCAGCCGATTAATAAGGGAACCATACTCAGACCGATATTCTGTACCCAGAAAATCAAGGCATAAGCCGTGCCTAATTGCTTCTCCGGGATAATCTTCGGAACAGATGGCCACATCGCCGATGGGACCAAGGAGAAAGCGATACCCAATACGATCATCACGATCGTGGCGAACCACCACTGATTCAAGATCGGAAGCGTGAATAATAAATGCACGCCGATCAACATCAAGGCGCCAAAGATCATGATCGTCGCCCCTTTACCCTTGCGGTCGTATAAATTACCGAAGAACGGAGTCAGAAGAATCGTGCCGAAAGGTAAGATAGCCGGGATATTTCCCGCCAACTCCGGATCTACGTTATATTTATTGACCATCAAGTCCGTAGCGTATTTCAAGAAGGGGAATACGGCCGAATAGAATAATACGCAAAGCAGAGCGATCAACCAGAAACCCTTATTGGTAACGATCAATAAGATATCTTTCAAACGGAAAGGCTCTTCCTCCTCGGCTTGCTCGATAGCGTCCATCGAAGCGTCCAGCTTGCGATCCATCACGCAAAATACGAGGAAGGCGATCAAACCGATACACAACATACAAAGACAAAGCAAGATAGGAGCGGAGATACTACCGAAGTACTTGGCGGCGGGAACCGTGATAGATAAAGCCAAGGCCGTACCCAAACGAGCCGTAGCCATCTCCAAGCCCATAGCCAACGCCATCTCTTTTCCCTTGAACCACCGTACGATAATCTTAGATACCGTGATACCGGCGGTCTCCACGCCGACACCGAAGATCGCGTATCCGAGGGCGGCCACCATCACTTGCGCTTTCCATCCGAAAAGCTCTCCTTCCATCGTAAACGCATCCGAGATGGCGTAATATTTAATGGAACAACCGATAATCATCAAGATACAGGAAGCGACACCCGTGAAACGGACACCCATCTTATCCAGAACGATACCACCAATGATCAACATGAAGAGAAATACGTTGAACCAGCCGTAAGCGCTGGTGAACCAACCATATTCCGTACTCGTCCAGCTTAGCTGTTCTTCCAACATCGGTTTAAGCGGAGCCATTACATCCGTAAGGAAGTATCCGCAAAGCATCGTGAATGCCGCCAAAGCGAGTACACTCCAGCGTGCGACTTTCGAGTCGCTTAGTTTCTGATGAATTTTTTCTATCATGATATTTGTTTTATAGAGTTATATTATTTGTATTCGTCTTCTTTCATGAACAAGGGGAGAGCGTCCGCTACGATAAACGTACTGCCTCCGATAAAGATCAGGTCGTTCTCACGAGCCCTTCTTAACGCTTTCTCGACAGCGTCTTGCACCGTATCGCAAAGGGTACCGGACAGTCCGTAACGCATGGCTTTCACGGCGAAATCCTCTACGGGCATCGCTCTCTCCACGGAGGCTTGCGTGAAGAAATAAAAAGCGTCTTGCGGCATCAAGGATAATACGCCATCGATATCCTTGTCGTTTACCATGCCGACGATCATATAGATTTGCCCGCAATATTGACGCAAGACTTTCAGATGCTCCGCTAGGTGCTCCCAGCCTCCTACATTATGCCCCGTGTCGCAAATGACGGTCGGTTTGGATCGCAAGGTTTGCCAACGTCCCATCAATCCCGTCAGTTTCGTTACGTGGGCGAAACCCTCGTGTACCGCTTCCGGGATGATATCTACACCCAATTCCGTTCGTAATATATGGATGGCGGATAATACGGTGACAGCATTTCTTACCTGTACCTCACCGCCAAGTTCTCCTTGGATTTCTCCATATTCAACGGAAGGGAAGAACCATTTGCCACCGACCGTCAGCCTGCACTCGTCTTTTACCATGTCCATTCGTTGGGCGTAGTAGAAAGGTGCGCCAACTTCTTCCGCCTTGTTTTTGAAAACGTCGTAAACCGATTGTTTCTCGGCTTCCCCAAGAAGTGCCGGTACGCCTTTCTTGATAATGCCGGCTTTCTCCGCCGCTATCTTCTCCTCCGTATCTCCCAAGAATTGCGTATGATCCAGACTGATATTCGTGATAATACTCAAGATCGGAGTGATAATGTTCGTACTGTCCAAACGACCGCCAAGCCCGACCTCGATAACCGCGTAATCTACCTGCTGGTCGCGGAAATACTCAAAAGCCATGCTGGACGTTAACTCGAAGAAAGAAGGATGGAGAGGCTCGAAGAAAGAACGATGACGCTCGACGAAATCAACCACGTAATCTTGGGAGATCTTTTTCCCGTTCACCCGGATGCGTTCCCGGAAGTCCACTAAGTGGGGAGAGGTATAAAGCCCGACCTTGAAACCGGATTGCCGGAGAATGGCCGCCAATAGATGGCTGACCGAGCCTTTGCCGTTTGTCCCGGCTACATGGATGGTCTTATAGGCTTTATGCGGATTTCCCAGATAATCATCTAGGGCGATACTTGTACCAAGACCGGGTTTGTAAGCGGAAGCTCCGCTGTGTTGGAAGACCGGGATGCTGGTATATAGATAGTGTAGCGTTTCCTCGTATGTCATGTTTTTGTAAATTAGATGCTACAAATGTAGTTAATTTTATTTATACCTTTGCGACTCGTTTATAAAAAGGAGAGAAAAAGAAAATGGAAACACGACGTATAACCTATACGCCTCAAGGAGGTGTTTGTTCTAAGTTGATGGTGATCGACGCGAAGGATGGCGTGATCGAGAATGTGCAGATTGTAGGAGGTTGCCACGGTAACGGGCAAGGCATGTGCGCCTTATTGAAAGGTATGCGCATCGAAGACGCTATCGGTCGTTTGTCTGGCATCGATTGTCATGGAAGGGGAACTTCATGCCCGGACCAGATGGCACAGGCATTGAAGCAATTCAATCAATGATCAGTTTATATCCGATTCCCCGGATATTCAAAATCTTGATAGACTCGTCTTTCGATAACTTATGACGTAGCTTGGTGATAAAGACATGCAGGCTGCGTGCGTTGAAGAAAGAATCATCCCCCCAAAGGTCTATCAAGATCCCTTTCATCGGTAATACTTGGTCCTTATTGTCGCAAAGGCGCTTCAATATCTCGGATTCCCGGTTGCTGAGGAGTTGTTTCTCTCCCCGGTAGACCAATGTCTGCGTGATGGAATCGAACGTATAAAGCCCGATACGGAAAGAGGTGGCTTCCGGTCTTTGGACGGACACCTTATGCAGTAACGCCTTGATGCGCACGATCAATTCCGCCATGCCGAAAGGCTTTTTCAAGTAATCGTTGCCGCCCAGCTCGAAGCCCTCTACCACGTCGTTGGCCGCGGAACGGGCCGATAGGAATAGGACAGGGGTATGCGTATCCGTCTTACGGATCAACTTGACCATCGTGAAACCATCCATCTTAGGCATCATGATATCCGCTACGATAATATCCGGCTTGATCTCCGCGTAACGGGAGAGGCCCTCCTCGCCATTCGCAGCTAGGGTGATATCGAACTCGTTCCCATCCAGCGTATCCTTGATGATCATGGCCAATGTAGGCTCGTCTTCTACTAGTAGTACTTTTATCTTTTCCATATTTGATACTTTATTTTCGGATTATTATTTAAAATGCAGGGTAAAGGTGGAGCCTTTGCCGGGGACGCTTTCCACACGGGCTGTTCCTCCATGTTTACCCATCATGTCTTTTACGTAATATAATCCTAGGCCATAACCTTTCACGTTGTGGATATTCCCGCTGGGAACCCGGAAGAACTTGTCGAATATCTGCCGCTGGTTGGCTTCGCTGATACCCGGGCCGTTATCGGTTATGGAGATTGTCGTTTCGTGATTGTCTTGCCGGGCTGTCGCTTCGATGCGGCAAGGTTCCTTGTCGGCGTATTTGATCGCGTTATCGATAAGGTTGCTCAACATATTATATAGGTGGGTACGATCGGCCACCAATTCTATATCCTCGGGGATGGAGCAAGTAAACTCCACGGGTTTGCTCGCTTTCAGTTTGTATTGCTCGATGAGGGAGTTCACCAACTCGTTTAATGAGATGGTTTCGGGGCGCAAGCGGAAGGTACTGCGGTTCTCTACGGCGAGTGTCAAGATTTGTTCCACCAATCCGGTAAGATGGATAAGTTGGTCTTTAACGATCGTCAGGTATTTCTTCTGTTTCTCGTTGACGGGATCGCTAAAGTTCAATAATGCGTCTACGGCGGCATAGCTGACGCTGATCGGGGTTTTCAGCTCATGCGTCATATTGTTGGTGAAATCGGTCTTCAATTCTTCCACGGTCTTTTGCTTTAAGATGGTGCGGAGTAAGTATATGAAAGCGCAAATGATCAGCAAAAGTAATAGGAAGGAGGAGATCAGGATGCCTTTCATCTGGGTGAGTATCACGCTGGCCGGCGATTTGAGGAACAGGCGATATTGTAACGTGCTCTCGTTATGGAGCGGGTAATCGAAATGCACGGGGTTTTTCCACGTAGTGAATCGTTCCGGCTTGTCCAGATGCATCCAACCCTTCTCGTCCCCGTTGTTTGGTTTATAAATCGTTACCAGCTCATGTTCCGTTACGATGTTTCTTGCCTCCAGCTCCGAGGTTAATAATTTGTTGTAGGTCTTGAAATCAATTGGTTTTATAGAATCTATATTTGCGTGCATCGCTTGCTGCACCATGTCCTCCACCTCGCCGATTACATATAGGTAATCCGTTAGGGTAGAGTCTATCGAGCTAAAGTCCTCCTCATCCCCGTAATCGATATGTAGTTTCATGTGTGAGTCGGGATTTGCCGTCTTGAAGATATCTTCCCGGTTAAGGTCAGGATCTTCTTTCTGCGGATGGATCGAAGCTTTTGCGTCCATCTTCTGCTTATTAGACGGATCTAGCTCTGAGCTGAAGTACACATCTTGGGTTTGAGGTCCCAGCGCTCCCTGTTCTTTTTTGATAGATCGGATGCGCAGGAACAACTCCTTATAGTCGGCGATCTTCATCGCTTCCTCTATATTGATCTCCATCTGTTTATATAATGTATCATATAAACCTTTCAGCCAGTATCCTTGGAAAACCAAAAGCCCGGCCAGCGATAGGACGATCAACAAAGCGATTAACTTAAAACGAAGTCTGATGTTCATGAAGTCTCTTTATGCTTATAATCGAATTGATCGCTAAAAATAGACAATTTTATTACATGAACTTTTAATACGCAAGATAAACTTTATGCGGGCGCTTGTAAATATTTACTAAGGATGCCCATCAACGCCCCAATATCAATCGGTTTAGCCAAATGATAATTCATGCCCGCTTTGATAGCGTTTGTCACGTCTTCGGAAAAAGCGTTGGCGGTCATGGCTATAATTGGCATATGTGCGATATCCCTTCGTTGGAGGGAACGAATCTGCCGGGTCGCCTCATAACCGTCCATGATAGGCATCTGGATATCCATCAGTATTATCTGGTAAAATCCTTCTTCCGATTGGGCGACTTTATGTACGGCGTCGAGCCCATTTATCGCCGTATCGATAGTGATACCGGTGCTGCCGATGATCTCTACGGCGATCTCACGATTTAACTCGTTATCCTCCACCAGCAAGATGCGCTTGCCGGAATAATCGACGTTTGATAACTTGAATGGGCGGATCGGTTCCGGCTGGTCTCCTTCGTCAAGGAAAGATCTCAATACTTGGAGTAGCTTGGACTTATAGAGAGGCTTGGTGATGAATCCATTGGCCTTAACCTCCTTAGCCTCTGCCTCATATTCCTCAAGATCGTATGCGGAGAGAATGATGATCGGTACGTCCGCTCCCACGAAACGTCTGATTTGCCGGGTTGTTTCAATGCCGTTCATTTGAGGCATCTTCAAGTCAATGATCACGGCGAAATACTCTTTCTCCGCTAAATGATGCTGTCGTACTTTTTCTATAGCTTCGCTACCTGAATATACGCATTCACTGTTTATCCCGATCTCTCGCAAACAGCTAGACGTGTTTAGACAAGCGATCTTATCATCATCTACCACAAGAACCTCTAAACCTTCTACCTCTATCTTATCATCGGGCTTCTGATCCCGACAAACCAATGGCATGTCGATGGTGAAGCGGGAACCTTTGCCATATTCACTCTCCACCTTGATATCTCCTCCCATCATCTGAATGATCTTATGGCTGATCGACATCCCGAGGCCAGTGCCTTGTATCCTCTTGATCTCATCATCGCTCGCACGCTCGAAAGGCTCGAAAATCTTATCCAGAAACTCCGGTTTCATACCTCTTCCGTTATCCTCAAACACGAATTGATAATTTCCGATGCCGTTATGAGGGTCCTTCTCGTAGATTTCTATCGTGATTCGCCCATTCTCTGGCGTATACTTAATTGCGTTCGAGAGGATATTCATCAATACCTGTTTGATACGCTGCGTATCGCCTTTTACATTCTCATGCCTAAGGTTCTTGACGTGTATATTTAAAGTTTGTTGTTTGTTTTTGATCTCCGGTTGCATCATAACGACCAAGTCTTGCAAGAGCTCACCCACATTGAACTCATCCTCCGAAAGAATTAACCTGCCACTTTCGATCTTGGACATATCGAGAACCTCATTAATCAGACTCAATAATAATTTAGAGGCTCCATTGATTTTTTCCATACAATCTAATATTCTTTCACGTTCATCTACATGGGCTTTGGCTATAGTCGCCATTCCCATGATGGCGTTCATGGGTGTACGGATATCGTGGCTCATGCGGGCGAGAAAATCAGATTTGGCTTGGTTGGCTTGTTCCGCCGACTTTAGTGCTTCTTTAAGTTGCTTTGACTGTTTCTCCAGTTTCTTTTGCAACTCCCTCTGTTCGGTAATGTCGGTGATATTGATGTAAACGATAAGATAGATAGGCTCGTCACCTTCCCAGCCGATACATTCCCCGTTCAACTGTAGCCAAGCGCCGTTGCCGTTTTTGTCTTTCGACTGGATAACGAAATGTACAGGTTCCCCTTTTAGCATACAGGGGATATGTGCGTTCATCGTATTACGGCTTGTTTCATCTAAACGGGAGAAAGGACTGAAAGATAAAAAAGAATTTTTATCGATACCAGAGAAGTCCATATATTTATCATTTGCCTCCAGCAATGTAAAACTGCCGTCTTTATGTACCTTATGCTTGGATATGAAGCCGGGGATATTATCATAAGTGATCGTTTGCTCGATCCGCCTTCGCATTACGTCCTCTACATCGGTCATTACCGTATAGGAGATAGGGATGCCGTCTTGTAGTTGGTCGGTAAACGTTGAGGTGATTTTAGTCCATCTTTTCCCTTTTCTCGTTGGCATCTGGATAACGGTTTCGTAACCGCTGGCTTTATTAGCTATCGTCTCGTAAACATTCTTGGATAATATATTCCAAGCTTCATCATAACCTTTAAAATACAAATCGGGTTTATTGTGGAAAAGAGCTTCATATTCTTCTTTGGGGTAACCTATCATATCGTAATAGAAGTCATTTGCCCATAAAAGTGTGAAATGCTCATCCAATAAATGTTTGCTGACGCTAGCTCCCGTAAGCCCCATCAATAAGTTGTATTCTAGATCCGTCTCTCGCCCTTCCATCGTATGTCTTTTTATATTATTCTACAAAAGTAAAAATTATAAAAGGTACCCTTGAAATTCTTCTTTTTGATAATATGTTCCGTTTTTGCTTTCGGCTAGTCGGATGTTTTCTGGTAACAAGAATAGGTATACGATTTACCCCTGTATTCTTGTGGAGTCATGCCTACATTTCGACGGAAGAACTTATTAAAGAACGATAGATTATTAAAGCCGAGGTCCATCGCTATGTTTTTGATTTCTTGGTTAGTCCCTTTTAACTGTGTCTTAGCGTCTATGATTATTGTTTGCGTGAGGATCTCTTGGGGAGTCTCGCCGATCGCTTTTTTGATGGATGTCGAGAAATAGGAGAACGTGAGGCCCAACTTCTCGGCATAAAACGATACGTTATGCTCTTTTGTATAGTATCTTAATACCATATTTAGGAACTCTTGATAGATTTGTAACGGACGTGTAAGTTCCTGTTTCTCTAATGGGTAATTTTTACTGTATATTTCTGCGATACCTTGACTACACATCATGAAAATGGCCTTTATCATCTCTTTATTGTTCAAGATATCGGGATATACGGCATATTGATAGAGAAGCTCGTAGAAGTTCGTGATCAGGTTGGCCCTGTTTTGGGATATTTTTATAATCGGATACCTGTAAATCATAAGTAGATAACCCATCGTGCTCTTGATAAAATTTGCGTAACACATAAAATCGAAAGAGAACGCTATGAAATAGATCAAGATGTCGGGGGATATCTCATGTATTTGTATGCGACTATTGGGCAATAGCGTTACAACATTGAGTTTCGAGGTGGTCAATTCTGACATATTGATAGTTGAGCGTATTTGCCCTTCCATGCAAAGGATAAAGACCCCGGCTTTTATCTTACAAGGAATATTTATAAACTCCTTGAGTTCATCGGCGGATATGTATTTACCAACCATAAAGTCTGTAGGTGAATCAAGGCAGAGGAACTGTTTATCCATATTGTAAGATTTTTGACGTCAAATATAAATATTAATTGAAACTCAAATGTTGTAAAAGGAAATATGGAACATATTATCCCAAAAAATAGTTAGCCAAGACTAAATAAGATCCTTTACACCCATAAACTTGAACGGTTGCGCCGGCTTAAAGTCTTGTGCGACCAGTCGCTACCATCCCGTTTGTTCCCGAATAAACTACTCTTGTACACATGATTTTCAACTTTTAATAGGTTATCTTCAAATATTTGATTGATATATCAACAGTTAGAACCTCTTAATGTTCAGTTTACGTTTTCGCGTCAAAGAGTACGGCGGCCTTGAAACCTTTTTCCTGCAATTCCCTTAGGTGAGATTTAGCACAAAGGATACCATTCATACTACTTTTCCGAAGGTGTTTTCTAGATTACCTTGTTCCTCTTTGTTGGGTTTGATAAATGGCGATAAGACTAAATAACATTCCTGATAAGACAAGGTAAGACTTCGTAAGTGAGTGGTAACATAGTTTCTTTTAAGAATACGTTTCTTTTGTATGAACGAAAAATGATAAAAACAAACCGATATGAAACGTACTATTTACTACATGATTTTATGCTTGCTGATGAGTCTCGGTGAGATTATGGCACAAGGTATTTCCGGGAAGGTGATGGATGGCAAGGAACAGCCGGTAGATGGAGTGGCGGTGATATTACAGACCCTCGACTCTGTATATGTGGATACCGTGGTTACCGATACGCTTGGGAATTTTCGATTGAATCATCTGCTAGACCAGTCGTATCGACTTATTTTCCAACACATCTTATATAATATGGTAGAGAAAGAGATAACTACCGCCAACGTAGGTACGGTGGTGCTGGAGGAGAAAGATTATCAGTTGGCCGAGATTACCGTAAAGGGAGAACGCTCGCAAGTGAAACTGGAGGGAGGCAAGCTGACGTATGATGTCCCTCAACTGATGAAGGATAAGACTGCCACGAACGCTTTTGAGATCATCAAGGACTTACCGGGGCTTATCGAACGAAATGATAATCTGGAACTGGTAGGGGCTAGTCGTTTGAATATAATCTTGAATGGGCAGTTGACGACAATGTCGGCAGATCAATTAATCCAGTTACTGAAAACTATGCCGGCCTCAAGGGTCGAAAAGGTCGAGGTGATGTATAACGCTCCAGCTAAATATAATGTCAAGGGGGCGTTACTCAATGTCGTATTAAGTAAGAATGAGTCCGAGACTCATTCTTGGCAAGGTGAAACGGGTGTGGATTACACCCAATATCGCCATGCGGGGGGAGATGCGCATGTGAATTTACTTTATACGAATAAGGGCTTTAGCTTAGATTTCCTGTTGAATGGTAATAAGAGACGGGATGTGATGGGGGAGGATATGTTGGCCCGCCATACATTAAATAGTGGTATGACGGAAATAAGCCAACATAATCGGGCCCTTGTCCATGTAAATAGAGGAACGGTTCGTCTGGGAATGGATTATACGTTCGCGAATGAGGATAAACTCTCTTTGGCATATTATCTGAAGGGAGATAAAGTCTTATCGGACCGTGATGCCTTTACCTCATATCTGGATCTGTCGAAGCCGGAAAATAAAAGTGAGAGTACGAGCTTGGTCCGTGACGACGGGCACTCCGCTATCCATAATATACGTTTACAGTATGACGGACATGCCGGGATATCGGCAGGAGCGGATTTTACTCGTTATCATTCGCCCTCGGTACTTGATTACCATGATACGAATACGAATGGTTCCCGGACTGATATGATAAATAATACGAGACAGGATGTATCCCGCTGGTCCGTATTCCTAAATAAGACACATAGTTTCGCTTCCGGGTGGGGATTGAATTACGGCGTGCATGGAGGTTACGCCTCGTCGAAAAACTATTCGGAGTATTTATATGAGCAAGGTGCTGGCTATGAGATGGACGAGGAAGCGTTGGAGGATAATACACAAAAGGAATACATCGCTGATATTTTCGCCGAGGTATCGAAAAGCTTCGGAGAGCGTTTCTCTGCTACGGTTGGGCTGAAAGGGGAGTATTTTAAGTCTGACTACGCCTCTAGCCGGGAAAATATGAACCTATGGAATGAGGGGGCGTTGTTTCCTACCGTATCCCTGAGCTATACGTTTTCTCCCCGACATATTTTACAGTTCGATATAAGTAGCGATAAGACCTATCCCGGTTATTGGCAAGTCTCCCCACAAGTAACGCCTCTAAACTCTTACTCGGAGGTGGCGGGAAATCCCTTGTTGAAACCTTATCGCACGTATGAGGGGCAGATGGTCTATATCTTCCGCCAAAAGTATATGCTGGTAGCGTTCTGTGAATACACGCCGGATTATTTCGCCCAACTTCCTTATCAAAGCGATACGGAACTGAAGACCGTTTTTCGTTTCGAGAATATGGATTATAGTTTGGAAGCGGGATTGGCGGTGATCATTCCTTTTAATGTGGGTCGTTTTTGGAATAGCCGCATCACACTGCGAGGTTGGAGGATGCAAGAGAAGAATGATAACTTCCACGGCGTCTCATATAACCGTGAGGCTTATCTAGGGTTAGCGCATATGAGTAACACATTTAACCTATGTGATAAACCGAATTTAAAAATGACGATAGACGGCCAATACGTGACTCCCGGTGCCATCCAAGGTATATACGACTTGGGTTCCATGTATGAGATATCCGCTGGATTAAAATGGACTTTCTTGAATGACCGTGCCAGCTTGACACTTAAAGGAGACGATATTTTCGCCAGCAGCATTCCACGTACCATCAAGATAAACCAAGGCAATCAATGGAGCCGGATGAGGAAATTGAATGATGAGAGATGTCTGAAATTATCTTTTGTCTGGAAGTTTGGTGGTTACAAGGAGAGGAAACATGATTCGATAGACACATCCCGTTTCGGAAAATAATAGATGCCTTGTAGTTTCATCCTAATGAACTCTTTGTTTCAATAGGATGAAACTGGATGCTCTTCTAAAGGAAATCCTATATTGCTTTCGTACTCGCTTCTATCTGTTCCATTAGCAGGGTGATATTGCTCATGAATAGCTTGACGGAGATCGCCAGCAGGATGATACCGAAGAATTTACGGATCAGGTATATGCCGCCTTTCCCCAAGACTTTCTCTACCTTGCGTGTCATGCGGACAACAAAGTAGACCCATAGCATATTCAGTACCAAGGCTACGATAATATTCATGCTGGCATATTCCGCACGGAGCGACAACAAAGTGGTGAACGATCCTGCTCCGGCTAGCAACGGGAATACCAGCGGCACCAACGTAGCCTCCTTGATTGGCCCTTGATTCTTGAAAATCTCTATGTCGAGAATCATCTCTAAAGATAGGAGGAAGATCACAAAAGCGCCGGCCACGGCAAACGACTCGATGTCCACATGGAAAAGCCTGAGTAATATATCCCCGGCGTAGAAGAACCCTAATAACAATAGAAAGGAGATTAAGGTTGCCTTCAACGCATTGACATCCTTGCCTTTATCCTTTAGGTCTATGATGATGGGAATAGCTCCGATTATATCGATAACAGCGAATAATACGATGAATGCGCTAAGTATTTGTTGGAAATTGAAATTTGTGAACATGACGTTACCCTCCTCTATTTTTTAATCCTCGTAAAGATACATATTTTTCCTTGAATTGGTCAATATGACGAAATTATTGGTGTGTGTAACTAATTTTAGCTGGCCTGAACTATCAACGTGTCAGAATTGTTCTTATATTAGAAGCAATAATCATTAAATCGAAAGGCCATGGGAGCAAAGAAGAATTTTGTGTTGGACACGAATGTCATATTACATGACTATAAGTGCATCGAGAACTTTCAGGAAAATGATATCTATCTACCCATCGTGGTATTAGAAGAGTTGGACAAGTTCAAGAAGGGGAGTGAGCAGATCAATTATAATGCCCGTGAGTTTGTTCGGGAACTAGACTTATTGACCAGCAATGACCTGTTCTTGAAAGGCGCCTCACTAGGACCGGGCAAGGGAACCCTCTATATCGTGACCGGTGATAAATACCAAGAGAAAATAGCTCTTTCTTTTCCGGAGAAAACACCGGATCATCGTATCTTGTCTTGTACGTTGACGATTGCCGAGAAGAATCCGAAGATCAAGACAACCTTGGTCAGTAAGGACGTGAATCTTCGTATGAAAGCTCGTTCTTTAGGTATTCCCGTAGAGGATTATATTACGGATAAGGTCGTGAATGTAGATATTTTCGAGCGTGCGCAAGAGACCTATGAGAATATAGACCCCGATTTGATCGATAAGATATACAGCTCTCCGGAAGGCGTAGACGCAGATTCGTTGGATATCAAGTCTAAGCTCGACCCGAACGAATGCTTTATCTTGAAAAGCGTACGTAATAGTGTATTGGCTCGCTACAATCCGTTTACGGATAAGATCAAGAAGGTGGATAAAGGCACGAACTTTGGTATCCAGCCCCGTAATGCCGAGCAGAGTTTCGCTTTCGAGGTGTTGAACGATCCGAATATCAAGCTAGTGGGGCTGACCGGAAAGGCCGGTACCGGAAAGACGTTGTTGGCGTTGGCCTCTGCCTTGAAACAAGCCGGCACGTATAAACAGATACTTTTGGCCCGTCCGATCGTCGCTTTGGCGAATAAGGATCTCGGTTTCCTTCCGGGTGACGAGAAGCAAAAGGTCGCTCCTTATATGCAACCTCTATTCGATAACCTGAACGTGATCAAGACTCAGTTTGCCCCGGGTAATCCCGATGTCCGTAAGATCGACGATATGCAGAAGAACAACCAGTTGGTGATCGAGGCGTTGGCTTTTATCCGGGGGCGTAGCCTGTCCGAGACTTATTGTATCATCGATGAGGCCCAGAACCTCACGCCGCATGAGATCAAGACGATTATCACCCGTGCGGGAGAGGGAACGAAGATGGTCTTCACGGGAGATATCCAACAGATTGACTCCCCGTATCTAGACGCCCAAAGTAATGGCTTGGCCTATATGATCGACAAGATGAAAGGACAGGACTTGTTCGCCCATATCAACTTGATAAAAGGCGAGCGAAGCGAGTTATCTGAGTTAGCGTCAGATCTTTTGTAATTAATATAGGGAATTGAAGATTGAAAATAAACGCTTATGTGAAGCTTGATTTTTAATCTTCAATTCTTAACGATTAATCGTTTACGCTCGGGCAGACATAAATCTTCCGGAAACTACCTTTATAGGAAGGGTCTCCCATATCTTTGATCTCATTCAGATGTTGTTTAAGATGGGCGGTTTCGCCGTGCTTTTGTAATTCCCCGTCGTTTTTCCAAGTCTCGGCGATAAAGAATTCGGTGCTATCGGTGAGGGATTGGTACATGCCGTAGTCGATACATCCCGGTTCTAGCAACGTGCTTTCCTTGCATTTCAAGAATGATTCCTTTAAGGCGGAGACACATTCGGGTTTTACTTTCCGTTTGATATTCAGTACGACTTCCATGGATTCTTTATTGCTTCCTCCATTCGTGCAACCGGATAGAGCGATTAATACGCAGGTCATTGAGATAAACACTTTCTTCATGATAGATTGTTTTTAAGTATTTGGTACGACAAAAGTAGTGAATTTTTGATCTAAACACAGGAATCGAACATCTGATATTAAATTATTGTTGTTAGTGGAAGTTGGAATGGATATATTTGTGATAATATTAATAGCTATTTATGTTAAATTTAAAACAAGAGTCATGAGAAAGAGTTTGTTGTATGTATTTGCCGTGATTTGCACGATGGGTTTTTTTACGGCATGTGGTGATGATGACGATTCAAGTTCTTCCGGTAACTGGCAAGATCTGTCGAAAACGTACGAGGGTAAGAGCGTAAATCTGGTAATGGGAGAAGTGACAATCCCTGTTGACGGTAAATCGGTCGTGATTGCCGCTTCTTCTGCGGAGAAGGTATCCGTAACCTTGAACAATATCATCCCCGAAAATAAGTCGGTCGTTATCGATGCCGCATTGAAGGAAGCGGACGGCACTTATACGTTTACCGGCGAGAGTACGGTTGGCGATTGCGTGGTATCAGTAAATGGTACGGTGAAAGGGGGCGTAGCTTCTGTTGTTTATACTCGTAAATTAACTTCTTCTATCATAGGTAATTGGAGCTTGAAAGCGGGTGCGGGAGCTATTTATGCGAATATAGTTACCGGGAATTCTACTATCGATAATCTCGTGCCTATGATAAAACCTGCTATCGGTAACTTGATTTGGGGCAAAGTAAGCGCTGTAAATGTTAACTTACCGGAAGATGGAATCTTCGATGTTTCTTGGAGACCTATAGGGGCTTCTGAGGATAAAGGAATCGGTGAGATCACAAAAATGGCAAGTATCCAATATTGTGTGGTAGACGGGAAATTTATGGTGACTGTGGATAAAAATTATGTGACAGTCTTGACTACTTTATTACAACAGGCTGCTGGTGACAAATTGGAGGCCGCTGGTATCTCTATTGACGAGATCATGAAGCTTTTGGTTGATTTAGGAGGTTATTATGGTCTACCTCTTAACATGAAGGTGGATGGAAGTGAGGCTACTTTTTATGCGGATAAGGATTTAATCGTACCGGTTTTGACCATGATAGCTCCTATCTTGAAACCGATGGTTCCGGAGAATTCTCAGCAAATGGTAGATATGGTATTGCAACTACTTCCGAACGCAAAAACGTTAGAGTTTGGACTTAATTTCACGAAATAATTGAAAATCCTAGGTTGTAGAGACGGAGTACACCCCGTCTCTACAACTGGATGAAATTTGGCAGAGTTATACCAATATAGGAGTTAATCAATTACCTTGGTGCTTTCTGATATAAGAATATCGCTATAAATGTATAAACTATATTCGGTATCCAAGCTGCTACGGCAGGACTCACATAACCATTAATAGCGAAGGTGGAAGTGACCGTCATAAACAGGATGTAAGAAAAACTCAACGCCAATCCGATACCAATATTCATACCCATACCTCCCTTTATTTTCCGGGAAGACAACGACGCTCCGATAGAAGTCAAGATAAACGCCGCCATGATCGTGGCGAAGCGCTTATGATACTCGATCTGGAAGGTCTGTATATTCCCGATACCTCTTTTTTTCTGCCGGTTGATATACGTATTCAGCTCGGGCGTTGTCATCGTCTCGCAATCATTTACGGAAATCAGGAAGTCCGAGGGCACGATGGTCAAGGTCGTATCCTTACGGGAGCCTTCGGTGATATGTTCCCGCATGCCATCAAAATCACGGATCATATAATCGATAACGGTCCATTGATAAAGCGAGTCGTATTTGATCGACTTGGCGGTCAGACGGGAGATCAATTTTTTATCCTCGAAATGCTCCAGAGAGAAACGGTATCCCATGTTCGAGCGAGCGTCATAGCTATCGAAATAAGCGATAACACCCGGCTCGATCTCCAATTGGGCGTTCTTCACGTAATCCACCTTCTTGTTACGGATATATTTGTTCTGGAAATCGATACGAGTCTCATTCGCCGGGGGAATGATGTAAGCGTTCAGGATAAACGTCACGATAGCGATAATCGTAGCCGAGACCGCATAAGGAAGCATTAACCTACGGAAACTCATACCGCTGGCAAGCATCGCTATGATCTCCGAACGATCCGCTAGCTTCGACGTGAAAAAGATCACGGCGATAAATGTGAACAACGGACTGAACAAATTGGCGAAATAGGGGATAAAGTTCAAGTAATAATCCACGATGATCGCTTTTAAGGGGACATCCGGATTCAAGAACTTATCGATCTTCTCGTTTATATCGAAAACGACGGAGATAGAGATAATCAAGGCGATAGCGAACACGTACGTGCCCAGAAACTGCTTGATGATATACCAATCGATCCGTTTTAGTTTAAATTTCATCTGTCTCGTTTTTTATAACCGGTTCGCTAATTGACGGACCATACCACTTTTCCATGTAGTAAAATCGCCAGCGATGATATGTGCCCTCGCTTCTTTCACCAACCATAGGTAGAAGGCGAGGTTATGGATAGAAGCGATCTGTAAGCCAAGCATTTCTTTCGCCTTGATCAAGTGGTGCAGATAAGCCTTGCTATATAAGGTATCCACGTAGGAATGTCCGTCCGGATCGACCGGCGAGAAATCGTTCTCCCATTTCTTGTTACGCATATTGATAGTACCGAAACGCGTGAAAAGTTGGCCGTTGCGCCCGTTGCGGGTTGGCATGATACAGTCGAACATATCGATGCCTCGTTCGATCCCTTCCAGTAAATTGATCGGGGTACCTACGCCCATCAAGTAACGAGGTTTATCTTTCGGTAAGATATCGTTTACGACCTCGATCATCTCATACATCTTATCGGTAGGCTCGCCAACGGCCAGTCCCCCGATAGCGTTTCCATCGGCGCCTTTTCGGGCCACGTTCTCCGCCGCCCTCTGCCGCAAGTCCGTATAGACGCATCCCTGTACGATCGGGAAGAGACTTTGCCGGTAGCCGTATTTCGGCTCCGTGCTGTTGAAGCGGGCGAAACAACGATCCAGCCAACGCTCGGTCAGGCCCAGTGATTGCTTGGCGTAATTGTAGTCGGCATCTCCCGGGCAACACTCATCGAAGGCCATGATGATATCCGCACCGATAGAGCGTTCGATATCCATCACCTTCTCCGGCGTGAACATATGCTTGGAGCCGTCGAGATGCGAGCGGAACTCGGCTCCCTCTTCATGCAGCTTACGATTGTCGGAAAGAGAGAATACCTGAAACCCCCCGCTATCGGTCAATATCGGGCGATCCCATGTATTAAACTTATGCAAGCCTCCGGCCTGCTCCAAGATCTGGATACCGGGACGAAGATACAGATGGTACGTATTCCCCAAAATGATTTGTGCCTTGGTATCTTCCTTTAGCTCGGTCATATGTACACCCTTTACCGTACCTTGCGTACCCACGGGCATAAAAATAGGCGTCTCGATTACCCCGTGATCGGTGGTAATCAAGCCCGCCCTAGCGTTCGATTTCGTATCGTTATACTGTAATTCAAATGTCATGTATCAAAAATTTGTGACAAAGGTAGCATTTTTCTCTTAGAATCCGAAGTCATCTATTTCTACCTTTTTCACCTCTTCCTCTTTAGGCTTCTCCACGAACTTGTGTACTTCGTTCGCCTTGATGATGATCGCTCTCATCGGGCGTACGGGACAGATCGATTCGCAGCCGCCACAACCGATGCAAAGATCGGGGTTTACTTGCGGGATGGTCAGCGTGCCCTCGTAAGGAACCATATGCACGGCTTGGGTAGGGCAGTGCTCCGAACAAGCCCCGCAATCCGTCCCCTCCGTCTTTACGATACAACGGTTGATGAAGAAGGTGGCGATGCCCACTTGTGTAGTCGCTTTCTCTTCCTTGGTAAGCGGCTTTATAGCGTGCGTGGGGCAAACCTCCGAGCAGACCGTGCATTCGTAATTGCAATAACTGTCGATGTAAGCGATACGGGGTTTCAACATATAATCAATGCCATACTCCAATCCCGTGGGACGTAGTACATGACTCGGGCATTGAGTCACGCAAATCTGGCATCCGGTACATACATCCTTGAAACGTTCTAAGCTGATCGCTCCCGGCGGTACGATAGGGGGCCATTTATTGCCGTGCTTACCTTGCCCGTGCTGCCCTTTGCCATGCCCTTTTTCCATTCCTTGGGCAATGGTGGATACGATCGGGAGGGAGACCGCGACGGTAGCCCCTGCCGAGAGAAATGTACGGCGGCTGTTCGGAGCGGTAGCCTGTTGGATCACGTCCGTTTGTGCGCGAGCTGTTTCGGCTTCTTTCTTGAAGGAAGGCTTGAAACGGTATTGCAATCCTCCTTTAGCGCACGAGGACACGCAGTTGAAGCAATCTACGCAACGGGAGGTATCTACGGTGAGGTTCTTGCTGTCGATCGCCTCCGCCTTACAAGTATGCTCGCAATTACCACAATGCGTACAAGCTTCTTTGTCAAAGGAGATCCGGAAAAACGAATACCGGGAGATCAGGCTCAACAGCGTTCCTACCGGGCAAAGCGTATTGCAGAACAACCTTCCCCGGAATACGACCATGAGGATGAATACGAGCAACGCGACCAAAGCGGATATCACGCCGAATACCGTCACGTTGCTAATCGTGACGTGATAAAGCGTATAGTTATCCATCCGTGCCAATCCGTCGGCCAGCAGGTTATTGACCCACATGACGACCGGACGGAACAGGTTGTTCGCTATACGGCCGAAGTTACTGTACGGATCTAGCAACGTACATAATTCGATCATCCCGAAAACAGCCAATACGAATGTAAGCCCGAGAATTGAGTACCGTAAGATATTCATGGGCTTATGATAGCTGAACCTGCGTACTCCTTTCTTTTTCTTCTTCCCGATACAGAAAACCCGGTTGATAATATCTTGCAATACGCCCGCCGGGCAAATAACCGAGCAATAGATCCGGCCGAACAATAAAGCCAATACGAATTGGAAGACTACCAACCCCGCCATCCCCCCTAAAATAGCGGGTATGATCTGGAGATGCAACAACGTGTGCAGGTTGTCCGGCAATACATCGGCGAAATCAACGAAGAATAAAAGTATGGGTACGAAAATGAGGATCGCGAGTACGACCCGCAATCCTTTTAAGTAATTAGGCTTCTTCATCCTCGATTATATCTTAATACGTTTGATCGTGACATTATCCAGATTCGTCGTACCTAGCTTTAAAGCCTCGCCTTTACCGATATGACCTACGGCGGCCATATCCAGCTTCTTCACTTGGTTGAACAGGCGAAGGGCAGCGGTGTCGATAGCGACGATATTCGGGGAAGCGATCAAGGATTTCAAGGTAGCCACATCGGCAGCGCTCTTTCCTTGTGGGCCGTTTTGGTGCATGATACGATAAGCGTCCACGATGTTCAATACCGGTTTCTTTTGCCAAGTGCAAATATCGGCGATGCATTGTTGCAAATCATTTTGATGGAAGAAACGGCGATCCCATACGATTCCCATATAGTTCTTCATGGCGCAAGTCATCTTCGCCCCACCATGGTTCTTCAATACGGGGACGTTGATCCATGCGTCCGCCTCGATCAGGGCCTCATGGATCTTGGCGCTTTTCAGGTTCACGCCACCCGGAATGGATACTTCCTTAAAATATTTCTCATCGTTGGCAGGCATGATGATACCTCCGGCCTCTTTTACGGCCTCGGCGATCCCGCTTGTCTCGTAGCATTTCTGCCAGTTATCGCAGGTGTGGTCGAATACGGTCACTTTAGAGGCGCCGGCCTCCAAGCATTTTTTGACCAAGGCTTTCACTAATTTGGGGTTCGTATTACCTGCCAATTCAGGAGAGCGGTCCCAGCCGATATTCGGCTTGATCACGATCTTTTGTCCTTTCTTCACGAAGTTTCCGATACCGCCAAGGGCTTCCAAGGCTTTATCTAGCATCACCTCCGGCTCTCCACCCATAACTGCTACCATATCGGGAGCCTTCTCTACGGCTACGGTGTTCGTGGAAAGGGCCGCTTGCAGACCTTCAAAATTTAAGGATAGAGCCGCACTAGCGATGACACTGGTCTTTAAAAAATCACGACGTTTCATAATTGTATACTATATTGGTTTATATTTGATTTACGGTACGGTCTTTTTTATTCGCTTGTTATTCCGAACAAAGATAATGATTATTTTGATATGCGAGTCAACTCCTTTTACAAAGTAGAACTGCTTTTTACTGCAACCCGGGTTGCAGTGATCTTGCGTAATAAGATAAATTCTTGTCGGAAGGCATATCGGTTCTGATAATATTTTTCTACCTTGCGAGGCAAAAAACAGATTGTATGGTTTTATATTGTAGAGTATCATTGAACGCTTTTGTCGAAAGCTTTCGGAATACCTCGGGGCCTGATTCCTTTTTCACGCTTCCGGCGAAGGGGTTGATGCATATCGTGCCGCAGGAGGAGATCGAGTATGGGCTTTCCTTGCTTAGGGAGTCTATCGGCTTGTATGAGGAACGCAAAGGGATACCTGTGGAAAAGAGCAAGAAGGCGATGCCCTTTTTCAGACAGGACAGCCGGATGCTGGTGGGGCCGGAGATAGGCATGTACGTGATCCCTTTGTATGAGGAACCCGGTGAGCCGGCCCAGTCTGCCGAGCCTTCTCTGGTCCTTGAGCTGGACTATCAGTCGTTGGGCGAGCTTTGCCTGTTCGAGAATTATTCCCTGTTGTCCTGCAAGTATGAGAAGGAGCCTATCTTGAACCATTTTACGGCACAATTGGAAAAGGAATACGATACCTTCTTTTTTGATGAGGAGCACACGGGCTTTACGCCTGATTCCCGCTTTTTCTCGATGCTGTGTAACGCCTGTCTGGAGGTGAAACAGCCTTCCTCGGTGGGGGATAAGGAATGGCGGTTGGCCTCGCTGCAAGCTACGGATGAGGTGCTCTATCGTTATGAGCATGGAAACTTGATCCCATACGTTCCGATATCGATGCCGGTAGACTGCCTGAAACGGGTTTATCTGGAAGATTTCCGGCGACAGCCCTTATTATTCGGGACTTTGAACGGTTTCTTGAAAAGCAAGGGACTTCCCGCCGAACAATTACTAAACTTATCATAAGGAATGAAGACAGTATCAAATCAAGAACTAACGATCCGTGTCTCCGAACATGGAGCGGAGTTGAGTAGTATCGTAGCGAACGCTACGGGAAAGGAGTATCTCTGGCAAGCGGACCCCGCTTTCTGGAAACGTCATTCCCCGGTATTGTTCCCGATCGTCGGGAGCGTATGGAAGGCCGAGTATCGGAACGAGGGAACCGTGTATCCGCTGTCGCAGCACGGCTTTGCGCGGGATATGGATTTTACGTTGATTGATGAGGCGGAGAACGAGTTGCGTTTCGCGCTGGAAAGTACCCCGGACACGCTGAGAGCCTATCCGTTCCCTTTCCTTCTGGAGATCGGGTATCGTTTGGAGGGCAATAAGGTGGAGGTGCTTTGGCGTGTGAAGAATACGGGAGATAAGACGATGCATTTCCAGATCGGCGCTCATCCGGCTTTCCTGTACCCGAATTATGAGGTGGATCAACCGGATCGAGGGTATTTCGCTTTCGATGTGAAAAAAGATCTCGTATACCGTGCGCTGGTGGAGAAAGGGTGCGTAGGGGATGTGGTTCGTCCGGTACCTTTGGATGCGGACGGCTTGCTGCCGTTGAATATCCATACGTTCGATATCGATACGTTTATCTTGGAGGACAGCCAGATTAAGCGGGTGGACTTATTGGATGTGGAGAAACGCCCGTACCTTTCGCTCACCTTTACGGCTCCGGTGGTCGGTTTATGGTCTCCGCCTACGAGAAACGCTCCGTTTGTCTGTATCGAACCTTGGTATGGACGTTGCGACCGGGTGGATTATACGGGTGAGTATAAAGACCGGGATTGGGTATGGCATTTGGAACCGGGAGAGCTCTTCGATGCCTCCTATACGATAGAGATAGCGGGGGCTTGATCGCTTCGTTGATATTTGCCGTAGGCAGACGACGCTGATTATATCGTGATCGTCTGCCTATGTTTTGTTTTAGATGTTGGCTATTTTATTCAATAGCTCCATCTTCCCGAATAAGATCAGCAGATCATCCGCCTCGATCATCAATTCCTCGGTGATACGGCTGATAACCTTGTATTCTGTCTGTGTGAGCCCGATCAGGTTCTTTTTCTCGTAAGGACGTTCGATCGCTACCAGATGGATGCCGAAATTCTCCTCGAAATCGATGTTCTTGATGGTTTGCCCGACAAGAGTGGCCGGTGTCTTGATCTTATAGAGATGTTCAGTGTCGGTTACTTTATACCAATGCCGGAACAGGCCGCCTAAAGACGCTTGGGAGGTGTACATCGTAGAGAAATCCTTTTCCGGGGTAATAATCTCGCTTACCCCGATCGCACGGATCACCGTCTCATGGATCGAGGAGATCGCCCGCACGATCAGTTTGCCCGCATCCAGACTTTTCAATAAAGCGACGGTCTGAACGGAAGTCCCGAAATCCTTACCGAATGTTACGATAATGGCATCCATTTCACTCAATGGCAGGGTGCTCAATGCCTCTTTGTCCGTAGAGTCCAAGGCGACCGCCCCCGCTATGTCGTTCTTCAGCATATCGACACGATGCAGATCCATGTCTACGCCGATCACCTCATTGCCGACACGTGTCAAGTCTTTCGCTATCGCACGTCCTAAATTCCCTAATCCGATTACTAAATATTTCATGCTATCTTATTTTTACATTAATATATTTTCTTGTGGATATGTATAGTCCTTTTTCGTGTATTCCTTGCAGAAACTTACGAGGAAGGCCAATACCCCGATACGCCCGACCAGCATCGTGCTGATAATGATGATTTTCCCGATAGGGGTGAGGTGAGGGGTATAATCGATGCTCAAGCCTACGGTACTCAAGGCGGAAACAACCTCGAACAATAGGGAGAACAGCGGCGCCCCTTTTTCCGTATAGGATAATACCCACGTAGCGATCGCCACCCACATGAAATACATCATGATGATAGCGAATGCCCGGCGGATGGCGAATGGGGCGATCTCCCGTTTTCTCACTTCCACTTTATCTTTCTCGCGTGCGGCGTTCAGGGTCGTAACCAAAGCTACGAAAACGGTGGTCACTTTCAATCCGCCGCCGGTGGACATAGGGGCGGCTCCGATTACCATAAGAATCAACGTCAGCATTAAGGTCGGAGGGGCCAATGTAGCCATATCCGCAACGTTGAATCCTGCCGTTCTAGGCGTGACGGCGCCTAGGAACGCATTTGCCAGTTTCCCCCGCAGGGGAAGGTCGCCCAAGGTATTGTCATACTCGAAAAAGAGGTAGAAAGCCGTTCCGGTAATTAACAGGATCAAGGTAGATATAACAACAATGTACGTATGTACATTAATAATACGGGGCGTATGGATATAATGCTTTTGCTTACCGATCAATATCTTGATACCATTCATCAGCAAGTGATGCAAGAGTTTCAGGTAATTGAAGACGATCGGGAAGCCCAAGCCTCCGAATATAATCAGCATGGCTATCCAGAAATGGAGGTTGTACTTATCCGCCACTAACGGATCGTACATATTGCCGCTCAAGGTAGAGATCCCTGCGTTACAAAAAGCGGACACGGCATGAAACATTGCGTAGAATAATTCCTGCTGCGTGCCTCCCGGCAGGCTTCCTCGCACGTCCATATAAATAAAATAGGCACCGATCCCCTCGATAAACAAGGTCACGAAAAGAATATTTAAGATGACCCGGAACAATCCTCCCGTCCGATCCTCGTTCAGCATATCTTTCAGCATCATCTTGCTCGTAAAAGAGGATTTCCCCATAAAGGAGAGGGCGAAGAAAGAGGTAAATGTCATGACCCCGATACCGCCGATCTGTATCAAAATCAGGATGATAATATGTCCGATATGCGTGAAACTGGTGGCTACGTCGACGGTGGTTAGTCCGGTTACGCATACCGAGGTCGTGGAGATAAACAAAGCGTCGATAAACGGAATCCGGTGCGTAGTGGCGTTCGGCAACGATAGCAACCCGGCCCCGACCAATATCACGAACACGAAACTGAGCAAGAAAAGCAACGAGGGCTTGATCCGTGTCTGCATCAGCGTGAACGTCTGCCGGGATAAGTGAATCGTGCTAAGCAGCAATAATAAGACATATACGAAGAGAGGTTTCGTAAGGAAAGACAAATAAGGCAAAGAGTACGCTATGGCATCCTTGAAAAATATCTTGCTGGATAATACGGCGAATAAAAGGAAATAGATGCTGATATCGAGATACAACATTTTCTCCTGTATGATTTCTTGGAACCTCACCACGTACCGGAGTGTTATGCCCGTGAAAAAAGCTAGCAGGATGAATGGGCGGGAGCGCTCTAGGATATGGACGGAATCGGGTGTCTGTACAAAGCCGAATTGGTAGATCAATACGAAGAAAGAGGCTAAGGAGGCGAGTAGGATAATCGCTTCCGCTATCCCGTTCAATAATCCCTTCATTTTACCCCAATAAATCAGCCAAGAGAAGTATATGTTTTTTAGATTCATGTCCGATGTTTTATAAATATAACAAATGTAGGAAATAAAAGTTAGAGGTACGTGAAAGCGCCTTCATTATTTGTTCTCATACTAATTGTTTTACTTACATTATGTGTTGTATAGCATATTGTATGATGTACGATACTGAAATATCAGAAAAATAATCAATTAGGAGATGCAAAAAAGACCTTTTGTAATTGCTTTGTTTAGAAAAATACTTATATTTGCGCAAATCTAATTACTGATATCATGGATACACAAAACGAGAATAGAGAGATGCTTTCCCCCTATGTTTCCGTAGACTGCGTTCTTCTCGGCATCAATGATGACAAGCTCACCGTGCTGTTGGCGGAGCGGAAAAGTGAGGAAGGCGAGTTGATCGGCTATAAATTACCCGGCAGCCTGATCTATGAGAACGAGGATTTAGATGACGCCGCCTATCGGATACTGAATGATTCGACCGGCTTGAAGCGTGTCCAATTGAAACAATTCCGTTGTTTCGGTTCCCCCGCCCGTACCTCGAACCGGTTGGACGTGATGTGGCTGGAGGCGACTTCCAAGGTGAAGATCGGACGGTTGATCACGGTCGCTTATCTCGCCTTGTGCAAGAACAGCAGGAAGACGTGTCCGGCCGATAAATCCGACTCGATCCGTTGGTGTCCTATCGACGATCTTCCTCGCTTGCCATTCGATCATAAAGAGATTATTGAGGCTGCCATACAGGAGATCCGTAATTGGGTGGAGAAGGAGCCCGCTATCATTTTCGACTATATGCCGATGAAGTTCACGGCGTTCCAGCTTAGGCGCACGTACGAGGTGATCTATAACCGTGAGATGGACGTGCGCAATTTTCATAAGAAGATGAATTCCTTGGATTACGTGGTGCCCACGGAGGATATGCAAGACGGGGTCGCCCATCGTGCCGCACGGTATTATCGGTTTGATAAGGTGAAATATAATCAACAACGTTCGAAGTTTAATAAGATATAAAACCATACGATTATGTGTCTGTTAGGATGTGACATTGGAAGTTCTTCCATCAAGGTCTCTATTGTCGATGAGGAGACCGGGTTAACAATAGGTGCGGATTTTTATCCCAAAGAAGAGGCCCCGATCAAGGCGTTGCGCCCGGGGTGGGCGGAGCAAAATCCGGAGGATTGGTGGTCGTACGTGAAGATCGCTATGAAAGGTGCCATGAGCAAGGCGAAGGTGAAAGGCGAGGATATCAAGGCGATCGGTATCTCGTACCAGATGCATGGCTTGGTGGTGGTGGACAAGAAGATGGAGGTGCTTCGTCCATCTATTATCTGGTGCGATAGCCGTGCCGTTCCTTATGGCGAGCGTGCGTTTAAGAATATAGGCGAGAAGCGATGCCTTTCCCACCTATTGAACTCGCCGGGTAATTTTACCGCTTCCAAGCTGGCTTGGATCAAGGAGTACGAGCCGGATATCTACGACCGTATCCATAAGATCATGTTGCCGGGAGATTTCATCGCTATGCGCCTGACGGGGGATATCGTGACTACGGTTTCCGGTTTGTCGGAGGGGATTTTCTGGGACTTCAAGAATAATGCCTTATCGGAGGAGTTGATGAATTATTATGGATTCAGTAAGGATCTGATCGCCGATATCCGTCCGACGTTCGGTTTGCAGGGCGAGGTTACCGCCTCGGTCGCCGCCGAGCTGGGCTTGAAGAAAGGCACGCCGGTTACTTATCGCGCGGGCGACCAACCGAATAACGCTTTATCATTGAATGTATTGAATCCGGGCGAGATAGCGGCTACCGGCGGGACATCCGGAGTGGTGTATGGCGTGAACGGCAAGGTGAATTACGATACGCTTTCCCGTGTGAATACGTTCGCCCACGTGAATCATACGATGGAGCAGACCCGCTTGGGTGTCTTGTTGTGCATCAACGGGGTCGGTATCCTTAATTCTTGGATCAAACGGAATATAGCGCTGGAAGGCATCAACTATAATGAGTTGAATGATTTGGCGGCTACGGTTCCCATCGGCTGCGATGGTCTTTCGATCTTGCCGTTCGGAAACGGGGCGGAGCGTATGTTGCAGAATAAGCAGATCGATTGCTCGGTTCATGGATTGAACTTCAACATACATACCAAGGCGCATATGGCTAGGGCGGCGCAAGAAGGTATCGTGTTCGCCTTTAAATACGGTATGGATATTATGAATGAGATGGGGATCGATATTCAGGTAATCCGTGCGGGGAACGCGAACTTGTTCTTAAGCCCGATCTTCCGGGATGCTTTGGCGGGCGTGACGGGTACGGTGATCGAACTGTATGATACGAACGGTGCGGTAGGGGCGGCCAAGGGTGCCGGTATGGGTGCCGGTATCTACAAGAACGCGGAAGAAGCGTTCGCTTCCTTGAAGAAGATCAACGTGATCGAGCCGGACGGTTTCAAGGCGAATGCTTATTGCGGGGCGTTCGAGATTTGGAAGGAACGATTGGAACAATCTATTTAACGGCTGAATTATTTACATTTTTAATACATATTATTATGAGTTACTTTAAAGGAGAGAAAGAATTTTTCCCGGGAATCGGACAGATTCAGTTTGAGGGACGTGAGTCAAAAAATCCGTTGGCATTTCATTATTATGACGCGGATAAGGTAGTAATGGGTAAGACACTAAAGGATCATTTACGCTTCGCTATGGCTTATTGGCATACCTTATGTGCTGAGGGAGGTGATCAGTTTGGTGGTGGAACAAAATCATTCCCTTGGAATGACAGCACGGACGCTATCACCCGTGCGAAGTACAAGATGGACGCCGCTTTCGAGTTTATGACCAAATGTAATATTCCTTACTATTGCTTCCACGACGTGGACGTGGTGGACGAGGCTCCTACGCTGGGTGAGTTCGAGAAACGTTTGCAGACGATGGTGGAACATGCCAAGGAGCATCAAGCCGCTACCGGAAAGAAGCTTCTATGGTCTACCGCGAACGTCTTCAGCAATAAGCGTTATATGAACGGTGCCGCTACGAACCCTTATTTCCCGACCGTGGCATGCGCCGGCACGCAGATCAAGAACGCTATTGACGCTTGTATCGCCTTAGGGGGCGAGAACTACGTGTTCTGGGGCGGCCGTGAGGGGTATATGAGCCTATTGAACACGAACATGAAACGTGAGAAGGATCATTTAGCCATGATGTTGACGATGGCCCGTGATTATGGCCGCAAGAACGGTTTCAAGGGTACGTTCCTGATCGAGCCGAAACCGATGGAACCGACGAAACATCAATATGACGTGGATTCGGAGACCGTGATCGGCTTCCTTCGCCATTATGGATTGGACAAGGATTTCGCCTTGAATATCGAGGTGAACCACGCTACCTTGGCCGGACATACATTCGAGCATGAGTTGCAAGCCGCCGCCGACGCCGGCATGTTGTGCAGTATCGACGCGAACCGTGGCGATTACCAGAATGGTTGGGATACGGATCAATTCCCGATGGATATCTATGAGCTGGCACAGGCTTGGCTGGTTATCCTTGAGGGAGGTGGCTTGACTACCGGAGGTACGAACTTCGACGCCAAGACCCGCCGTAATTCTACGGACTTGGAGGATATCTTCATCGCTCATATCGGTGGTATGGACGCTTTCGCCCGTGCCTTGATGATCGCCGCCGATATCCTTGAGCACTCAGATTACCGCAAGATGCGTGCCGAGCGTTACGCTAGTTTCGATGCCGGTGAGGGCAAGGCATTCGAGGATGGCAAGCTTACGCTGGAAGATCTTCGTACGATCGCTTTGCGTGACGGCGAGCCGAAACAGATCAGCGGTAAGCAGGAATTATACGAGATGATTGTAAATCTGCATATTTAAATAATTGAAAATCGAGAATTGGGAATTGAAAATTATCGTGCGTAAGCCCTAGTTTTCAGCTCTCAATTCTCAGTTTTTAATTAATAAATCTATTCCATGAAAAATAACAACACTTATATTTTCGCTCTTACCTTGGTCGCTACCTTGGGAGGTCTGCTGTTTGGGTATGACACGGCGGTGATCTCCGGTACGGTGGAGTCTTTGCGTAAGTTCTTCATCGAGCCGCAAGGGCTTCCGTTGGATCAAGCCAACGCCTTGGAGGGGTTCGTGGTGAGTAGTGCGTTGATCGGATGTATCCTCGGCGCCTCGTTCGCCGGGTGGATCAGCCAGCGTTACGGCAGGAAGCCTACGTTGATACTGGCCGCTATCCTTTTCTTGCTTTCTGCTATCGGCTCGGCTTGGCCGGAGCTGTTTATCGGCATGCCCGGAAGTGGTGATCATACGTTTATGTATGCGTTCGTGGCTTATCGTATTCTGGGAGGTATCGGCGTGGGGCTGGCCTCCATGGTATCGCCGATGTATATCGCCGAGGTGGCTCCGGCCGATCGCCGGGGGAATCTGGTGGCATGGAACCAGTTTGCCATTATCTTTGGTATGCTGGTGGTATATTTCGTGAATTATACGATCGCCCTTCAAGGAGATGCCGCTTGGCTGAATACGATCGGCTGGCGTTGGATGTTCGCTTCCGAGATTATTCCGGCGGTATTGTTCCTCTCGTTCTTGATGTTCGTGCCGGAGACGCCTCGTTATCTCGTGATGCGTGGGCGTACGGAGAAGGCGTTGGGCGTCTTGAGCCATTTGATGGATCAGGCGGACGCTGGCCGTGAGCTGGAGGATATACGGAATAGTTTCAAGGAGAAAGCTCCGTCGATGAAGCCTTACTTCCGGTTTATGGGGACTTGGCTGGCGCTGTTCTTGGCCGGCTACGGGTTGTTGTCGTGGGCAGGTAATACGAATGCGTTGGAGATCGCCTTGTTGGCTAGTTTCTGTATCGCCTTGCTGTTCCCGATCCGGTCGTTTGGCGTGCTGATCATCTTGGTGGGCGTGTTGCTCTCCGGTTTCCAGCAATTCGTGGGGATCAACGTGGTGCTTTACTATGCCCCGGAGATCTTCAAGACGATGGGAGCGGCCACGGACGCCGCCCTTTTGCAACAGATCGTGGTAGGGGCGGTGAACCTGTCGTTTACCGTATTGGCTATTTTCACGGTGGATAAGTTCGGACGCCGTCCGTTGATGATTATCGGGGCGCTCGTCATGGCGGTATCTATGTTGATCTTGGGAACTACTTTCTATACGCGTTCGGTGGGTATGGGATCATTGGTCTGCATGCTGGTTTATACGGCGGGATTCGCTATGTCGTGGGGACCGGTCTGCTGGGTGTTACTGGCCGAGATCTTCCCGAACTCGATCCGCTCCACAGTAATGAGTATCGCCGTGGCGGGGCAGTGGATCGCCAACTTCTTGGTATCATGGACTTTCCCGATGCTGGATAAGAATCAATACTTGACCGATACGTTCAATCACGGTATGGCCTATTGGATCTATGGCGTGATGGGTATATTGGCGGCGTTGTTCATCTGGAAATTTGTCCCCGAGACGAAAGGAAAGACGCTGGAGGAGATGGAAGGTTATTGGAAACGGTAACCAAACCTGAGACAAGATAATATATGAGTAAAAAAGGACGGATCAATCTACCTGTCCTTTTTTCGTAATGAACCTTAATGCCCCAATTTAGACGCCGGATTTGCCATCGCCGCCCGATAACTCTGGAAAGTAACCGTAGATACGGTCAGTGTCATTATGATTACCAAAGCCACTAAAAATACCCATACGTAGATCGGCGTTTTATAAGCGAAGCTTCGTAACCAAATATGCACCCCATAGTAAGCAAGCGGGATCGAGATAATAAAACAGACGAGCGTGATCCGGAGGAAAGACGAGTTCAGCATCCAAAGGATCTGCCGGACCGTGGACCCATGTACTTTCCGCACGGCTATCTCCTTTTCCCGTCCCTGTAGCTCAAAGATAACCAGTCCGAATACTCCCACGAGGGATAAGAAGACGGCCATCAGGCAAAGGGCGGTAATCAGCGCTCCCTGCCGCCCACTTTTACTGTAAAGCTCCTCCAGTGCCGTATCAAAGAAATGGATATCGGCCGGATAACCCGGGATCAATTCATCCGTTACCTTCCGGATATGCTCGATAGCCGTCCGGGGATTTCCGCCGGGGATCTTGACATAAGCGTATCTTTCCGGCACCGAACGGCGGTAATGATTCTTAGCCGAGGTCCAAAGTCCCATCGGGCGTAACTCTTTATATAGGGATTCATAATGGACATCCTCAAAGATACCGACAATCCGTACCGGTATATCATTATCCGTGATGCTTGTTCCTACCAAGTCCGATAGGTCGTCCGGTTTCTCGGGGGAAAGGCCCGAGACGATCTCCCTCGCTGCCGTCTCGCTAAGGAGGCAAACGGCCTGTGTGTTATCCGCCGCCTCATCCGTCGGCCGGAACTTCCTTCCGGCGATCATCTTTACATCCATTAGCTCCGGGAAATTGGCGGATACTCCCAGCCAGCTCATATAATAATGTTGGCCTTTGTAATTATACCCGATGAAAGAACGTGATTCGTCCGAGACAAATTTGAACTCACTAAAGGAAACATCACGGATAGCGGGGCTTTCCAAGAGACGTGCCTTGAACAATTCGCCCTTTTTCAAGGCCGCCCCCATGCTTAGTCTTACCTCCAGTACGTTTTCTTTGTTAAACCCCAAGTCCACGTTCCCTATATATCTGTTTTGCAAGGAGACGAACAACGCTCCGACAATCAGCGTGATCGAGATAACGAACTGGAACCCCATAAGTAACTTGCGAGTGTTCTTGGCCCGGTCGCTAAGGGTAAAAGACTTGTTCAGCGCCATGACAGGAGGAAACGAGGTGATATAGAAAGCAGGATACAAACCGGCTAGTATACCGCCGCCTGCGACAAGGAAGAATGTGTACGCCGGAATCTTCCAGTTGGCATACAGGTTCAACGGATGCCCCACCATATTCGTGACCCATTGCACGTTATTCAAAAATAACAGGAAAAGCAAGGCGAGGAAGAAGGCGACAACCGAGATTCCCAAGGACTCCAAGACCAGATACTTCCGTAGCGTGGCGTCCGAGCTTCCCAGCACTTTCTGGATGGTGATCGACTTGGTGCGTATCGGCGCCAAGGCTATCGACAGGTTGATATAATTGACCAAGGCGATACCTATGATCAGGATGGCGATAAAGAATAACATATTCGTCCGTAGCTTATTACCGATGGGAGCGGCGTCCGCTCGGACCGGCTGGCCGAAATAGAGATCTGACAAGGGCCGGAGGCGCATATCCTCGATCGTGAAACTTTTCAGGAAAGCCCGGCTATCGGCCATATAGGTCTCGGTAGTGACAGAGGCGGATTCCGGCGTCGACATCAGCAGATAACAATAGTAAAGGCCGGTATGCCAGTTTTCCATCATCTCTTTCTCCATGATCGGGATATACAAGGCATTCTTCACCCGGGTGTTTTCCGGGAAATCGCGAAAGACGCCTCCCACGATATATGCCGGCTCAAAACTAAGCCCATATATAATCGAGCCTTCGGCCCCGGCGAACTCCGACAGATAAACCGGCTTCCCGATAGGATTTTCCTCGCCGAAGAGTTTCCGGGCCATGCTCTCTGGGATCAGCGTCCCTTCCGGACGTTTCAGGCAATCCGTATCGCCGGCCACCAGTTCGAAGCCAAAGACCTTAGTATATCCCGGGGTGATCCGTTCCACCTGCTCCATATAGCTCCGTGCGTCGGGCCCTTCACTGGCTGATATCCCAAAACGTACGGAGGAGTAAACAAGGTTGTTTGTGATAGCGGCCGCTTCTATATAAGGGGAGGCGGCGATGAAACGCTCGAGTTGTGGACGTGCGAAATTAGCCTCCCATATCCCGTCATCCCGCTTGTTTTCTAACTGAAAGATCCTTTCCCTGTTCAAGAGGGAAGCGTCGAAGCTATATTCATGACCGACATGTATGCTTATCAGCATGAATAACAGGAAAGCGAAGCTAAGTCCTAAAAGATTAGTGACCGTCGCTAATTTATAATGTCTCAAGACATAAAGCAGGTTCTTGAATGTACTTTGCATGGTATAAGTTCTTTTAATTTTAAACCCTTTGATCTGGAAATACAAAGCAAAGCTATTCCTTTATTTACGTTCCTGTGTTATTTTTTTGACAAACGGTTACTTTCTGTTGATGAATTGTGATATTATCAATAATTTCCTTATTTTTGCCATCATACTTCAAAAAGAAACAAGCGCTATGTTACACAAAGGCTATCGGATGCTTTTCAACTGCCTGATGTTTTATCTCTAGCAGATACTCTCCCTATATAAACTCATGGGGGCGGGGATGCCCGTCCTGTGTAACAATAAAAAATAACCTTGATGAGGGCGGATAGATCCTACCTCTACGATAAAACATATAATTTTATGAATACGACCCATCACACACATTCATGCGTACATGATACCGTCTCTTCCGTAGGAGCGAACAATTTCGGGATGAACGACCGTATCAAACGTTTGCGCCGGCAGACCTTTGAGGCCCAACCTTCCCTATCGATCGAGCGGGCCTTGATCGAGACCCGTTTTTATCGGGAGAATTACGGAAAGTATCCGATCCCTATCCTGCGTGCCTTGAACTTCCTTGAGATCTGCAAGCAGAAGACGATCTATATCGGCGAGGACGAGTTGATCGTTGGCGAGCGGGGGCCCCGCCCCAAGGCCGTGCCTACCTTCCCGGAACTTACCTGCCATAGCGTGGAGGACCTGCATATATTGAATACCCGGGAGCTGCAACGTTACACAATCTCCCAAGAAGATATCGATACTTACGAGCGGGAGGTGATCCCGTACTGGAAAGGCCGTACCCAGCGGGAGCGCATCTTCAGCCACGTCCCCAAGGAATGGAAAGAGGCGTACGAGGTGGGTATGTTCACCGAGTTCATGGAGCAACGTGCCCCCGGGCATACCGCTTTGGACGGCAAGGTCTACCAATATGGCCTGCTGGACTTGAAGAAACGTATCGAGGGGGAACTAAGCGCCTTGGATTTCATGAACGACCCCGAGGCCACGGACAAGCAGGAGGAGCTGACGGCCATGTCTATCTCCTGCGACGCCGCTATCCTGCTGGCCGAGCGACACGCGGACTTGGCTGACGAGATGTCTCTCACCGAGAAAGATCCCCGCCGTGCCGCTGAGCTGAGGAAGATCGCCGAGGTATGCCGCTGGGTTCCCGCCCACGCTCCCCATACCTATTGGGAAGCGATCCAGATGTACTGGTTTGTCCACCTCGGTACGATCACGGAGCTGAATGGTTGGGATGCCATGAACCCCGGTCATTTCGACCAGCATCTGGCGCCTTTCTACGAGAAAGAAATCGCCGCCGGAACCTTGACCCGTGACGAGGCGAAAGAGTTGATGTCTTGCTTCTTCATCAAGGTAAACAATCATACCGCCCCGCCGAAAGTGGGTATCACGGCGAAGGAGAGCGGAACCTATAACGATTTCACGAACCTGAACATCGGCGGCATCCGGGCGGACGGTAGCGATGGCGTAAGCGAGGTCTCCTATATCATGTTGGAGACGATCGAGGAGCTGCATATCCTCCAGCCCGGCAGCGCCATCCACGTCAGTGCCCGTACGCCGGAGCGTTTCCTTCGTGCTGGGTGCAAGGTGATCCGCCAAGGCCATGGCTACCCGTCGGTATTCAACCCGGATGTGTACGTGCAGGAGTTGATGCGGCAAGGCAAGTCGCTGCGTGACGCCCGCGAGGGAGGTTGCAGCGGTTGCATCGAGGTAGGCGCTTTCGGGAAGGAGGCGTACGTGTTGACCGGTTATCTGAACGTGCCGAAGATATTGGAGGTGACGCTGCATAACGGCGTAGATCCGGTAAGCGGTCGCAAGGTCGGTCTGGAGACCGGCGATCCCCGTGGTTTCCGGACGTATGAGGAGCTTTACGCGGCATTCATGCGCCAGATCCATTATTTCGTGGACATGAAGGTGCGGGTCAGCAACTATATCGACCGCATGTTCGCCAAGTACGCCCCCGCCACGTTCCTCTCCCTGTTTATCGATGATTGTATAGCGAAGGGTAAGGATTACTACAATTGCGGGCCTCGTTACAACACCACTTATATCCAGTGTACCGGATTAGGCACGATAACCGATAGCCTTTCCTCTTTGCGGAAACACGTCTTCGAGGATAAGACCTTCACAATGGAAGCCTTGTTGGATGCGATGGCGGATAATTTCGAGGGACATGAGCCGATGCGCCAAATGATCCTGAACCGTACGCCTTTCTTTGGCAACGATGATCCGTACGCCGACCAGATCGCCGTCCGTGTCTTCGACGATTTATATGACGCGATCGAGGGCAAGCCGAATACGAAAGGGGAGTGTTTCCATTTGAATATGTTATCCACCACTTGCCATGTCTACTTCGGCAAGGTGATGGGAGCCACCCCGAACGGTCGCTTGGCCGGGCGTGCCATCTCCGATGGTACCTCGCCCTCGCATGGGGCGGATATCCACGGGCCGTCCGCCGTGATCAAGTCGCTTGGCAAACTGGATCAGGTGAAGAGCGGCGGCACACTGCTGAACCAACGCTTCCTGCCCAGCCTGCTCTGGAGGGAGGAGGATATCTCGAAGCTGGCCTCCTTGATCCGTAGCTACTTCGCCTTGGGTGGCCATCATATCCAATTCAATATCGTGGATACGGAAACGCTTTACGCCGCCCAGAAGTGTCCGGAGGACTACCGGGATCTGCTGGTCCGTGTAGCGGGCTATAGCGACTATTTCAACGATATGAACGCCGATTTGCAAGCGGACGTGATCGCACGTACGGAGCAAGAGACTTTCTGAGCCATGCTGTTATTCGATATCAAACGATACGCCATAAACGACGGGCCGGGCATTCGTGTCACGATCTTCATGAAAGGATGCCCGCTTGCCTGCGTATGGTGCCATAACCCGGAAGGCATCTCGCCCCGGGCGGAGAAGCTGTATACGAGAAAGAAGTGCATAGGTTGCGGGGCCTGCGTGGATGTATGCCCCACCGGGGCGTTGACCTTGACGGAGGCGGGTATCGTCACGGATCGGTCTCTGTGCCGGACATGCGGTAGATGCGCCGAGGTTTGTCCCACCTTGGCGATGGAGATGTCCGGCCGTGAGTATTCTATCGACGAGGTCATGCGTGAGATCGAGAAAGAGACGGTCTTTATGGATCGCTCCGAGGGAGGCGTTACCTTCTGCGGGGGAGAGCCGTTGTCGCATCCATCGGACTTGGTTGCCCTGCTGGATCGTTGCGGAGCGTTGGGAATCCATCGTGCGGTGGATACGACCTTGTTCGCCTCGCCGGATACCGTCCGGAGCGTAATGGAGCGCACGGATCTTTTTCTGGTGGATTTAAAGCATATGGATTCCGGTAGCCATCGTCGTTTCACGGGTGTCCCGAACGAGCGTATCCTCTCCAATCTTCGGATGATCGCCGAGGCCGGCATAGACTTCCTCATCCGTATCCCGTTGATCGAGGGAGTCAATGCGGACGAGGAAAATATATCCCGTTCCGCCATCTTCTTGGCCTCCTTGCCGTGGGAGCGGAAAGTCGTTAATCTCCTCCCGTACCACGACATCGGAAAAGGTAAGCACGATAAGCGAGGAACCCTCTACAACCCCGGGCACCTTCCGCTATCCACCCCTTCCGAAGCAGTCCTGCAAAGGTGTATCGATCAATTCGCCTCCTGTGGGATAACCGCGTTGATCGGAGGATAATTAGAATAGGGGTGGGAACTGCTCGCCCTCATTTTACCATTTCTTCCGATACTCCGTAGGCGATATCCCGACGTGTTGCTTGAAGTATTTACCGAAGAAGGATTGGTTGGTGAAGTTTAGCCGGTCTGATATCTCTTGGATGGAAAGGGTGGAGGAGGATAATAACGCCTTCGCCTCCAAGACAACGTAATTATCGATCCATTCCCCGGCTGTACGGTTGCTGACGTTCTTTACCAAAAGGGATAAATATTTGGGAGTGACACATAATTTCCCGGCGTAGAAAGCTACCGACCGTTCCTGCTTATGATGTAAGGCGAGCGTTTGTATGAACGCCGCGAACAACTCCTCTTGCCGGCTCTTCTTCACCTCGATCGGCATATGATTCTTAAACATGCCGTAAACCTCGTGGAATACCGCCAACAATAAGCTCTGGGCAATCTCTTTCCGGTAAGGATGCCCTTTCGCTTTCACTTTCTTCCAGAGAAAAGAATGATATTCCTTGATACAACCTATCTCCTCGGCATTCAACTCAGTGACCGGATGCTCCTTGATGTAGAAGAACGCCGGCAAGGTATTCTGTATATGAGGAATGATCTCCTCCATGAAATTCTTGGAGATGACGATGAAGATCCCGGCCACGTCCTCGCTACGTTCCACGTGTTGGATGATCTGATCGGGCAAGGACAATACGAGATGGTTTTCCCCTACGACATATTCCTCCATATTGATCCGTATACGCATGAAGCCTTTCGTGCAAAGCGCGAATACGACGGCGTCTATTCGCATCGGATGGTCGAGCGAGGGAATATCGTCGATGTTATCGAATATGGCGAAATCCTCGTCGATGAAGTCTATGCCGGGTACGTTCTCGATAAGAGAGATACAAGCTTGAGGTAGATCTGTTACGTTCATAATTTATTCTTGTTTGGGCGATAAAATTAGTGAAATAATAGAATAATCCAATTGAAATGTGTCAAATGGGACAATTTGGTTGCAAAACGGAACTTCTTTGGAGTGGATAAACTCATCATCTTCGCGGTATAATAAATCATAGGATATGAAAAGGATGAAAGGCATTGTTTATGGAGGATTATTATCCGTCGTATTCGTGCTGTCCGGATGTTCGGGCAGTCAAAAAGAGGGACGGGATAGTAAAGAGATCCCGGTGGAGATCGTGAAGGTAGCGAAGACCGTTCCGGCTGATACAAGGAATTATGTGGGAACGGTAGAGGAGGTCGTATCTTCCTCGATTAGTTTTCAGGTGATGGGTAATGTAGAGCGAGTATTGGTGGGCGAGGGGCAGAAGGTCCGTGAGGGCCAACTACTAGCGGTGTTAGACAAGGCGACGCTGGAAAACGCCTATAATGCCTCGGCCGCTTCCTTGCGACAAGCGGAGGACGCCTATGCCCGCATGAGAACCTTGCACGAGAATAAGAGCCTGCCGGATATGAAATGGGTAGAGGTGGAGAGCAAATTGGAACAGGCCCGTTCCATGGAGCGAATCTCGAGGAAAAACCTTGAGGACCGGAACCTGTATGCCCCGTTCGGCGGCGTTATCGGCAAGCGCATGGTTGAGGCGGGAGAGAACGTGCAGCCCGGGCAACCGGTTTTCTCCTTGTTAAGGATAGAGACGGTAAACGTGAAGATCGCCGTCCCGGAGAACGAGGTCGCCACGCTAGGCGATCAAGCCGCCATGATAAAGGTAGCCGCTCTGGGCGGACAATGTTTTGAGGGGAAAGTGACGGAGAAAGGTATCGTGGCCAACCCCATCTCCCACACGTACGAGGCGAAGATCCGGCTGGAGAACCCGTCCGGCGCTCTATTGCCCGGCATGGTTTGCGATGTACGCCTGTCGGGAGAGGAATCCGTGCCGGCTATCGCCTTGCCGAACAACGCCGTGCTGATAGCGAACGACGGGGGGCGTTTCGTCTGGAAGATCGTAGACGGAGAGGCGAAAGCTACGCCCGTACGGACGGGCGACTTGACGGAGCAAGGCTTGTTTATTCTGGAAGGGTTGAACGAGGGGGATATCGTCGTGATAGGCGGTTACCAGAAAATCAGTGAGGGCATGAGAGTGCGTGCGTTATGAGAGAACGTAAAAACGGAGTGATCGAATGGACCATGCGTCATTACCAGATCACGTTGCTGGTGATTACCGTGCTGGTCGGGTTGGGTATTTTGGGTTTGGTGGACATGCCGAAACAGGAGTTTCCGGAGTTCACCATCCGCCAAGGCGTGGTAGTGGGTGTTTACCCCGGGGCGACTTCCGGAGAGGTGGAGGAGCAGTTGGCCAAGCCTTTGGAGAGATACCTGTTTACCTTCAAGGAGGTAAAGAAGAAAAAGACGTACTCCATGTCAAGGGATGGAATGGTGTACGTAATGGTGGAGCTGAACGACGACGTGAACAATAAAGACGAGGTCTGGTCGAAGATCAAGCTCGGCTTGCAGAACTTCAAGTCGCAACTGCCCTCGGGCGTACTCGCCGTCATCGCGAATGATGATTTCGGCGATACTTCCGCCTTATTGATCACCTTGGAATCGGAAGACAAGACCTACCGGGAATTGCAGCGATACATGGAGACGCTGGAAGACCGCCTGCGCCGGATCGAGTCCGTATCCAACCTGCGCCGTTACGGGGTACAAAACGAGCAGATCTCGGTCTACTTGGATCCAGACAAGCTAGCCGCTTACGGCCTAGATACCCGTATGCTGATGACAACCTTGTTCACCCAAGGCTTTACCACCGCCTCCGGCTCCTTGGAGAATGGCGGCTTGGACATTCCCATCCACCTTTCCGTGACCTATCCCTCGGAGCGGGAGGTAGGCGAGCAGATCCTGCTGGCCGATGCCGACGGGCATATGATCCGCTTGAAAGACGTGGCCCGTATCGTACGGGAATATCCCGAGCCGGATAGCTATATAACGAACAACGGCAAGAAAGCGATCATCCTTTCCATGGAGATGCGTGAGGGCCATAATATCGTACGATACGGAAAGGAGGTAGACGAGGTGCTACGTGCTTTCGAGCGGGATCTTCCCGAGAGTGTCTCGATCCGCCGGATCGCCGACCAGCCGAAGGTGGTGGGAGACTCGGTAAGTTCCTTCGTGCGGGATTTGTTCGTGTCCATCGTGGTCGTGATCTTGGTGATGATGGTATTGTTCCCGTTCCGCTCGGCATTGGTGGCGGCTACTTCCATCCCGATCAGTGTCTTTATCTCGATCGGTGTCATGTACGCTTGCGGCATCCCGCTGAATACGGTGACGCTGGCCGCCTTGATCGTGGTATTGGGCATGATCGTGGATAACTCCATCATCGTGATAGACGCCTATCTGGAATATCTGGACAAGGGCTATTCCCGTTGGTACGCCGCCGTCTATAGCGCCAAGAACTATTTCAGCTCGATCTTGTTGGCTACGCTGTGTATTTGCGTGATCTTTTTCCCGTTGCTTTTCACGATGACGGGGCAGATGTTGGATTTCGTGACCTTCTTCCCTTGGACGCTTTCCATCTCCCTCATGGTGTCGCTGGCGGTGGCGATGGTCTTTATCCCGCTGCTGGAGCGGGTCTTGATCAAGAAGGGATTGAAGTCCGGGCGGGAGAATACAGGCAAGAAGAGGTTCAATCTGCTGGATACCGTACAGGCCGTCTATACGAGGGCGCTGACGTGGACTTTCCGTTTCCCGAAAGCCACGATCGGTCTAGGCATCCTGACGGTTGCCTTGGCGATCCTGATGATCACTCAACTGAGCCAGCGTATGATGCCGATAGCCGACCGGGATCAGTTCGCCGTCGAGATCTATCTCCCGCAGGGAACCTCGCTGGACCGTACCGCCGCCGTGAGCGATAGTCTCTATAAGCTGTTGTCGGAAGATGAGCGCATCCTGTCCGTCACCTCCTTTATCGGAACTTCCTCGCCCCGTTTCCAAGCTACCTACGCCCCGAACTTGGCCGGGAAGAATTACGCCCAGTTCATTGTCAACACCGCCTCGGTAGAGGCCACCCGTAGCGTGTTGGATGATTATACGGACCGCTACGCCGATTATTTCCCCGACGCTTACGTGAAGTTCAAGCAACTGGATTACCAAAACGTATCCTCTCCTTTAGAGGTCCGTTTCATGGGAGACGATATCGCCCGGTTGAAGCAGGCCGGGGATTCCTTGATGGCCGTGTTGCGTGAGATGGACGGCTTGGTCTGGGTACACACCAATTATGAGGAGGCCTTACCCGACGTACGGGTTCGATTGGACCCAGTGGAAGCCTCCCGCCTCGGGATCACGAAGGCGATGGCCTCGGCCGATCTGGCGATCCGTTACGACGGCCTCTCGGTTGGCTCCCTCTGGGAAGGCGATTACGCTTTGCCGATCCAGCTGAGATCCGATAAGAAAGGGGAGGGTGACGCGTTCGATAAGGTCGGCGACCAGTATCTTCCCACCATCGTCCCCGGCGTGAGCGTCCCGCTCCGGCAAGTCTCCACGATCGAGGGAGGCTGGAATGATGGGCAGATCGTCCGTCGCAACGGCGTGCGTACCTTGAGCGTCTTCGCCGAGGTAACCCGGGGGACCAACCAGAACGCTATGCAGAAACGGATCGAGCGAGTCATGGAAAGCCGTATTATCCCGACCTTGCCCGAGGGCGTGACGTACGAGTACGGTGGAGCCAAGGAGCTGGATTTCGAGACGATGAACCCGCTGATGCAGGGCTTGGCGATCGCCGTGATCATTGTTTTCTTCTTCCTGTTGGTCAATTTCAAGAAGATCGGCTTGGCGTTGGCGGCCCTGTCCTCGTTGCTGCTCACCTTGTTCGGGGCGGCGCTGGGCTTGTGGGCGTTCCATATCGATTTCAGCTTGACGTGCGTCTTGGGCGTTATTAGCTTGATCGGTATCGTGGTGCGAAACGCTATCTTGATATTCGAGCATGCGCAAGACCTGCGGCTCCATAAGCATTATAGCCCGAGGGATGCCGCCTTCGACGCCGGCCGGCGACGCATGCTCCCGATCTTCCTGACCTCGGCTACAACGGCCGTGGGCGTGGTGCCCATGATCATCAGCGGCAGTTCCCTTTGGATGCCGATGGGTGTGGTGATCTGCTCGGGAACGGTCTTCTCGATGATCTTGGCGGTCATCATCCTGCCTGTTTTCTATTGGAAGATATTCGGGAATAAATGAATGATACGGATGTGGATTAGGATATAATATAGGAATGAATATATGCGGAAAAAAGAGATGATAAAAAGATGGATATATGGCATCGTCGGTTCCCTCGTCTTATGCGTGGGGACCGTGAGCGCCCAGCGGACATTATCGCTGGAAGAATGCCGGGAAATGGCTTTGGAGAATAACGCGAAGATGAAGAACGCCCGCTTAGACGTAGAAGGGGCGAGGGAAGGAAAAAAGGAGGCCTTTACGAAATACTTCCCGAATGTCAGCGCCGTGGGAACGGCATTCAAGGCGAACCACGGGATGATGGATATGAGCGTGATACCGGGCCTTCTCGAGTTGTCGATGATGGATGACGGCTTGCTGGGTGGGGTGACCGCTATCCAGCCCGTGTTCGCCGGCGGACAGATCGTGAACGGCAATAAGCTGGCCGACTTGGCGCTCGAGGTGAGCCGTTACCAGATGCGCCAATCCGAGGATGAGGTAGCCCTGACGGTGGAGCGGTATTACTGGCAATGGATCTCCCTTCACGAGAAATTAAGGACGATCGAGATCGTGGAATCCTTGGTGGGGAGTCTTTATAAGGATGTGGAGGTAGCGGTCGGCGCCGGCGTGACGACTCGTAATGACCTACTGCAAGTCCAGTTGAAAAAGAACGGCGTGGCGAGCGACCGCCTGCGGGTGGAGAACGGCTTGCGCCTTTCCAAGATGGTGCTGGCTCAATATATCGGTATCGGGGAAGATGATTTCGAGATCGATTTCACGCTGCCCGCCGAGGTGCCCTCCCCGGAGCTTTACCGGGTGAGCCATGAGGAGGCGCTCCCTACGACACTCTCTTATAAATTGCTGGAGAAGAACGTGGAGGCCGCCCGTCTTCAACAAAAGCTGAAGGTTGGGCAATACTTGCCCACCGTGGGGATCGGAGCCGGGTATATGTATCACAACTTACTGGATAAGGACCGTCCGTTCGGCATGGTTTTCGCTACCGTAGCGATTCCGATCAGTGATTGGTGGGGCGGCTCGCACGCCATCCGGAAGCAAAAGCTTCAGGTGAAGGCGGCCGAGTATTCCCGCCAAAACGCCAATGAGCTTCTGTTGGTGCAAATGCGGAAGCTTTGGAACGAGCTGGAGGAGTCTTATAAGCAAGTCAAGCTCTCGGAGGAGTCCATAGCGACGGCCGAGGAGAATGTCCGCCTTAATACGGACTATTATAAGGCGGGCACGGTAACGCTGAGCGATCTTCTGGACGCCCAATCGCTCCTCCAGCAAAGCCGTGACCAGTATACGGGTGATTATACGGCTTATTTGATCAAACGTACGGAATATTTACAGGCGACAGGGCGTTAATTTATTTTTTTTTCCATATATTTGCTTATTAACAAATAATAAAACGAGAAGTGATGATGAGCTACGCCAATTATCTTTACATAGCGATCCGTGCCGCGGTAGACGCAGGCAAGTCGATCATGGATATTTATAACGACCCCGAATCAGACTTCGGGATAGAGAGAAAAGCAGACAACTCGCCGTTGACAAAGGCGGATAAGGCGGCCCATCGATTGATAACAAACGCTTTGTCCGTTACCCCGTTTCCGGTCTTAAGCGAGGAAGGAAAGGAGATCCCGTTCAAGGAGCGCTCCAAATGGGAGACGCTGTGGATCGTGGACCCGCTGGACGGTACCAAAGAGTTTATCAAGAAAAACGGCGAGTTTACCGTGAATATCGCCTTGGTGGAGAAAGGTGTGCCCGTGTTGGGCGTCATTTATGTGCCCGTCCGGAAGGAGTTGTATTTCGCCTCCTCCTCTGTGGGTGCTTATAAGTTTACGGGAATCGATAGCAGTAGCCAGCCCTCGATGGACGAGATGAAGCAGGGGGCGATACATTTGCCGATGGCGCTGGCGCATCAGGGAATCGTGGTAGTGGCATCCCGGTCTCACCAAACGGAGGAGACCACCGCTTTCATCGATAATCTCCGCAAGCAGGGAAAGCCTGTTACGTTGATCAGTAGCGGTAGCAGCTTGAAGATTTGTCTGGTAGCGGAAGGCTCGGCCGATATCTATCCCCGTTTCGCCCCGACGATGGAATGGGATACCGCCGCCGGCCACGCCATCGCCAAGTCTGCCGGTTGCGACATATATCATATCGACGGTAAGACCCCGCTTCGCTATAACAAGGAAGATTTGCATAATCCGTGGTTTATCGTGAAGTGAGGGAGATGTGTATTTTAAGTTACTGTCAGCGGTGGGAGACGGAGCATGCTCCGTCTCTACAAGCCGTACAATGCATTCTTGTTTATTTGGTTATGAACGAAATTTAGAAGACTACCTTGTAAGAATATAAGTTGGCCCAGAATCAATCATTATTGGTCTATATCCCATATAATCCTAAAAATAGGTTAGCGAAAGGAGTGCGCACTTGAGTATTCTTATTATTTTTGCGCTCTTAAAAGTAAATAGATGAATTTTGATATAGTGTTTGTGTTGCTGGCCCTGATCGGCATGATCGCCGCCTTGGTATGGGATAAGATGCGGCCGGGAATGGTTCTTCTGACAGTGGTCGTGTTTTTTCTCTGCGTAGGCATTCTTACTCCCAAGGAGATGCTGGAGGGCTTTAGCAATAAAGGGATGATAACCGTAGCCATGCTCTTCCTTGTCAGTGAGGGAGTGCGGCAGAGCGGGGCTTTAGGCCAATTGATCAAGAAACTGCTTCCCGAGGGGAAGACCACCGTCTTCAAGGCGCAGGCGAGGATGCTCCCGCCCGTAGCTTTCGTGTCGGCGTTCCTGAATAATACGCCGGTGGTGGTTATTTTCGCCCCGATCATCAAGCGATGGGCGGAGGCGGTGAGGCTTCCGGCCACGAAATTCTTGATCCCTCTCTCGTATGTCACGATATTGGGCGGTATATGTACCTTGATCGGTACTTCTACGAATCTGGTGGTGCACGGCATGATTCTGGAGGCGGGATATGAGGGCTTTACGATGTTTGAGCTGGGGAAAGTCGGTATTTTTATCGCTATCGCCGGTATTTTATATTTGTTCGCTTTCTCGAATAAACTGCTTCCGGACTCGAGGACGGATACGGTATCCGAAGACGGGGAGGATGAGAATCCCGGGAATTTCCACCGGGTGGAGGCCGTGCTGGGCGCACGCTTCCCGGGTATCAACAAGACCTTGGGAGAGTTTAACTTTACCCGCCATTACGGGGCGATCGTGAAAGAGGTGAAAAGCGGCGGACAGCGTTTTACCCGTAATCTGGATACGGTGGTATTGCATGAGGGCGATACCTTGGTGTTGTGGGCGGACGATTCTTTTATCCCTACATGGGGTGAGTCTAGTGTCTTCTTGATGTTGGCGAATGGTAATGAGGCAACGGAGCCGGTATCGAAGAAGAAACGTTGGCTGGCTTTAGGACTGTTGATCTTTATGATTATGGGGGCGACGGTAGGAGAGTTGCCAGTCGTGAAAGAGGCCGTTCCAAGTATGCGCTTGGATATGTTCTTCTTTGTCTGTATTACGACAATCATCATGGCGTGGACGAAGCTTTTCCCGCCTAAAAAATACACGAAATACATTTCTTGGGATATCTTGATAACGATCGCTTGCGCTTTCGCTATCAGCAAGGCCATGGAGAATTCCGGCTTTGCCTCCATGATAGCCCGCCATATAATCGGTATGGCCGACAATTTGGGGCCGTATGCGTTGCTGGCGATTCTATTTATTATTACCAATATATTTACGGAGTTGATCACGAATAACGCTGCGGCGGCATTGAGCTTCCCGATCGCTTTGTCGGTAGCTACGCAATTAGGCGTTGATCCGACCCCATTCTTTGTCGTGATCTGTATGGCGGCGTCGGCTAGTTTCAGTACGCCGATCGGCTACCAGACCAACCTGATCGTACAAGGCGTGGGAGGCTATAAGTTCACGGATTTCGTGAAGGTGGGCTTACCCTTGAACTTGATCACGTTCTTGATCTCCGTGTTTGTAATACCTATGATATGGAAGTTTTAGAAAATAATATCTATCCGATTTTCGACCGTATGCTGGGTCGTGAGGATAAAGAGGCGCTTTTGGGGCAAAGGGGCGTGATGGTGTGGTTCACGGGTTTGAGTGGCTCGGGGAAAAGCACGATCGCTATCGCTTTGGAGCGTGAGTTGCATAAACGGGGATTGCTTTGCCGCATCCTCGACGGGGATAATATCCGTAGTGGTATCAACAATAATCTCGGGTTCTCGCCGGAGGACCGGGTGGAGAATATACGCCGGATCGCCGAGGTGGGTAAACTGTTTGTCGATACGGGTGTTATAACCATAGCGGCTTTTATCAGCCCGAACAACGAGTTGAGAGAGATGGCGTCCGCTATCATCGGTAAAGCGGATTTCTTGGAGGTTTACGTAAGTACGCCGCTCGCCGAGTGCGAACGCCGTGACGTGAAAGGCCTGTATGCCAAGGCCCGGAAAGGCGAGATCAAGGAGTTTACCGGGGTTTCCGCCCCGTTCGAGGCACCGGAGCGTCCGGACCTGTCCTTGGATACCTCCGTATTGAGCGTGGAGCAATCCGTGAACCGGTTGTTGGAGTTGATCGTACCGAAAGTAGAAATTAAACACTGAAAAAAGATATGTCTGATTACAAGTTAAGTCATTTACAGGAGCTGGAGGCCGAGTCTATCCACATCATCCGTGAGGTAGCCGCCGAGTTCGAGAATCCTGTTATGCTTTATTCCATCGGGAAGGATTCTTCCGTGATGGTCCGTTTGGCCGAGAAGGCTTTCGCTCCGGGTAAGGTTCCTTTCCCGTTGATGCACATCGATTCGAAATGGAAGTTTAAGGAGATGATAGAGTTCCGTGATTCTTACGCGAAGAAATTCGGCTGGAACTTGATCGTGGAGTCTAATATGGAGGCTTTCCATGCGGGCGTGGGCCCGTTCACGCATGGAAGCAAGGTGCATACGGACTTGATGAAGACGCAGGCTTTGCTTCATGCCTTGGATAAATATAAGTTCGACGCCGCTTTCGGCGGCGCTCGCCGTGACGAGGAGAAGAGCCGTGCGAAGGAACGTATCTTCTCGTTCCGCGATAAGTTCCATCAATGGGACCCGAAGAACCAGCGCCCGGAGTTGTGGGATATCTATAACGCCCGTGTGCATAAGGGCGAGAGCATCCGTGTATTTCCGCTATCGAACTGGACGGAGCTGGATATCTGGCAATATATCCGTCTGGAGAATATCCCGATCGTTCCCTTGTATTTCGCCAAGGAGCGTCCGTGCGTGGAGATCGACGGTAATTTGATCATGGCGGACGACGACCGCTTGCCGGAGCAATACCGGGACCAGATCCGTATGCGTATGGTCCGTTTCCGTACGTTGGGCTGCTGGCCGCTGACCGGCGCCGTGGAGAGCGAGGCGGATACGATCGAGAAAATCGTGGAGGAGATGATGACCACGACGAAGAGCGAGCGTACGACCCGTGTGATCGACTTCGATCAAGACGCTAGTATGGAGCAGAAGAAACGGGAAGGGTATTTTTAACACAGAAGAGACATGGCAGATACAAAATTAAATATAAAGGAATTCCTAGATAAGGACGAGCAGAAGGACCTGCTGAGATTCTTGACCGCCGGCTCGGTGGATGATGGCAAATCGACCTTGATAGGCCGATTGCTGTTTGATAGTAAGAAAATATACGAGGATCAGTTGGATGCCTTGGAGCGTGACAGCAAGCGTATGGGCAACGCCGGCGAGCATATCGACTACGCTTTGTTGCTGGATGGCTTGAAGGCCGAGCGTGAGCAAGGTATCACGATCGATGTGGCTTACCGTTATTTCAGCACGAACAACCGTAAGTTCATCATCGCCGACACCCCGGGGCACGAGCAGTACACCCGGAATATGATCACGGGTGGTTCCACGGCGAATCTGGCGATCATCTTGGTGGATGCCCGTACGGGCGTGATCACGCAAACCTGCCGTCACACCTATCTGGTATCTTTGCTGGGGATCAAGCATGTGGTGCTGGCCGTGAATAAGATGGACTTGGTGGACTTCGACAAGGATACGTTCGACCGGATCGTGGCGGATTATAAACGTTTCGTGGAGCCGCTGGATATCCCGGATATCACGTATATCCCCTTGTCGGCCTTGGATGGCGATAACGTGGTGGAGAAGAGTGATCGCACGCCTTGGTACGAGGGTACGTCTTTATTGGATTATCTGGAGAACGTGCCTATCGACTTGGATCGTAACTACGAGGACTTCCGTTATCCGGTGCAATACGTGTTGCGCCCGAATCTGGATTTCCGTGGGTTTAGCGGCAAGGTGGCCAGCGGTATCGTGCGTAAGGGAGATACGGTGATGGCGTTGCCTTCCGGGAAGACCTCGAAGGTAAAGAGCATCGTCACCTACGAGGGTGAGTTGGAGCAGGCTTTCCCTCCTCAATGTATTACGATCACCTTGGAGGACGAGATCGATATCTCCCGTGGGGAGATGCTGGTGCACCCGGATAACTTGCCGATCTGCGACCGTAATTTCGAGGCCATGCTGGTGTGGATGGATGAGGAAGCCATGGACGTGAACAAGCAGTTCTACATCAAGCAGACCACTCATACGACACGTGCCCGTGTGGATAGTATCCGCTATAAGGTGAACGTGAACACGATGGAGCAGTCTTCCGTGGATCATCTGGAGCTGAACGAGATCGGCCGTGTGGTATTTACTACCGGCAAGGAGTTGTTCTTCGATCCGTATAGGAGGAATAAGCAGACCGGCTCGTTTATCTTGATCGATCCGATTACGAATAATACGTCCGCCGTGGGTATGATCATCGACCGTGTGGACGCTAAAGATATGGTGACGGAAGACGCTTTGGCTACCTTGAACCTCCCGGAGATGGGAATCGGAGAGGAGCATTATGAGGCGATCCGTAAGGTTTGTGAGGAGTTGGGCCGGCAGGGCGTATCTGTGAAATGTATAACGGAAAAACGATAGGATATGGGATTGTTGGAGTTTGATAAGCTACCGATCAATACGTTGGTCGGGGCGGATTGGGATACGTTCAGGAAGGTGACGGCCCGGCAGCAGATAGACAAGGGCTTTAAGGGTAAGTATCGCCTTACGACCGGTGTTTGCCGCCTGTTGAGCGCCTTGAAGCCGATCGAGGATAGCCGGTTCAAGAAATTGGCCGATAAGCCGCTGGAGATGGACCCCTTGTTTATCTTGGGGCATTGGCGGAGTGGTACGACCTTTGTACATAACATCTTCGCCTGCGATAAGCATTTCGGTTATACCACGACGTACCAGACGGTATTCCCGCACCTGATGCTCTGGGGGCAGCCTTTCTTCAAGAAGAACATGGCTTTCTTGATGCCGGATAAGCGTCCGACCGATAATATGGAGTTGAAGGTGGATCTTCCGCAAGAGGAGGAGTTCGCCTTGTCGAACATGATGCCTTATACGTATTATAATTTCTGGTTCTTCCCGAAACGCTGGATGGAGTATTGCGATCGTTACTTATTGTTTAACGATATCACGGAGGAGGAGCGGCGGATCTTCATGGATACTTTCATGCGTCTGGTTAAGGTTTCCCTCTGGAATACGAACGGTACGCAGTATTTGAGCAAGAACCCACCGCATACGGGGCGTGTGAAGACATTGCTGGAGATGTTCCCGAACGCTAAGTTCATCTACTTGAAGCGAAATCCGTATACGGTATTCGAGAGTACCCGCAGTTTCTTTACGAATACGATCCAGCCATTGCGTTTGCAGGATATCACGAACGAGCAGATCGAGGCGAACTTCATCGAGGTATATCGCCGTCTTTTCTATAAGTACGAGGAAGAGAAGCACCTGATACCGGAAGGCAATCTGGTGGAAGTGAAGTTCGAGGATTTCGAGAAAGACGCTTTCGCCATGACGGAAAATATTTACGGGTCATTAAACTTACCCGGCTTTAAGGAGTCTAAGGCGGATATAGAGAAGTATCTGGGCAAGAAGAAGGGCTACAAGAAGAACCAATACAAGTACGAGGATCGTACGGTCCGGCTCGTAGAGGAAAATTGGGGCATGGCCTTGAAGGAATGGGGCTATAGCTTATAAATAAAGGGTTAGATAGGTATTAAATTGATAGAGGGATGGGTTTGAGTTTAAGAAAGAAAGCGTTATTTTTGGCAATCGCTTGTATGCCTTTGTCCGTGGTTCTCGCGGACGGGGATGGGGTGACATCGGAGAATGTGGTGCCCTTCGCTTATGGAGACATGGATAATTGGATTGTCCGTGAGATTCATGAGTCTGGCATTATCGGGGGAAATACGAAATGGCTTTATGAGCTGGGGCCCTCGGATACGATTGTCGGTAATACGGCGTTTCGTAATATGGGCGGTTCTCCGTGGGCTACTTCCAACGTGATGGCGAAAGTGGCGGGAGTGGTGAAAACCAATACGTCTGTTTTCCCGGAGAAACGGGGGGATGGGATGTGCGCCCGCATGGAGACCCGTTATGAGAGCGTGAAGGTTTTCGGTTTGGTGGATATCGAGGTGATCGCCGCCGGCTCCGTTTTCTTGGGTACGGTGCATGAGCCGATCAAGGGAACAAAGAACCCCCAAGCGATGTTACAATCAGGAGTGCCTTTCTCCAAGAAGCCGAAAGCGTTGCGGTTTGATTATAAGGTGAAAGCCGCTCCCGAGAAGAATCGGGTACGTAGTACGGGGTTCAGCCGTAAGAGTACGGTGGCCGGGCAGGATTCCTTGGCGGTGATCTTGTTGTTGCAGAAACGATGGGAAGACGCGGAAGGGAATGTTTATTCCAAGCGGGTCGGTACGATGGTGCAACGCTATACGGAATCTACCCCTGATTGGGTAAATGACGCTACTTACCCGATCCTTTATGGAAATATAACATCCAAGCCCGAATATAAACCGTATATGCGTATACAAGTAGAGGAACGTTATACGTTAAATAGTAAAGGAAAAAGCGTTCCTATCCAAGAAGTAGGCTGGGCGGAGCCGGGCGAGGCACCTACGCATATGGTGTTGCAGTTCACCTCCAGCCACGGAGGGGCCTATATCGGCTCTCCGGGAAATACGTTTTGGATAGACAACGTAGAATTAATATACTAATATGGTCGAAGCAAAGATAAAAGCCCTGCGTGATGAGCTGGAGCGGCATAATTATAATTATTATGTGCTTTCGGCACCGACAATATCAGACTTTGAGTTTGATAAGATGATGAAAGAGTTGCAGGAACTGGAGGCGGCGCATCCCGAGTTCGCCGATCCAGATTCCCCGACTCGGCGAGTGGGGAGCGACCTCTCGAAAGAGTTTGAGCAAGTAGTACATAAATATCCGATGCTTTCGTTGGGTAATACGTACTCCGAGGATGAGATCCGAGATTTTTATGATCGTACGGTCCGCTCCTTGAATGAGCCTTTCGAGATTGTGGCGGAGCTTAAATATGATGGCACTTCTATCTCTTTGACCTATGAGAAAGGACGCTTGACGCGTGCCGTGACCCGTGGCGACGGTACTCGTGGTGATGACGTGACGGCGAATATCAAGACCATCCGTTCGGTTCCATTAAGACTCCGGGGTTCTGATTTTCCGGAGGAGTTCGAGATCCGTGGCGAGGTATTGCTGCCTTGGGCGGAGTTTGATCGCTTGAATAAGGAACGGGAGGAGCAGGAGGAACCCTTGTTCGCCAATCCTCGCAATGCCGCTTCCGGTACGTTGAAACAGCAGAATCCGGCTATCGTGGCCTCCCGTAAGCTGGATGCTTATTTCTATTATTTATTGGGTGAGAACCTGCCGGCCGAAGGGCATTATGAGAATTTGCAGGCGGCTCGCGCATGGGGTTTTAAGATTCCGGACGTGATCCGTAAATGCCAGAGCCTACAGGATATATTCGATTATATCGCTTATTGGGATGTGGAACGTAAGAACCTGCCCGTGGCGACGGATGGAATCGTGTTGAAGGTAAACTCGCTTCGTCAGCAGAGGAACTTAGGTTTTACGTCGAAAAGCCCTCGCTGGGCGATCGCTTATAAGTTTCAGGCAGAGCGTGCCGAGACTCGCTTGAACTCGGTCTCTTTCCAAGTGGGACGGACGGGGACGGTCACTCCGGTGGCGAACCTCGAGCCCGTATTGTTGGCGGGGACGGTGGTGAAGCGGGCTTCCCTGCATAACGCCGATATTATCGAGGGGCTTGACTTGCATATCGGCGACCAAGTGTATGTGGAGAAAGGCGGGGAGATCATCCCGAAGATCGTGGGAGTGAACGTGGAGGCTCGTTCGATGCTGATGGGGGATAAGGTCCGCTTTATCCGTGTGTGTCCGGAGTGCGGGACTCCTTTGGTGCGTCCGGAGGGAGAGGCGGCGCATTACTGTCCGAACGAGTCGGGCTGTCCTCCTCAGATCAAGGGGCGTATAGAGCATTTCGTGACCCGGAAGGCGATGAATATCAATATAGGCCCGGAAACGGTGGAGGATTTGTACAACGCCGGTTATGTAAAAGACTCGGCGGACTTATATACGTTGACGGTTGCCGATTTATTGCGTCTGGAACGGTGGGCGGAGAAGAGCGCCCGGAATCTGATGTCGAGTCTGGAGGAATCCAAGCAAGTTCCTTTTGAGAGGGTCTTGTTCGGTCTGGGGATTCGTTTCGTGGGAGAGACGGTCGCTAAACGCTTGGTCTCGGCTTTCCATTCGATCGAGGCATTGGAGCAGGCGTCCTTAGAGGATTTGGTAGCCGTGGACGAGATCGGCGAGCGGATCGCCCAGAGTGTATTGAGTTATTTCTCGGACGAGAAGAACCGTACGTTGGTGAACCGATTAAAGGAACAGGGCTTGCGGATGGCGGTTTCCGAGGAGCAATTGGCGAACCGTTCCGAGAAGTTGAAAGGATTGACGATCGTGATCAGCGGGACATTTTCCAAGCATTCACGTGACGAGTATAAGGCGATGATTGAGCAACATGGCGGCAAGAATAGCGGCTCCGTCTCGGGGAAGACCGATTATATCCTTGCCGGCGAGAATATGGGACCGGCCAAGCTGGAGAAAGCGGCGAAGCTGGGTGTGAAGATTATCAACGAGGATGCGTTCTTAAATATGCTGGAATAAATGTTTACGAATTATTTTATCAAGAAGAAGATACAGGCTTTAGTGTCGGACGCTGGGGGGCGTCCGCATCGTTCCCTTTCCTTGGATGAGGCACGTTCGCTTTTGGTCTTGTATAATATAGAGGATCACGAGGACGTCATGAGGGCCTTGGAGCCTTTGCGCAAGGCGAAGAAGGATATCAAGACGTGTGTGTATGTGCCGTCCGGAGGAGCGGATATTCCTTTCGACGATTCCAATATTCCTGTACATTCAAAGAGCGATCTCAATGCGTGGGGATTCCCTTCAGATAGTGTCTTGGAAAAGGTGGGCGCTCTCAAGGCGGATATCTTGATCGATATCACCCGGCCGGGTTGTTATGCCTTGCAATACATCGCTCTCCGGCATCCATCCGCCTTCAAGGTCGGGATTAAGTATCCGGGCCAAGAATGGTACGACTTAGGCTTGACTGTAACAGATAAGGACGATATTCAGTATTTATTCGGACAGATATTATTTTATTTGCGTTCCATCCGTGCTAAATGATATAATTTCCTTATTTTTGCAGTGCTAAATAACAAAAAGGAATATTTTCCCCATGGCAGACATAAATTTAAAAGGAATGGGTGTGGCGTTGATCACGCCATTCAAGGAAGATGAGAGTGTAGATTACGAGGCGTTAGGCAAGCTGGTGGATTATCAGGTGCAGAACGGTACGGATTATTTGGTAGTGCTGGGTACTACAGCGGAAACCCCTACACTTACGGAAGAAGAAAAGAAAAACATTATAAGCTTGGTAGTGACTCGTGTACGGGGCCGTATCCCTATCGTATTAGGCGTGGGAGGTAATTGTACACGGTCGGTTGTCGAGAAGTTGAAGACAGATAATTTTGAGGGTATCGACGCTATCCTCTCGGTCGTACCTTATTATAATAAGCCTTCCCAAGAAGGGATTTACCAGCATTACAAGGCGATCGCCAACGCTACCCATTTACCGATCGTACTCTATAACGTACCGGGGCGTACGGGCGTGAACATGACGGCTGAGACTACGCTTCGCATCGCCCGTGAGTTCGATAACGTGATCGCCGTGAAAGAGGCTTCCGGCAATATCACCCAGATGGATGATATCATCAAGAACAAGCCGGCCCGTTTCAACGTGATCTCCGGTGACGATGGTATTACTTTCCCTTTAATGACATTAGGTGCGGTGGGAGTGATCTCCGTGATCGGTAACGCCTTCCCTCGTGAGTTTAGCCGTATGGTACGTCTGGCCTTGGCGGGTGATTATGATAGCGCACGTACGATCCATCACAGCTTCACGGAGCTGTTCAGCCTGTTGTTCGTGGATGGAAATCCTGCCGGAGCGAAGAGTATGTTAAATATGATGGGCTTTATCGAGAATAAGCTTCGTTTGCCTTTGGTTCCTACACGTATCGTCACGTATGAGAAGATCCGTGAGGTGTTGCGACAGTTGAGCATTAAGTGCTGATCCGCTTTTAACGGCAACGATTCTTATTATTTATATAGGATAACAAAAGGGGCTTCATGTGTCATAGAGGGCATGTGAAGCCTTTTTCTATTGATATGCTCCAACTCCTCATACCGATACTTCAACCTTGATTTCGGTCACTTCATTATTTTATGTCGGGCAGGCAAACGCTTACCTTTTATTTTTGTAACTATTCTATTAAATAAATGAAGTGATGTTTAAAGCGATTGTCCATTTTTCTATTCAGAAGAAACTATTCGTTGGGTTGACAACCTTGTTTCTGCTTCTGGGAGGAATCTATGCCATGATGACTTTACCGATAGATGCCGTACCGGATATAACGAACAATCAAGTGCAAATCGTGACGGTATCGCCAACCTTGGCCCCGCAAGAGGTAGAGCAATTGATCACCATGCCTATCGAGATAGCGATGAGTAATATCATGAACGTGGAAGAGATCCGCTCCGTTTCCCGCTTTGGCCTGTCATTGGTAACGGTCGTGTTTAAGGAAAGCGTGCCTACCTTGGATGCCCGCCAACTTATAAACGAGCAGATACAGACCGTGGCGGGAGAAATCCCCACGGAACTGGGTACGCCGGAGCTGATGCCTATCACGACCGGCTTGGGCGAGATTTATCAATATGTATTGAGCGTGGAGCCCGGTTATGAGGAGAAATACGACGCCATGGAACTCCGTACCATTCAGGACTGGATCGTGAAACGGCAACTGAGCGGTATACCGGGTATCGTGGAGATCAATAGCTTTGGCGGCTATCTGAAACAGTATGAGGTGGCGGTAGATCCGGATGCCCTTTATTCCTTGAATATTACGATCGGCGAGGTGTTCGAGGCGCTCAACCGGAATAACCAGAATACGGGCGGCAGTTATATCGAGAAAATCAATAAGGCTTACTACATCCGTAGCGAGGGAATGATCGGCAAGATAAAGGACATCGAGCGCATCGTGATCACGAACCGTGGAGGGATACCGATTCATATAAGCGATGTCGGCTCGGTTCGCTTTGGTTCCGCCAAGCGTTTTGGAGCCATGACAAAGGATGGCGAGGGAGAGTGCGTGGGCGGTATCGCCATGATGTTGAAGGGTGCGAACGCCAATGTCGTGACCAAGGAACTGGAGGCACGGGTCGAAAGGGTACAGAAAATGTTGCCGGAAGGTGTTCGTGTAGAACCTTATTTGAATCGTTCCGAATTGGTAGACCGAAATATATCCACCGTGATCCGTAACTTGATAGAGGGAGCGTTGATCGTCTTTATCGTATTGATCATCTTCTTGGGGAATGTGCGGGCCGGTTTGATCGTGGCTTCCGTGATCCCGTTGGCGATGCTTTTCGCTTTTATCTTGATGCGTGTTTTCGGGGTCTCCGCCAACCTGATGAGTTTGGGGGCCATCGATTTCGGTATCGTGGTCGATGGATCGATCGTTATATTGGAGGGGATGTTGGCGCATATCTATTCGAGGCGGTTGATGGGGCGTACGCTCTCTGCCGAGGAGATGGACCGGGAGGTTGAGGCCGGAGCCGGTCATGTCGCCCGGAGCGCTACCTTTGCCGTATTGATCATTTTGATCGTCTTCTTCCCGCTACTTACGCTGACCGGGATAGAGGGCAAGTATTTTACCCCCATGGCGAAGACCTTGGTATTTTGTATTATCGGGGCTTTGATCCTTTCGCTCACCTACGTGCCGATGATGGCCTCCCTGTTCCTAAAGCGTACGATCTCTTCGAAGCCTACATTCGCCGATCGTTTCTTCGGGAAATTAAACGGGGTTTACAGGCGTACGCTTCATTTCTGTCTGCGTCATATCTGGGGAACGATCGCTTGTTCTTTCGCGGCTCTGGCTGTGTCCCTTTTCTTATTCACGAGGTTAGGGGCGGAGTTTATCCCTACGCTGGATGAGGGGGATTTCGCCATGCAGATGACGCTTCCCGCCGGTAGTTCCCTGACGCATAGTATCGAGCTATCGAAGCAAGCGGAAGAGACCTTGATGAAGAGTTTCCCGGAGATCAAACACGTGGTAGCCAAGATCGGAACGGCCGAGGTTCCGACCGACCCGATGGCGGTGGAAGACGCGGATATCATGATCGTGATGAAACCTTTCAAGGAATGGACCTCGGCCTCCAGCCGTGCGGAGATGGTGGAGAAGATGAAGGCTTCCTTGGAACCGATTACGGGGGCGGAGTTTAATTTCAGCCAGCCGATCCAGCTTCGCTTCAATGAATTGATGACGGGAGCCAAGGCGGATATCGCGATCAAGCTATATGGAGAGGATATGGCGGAGCTTTATAAGAAGGCGAAGGAAGCTTCTCTTTTCGTGGAGCAAGTACCGGGAGCCGCCGATGTGATCGTGGAGCAGGCGATGGGGCTGCCGCAATTGGTCGTACACTACGACCGTGCCAAGATCGCCCGTTACGGGATGAATATAGAGGAGTTGAACACGATCATCCGTACGGCTTATGCGGGAGAGGCGGCGGGTGTCGTTTTCGAGAATGAGCGACGTTTCGACTTGGTGCTTCGTCTGGATAATGATAAAGTGGCGGATCTGAATTTGGATAAGCTCTTTGTACGGACTGCCGAGGGAATCCAGATCCCGGTTAGCGAGGTCGCTACGATCGAGCTGGTCAACGGGCCTCTACAGATTAACCGGGATGCCACGAAACGCCGTATCGTGATCGGGGTGAATGTCCGTGACGCTGATATCCAGAAAGTCGTGCGTACTATCCAAGAAACCCTTGACAAGCATATCAAGCTGGAACCGGGATACTACTTTGAGTATGGCGGCCAGTTCGAGAACTTGCGGAATGCGATCGATACGCTTACGATCGTGATACCGGTCGCCTTGTCATTGATCTTATTGCTGTTGTTCTTTGCCTTTAAGAGTGTTACCTACTCGCTGGTGGTATTTTCTACCGTCCCGTTATCCTTGATAGGGGGTATTCTGGCCCTTTGGTTACGAGGGTTGCCTTTCAGTATATCAGCGGGGGTCGGCTTTATCGCCTTGTTTGGCGTAGCGGTCTTGAATGGTATATTAATGATTAATCATTTTAATAACTTACGGAAACAAACTAAATATCAAATGACAACGAATCGTATCCTCGCGAAAGGATGTCCGCATCTACTTCGCCCCGTATTCTTGACCGGCTTGGTAGCTTCTCTAGGATTCGTGCCGATGGCGATAGCGAAGTCCGCGGGCGCGGAGGTGCAACGTCCGTTAGCGACGGTCGTGATCGGAGGCTTGATTGTCTCCACGATCTTGACGTTGATTATTATCCCGGTATTTTATCGGTTGGTAAATAGCTCGGCCGCTTGGAAGCGCCAACGCTGGTTGAAGCGCCTATTGCCGTTTCTTCTTTTTTTAGGTATCTTATTCCCCACGCATGCCCAACAGACGGTGTCGTTGGAAGAAGCCGTGACGATCGCCTTGGAGAATCATCCTCGCCTGAAGACTGCCACGGCATCCATTGAACGTAGTCGTGCTTCACGGGGAGAGAGCTGGGAGGTGTCACCGACCACCTTTAATTATTCATGGGGACAGATCAACGGTGAGACACGAAACGACAATCAGATGGAGATCACGCAATCCTTAGGCTCTCTATTGACCCCATTTTATAAGAACGCCTTGGTGAACCGTCAAGTCGCCACGGGAGAATATTACCGGGACTTGGTGAAGAAGGAGATTACGGCCGAGGTAAAACGGGCATGGGCTTATTATCAATATGCCTTTCATCTATGTGCCTTGTATAAAGAGCAGATCGAGTGGGCCGGACGTTTGCGAAAGGCAAGTCAGTTGCGTTATGAGCAAGGGGATATCACGCTATTGGAGCGGAATATGTCATCTACCTTGGTCGCCGATCTGCAAACCCGTTTGTCGCAGGCGGAGGAGGAGTTGCAATTGGCTGCCCGTCGTTTCTCATGGACTTGTTATTCGGATTCCCCATTGCTGCCTATGGATACGACATTGGTTTTATTCCCCGCTCGCGTAGCCGAGATCGCTCCGTCCGATATCCATCTGAATTACTTCCGGAGCGTGGCCGATGAGAAGAAAGCCATGCTTCGTATCGAACGAAGCCGTTTCTTCCCGGAACTATCGGTAGGATATGTGCGTCAGAAAATAGCCCCGTTGAGCGGTCTGGACTCTTGGATGGTCGGGATCTCGTTCCCGGTATTGTTCTTCCCGCAGCATAGCCGGGTAAGGCAAGCGAAGATCGATTCCTATATCGCCCGTACGGAAGCGGAGAGTAACATCCGTCAATTGAACAATAAGGTGGAGGAGTTGAGCGTCGCGCTTCGTAAGGAAGGAGAGCATATCCGCTATTATACGACCGGCGCTTTACCGGAAGCGGATGCTTTGTTGAAGAGCGCGACGGTACAGTTCAAAGAGAGCGAGACAGATATCACGCAGTTTGTCCAAAGCCTGAACGCCGCCCGGGAGATCCGGCGGGGATATATCGAGGCCGTATATGCCTATAATATATCGGCGCTTGAGTTGGAGTTGTATAGTAGATAACCAGAAAAATAGTATAAGATGAAAAAGATATGGATTCCTGCGGCTCTTATGGCATTGGCCGCATGCAGTATGACAAACAATGCGGAGAAAGGACAGGGCGATTCGCAAGACATAACTGCCCGGCCCGCTATTACTCAAGTAGCAGAAAACGTACCGTCCGAACCATCCGTGGATAGCGTAGAGGTGGATGGGATTTCCTCGGCTACGGCCCTTCCGAATCACTCCTCTTTCAACGGGATCATGGTAGTTCCCCCGCAGCGGCAGGCTACGGTTACATTGACGATGGGAGGCACGGTTCATGCTACTACGCTGCTTCCGGGCGATTATGTGAAGAAGGGCTCCGTGGTCGTCAGCTTGGAGAATCCGGATTTTATCACGTTGCAACAGACCTATTTGGATGCCCATGCCCAAACGGAATACTTAGAGGCTGAGTATAAAAGGCAACAGCGTTTGAGCGAGCAAGAAGCGGCCTCGCAAAAACGTTTCCAGCAAAGCAAGGCGGATTATCTTTCCATGAAGAGCCGTCAAGATGCCGCCGCCGCGCAACTCGCTATCCTAGGTGTCTCCGCCGGCGATCTTCTGGAAGACGGTATCCAACCTTATTTGGAGGTAAAAGCGCCATTAAGCGGTTATGTCGCCGGGCTGTCCATTAATCTCGGTAAATACGTGAACGCGGGCGAACCGATCTGTGATGTGATCGATAAAGGCGAGACTCTCCTTTGCCTGACCGCTTATGAGAAGGATTTAGCGGACTTATCCATTGGGAACCAAGTACAGTTCCGGGTGAATGGAATGGGGAAGGAGACCTTCCATGCGGTCTTGGTCTCGATCGGACAGGAGGTGGACGAGACGAGCCGTTCCTTGGAAATGTACGCTCGGGTGAAAGAGACGAATCCCCGTTTTCGTCCCGGTATGTATGTTTCCGCACGGGTAGAGAAGAAATGACTATCTTTGTCTTCATGAAGAAAATGAATATAAAGAATAAATATGTGTTCTCGTTGGTCATCATATCGATCATGGTGGCCTTCTTGATCCATTTCCCGGAATTGGTGTCGTTGTTTGACGTTACCGGGCAGAACGCTCTTTTTCCGGATATGTCGGTATTGGATGTAGCGAATGAGGTCTTTTTCACCTTCGTGTCCCTCTTACTGTTATTTGCGATGAACACGTATGTCTTTGGTTTCAATCGGCAGAAAGCGCGTATCTCTTGGCAGAAGGTTCTGCTCTCGTTCGTAATGACTTGGTGCGTGAATAATTTATTAGGAAAGGGTTTCGTGTTCTTGCACCATCAGTTTGATATCCCGGCGATCGACGCCTTGGTGCATCATTATCTGCATCCGTTGAGGGATTTTATCATGTCGTGCGTCGTTACGGGTAGTTGCTATATGATTTACCTGATTCGTCAAAGCCAGCAAGTACAGGTCGAGAACCAGCAATTGCGGGCGGAGAATTTATTGAACCAATATGAGGCCTTGAAGAGCCAGCTTAATCCTCATATGTTATTTAATTCCTTGAATACGCTCCGTTCCTTGATCCGGGAGACTCCCGGGAAGGCACAAGAATATTTGCAGGAGTTATCCCGTGTCTTACGTTATACCTTGCAAGAGAATGAGTGCCGTAGTGTTACTTTACGGGAGGAGATGGATTTCGTGAACGCTTATATCTTCCTTTTGAAAATGCGCTATGAGGATAATCTAGTTTTCGATATAGACTTAGGGAAGGAGCACGAGTCTAAGCAACTGCCTCCTATGTCGGTGCAGCTTTTGATCGAGAACGCCGTGAAGCATAACGAGATTAGCAACCGCCATTCATTGACCATATCCGTTCGTTCGGACCATGATTCCTTGACGGTTAGCAATCCCATCCAACCGAAATTGACACATAGCGGAGGCACCGGTATTGGCTTGGTGAACCTGAGTAAACGTTATAACCTCTTGTATAAGAAAGATATTTCCATAAAAGAAGATGCTAGTATATTCAGCGTAACAATCCCTTTGGTATGAAAGCTTTGATAATAGAAGACGAGAAAGCGGCTGTCCGTAATTTGATGGCATTGCTGGGAGAGGTTGATCCGGATATCGAGGTGATCGATGTCCTAGATAGTATTACGGATAGTGTTGAATGGTTTCAATCGCATCCAATGCCGGAACTTATCTTTCTGGATATCCATTTGGCGGATGGTTCGGCTTTCGAGATCTTCGGTCATGTAGATATCTCTTGCCCGATCATTTTCACGACAGCCTATGATGAATATGCGCTGAAAGCGTTTAAAGTGAATAGCGTAGATTATCTGTTGAAACCGATCGACGCGGATGATATACGGAAAGCTTTGGATAAGTTGTCACGGTTACAATCGACGGCTGTGGAGAAAGAAGCGATCGATTATTCCGCTGTCATGCAAGCCTTGAAGCGGGTGGAAGGATATAAAACGCATTTCTTGATCCCTATGAAAGGGGATAAGCTGCTACCTGTTTCCGTGGATATGATCTTATTTTTCTATATAGCGGACGGAAATGTAAAGGCGGTGATGACGGACGGGAAAGAATACCTTTTCACGCAGACCTTGGATGAGCTCGCCGATAGCCTTGATCCCGCCTTGTTCTTCCGGATCAATCGTCAGTACTTGATATCCAGAAAGGCGGTGCAAGATATCGATCTCTGGTTTAACGGACGCCTTGCGATCAATTTGATCGTACCGACCTTGGACCGTATATTGGTTAGCAAGGCGAGAGTGCCGGATTTCAAGACGTGGTTTACGTCATGATGGATTATCAAGAGGGTTGTAGGGATGGAGTACGATGAACCGGGCTCCATGCTTATACGTCGGGTCTAATTGAATGGAGCCACCTAAATGCTCGATAATTGTTTGGCTGATGGATAACCCTAAGCCTGTACCCTGCGCATATTCATCTACCTTTTCGAAACGCTCAAATATGACTTTCTGCTTATCCTCCGGTATTCCACATCCGGTATCGGTTACGGTGATACGTACATGCTGCTTGTCCTCATCTATTTGATAAGATAGGTTGATCTCTCCTTCTTTCGTGAACTTGCAGGCATTGGTCAATAAGTTTATCAATAATTGTTGGAGACGTATCGAATCTGTCTGGATATGTAAGGGGTCTTCAGAAGGTGTATAGGTCAATTGAACACCCGGAAAGACCCGGTGCTCTACACTTGCCAAAGCGTTCCGGCAACAATCCGATAAGCTTGTCTTCTCTATAATGAACTTCATATTCCCGGATTCTAGGCGAGAAAGGTCAAGAATGTCATTTATCAGATTAAGTAATAAATAAGAGTTATTGTTGATAATGGAGAAAAACTCTTTCTTTTCGCCAGCGGAAATAGATTCATCGGATATTAATTCCGAAAAGCCGACAATCGCGTTAAGTGGCGTACGGATCTCATGGCTGATATTGGCGATAAACGTGCTTTTCATCTGGTTGGCGTGTTCCGCTATCTCTTTGGCTGTACGAAGTTGACGCTCGGACTCTACTAAGGCTTCCTTGTCTTTCATAAGTTCTCGTTGGTAGCGGCGTGCGGAGCGATAGGACTTGTATACGATGTATAGCATCACTAAAAGCACGATCGATACTACGAGTAGAATAATCATTAACAACCTTTGGGTATGCAGTTGTTGTTCACGTAGCTGTAGTTCATATGCCTGCATCTCTTGATTGTTTAGATCATGTAATGTCCGGAGCTGATTGATCTGCCGGTTGAAGGCCTCGTCATGCAACATCTTGGTATGTTCTACAACTTCTCTACTAAATGCGAGCGCTTCTTTATAACGTCCCAATGCTTCGAGTATCTCGACTTTCAGCTCCGAGGTTCGTATATCTTCTTCTGTTAATTTATTTTTATCTATGATATTCAGCGCCCTTTCATACATACCTATTAAATAGTAATACTTGGCGAAAACGAAGTTGTAGCAGAATTCCGTATAATCATCTCCGGTTTTCTCTACGATCGGTGTCGCTTTCAACAAGGCGTCCAATGTCTCCTTGGGCTTGTCTTGAAGGACATACATATCCGCATAAAAAACATACATTAGCGCACGGCAACGATCCACGGGGAATGCGGTGCCTTGTTCTTCATTCTCTCTTTCCCTATCTTGGATCATTTCATCGTAACGGGTTAATAATTCCTCGGCCTCGGTGAAATGATCGGTTCGAAGATAAGATTCGATGAGGTTTCCCATGTATTGCATCTCGAATTTCGGATTGTCACCTCGTTTCTGTAATAAATCGAGACCTTCCCGATAAGCTACTATCGCATCACTATCCCGATGTATCTCTTGATAGATTAAACCTAGGTTCTCATTGCAACAAATCAATCCATATTCACTTTTTGTATCACGGGCATAGTTGTATAGGCTGATCGCCCCGTTCATTGCTAACTCATAATTGCCGTCCCATAGATCCATTTGGCAAATGAATCCTCGTGCATCGAATAATGCGTCTGGAACCTCATTCTTGGCCGCGGCCAATGAATCTATCTTATGCGACCAGTAAATCAGGCTATCCCTGTTTTGTATATTGTAATAATGGCGGGATAAGTTGGCCCATGCGTAATATAAAGAAGCATGACCTTTCAAAGTGGAGCTTGCCACATCCGCCATTTTGTTTAGGTAAACAATCTCCTTGGGCGTTTGCCTGTACATTGTCGCTAAATCTTTATATAACTCGATCTGTTCATCTACGGTTGGCGAGGACTTTAATAGGGATAAAAGACTATCTTCCCTTTGTTGGGTAGTATAGGTGTTTTCCGCTAAAGAAAACATTGGGATCATTAAATAGATAAATAATACTAAATAGGTATTTCTCATGATATTGTATGATGTTCAATACAAAAATACATTTTAATATTAAATATCAAGCGTATGTTATGGAATTTTCGAGGTCTGCCTTATAGTTTCTTTTTCAAAGTGAAGAAAAAAGTAACCCCTTTTCCCGGACTGCTCTTCGCCGATATTTGTCCTTTATGAAAATTAACCCCGTTTTTAACGATAGATAATCCTAATCCGGTTCCTCCGATCTTACGACTGCGTCCCTTGTCTACCCGGTAGAAGCGCTCGAATATGCGATTGATATGTTCTTCCGGGATACCCACTCCATTATCGGAGAAGCTAAAGTAATAATATTTAGGATCTTCTTTATAGCAGTTGACGGTAATCTTTATGTTTTCTCCCGCATAAGCGATCGCGTTGTCATATAGATTCCGGAATATGGAATAGAGTAGGGAGTTATTCCCGAACACGGTCGGATCTCCCGGGAGGATAATTTCCGACGTGATGTGTTTTTCTTCCATATCTTGGGAGCATTCTTTTTGTATCTCGGCGATAAGCTTCGTGATATTTACTTCCGTGAGGTCGAACATCTCGGATGCCTCGTCAAGTCTGTTTAATACGGAAATATCTCGTAATAATCCTGTAAGGCGGGTACTTTGGGAATAACAACGTTCCAAGAAAAATTGACGTTTGTCCGGACTCAAATCTGGGTTGGATAGGATTGTTTCCAAATACCCTTGAATGCTGCTGACCGGTGTTTTCAGCTCGTGAGAGACGTTCTGCGTAAGCTGTCGTTTCATCCGGCTTTCTTCTTCTTGACGGGATATATCATTAATAGAGATCTCATAACTATTATCGAGGAATAAAATACATTCGATCAAGAATATTTTACCGTTCTTGTCAATAGTCACGGACTCTCTTAATACTTTCTTTTTCCGATTCAGATTCCGGATATTCTTATTCAAGAAGGTACGGATTGGTTCTAATTCGGCTATATCAGTAACGTCTTCCACTTGGTGGATCTGGGTGTCGGATATGACATTTATGAATTGAATGAATAGGATGTTAGAAAGAATCTCCCGCCCTTCACTTGTAAACATGGCGAAGCCTTCCTTGGAATATTGGAAATGTTTGATAAGCTTTTCCCGCTCCATGGATAACTCGTTTTTCGCTTTCTGCTGCCGATGGTATAAGGTTACGATATTCTGTGAGATGTCACCTAGCTCATCATTCGGGAAAACATAATCGACCGCAGGCATTCGATCTTTCTCTACGTTTAAGGCGAAATCCCTTAGTTTGGATATCGTTTTACCTATGCTGAAAGTAAAACGGGAAAGGACAAAGAAGAAAATCAAGGTCATCAATGCCATGAAATAAATGAAGTCCTTGTTTACCGTCAATATCCCTCTTACATATGGATCATAGGGCAGGGCTGAGCGGTAAATATAACCTCCTATATTCGATGCCGAATAGAAATACCTTTTTCCCGTAGATTCTGAGGAACGGATAGCGAACCCTTCATTATATAATCGGGCTTTGCGTACCTCGCTTCGATCGTTATGATTATTGAACTCATCCGTCCCGCTATTATCAAACAATACGTCGCCGGACGGATCTATAATGGTTACCCGCAAATCCTTTTGAGGGATGTCGTCCATGAAACTTATTACGGTCTGGTTGATGTCCGTACTTTGTTGGCATTTGCGGAATAATTGGTAATTATAGTTACTCAACACATTGTTCAACTTTTCTTGCGCGAACTCCCTTTCCCGCTGATATTGGAATAGCAGGAAACAGACCGTAAAGCCCAAGAACATAAAAAAGACCGACCAGAAAAGCCGTTGGCTAAACGGTATCCGGTGTCTTTTCTCACCATCTATCTTTACCATGATTCAGCGACAATATTAGCATTCAAAACAATAACCGAAACCTAAGCGAGTTACGATGTTCTTTCCATAAGGACCTATTTTCTTACGTAACCGGGTGATGTTGACATCGATGGTACGGTCTAGAACATATACCTCGTCTTTCCAGATGCGAGACAGTATTTCCTCTCTGGAGAAGACGTTCCCTTTATTTTCCAATAGAAGTTTTAGTATCTCAAACTCTTTTTTGGTCAATGGAACTTCCACCCCGTCTACCGTAGCCTTGATGCGTTTCGTATCAAGAGCTAATGTCTCATACTCAAGTTTCTCAATCTCTTTTTCTTTTGATTTCTCGGAAGTTCTTCTTAGTACGGCCTTAACACGCGCTATCACTTGGCGGATGGAGAAAGGCTTGGAGATATAGTCGTCCGCCCCGAGATTGAACCCTGTGAGCATATCGTTCTCCGTATCTTTGGCCGTGAGGAAGATGATAGGGGTATTGGCCGTCTTCTCATCTTGTCGCAGGATACGTGCCATCTTGAAACCGGAGATTTCTCCCATCATGACATCCAACAATAATAAATTGTAAACGGTCAGATCCTTTTTTAATGCCTCTTCCGCACTATAGGCGGTATCTACTTCATAACCTTCTATTTCTAAGTTGAATTTAAGGATCTCACACAAATCCTCTTCATCATCCACTACAAGAATACGAGTTGTTGCCATAAGCTGTTCTGTTTTTAAAAGAGTGCCTTACGGCTCTCCATATACAAATATAATTATTTTTGGCAAAGAACGGATATTCTTATTTCGGAGAAATGAAATATATGTTACATTGCTGTTAAGATCGCTCATATAACATTTCTGCCGCAGGATATGTGTTAGTATAATAGATCATTAGGGATGCTACTTCCTATAATAATTATAATCCGTGACAAAACCCTCGCAAAGCCAGTTGGCCAAGGCTTGCCGATTGTTGCTGAGGATGATCCGTTGTTGGTCGTATTGGTTTTGTATGTTGCCCAATTCGACGAATACGGAGGTCGGGGTCGTGTGACGTAATACATATAAGTTACGATCGTCTACCGTGCCCGAGAATCCCCGGCCCGGCTGGTGGCGGTTGTATTTGCGCGAGAAAGTGGATTTCATCGTTTTAGCCAAGCGCTTGCTCGCTTGATCCTTGGGCTTATGATAGAAAAAGACATCGGTCCTTTGATGCCGGCTCCGGCTGTCCACATGGATGAATATCGCTCTCTTATAAGTTTCTTTATCTTTCCGGCTCAAGCTGTTTATCTTGGCGCAACGCTGATCCAGACGGCTTACTTGGCTGAGGGGGATCGGACTACCCATACAAGTTTCCCGTTTGCTGTTATTGAGGAATTGCTGGTCACGTATTCCGTCCTTTGCGTCTTGGATGATAATATGTACCTTTGCGCCTCGCGTTAAAAGATTGCGTGCCAGACGTAGCATGATGTCGTAAGCGTATTCATCCTCATGCAATTCATGGGAGCCCATTTTACCGATCGCTCCGGGGTCCGGACCGCCATGACCGCTGACCAGATAAAAGCAAGCTCCCTTTAAATCGGAAGAGGTTATTTTGTAACTGGCTAGCGACTTGCCGAATAGGGGCTGATAATTCTTCTTCTGAGGGGCGGAGGCGAGCGGAGGCAAGGTATATTTTACGCCCATGCGCAGACTGTTATTTTTACCCAACTTCCCTTTATTAAGCTCGATAAACTCTTTCTGATACGTCCCGCCGGTACGGTTGAAGCGTTTGAGAAAAAGAGTGATGCCCTCTCCGTTTTTCGGATACGCCTTTTCTTGGGCAGTCAAGGAACCTGTATATACGAGAGCGATAATAAAGATGAAGAAAATACGGATACTATGTTTCACAGACATCTTAAAAATTGATTCTACGCCGTAAAGATAATTAAATCAACCTATAGTCAAAAATGATAATTTATAAAAAGAATCAATCAACCCATAAATGAGAGGGAGGATATCCTATTATAAATTTCTTTGGTTAATTGAATATCATAGGATGCGTCATGCAATTTAGCGGAATCTATTTGTATGCCTAAAGCCCTTGCCACTGTTTCCTGCTTGAAATCTGTCATCTCATGCCGTTTGCGCATCAAATGCTGGGTAGACAATACCATTACGTCGATCGAGTTCACCCAGAACCATGAGTAGAAATAATGATCTCCGTTCTGTACGAAGAAGGCTTTCAAGAAGTGATTATCGAAAGAGGCGTTGTTGTATCCTACGAGAAAGAACTTGTCTTTTTTATCAAACTTGTCCACGTATTTGGACAGCATGTTCACGAATTTAACGTACACCTCTCGCATGGGAGGATAAGCTTGTATCTGTTCCTTGGACACGTTGCAAATGCGAAGCGCTTCTTCCTCTATCTCACATTGGGGATGTGGGCAGACATTGAAATTAAAAGATTCCTTCGTAACCCCATCAATTACGATCTCCCCACTTATTTGGTGGACGCCATTTCTCCAGTATTTTATGCCGGTAGTCTCTAAATCAAAAAAAAGTAGTTTCATAAATGCTTTTTGGTATAGGATGCAAAAGTAAGTTTTTTTATTCTTAAATGAGAGGATCTATAAGGTTTTCTCCGTTTATTTTATTATCTTTGCGAAAGTTTGAGTCTAGAATCATTATCGACATAGTTCTTCTTTTTATATTATTATTAAGCGGATCTCTCCTTTAATCATCAATTCTCACGCTAAGTTAGTATAAACAACGCTTCACGGAACGTGAGGCCCTAGTATAAATTAAAATCGACTGTATGGCAAAATACGCATCATTTGGTAAACGTGAAAACGAGAAAAAGAAACAAGCCCGCCGAGTAGAGAAACAGAACAGGAAAGAGGAAAGAAAATCATCCGGTAAGGCGACTAGCTTTGAGGATATGATCGCTTATGTGGATGAAAATGGGATGATCACCTCTGTCCCTCCCGAACTTCGTCAAAAAGAAGAGATAAATCAGGAAGATATCTTGATCTCGACTCCTAAGAAAGAGGATGTGGCTCCCGTTATCTTAAGGGGCAGGGTAGACTATTTTAATGAGGCAAAAGGGTTCGGGTTTATCCGTGACTTGTCGGGGACGGAAAAGTATTTCTTTCACGTGAACAATGTTGTGGATGATATCTCCGTGAACGATATCGTGACGTTCGACCTTGAACGTGGCGACAGAGGCTTAAGTGCCGTGAATGTTTGTCTTGAAAATAAATAATAATACTTACCTTTGCGGCCGAAACAATTAATAAAAATATAATATGTCTGTCGCAAAAGTAGATGATAATAGAAAGGTGACCACACATCGCTTGATAGAGATGAAGCAGCGTGGCGAGAAAATATCCATGCTTACCGCCTATGATTATTCGATGGCGAAATTGATCGATCAAGCAGGAATGGATGTGATCTTGGTGGGAGACTCCGCTTCTAACGTAATGGCTGGAAACGTGACCACTTTGCCGATTACGCTCGACCAGATGATTTACCATGGTAAATCGGTCATGAAAGCGGTGAATCGTGCGCTGGTGGTGGTAGACCTGCCTTTCGGTACGTACCAAGGAAACTCTAAAGAAGCCTTGGCCTCCGCTATCCGGGTGATGAAAGAGACGCATGCCGATTGTATCAAGTTGGAAGGCGGGGCTGAGGTTCGGGAATCTATCGAACGTATCTTGTGTGCCGGTATTCCAATTATGGGACATTTAGGATTGACGCCGCAATCGATCAATAAATTCGGTACGTATACGGTACGTGCCCGTGAAGAGGCCGAGGCTAATAAACTGATCGAGGATGCCCATTTGCTAGAGGAGATAGGTTGTTTCGCCTTGGTGCTGGAGAAGATCCCGGCGGAGTTGGCAGCTCGTGTCGCTTCGGAGCTTACGATCCCGGTTATCGGCATTGGCGCCGGTGGAGGCGTAGATGGTCAAGTGTTGGTTATGCATGATATGCTCGGTATCAATCAAGGCTTTTCTCCCCGTTTCTTACGTCGCTACGCTAATTTAGGGGAGGAGATTACCCGTGCCGTACAAGCGTACATCGAGGACGTGAAATCTCAAGACTTCCCGAACGAGAAGGAGCAATATTGATTTTTAAATCTACCAAAGCATGATATTTACCGATGCTCCGAGCGTCAAGGCCTGTAAGGTCTTATGATGCTCGAAGCGATCGGTTTCTTTTTTGGGGTTGGCTATGTATGATACGAATCGTGAGGGGATAAAAGTATAATCGAGAAATACCCGCACATTTAGATTAGGATGCAATATGTATGAGAAAGAGGCGTTTGTGCTATATCCTATATTAAACGCTTTATTCGTGTTTACGATCTCTTTCTCAATCGTTTCCGGTTTGCCTTCCTCCACGCCCAATGCTGATATTCGGGAGGCTGGGCTGTAATTACATCCGATTAGCAGTTTCGTGCCCAAGAGAAATCGATTGGTCACCGGATACGATAGGTAGGAGCCGATGTATCCGCCGATCATGTCGAGAGGATCGGATTTTAGGGCGTTCACTTGATAGGTCGTACCGGGAACTGTCGGATTCGCTAAGGGTTTCGTAAGGGATAAAGGCATGCTTGTCGCCGAGATGCGTCCGCCGAAGCCTATATAACGATTCATGAACCAAGCGCCTTCAAATCCGGCCGTACTTCCCGGCGATGCTTTTAATCGCACATCCGGAGCCAGATTAAACTTTGTCGGCATCAAGCTAAACCCCATATAGATTCCGAAAAAAGAGGGATTTCGCTGGTAATTGAATGTCTCGAATCCCAGATAGCTATGGGTGATACCTTTGTCCTTGAAGATCAGATCCGTTAGAAAATATCCGACCTCGGTCGATAAGATCCCGATTCCGGCACCAACCATTACATCCGATAGCCAGTGCTTGTTATTGAGCATACGGGATACGGCCGTGGCGGTCGCTACCGTATAGCCTCCTATACTATACCAAGGACTACGGGTCGTCCCGTATTCTTTATGCAACATGGTGGCGGCCATAAATGCCATGGCCGTGTGCCCGGAAGGGAAAGAATGATTGTTCGAACCATCCGGACGGGTGACATTTGCCGTATGTTTCACCGTATTGATGGTCGCTCCCATGATACTGGCGGTGATGGCTTCGGATACGAGCATTCGGGACCAAGAGCTTCTTCCTTGTACACCGCCTATTTTTAAGCCAAGCATCGCTACGGCAGGTAGATATTGCAGGTAATCGTCGTAATGGTATCGGAAATTTGGAATATATGTATTGCGCAAACTCTGAAAATGATCGTCCTCATTCTTGATAATCAAACCGCTAACGATCAACGGTACCCCGATATAGGTCATTTGGAAAACATTGCTGGTAATTATCTTGTCGGTTTGTCTTTGGATTCTTCCCCAAGTAGATAAAGGCGCTAGATTGGAACTGTCGTTCCGGTGGGTAAAAGCGCTTGTTTGGGAAAAAGTCGTGCCCTGAAACATTGATATGCAACAAATACTATATAATATGGTTAATCTTGTTTTCACTAACTACTTATTCTTTTTGTTTCATGCAGCGAATATAATAGGATCGATTTATAGTATAACAAGAATTTATGTTATTTCTATGTTACATTTACGAGTTGGTTTCATATCTTTGTTTCCCAGATATATTAGAAACAGAATACATGAGATCTCATTTGCTAATAGGTGCCGCTTCGTCGGGAAGCGGGAAGACTACTTTTACCTTAGGATTGCTTCGTGCCTTGAGAAATCGTTCTTTACGGGTGCAGCCTTTTAAGTGTGGGCCGGATTATATAGATACTCGTCATCATAAAATGGCGGCTGGTTGCGCTTCCGTGAATTTGGATGGTTTCATGATGTCGGAAGGGCATATCAAGGATTTATATGCCCGGTATACCTCGAATGCGGATGTAGCCGTGACCGAAGGGGTGATGGGGCTGTTCGATGGCTACGATGCCATGCGAGGGAGTAGTGCGGAGATCTCCGGTTTATTGCGGATACCGATCGTATTGGTGGTGAACGCTAAAAGTACGGCTTATTCGGTAGCTCCCTTGCTTTATGGCTTCCGGAATTTTCGGAAAGATCTGAATGTCGTGGGGGCGGTATTTAATTTCGTGGCGTCGGAGAGTCATTATTCTTTCTTGAGACAAGCGTGTGAGGATGCGGGTGTGGAAGCGTTAGGCTATCTACCGAAGTGTGCGGATGTAGAGATCCCGAGCCGGCATTTGGGGTTGTCGTTGGATGAGGATTTTTGCTTTGAGGAGTTTGCGGACCGGGTTGCTTGCTTGGTGGAGGAGCATGTGGATATAGACCGCCTGTTGGCAATCACGGCTTTGCCAGAGCGACAGCCAGTTCCTCGGGTTAAGGAAGTCATGAGGACTGTTTCAAAGGCAAACTTAAATATAGCCATCGCCCGTGATCCCGCTTTTAATTTCTCATATGAGGAAAATATACATTTTTTATCTACTCTAGGCAAGATTACCTATTTCAGTCCATTGAGGGATGATTGTTTACCGGAGGCCGATTTTGTCTATTTGCCGGGTGGATATCCCGAGTTGTATTTATCGGAGTTGAGCATGAATTCCGGGATGCGTGAATCGATTCATTCCTTTGTGGAAGTGGGGGGCAAGTTGCTGGCGGAATGTGGGGGGATGATGTATCTCTGTAAAGAGATTATCGGTACGGATGGGAATGCCTATCCAATGGCCGGTGTATTACCGCAATCCGCCACGATGGAGAACATGAAGTTACGTTTAGGGTATCGGACTTTATGCTATAAGAATGATGTCTTACGAGGGCATGAGTTCCATTATTCCCGGATCGTGCCTATGGAAAGTCCGCTGCCTTCGGTAGCGAAAGCCTTTACGGCGAAAGGAGGTCAAACGGATACCCCGCTATATCGCTACAAGAACGTATTGGCGGGGTACACGCATTTATATTGGGGAGATCCTTGTCGGAACGATTGGTTTATTGATTATCTGTATGGGGAAGCCCCAGATTGTTCTCGATAAACATTTTCAATATATTGATGGCGATCTGGTTGCTTCCTCCTTCGGGTATAATTAGGTCGGCATATCGTTTGCTAGGCTCTATAAATTGCAGGTGCATAGGCTTTAGTACCCGGGTATAGCGTTCCATTACCGCTTCCGCCGTGCGTCCTCTCTCGATCATATCCCGTTGGATCACACGGATAAGACGTTCGTCCGAATCTGTATCGACAAATACTTTCAAGTCCATCAAGTCTCGTAATTGAGGGTCGCATAAAGCGAGGATCCCTTCGATGATGACAACATCACGAGGCTCGATATGAATGGTCTCGGGCAATCGGCAGCAGGTAAGATAAGAATAAGTCGGCTGCTCGATGCATTTCCCCTCTTTCAGCAAGGTGACTTGCTCTGAGAGGAGCGGCCAATCAAATGCGTCGGGATGGTCGAAATTAATATATTGACGTTTCTCTACCGGCACATGGCTGTTATCTTTGTAATAAGAATCTTGAGGGAGTAATACAACCTCACCGGGAGGTAAACTCTCTATGATCTTTTTTACCACTGTAGTTTTCCCGGAACCAGTCCCGCCCGCTATACCTATAATTAGCATGATTTCTTATATTAATCCATATTTATGTTTATAAATGCAAAGGTAAGAAATATTTATAGTGGTAGTATTTCGCTATTAATAGAAAAAACGAGATAAAAAGAGCTGAATTCTATGTTGTATAGCATGTTTATCTTAAATAAAGTTAATGAGTAAGCTTTTCTTGTTGGAAAATTATGCTGCATAACATAAAGTCTCTATATTTGCACTGTGTTTTTCATGGTATTAGATTTAAGGTTAACAATGAGATTGGCTGTCCGTGACGGATGGCCTTTTCTTTTATAGTAGGTCACCTCAACAATAATGATCGTTAGATGCGTTCCCCATTGTATTCATGATTTATTACTGTAGAACCTTCCTGTTGGATAAAGGTATTATCGGAAGTAGCTTGTACGCCTGTATCCAAAGATCTTTTCACGGATGTGAAATGATCTTTTCACAAGGGTGAAACGATCGTATCACGAGCGTGAAAAGATCTCTTCACAGGTGTTAAAAGATTAGATCGTCCGGAGCTTGGCTATACTTTCCACCGTTCTTATCCCTTGTGTGAGGTTACTTGCGGCACAGATCTTCAATTGATTGTTACGATATCACGAGTCCATCCCCCTTATTTACTAAAGATGGGAATCAGATAGGTTAGTTTCGCGGATATTATTTGGCTGGAAGATTTAGAGAATGTGTCTCCTTTACGGCTATTGAACATATCGCCCAGCGCATAGTAATAACGACCTTCCAACAGGAAAGAGCCTATTCCGGTGCGGAGCTCGATTCCCGGTCCGCCGCAAAGCCCCCAATCGAACTTCTTTTGGACTTCCAATGTATGTTGTTCGTCCGGACGGTTCGCGTTCGGGTTCTCGCCATTAAGGTTCGACTCCGTGCTTTCGCTCAGCGCATAACCGATTTTAGGCCCTAGATTGACGAATACACGCACTCGCTTGCTTCCGAAATGGATGTGCGTCAAGAACGGAAGCTCCATATAGTTTACCGTACGGCTATATTTATATTGAGGTTTCTCCTCAAACTTCTCTTCCCATCCATGTTGGGTAAAGTTCAATTCCGCCTGTATGCCTAAATTGGGTTCCGTATTCCAACGTATCGTCGCTCCCCCGTTAAACCCAAGTTTCATCTTCGTAGGGACTTTTGGGGCAAAACTTACGCTAGAGAAATTTAATCCGAAGGACGCTCCAACCGCAAGCTCTTGCTTAAAAGTACTTTTCTGCGCATGGCAAATCGATAAGCTTGCCATGCACAGAAATATCGCTACAAATATCTTTTTCGTCATCATATCAATTATCTTACCTCACTGCGGGTTACCGTATAATCATTCTTGTAATGTACAATAAACAAGTTCGTATTGATAAAACCGCCCCAATTATTCACTCTATGGAAATCGAATCCGGTCTGGATGCTCTTATAATGGATTTTGTCTAGATTATTCTCGAAGTTCGAGCCATATTTATTGATGGCACCTAGGAAATACATACCCGTGTCAAAGCCTAGGATTCCATATTTCGGGAATGTGTTGATTAAATTCTTGCTATACCAGTTTTTATAATCGGAATAAAAGCTATGGACTTCCGGAGATAAGTTGTCCGCATAGAAATTACTATAGATATAGGTGTTCAATGCGTAGAAGTCCTCCAGACACTCTCTTGTATAGGTCTGCCATTCCGGATAACCGAATAGGTTGACCATATAAGGCTCTTTCTCCTCCTCTTTCAACTCGGAAAGCATACGGAGCGGTGCCTTGATCTTATTCACCGCATCTAAGGAGGCGGAGGTTGGCAATACCACATTCCGCTTGTCCCTTACCATGGCTGCCTCTATATCCGTGGCGAAAGTATCCCCTTTATAAGTTACTTCCTTGAACGGGATATTGCGTTGCTGCATCTCCGTCTTGAAGGCTTTGATAAATTCCGGCTTTTCTTCTTTATCCTTTATATTGACAAGTATGATATTGTAATCCGAGAATAAATCGCATCCGGCTTGTGCCGCCTTGGAGTATAAATAGGAATGAGGTGTGTTTACTTGATAAACATTCGCGTTTGACAAGACATCATCATTCTTGGAGGTGAAAGGGATCACGTATTTGATATTATGCTTTTGGGCAAAATCAGCGATCAATCCGATTTGGTCGTTCTGTACGGCGCCAATGATCAAATTAGCGTTTGATAACGCATCTTCTTTCAATATCTCCTTGACTTTCTTCGTACCGTTTCCAGTATCATATACCGATAGCTCGATAGAGGTTCCCATATTTCGCAAGCTGTCGACCGCCAATAGCAATCCCTCGTAATATTCCACGAAACGGGAGGTTGCGGATGATTGCGTTGTCTCGTTCGTCATGAACGGCAACAATAAGGCGACTTGGATACGGTTCACCTTCTTTATATCTTTAGGAGTAGAGAGGAGGGCGTTCACCTCACGCTCTTCCGGCTGTCTTATGTTTTGGGTGATCACTTCTTCACTGGCTACCGGTATCTTGATAACCATGCCCGCTTTCACTCCGTTTTTCAGCTCGGGGTTGAGTCTTAAAAGCTCCACGCTGGAAATATCGAACTTCCGGCAGATACGGTACATGGTCTCTTTTTTCTGTATGGTATATTCCATTTCCTTCTGTACGGTCTTTTTTTCCGTAGTAGGCAAGGTTTCCAGTCGTGTCGGCGGGATCCGGATATTCTTGCCAATCGTAAAGGTCGATGTGGAGAGACCCGGATTGGCGGCGATAATATCCGTGGCGGGCACTGAATATTTAATGGATAAAGAGTACAAGGTCTCTTTCGGCTGGATCGTATGGTATGTATAGTTATCTGCTTTGCCGGAAGGTGCGATAGCGGAGTCCTTCTGCGGGATTCTTAACGTAGAACCGGCCTTGATCCCTTCTTTACTTTCCGGATTCAACCGATAAATATCCTCTACGCTTACGCCATACATGGTCGCTATGGCGTATACGGTTTGTCCGCGTTCGATGGTATGATAAAATATATCGCTCCCTTGTTCGTTAGTAAAAATAACTTGCTTATTATTCTTTTGGGAATAAACGGTTACGCTCGATAAACTTAAAAAGAACGTCAATGCGTATATACTAATCTTGTTCATTTGCTGTTCGGAGTATTTTGTGACAAAGATAGTGAATTTTGCTTATCATGCTACGTATGTCCTTTTATTTCCCTAATTTTGGAACCGTAATTTTTAGACTATATATGCTAAAGAAGGAATTAAGAAAGATACTGTTATCGCTAAGTTTTGTGTTTGTAGTGGCTGTCTCGTATGCTCAATATGTGGTCACGGGAGGAAGTGGTAGCCCGATGAAAGCCACGCAGAGTTCCGGCGATTCCGCCGAGCGGCTTGAGGTCTACTTGGTGTATGGAATGGATAATGTGACGATTAGTTATACTTCATCCTCTTCTTCTTCGCATCAATGGTACCGTTATAAAACCAAACGATTGGAGGCTGAGAAAGTCGCTTCCACCCAAAATGGAACTACTTCCACCATTCGGAATGTAGAGGAGGGATATGGCTATTTTGTCGAGGAAGGAGCCGTATCTCGTTACGTCTGGATCGTTGATTACAGCAAATACACCTTAAACATATCCAACCTGCATGTCTCCGATAATATCGATCCATGTAGCGGATTGGTCTTGGCTGGGACAGGTACGATCCAACCTATTTATTATTATTGGCCGAATACGGGAACAAGACGTGAACTGTCTCGCCAATTTGATGTTATTTATAATACATTGGAATATAATTCGGATAAAAAAGAATATACCTCTAAACAAGAGACGGCGGTCATCGAGGGCAATTTGTTCGGTAAATCCATTCCCGCTCCTTGGTGTGATACGGAGATCTGTGTGAAAGGCGATTATTTCGCTCGTCATTTTGGAAAGGAGGTTACGCTTTGTATCGATGAATATCAGGCCGCTGCGGTAGATGCTCATATAGACACGTTGCTGATTGAGCAAGAGGCCCCGAATATGAATACGACGAAGAGCGGTTATTGCGCTCCCGCCACTGTTCAATTCTCGGCTATCGCGAATACGCCGACAGCCGCCCTGTTTAATTGGAAAATCTATCGGCAAGGGGAAGAAGATAATCCGGTTGTTCGTTTTACGGGTGAGGAAGTGGATTATACGTTCAACCAATCCGGGACTTTTATCATCAAGTTGGAAGTAAGCGACCAAAGCACTACTTGCAGCACGGAAGATGAGGTTCAGATTGATATCTCGGAGTCTTATCTGATGATACCGAACGCATTCTCCCCGGGTACCACGCCCGGAATTAATGATGAGTTCCGGGTTGCCTATAAGTCGTTGGTGAAATTTAAGGCATGGATATTTAATCGCTGGGGCCTACAGATGTATTACTGGACAGATCCGGCCCAAGGATGGGATGGTAAGAAAGGTGGTAAATACGTTCAGCCGGGTGTGTATTTTTATGTGATAGAAGCCGAAGGTTCCGATGGTATTAAGTACAAGGAAAAAGGCGATATAAACATTCTTAGACCTAAAACAATTCAAGATGAAAATGAGAATATCCAAGAATAATTTAGCTAGTTTTTTATGTGGAGGCGTCGTTTGCTTGACCGCATGTATCTCGATGGGTTCGAATGACGTGGAAAAAGTGATAGAGAGCCGTCCGGTTGTCTCATCCATGACCCTGTCGCCGGATGTTCCGTCCTCGGTTCCTTTTTGTGGGAAACTAATCGATATTACCCGCTATGATATGCGGGAAGCCTATGACCGTGAATTGAGTAGCTTTACTTATTTCCATTCTACGACGATGCTTCTGATCAAGCGGGCGAACCGTTATTTCCCGGTGATCGAGCCGATCTTGAAGGCGAACGGCATTCCCGATGATTTCAAATATCTAGCGGTGATAGAAAGCCATTTGGACCCCCGTGTATCCTCTCCGGCTCGTGCTGTCGGGATGTGGCAATTACTGGAGGGCACGGCAAGGGAGTATGGTTTGACAATCACCCCGACGGTCGATGAGCGTTGCCATGTGGAGAAAGCGACCGGGGCGGCTTGCCGCTATTTGAAGGCCGCCTATAAGAAATATGGAGATTGGGCGGCGGTAGCCGCTTCTTATAATGGCGGCATGGGACGTATATCCGGTGAGCTGGTCAAACAAGATGCGGATTCCTCCTTTGATCTCTGGCTGGTGGAGGAGACTACCCGTTATATTTATCGAATCATGGCGATCAAGCAAATTTTCGAGAATCCGTCGAAGTACGGTTTTGTGCTTCGTGCCCGTGACCTGTATAAGCCGATCTCTACCGTAGACGTGGCTGTAAGCCAAGATATACAGAATCTGTCGGCTTTCGCTAAAGAGCATGGGATCACTTATGCGGACTTGAAACGTTTTAATCCTTGGCTCCGTGATCGTAAGTTGGTGACAGGTGGGAAGACCTATAAATTAAGCATTCCTCAAGAAAAGGATATGTATTATAAGACCCCGAATACGGAAGTATACGATTCGGCTTGGGTCGTGTCGGAGAATTGATCCGATTTTTATTGATACAAAAAATAAAGTGTTTCATTTAGATGGTATAACAGCCCATCGTAATGAAACACTTTTTCTATACTACTTCTCGTTTAAACTGATTCAGTCTATTAGTCAACGATCGTCACACGGTGACCGTTGAACACGTTCAATCCGAGTTTATTCATTACATACTTAATAGCAAGCTGTGCCTTTACAGAGTTACCAGCTTGGTCAATAGGAGGAGCGAATGCGGAAATACCGAATTGTCCGGGAAGTACACCCATGACACCACCGCCTACGCCAGTTTTTGCGGGAATACCGGAAGTGTACAACCAATCACCGGTGTGCTCGTAAAAACCTACAGTAGAGATCATGGAAGTGATCTTCGGAGATAACTCCGCATCGAATACTTGTTTCTTTGTCACAGGATTAAGACCTAAATTTGCGACCGTAGCGGCAGCGACAGATAGTTGCTTAGCCGTGATACCCAAAGAACATTGACGGGTATACAGATCCAAAGACATATCCGGATCGTCATAAATGCGATTGTAATTCTTTAGCAACCAAGCGATGGAGCGGTTATTGAAGTTCGTTGCGGACTCGGATTTGTAGAGTTCGTCGATCAACTGCGGTGCGCTTCCGCATAAATCCGTGATATTGGCTACGATAGCATCCCACTTCTGTTTGGAATCACCGACAGGCTTCACCATACTACAAGCCGTGATAGCGCCGGCATTTACCAATGGGGTAGAAGGATGGTCGTTTTCCAATAGGATAGCGATGATGGAGTTAAATGGCAATCCGGTAGCGTCGGCACCAATTTTCTCCAATAATTCTTTCGCTCCGTATTGGCGCAGTACCAAGATAGCGGTGTGTACTTTCGATACGGATTCGATACCGAAACGATATTCGGAATCTCCCACCTCGATGGTTTGTCCGTTTAAAAGGCAAATACTGATTCCGAATAGATTTTTATTGATATTCGCCAGATAAGGAATGTAATCGGCATTCTTACCATCCGTATTTGTCTTGTAAAGATCGTAAGCCTGTTGAGCTACTTCCTTTATTTGGGCGATCGTTATTTTTTTGTCCATATATGAATTGGATTAAAGAAGGCGTGTATGAAAACACTGATAGTCCTTTCATGCACGCCTTGATGAATTTTGTTTTTATTTCTTAGCGTTGCTCATTGCGGTGTGAGTAAATACCTTACCCTTAACCGGAACGTTTTTGTCTTGAGCGATGCGAGTAGGAGTCGGATATTCAAGTTTCTCCAATGCCTCTACAGCGTTCTTGATATCACCTAATAACATATCGGCCATATCACGGCTGAAACCTTGACGAACTACGACACGCATAACCACGTAGTTATCCAGCTTCTTCGGTAGTGTATACGCTGGAACCATCCAACCGCTTTGTTGCAATTTATCTTGCAAATCGTAAAGTGTCCATTTGGCGTTCTTAGCGTAATCCGGTTTCATGTACCAAATAAACAATGGATTCACAACCTCGTTGCTGTAATTAACGAATGGGGCCATCTTACCGATTTCTTGGTGGATGTATTTCGTGATTTCCATATTGTTATATTGGATTTGTTTGTAGCCCTCGAATCCGAGACGGATAAACTGATAGTATTGTCCGAGGATTTGTGCGGCAGGACGAGAGAAGTTCAAACCAACCTGAGTGATATTCGCTCCAAGATAGTTTACGCTGAATGCCATTTCTTCCGGCAAATATTTCTTGTCTTTCCAAACAACCCAACCCAATCCCGGGTAAACCAATCCGAATTTATGTCCGGATGTGCTGATAGAAAGAACCCATTTCAAACGGAAGTCCCATTTTGTCTCCGGGCTTAAGAACGGAAGGATAAAACCACCGCTGGCGGCATCTACGTGGATAGGTATATCATAACCGGTCTTGGCATTGTATGCGTCGAGCGCTTTGTCCAAGGCTTCTACGTCATCGTTCAGTCCTGTCCATGTTACACCTTGGATAGGAACGATACAAATCGTGTTCTCGTCACACATCTTAAGCGCTTCTTCCGGATCAAGTGTCGTCTTGTCTAAAGTCAAGGGAACTTCACGCATTTCGATTTGCCATAGCTGGGCGAATTTCTCCCATACGACTTGGAAGCCAGTAGAGATCACGAAATTAGGCTTGTCAGTTGGTTTACCTTGTGCTTGTCTCTTTTTGCGCCAACGTAACCAAGCGGCTACACCACCTAGCATACAAGCCTCTGAAGAACCGATAGCCAAGGCTCCGGTTTTCCATTTTTCTTGCTCGGGAGAATTCCAAAGACTCGCCATGATATTAATACATTTGGCGTTCATAACAGCGATTCTCGGATACTCTGTTTCGTCAATATAGTTGATGTTGATAGCCTCGTTCATCAATTTTGTCGCGTACTCGTCCATATACGTAGTAACGAATGTAGCTAGGTTCAAGCGAGGCTGTGTTTGTGCGAAAGTCTCGTCTTTAACCATTTGATAAGCGATCTCCGGGGTTGTAGGGCCATCTGGAATCTTATCTACAGGAGAGGGTGTCAACATCACTTCTGAGCCAAAAATCGCTGTTTTGGCATCGCCATTTCTGAAATTTGAGTCTTTCATTTTTCTTTAGTTTTTTTGTTAATAAAATGATTTGAATCAATGGAATACTGCTTCCACTGAGCGTTTATGCCAAAACAGATTATGGATTGGAAAGTTTTTTGGATTTACATTATTTGGGGTTTATTAGCGATACAAGTCCAGTCCTCTTGGAAAGAGCGAAAATGATGAACTTTCACATAAAATGTTTGTTTTGATTAGATAAAAACGTAAAACTAAATCTTTATGAGAATACAGACAGGCCGGGGCACAATTCCCCTTATAACTCTGGTAGGGATATGGTCTATCTCCGCTTTAAATGCATTACCGGGTTTAGCGGTTTCTCCGATATTAGGGAAACTTTCCGTTATTTTTCCTCATTCTACGGAACTGGATATCCAGATGCTTTCCTCTTTGCCATCGTTATTGATAATTCCATTTATTATATTGTCGGGTAAATTAACGGAGAAAGTAAATGAGATACGTCTATTGCAATTAGGCTTGGTGATCTTTGCCCTAAGTGGTATTCTATACTTACTCTCTAATAAGATGTGGCAGTTGATAGCGGTGAGCGCCTTAATGGGAATCGGATCTGGCTTGATCGTACCCTTATCGACCGGTTTGATATCTCGTTTCTTTATCGGGAAATACCGGACGAAGCAATTTGGTTTAAGTTCTGCTATTACGAATGTAACGTTGGTATTAGCCACGATCTTAACGGGATATCTGGCGGAGGTGAATTGGCATTTACCGTTTGCCGTTTATCTATTGCCCTTGATTTCCATCGTACTTTCCGTATACTTGAAAAGGAGTATGGAAAATGAGTCGGCGATCGTATCGAAATCAGAAGTGAAAGCCCCTGTTACGGCAGATCCCGTCACGGTTCCGGGTAAATATGGTGTGGATATAAAGCATCTGGTACAAATCATGTGTTTTTATGGATTGGCTACGTATTTAGTGATTATTGTCAGCTTTAACTTACCGTTTTTAATGAAGGAATATAAGTTTACAAGCGGTAATTCCGGATTAATGATATCATTGTTTTTCTTGGCTATTATGGCTCCCGGTTTTATCTTGAATCAGATTGTTGATTTATTTAAGCAAAAGACAAAATTTGTCAGTCTATTGGCGATTGCTTTAGGGATGGCCTTGATTTTGATATCTCGTACGGAATGGCTAATTGGATTGGGATGTATTTTTATCGGTTTCGGATATGGTGTTATCCAGCCAATCGCTTATGATAAAACGACTCGTACGGCCATTCCTGAGAAAGTTACATTGGCATTAGCTTTCGTGATGGCGATGAATTATTTGGCGATATTACTTTGTCCGTTTATTATCGATTTCTTCCAGTCTATGCTCCATGTCAAGAGCCAGCAATTCGCGTTTATTTTTAACCTCTGTATTGCGCTGGTCGCTACGATCTGGGCTTATGTAAAACGAGACTCGTTCCTTTTCAACGATAAAATATGATTTACGAATATAAAACTAAAAAACGATAGACAGTGAAAAATAAGAAAACAGAAGCTAATATTAGCATGGTGGTCTCAAAAACTTTCAGTGGATTGAATATGAACGCCTTGAAATACTTGCTTCCCTTATGGATGAGCCCGTTGACGGGCGCTTCTTTCCGATGCGTGTTTGCGGCCGTGGCGTTTTGGGTGATCGGCTGGTTTATGAAACCGGAGGTTTCTACGACGAAAGATAAGGTGTGGCTATTCTTACTAGGCGCTATCGGTATCTATGGTTTTATGTTTCTTTATTTAGTGGGGCTTAGCAAGACAACGCCGGTCTCGAGTTCTATTTTCACGAGCTTGCAACCGATCTGGGTATTTTTGATTATGGTATTCTTTTATAAGGAAAAGGCTACTTGGATGAAAATACTCGGTATCTTGATTGGTTTATCCGGGGCCTTGGTTTGCATCTTGACCCAGCAAAGCGACGATTTAGCGGCGGACGCTTTTAATGGGAATATGCTATGTCTGGCTAGCTCCGTGTTTTATGCCGTGTATCTGGTATTAAGCCAGCGGATCTTACAAAAAGTAGGGACGATGACGATGCTTCGATATACATTCACGGGCGCCGCTTTCTCCAGTCTATTGATTTTGCCGATAGAAGGCTTTCATGCTCCTTTATTCTCGGAGCCATTTCATTGGTGGCCTTTTGCCGTATTGATGTTTGTGCTTATTTTCCCTACGGTAATCAGTTATCTGTTGATTCCTATCGGATTGAAGTATTTGAAAACTACGTTGGTGGCTATTTATGGCTATCTGATCTTGATCGTGGCAACGATTACATCCCTATTGATCGGGCAAGACCGTTTCAGTTGGACACAGACGTTCGCCATTATCTGTATTTGCGCCGGGGTTTATCTGGTTGAGATAGCGGAAGGAAAAGAGAAAAAGACAGTCAAGGTTTGACTTATTAAATATGAACTATTAAATTGTAGCGTTATGGATAAAAAACAAGAAAAGAAAATCTGGAACTCTCAACTTGCGATTGAGAATCCGAAGAATGATAGGATCGCTGTTATTTACTCTGTAAAAGTTAGTAGTGTACGAATCCTAGAGAAACCTCGTAATCCGAAAAGAGGGAAGACCCGTTGACAATCATCATCCCCTATTCATATATTTATATATAGAATAGGGGATAACTGTCTATTTATTCTCCACTTCCATGCCCATGATATAATCGTTCATGAAATAGCCGTTTCCTATATGATGGTCCCGTGTGCCTATTTCCCGTAATCCCATATGTCTGTAGAAGCCTATGGCGGGATTGTAACGGTTTACGTATAATTCTATAGTGAAAGGTCCGGTATGTACCTCCTTCAAATATTTAATACCTTGCTCGATGATAAAACGTCCGATTCCCGTGCCATGCATTTCCGGTAGGGAATAGATCTTTTGAAAATTGTACGTGTTTTCACCTGTTTTCTCTATGGATAAATAGCCTGCCGGCATATCGTCCGCCAATATAATAAAATATTGATGATGTAACTCTACCATTTGTTTAAGAATGTTATCCGGAGCGTACATCATATCGAACATATAATCCAATTGCTCTTTAGAAAGTATCTTTCCATACGTGTTCTCCCAAATGCGTGAGGCAAGGTCCTGTATGAGAGAACGATCATCAATAGTCGCTTTTCTAATCGTAAACATGTTAATTTTGTATTTTGACTCACAAAGATACAAATAGACGAACAAAAATACAATATAGACGAATGTAAATAGAATTTTACTTGACTAGTGTTATTTTTTAGCTTGATTTCACACTTATTTTGATGTTAATCCGCGAAAAATAATAACTTTGTGGGCGTTTACTATTGAAAAATACAATTCAAATACATAATAGGAAATGGATACAAAGATTCAGGAACTAACAGACAAGATCTACAAGGAAGGTGTAGAGAAGGGGAACGAAGAAGCGGGGCGTATAATCGCCGAGGCCAATGCTCAAAAGGATACGATTCTTAAAGATGCGGAAGCGGAAGCGAAACGTATCGTAGCGGCTGCAGAGAAACAAGCTGCCGAGTTGAAGAAGAATACGGAAGCCGAATTGAAATTGTTCGCCACCCAGTCTGTCGAGGCATTAAAGAGCGAGGTGACAAACCTTATCACTGGTGATATCGCTAGTTCGAATGTGAAAGCGGCGTTGATGGATCCCGCCTATATGCAGAAAGTGATCCTTGAGCTTGTGAAAAGCTGGCCCGCTAATGAGTTCTTGACTATCCAAGCTTCTGATTCCGATGGCTTGAAGGCGTATTTTGAGGCCAATGCCAAAGGCTTGCTAGAGAAAGGGTATAAGATCGAGAAGGTAAGCGGAAAGAAAGCGTCTTTCTCTATTATCCCGGCGGATGGGTCTTATAAAGTGACGTTTGGCGAAGACGAGTTCATCGAGTTCTTTAAAGAGTTCTTGCGTCCGCAATTAGTAGAAATGCTGTTCTGATATGAGTAAGTATTACTACTTAATCTCCGGACTTCCTAACATAGCGTTGGATGATAGTAAACTAGCCTATTCGGTCTGTGAGTTCCGGACGGAAGTAGAGGATATGCTATCTTCTAAGGATAAAAAGCTGATTGATTTATTTTATTTGAAATATGATAATATAAATCTGCTGGCTCACGCTAAAAGACCGGACTCCGATCCGGATCAAAGAGGAAGAATAACGTATGATGAGTTCAATACTTTATATAAAGCGTTGAAGGATGAGGAAAAAATTCCCAAAAATGATAATCTCCCGCCTTATTTCGTGGACTTTTTTAAACTGTATCTAGCCGAAGAGGCTAAGGACACCAAAAGTGAGAAAGAATATATATCATGGGAAGACCGCTTGGCTGCGTTATATTATGAATATGCCATGAAATGTGGGAATAAGTTCGTGGCCGATTGGTTCGAGCTTAACTTGAATATCAACAATGTTCTTACTGCGATCACTTGCCGTAAATATGGATTTGATAAGGCCAATTATATCGTGGGGCATAATGAGATAGCGGAAAATATCCGTACGTCGAACGCCCGTGATTTCGGCTTGGGCGATTCCGTGGAATATTTGCCCGAGTTACAACGCATCGCCGAAGAGACCGATCTGATCGTTCGTGAGAAGAAAATCGATCTTTTGAAATGGAAATGGCTGGACGATAATACCTTCTTCAAGACGTTCGACATAGAGAGTGTATTCGCTTATTTATTGAAATTGGAGATGATAGAGCGCTGGATAACCTTGGATAAGGCGAGAGGCGAGAAGACTTTCCGTGAATTGGTAGGCGCCATGAAGATGGGTAGTGAGAATGCGTTGGAAGAATTTAAAAGAAACAATATAAAATAAATTATGGCTACGAAAGGAATTGTAAAAGGAATCGTATCCAACCTAGTAACCGTAGAGGTGGATGGTCCGGTTTCTCAGAATGAGATCTGTTACATTTCTGTCGGAGGCGTGAAGCTGATGTCGGAAGTAATCAAGGTGATAGGTAAGAATGCCTTTGTACAAGTATTTGAGAGCACACGTGGTATGCGTGTCGGCGACGAGGCTGAATTCCAAGGGCATATGTTGGAAGTTACGCTGGGTCCGGGTATGTTGTCCCGCAACTATGACGGTTTGCAGAATGACTTGGACAAGATGGAAGGTGTATTCTTGAAACGTGGCGATTATACGTTTGCGTTGGACAATGATAAGAAGTGGGATTTCAAGCCTCTGGCTAAAGCGGGCGATACCGTGAGCGCCGGTGATTGGCTGGGAGAGGTGGACGAGAATTTCCAACCTCATAAGATTATGGTCCCCTTTAAGTTCGAGGGATCTTATACTGTGAAATCGGTGGTTCCAGCCGGACAATATACCATCAATGATACGATGGCTGTCCTTACGGACGAAAATGGCACGGACGTAAACGTGACGATGATCCAGAAATGGCCGGTAAAGAAAGCCATCACTTGTTATAAGGAAAAGCCCCGTCCATTCAAATTGCTGGAGACGGGCGTTCGTACGATCGATACCGTGAACCCGATCGTTGAGGGTGGTACCGGATTTATCCCCGGTCCGTTCGGTACGGGTAAGACGGTGCTTCAGCACGCTATCTCTAAACAAGCGGAAGCGGATATCGTGATTATCGCCGCCTGCGGTGAGCGTGCGAATGAGGTCGTAGAGGTATTTACGGAGTTCCCGGAATTGGTAGACCCGCATACGGGACGTAAATTGATGGAACGTACGATCATTATCGCCAATACATCCAACATGCCGGTAGCCGCTCGTGAGGCATCCGTATATACGGCGATGACCATCGCCGAGTATTATCGCAGCATGGGTTTGAAGGTTCTGTTGATGGCCGACTCTACTTCCCGCTGGGCACAGGCTTTGCGTGAGATGTCCAACCGTTTGGAGGAGTTGCCCGGACCGGATGCCTTCCCGATGGACTTGTCCGCTATCGTGGCGAACTTCTACGCTCGTGCGGGATTCGTTCATTTGAATAACAACGCTACAGGCTCCGTCACTTTCATCGGTACGGTATCGCCGGCCGGTGGAAACTTGAAGGAGCCAGTGACCGAGAATACGAAGAAGGTGGCCCGTTGTTTCTATGCCTTGGAGCAGGAGCGTGCCGACCGTAAACGTTATCCGGCCGTAAACCCGATCGAGAGTTATTCCAAGTATATCGAGTATCCAGAGTTTCAGGAATACATCGCTAAACATATCTCCCCGGAATGGATCGAGAAAGTAAACGAGATCAAGACCCGTATGTTGCGTGGTAAGGAGATCTCCGAGCAAATCAATATCTTGGGTGATGATGGTGTGCCTGTCGAGTATCACGTTACATTCTGGAAGTCCGAGTTGATCGACTTCGTGATCTTGCAACAGGATGCTTTCGATGCCATTGATGCGGTTACTCCGTTGCAACGTCAGGAATTCATGCTGGATAGAGTCGTGAACGTTTGCCGTTCAGAGTTTAAGTTTGATAACTTCCTTGAGGTTATGGACTACTTTAAGAAGATGATCAACATCTTTAAGCAGATGAACTATTCGGAATATGAGAGTGACCAATTCAAGAAGTTTAATACGGAACTGGATGAACTTTTGAAGGAGAGAATCGAAAATTAAAAGAGTTATGGCAACAAAAGCATTTCAAAAAATATATACGAAGATTACCCAGATTACAAAAGCTACCTGTTCGCTGAAAGCAACGGGAGTTGGGTATGATGAGTTGGCCTCTGTAGACGGAAAGCTGGCTCAGGTGGTAAAGATTATCGGTGACGAGGTGACGTTGCAGGTATTCTCCGGAACGGAAGGTATCCGTACGAATGCCGAGGTGGTATTCATGGGGAAGGCCCCTTCCTTGAAAGTAGGTGACCAGTTAGCCGGGCGTTTCTTCAACGCTTATGGCGAGCCTATCGATGGCGGCCCGATCCCCGAGGGACGTGAGGTCGAGATCGGTGGTCCGTCCGTGAACCCGGTACGTCGTAAACAACCCTCTGAATTAATCGCTACGGGTATCGCCGGTATCGACTTGAATAATACCTTGGTAACCGGTCAGAAGATCCCGTTCTTCGCTGACCCCGACCAGCCTTTCAACCAAGTTATGGCGATGGTAGCCTTGCGTGCGAAGTCCGATAAGATTATCTTGGGAGGTATGGGTATGACGAACGACGACTACCTGTTCTTTAAGAATACATTTAGTAACGCCGGAGCCCTAGACCGTATCGTTAGTTTTATCAACACGACCGAGGACCCGTCCGTAGAGCGTATCTTGATCCCGGATATGGCGTTGAGCGCCGCTGAGTATTTCGCCGTGGAGAAGAACGAGAAGGTCTTGGTATTGCTTACCGATATGACCAACTACGCCGATGCCTTGGCGATCGTATCAAACCGTATGGACCAGATCCCGTCTAAGGACTCTATGCCGGGTTCCTTGTATTCGGATTTGGCGAAGATTTACGAGAAAGCTGTTCAATTCCCGGCGGGAGGTTCCATCACGATTATCGCCGTAACGACCTTATCCGGTGGTGATATCACGCATGCCGTACCTGATAATACGGGTTATATCACGGAAGGTCAGTTGTATTTGCGTCGTGATAGCGATGTGGGTAAGGTAATCGTCGATCCGTTCCGAAGCTTGTCTCGTTTGAAACAGCTGGTAACCGGAAAGAAGACCCGTGAGGATCATCCACAGGTAATGAACGCCGCCGTACGTTTGTATGCCGATGCCGCCAACGCTAAGACCAAGCTGGAGAACGGTTTCGACTTGACCGACTACGACAACCGTACCTTGTCTTTCGCCAAGGATTATTCTTCTAAGCTGTTGGCTATCGACGTAAACTTGGATACGACGGAGATGCTGGACGTAGCTTGGGGATTGTTCGCTAGATATTTCAGCCCGGAGGAGGTAAATATCAAACAAGGATTGGTTGATAAGTACTGGAAGTAAATTAAATAAACATGGCAATAAAGTTTCAATATAATAAAACCTCTCTTCAGCAATTGGAAAAGCAACTGAAGATGCGTGAACGCTCCCTGCCTACGATCAAGAGCAAGGAGAGCGCCCTGCGTATCGAGGTGAAGCGGACCAAGGACGAAGTGAATAAATTGGAACTTCAGCTAGAACGAGAGATTCAGAGTTACGAGAATATGGTGGCTTTGTGGAACGAGTTCAATCCGGAGTTGATCTCCGTGAAGGACGTGACGCTTTCCACGAAGAAGATCGCCGGCGTGATCGTCCCGTTATTGGACGAGATCAAGTTCGAGATCGGACACTATAGTCTCTTTAATGCCCCCGCATGGTATACGGATGGTATCGAGTTGCTGAAAAAGCTGGCTCGTACCGGTATTGAGGCGGAGTTCTCGGGCATGAAGCTGGAGTTGTTGGAGCATGCTAGGAAAAAGACTACTCAGAAGGTGAACCTGTTTGAGAAGGTACAGATTCCGGGTTATAAGGATGCGATCCGTAAGGTGAAACGGTTTATGGAAGACGAGGAGAGTCTTTCTAAGTCCTCACAGAAGATCATGAGAGCCAATCAGGAGAAACGTAAGGCAAAAGAAGAAAAAGAGGAGGCCGAGGTATGATAGTAAAGATGAGTAAATATGCCTTTATGGTGTACCATAAGGAGTATGATACGTTCCTTTCTACGCTTCGTGACTTAGGTGTCGTCCATATCAAGGAGACAAACTCCGTGATGGATAACGAGAGGTTGCAAGAGCTTCTGGCTGAGCGTAAACAGATCAATACGCTGATGCGTTACTTTAAGAACCTCCATGCGGCGGAGAAAGACGTTAAGTTTGCTCCGGCCCGTGAGTTGACGAAAGAGGAGGGCTTGAAGTTGGTGCGTAAGATAGAGGAATTGCAAGATAAGAAAGCGCAATTGATCGCTTCCAAGCAATCGATCGAGAAGGATCTGGCTTATATGGAAATATGGGGTGAGTTCAGTTATCAAAATATCAACCGTCTGAAAAGAGCGGGATACGATGTTACGTTCTTTACCTGTCCTACCGCTAAGTACGAGCCGGAATGGGGCGTGCTGTATAACGCCATTCTGATCAATAACTTCCAATCGGTAACGTATTTTATCACGATTACCAAGGAAGGTACCTTGATCGATATAGACGCTGAACGTCCGAAGATGCCGGTTCAAGGATTGGCGAAGTTGCGTGCCCGTCTGGATCAACGTACCAAGGATATCCAGAATGTGGAGGATGAGCTGAAACATCGTGCCGTGGAGGATTATAAAACGTTGGAGGAATTTGATAAGAACCTGCAGGACGAGTTTAATCTTTCTAATGCGTTAGTGCAGACAGATCGGCAAGCGGGTGATAAGCTCATGTTGTTGGAAGGTTGGGTGCCGACGGAAAACGCTCCGGCCTTGGAGCACGAGCTGGATAAGCAAGGTTATTTCTTCCAGCAATTAGAGATCGAGGATGGGGATAAGGTGCCTATCAAGCTACGGAATAATAAATTCAGTAAGCTGTACGAGCCTATCACGAAGATGTTCTCCTTGCCTAATTACGGTGAACTTGATCCGACCCCGTTGTTCGCCCCGTTCTTTATGCTGTTCTTCGGACTTTGTTTCGGCGATGGCGGATATGGTTTGCTGGTCATGATCGCTTGTACGATCTTGAAGAAGAAGGTGAACCCGGATTTCAAGCCTTATTTGACCTTGTTCCAGTATTTAGGCTTTGCCGCCTTATTGGTGGGTACTTGTACGGGATCTTTCTTCGGAGTGGCCTTGGCGGATATCCCGGCTTTGTCAAAGATCAAGAACTACTTTGTGAATAGTGACAACTTGATGACATTCTCTATTGTCATCGGTTTGGTACAGATCATATTCGGTAAATGTGTCGCTGCTTACAAGATCAAGATACAGAAAGGAACGAAACACAGTATCGCTCCGTTCGCTTGGGTGTTCGTGATCATATCCTTGGCATTGGCGTTCGGACTTCCGATGTTGAACGTTCACTTGCCGAACGCTGTCGTTATGGTATGTTACGGAATCGCCATCTTGGGTCTGGTTGTCGCTTATTTGTACAATACACCGGGCAAGAACGTATTCTTGAACTTTGGTACCGGACTTTGGAACACGTACAATATGGCCTCCGGATTGCTGGGGGATACGTTATCATACATTCGTTTGTTCGCTATCGGTCTGACCGGTTCCATCTTGGGTGGCGTATTTAATACGTTGGCGGTTACGATGACAGACGGTATGAATATCGTGGCACGTGCGATCTGTATGTTGTTGATCTTGTTAGTGGGTCACTCCATCAATATCGCTCTTTGTACGATCAGCTCCTTGGTACACCCGCTTCGTTTGATCTTCGTGGAATATTACAAGAACGCGGAGTTCGAAGGTGGAGGTAAGGCCTATGAGCCATTCAGAAAAGCATAACAATTAAACGAGAAAATAAAACAATAAAAGAATAATTTAAAAACACATTTTATTATGGAACCAATTTTATTAGCTTATGTAGGTATTGCGTTGATGACAGGTTTAACTTTTATCGGCAGTAGTTATGGTGTTACGATCGCAGGTAATGCGGTGGTAGGTGCGATGAAGAAAAATCCGGATGCTCTGGGTACGTACATCGCTTTAAGTGCGTTGCCTTCTTCACAGGGTTTGTATGGATTCGTGGGCTACTTTATGATGCAGAAGTTCTTGGTCGCTGATATTTCCATGTTGGCCGCTACGGCTGTTTTCGGCGCTGGTTTAGTGTTAGGTTTCGCTGGTTTTTACTCTTCAATCCGCCAAGCTCAAGTTTGCGCGAATGGTATTGCTGGTGTTGGTGCCGGACACAACGTATTCGGTGCTACGATGGTAATGGCCGTATTCCCAGAGTTGTACGCTATCTTGGCCTTATTGGTTGTGATCTTGATTGGCGGAACGATTCCTGTCGCCTAATCATTCAAACATCTGGATATAATAGAGGCCGTCCCGGACATTCCCGGGGCGGCTTTTTTGATTGGATCGATGAATAAACTATCTCTTTTAGTTTATTAACTATATGAATCAGTTTGGTAACTAAAAGTTTTAGTTACTTTGTCGCAAACAAGATAAGGTTATGAAACGACTTACGGCGAAAGAAGAAGAAATCATGGGCTGGTTCTGGCAGAAAGGCCCACTGTTCGTGAAAGAGTTACTTGAATATTACGAGGAGCCTAAACCTCATTTCAATACCCTTTCTACGATTGTCCGAGGCTTGGAGGAGAAAGGTTTCCTCGCCCATAAGAATTTCGGGAATAGCTATCAATATTATGCGGTCTTAACAGAAAAGGAGTATAGCAACGGTACGTTGAAAAATGTGATCGCTAAGTATTTCAATAATTCTTATCTGGGGGTTGTCTCTACGCTGATCAAGGAAGAGGATATCTCTGTGGATGATCTGCGAAAACTAATAGATGATGTAGAACAAGGGAATCGTAAATAAGAACGAATATGGGAATCTTCTTTGTATATATCCTTAAATCATCCGTGTGCTTGACGATATTTTATCTGTTTTATAAGCTATTGTTGAGCCGTGATACCTTCCATCGTTTCAACCGGATCGCTTTATTAAGCTTGATCATGCTTTCGGTTATCATCCCATTTTGTGAGATTACTTTGGAGGAAGCGACGGCCATTCAGCGTCCGGTCATGGATTTGGAGAATTTGCTAGCGGCGGTTTCCATGAGAACGTCGGCAGAATCCGCTAGCCAACCTGTATGGTTACGAGTTATGGTGATAGCCTATATAATCGGAGGGATATTAACGCTTTGTCAATTCGCATATTCATTTTATGCCTTGTTCCGGTTGATGAGACAAGGTACACCGAAGCTGGTGGACGGAATCCATCTGATTCTTATGGACCAACCAGTCGCCCCGTTCAGTTGGATGCAAACGATCGTAATAAGCCGGAAGGATTTTGAGGAAAGTGGGATAGAGATCATGACGCATGAGATGGCGCATATAAAAGCCCGTCATTCCATTGATCTGCTGATCTCCGAGATTTGTATCCTGTTCCATTGGTTCAACCCATCTGTCTGGTTGTTGAGACAGGAATTGCAAAATATCCATGAATACGAGGCCGACGAGAGCGTATTAAATCAAGGCGTCGACGCAAAAAGATATCAATTATTATTAATCAAAAAAGCTGTTGGTGCACAGCGCTTCACTTCTATGGCCAACAGCTTTAATCACAGTTCACTTAAAAAGCGAATAGCTATGATGTTAAAACAAAAATCAAGTCCATGGGCACGGTTGAAGTATCTGTATGTACTCCCGTTGGCAGCCTTAACGGTGGTAGCCTTTGCCCGTCCGGAAATCTCTCACGAATTGGAGAAGATTTCGAGTGTCAAAATTAGCGAAATTATTCCGGTTCAGGAAAAAAAAGAGCCTAAAAGAAATGTAGAAGTTGAGACCCTCGCAAGGGATTCGGTCGTTTCTGAAAAAGATATGCAAGCGATACAGGAAAAGGTCTCGGCCGTGATGGAGAAATACCAGCCGGAGATTGACAAGGCGGTTGAAGAGGCAGTGAAAGCGGCGAATATCGACGAGATCGTTTCTGCGGAAATGGCGAAACACCAGGCTGAGATCGACAAGGCTGTGCAAGCGGCGATAGAGGCCGCCAAGATAAATGAGACTATCGCCGCCGAGATGGAGAAGATTCAACCGGAGATCAACCGAGCCATAGAGGAGGCCATGAAAGCCATAGACATCAATGAGAAGGCTGCTAAGGAGGCATCAAAGGAAAAGTCCTCTTTCTCCGGTATTGTCTACATCGATGGGATGGAATCTTCTAAAGAGAGGATGGACAATTTGAATCCCGATCGTATTGCGTCTATGAATGTGTACAAAGGAAACGAGGCGATCGCTAAATTCGGAGAGAAAGGTCGTAATGGCGTTATCGAGATAAAATTGAAGAAATGATTTTCGCGTATATATGCAAGGTAGGCTTGTTCGGCTCCCTCTGTGCGGGAATGTTTCTAACCTCCTGTATGGAGCGTGAAAACGAAGAAGCGAGCAAGCGGGTGATTGAGGTAGGTAAAGCTATCTCATCGCCTGCCGAGCTGAAAGCCTCTGATTATTTTGATGAGATCCGGTATGTCCCTTTAGAGACGAGGGATGATTGTCTAGTCGGAAGTTCTCCTGATATCAAGTTATTGGATAAATATATTCTGATCACTTCCGCTAACCGGCAATGTCTTTTGTTTGATAAGGCTACAGGAAAGTTTAAATGTCAGATAGGGCATGTAGGGAAGGATCCGGGTGGCTATAGAAACGTAGACTGCTTGGTGGACGAGTTGAACGGGCGTTTGCTGTTTAATGGATGGGGACATGATTTGATTAGCTATAATCTGGATGGCAATTATATCGGAAAAATAGAGCTTCTTATTTTTCTAAGAAAGTATTCTTGAGGTTAGTAAATAGATAATTTGGAAACAGCTTTATTCGATATAACACGGCCTTGTCATGACTGACTTGTGCCGTGTTTTTTTATTTATTTACTTGATCATTGTAATGATATTCTTCCCAAGTATGATCCCAAGGAAGACCGCTATCAAACCAAGGATATTACTGGCAAGTACATTGAGTAGTGCCATCTTGTATTCTCCGGTACGCATAAGTACCATCGTGTCGAGAGCAAAAGAAGAGAAAGTCGTGAAACCACCGAAAAGACCAGTGAATAGGAAAGCTCTTGTATTGATAGAAAAATTATAGGCTTCCGCTATACTCCAGCAGAAGCCGATTAAAAAGGAGCCGATCACATTGACCGACAAGATACCAAAAGGAAAGGAGTAAAGCATCGATCGTTGCACCCACGTGGAAACTCCGAACCGTAGCGCAGATCCGATAGCTCCTCCTATTATTAAAAGAAAAACCTTTATCATATCAACCTAGTGTGTTTCCCCCGGGCTAGGTTAAGGCCCGGGGAGATGGTAAATGATTTAGGTTTTCAATTTAATTGGCCGACTCAAACTGTCTCAAGAAACGAACATCGTTTTCCGAGAACATGCGTAAGTCTTTTACTTGGTATTTCAAATTGGTAATACGCTCGATACCCATTCCCAATGCGTAGCCTGAATAAACCTTGCTATCGATACCGCAGTTCTCAAGCACGTTCGGGTCTACCATACCGCAACCGAGGATCTCTACCCAACCGGTTCCTTTACAGAAGGGGCAACCCTTACCTCCACAAATGTTGCAGGAGATGTCCATCTCGGCGGATGGCTCCGTGAACGGGAAGTAAGAAGGACGCAAGCGAATTTTTGTATCCGGACTGAACATTTCCTTGGCGAAGAACAACAAGGCTTGTTTCAAGTCGGCGAATGAGACGTTCTTATCTACATATAACGCTTCTACTTGATGGAAGAAACAGTGAGCACGATAGGAGATAGCCTCATTACGATATACACGTCCCGGACAGATGATACGGATAGGCGGTTCTTGCTTTTCCATTACTCGGGTCTGTACGGAAGAAGTATGTGTGCGAAGCAATACATCCGGGTTATGCTGGATAAAGAACGTATCTTGCATATCGCGGGCAGGATGGTCCTCGGCGAAATTCAAGGAAGAGAAGACATGCCAGTCGTCCTCGATTTCCGGTCCCTCAGCGATGCTGAATCCTAACCGTCCGAATATATCGCAAATTTCTTTCTTTACAAGTGATAGAGGATGACGAGTGCCTAGTTCGATCGGGTAAGCCGTACGAGTCAAATCGATATCATCGTTTGCGGTCTGTACATTCTCAAAGCTTTCTTTTAATTCGTTGATCTTGCTCTGGGTTGTTTCCTTTAGTTCGTTCAAGTATTTGCCAACCTCACGTTTTTGATCAGCCGCTACATTACGGAAATCATTCATCAACGCCGATATCTCGCCTTTTTTGCTGAGATACTTTATACGTAAAGCTTCTAGTTCCTCGGCATTTGCCGCTTTCATATTCTCTACTTCTTGAAGCAGAGCCTTAATTTTATCGAGCATTTCTAATCACACTTTGTATTTGTCATGCAAAAGTACGCCTTTCTTTTGAAACCGCAAGGGATTCGTAAGGTTTTTTAGTTAAATGTAAGCGCAGACACTTAGGTGTCTTGTTTTATATATTAAAGTATTTATATATCTTCGCAGCATAATCAAACTATAAATTAATTAATGGAAATAGTCATTATTATTGGCCTTATCTTACTGAATGGAATTCTTGCGATGTCGGAAATCGCCTTGGTCTCAGCCCGGAAGGCTAGGTTGGAAACCGAAGCGAAACGTGGTAATAAATCTGCGGGCACTGCTTTGAAGCTGGCAAATGAGCCGGATAAGTTTCTCTCAACCATCCAGATCGGAATTACCTTGATCGGTATCTTGACCGGTTTGTACTCTGGCGAGGCGTTAGCTCATAATTTCGCTGTTATAATAGCGCAAATACCGGCCCTAGAACCGTATGCGTTGGGGATCGCTAAAACGACGATCGTTATTATCGTGACGTATCTTACACTTATATTCGGAGAGTTGGTACCGAAGCGGATCGGCATGGGGTGTGCCGAGAAGGTCTCTATGTTAGTTGCTAAACCCATGAATTTTCTTTCCTTGATATCCTCTCCTTTTGTTTGGCTACTTTCAAAGAGTACGGCGTTGGCTGTGAAGATGACGGGCGTGGATACGAAAGAGGAAAATAGGGTAACAGAGGAAGAAATCAAGGCGATCGTGAAAGAGGGCTTCGACGGTGGCGAGGTGCAAGAGGTAGAGCAGGACATCGTAGAGCGAGTCTTTAATCTGGGAGACCGTAACGTGGGTTCTATCATGACGCATCGTAGCGAGCTGGTTTGGCTGGATGTGACGGATAGTACGGAGAAGATTCGGGAGAAAGTGGAGGAGAACTTATTTAATATATATCCCGTGGCCTCGGAGAAGTTCGATAATATAGTAGGGGTCGTTTATCTGAAAGATTTGTTCGGAAGGATCGATCAACCGGATTTCTCGATCAATCAAGTACTTCGCCCGGCACAGTTCGTTCCCGAGAACCAGAGCGTATATAACGCCTTGGAATCTTTCAAGCAGACACACGTGAAATATGGACTCGTTACGGATGAGTTCGGAGGTATCCAAGGTATCGTAACCTTGAAGGATATTATGGAAGGCTTAATCGGACAAGTACCGGAAGTCGGAGAGGAGTCCGAGATCATACAACGTGAGGATGGTACTTGGTTGGTGGACGGCCAATATTCTTTCTATGATTTCTTGGAATATTTCGACATGGAGGATTTGTATGCCGAGCATGATTATAATACCTTGAGTGGCTTGATCCTAGAGATATTGGAACGTGTACCGAAGACGGGTGAGAAATTAAAGTGGCTGGACTTTGAGTTCGAGATCGTAGATATGGATGGCGCCCGGATCGATAAGGTTTTGGTTAAGTACTTGAAAAATGGGTAAAATGTCTTTTTAGAAGAGTACGCCGAGTGAGATACTCATCACGTTCGTTCGCTTGTCAATATTGATATCATAATTAATCTCGGGAACTGGATTGTTGACTTTCTCGAAATCGGATTCCACTTGATTCAATCCGAACTCATAGACAAAGTCGAAGAATAGCCGTCCGATGCTAACCCCTACGCCCGTAGCGACATTGACTCCGAACGGGGTGTTGTCATTCACGTATTCTACATGCGTGGTGGAAGATTCTACCGTATAGGCGATCTTATAGTTGTATTTTAATTTGGGGCCGACCATAAGGCTAAGTCCGTAAGGCCCTTTCTTCACTAGGTTATAGCCTACCATTATGGGAACCTCTAAGGAACTGGTTTTCATCATCAAGAGGTCGGTAGTTGCCGATGTATTGGACAGCATATTATTTTCCGGCAAACTTTGAGGTATGGAAAAACGGATATTTCCCTCGGAGCGATGCCATGAGAAACTAGGCTGGAGGAAGAACCGTTCGATATTGACCCGGCAAAAGACCGCGGCCAGATAACCTACCTTATATTCGATGTCTATATTCTCCGCTTCCTTCCCATTGATGGAAAGGGAGTTTATGACTGGGAAAGTGGCGTTGAATCCCACTTTGGCTCCAAAGTTGAATGCCTTGTCCTCGAAACGCATGAAGCTCTGGGCTTCTGCTAACAGACCGAAAGATAGCAACGCTCCTATAAGGTAGACTTTTTTCATACCGTTATTTTTTCTTTTTCACGGACCAGCCGAATTTACCGACAAATTCACCTAACCCGTAATACTTACCATGCGAGTAAGCCAAAAGATCCGCTTTCTGCATATCAAAAGCCCCTGTCTCTGGGTCTAGATATCGGTCGTCGGCCTGTACGTTTACGACATCAGCGATAAACATATCATGACTTCCGAGAGCGATTACCTCTTTTACCCGGCATTCGATACAAAGCGGAGACTCGTCTATCGTAGGGGCGTTAACGACGGTCGCTTTTCCGGGAGTGAGCTTCATCTCTTCGAATTTATGATGGTCTTTCCCTGAGTTTACCCCGCACCAATCCGTGGCGTAGGCCAGCTCACGATTCGTCAAGTTGATGACGAATTCCATATTCTTCTTCAAGATCGGATAAGAGAATCGTTCCGGACGTACGGATATATAGCACATCGCCGGATTCGTACAAATCGTACCGACCCATGCGACTGTTATTATATTGTACTCGGAAGGCTCATTCCCACAACTCACCATTACGGCTGGCAATGGATAGATCATGGTTCCCGGTTTCCAATCGTGCTTCATATAAAATGCAGTTTTTACAATTGCGAGTTGAGAATTGAGAATTAGCTCCACAAAGGTCTTTGACTTTCAATTCTCAATTCTCAACTTTCAATTATTTAATGATAATGTCTTCTTTATTAATCTTACGTTCGCAATAATGACATTTAATGGTTCCCTTCTCCTTGTCGATCACGTGGAAGCGGGAAAGCATCGGCTCATTATTGGTGATACATTTCGGATTGTTACATTTGACCAAGCCAATCAGCTCGTCGGGTAAAGTAACCGTCTTCTTCTCTACAACCTCATAATCACGGATAATGTTCAATATAATATTCGGGGCGATCATGGCGATACGGTTGATCTCGTCCTCCTCGAAAAATTTGTCGGCGATCTTGATCATACCCTTGCATCCCATCTTGTTGCTATGGAAATTATTGCCGATCGTGATCGTATTGTTCATTTTCTCCAGTCCCAGTAAAGAGGCTACCTTGAATAATTGGCTGGGAGGAATATGGTCTATGGCGGTACCGTTCTCTAAAGCGGCTACCTGCAACTCTTTTTTCTTTTCTGCTGACATAAAACTTCGTTTTTATTCGTCGATAGATATACCTAAAACTTCGCAAATGATAGCTTGGCGTGCGAACAGCCCGTTGCGTGCCTGCTGGATGTAATAAGCCTTTGGATTGTCATCTACATCGTAAGCGATCTCGTTCACACGGGGTAGCGGATGTAAGATACGCAGGTTTTCACGGCTGTTTCTCAGCATGTCGTTACGCAGGATATACACGTTCTTTACCCGCTCGTACTCTTCCAAGTCTGTGAAACGCTCACGTTGTACACGGGTCATATAAAGGATATCCGTCTGGTTGATGATATCTTCCGTGAAATCGGTATGCTCCTCGTATTTGAGCCCGTGCTTGTCGCAGAAGTTCTTTTGCTCGTCCGGCATGCGCAGCTCGTTCGGCGCGACGAAGTGGAAGGTCGGATGGAAGTGAGACATTCCCACGATCAAGGAGTGAACCGTACGGCCATACTTCAAATCGCCGACCATCGTGATGGTGAGGTTATCCAGCTTGCCTTGTGTCTTGCGGATGGAATACAGGTCCAGCATGGTTTGCGAGGGATGTTGGTTCGCCCCGTCACCAGCGTTGATGATAGGGACATCCGTCACCTCGGAAGCATAGCGGGCGGCTCCTTCCAGATGATGTCTCATAATGATCAAGTCCACGTAATTGCTTACCATCAAGATCGTATCTTTCAAGGTTTCGCCCTTGGAGGAACTAGTCGTGGAAGCGTCCGAGAAACCGATCACCCGTCCACCTAAACGGTTTACGGCTGTCTCGAAACTCAGTCTCGTACGGGTAGAGGGCTCGAAGAACAGGGTGGCGGCGACTTTGCCTTCCAGTAATTTCCGGTTCGGATTCTCCTCAAACTTCCTTGCGTTATCCAGAATACGAAGAATGTCCTCTTTGGAACATTGATCGATAGAAACTAAACTTTTACTTTTCATAGGTTGTGTATATTCTGTCTTATGTACGCGAATGTATAAAAAAAGCGGAGACCGAAGGGCCTCCGCTTTATATTTTATTTTAAGAAATCAACTAGACTTGCCGGAAGATAGAACGTGTTATTTTTATCGACATAAACGACGACAGAGTTTAACCGTATCTCATCTTGGCCTTTCTTCCCGGACTTCACGATATTGGAGAACGGGGTGATCGTTAGCTGTTTTTTCTTATCTTTCTTGTTCTTAACGATCAAGGTTGGAGAACCTTTCTCGTCGGCGGCAGGGACGATCTCGCAAGTGTAATCCTCGAATACGTCCGTGTGGCGTGCGAAGTTCTTGCTTGTAAGATCTTCCAAGTTTTCGTGTGTCAATCCGAACAAATTGCATAAGTACTCATTCAGCTCGATGTTCGTATTCATACCTAGGGGTAAGGTTCCTTGCGGATGGTAAGCGGCAAGGAATACTTCCTCGCCCGTATGGCCGCCGGTCGTGAAACCGAAGCAAGTGCGGGAAGTGATGATATGCGCCATCAATCCGGTTAACGAGCCACTGTACATGGAGGAATTATCTTCCGGTTTGCGTTGGTCTTCCGGTATCGGGCTATTCTTATAATCCTTGCAATTGTTCAACGCGTTCATCTCTTCCGGTGTCAGCTCGAAGCCGGCGTAGGTGCGGAATACGTTTTGCACTTCTGAGTTAGGAACGCTGTTTACCTTGTTGGCGAAACCCTCGGCTGTCAATTTATACAGGGAGAATTGGTGGAACAATTGGTCTTTCGTCAATTTATCGTAACCTTTACAATCTCTTCTACCTAAGCTGATACCGCTGTTTCCGTGGTCGGGTACGATGACAACGGCAGTCTCGCCATTATTGCGTGCGAACTCCAATGCGGCACCGCAGGCACGATCGAATGCCAAGAAATCGGTAGCCATACCTACCGGGTCATTTCCATGAGCGGCCCAGTCTACCTTACTGCCTTCTACCATTAAGAAGAAACCATTCGGGTTCTTGGATAATTTGTCGATCGCCTTACGAGTCATTTCCTCGATAGAAGGTTGCTCTTCCGGATTGCGGTCGATATCGTAAGCCATTTCCTTGTTGCCATATAAAGCCCACATCTTCTGATTATTATCGGCACGCATACCTTTCAAGTCATTTTTATAAACATTGTATCCGTTCGCCAATAGATAATCTTCCATATCCTTTGTAAGGATAGAAACTCCACCACCGATAACGACATCGATATCATTATGAACCATCTGCGGAGCGATCCAGTCGTATTTACCACGATTGTAGCTATGAGCGGAGCAGTCCGCCGGGGTAGCGTGTGGGAATTCGCAAGTGAAAACCAATCCTGTAGCTTTGCCCTGCAACATCTTTCCAGCCTCCAATACGGTGGTAAGCGGTTGGAAGGCACGGGCCGGGTCGGTCGGGTAGATATCGTTATCTCCGTCGTTCTCCGGGTAAGTGGATACATAACCCGTACGGCTCGGTTGTCCGGTCATGTAGCATGATGTAGTAGGAGCGGAGTCGCCGATAGGGGCGTTAGAAGAATGCGTACGCACCGTTCCGCACAAATACGGGTCGATGTTCAATTTCGGTTTGCTGGGATCTTGGTACCATTGCAACCAACGGGCGATAGAGATAGTCGCCAATGAGGTTCCGTCCGGGATTAAGAGAATCACGTTCTTGACAGGCTTCACGTTCTCCTTTTCCACGGCATTGGCCGGCATGATGATAATAGCCAGCAAAAGCAGAAAAGCTAATGTTTTTTTCATGTGCTTTAATTTAATAATGTATAACAAATTCTTCTATTAAATCCTAATTTCCAAGTGGGATGATCTCCTCGTTGAACCGTGTCAACTTCTCCACGCCCGTCTCCGTTACAAGGAAACTGTTCTCGATACCCACGGCACCGACACCCGGGATCACGAATTTGGGCTCCAAGGCGAACACCATATTCGGTAAAAGCTCCTCTTTCGAGCGAGGGGTAAGCACGGGCAGCTCATTGATCTGTATACCGATGCCATGTCCTACGAATTTAGCCTGTTGCTCGGTTCCCATAAAGTTAGCCGAAAGACCTTCTTTCTTAGCGATATTCGCCGCTATATTATATAAATCCGAACAAGCGGTTCCCGGGCGGGTAGCGTTTTCCACCTCCTGTTGTATCGTAAGGGCCACTTGATGCGCCCGATATGCTTCCTCCGTCAGGCGGCCTACGGAGAAGACACGGGTCATGTCCGTCATATAAGCCGTATAATTGCCGGCCATATCCACCATGATAGCGGTACCTTCTTTTAATAAAGTACCGTTAGCGCCTAGCGGACAAGAAGCGTCTATGCCGCCTCCGCCCAAAGCGAAATCAAAAGGGGATGGGGTCTCGGCGTTTTCCCCGGCGAGAATACTACCCATATAGATATCCATATTGGCTCCGAAAGCACGGAAAAGACCGATCGAGCCGTTCTTGCGCATACGTTTCTCGATCTCGTACTGAAACTCCAAGTCTGTCATACCGGGACGGAAGCATTCCGGGATCTCGCTATAAGTAGCCTCGTGCTTGCGGGCGGCGATACGGAATTGCCCGATCTCCCAAGGGGTTTTTACCCGGCGAAGGTTTCGCATGAAAGCGGTGGCGTTACCGGCCTCCTCCGGTTGGAATACCTTTTGTAAACGGATATATTCATTATAAGTTAACTCATCTGCCTCTAATAAGAGTCTTTTCGGCATCTTAATTCCTCGTTCCGCAAATAAGGGTGGGATGTCTTCCGGCTTACGGATGTATTCCACTTGATGTCCTGAAAGCCCGTTCGGTCGCTTGATCAAGAACCACGGCTCACCGTCTACCGGCAAATAAAAATAACCACTATAGATTTGTCCTGTCGTATAATAAAGATTTACATCTACGGTAAGCAAACAGGCATCCATACCCATTTTTGCCATACCATCTCTCATCCGATCCCATTTTATCTTTAGGTCGTTCTTCAATTCTTCTGAAATCATCTTCCTTTGTATTACTTTTATTTTGTACCGGGCATCAAAGGTAACAAGAATTTACGAGATTTAAGTGGATTTGAGGTGAATAAAGTATTACAAACGCATATATGCGAATATACGGTTGAATAGGGAAATCTTCTTATGAATAAAGATAATCGTATCTGTATCTATTCCTTGATTCTCGTCGTGAATCCTATAAACCACGGCGTGGTCTTTACAGATCATGGCGTGGTTTACAAAGACCACGCCGTGGTTTGTAGAATAGAAGTAGATCCGATATAGAATATATAAGTATTCAGCTGGTTATTCTTGCGGAACAAATAGGGTATTCGATACTATTGGACCGGGATCTTGATAACCACCTTCCGGATATTCCCTTGGCCGATACCCGGGGCGTGCCCGTCTTCCGGGAAATAAATGGCGAATTGTCCGGGATAGATTTTCGTATAGGCGGTAGGTTTGTCGATATAAAAGGCGATATCTTGCTCCTCGTTGTATGGAACGGACTCCTCTAGTAATTGATCTCCCGGTTTCCATCCGATTTTCTCTACGCCCAATAAGGGGAATTGGATATCGATAAATTTCTTGTGGGTCTCGATGGCCGCTTCCGACTTCTCCTTTCCGAAGAGGCTGGCGATGCTAACCGTGAAACCAGCGTCCGCTATATCGTATTTACCATCTTCCATTTTTGAAAAATCAGTAGACTTAACATAGTCAAAAGCCTGCTTAAACAGCGGATGGATACATTCGATCCGCTTAGAGTTCTCAAGTGAGTCTAGAATCATATTGTTATTAAGTTTTAGTAATTGGTTTGAAAATCGTTACAAATGTCGGGTATTTCCCTGTTAAATAATAGTCATATTTCTCAAATAAATCTATTAAGTTCCTAGGTTTCTTAACGTACGTAAATACTGTTTCGTAAAGTTTGCAATCTGGTTGCAATCATATTTATCGTATCTTTGTTATTCATTTATATATAACTAAACAGGTGATACGATCTATGAAAGATTTGGAGACAATTATACTACCGGTTCTCGAGATGAGTTGTGCCGTATGTGCCAATAACGTAGAGAATACGGTGAAGGGACTTCCCGGCGTGGAGGAGGCATCGGTGAATTTCGCGGCGAATACGCTTTCCGTCAAATACCATCCATCCTTGATTACTCCTCAGAAAATGAGAGAGGCCGTGCAGGAGGCCGGATACGATTTGGTCGTGGAGGTAGAGGATCCGACGGCGGTACAGGAAGAGATGGCACGAGAGCATTACCGGAAGCTACGCCGGAATACGATCGGGGCGTGGGTACTTTCCATTCCGCTGGCCCTGCTGGGAATGGTGTTTATGCATACGCCCGGCGGTAACTGGATCATGATGGCGCTGGCCTTGGTGATTATGATCGTGTTCGGGCGGTCGTTCTACGTGAACGGCGTGCGCCATGCGTTGCACGGTAGCGCCAATATGGATACGTTGGTGGCGTTGAGTACCTCGATCGCTTTCCTGTTCAGTTTCTTCAATACCGTATATCCGCGGTTCTGGTATGAGAAAGGATTGGAGCCGCATGTTTATTATGAGGCATCCGGCGTGATCATAGCGTTCGTTCTGTTGGGTAAACTTCTGGAGGAGCGGGCGAAGAACAGCACTTCTTCCGCTATCAAGAGCTTGATGGGATTGCAGCCTAAAACCGCCCGTCGTGTGCGGGATGGACAGGAGGAAGAGGTCTCTATCTCGTTCTTGCGGGTGGGAGATCTTGTCAGTGTCCGTCCCGGTGAGAAGATCCCGGTGGACGGCACGGTGTCTCAAGGTTCCTCTTCCGTGGATGAGAGCATGTTGAGTGGCGAGCCGATCCCTGTCGTGAAATCACAAGGCGACCGGGTCTTGGCCGGGACGATCAACCAAAAGGGCGCTTTCTTGATGGAGGCGACCGGGGTGGGGAGCGCTACCGTATTATCGCAAATCGTACAGATGGTACAAGCCGCCCAAGGAAGTAAGGCGCCCGTGCAGCGTATCGTTGATAAAATAAGTGGTATATTTGTACCGATCGTTGTCGGATTGGCGATACTTACTTTTATCGTCTGGCTGGTAGTAGGAGGAAGCGGGTACTTCTCGTACGCTCTCTTATCGGCGGTATCGGTATTGGTGATCGCTTGCCCTTGCGCGTTGGGACTTGCTACGCCAACTGCCTTGATGGTCGGGATGGGTAAAGGCGCCGAGCATCATATATTGATCAAAGACGCTTTTGCCTTGGAAAACCTTTGTAAGGTGGATACCGTCGTGCTGGATAAGACCGGGACCTTGACCGAGGGCGTGCCCGAGGTGACAGACTCTTTCTGGATATCGGAGGCGAGCCGGGATATGCTGGATATCCTTTATACCGCCGAGATGAAGTCTGAGCATCCTTTGGCGTCCGCTATCCTCTCATGGTTGAAAGGAACGGAGGCCGCGGAGATCGACGCTGATAGTTTCGAGAGCGTAACGGGGCGTGGTATCCAAATGCAGGTACATGGCGTGACGTATTGGGTAGGAAGCAAAGGCTTTTTGGAAACCTTCAAGGCGATGGTTCCGCCCGAGGCTGGGCGGGAAATCATCCGGTGGGAAGAGGATGGCAAGAGTATCGTTTATTACGGTTGGGAATCGGAATTGCTTGCGGTCATGGCTATTTCGGATCGGTTGAAACCTACGTCGGGAGAGGCGGTAGAGGCCTTGAAAGAAATGGGTATCGAGGTTCATTTATTGACCGGCGATGGAAAACGGACCGCCGAGACCGTTGCGGCCATGCTGGATATCCGTCATTATAAGGCGGATGTCTTGCCGAGCGATAAGGAGGAGTATATCCGTTCCTTGCAAGCCGCCGGAAAGAAAGTGGCTATGGTTGGGGATGGTATCAACGACTCGCAAGCCTTGGCCCGTGCGGATGTGAGCATTGCGATGGGTAAGGGAACGGATATCGCCATGGATGTGGCGATGGTCACGTTGATTACTTCGGATTTGATGTTATTGCCGGATGCGATCCGCTTGTCGAAACGTACGGTTCGCTCGATCCACCAGAATTTATTCTGGGCATTTATCTATAACTTGATCGGAATCCCATTGGCGGCGGGTGTCTTATTCCCGGTGAACGGACTGTTACTGAACCCGATGTTGGCGAGCGCCGCGATGGCTTTCAGTTCCGTGTCGGTGGTATTAAATAGCTTACGGTTGAAATGGAGTAAACTTTAAATAATAAGTAGAGATATGGCAACATTAAAATTTAAGACAAACGCTAAATGTGGCGGATGCGTGGCGGCTATCGGCGCTAAGTTGAATAAATTAGTAAAAGAGGACGCATGGTCGATCGACTTGAAATCCCCGGATAAAACATTGACTATAACAACCGATCTTCCGGCGGAGACCATTCTTTCCGCCGTATCGGAGGCCGGTTTCAAGGCTAGCGCCTTGTAGTCGTAGCGATCGGATGGATGAGAAAACAAAGACAGACTCATGGTGAGGAAGTAGCGAATGTGCTTACGCATGGCGCGGGCATGTTGTTCGGCTTAACAGCGATTATCGTTTTGATGATCGCCGGGATTCGTATAGGTGATCCGTGGGTGATCGGTAGTTTCGCCGTTTATGCGTTGTGCATGACTTCCTCGTATGTGACCTCTACCTTTTACCACGCCGCTTCCGATCCCAAGCGAAAATGCCAGTTGCGCCGTTGGGATCATAGCGCTATTTATTTGCATATCGCGGGTACTTATACGCCATTTACCTTGGTGGCTCTCCGCGACGAGGGTTTCTGGGGCTGGGGATTATTTATTACGGTTTGGCTGGCTGCGGTTATCGGCGTATGGTTTAGCTTCCGTCGGATGAAGAAAAAGGATAATCTGAAAACGGTTTGTTATCTGCTGATGAGCTGGGTGGTGATTATCGCTTTCAAACCATTGATCGATGTTTTCCAGCGTACGGATTCGATGTATGTCTTATATTGGTTGATCGGAGGAGGCTTGTTCTATTCCTTAGGAACGATTTTTTTCTTTCTGGATAAATATAAATATATGCATTCCGCATGGCATTTATTCGTTCTCGGGGGAACGGTTTGCCATTTTATAGCGATCTATAATTTGGTGTAAGGAAAAATAAAGAAGCCGGAACTGTGTTTAGCGGTTCCGGCTTCTTTTATTCTTGTTCTTCCGGATGTTGTTTCTTGTATTTATAATCCGCTAAAATCAACCCCATTGAAAAGCAAGGAAGGGATTCGCCAGCTGGAGGATAGGCGGGGGTCGTTTCCGACTTCCGCTAGGTTACTCCATAGGGAGAGCATATTACCCGTGGCGTTCATCTCGGAGATCGGTTGGGATAGCTTGCCTCTCTCGATCAAGAAACCTTCCACACCATACGAGAAATCGCCGGTCGTGCTATTGCAGTTTCCACCGTTGAAGCCGGTCACCAATATACCTTTGTCGATAGAGGCGATCAATCCGTCCAGATCCTTATCACCATTCCGCATGGTAAGAATCGAGGGAGAGCCGATCGTTTGTTCCATGCCCATCTTGTTGGCGGAATACGTATCGATATAATACGTTTTCAATATACCCTGCTCGAATACCGGAAGACGTTTCGTGGCAACACCTTCGCTATCGAAATAACGTGCGCCGGAAGCCTTTACCAAATGAGGCTCATCTATCAAGATCATCTTGTCGCTCGCTACCTTTTGGTCGATCTTATCCAACAAGAAAGAGTTCTTTTGCTGGATGGAGGAACCATAAATGGCTCCGATTACTGGAGAAAGCAGACGACTGGAGTTCATGTTATCCACGATCATGGTATATTTACCGGACGCCACTTTCCGCTGTCCCAGTTTTCGAAGCACCCGTTCCAGCGCTTTCGTACCGATACCGGTCTTCACCAGCTCGTCATAATACAAGGAAGAGTCGTACCAATAAGACTCGGGACGGGCGTCACCCTCCCCACGGATGCTGACACTCCCCACCAAGCCATAAGAGGAACCAGAAGCCTCGCCTTCGAAACCGTTGCTGGCTACCATGTACTTAAAGTCCTTCTCGTCGCTGTAGGAAGCGTTGGCGGAGATGATCCGGTCGTCTTTGCCCATGATTTCCTCACAGACGCTCATGGCCAACGCTACCTTGTCGTCCGGTTGCACGGAGTCGAAATTCGGGTCGACCAATCGCAAGTCCGCCGCCCCACCTTTATAATACAAGGAAGCGTCCGGCAGCGTGCGAGCCTTGTCCTCGGCGAGGAAACGAGTGGCGGAGATACCATCCTTGATGAACTTCTCCAGCTCTTTCTTATCCAAGCGATTGGTAGAGTAGGAGCCGTAACGGCCGTCCACGAACAAATGAACCACCATGCTGTTCTCGGACGCCTGTTGCAGACGGTCTATTTTCATATCCCGTATCTCAAACGAACTGCTGGAACCATTGTAAAGCGTGACACGTGAAGACTGACAACCATTCTTCAAGGCATATTCCATGGCCCATTGAGCCAATTTCTTATTTTCGTTTGTTATCATATTAGTTTTCTCCTCCTACTGTAAGTTTGCTGACTAAGGCCGACGGCATACCGCAGGTTACCGGGCAAGACTGTCCATCCTTACCGCAGGTCCATGTGCCGTTATCCATTTTATAATTATTACCCACCATCGTGATATCCGCCAACGCTTTCGGGCCGTTACCGATGATATTGATATCCTTGATAGGTTGGGTGAGCTTGCCGTTCTCGATCAAGTAACCATCCTTCACGAAGAAGGTAAAATCGCCTGCGCCAATCTGTACCTGCCCGTTCGTGAAGTTGGCGGCATAGATACCTTTCTTTACGGTAGAGATGATCTCCTCTTCCGTCACGTTGCCCGCTTCCATATAAGTGGCACGCATACGGGGGATAGGCATCTGACGGAAAGACTCCCGGCGGCCATTGCCCGTAGAGGGGATGCCGTAATGTTTTGCGCTGATACGATCGTGCAGATAACTGGTCAAGACTCCCTCCCGTACGATATAGGTTTTTTGTCCGTCCACACCCTCGTCATCGATATTGACCGAGCCCCGGTTGAAAGGAATCGTGCCGTCGTCCACCACGTTGATATGCTCGTTGCAAACTTTCTTGTTCAGCTGATCGGAGAAAATAGAGGTGTTCTTACGGTTGAAATCCGCCTCGAAAGCATGGCCGATCGCCTCGTGCAATAAGATGCCAGAGCCACCGGCACCCATGACAACAGGCATTTCCCCGCCTTTTGGCTTGATCGCCTGAAATAAGATAGAGGTCTTATCCACTGCCTCTTGGGCAAGCTCGTTGATCAGGTCGTCCGTCAGGAATTCCGCTCCCATACGAAAAGCCCGTGCGGCGTACGAGTTCTCGATCTTCCCGTTATCCTCCATGATGCAGACGGCGCTCAAGGCGCTCATCGGGCGATAATCGTAATAAATCTGCCCTTCCGAGTTACAGAATAAGATATGAGAGGTCGTGTCTCCCAAAGAGGCCATCACCTTGGTGACCCGCTTGTCCTTTGCGAATATCTGATCGTTCAGTTTCTGCAAGAAAGGCATCTTGTCATTAATGGCTATCTCGTCCCAAGGTGTTTGTACGTTATAGAAATTGTTCGTACACGCTTTTTCCGTCAGGTTTATTGCGGTGGTGTTCGCCGATCCGGTGGCGATCCGTGCGGCCGTGCGAGCCGCCTTCAGCATCTCGTCTAAGGTAACGTTCTCTACGTAGGCGTATCCCGTTTGGTCACCAGCCAAGACTCGTACGCCCATCCCAAAATCGATGTTGGATGAGGCACGGTTTACGGCACCATCCTGCAACCCCACGTTGTTCCTGTATGAATGCTCGAAAAACAAATCGGCATAATCCCCGCCTTTCTCCAAGGCTGCCGCCAATACCTTCCTCAAATCCCCCTCACTCACCTTGAAATAATTCATAGCGAATGAAATACCGGCTGCTTTATCCCCCTCACTACCGGTGCAACTTCCTAGTAAGGAAGGAGCCGCTAATGTTCCAAGCATAACCATACCTCCTGTTTTAATGAAATCACGTCTGTTAATATTCATGTTGTTGTTGTTTAGCCCAATCCATCACGTTTGCGGGTGGACGTTGATTCAATAATTCTTTTTTCATAAAGTCCATGTAAGGAGCTACATGCTTGAAGAATTTCTTGTATCCCTTACATAGATAATTTAGTCCCGGCTCTCCATTCGGCGTATGGAGAAACCGGTTTTTCGGGCACTCTCCATGGCAAGCGAAAAGATATTCGCATTCCTTGCATTGCGTAGGGAGCTTATCTTCTTTATCCGTTCCAAACTTTTGTTGTACCGGACTGTACATCATCTCCGTTAATGTCTTTGTTTGGATATTCCCGAGTTTGTATTCCGGGAATACGAAATGGTCGCAAGCATATACGTCGCCATTGAACTCCATTACCCCGGCGTGACCGCAATGGCGAGCCAAGGAGCAGACCCCGGGTTGTTCGCCTACCCAGTTCGCCAAGGTGGAATCGAATAATTGGATGTAGAACTTGCCGACATCCTCTTTTAGCCACTCGTCGAACAAGGCGCAAAGGAAATCCCCCCATTTCTCGCTATCTACCGAGAACGGAGCTAGCTCGATCGCTGCGTCTTGCTCCTCGGGAGAAGATAGCTTGGTGCCTTCCTTGTGCCGGCCGATACGCTCCACGATCGGGGCGAATTGGATGAAACGGCAATCCAGTTCCTTGAAGAAATTATAGAATTCCAGCGGATAATCCACGTTATAATCATTCACGACGGCCATGGCGTTATACTCTACCCCATGTTTTTTCAGCAACTCGATTCCCTTCATCACCTTATAGAAAGAGGGGAGTCCCTGCCGGTTCCTACGGTATTCGTCGTGGAACTCTTGCGGGCCATCGATAGATACACCCACCAAGAAATTATTTTCCTTGAAAAATTGGCACCACTCATCATTCAATAGGGTACCATTGGTTTGGATACAGTTATCTATTTGCCGTCCTCCCGCATACTTACGCTGCAACTCCAAGGCTTTTTTATAGAAGCTGATCGGCCGCATCAGCGTCTCGCCTCCATGCCATGTAAACAAGACTTCTTGCATGGTTTGGCATTCCATGTATTCCTTGATGAACTTCTCGAGTATCTGATCTGTCATGATGTGATTCTTTACATCCGGATAGAACTTGCTTTTCTCAAGGTAATAACAATACTCGCATGCCAAATTACAAACAGAACCAATCGGTTTCAACATGATGTAGACCGGCTTAGCGAAAGGGGAAATATAGGAGCTATTCATGGTATATTATTAGATGTTACATTTCTATTTCAACTCGAACTCGCTAAGTACAATTTTTTGTTTTAGTTCGCTGAACGTTTGATCGGACTTAGTCAGTGTACGGAAGGTATATTTATCCCCGTATGTGGAAAGTACCTTTTCCATCTCATTTTCTCCGATCAAGAAATAACCTTTGGCGGGTGTTTCTTTATCGAAGTCATGGAAGATATTTCCCATATAGAAGTTTAACCCGTACAGATTCCGATAAATCCGAAGGTTATTTACGACATATACATTCTTTTTATTCAATGGATATTCTTTCAGGATACGTTCAGCGAAAACACGGCAAGAATCCCCTTCACGAATACCTCTCATAATGACACCATCAATTAATAAATTAACCGAGAATGTCAAGGCTATCGTAGCGTAGAGAATCTTGATATTTATTTTCTTGAACATCTGGTAATAGACCGTTCCTAATATCAATAGATTTATGAAGATAATACAGATCGTAAGCGTGCTGGGATGAACCAATACTTTTGATACCATTCGTACCATGTCCAAGGTCGATGCGTTTTGTGTATATTGACCGACGATACCAACAGGATCAATAATACCGAATACCGTAAGCAAGATCGCTATCATGACGACACTTACTACGGAAGCTAAAAAGGCAGCGAATACCCGAGTTACTTTCGTACGGTATTCTGTAATATATAAGGCATACTGAGCCAAGAACAAGGCAATGAACGGATAAGCCGGCATTAAATATACGCTTCGTTTACTGGAAGGGATCGAATAGAAGAAAAGGATGCCGATTAAAGCAACCAAACTAAATAAACGAACTTTTTCCATGGAGCGGATACGTTTCCACGTATTCTTTAAGATCTCTTTAATAGGTTGCTCAGGCTTGCTAAGTTTCAGCCCGAATAAAGAGAAGAAAAAGAAAATAGTCCAAGGTATAAAGCCTGCCGCCAACGTCATGAAATTGTACCAAACACCATTCTCATGCCCCAGATCATAGGAAATTTCAGGAGTGTTTAGGTGTAAGAAACGAGCGAAATTCTCCGCTAATACGACATTAAGGAACTCATCTCCCCCCTGCTTCCATGCGGCGGTATACCACAACATCGGTAGGAATAAAGAGGAAATTCCCGCATATAATAAAGTCTTGAATATGGTGAGATAACTGTATTGACCTAACATTAATAGATAAATGCCGAATACGAATAGGGGCAATACTACGCCTACCGGTCCTTTGGTCAGAACGGCGCATCCTAATAATAAAGGTATGAATATGGGAAGTCCTTTCAGCTCTAATTTATCTTCCCATCGATATAGCTGGAAAAGCCCTATGACGATGAAAGTAGTGAGCAACATATCCACCCGAGTCGTCATGGCCGCCCGATGTATCTCTACGCAGGTGACCAATAGGAGGGTCGCTATGAATGCCTCCTGAAACTTTACGATTCGTTTACCGAAAAAGACCAATACGAACCCGATCAAGGTAATAAAGGCTAAAGCCGATGGCAAGCGGGAGGTGAACTCGGAAACATATCCCTGTGGATAGGAGAAAGCAGCCATTAACCAATGCGCCATCGGTGGCTTAAAAGCGAACTCGTTGGCGTAGGATTGTGGCAAGACCCAATTGCCCGTCTCGAGCATGGAGATCGCTACGGCCGCTTCCCGGGGTTCCCCTTTGGTGGAGAAGTCGCCGAGGCCGATCCAAGGTAACACAGATATAATACAGATTACTACCATCATGGTTACCGGCTTTTGCAAGTAAAGATATTGAAGTGTAGGTGTACGCATATGACAATTAATATATAGGGCTTTGGCCCATTAATGTTATAAAACAGTTTGCAAAAGAACAATTTTTTATGGACTTTCCCCGCATTTTTAGAAACTTTTTATGTGCCCAATGAATGTTTGATAGCCTTTCGTATCGCTTCCGCATCCTCCTTGTTTTCCTTTAATATGGAGAGAATCAGGTTTAAATAACTCTCTTTGTTACTGATACCGCAGATCGCGCATAGGCGGCTCTGTGGTAACATCCCTTTTTGATTATAAACACGGAGGATGCTTTTGTAGTTCTCCGTTTCTATATAAGACTCGAACTCTTCTTTTATGTTTTTGTATATTTCTTCCACATGGATGTTCAGACGGATACTCTCTACATGTTCGGTTAATTGCTCCACCGTCGTTATCTTGCGATCAACGGTAGTCTCCAGTTTTTTACGGACTTGATGTTTGGCATGAAGGATTACTTGCGAGTCCAGTTCTTTTTGGAAAAGACGTACTACGTTTTCTTTCACTTGCTTGAAAACATCGTCCGGATCTTTCATCAACCGTTTGGCGACCGTCTTGATCACATCCTCTATCATCAATAGGTTCTCCACTTCCGCTACGTCCGGTACATAAATATGTTGTTCCCGTAGATAGTTTATTTCTCCTTGTGTACGCCTATCACGATCTACGATACCTTTGCTATCTAATGTATGGAAGTCTTTCAGTTGGCCGAACGCTTTGGTTGTCTCGATTACTTTTTGGCAACCACCCATCGGTTTCACCAAATAATCGGGGAATATGAAGGGGTAAAGCTTACTGTCGATACTGTTCGTGTCGGTCCCTTCGATAAACAAGATCGGTTTCCGGCTGCCAAGTATTTCCATATATACTTCTTCCGGGAAACTTTCATTACTCTCGATCAACTCGTAATCCCATACGGAATGATCCGCGTCGTAAGAACGAATCCAGATCCGTTTGCTGTCGGAGCGGGAGGTGGCGAAATCAATGTCATGTGTGAGATAAACAAACGTACAGTCCGGACGTATCGCCTCAATCTCGTCCCAAAGCTGGTTCTTTATGGAGTTGTGGAGAAGGGTTTCCGGCTCTTCGATCACGAGCAAGGCGTTCGGGCATGCGCATAATGCGGCCCCAATCAAGTAGAACACCAGTTTCTCGCTATCGCTCATGCGTCCGGCGGTGTAGGAATTTGAATCACGCCCCGTGGATACAAGCTCGATAAATCCCGACTTTCGTATCAGACGATTATGCGGAAACATCTTTTCCCAGATCGCTTGTATAATATCTATCTTGGTGATCGGAGGATCTACTTCGTTATTAGTCTTGCAGGCTTCCTTGAAATTGACTGCCGCCTCGAACTCCTCGCTCTGGAGTTGCAAAATCAGTTTCTCGTATTCAGAAATACGTGGCATGAACAGTCGTTCTTTGATCATAGACTGTAAACGTGCGAATTCATTGGAGGCCGATAATTTAGATTCGTCATCGCTGATGAATAAGGCATGTATACCGGATATTCTTTTCGCTTGACCCGCATATCTCTCCAATAAATCTCTGCCAAAAGAGCTTTTTCCCGCACCGTTCGCTCCGATCACGACTAATATCTTCGTGTCTAGCATGATGGGATGTGTCACATTAACTTTCGTTGGGAGTGTTAGTTCCATACATGTTATTGATTAGGTTTTCAAAGATAAGCTTTTTCTTTGAAAGTTCGCACGAGACCTAAAAAATAAAGTGCCTTTTCCGAAACATCCTTAAAGACGGGAAAGGCACTTTTATTAAAACCTTAGCAGAGTTTTTTCTTATTTGCTCTTCTCCAAGATAACGCGAGCGAGGCGAGCTTGTATTTGCATTAATGTATTAACATCCTCGTTCTCGAAATTGATGTCAGCTACTTTTAAACTTCTTTTGGAAACTACCGGAGCCGATTTAGCAGCCATTAATTCTTGTACTAATTCATCTACTTGCTCTTTGATTTTCTCTGCCTTTTTTGAATAATCTACTGTACGTGCCATAGTTCTTTTGATATTTTATTTTATGAATACTATCGCAAAGATAATTACATTTTTATAATACACATAATAAAACGTAAATATTCTGTGCTATTTTTACGAAAAAGTCCGAGCTGCAATATTTTCGCAGCCCGGACTAGGTAATTATCGAGATGAATGTGTGTTATGCTTTTGTCGTATTCGTCTCGGATACGTCATTTTTTACTTCCCAATGGAACGGTTCGAATTCAGTGTTCGGATCTACCCAAGATGCTTTCTTAGACGCATAGATAATAAACGGTGCCGCAACGACAACAATTACACCGATGAAGAGAACGGCGAACCAAACCGTATTATTTCCTGTAGAAATCTGGCTAGGAGGAATGAAACTTAATACGAACGCTAATAAGGAACCACAGAATCCTAAACCTCCGATTAACCACATCAAGCCATTGCCACCTTTTCCGATACGGAAAGGACGACCTGCCTTTTTCATCTTATAACGTAATGCGATCGCTCCGGAGAACATCAACATATACATTATTAAATATAAGATCACCGTAAGCTGTGATAAGATCTGATAAAAGCTTTGTACGGATGGCATTACCACGAATAATAAGCTAAGAAGTGTAACAGCCGCTCCTTGGATATAAAGGATGTTTTTCTGTACGCCGATCTTATTGGTCTTCTGGAAGAACGGGGGCAGATAACCTGCTTTACCAACTGCGAATATACCTTTGGAAGGACCAGCGACCCATGTCAATACTCCTGCTAATACGCCAAATGCCAAAGCGATAGCGATAATTGGGGATAACCATGAGGCATGAATGTACTTGAAGTAATTGTCGAATCCCACTAATAAACTTTGCGTAAGATTGATGTCTTTCTCTGGGATAATAATACCCAACGCAAAAGTTCCTAGTACGAAGATTACAACGGTGATCAAGGCACCGATAAATACAGCTTTCGGATAGTTTTTAGAAGGATTGTCAACGTCTTTCACGTGAATACCGCCCATTTCCATACCTGCGTAAAAAAGGAAGATACTTGCGGCTAAGACTAAGTTGTCGAATTTACTGAAGTCGGGGAAGAAGTTACTGTGGAAATCCATATTGGAATGCCCGCCAGTCGCTAGGTATACGATACCTAAAATGATGAGTAACGCCGCTGGGATGATAGTACCTACCATACCTCCGATTTTCGCTACTTTTCCAACCCAACTCAATCCCTTTAGTGAGATAAATGTAGCCAGCCAATAAATAATTAACACGATCGCTAATGTGTAGTATTTGTTATTCGCCAGTAGCATATCTTCGGGATGATCCATACCGATGAAGGCGATGGATACGGCTCCAAAAGTTAATACTGTCGGATACCAGATCGTACTTTCAATCCATTGAACCCAGATAGCCAGAAAGCCTAGACGTTTTCCATAGGCCTCACCTACCCAACGGAATACACCACCTTGTTTGTCTTGGAACATTGCCGCTAATTCCGCTGCCACCAAAGAGGTCGGGATTAAGAATACGATTGCCGCGAATAAGTAATAGAAAGCCGAACTTAGTCCGTATACGGCTTCTGCTGGCAGTCCGCGTAAAGATACTACTGCCGTCACGTTCATGATTGCTAGGGTAAACACACCTAGCTTTACTGTCTTGTTGATATTTGCCATAGATTTATGTTTTAAAAATGAGAATTACTTCTCTCGTTTAAGTCTGAGTTTATAACAGCGAATCAAAGAAGATGTTTTGTTTTTGCTACGTAAAACTTGGTTAATTAACACATTTCGCTGTTTAAACAAATGGTATATGAGGTTTGTTGTCATAAACCAAAATGAAAAGGATTATAATTAAATAAATAGTAACGCTTATGAAAATGGCCGTATTTGATTTCGCATTGAGAAAGAAGGGGGTATATGGTGTGTTACATATCATTATACTATTGTTGTCGCTGTTCTTGGTTATCAGTATCTCCATCGATACATTTAAGAATATTCCCTTTTACACGCAAACTTCTTATAAGAAGATTCAATTATGGATCTGTTTGTTTTTTCTTTTCGATTTTGTTTTGGAATTTTTCCTGTCGAAAGATAAATTACGTTATTTGCGAACGCACTTTATTTTCTTGCTCGTAGCGATCCCTTACCAAAATATAATAGAATATTATCATATTATCACCTCACCCGAGCTTAGTTATTTCTTACGTTTCGTTCCTTTGGTACGGGGTGGGTATGCGTTGGCGATCGTGGTGGGATGGTTGTCGTACAATAAGGCGTCGGGCTTGTTTGTTTCTTACTTGACGATGTTGTTGGCCACGGTTTATTTCTCAAGTCTTATATTTTTTGTCTTGGAGCATAAGGTGAACCCGTTGGTGGCTAATTATGGGGACGCTCTATGGTGGGCGTTTATGGATGTGACGACGGTTGGCTCTAACATATCCGCTATTACGGTTACGGGACGAGTCCTCTCAGTCGTATTGGCTGCTTTGGGCATGATGATGTTTCCAATATTTACGGTATATGTGACAAGCCTTGTCCAAAAAAGTAACGAGGAGAAAAAGAGGTTTTATGAGAACATACAGGCTCCTTCTCCCCAGCCAGAGGTGAAGGATAAATAGAAACCCTGGTTCCTTACGGTGGATACTGCGAGGTCTTCCCGTAGGGAACAAACAGGCTGGAGGAAGTGGCGGAGATTACACTATGATTTGCCGGAAAGTTTGATTGGCTTCTGTTTTTTTCGTATCTTTACGGCCCCTAAAACCAGATAGGTAAAAGATGATAAAAGATAAGCAGGCATTGGAAGGCGGGCGCATATCCATACTTGGCGCACGTGTTCATAATCTGAAGAATATAGATGTAGAGATTCCGAGGAATAAGTTGACGGTGATTACCGGCATGAGTGGTAGCGGCAAGTCATCATTGGCGTTCGATACGATTTTCGCCGAGGGACAAAGGCGGTATGTGGAGACATTCTCGGCTTACGCCCGGAATTTCTTAGGGAATATGGAGAGACCCGATGTGGATAAGATAACGGGCCTGAGTCCGGTTATCTCCATTGAGCAAAAGACAACCAATAAGAATCCTCGTTCCACTGTCGGTACGACTACCGAGATCTATGACTTTTTCCGTTTGCTTTACGCTAGGGCGGGAGAGGCCTATTCCTATTTGAGCGGGGAGAAGATGGTGAAATATACCGAGGATCAAGTCTTACGGCTGATCTTGGATGAATACAACGGGAAGAAAACGTATCTCTTGGCTCCGTTGGTCCGTAATCGTAAGGGGCACTATAAGGAACTTTTCGAGCAGATACGTAAAAAAGGATATCTGAACGTCCGTGTCGATGGCGAGTTGAAAGAGATCTTCCATGGGATGAAGCTGGATCGTTATAAGATGCACAGCATCGAGGTAGTGATCGATAAGATGATTGTCTCCGAGGCAGACGAGCGCCGTTTGAAAGAGAGCTTGAAGATCGCCATGAAGCAAGGCGATGGCCTTGTACTGATACTGGATGCCGAGACTAACGAGGTTCGCCATTATAGTCGTCGCTTGATGGACCCGGTGACCGGATTGTCTTACAGTGAGCCGGCTCCGCATAATTTCTCGTTCAACTCCCCTCAAGGAGCGTGTCCGAAATGTAAAGGCTTAGGACAGGTCAATTTGTTGGATATGGACAAGATCGTTCCCGATCCATCCTTAAGTATATATAGCGGTGGCATCGTCGCTTTGGGTAAATATAAGAATTCGTTGATATTCTGGCAGATTGAGGCGCTTTGCCAAAAGCATGGCGTGACGATCAAGACGCCTATACGGGATATTCCCGAGGAGGCGATGGACGAGATCATGAACGGTACGGACGAGCGGTTGCAGATCAAGAATGACTCGTTAGGATCGTCTAACTATTTTTTGTCGTATGAGGGAGTCGCCAAGTATATCTTGATGCAACAGGAGAGCGAGGCATCCGCCTCGGCGCAGAAATGGGCGGGACAATTCATCAAGATGGCCACTTGTCCGGAATGTAACGGCTGGCGATTGAATAAGGAGGCGTTGAGCTACCGGATAGCGGGAAAGAATATCGCCGAGTTGTCGGCCATGGATATCTCGGAATTATACGAGTGGCTGGAGGGTATCGAGGAGAAGCTGGACCCGAAACAGCTTCGGATCGCTACGGAGATATTGAAGGAGATACGCTCCCGCCTGCGCTTCTTGCTGGATGTGGGATTGGATTATCTTTCCATGAACCGGGGTTCCGCTACCTTGTCTGGCGGTGAGAGCCAGCGTATCCGTTTGGCTACCCAGATCGGAAGTCAATTGGTGAACGTACTTTATATATTGGATGAGCCGAGTATCGGTTTACACCAACGGGACAACGTCCGTTTGATTAATTCCCTGAAACAATTGCGTGATACGGGAAACTCCGTGATCGTCGTGGAGCATGATAAGGATATGATGCTGAGTGCCGATTACGTGGTGGATATGGGGCCTAAAGCGGGCCGTCTGGGTGGTGAGGTCGTCTTTGAGGGAACGCCCAAGGAGATGTTGCGTGTAGATACCTTGACCTCTTCCTATCTGAATGGAAACACGGAGATAGCCGTTCCTGCCGAGCGTCGGAAAGGCAACGGGCAGTTTATTACGATCAAGGGAGCCAGTGGCAATAACCTGAAGCATGTGGACGTGTCTTTTCCCTTGGGTACGCTTATTTGCGTCACGGGTGTGTCGGGTAGCGGAAAGTCTACCTTGATAAATCGCACGCTGCAACCGATCTTGAGCCAGCATTTCTATCACTCGCTGGAAGACCCCTTGGCATACGACGTCATCGAGGGAATCGAGCATGTCGATAAGATCGTGAATGTGGATCAATCTCCGATCGGTCGTTCCCCCCGGAGCAACCCAGCTACCTATACGGGGGTATTCTCGGATATCCGGAATCTGTTCGTGGAACTTCCGGAATCGAAGGTGAGAGGGTATAAACCGGGACGTTTCTCTTTTAACGTATCGGGCGGACGGTGTGAGACCTGTAAGGGAAATGGCTATAAGACGATCGAGATGAATTTCCTTCCGGATGTGCTGGTGCCTTGCGAGGATTGTCACGGCAAGCGATATAACCGGGAAACCCTAGAGGTTCGTTTTCGTGGGAAATCAATTGCGGATATCTTGGATATGACGATTAATATGGCAGTGGAGTTCTTCGAGAATATCCCGACTATCTTATCCAAGATCAAGGTCCTGCAGGATGTAGGTCTGGGATATATCAAGTTGGGGCAACCCTCTACTACCTTATCCGGTGGCGAGAGCCAACGTGTCAAGCTGGCTACCGAGCTGGCGAAGCGGGATACGGGAAAGACGCTTTATGTATTGGATGAACCTACCACCGGTCTGCACTTCGAGGATATCCGGGTCTTGCTGGGGGTATTGAACAAGTTGGTGGATAAAGGCAACACGATCATCGTTATCGAACATAACCTCGATGTTATCAAAAGCGCCGATTACTTGATCGATATGGGCCCCGAGGGCGGTCGCCGTGGAGGTAATGTCCTTTTCACAGGGACTCCGGAGGCTTTAGCGAAGAGTGGTGTCGGGTTTACGGCTCCGTTCTTGAAAGAAGAGTTAGATATAGCAAATAAGAAAAAATGAAGAATCCTATACAAATGATCAAGCAGTGCGTGGAGAAGGAGGAACCTTACTTCGTGCTGAGAGGGCAGGACGTATGTGCGTTGGCTGCCATAGAGACCTATTATGAGGAGGTGAGGAATAAGGTGAAAGATCCTTATTTCATCGAGGAGATCGAAGAGATCATGAAAGATTTCCGGGCGTACCGGGAGGAAGTGTCTAACACTAAAATACCGGATTGATTTATGGCAGACGACAGTTACAAGACCATCAAGCAAGTAGCCGAGGGATATTATACCGAGAAGCGCAGCCGCTTTATCTCGTATGCTATCCCCGTGCGTACGGTAGAAGAGGTGAAGGAGCAACTGGAGAAATACCGTAAACAATATTATGATGCCCGCCATGTATGCTGGGCGTATATGTTAGGTCCAGAGCGGCAGACGTTCCGGGCCAACGATGACGGGGAGCCTTCTTCCACGTCCGGGAAACCGATCCTCGGACAGATCAACTCGAATGAGCTGACCGATTTATTGATTGTCGTAGTACGTTACTTTGGTGGAATCGAGTTAGGAACCAGCGGGCTGATCGTCGCTTATCGCACGGCCGCCGCCGAGGCTATCTCCGCCGCAGAGATCGAGGAACGTACGGTAGACGAGGACATCACGGTCGTTTTCGAATATCCATACCTGAACGGGATCATGCGTATCGTAAAAGAGGATAACCCCGCTATCATCTCACAGAAGTTCGAGATGGATTGCGAGATGACGCTTCGTATCCGTAAAGGAGAGGCTGAACGCCTCAAAAATCGTTTGTTAAAGGTTGAGACCGCTTATCTAAAAGAGTAGCAAGCGATCAACTAATTCAATTTTCAATTGTTTTTTGTAGAGACAAGGCTCATGAGGAACCCTGCCCCTGCATTTTATTGTGTAAATATTAATATAGTTTTATCTGAATGAAAAAAGTTCTTTTATTCTCTTTTTTTCTAGTGTTGGGTTTGGTCGTGTCGCAAATGCTTCCCGCTATGGTTGGGGAACAGTATTCGCTGGTAAAGACGATCTCTAATACATTTTTGTTTATTTGCCTTGCGTTTATCATGATTAATGTGGGGCGTGAGTTCGAGATTGATAAGACCCGGTGGAAGTCTTATACCGAAGATTATTTCATAGCGATGGCTACGGCTGCGTTTCCGTGGATATTCGTGGCTTTATATTATATGTTTGTCTTGCTTCCGGGCGATTTATGGGGAAGTTGGGACGCTTGGAAGGAGAACCTGTTGCTAAGCCGGTTCGCCGCGCCTACCTCGGCGGGTATCTTGTTTACGATGTTGGCCGCCGCCGGGCTAAAAGCCTCTTGGGTATATAAGAAAGTACAGGTATTGGCGATCTTCGACGACTTGGATACGATCCTGTTGATGATCCCGTTGCAAATCATGATGATCGGCTTGCGCTGGCAATTGGGGGTCATTATTCTGGTTGTGGTATTGCTCTTGATCCTGGGCTGGAAGAAAATGGGATATTATAATGTACGTCAAGACTGGAAAGCCATCTTGTTCTATGCCGTTGTGACGTTTGGTATCACGCAAGTGATTTATCTGGTATCGAAACATATGTACGGAGAGGAGGCTAGCATCCATATCGAGGTACTTTTACCTGCGTTTGTCGTAGGTATGATCATGCGGCATAAGCATATCGATACCAAGATCGAGCATCAAGTGTCCGATTTTATCTCTTATCTCTTTATGTTCCTTGTCGGAGTGAGCATGCCGGTGTTTATGGGCGTGGATTTCGCTCAGCAAGCGGCGGAAGTAACTACGGTGACAGGTTCCCAGCCGATGATGTCATGGTCAATGATCGCTTTACACGTCGTAATCGTCTCATTCTTATCCAATATCGGTAAACTATTTCCTTTGTTTTTCTACCGTGACCGGATGAAACGGGAGCGTTTGGCGCTGTCTATCGGTATGTTTACCCGTGGAGAGGTAGGAGCCGGCGTTATTTTCATAGCCTTGGGATATGGATTAGGTGGCCCTATGTTGATAATTTCTGTGTTAACTATTGTGTTTAATTTAATTTTAACTGGTATCTTTGTCATCTGGGTAGAGAAACTCACACGCAGCGCTTATAACCTGGAGCAAGCAGGAAAAGCCAAAGCTGTCAATTAATAGAAAAAACACTTGAAGGTATTTCAAGATGATATCCCGTTTCCCTCTTGGGAGGGAAAGGGAATAGTCATAGTACGATCAATTGTTGAAGACCTTCATCTAACTTATTATTTATGGACCGTACGATTAATGTTATCCTTAAACCGTTGCGTCGCTTCGCTATACAGAAGCCGAACGCTAGTCTTTTATTGTTTGCCGCTACCATCGTTGCTATGGTCTTGGCCAATTCGCCTTGGGCAGATAGGTATCACCAGTTATTAGCTTTTCCAATCGATCTGCAAGCCGGGCAGTTTAACTTCTTTGCGCATCATGGCGAGACTATGTCTATGCTGGCTTTCGTGAACGACGCCCTTATGGCGGTTTTCTTTTTCGTGATCGGTCTGGAGATCAAGCAAGAGGTATTGATCGGTGAGTTGAGTTCCGTGCGGAAGGCGCTATTGCCTATTATCGCCGCCTGTGGTGGAATGATCGTGCCGGTCTTATTTTATATGTTAGTATGTAATACGCCTCCCGAGGTAAACGGGGCGGCTATTCCGATGGCTACGGATATCGCTTTCGCCTTGGCCGTATTGGGCTTGTTGGGGAAGCGGGTGCCGTTGAGCATGCGTATCTTCTTGACCGCCTTGGCTGTGGTGGATGATATTGGAGGTATCATAATTATCGCCCTGTTTTATAGCGGGCATATCGCTTTCGAGCCTTTGTTGATATCCCTGATAGTCCTCGCTTTGTTGTATGTGGGAGGAAAGTTCCGGGTACACAACCGATTGTTTTTCTATATCGGTGGCTTTATCGTTTGGTTGCTATTTCTGGAGTCAGGAATCCATCCGACAATCGCCGGCGTGTTGATCGCCTTTACGGTTCCTGCCCGTCCGGTTGTTAAGCTAGATGATTTCACGTGTGATATGACCGGGTATTTGAATATGCTGGACTATACCGAGGTTCGTCAGTCCCGTAAAGCGGAAGTGCTTACGCCTACACAAATTCAGGTATTGAATAACATCCATACGTTGGCGGATAAAACGATCAGTCCGTTGCAGACCATCGCTGATAAGTTGCATCCTTTGGTAAACTATGTGATACTTCCTTTATTCGCTTTCGTGAATGCCGGTGTGACATTCGGGGATATCCAACCCCAGACATTAGTTAATGTTCCGTTGGCAGTGTTCGTGGGCCTATTTGTAGGAAAGACATTAGGTATATTCTCTTTCTCTTACTTGTTCGCGTGTACGCCATTTGCCTCCATGCCTACAGGCATGAGCAAGCGTAATTTATTTGGAGTATCCATGTTGGGAGGAATCGGTTTCACGGTCGCTTTGTTTATAGCGAATCTTTCCTTTGACGGCAGTACGGCGGCGGGTGCCGATCTCTTGAATCAGGCGAAGCTGGGTGTATTCACGGGATCGTTTATATCCGGTCTTTGCGGTTATCTGGTATTGAAATGGGTTTTACCTAAAGAAAAAGTGGAAACGATCTAAATAAAAAGGCAGTCCGGCAAGGACTGCCTTTTACATTATATTATGCCGTAACTAAAGTTTCGTGAGATCTTGTTGCCATGTAATATATGATTTGATAATTGAGCACGCCTTCTTAAACCTCTTTGGATTTGTTGAATAGCGAGCCGATCCATAATAACAAAATAGCTCCGACCGTAGAGGTTATCAAGCTTCCTAAGATACCACCGGCCGATATGCCTAGTAAGCTGAATACCCAGCCACCCAATACACCTCCAATAATACCTAGGATCAAATTAACAATGACCCCGAAACCTCCTCCACGCATAATCTTACCAGCCAGATAGCCGGCAACGATACCGATGATAATAGACCAAATAAATCCCATAACGAATAGTTTTATATTTTATTTAAAAGTTCTGATGCTTTGTATTTAAACACATCCGAAAAGTCTTTGGTTGCGCTTTGTATCTCTTTTTAACGAATCATTCCAAAAGATCTAGCGAATCTATGAAGGATTCATAGACGGGATGGTTCAATTGAAAGACAATCGCTTCGAAAGGACGGAGCGTGATATCTTTTTGAGGCGCCATATGACTTCGGTCCCCGTAATTGTCCAATAGGACGTGTGCGTTACTCATATCTATCCCCGGAGTGGAGATTGCCGCCTTGGGGGAGAAATTGAGCATAATCAGATAAGTGTCGGCCCCAGTCTTGCGTAAAAAGGTATAGGATTGGGGATTCTCCGCATCCAGCAAATGATAACTGCCATAAATCAAACTCGGATTCTCCTTACGGAAACTGACTACTTTCTTAAAATAATTAAGTATGGAGGTCGGATCTTTTTCTTCGTCCGCTACGTTTATCCAAGTATAATCCGGATTTACCTTTAACCAAGGGGTTCCTGCCGTAAATCCCGTTTCCGGCGAGCGATCCCATTGGAAAGGAGTGCGGGCGTTGTCTCGTCCGGTCTCTTTCTGTTCGTCCAATACCGCCTGCGGATCTTTACCCTCTGCTTTCGCTTTCTTATAGCGGTTGATCGTATCGATATCGTTATAATCCTCGATACGGTCGAACCGAATGTTACGCATACCTATCTCGTCCCCGGCGAACCAATAAGGCGTTCCTCTCATCGTAAGCAGAAAAGTAATAAGCATCTTAGCGGACAAGGCCCTGAACTCATCCTTATCGCTACCAAAGCGACTGACCATACGGGGCTGGTCATGATTACCCAAGTAGATCGAGGGCCAACCCTTATCTACCGCCTTATCCCATTCCGTAAACATCTTCTTTAGGGCGATCAAGCTATAGTCTATACCGGATTCCGGATTGTCCGGTAGGGTTGTATTCCGGATACGGGCGGCGTCGAAATGATAAAGCATATTCAACTCTTCCCGGGCCGGATCGACAAATTTAGCGACATCATCTACCATCACGGCCGAACCTTCTCCAACACTCATACAATCGTATTTGCTTAATACCTGCCGATTCATCTCGTGAAGATAGAGGTGTAGGCGAGGCTCTTTGGCATAGAAAGAAAAGATATCCGGATATTTCTTGGAATCTATGAGAGGGAATGAGGGATCTTTGGCGATAAGAGAGATAGAATCCATGCGAAAACCGTCTATCCCTTTATCGAACCAGAAGCGCATCATATCGAAAATCTCTTGGCGTACCTCCGGGTTCTCCCAATTTAAGTCGGGTTGTTTCCGGGAGAAATAATGCAGGTAATACGAGTCGGTTGACTTGTTATACATCCAAGCGTTGCCTTCCTCGTCGAAATAGCTGAGGCGCAAGGGAGGCTCACCTTTCTCGGCCGGCCACCAATGGTAATAATTATAATAGGGATTATGTCTGGATTTACGGGCTTCCTCGAACCAAGGATGCTCGTCGCTGGTATGGTTTACTACCAAGTCCAGTACCAGTCGCATCTCCCGTTTATGAATCTCTTTCAGGAGGCGGTCGAAATCTTCCATCGTACCGAATTCCCGCATGATTTCCCGATAGTCGCTGATGTCGTAGCCATTATCATCGTTGGGAGAGAGAAAGATCGGGTTTAACCAGATGATATCCACACCCAAGCTTTGTATATAATCCAAGCGGGAGGTAATACCGTTTAAGTCACCGATTCCGTCGCCATCGCTGTCTTGAAAGCTACGGGGATAGATTTGATATATAATCGCTTCTTTCCACCAAGTCTTTTGAATGTCCTCTTGACCGGACGTACTCTCTGTAACATGCTTTGAATCCATCTTATTATTCTTTAGTTTTTTACTATAACAAAAGGAGGTGGTGGTTAGTTTCAGCAACTTATGACGCTTGAGAAGTGTTGTTTTATCAACAAATAGAAGAAACATATGGAAAATGGAGTAATGATGCAGTATTTCGAATGGAATCTGCCGAACGATGGAATGCTGTGGAAACGGCTGAAGGATGATGCCTCGCATTTACATGAGATCGGGATCAGCGCCGTATGGATTCCACCCGCTTACAAAGGCCATGAGCAAGCGGACGAGGGGTATGGAACCTATGATCTATATGATTTGGGGGAGTTTGACCAAAAAGGGACCATACGCACCAAGTATGGAACTAAACAGGAACTTCAAGAAATGATCGAGGAACTTCACCGGAACCAGATTGGCGTATATCTGGATGCCGTGATGAACCATAAGGCGGGAGCCGATTATACCGAGTGGTTTATGGCGCAAGAGGTAGATCCTGGGCAACGGGAAAACGCTACCAGCGAACCCCATGAGATAGAGGGATGGACTGGCTTCGACTTCCCGGGGCGTGGCAATATGTATTCTAATTTTAAATGGCATTGGTTTCATTTCTCCGGGACGGACTATGATGTGTCCCGCAAGAAGGAAGGTATATTCCAGATTCTGGGAGAGGGAAAACATTGGAGTGAGGGAGTCGATGATGAGAATGGAAATTATGACTATCTCATGTTCGCCGATCTGGATTTCGATAACCCCGAAGTCGTGCGTGAGATGCAGGACTGGGGGATCTGGGTATCGAACGAACTAAACTTGGACGGTATGCGCCTTGATGCGATCAAGCATATGAACGACCAGTTTATCAAGCATTTTCTGGAGGCGGTGAGAGCGGATCGGGGAGAGGGTTTCTACGCTGTCGGGGAATATTGGAAAAACGATACCGAATCGTTGGAGGCTTACCTGTCGCAAGTAGAATATAACGTGGATTTGTTTGACGTAGCCTTACATTATAACTTGAATGAGGCTTCCGAGAAAGGTCGTGACTATGATTTACGCGATCTATTAAAAGGGACCTTGGTCGAGATATGCCCGGATCAAGCCGTCACCTTCGTGGATAACCATGATTCCCAGAAAAACAGTTCTTTGGAGTCGCAGGTGAAGGATTGGTTCAAACCTTCCGCCTACGGTTTGATCCTGTTGATGAAGAAAGGGTATCCGTGTATCTTTTATGGGGATTATTATGGCGTAAAAGGGAAGAAATCTCCCCATCGTAAGGTATTGGATATGCTATTGCGTGCCCGGAAAGAATATGCGTACGGGGAAGAGGTGGATTATTTTGATCATCCGAACACGATCGGTTTCGTACGCTTGGGAGATCCGGGACATGCTGATTCGGGCTTGGCGGTGGTTATCTCGAACGGGGAAGATGGAGAGAAAACAATGTCTGTGGGGGAGAACCGGAAAGGCGAGGTATGGCATGAGATCACAGGCTCGGTAAAAGATACCGTGACGATTGATGAGGAAGGGAAAGGCCGTTTCCTTGTCAAGGGAGGCAAATTGGCTGTTTGGGTCAAGGTCAAGGCTTAACGGATGCTTTACTTGACCTCGAATTGTATTTTCTTCTGGTTCCCCTCGTTGTCGATGAGGGTAAGGAGATGTTTTCCTTGGCTCACGGAGCAACTGATCTGGTGATTCTCGGTGGTCTCTCCCAGATAGCTTTCGTCCAGATGCCAGTAAATCGTAGCGTCACGGCGGGCGTGGGCGGCCTTGAAGATAAATTTCTCGGACTTTCCGGAGAAGCCTTTCGGAAGGTAGAGAATGGCGTTATGCTCGGGATAGATCAGTTCGATCTGGCGGTTCTGGTCTTGCCCGCAGCCGGGTTTTACCGGAGGGAGCGGGATATAATCGATGTGATAGTTGCGGTAGTAATACTCCTGCGCGGGAGGAAGCACGAACCACGGGCGGCTGATCATCCGGTCGACAGACTCGCAGGAACTATTGACCCTGTACCGTCCGTCCGCCGATAGATGTACGAGCTTATGGTAGGGGCAGACCCCCGTGTTATTGCCGGACAGCGGCATGTATAAGGTGTCCGTTTGCTCGCAGTAGGGCGAGGCTTTATGTCCGCTGTTCCGGCAGATCGCCAGGGGAAGCGTCTCATCGTAGGGCAGGTCGAACCATTCGCTACCGGGCAATAGGGAAAAGAGATCGAAAAGGACCGGGGCGGCGTTGCCGACACCCGTAAGTCCTGGACGGCCCTCGCCGGAAGCGTTACCGGCCCATACGCCGACGACGTAGCGGGGAGTCGTGCCGATCGCCCAAGCGTCTCGTCCCCCGTAACTCGTCCCGGTCTTCCACGCGATCCGTTTCATCGACTCGAATTGTTGCCAGTCGGCCTCTTCCTCGGGACGGTTCAGGGCGGACATCGCCTCGAACGTGTACCACAGGGCCGCGGAGGAAAGGAGCGCCTTATCGGTGAGCCGGCTATCGGTAAGGGAACGGATGGGTTCCTTCCTCTCCGCAGGAAAGGGAGTCAGCGGATGGATATCCGCCGGATTATAGCGTCCGTTGTAAATACGGTAATGTTTAAGCACACGAGACATGGAGGCATACATACCGGAAAGATCCCATAAGGTTCCCTCGGCCCCTCCCAAGATCAAGGAGGCCCCGTAATGTTCCTCGGAGAAACGTAAGGTAGTCATTCCCCACGATTTCAGTAAAGACATAAAGCGTCCGGTATTATACTGGGAGAGCATACGTACCAAGGGCACGTTCAAGGAGCGCTCTATGGCTACATGGGCCGGTACCGCCCCGTAGAATGTCTTGTTGTAATTATGGGGGGAGAAGCCGTTTATATTCAAGGGCACGTCCGATACCAGCATAGAGGGGAGCAACAGCCCGTCGTGCAGCATACCGGCATACAGGAAGGGCTTGAGGATGCTTCCCGTGCTGCGGGGCGAGGTAATGATGTCCACTTGGTTCCCCCGCCGCTCGTCGGCCGGATAGGTAGCGTTTCCGGCGTAGGCCAATACCTCCCCGGTCTCCACGTCCGCTACGATCGCCGCCAGATTATAGATATGGTTGGAACTGTATTCACGGGCATAACGGTTTACGAGGGCCTGTGTCTGTCGTTGCAGGGCTTGGCGGACGGAGGTTTGGATGCGTTGCCCCGGTTGTTCTGCGGCCAGTCTTTCCAACAGATGCGGGGCATCATTAGGTAAAGGGAGAGGGGCTTCGGGAAGTGGCTCCATGCAGGCCAGCTCGTATTCAGTCTCTTCCAATATACCTTTCTTTTGAAGGGAAGCCAATAAGCGATCCCGCTTCTCCTTCAGTTGTTTCCGGTTTCTCCCGGGGTGGATCAAGGCGGGGGAGTTGGGAAGGACGGCCAGCGTAGCGCTCTCGGCCCACGATAGCTCGGAGGCGCTTCGCCCGAAATAACGCCATGCGGCGGTCTCCAGCCCGATCACGTTTCCCCCGAAGGGAGCGTGCGAGGCATAGAGGTTCAGTATCTCTTGTTTGCTATAGGTGGTTTCTAGAAAGAGCGCCCAGCACATCTCGATCGTTTTCTCGTAGAAGGTCCGATCTTGGTTCCCTCTCGCTATGCGTGCCAATTGCATGGTCAAGGTGCTTCCTCCGCTCACCACACGCCCCGCTTTCCCGTTCAAGCGGATCGCCCGGAAGATGGCGGCGAGGTCTATACCGGGATGGTAAAAGAACCGTTTATCCTCATACGTGAGCAAGCAATCCACGAATTTATTAGGCAAGCTATCCGCCGCCGGGAAACGCCATTGCCCGTCCGGTGCGATACGTGCGCCTAAAAGCTCGCCCTCGGCCGAATATAATAAGGTAGAGCAGGGGGCGGGAAATGATTGCCGGGGCACGATGCCATACATGACACACCACGCCGCCACGCCGATCCCCAAGAGGGATGCGAGGAGGCGCCATGGCACTCGTCCCGGCCTCGGTAATAGCGACTTGGATAGATGGCTGAGGCATCTGCCAGTACTCCGTAGGAAGTACTGTAGTACTGTGCGCAAAGTACTGCGGTACTCCTTACGAAGTACTGCGGTACTGTCCGGCTGAGTATTGCGGTACTTTATAAGGAGTACTGCCTCAATCATACCAATTGACACTCTCCTCATAATGATCGAACCTTAGCTCTTCCGTCACTCCGACTCTTCGCAAGGCGTTTAGCACGATCCTTTGCTCTTTAGGTGAGAGTGGAAATTCGCCCCTTCGCCGCTCGAAGTAGGGGTTACGTCCGAAATGGGACATGAGTATCGACATGAATTGCTGGTATTGCGCCGGGAACATCCGGCTCTGCATCCCGGTGAAGCCCCGTGCGTAGGTGACGGGAGCGGAGTCTCGGAAGTAGGGGCAAGCCTCATCCCGGGTACAGAGGGTGGGGTTCAGCAGCCGTAATACGGTTGCCGGTTGTTCGATGAGCGGCCGGTAGGCGATCTGGTGCAGGCACTTTCCGGCCCGAGGGCAATCTTGTTGCTGGCAGACGGCGTAGTCGATGGGGATTTCCTTGTGTAGTTTCTTGGGCATGATGTTGCTATTTATGTATTATCGGGATTGAAATCTGTCGGGAACAAGGTCTCGCTATCGAAACGGTCAAAATCCGATTGGAAGAGACGGTCTTGAATGACCCGATACTTCTCGAACTCGGCTTCTGCGAAAGCTTTGGCTAATTCGGTTGTCACCTTGCCGGCGTTGGTCAATAAGTCATTACCTCCGGCTTCGAGTATCAGGTCGATACGTTTTGCCCAGTCTTCCATGGTCATGGGTATATGTCGTTTAGCCATCCGCTCTGCCATATCCAGAACTGCGTTGACTAAATGTCCCATGTCGTCCAACTCCATCTCGTTAAGGTAGTTCTTGGCAATGGCCACATCTGTTTTTACGATCTTCCCTTTAGGCGCATTTTCCCATGTGGTCAGTCCCATATGTTCTTTTTCCGAGTTGGCTCGGTTCACGATTAACTCGGCGGCGGTATGACCGTGTACGGCATAATGTATCTTATTTTGTACCTTTTGGAAAAAGAGGCGGGTAGTTGGTGCGTCACGATTATAGTCAATAGCGGTAGCATAGATATCGGTCAACTTTTGGTAAAAGCGACGTTCGCTTAACCGTATCTCCCGTATCTCGGCTAGTAGATGTTCAAAATAATCTTCACCGATGAAAGAGCCGTTCTCCATACGCTTCTTGTCTATCACATAACCACGGATAGCGAATTGCCGGATGACCGATGTGCACCATTGGCGAAATTGTGTAGCACGAACGCTGTTTACACGATAACCGACAGAAATGATCGCATCAAGGTTATAAAACAATGTTTTTCGGGATACTTGCCGTCCGCCCTCGGTTTGAACAACCGAGAAAAACTCGGTAGTTGAATCTTTCCGTAATTCACCGGATGTAAAGATGTTCTTTAGGTGTAATCCGATATTGTCTGTAGAGCAGTCAAACAGGGTAGACATCGCTTTCTGCGTGCACCAGATGGTTTCGTCATGATACATTACCTGTATGCCATCTTCCTTGCCTTCTAGCATGAAAATAAGGAATTCCGCCGTGCTATTTCGAATTTCGAATTTCTTCGCCATATACTATTCTTTCCTCTTGTTTAGCGACTCCTGTACTTCTTTGGTGGCATACAGGTCGCTCCATATTTAAGACAAATGTACGAAAAATATCAGTTTGTCTGAAAGTATAGGAGAGAAATCCTTCTATTTATGTACATTTGTGGATTAACCATTTAAACATTCATGTGTATGATACGGTCTATCGGTTTATTCTGCGTACTTTGTCTCTTGTCTATCTTGACAAGTTGTCATACGACAAGCTCCACGGATCAAGATCTTCCTCCTTATAATCCGAACGTGGAGGCGTTCACTACCGGGAAGATTTCCCGGTATTCTCCCGTTTACTTGATCTTTAATCAAGAGATCCCGGCGGAGCGGTTAAAGGCGGACCGATTGGGGAAACTCGTGCGCCTCAAGCCCGATGTGCCGGGACGATGGGCTTTCGAGAATAACCGGACGTTGGTATTCAAGCCGGAGAAAGGCTTTGAGCGAAACACCTCTTATCAGGTGAACGCCGATTTGTCCGAATGGTTTGAGGCGGAAGGTAAGGATAAGCGGTTCGCTTTCGGTTTTACCACGCTCCCTTTAGCTCTTCGGGGGAATCTGGAGTCGATGGATATCAATAAGAAAAACGAGAATGGGTACGATCTGACAGCCGTGCTTTTCACGCCGGATAAGGAATCTCCGGGGACCGTGGAGTCGTTGGTGGATTTCTCGGAGAAGGTAGACGCTACTTGGCAACACAGCCCGGATGGGAAGAAACATGAGGTAACCTTGACCAATGTTCCCGCAGGGATGGAGGGGGAACGGACACTTAGGCTTTCCGTCTCTTCGAATAAACTAGGCGTGGAAAAGGCCGATGTAGTGACGGTGAACATTCCGGATCAGAATGATTTCTCTGTATACGACGTGGTATATGTATCTGAGCCGGAATGCTACGTGGAGGTCGCTTTCTCGAAATTATTGGACTCGGCCCAAGATATGAGAGGCTTGGCTTTTATCGCCGGAAATACCTCGGAGACCGTAAACGTGGATGGCAACAAGCTACGCCTATATCCGGACGCCGACTTGCGGGAGAAGGGTGCGATGAACATCCATCTGAACCAAGGCATCCGCAGTAAGAGCGGCTTGAACCTAAAAGAGGCCGTCGTGCGTCAAGTGGTAGCCAACGAGCAGAAACCTAACGTCCGTTTTATCGGGAAAGGAGTGATCATCCCGCAATCCACGCAATTATCCGTTCCTTTCCAAGCGATTTATTTGCGAGGGGTTACGGTGAGCGTTATCAAGATATTGGAGCAGAATATCGGTCAGTTCCTGCAATCGAACAACTTGGATGAGTCCGGGGAGTTAATGCGTGTCGGGCGCTTGATCGCCCGTAAGACGATCTTCTTGGATGAAGAGGGTCTTGATTTATCCCGGTGGAATACCTTCGCGATCGATTTGAAACGATTGATCGAGCCGGAACCGGGCGCTATCTACCGTCTGGAGCTTTCGTTTGACCGTTCTTTGTCTGTTTATCCTTGCGGGAATGATACGGTGGTCCTCTCGAAGGAACAGATCTTGGCCTCGGATGAGATCCGTTTCAAGGAAGAGTCCGCCCGTTTTGACGAGGGAGGGTATTACTATTATCGCCAGTATGATTGGTCTGATTATAATTGGGAGAAACGGGATGATCCTTGCTCGGACAGTTATTATTTTAATAAGGTGGAGGGAAAGAATGTCTTGGCTACTAATTTAGGACTGGTCGCCTTGATGGGGCAGGATAATGATATGACCGTGTTGGTGCATAACATACAGAGTACGGAGCCGGAGCGAGGAGTTACGGTTACCGCCTATAATTACCAACACCAAGCGTTGGCCTCGGGCACGACCGATGACAAGGGACAGGTACGGCTGGATATCTCCTCGGGACGTCCGTTCTACCTGATCGCCTCACAGGGAACCCAACGTTCCTATCTGCGGGTGGATAACGGATCGGCTCTCTCGCTCAGCTCGTTCGATGTATCGGGCGAGGTCGTCCAGAAAGGGATCAAGGGCTTTATCTATGGTGAGCGAGGCGTATGGCGTCCGGGTGATACGTTGCATCTGGGCTTTATGCTGAACGACCGGGCGAAGCAATTGCCGGCAGAGCATCCGGTGGTGATGGAGCTGTACAACCCGTTAGGGCAAATGTATGCTCGTAAGACGCAGACCCGTGGCGAGCTGGGGCTTTACGCCTTCGATTTCGTTACCGAGGCGGATGCCCCCACGGGTGCGTGGAATGTGAAGGCACAAGTGGGTGGGGTCTCTTTCTCGAAGCGCTTACGCATCGAGTCCATCAAGCCGAACCGCCTGAAGATCGCCTTATCCATGCCGGAGAAGACCTTGTTGCGTGGTGAACCTATGGATGCCCGCCTGCATGTGGAATGGCTGCAAGGAGCTATTGCCCGTAACTTGAAATATGATATACAAGGTACCTTTATCGCCACCCCGACTACCTTCGAGGGGTATAAGGGGTTCTATTTCGACGATCCTTCCCGTGTATTTAATACGGAAGAGAGCAAGCTGATCTCCGGCGTTACCAATGAGCGGGGCGATGCCACGGTACAAGCCCGCTTCGAGCTGGGTTCTACCGCTCCCGGAATGTTGCTGGCAAACCTAGTGACCCGGGTATATGAGGAATCCGGCGATTTCAGTATCGACGCGGATCGGATGCTTTACTCGCCTTATCGCCGGTATGCCGGTATCAAGTCTCCGCAGAAAGATAAGGAACAACTAAATACCGGAACCAATTACACCTACGAGGTCGCTTCTGTTGATTATTTAGGGAAACCGCAAGCGAATACGGAATTAGACGTGAAAGTATATAAGGTCTACTGGTATTGGTGGTGGGACTCCAACAGTAGCGGTCTGGCCAATTACGTATCGGATTCCTACAATAAGCCGGTAAAGACATTTACCGTCCGTACGGATGGGGACGGCCGGGGTACGTTCCAGCTCTCTTTTCCGGATAAGGAGTGGGGAACGTATTTCATCTCCGTGAAAGATAAGGAGAGCAAGCACTCTACGGGAGTGATGAGTTATTTCGACTGGCCTTATAACGAGGGCCGACGTAACACCGATGGCAGCGAGTCCGCCACGATGCTTAGTTTCAAGACCGATAAGGATAGTTATACGCCCGGCGAGAAGATGGTAGTCACCTTCCCCTCTACGAAAGGAAGCCGTGCGATTATCAGTATAGAGAACGGCGTGCGTGTCCTTTCCTTGACGGAACATACGTGCGAGGATAAACAAACGACCGTGAGGCTGGATGTGACGAAAGATATGCAGCCGAACGCTTACGTCTATATCACCTTATTGCAGCCTCATGGCATTACGAAGAACGATTTGCCGATCCGCTTGTATGGCGTGGTCCCGTTCACGGTAACTTCTCCGGAGAGCCATCTGACCCCGGTTATCCAATCTCCCGCCGAGTTGAAACCGGATGCCTCTTATACCATATCCGTCTCCGAGAAGAATGGAAAGGAGATGGCTTACACGCTGGCGATCGTGGATGAGGGCTTGCTGGACCTGACCCGTTTCCGTACGCCGGAGCCTTGGAAGGCGTTTAACGCCCGGGAAGCGTTGGGCGTGAATACATGGGATTTGTATAACTACGTGGTTGGCGCTTATGGCGGCCGTATCGAGCAATTGTTCAGTATCGGCGGCGACGATGCGCTGAACAAAGGCCCGAAAGCGATCGTGAACCGTTTCAAGCCCGTGGTGCGATTTGACGGCCCATTCTTGCTGAAGAAGGGGAAGACCGCCCGTCATACCTATCAGATGCCGAATTATAACGGGCGTGTCAAGATCATGGTGGTAGCCGGAAACGGGGAGGCTTATGGACATGCCGATAAGAGCGTGATGGTACGTAAGCCCGTAATGCTGCTAGGAACCTTGCCCCGGGTGATTGGCGTGGGCGAGGAGATGGTAGTACCCGCTACGGTATTCGCTACCGAGGATGGCGTAGGAGCCGTGAATGTATCTATCGCTTGCAGTTCGAATATGGAAGTGGTCGGCGAGACGACGAGGAGCTTGAGCTTCGAGCGAAAAGGGGATCAGCAAGCCTTGTTCCGTATCCGGGTGAAGAAGAACCCGGGTATCGGGAAGGTAACGATAACCGCTGCGGGCAAGGGGGATAAATCCGTTTATGAGACGGAGCTGGAGATCCGTACGGTACGCCGCCCGCAAGTGAAAGTTACCGCCGCTACCTTGGAGGTCGGCAAGTCTTGGAAAGAGACGGTTGCGATGCCGGGTGCCACGGGTACGAACCAGTTGACCTTAGAAGTGTCGGATATCGCCCCCGTGAACGTATCCTCACGTCTATCTTATTTGTTGGGTTATCCGCACGGATGTCTGGAACAGATCACCTCGAAAGGATTCCCACAGCTTTATATCTCCTCGTTTACGGATTTGACCCTGCAACAGGCGAAATCCACGGAGGAGGCCGTGAAAGAGGTGATCCGCCGTCTGCGCTCTTACCAGACCGTAGATGGGGCTTTCGCCTATTGGCCGGGTGGAACGAGCAGCAATGGCTGGGGTACGGTTTATGCTACTCATTTCTTGCTGGAAGCCTCGAAGAAAGGTTACTTGGTTCCCGAGGCCATGAAACAAAGCGTATTGAATAATCTACGCCGGGTAGCCCGTAATTGGAAGCCGGTTACCTCTTATTATAAAGATTCGGAAGAGGCTACCCAAGCCTATCGCCTGTATGTATTGGCTTTGGCCGGGTCGCCGGAGATGGGTGCCATGAACCGCTTGAAAGAGATGAAAGATTTGACCTCCATGAGTCGCTGGTCGCTAGCTTCCGCCTATGCCTTGGTCGGCCGTGAGGATGTCGCTCAAGACCTGATCAGCAAGACGACGGCTCTTCCTTCCGGTTATTCCGAGTATGACGAGACGTTCGGCAGTGATGTCCGGGATCAATCCATCCAGTTAATGACGCTTTGCTTGTTGGATAAAGGCAAGGAGGCCGCTACCTTGGTGGAAGAATTGTCCAAACAACTTTCTTCGGATGATTGGTTGAGCACACAATCTACGGCATTCGCTTTAGTTGCCTTGTCGGACTACCTAGCTAAATATCGGGTAGACGGGGCCATGGATTTCACGTACGCTTGTGGCGGAAAGGATGGACAGGTGAAAACGGATAAGAATATATGGTCTGAGACCTTATTGGATAAGGCGGGGACCTCGGCGAGCGTCGAGTTGAAGAACACGGGTAAATCTACGCTCTTCGCCCGTATCATAACCGAGGGAATACCGGAGCAGGGAGAGGAAAAAGCGTATGCGAACGGTGTCTCATTGGCGGTTAGCTATGTGGACTTGAACGGAAGTCCGGTCAATGTCGCCCAATTGGAGCAAGGTACGAATTTCTCCGCCGTGGTTACGGTAAAGAACCCTTCGGCCCGGGGATATAATAATTTGGTATTATCGGAGATCTTCCCTGCTGGATGGGAAATACTGAATACCCGTTTCTTGAATGAGTCCGCTACGGACAGCTTGAGCGCCGGAGTGAATTATCAGGATATTCGTGACGACCGTGTTTATAGTTATATAGACCGTCTGCCGGCAGGCAGTCAAGTGACCGTGAAGATCAATCTTTGCGCAGTCTACCCGGGCCGTTTCTACCTGCCTCCGGTGTATTGCGAGGCGATGTACGATTATTTAATCCGTGCGAATACCGCAGGACAAGAAGTTACCGTATTCTAATTTCGTGGGGGGCGGGCAGACCCCGCCCTTATATTTTTTCGAAATTTATTGGATTTATAGTTGTATGCTCGAATAAAACCATTACATTCGCAGCATATTTGAGATTGATTTAAGTTAGTATTAGAAAGTATTTGCTCACAACTTGATTTGTTAGGTAAACTTTTTTAGTCGACATACTCAGCTCAATTAACCATTTAATTAAAGTTTACAAAATGAATCTTTACATTTCAAATCTAAGTTACAACATCTCTGATGAGGACTTAAGACTGTTATTTGCTGATTACGGTGAGATTACTTCAGCAAAAGTTATTATGGATAGAGAAACTGGCCGTTCAAGAGGCTTCGGTTTCGTTGAGCTGAGCGATGATGAGCTAGCTAAAAAGGCTATCGAGGAGTTAAACCAAGCAAGTTATGACGGCAAAGTCATCAATATAACAGAAGCCAGACCTAGAGAGGATAGAGGCGACAGAGGTGGTCGTTTCAATAACAACAGAGGTGGCGGCTACGGTTCCAACAGAGGCGGTGGCTATGGCTCTAACAGAGGTGGCGGTTATGGTTCTAACCGGGACGGTGGAAGATATTAATTCTATCTAGATAAAAATGGAAGAGCGATCAGAGATGGTCGCTCTTTTTTATTTCAAGCACATAGGCTCGTCCACGGTCTGTCGTGATCTTTAGGTTACTGTTTTCCTCCACTAAAGGCCGTAGCCTTCGGATCAAGGTGTTCAAGGTCTCGTCGGCGTTGATCTTTCCCGGCCATAAACTTTCGCAGATATCCGAGCGGTTCAAGATATGCGTAGGCGATAGGAAAAACATCTCCATCAAGGCATATTGCTGAGGGGTGAGTTTTAGTTTCTCCTCATTCTCCTTATAGAAGGAGGCGGTCTCGCAAGAAAGGTTCAAATTACCGAAAGAGATGGTCTTTTCCGGATGGATAGATTGGGGCATTATCAGCTCCTTTCTATAACGTTTAAGCAATAAGGGCAGGGTAGCGGATAAAAAGGCAAGCCCGAGGAATAGGCCGGGCAAAGATTTGTCCGATAGCCCGATAACCGCAAAGGTGGAGCAATTGGCGTACCCTTGGAATGAGATCCCGATATGATCCGTGGTAGCATTGGGGCTGTTCGCTATGGATGATGCCCAGATAATCGTATCGCTGGCGATATAATATTCGTTGAGTTTCTTGTTGGCATTAGCGGGAGCGTTTTCGGTTTGAGGATCTTTATTGAGTACGTGGATCACGATTCCCGTTTTCTTCTTGTCGGGCGTATAACTCAATGCGTCGGAAAAGTCCTTGTTATAACTTTCTATGGATACCGGATTGCCGAAATGCTTGGATAGATTGTCATAGGTGCGTATGGAATCTTGGCTCATCCATTGGTGGGAATTTTGCAGGATCGTTTGTTGCAACGCTTGGTTCAAGTCTGTCACGATCGTTTTCTTAGCTTCCGTATAACTATGGAAACCGAAGCTGAACGAGAGAATCAGCATTAAGGAGGTACCCAAAACAGATAGATTGGCCGATAGTCGTGTATTCATTATTCGCTAGATTAGAATTAACATAAAAAGAACGTTCGAAGGTACTAAATATTGTAGAAGGAAAGTATCCTTTTCGATAGGATTCGGGATGAAATAGACATAAATCCAGCTAAATGACCGGATGTCATGGAAATGTCATGGAAATGTCAGCTACTTATCCGGCGATTATTTACGTTGTCGTTGTCTGTTGCCTCTACTTTTGCCCGAAAACAAATCAAATAAGATACAGATATGAAAAGATTTCTGATGATGATGACCTTGATAGGGCTTGTGGGAAACTGGAACTCGACGTTGACCGCCCAACTCGTCTCTCCCGATTCATTGTATTTGAACGAGGACTTACCCGAGATAAACATTGTTGCCGTGAAACCCTTGATAAAGGCGGAGGCGGATAAGACTACTTACAGTATCGCCGAGGACCCGGATTCCAGAACCTATACCCTGCTGGAGATGTTGCGGAAAGTCCCTCTAGTGACCGTGGATGGCGAGGATAACGTGAAGGTAAACGGACAATCCAGTTTTAAGATTTATATGAATGGGCGTCCCTCGAATATGTTCTCCAATAATCCCAAGGAGGTCTTGCGTAGTATCCCCGCCAGCATGATCAAGAAAGTGGAGGTGATAACAGATCCCGGTGCCCGTTACGATGCGGAGGGTGTCAGCGGAATCTTGAATATCGTGACGAAAGGAGCGGAGTTCGAGGGATATAACGCGAGTATAAACACTACGGTGATGAACTTATTTAAGAGTGTCGGTGGTTTCGCTACGCTGAAATATGGCCGATTATCGCTTTCCGGAAATTATACGTTTAGCCAACAATCGTCCGAGAGCGAGTCGGATTATCTCCGTACTCAGTCGGGAGACGGTGGGAAGCTCCGGATGCTCTCAGACGTAGACGTGAAATATCCGGCTCATTATGGAAGTCTGGAAGGCAGTTTCGAGATCGATACATTGAATTTAATCTCCTTGTCCGGAAACTTGAATATCGGAAATAGCAACTCTATTTGGAATAGCCATTATAGCAGGCTTGATAAAGAGGGGGAAGAAATCTATGCTTATAACGAGGATATGAGTAAAAAGAACGAATGGGGTAGCGCCTCCTTAAAAGCGGATTATCAGCGTTTATTCAAACGAAATAAGGAAGAGATGCTAACGCTTTCCTATCAGTATGATTATATCCCGAACGATATCTATAGCGTGTTTTACGATAAGGATAAGATGGGTAATGTCTCGTTACCCCAACTGGAGGCCGATTATACCCGGCAAATCAGTCATGCCCGCACCCATGAGCATACGGCCCAGCTTGATTACGTGAATCCTTTTACAAGTATACATTCCATCGAGGGAGGTTTGAAGCTGATTCGGCGTAGCAGTACGAGCCACGCTACTTCGGAGGTAAAGGAGTTGGGTGAGGGTGTCTGGTTACCCGCAGATTTACAGCCTTTGGTGGAATATCGGCATGTGCAGAATATATGCTCCGCCTATGCGGGATATGGATTTAAGTATGGTAAATGGAGCTTGAACCCCGGCATTCGTATGGAACATACTTGGCAGGACGTGACTTATAAACAAGGCGAAGGCAAGGATTTTAATTATCGTGTAACGGATTGGGTTCCTTCTTGGACCTCCGCTTTCCGCTTGGATGACCGGAGTTTGTTTCGCTTGGCTTACAACTTACGTTTACGTCGCCCGAATATCAGCTATTTGAATCCTACGGTGTTCGTGTCTGGGACCTCTATCTCGTATGGAAATCCGGGATTGGTATCGGAGAAACATCATCGTCTTTCGGCGTCATACAGTTATTACGGAACGAAATTGAATGTGCAAGCTTCCGTGCTCTGCACCTTGGGAAAAGGGGTGATTGATGAGTATCTGTTCATTGATTCGGCGAATGTGGTGAATAGTACGTATGATAATCTCGTGGACGTGAAAGCAGCGGGAGGAAACCTTTATCTAAGCTATAATCCTTCGCCCCGGACAAGCGTGTCGCTGAACAGCATGTTGCATTATCTGGATTTACGGGCGCAGGAGGGGAATGAGGTTTACGATACGGATGTGCGTAATTCCGGCTTTTGTGGCTCTGCTTTTGTCGATTTCTCGCAGAAGTTTAAGTACGGGTGGCGTTTTGTCCTGTCGGGTGGGTACGTGCGTTCCGAGCCGAATGTGGGGATGGACTCGTACGGCTTTTATTTTTACGGCTTGAGTGTGGTAAAGAGCTTCTTGAAGGATAAATTGACTTGTACGCTGCGGGCGCAAGATTTTCTGGGAGATCATAAGACGATACAGATTAACGAGCGATATCCGGACTTTCATATCCGGCAGACCGAGCGTATGTTTAGTCGTGGTTTCGGCATCGCCATTAGCTACCGGATCGGTGATTTAAAAGCGAGCGTGAAGAAGGCGGGGAGAAGCATAAGGAATGATGATCTGTTGGACGCCCTAGATAAGTAGGGCGGGCACAGGCCCGCTCCCTACGGTATCATAACTCGTCCAGCCATTTCTTGCCGGGCTTCGTGTAAAGCCAAGCGATAAATAAACCTGTAATAACTCCTACTACTAAGAATAGGGCACTTAATGGATTTAATATCATATTCTTTTATTTTAAAATTTTATTTCCTAACCAAGCTAATGAATAGGTGACACTAAGACCTGTCATTATCATGACCCAACAACTCTTATCAAAAACATTCTCTTGCAAAAGGAGTATTTCTCCCAATACTATAGCGGCGAAAACCAACTTAGCCAAATCAAAAAAGAACTTCCCTAAAGTCTCCCTCCTGATCTTGTCCCGCTCTTTCTTAATAATTATTTTCTCAAAATTTCCCATTTCCCCATAGTCTCTTGTTTTGGTTAATACTACTGATTATATGTAGGCAAATGTATATATTATCGGCGACCTGCCCAACTTTTTTATGTGGAATCGCTTATTTTCCCTAATTTTGTATCCCTAAAACGGATGAATGTGGAAGAGTATTTGAATCAACTGAATGAGAGCCAGCGGGAAGCGGTGGTTTACAATGAGGGGCCATCCTTGGTCGTGGCCGGGGCTGGCTCCGGTAAGACAAGGGTACTGACCTATAAGATCGCTTATTTATTGCAATTGGGATTGCCTCCCTATAGTATCTTGGCGCTGACCTTTACCAATAAGGCGGCCCGGGAGATGAAAGAGCGTATTGCGGCCATCACCGGTGACCAAACGGCCCGTCGGCTATGGATGGGAACGTTCCATTCCATCTTCTCCCGTATTTTACGGAACGAGGCGGAGCATATCGGTTATCCTTCCAATTTCACGATTTATGACGCCACTGATTCCAAGAGCTTACTGAAATCCATCATCAAGGAAATGCAATTGGACGATAAGGTGTACCGCCTAGGAATGGTGCAGAGCCGGATCTCCAACGCGAAGAACTCCTTGATAACTTATACGGCCTACGAGCAAAATAAAGAGCTCGTGGAAAGCGATATGAATGCCAAGGTCCCCTTGCTTCGGGAAATCTACAAACGTTACCAGAGCCGTTGCCTGCAAGCGGGAGCGATGGATTTCGACGACTTGTTGCTGCAAACCAATATCCTGTTCCGGGATCATCCGGCCGTCTTGGAGAAATACCGGAACTTCTTCCGGTATGTATTGGTGGATGAGTATCAAGATACGAACTTCGCCCAACACTTGATCGTGCAACGGCTTTGCGAGAGACACGGCCATATCTGCGTGGTAGGGGATGACGCCCAGAGCATCTATTCCTTCCGAGGCGCTAATATAGATAATATCCTGCAATTCAAGAATCTTTATACCGGTTGCCGTATCTTCAAGCTGGAACGGAATTACCGTTCCACCCAGAATATCGTGAACGCTGCCAATAGCTTGATCGACAAGAATACACGTCAGATACCCAAAACGGTCTATTCCGAGAAGGAGGCGGGCAACAAGGTGAGTGTTTTCACCTCGTACTCCGATTATGAGGAGGGCTACACCGTAGCCGCCCGAATCAACGAGATGCACGGGATATTAGGGAAATTCTCGTATGCTGATTTCGCTATCTTGTATCGTACCAACGCCCAGTCCCGTATCTTGGAAGAGGCGTTGCGAAAGCGGGGCATCCCTTACAAGATTTACGGCGGTTTGTCTTTTTACCAGCGGAAAGAGATCAAGGACGTGATCTCTTACTTCCGCATGATCGTGAACCCGCACGACGAGGAGGCCTTGAAGCGAATCATCAATTATCCCACCCGGGGAATCGGGGATACGACGGTAGGTAAGCTTGTCGGCGCCGCTACCGAATACGGGGTAAGCCTGTGGACCGTGCTTCAAGCCCCCTTGGAATATTCGCTACCGATAAATAACGGTACAGCTAAGAAACTGAGCGATTTCCGTAGTTTGATTGAAGTTTTCATTGAAGAGAATAAAAAACTCTCCGCAGAGGAATTGGCTACTTTGGTGGTGAAGCGTAGCGGCATCGTTTCCGACCTGTTTCAAGACCGTTCCGTAGAGGGCGTGAGCAAGCAAGAGAACTTGCAGGAGTTGCTGAAAGGTATCGCTGAGTTTTGCGAGATCCGGCGTGAGGAGGGCATGGAGCAAGTCGCCATGTCCGACTTCTTGGCGGAGGTATCCTTGCTCACCGATCAAGATAACGATAAAGAGGAAAACTCCGATAAGGTCACGATGATGACCGTACATGCCGCCAAGGGATTGGAATTCACGAATGTTTTCGTGGTAGGCTTGGAGGAAGACCTATTCCCCTCGTCCCTGTCGAAAGATAACCCGAGAGCGGTAGAGGAGGAGCGTCGTTTGTTCTACGTGGCGATTACCCGTGCGGAGCAAAATTGCGTATTGAGCTATGCGAAGAGCCGCTATCGTAATGGGAAGACGGATATGTGTACGCCCAGCCGTTTCTTGAAGGATATAGACGCTAAGTATCTGGATATGCCTTCGGATGCCGGCGCTTCAGATGCATTCGCCTCGGCCCGTGAACGCTACGGGCGCCCGGCTTTTGCCTCTCCATTCCGGCAACCAAGGGCGGTTGAGGATGATTTCGTGTCGCCGGTGAAGCAAGCGGCACAGCGTCAAGGGCATCTTACGAAGCTAAAAAACACGATGGAATCGTCCTTTTCGGCGGCTCCAGCCACGGATCTATCGGGGTTACATGTGGGTTCCAAGGTTCGCCATGATCGTTTTGGGGAAGGTGAGATTGTCTCGATAGAAGGAGAGGGTGGTAACGCGAAGGCTACAGTGGCCTTCGATCATTTCGGACAAAAGCAGTTACTTTTGAAGTTCGCTAAACTTACTATGTTGAATGATTGACGGTTAGCTTATGGCATGTCTGGGCATGCTACGAGCCGCATCGTATTTCGCACCGCATTTCGCACTACGTTTCGAATGACCAAGGTGTTGGTTTTTAGTTGATTGAATGAAAAAGGTATCGCTTTTTCGCACTGCGTTTCGCACTACTATATATAAGTATATTAGGAAAGATAAGAAAAAAAGAAGAGGCGACGTCACGTCGCCGTTTTTTCCCTTTAAAACACACAATAGTGTTCACGGTTGAATACAATAATGTTCGCCGCCAAACACAATAGTGTTCGTGGCTAAACACAATAGTCTTTAAATGAAAAATATAGTTGTATTTTTATTGCTTTTTCGGAGCGGAAACCTTGCTTTCTCCGAATGTTTTCGCTATATTTGCATATTTATTATGAAATATTGAGATACAGCATGATAGACATCAACAAGATACCCTCGCCTTGCTATGTGATGGAGGAGAAATTACTGAGAAACAACCTGTCCTTGATCAAGAGCGTAAAAGAACGTGCGGGAGTGAATATCATATTGGCTTTTAAGGCTTTCGCTTTATGGAAAGCGTTCCCGATCGTACGTGAGTACATTCCTTTTTCGACAGCGAGCTCTAAATTCGAGGCCCAGTTGGCCTTCGAGGAGATGGGAAGTCCGGCGCATACCTATTCCCCGGCTTATACGGAGGCTGATTTCCCGTTGATCTTGAGATACAGTAGTCATGTCACGTTCAACTCGCTCTCTCAGTTCCATCGTTTTTATCCGATGGTGCGGGCGGATGGTAACCGGGTGTCTTGTGGATTGCGGATCAATCCGGAATACTCGGACGTGGAGACGGACCTGTATAATCCTTGCGCCCCGGGTTCCCGGATGGGGGTGACCGGCGACTTGCTGGGAGATAAGCTGCCGGAGGGTATCGAGGGGCTGCATTTCCATACCTTGTGTGAGTCTACCTCCTATGATCTGGAGCGGACACTGGCCGAGGTGGAGAGGCGTTTCGGCCGTTTCCTGCCTCACGTCAAGTGGCTGAATATGGGAGGCGGCCATCTGATGACCCGTAAGGGCTACGACGTGGAGCATTTAATCGCTTTGCTGAAAGGCTTTAAGGAAAGATATCCGAACTTGGAGTTGATCATGGAGCCGGGTAGCGCCTTCGCTTGGCAGACCGGGTTCTTGCTGACAACCGTGGTGGACATCGTGGAGAACCACGGTATCAAGACGGCGATTATCGACGCCTCGTTCACCTGCCATATGCCGGATTGCCTGGAGATGCCCTACAAGCCGGCTATCCGTTTCGCCACGGATGCCGTGGAGGGGAAACCTACGTACCGGATCGGGGGGAATAGCTGTTTAAGCGGTGATTATATGGGGGATTGGTCGTTCGACAAGCCTTTGGAGATCGGCGACAAGCTGATTTTCGAGGATATGATCCACTACACGATCGTGAAAACGAATATGTTCAACGGCATCCCGCATCCTTCCTTAGCCCTTTGGAGCAAGGACGACCAGCTGGTGATGTACCGTACGTTCGGCTATGAGGATTATAAGAACAGGATGGATTAAAAACAAGCAAAGGGAGGAATATGACCATGACAGCGAATGAGTTGAAATATACATACATGGAGGAAGCCATGAGTATCTTGGATAATGAGGAGCTTATGCGTAAGGCTTTATCGCTCTTGCGGAACTTAAAAGAGAAGACCTTCTCGCCTGCCAAGCGAAGCGAGCGGGAGGTGCTGGAAGAGGCTTTCCAGAGCGTAAAAGACTTGAAGGCGGGAAAAATAACCTCTCGCCCATTGGAGGATATATTGAATGAGTTATAAGATTGAGGCATTACCGCCCTTCGCTAAGGAGGTGAAATATTTGGCGAAACGATATAAGTCGTTGAAAGAAGATATCCTAAGGTTGAGGGACGAACTGCTGGGGAACCCTTTGTCGGGAACGGATTTGGGAGGTGGCCTCCGTAAGGTCCGGATGTCCATCCGTTCGAAATCACAGGGCAAGAGAGGGGGAGCTCGGGTGATAACTTTTACGGTACTTGTCAGCGTTGATGAAGGAACAATTTATCTTGTGACGATGTATGATAAGAGCGAGATTGAGTCTATGTCCGTTAAGGAGATCCGGAAACTACTTGATAAGTGTGATTTGAAGTAAATAAAAACAGAAACAAAATAAATATGGGTATTTTTAGCTTTTTCAGTAAGGACAAGAAGGAAACCTTGGATAAAGGTCTGTCGAAGACGAAGGAGAGTGTTTTTTCCAAGATTACCAAGGCGATCGCCGGTAAGAGTAAGGTGGACGACGATGTGTTGGATAATTTGGAGGAAGTACTGATTACCTCGGATGTCGGTGTAGATACCACGTTGAAAATCATCGACCGTATCGAGAAGCGTGTGGCCCGTGACAAGTATGTCACCACCCAAGAATTGACCACCCTGCTGCGTGACGAGATCGCTAGCTTGCTGACAGAGAACAATACGGAGGATGCCGAGGGATTCGCGCTTCCGGAGGGCAAGAAACCCTACGTGATCATGGTTGTAGGCGTGAACGGGGTGGGTAAGACGACCACGATCGGTAAGCTGGCTTACCAGTTCAAGAAAGCCGGCAAGAAGGTCTATCTGGGCGCCGCCGATACGTTCCGTGCCGCCGCCGTGGAGCAACTAGTGATCTGGAGCGAGCGGGTAGGCGTACCTATCGTGAAGCAGAACATGGGCTCGGACCCCGCTTCCGTGGCTTTCGATACGCTGAGCTCCGCCAAGGCGAACGATGCCGACGTGGTGATTATCGATACTGCCGGACGTCTGCATAACAAGATCAACTTGATGAACGAGCTTACCAAGATCAAGAACGTGATGAAAAAGGTGATTCCGGACGCCCCCCACGAGATCTTGTTGGTATTGGACGGCTCTACCGGGCAGAACGCTTTCGAGCAAGCGAAACAATTTACCGCCGCCACCGAGGTGAACGCCTTGGCCGTGACCAAGTTGGACGGTACCGCCAAGGGGGGTGTCGTGATCGGTATCTCCGACCATTTCCGTATCCCCGTGAAATATATCGGACTCGGCGAGGGGATGGAGGATTTGCAAGTATTCCGCAAACGTGAGTTTGTCAATTCGTTATTTGGAGAATGAGAAAAAATAAAGTAGATATTATTACGCTGGGGTGTTCGAAAAACCTAGTGGACTCGGAGCAACTTATGCGCCAATTCGTTGCCAATGGCTATACGGTAGAGCATGATCCCCATAAGATCAATGGCGAGATCGTGGTGGTGAATACCTGCGGTTTCATCGGCGACGCTCAAGAGGAATCGATCAATATGATCCTCGAGCTGGGCGAGCAAAAGCAGAAAGGACGGATCGGGAAGCTCTTCGTGATGGGGTGCTTGTCGGAGCGTTTCTTGAAAGATCTGGAGAAGGAACTTCCCGAGGTAGATCGTTTCTACGGGAAATTCAATTGGAAGGAGTTGATCTCCGATCTGGGCAAGTCGTACCATCAAGAGCTGGCTACCGAGCGTGTGCTCACCACCCCGAGGCACTACGCTTACGTGAAGATTGGGGAGGGATGCAACCGTACTTGTTCTTACTGCTCGATCCCGATCATAACCGGGGCTTATCAATCCCGTCCGATGGACGAGATTGTAGACGAGGTTCGTGGCTTGGTGGCGCAAGGCGTGAAAGAATTCCAAATGATCGCCCAAGATCTTACGTTTTATGGCCTCGATCGCTATAAGCGAATGGCCTTGCCGGAACTGGTGGAGCGGGTATCCGACATCCCGGGCGTGGAGTGGATTCGTTTGCATTACGGGTATCCGTCTCATTTCCCCTATGACCTGTTGCCGGTGATGCGTGAGCGTGATAACGTTTGCAAGTATATGGACATCGCCCTCCAGCATATCAGCGACCCGATGTTGAAGATGATGCGCCGCAATATCACGAAGGCCGAGACCTATGAGCTGTTGGAGCGTATGCGCCGGGAAGTGCCGGGCATTCATCTACGCACCACCTTGATGGTGGGTCATCCCGGCGAGACGGAACAGGATTTCGAGGAGTTGATCCGCTTCGTGAAAGATATCCGTTTCGAGCGCATGGGCGCTTTCGCCTATAGCCACGAGGAGGGTACCTACGCCTATCAGCATTATAAAGACGAGATCCCACAGGAGGTGAAGCAAGACCGGCTGGATTACTTGATGCGTGTGCAAGAAGGCATCTCCGCCGACGTGAACGCCTCGAAAGTAGGGCAGACCTTTCGGGTGATCGTAGACCGGGAGGAGGAGGATTTCTACGTGGGACGTACGCAATACGACTCGCCCGAGGTAGATCCGGAAATATTGATTTCCAAGGATACTCCCTTGAGTCCGGGTAGCTTTTACCAAGTAAAGGTGATTGACGCACAAGCGTTTGATCTGTATGGTAAAGTGTTGAATTGATGTAAAAACTGTCAATATATTTGTCGGTTAACGAAAAAATAACTAATATAGCAGCACGAACTGTTATGGAATTAGATATGAAAAACAAGGAACTTATAACGGAATTGGCGAATCGCATGGATTGGACCTCGAAGGAGGTATCCGACATGCTTTCTGCGCTCAGTTCCGTCGTAAGTTCGAAATTAGTGGATAACGATACGATCTATCTGCAAGGCTTCGGCCAGTTCGAGGTGAAAAAGAAAGCGGAACGTATTTCCGTGAATCCGGCGAACGGGAAGCGATATCTGGTTCCCCCTAAATTAGTTCCCGTGTTCAAGCCCGGAACGACCGTGAAGAATCGTTTAAAGGAATTGGGTGATCATGAATAACCGGCTGAATATACAAGATTTAGCCGGTTTATTATCGGAGCGTACCGGCAAGGACAGAGGAGAGGTAGAGCGCTTCTTGAGAGATTTTATCTCGGTGGTATCCGAAGGGGTCTATACGGATAAGATCGTAAAAGTAAAGGGCTTGGGTACTTTCAAGATTATCTCTGTGGAGAAGCGGGAGAGTATCCACGTGAATACCGGTGAACGTTTCTTGATCCCCGAACATTATAAATTCTCTTTCCTGCCGGATAAAGACCTGCGGGAACAGGTAAACAAGCCTTTCTCTATCTTTGAGACGACAGAGATCAACGAGAACGTGGATTTCTCGGACATGGATGAGTCCGTAGAGGAGAAGGAAACGGAAGACGAGTCCGTGGAGGAGGTAATGCCGGATAAGGAAATCCCTTTGGCAAATACTCAGCCCAAAGAGAAGCCCGAACCGATACTAGAACCTGAACCTGAACCATTGCCTGAGCCAGAGCAAGCGTTTGATCCGGAGCCGTCATCGGTATCTGAACCGGAACGTGGATTGGAACCGGAACTGCCCGCGGAGCCATCTCCCATACCAGAGAGACCGGAAGAGCAAGCCCGTAGGAAACCGGAGGAAAAGGGGGTATTAATGATCGTCGCCTTTTTGATAATCGTAATCTCTGTATTCTTCTATCTGGGAAGAAATAATTGGAAACCGGCGCCTGCCCAAGAAGAGGTGATAACGGAAGCCAAGAATACGGCCAAGGACACGGTTCAAGAATCAGCTTGGATGCTTCATCCGGACTCGGTAGCGGAGAAGACCCCGCATACGGAACCGGAGCCTTATGTGGAACCGGCGCCAAAACCATTGGGGCAGGTGAAGATCAAGCATGGCGACCGCCTCACCGTGATCGCCTTGGAATATTATGGCAATAAATTATTCTGGGTGTATATTTACCAACATAATAAGGCTGTTATAAAAGACCCGAACAACGTCCCGATCGGTACCGTGATCGAGATACCCGCACCGGAATCGTATGGCATCGATGCCAAGAGCCGTGAGTCGCGGGAGAAAGCCGCCGCCCTACAAACAGAGATACTTGCCGGGGAGTAAGAGAAATCCCCCTTTTTTAAGTAAAATAAAACAAAACGAGGAAGTGTTGGTTAGTATTATTTAACTGCAAAAGTGAAGGATACGAATTTAACATTTCTAATTTTGTGCATCCTAAAAAATCAACGTAAAATTGGGACAATATAATAACAATATAATAGAATAAATCTTATGAGTCAGACAGTAGACATTCGTGAGTTGAATGAGCGAATTGAAAGTAAAAGCTCGTTTGTGAACATGATTACGATGGGTATGGACAAAGTAATCGTCGGACAAAAGCATTTGGTTGAATCCTTGTTGATCGGTTTGCTTTCGGACGGACATATCCTGTTGGAAGGTGTGCCGGGTTTGGCTAAGACACTTGCCATTAAAACATTGTCGTCGTTGATCGACGCTAAATACAGCCGAATCCAGTTCACCCCGGACTTACTTCCGGCCGATGTGATCGGTACGATGATTTACAGTCAGAAAAGCGAAGAGTTCCAGGTAAAGCAAGGCCCGATCTTCGCTAATTTTGTGTTAGCGGACGAGATCAACCGTGCCCCGGCGAAAGTACAGAGTGCCTTGTTGGAGGCCATGCAGGAGCGTCAGGTCACGATCAGCGAGCATACCTACAAGTTGCCGAAGCCTTTCTTGGTAATGGCTACCCAGAACCCGATCGAGCAGGAGGGTACGTACCCGTTGCCTGAGGCGCAGGTAGACCGTTTCATGTTGAAGGTGATCATCAATTACCCGAAGAAGGAGGAGGAGAAACTGATCATACGCCAGAATATATCCGGAGAACGTCCGGAGATCAAGCCGATCTTAACGAAAGAGGAGATCCTCGACGCCCGTAACGTGGTTCGTGAGGTTTATTTGGACGAGAAGATCGAGCGTTACATCGTGGATATCGTCTTCGCTACCCGTTTCCCGGCTGAGGCTGGTTTGCCGAACTTGGCGAGCATGATCTCTTTCGGCGCTTCCCCTCGTGCGTCTATCAACTTGGCGTTGGCCGCCCGTGCGTACGCTTTCATCAAGCGCAGGGGCTATGTGATCCCGGAGGATATCCGTGCGGTATGCCACGACGTGATGCGCCATCGTATCGGCTTGAGTTATGAGGCCGAGGCGAACAACTTGACTTCTGAGGAGGTAATTAGCGAGATCTTGAATAAAGTAGAAGTTCCTTAAATGGAGACAAGCGAATTATTAAAGAAGGTACGCCGTATCGAGATAAAGACCCGTGGTCTTTCCCGTAACATCTTCGCCGGCCAGTACCATTCGGCTTTCAAGGGCCGTGGTATGGCGTTCAGCGAGGTGAGGGAATATCAGTACGGCGATGATATCCGGGATATCGACTGGAACGTGACCGCCCGCTACGTCCGCCCTTATGTCAAGGTGTTCGAGGAGGAGCGTGAGCTGACGGTGATGCTGCTGATCGACGTGTCCGGTAGCCGTGACTTTGGCTCCGTCAACGTCATGAAGAAGGAGGTGATCACCGAGATCGCCGCTACCTTGGCTTTCTCGGCGATACAGAACAACGATAAGATCGGCGTGGTGTTCTTCTCGGACAAGATCGAGAAGTTTATCCCGCCCCAGAAAGGAAAGAAACATATCTTATATATCATCCGGGAGCTGATCGATTTCCATCCCGAGGAGACGAGAACGGATATCAGCCAAGTGTTGAAATACTTGACCAACGCCATCAAGAAGCGTTGCACGGCTTTCCTCATTTCCGATTTTATCGATAAGGAGGGTTTCAAGGACGCCCTGACGGTGGCCAACCGCAAGCATGACATGGTAGCCATTCAGGTGTACGACCGTCGTGAGACCGAGCTTCCCGCCGTAGGCCTTATGAAGATCAAGGACGCCGAGACCGGGAAGGAGCAATGGATAGACAGTTCCTCCGCCCGTGTGCGTGCGGCCTATAAGGAATGGTGGGAGAAACGGCAGGCGAAGATGAGCGATACGTTCAAGAAATGCCGTGTAGACTCCGTATCTGTCCGTACCGAGGATGATTATGTGAAAGCATTGATTGCTCTTTTTGACAAACGTAATTAAAGCAAGCAGATGAAATTGATAAAGAAAAGTATCCTGTTTCTGGTCGCCGCCGCTTCCCTTGCGGGGGGAAGGGCATATGCGCAAAGGCCGTTGATCGATGTCGCTATAGACTCGGCCGCCATATTGATCGGAGAGCAGACTACCTTGCACCTTACGGTAACGGCGGATAAGGATCGCCCCGTGCAGATCGTGATCCCGAACGATACCTTGATGACGGGTGTGGAGGTACTGAATCTCTCCAAGGCGGACTCTACGGAGATCGAGAACGACCGGCTCGTTATCAAGCAGGATGTATTGATTACCTCGTTTGATTCGTCACTCTATCTGTTACCTCCGTTGAAGGTGATAGACGGGGTGGATACCGTATATTCCAACCAAGTCGCCTTGAAGGTCTCCACGATTCCCGTGAACGCAGACAAGCCGGAGGAGTTCAACGACATCAAGACCGTATGGAAGCCGCCTTTCGTATGGGCCGATTATTATCCGATCATTTACGGGATCTTGCTGGCCCTGTTCTTGATTTGCGTGATCGCCTATATCGTGAAACGGATCCGTGCGAAGAAGTCGTTGATACCATTCAAGAAAGAGGAGCCGAAGCTCCCGCCTCACGAGCAGGCCATCAAGGAACTGGACGAGATCAAGCAACAGAAACTCTGGCAGCAAGGACGAAGCAAGGAGTATTACACCTTGATCACGGATACGCTGCGTAAGTATATCGAGGAACGTTTCGGTATCAATGCCATGGAGATGACTTCCGGTGAGATCTTGGACCTGATCCGCAAGAACTCCGAGGCGCAGAGCGTGTACGAAAACTTGAGGCAGATTCTGCAATTGGCCGACTTCGTGAAATTCGCCAAGATGAACCCGCTGCCGGATGAGAATGATTTGAGTATGATGAACGCGTATTTGTTCGTGAACCAGACGAAGGAGGAGGAGATGGTGGAGCTGGTTGACAGTCCCCTGTCAGATGAGCTGACAGCCTCGGGTCAAGAGGAGCGACAGCCTGCTGTCAAAGCCGTTGACAGCCCTCTGTCAAATGAGCCGGTAGCCCCGTGTCAAGACGACTTGACACGCTATCAGCCCAAGTCTACGAACGATACAACTAATTTAAAGGATTAAGAGATGGTATTTGCGAATCCTAATTATTTATATTTATTGTTGTTGCTCATCCCGATGATCGGATGGTATGTCTACAAGCTGAGCAAGAGTCAGGCCAGCTTGCAGGTCTCCTCGTCGGAGGCGTTCGAGACGCCGGGAGCGGTATCATGGATCGTGTACTTGCGTCACGTGCCTTTCGTGTTGCGTATGGTAGCGGTAGCGCTGCTGATCGTGATCTTGGCCCGTCCGCAATCCACGAATAGTTGGTCCAATTCTTCCACGGAAGGTATCGATATCATGTTGGCGATGGATATCTCGGGGAGTATGCTGGCGCAAGACTTGAAACCGAACCGCTTGGAGGCGGCGAAGGATGTGGCTGCGTCGTTCATCAACGGCCGTCCGAACGATAACATCGGTCTCGTGGTCTTTTCTGCTGAGAGCTTTACGCAATGCCCGTTGACAACCGATCATACGGTCTTGCTGAACCTCTTCAAGGATATCCAAAGCGGTATGATCCAAGACGGAACGGCAATTGGGTTGGGCTTGGCGAATGCCGTGAGCCGTATTAAGGACAGCCACGCTAAGTCGAAGGTGATTATCCTTCTGACCGATGGTTCGAACAACGCCGGCGAGATCGCTCCGGTTACCGCTGCCGAGATCGCCAAGACGTTCGGCGTGCGTGTCTATACGATCGGAGTCGGAACGAAAGGCATGGCGCCGTATCCGTTCCAGACCGCATTCGGCGTGCAGTACCAGAATATCCCGGTGGAGATCGACGAGGCTACGTTGAAGCAGATCGCCTCTACCACGGGAGGGCAATATTTCCGTGCTACGGACAACGCCAGCCTGAAGGAGATCTATTCCGAGATCGACCAGATGGAGAAGACCAAGATCAGCGTACAAGAGTACAGCAAGAAGCAGGAGGAGTATAAGAACTGGGCCTTGCTGGTGTTCGCCCTGTTGCTGGTGGAGATCTTATTGAGAAATACATTGTTGAGAAATATACCATAAAGATAAAAGGCTTATGTTTCGATTTGCGCATCCGGACTTTTTATATTTGCTTTTTCTCCTTCCCGCGTTGGTGGCGTTCTACGTGTACGCCATGATCGTGAAGAAGAAAGCGATAAAGAAATACGGTAACCCTACGTTGTTGGCCGAGTTGATGCCCGAGGTATCGACCAAGCGCCAGCATCTGAAGTTTTGGCTGTTGTTCGGAGCCATTACCATGGTTATCTTTATTATAGCGGGGCCTCAATTCGGCTCGAAACTGGAGACGGTGAAGCGTCAGGGAGTAGAGATCATGGTGTGTCTGGACGTATCCAACTCCATGTTGGCCGAGGACGTGTCGCCCAACCGTTTGGATAAGGCCAAACAGATGCTATCCCGATTGACGGACGGCTTTACGAATGATAAGGTAGGCTTGATCGTGTTCGCCGGCGACGCTTTCACGCAGTTGCCGATCACCTCGGATTATATCTCCGCCAAGATGTTCTTGTCCTCTATCAACCCGTCGATGGTCTCTACGCAAGGTACGGCGATCGGTGCCGCCATCAACTTGGCCGCCCGTTCCTTTACCCCGGACGAGACGACCGATAAGGCGATCATCTTGATCACCGACGGCGAGAACCATGAGGACGACGCTATCGGTGCCGCCAAAGCCGCCGCCGAGAAGGGCATCCACGTGAACATCGTGGGAATGGGTGATCCGAAAGGTTCTCCGATCCCCATCCAAGGAAGCAATAATTATATGAAGGATAAGGACGGAAACGTGGTGATCACGAAGCTGAACGAGCAGATGGGTCAAGAGATCGCCGCCGCCGGAAACGGTATGTACGTACGTGCGGACAATACGAACTCCGCCTTGAAAGCCCTTCAGAAAGAAATCGAGAAAATGAACAAGACGGAGCTGGATAGCAAGGTCTATTCCGAGTATGACGAGCAGTTCCAGATTTTCGCTTGGATAGCTTTGTTCCTCTTGATCGCCGATTTCATGACCTTGGATCGTAAGAACCATATATTTAGGAAAGTAAAATTATTCTCTTAATTCGACGAAGTGATGAGACGTATATATAAATCTATGATATGGGTATCGGTCTTGGCGCTCAGCGCTGGGGCGGTCTCTGCCCAGAAAGCGGAACGGAAGAACGTGCGTGAGGGGAATAAGCTTTATGAGAGCGAGAAATACACCGAGTCCGAGATCGCTTATCGCAAGAGCTTGGAGGTGAATCCCCGCTCTACGGAAGGAACCTATAATCTGGGGAATTCCCTATACAAGCAAGGCAAGTTCCCCGAGGCCGCCGAGCAATATCAATTGATCGCCGGGCAAGGGGAGAAGATGGTGGCTACGCCGGAAGGGAAGGCACGCTTGTCGGAGGTGTATCATAATATGGGGAATATCTTCATGCAGAACAAGGATTACGGCAAGGCCGTGGAGGTGTATAAGCAATCGCTTCGCTTGAACCCGAAAGATGACGAGACCCGTTATAACTTGGCCTTGGCCCAGAAACTGCTGTCGGATCAGCAGAATCAGGATCAGAGCCAAGATCAACAGAACGACGACAAGCAGGAGAACAAGGATCAGAAGGACGATCAGCAGCAACAGCAACAACAACAGCCGCAAGACGACCAGAAGCAGGATAAGACCCAAGAGCAACAGCAATCCAACGAGCAAATGAGCAAGGACAATGCCCAGCAGATGTTGGACGCCTTCCTGCAAGACGAGAAAGACACCCAAGAGAAGGTGAAGAAGGCGCAGATGCAGCAGCAACAACGCCGGAAGACCGAGAAGGAGTGGTAAACTGGATAATTAACGAAAAAATGAGATACACAATGAGGAAATTAATTTTCTTATTCATCCTGATGTTAACGGTAGGGGTGGCGACAAAGGCCGCGGATGTGACCTTCAAGGCCTCGGCGCCCCAAGCGGTGGTAATGGGAGAGCAGTTTCGCTTGACTTTCACCGTCAATGCCGAAGGCAGGGATTTGAGAGTACAGGAGATGCCAGACTTTGACGTATTAATGGGTCCCTCCCAATCCACCTCCTATAGCAGTAGCTGGGTGAACGGGAAGAGTACCAGCGAGACAACCGTTACGTATACGTATGTCTTGATGCCGAAGAAGGAAGGTACGTTTAATATCGCTCCGGCAACGATCAAGGTGAACGGCTCTAATTATACATCGAATGGCTTGGCCATCAAGGTGCTTCCTGCTGATAAGGCGGGTAAGCAAGAGGCGGAGACAACGACGGCGAGCGGGGCGATCTCTAACGATCGGCTGTTCGTGAAGATGGACGTATCCAAACGAAGCGTGTTCGAGCAAGAAGGTTTCTTGGTGACTTTCAAGGTCTATTCCTTGGAAAATTTCTCGATTACGGGATTGAAATATCCGGAGTTCGAGGGTTTCTTGGTACAAGAGGTTGAGTTGCCGCAAGAGAAACAACTGACCTTGGAAAACTACAACGGGCGTAACTACCAGTCGGCCGTAATGCGTCAAGTGATCCTGTATCCCCAACGTTCCGGTAAGATCACGATCGAAGGTGGAAAGTATGATGCCGTGGTGCGTGTCCGTATGCAACAAGCGGGCGGCGGTAGCATCTTCGATAGTTTTTTCGACTCGTATCGGGATGTGAGCAAGGTGTTGACCACTTCTCCGGTTACTATCGACGTGAAGCCTTTGCCCTCCGGTAAGCCCGCTTCTTTCTCCGGTGCCGTAGGTACGTTCTCCATGACGGCTGATATCAGCTCGAACAACGTCAAGACAGACGAGGCTGTAACCATAAAGGTGAAAATCACGGGTAACGGAAACGTGAAGTTGGTGAAGAATCCGGAAGTGGTTTTCCCGAACGATTTCGATGTCTACGATCCGAAAGTAGAGATGGACATCAAGACCACGACCGCCGGTGTCAGTGGAAGCAAGACGATCGAATATATGGCGATACCCCGTTACGCAGGTGATTTCGAGATCCCGGCGATCGCTTTCTCCTATTTCGATATCAAGTCCGGTTCGTACAAGACCATCAAGTCCGAGCCTTATAAGTTGCATGTGGAGCAAGGTAAGGGCGGTAGCGGTTCTTCCCCGGTCGTATCGAACTTTAGTAATAAAGAGAGCGTGAAATACTTAGGCAAGGATATCCGTTACTTGAAGACGAAAGATTTCTCCTTTATCGAGGGAGGTGATGGTATTTTCTTCGGTTCCTTTATGTATTATCTTTGCTATATCGTACCAGCTATCTTGTTTATCGTATTCTTCTTTATTTATCGTAAGCAGGTGAAGGAAAACGCCGACATCGCCTTGGTTCGTACCAAGAAGGCGAACAAGATGGCGGTTAGACGTCTGAAGAACGCTGGCAAGCTGATGAAAGAGAATAAGAAGGAAGAATTCTACGACGAGGTGCTGCGTGCGTTGTGGGGCTATTTGAGCGATAAGCTGAGTATCCCGCAATCCGATCTGACCAAGGATAACGTAGAGATAGAATTGGCTAAATACGGTGTAGACGAATCCTTGACGAATGAGTTCATGGATATCTTGAATACTTGTGAGTTCGCTCGTTACGCTCCGTCCCAAGCGTCGGACGCTATGGATAAGTTGTATGAGCTGACGGTAGACGCTATTGGTAAAATGGAGAATACAATTAAAAAGTAAGAAGATGAAGATGACTATAAATTTAAGAAAGGTATTGTTTTTCTTATTGACTCTATGTCTGATAGGATCTGCTTATGCGCAAGATACCGCCTTGAAGGAGGCCGAGGTCGCTTACACGAAAGAAGATTACGCAAAGGCGATCGAGCTATATGAGGGAATCTTGAAGAGCAATGGCGAGTCTGCCGCCGTTTATTATAATTTGGGAAATACCTATTATAAGGCGGGTAAGATCGCTCCGGCTATATTGAACTACGAACGTTGTCTTCTGCTGGATCCGGGTGATAGCGATGCTCGCTTCAATTTACAGATGGCCCGTCAGAAGACCATCGATAAGATTGAGCCGGTTGGTGATTTCTTCTTGGTCAAATGGTTTAAGAGCGTGGAGAACCTCGGTTCCGCAGACTCTTGGGCGAAGACAGGTATCGTGTGCTTCCTGTTGTTTATCGGTTGCTTGATCTTGTTCTTTTTCTCTCGTTGGGTACGCTTGAAGAAGATCGGTTTCTATTTGGGTGTCCTATTTATTATCATGGTTGTTTTTGCCAATATATTCGCCAGCGACCAGAAGGCTGAGATGATAAACCGTAAACACGCTATCGTATTCGCCCCGACCGTTACGGTGAAAAGCTCGCCTGACGCTAGCGGTACGGATCTTTTCGTATTACACGAGGGAACGAACGTGACCGTGAAGAGCACGCTCGGCGAATGGAGCGAGATCGAGCTTGAGGACGGGAACGTAGGATGGATGCCTAGTAAAGACATAGAAAAAATCTGATACATGCTAGAACAATTATTGGTTTGGGAACGTGATGCGTTCTTTATGCTTAACGGTAGCGACTCCGCTTTTTTAGATCGCTTTATGTGGATCTATTCAGGCAAGGCGGTTTGGCTACCGTTAGCCTTTTTTATATTGGTGGTATTGTGCTATAAGAAGAACTGGAAGGAGTGGTTGTTGATCTTATTGGCCATTGTCTTGACGATCACGTTATGCGACCAGTTCGCTTCGCATGTTTGTAAACCCATCTTCACCCGTTTCCGTCCGACTCATCACCCTGACTTTATGGATCAGGTAAGGGTGGTGTTCGGTTATCGGGGCGGTATGTATGGATTTATCTCCAGCCATGCGGCGAATGCTTTCGGCTTTGCGACCTTGATGGCGCTGATCTTCAGGAATAAACTATTCGGATGGACTATTTTCTTTTGGGCGATTTTGACTTCCTATACTCGTATTTATTTAGGAGTGCATTTTATCACGGATATTATTCCGGGAGCTTTATCCGGTCTGCTATTCGGGTATCTTGTATATCTGTTATACCACTATATAAGGCCTAAATTGATTCCGGCAGATTCTTGGGTATGTCCGGAGGCCATTTACTCGGATATCCGGAAACGCTGGATCACCTATGCGATTTGGTTGACCATCCTTTTAATAGCCCTATTTAATGAGCAATTGGTATCGTGCTTAATATAAGAGATTTTCGTTAAGTATGTCGTAAAGCATATTTGTTTTCAGCTCATTTTCTCAATAATAATTTGTTTCAATGCTATTAAATGACTAAGTTAGTGCCATAATATTAAACAAAAGTATTAACCTTCAAAATAAGAAAGCCATGACAAAGACGATTACATTTAACGAACTGAGAAGAATTAAAGATTCGTTACCTGACGGAAGTACACAACGCATCGCCGATGAGCTGGGATTAAAGGTAGAGACAGTTCGTAACTATTTCGGTGGACATAATTTTCAAGATGGACGGAGTTGTGGTTTCCATATCGAGCCCGGTCCGGACGGAGGGTTGGTTGTTTTAGATGACACGACTATTTTCGAGCGTGCTTTGCAGATACTGGCCGAGAGTCAGGATGCCGAAGCACAAAAAGCGTAAGAGAAATTCATTCGTATAAAAAATCCCATAGCTAAATGAAAGAACGCTTTGGGATTTTTTTATATTCAACAATTCATAAATCCCGATTGTTTCATCTATAAAAATGTATTGAGTATGGAAGATAAATTAGTGACATTGGCTATCCACACGTTCGAGAAAGCCCAGATTCTCAAGACAATCCTCGAAACAGAAGGCATAGAGGTCTATATACATAATGTAAACCAGATTCAGCCGGTCGTTTCGGCAGGAGTGCGTGTGCGTATTAAGGAGAGTGATTTACCGCATGCTTTACGCATTATTGAAGACAATAAGTGGTTTGAGGAACCAAAGGAGGAAGAGGCGAAGGTTAATGCGGTCAAGAAAGTTCTGATCCCGATTGATTTCTCGGATTATTCCGCCAAGGCTTGTGAGTTGGGAATTAATTACGCTCATGCGGTAGGTGCGGAGGTGGTGATCATGCACGCCTATTTCAGCCCCTATTTTCCATCCGCTATCCCGATGGGAGATACTTTGGCTTACCAAGTAAACGAGGAGGAATCCGTACAGCATATCTTACAACGTGTCCGTATCGATATGGAGAATATTTGTACGCATATCAACCGGAAGATGTCCTCTGGTGAATTACCAAAGGTAAAATACGATTATGTATTACGTGAAGGCTTGCCGGAAGAGGAGATCATCGCCTATAGCAAGGAGTATCATCCGACATTGATCGTGATGGGAACGAGAGGTAAGAGCCAAAAAGATATGGATCTGATCGGTAGCGTGACCGGAGAGGTAATCGAGGTAAACCGGGTTCCTGTATTGGCGATACCGGAGAATGTTCCTTTCACGGATTTGAGAGACGCTAAGAATATCGCTTTCGCTACATCGTTTAACCAGAGAGATTTGGTTGCGTTTGACGAGTTTATGGAAATCATCAAAGGCTTTGATCTTAATATCCATCTATTCAATATCTCTACCAGTAATGATGAATGGAATGAGATTCGTTTAACGGGCGTTCGTGAATATTTCAAAAAACAATATCCACATGCCCATATTTCCCATACGGTTCTAGCCGATGGTGACTTGCTGTTAGCCATCGAGAAATTTGTTCGTGATAAACAAATTGATGTTATAGCCCTAAGCACATATCGCCGTAATATCCTAGCCCGGATGTTCAATCCTTCGATCGCGAGAAAGATGTTATTCCACACCGATACTCCGTTATTGGTAATCGATAGCAAGAAATAGCTTCTTATTCAAGTAACAAATAAAAAGTGGATATGAGAAAAGGCTTATCCACTTTTTTATTATATACCATGTGCTTAAAGCAATCTTTGTATCTTTGGCGAAAAAATATAAGGATAGTATGTGGGAAAGAATGTTTGATCTGGTACTTGGATTAAAGAAAGAACATAGATTAATGATAGTTATAACATTGATTTATGCGGTGACCCTCTTTGGTATTACTGTAGATGTAGAAGCGATGGAGAATTGGCTGCAATTAGTGGGGTATACCATACGTACTTTATGTATTGCTTGTATTATACAGCTTAGTGTGTTCTTTTTGACAAATATTTTTTGGAAGGAACTAAACAGAGGCTTGAATAAAACATTTGTTGTTATTAGTGGTAATGTGTTGTCTTTAGCTTTCTTACTTTTCCCTTTTTCTATATCATATATAGATATGACTGCTGAAAGTATGAAATTGAGTTCTTTGAATACAGAAAGAAATAGAATTGATAGTATGGTCCGGTACTATGAGAATTTAAAAAGTCTAGATTCTTCTTTTTCAGAGAATCTAGATTCTTTAATATTGGAAGAAAAGAAAACATTGATTCGGGTTATAAAAGAGATTGACTTAAAGCAATTTAAAATAGAAGAGAAACAGAAAAGATATGAAAAGCCATTAGTCTCCATCCTATTTCTTTTGCAAATATTCGGTTTTTATATATTGATTCTATATTCTTCCTATTTTGATAGGACGAATAAGGTGAATCGTGTTATCGCAGTGGAAAATATTCCTTATCGAAAGAAAGTAAGGAGCTATTTTTGCGATAAAGTTTTGAAGCCTTTGGTTTTACTGTTATCTGTTTTTCTTTGGGGATTCTTGTTTTTCCTTTGGCTTAGATAATATATACCTGATATTTGTATAAACCGGAATTTATGCTTTGCTTTGTGGCTCATCAGAAAAATAATAGAATATATGATTACTTATTTGATTATTGGAATAACAGTGGTTCTCTCTTTTATCTGTTTTAGTAATAGGGAGTTATTTATGAAATTAGCGTTTATCCCATATCGTACGATCCGGAATCATGAATATTATCGTATCGTGACACATGGATTTATCCATGCGGATATGACACATTTGCTAGTGAATATGTTCACGTTCTGGTCATTTGGTCTCTATATTGAACGAACGTTTCGATATATGGGATTCGGCAGTGGGGCTTATCTGGCTTTTTATTTCGGGGGAATGATCGTGGCTTCGCTTTATGATTTGATAAAACGACGTAATGATCCGTATTATGTCTCTATCGGTGCGTCTGGAGCGGTATCGGCGGTTCTATTTACCTCTATATTCCTTGATCCTTGGGGAAAGATCTTGTTTTTCGCCGTGCTGCCTGTCCCCGGAATCGTATTCGGCTTGCTATATCTGGCCTATTGCCAGTATATGGCGAAACAAACAGGAGATAACATAAATCATAATGCCCATTTCTACGGGGCTATTTATGGATTGATTTTCCCAATGCTGCTGGAGCCTTCGTTATTGCATCTCTTTTTGTCTCAACTTACGTTTAAGGGATGATCCACCCTGAACGGATAATTTAAGGTTATTTTTTGTCCGAAGATTATTTCCGGGTAGGTAAACTTGTCTATCTTTGTCCCCTTATAAGCAAAAGTTAGATGAACAAAGATAATAATTTGGGTAGAGTGTTAGCGTTACTGTCGCTGACGTTGTTGATGAGCTTTGGTTTATATAGCCTTCCGGATACATTGTTCGGGTATAAGATCAAAAAGGTAGATCTTTTATCGGATTTCAAGGTGAAAGAGGAAAAGCTCTCCTTGGATTCTTTGAAACAACAATTGGAACAAGCGGACACCCTTCAAGTAGATTCGGTAGCATTAAGGGATTCTATCATGCGTTCCGCCGGAATAGATTCTGCGGCTTTGGCCCTTCGTGATTCGTTATACAAAGCGGTCTATGCTGTTCAAGGGGCGGATTCGCTGGGGGCTCATATCGAGGACTATTCTCTTGGACATATCGGTTTGCAACGATTTTTCGCCGCCTTAAAAAACAGGCGGGAATTGAATCGTCCGGTACGTGTGGCCTTCCTTGGAGATTCTTTTATCGAAGGAGATATTATGGTGGCCGATTTCCGTTCCGGGATGCAAAAGGAATTTGGGGGGCGGGGTGTTGGTTTTGTACCGGTCACATCCGTAGCGGCACAGTTCCGTCCAACCGTGGAGCAACGTGCCTCCGGATGGACTACTTGGTCTATGCTGACAGATCATGAGCATGGATATACTTTATCCGGGATGATGTTCGAGGCAAACGAGGAGAACGCCTCTATCCATGTGAAGACGACTAAGCGTTATCCGGAGCTCCAGACGTTCTCTTCTTTGAAACTGATTTATGAGCAGAATAAGAATACGGAGATGCGCTTGGTTTGCAACGCTTCCGCCGATACCCTACAAGAGATGCTTCCCGCCACATCGATCGTAACCCAATACGAGTTGGAAGGGATGTTCACCGAAGCGGATTTCACTTTTAAGAATACTCCGGAGTTCCGGGCATTAGGGGTCGCTATGGAGGATCATTCAGGTGTCGTGGTCGATAATTTCTCTCTTCGGGGAAACTCGGGTATGATATTGGAGCGATTGGATGTCTCCCGTTGCCAAGCATTGAATAAGATCCGTCCGTATGACTTGATTGTCTTGCAGTATGGGTTGAATGTCGTGAGCGATAGCGTGATGAATTATGGATGGTATAGTAGCCGGATGGTAAAGGTCATTAACCATATACAACTTTGTTTTCCGGAAGCTGATATATTGATGTTGGGGGTGTCGGACAGAAGCCGTCAAGACGATGGCGAATTCGAGACGATGCCAGCCGTGTTAGCCTTGCTGCATGCGCAAAGGCAAGCTGCTAAAAAGGCAGGGGTTCCTTTCTGGAATGTATTCGGTGCCATGGGAGGAGAGAATAGTATGGTCCGTTTCGTAGAATTAAACTGGGCTAGTAAGGATTATACGCATTTAAGCTTCAGGGGTGGACGGGAGATTGCCGATGCCTTGCTGAAAGCGTTATTATCAGAAAAAGATTTTTATGATGAAGCGGAGAAAGTGGTTAATTAGTCTGGTTGTTTTAGGAGTGATCATGGGCTTCTCTGTTCCGAAACCTAAAGCCGGAATAAACGGGGATGTATCTCTTGATAGTTTGGCGGTTCGGGATACTGTAGCGTTGCCTCCTTTATCTTATTCTATGAAAGTGGGAAAAGATACGTTGATCTTACCGGATTCTAGTAAGGCGTGGAATAATTTTTTCAATGAACTGGATTCGTTGCGTGCAGGGAAAGATACGGCTATCACGATCGTCCAGTTGGGGGATTCGCATATCCAAGCCGGACATTTAAGCGGTCGTGTCATGCGCCTTTTCCAACAGGCGTTCGGGAATGCCGGACGAGGCTGGATCGCTCCTTTTAAGTTGAGCAAGACCAACGAGCCGGATGATTATTTTATCAAATCCGTCGCTAAGGATTGGATTGCCGGACGTTGTATTCAGCATGTCCGGAAAACCCCGATAGGGATCGGTGGGATCGGGATTAAGTCTGTTTCCCCCTCGATTAATCTGGATGTCGTGATAACCCCGAATAATGGTGCCGGATACGAGTTTAATGAGGCGATCTTATATAGAGGGGAGAAGTCGATGCCCATGCTTCCTGCCGGGGCTTTGAAAGACTCGGTCCAAACATTCCGTGCGGATACCGTATGTGTTCCCGGTGTATTAGCCGACACTTTCCGGATCTCCTGCTTGACCGATACTCTACAATTGCAGAGTACGAGACGGAAAGAGGGCACGAATACATTGCGTCCGGCCTCATCCTTTACGAATTTATATTATGGCCTGACACTGAAGAATGGAGGCAGGGGTATCTTATACCATTCCATCGGAGTGAATGGGGCGATGTATGTGAATTATACTGACGAGGCTTATGTACGTCAGTTGGCTTTATTAAAACCGTCCTTATTAATCATCTCTATGGGAACCAACGAGACGTTTGGCAGACGTTTTAATACCGATGAGTTTTCCGGTCAGATGGAGGCTTTCTTGGCGTTAGTCAAGAAGGAGTTACCGAATACGGCAATCTTACTGACAACTCCTCCGGAATGTTATAGGAGAGTCCGGTCGGGTAAACAGCGAACGTATGTGCGTAATGATAATACCGAGCGGGCTGCCCGTGCTATCCGGAATGTAGCGAAGAAAGAAGAGGTCGCTTGCTGGGATTTATTCACTACGACAGGAGGGAAAAACTCGTGCCGCAAATGGCATAGTTCTCGTTTGATGGGACGGGATCGGATTCACTTTACGAAAGAAGGGTATCAAGAACAAGGAACGCTTTTGTTTAGGGCGTTCATGGAATCATATAATAACCGATAAGAATTTTATATGGAATATAATATACTTAGAGATTGGCTTAGTAATCATCAATTCACGTGGGAGAAACTGGGAGATATCCTGACGTATCATCATAATGCCCCGATCTTGTTTAGTAGCGGGTTGTTCTTCTTCTTGTTTATCGGTTTCCTGATGATTTATATGTCGCTAAGGAAACATACGTTGGCTCGTATTATTTATGTGACATTGTTTTCCCTTTATTTCTATTATAAAAGTAGTGGACTTTGGTTCGGGCTGCTGGTATTTACGGCTACTTCCGATTTCTTGATAGCGCAATGTATCTCGCATACGACATCGGTATTAAAACGTAAATTATTCGTTACGCTTAGTCTCTGCATAAACCTAGGTATGCTGGGGTATTTCAAGTATTTCAATTTCCTAGGCGAACTGTTTACTATGGCCGCCGGGGGAGAATGGCTTAAGATGAACATCTTCCTTCCGGTAGGAATCTCTTTCTTTACCTTCCAGAGTATAAGCTATGTGATAGATGTTTATCGGGGACGAATCCAACCTCTCGGCCGTTGGATCGATTATGTTTTCTATGTATCGTTCTTTCCTCAACTGGTTGCCGGGCCAATCGTTCGTGCCCGGGATTTTATCCCTCAAATGTATAAGAATCCTACGGTGACGCGATCTGAGTTTGGTGAGGGATTGTTCCTTATCTTATGTGGTCTTTTCAAGAAAACGGTTATCTCGGATTATATCAGTATGAATTTCGTGGATCGTATTTTTGACGCTCCGTTGCTTTATACGGGTGTGGAGAATTTATTGGGTGTCTATGGGTATGCGCTACAGATTTATTGTGACTTCTCGGGTTATTCGGATATGGCGATCGGTATCGCTCTGTTGTTGGGATTCCGCTTTAATATAAACTTCGACTCTCCCTATCAATCGGCTACGATTACCGAGTTTTGGCGTCGTTGGCATATCTCCCTTTCCTCTTGGTTAAAAGATTATCTGTATATATCCTTAGGGGGGAACCGGAAGGGGAAGATTCGTACCTATATGAATCTGATGATAACGATGTTGCTAGGCGGGTTATGGCATGGGGCTTCCATTAGTTTCATCTTATGGGGAGCCTTACATGGTATAGCTTTGGCTGCGCATAAGTTCATTATGGGGCATTTCAGTAGCTTTAAGGCCTTAGGATGTGAGATGAAACCTTGGCGACGGGTATTAGGTGTCCTGATTACTTTCCATGTGGTTTGTTTCGGATGGATCTTGTTCCGAGCTACCTCGATGAAAGCCGTGGGAGAGATGCTGAGCCAGATCTTCACGAATTTTCATCCGGAGGTGTTCATGCAATTCGTCTCAGGATATAAAGGGGTGTTTGCGTTGATGGTGATCGGTTATGTGCTGCATTTTATGCCTAAACGCTCTGAGGATGTCTTGAGGGAAATCGTGACTCGTTCCCCTTTATTGATACAGGCCGCTATATTGGCGATAGCGATTTTCATTGTTGTTCAGTTTAAGAGTGCGGGAGTGCAGCCGTTTATTTATTTCCAATTCTAAGGGGACAAATACATATATCGGCATAGCCTCACGCCAGTATAGGCACAACCCTACACCACTAGTGCCGTAAGGCTACGCCGATACTGATTTCATAGGCAAAGTATCTTAGGTTCATTACTGAAGTATCTTAGGTTCACTGGCGAAGTATCTTAGGATCGTCGGCCGATGCACCTAAGATATTTTTTTGACATCTTAGAGTGTTCCTATCATTTCCGGAAAAACATGTACATGAGTTTCTAGAAACACTCTGAGGGTTGTGAGCCGGCGGGAAGTTTGATGATGATATTCTTCAAATCCGCCCCGGATACATTTTGGAATACGCTTAGCCCAAACTCCGGTATTACTGCAAGTACATGGTCGAATATATCCGCTTGAATTCCTTCATATTCGACCCATACCTTATTGGATGAGAAGCAATAAAGTTCGATGGGAATACCTGTATCAGTCGGTTGTAGATGCCTTACCATGCAGACTAATTCCTTACTTACTTCCGGGAGGCTTCTTAGGTAACGTACGAGATAAGCACGGAAGACACCCAGATTTGTTTGTCTACGTCCGTTCACCCAAATGGAACTATCGATATGATGTTCTTCATTATATTCATCTAATTCCTGTTCTTTTCCATCGATGTAATCCGTGATAAGAGAGATCTTACGAAATTTCTCTAGCATTTCCGGGGTACAAAAATGTACGCTGTTCATATCGATATTGATAGAGCGCTTGATACGGCGGCCCGGGGATTCGCTCATACCTCTCCAGTTTTGGAAAGCGTCGCTTACTAAGGCGTAAGGAGGGATGGTCGTAATGGTATTGTCAAAGTTTCTTACTTTCACGGCGTTCAATGTCACCTCGATAACCGTGCCGTCCGCACCATATTTACTCATCGTGATCCAGTCTCCGGCCCGGAGCATATCATTGGCGGATAATTGGATGCCGGCAACGAAACCTAAGATCGTATCCTTAAAGACCAACATCAAGATAGCGGCAGACGCACCCAATCCGGCCAGTAAAGAAACCGGGGATTTATTGATAAGAATACTGATAATCAATATCACCCCAATAAAGAAAACCGTAACCTGCAAGATCTGTATGAAGCCTTTTAACGGCTTGTTCTTAAAGGAATCTTTTTTATTATAGATCTCGTGGATCAGATTTAAGGAAGCGTTTATAAACCTTAAAGAAACCGCTATGATATAAATCTGACAAAGTTTTTGGAGTACTATTAAAATCTTCGGTGTCTCTTCGGCTGAGAAGGCGAATGGTAACAATATATAAATCAATATGGCCGGGATCATATGCATCATCTTATTGATGATCTTACGATCCACGATTAAATCATCCAGTTGATTTTTCGTCTTCCTCGCTAATCGTTTGAACATACCTAGGAAAATATACCGGCAACTATAATCGATCCCAACGGTGACGGCTATAATAAGTAATAAGATCACTATATTGTCTAGGTAACTGGAATTTTCGCTTATCAACCCCATTTGAACTAATAAATTATATACCCATTCTTGTATCTTGCTCATAAATACGATTTTAAACTTTAAGTAGACAATCCGGAGACGAAGATAGGAAAAATAATCCGAACACGTACTTTAGTCTGAATATTGATATACTTTCAATTCAAATTTAGGAATCATAGCGAAGAAATGGTCGAATATATCCGACTGGATCCGTTCATATTCTTTCCATATTTTATTCCGGGAGAAGAAATAAATCTGGACGGGAACACCATATTCCGTGGATTGAAGTTGGCTGATAATTAAATCCAAATCTTGATTTACGACAGGAAGACTTGTCAGATAACGCTCTACATATACACGGAATACTTGGGAGTTTGTAGGTACTACATCCTTATCCGGTTGGTAATCCGCTAATAAAGGAATTTCCTTGCGGAAGGTATCTAGCATCTCCGGCGTACAGAACTTGATCGTATTCAAATCGAGATAAATGGACTTCATAACCCTGCGTCCTCCAGACTCAACCATCCCGCGCCAGTTTTGGAAAGAACTATTCACTAGATTATAAGGCGGGATTGTCGAGATCGTATTATCGAAGTTCTGAACTTTCACGGTGTTTAGGGTTATTTCTTGAACAATACCGTTCGCATTGGCAGAAGGCATCGTGATCCAGTCGCCGGGGCGCAACATATCATTCGCCGAAAGCTGTATACCTGCCACGAAACCTAATATGCTATCTTTAAAGACCAACATAAGAATAGCTGCCGATGCACCTAATCCGGCGAAAAGGGTAGCCGGGGATTTATTGACGAGAATCGCTATAATGACAATGCCGCCAACGAAGAAAACAAGCACTTGTAATACTTGTATAAAACCTTTCATCGGCCTGTTTTTCATTTTCTCCTGTTGGTTAAACAAATCCAGCATCATTAAGAGAAGACCGTTGAGCGCTAACAGCAGGGAAAATATGATATAGATCGCGCAAATCTTCTGGGAAATGAATAATAATTCCTTTCCTCGGATAAAAGCCATCGGGAGCAAAACATATACTAAAATGCCGGGAATCGTATGTACGAGATAATGTACGACCTTACGTTTAATTAATAACGTATCCCATTTATAATGCGTATGCTTAACGATACTACGTACCCCTCCGACAAAAATAGCTTGGCATAAATAATCTAATCCGATAGCGACCGCCACTAGTAAGATGGCGATGATCGCCTCGTCAAATGTGTTCGCTATTTTCTCGTCTACACCCCATCCGGTGAGGACTTTGTTCATCCAACTACCTAAATTTATCATAATAATCGTTTTTTGATATAACACTACTCTTAAAAATAGGTTCAATCCTACGTTAAATTTGCCCTTTTGTTAAGATTGCTTGTAAATGTAAGCGTATTAATCCAATTGAAAAATGTATCTTTGTGAAATAATATAAACTTAAATGGATTCCATGAGATCTCTGTTGTCAACCTCAGATTTTCTACAGGTACGAGAGCATAAATTAAGTAATGATTTGACGGTATGGTTGAATGAGGACCATAGCCAACCTAAGATATTCGGAGCCGTAGTTGTAAAAGCCGGAGCTAAAGATTCCCCTAACACAGGTATCGCGCATTATTTCGAGCATATGATGTTTAAAGGAACGGATAAGATCGGGACGATCGACTATGAGTCCGAGAAAGTCTTGCTGGACATTATCGCCGAGAAATATGACGCTTTGGCGGATACCGAGGATCCCAAGATGCGTGCCCATTTGCAGCAAATCATTAACGACCTGAGCGTACGTGCCGCTGAGTATGTAATACCGAATGAGTTCGACCGGTTGATCTCTCGTTTCGGTGGTACGAAGTTGAATGCCGGGACTTCTTACGACTATACATTATATTTCAATACATTCTCTCCGCAATATATCTCCCAATGGGCCGAGATCAATAGTGAGCGTTTGGTAAATCCCGTATTTCGTCTTTTCCAGAGTGAGCTGGAGACGGTCTATGAGGAAAAGAACATGTATGGAGATACGATGGCTAGTGTCGCCATCGAGAAATTGACAGAGCGTTATTTCTATCCGCATCCGTATGCTTATCCGATTATCGGAAGTGCGGAGAACTTGAAGAATCCCCGTCTTTCGGAGATGCGCCGGTTCTTCGAGAAATACTATGTCGCTTCCAATATGGGATTGATCTTAAGCGGGGATTTCGATACGGAGGAGGTCTTGCCAATCTTGGAATCTACTTTTTCACGGATACGAAAAGGGAAGCCGCCTCACCGGGATATTGTTACATTACCGCCATTCAAGGGACGGGAGAAGGTGAGCGTACGTATTCCTATGCCTTTCGTGAAAATTATGGCATTGGGATTCCGGGGAGTTCCCGCGAATCATCCGGATCAAGTTGCGCTCAATATCGCCGTATCTTTATTGAATAACTCCAATGGTACGGGATTTTTGGATAAGCTGACGGTAGATCATAAGGTGATGGGTGCGATGGCGGTTAACCAAAGTATGAATGAGGCAGGAATATTAGGCTTGTTGGTATTTCCGAAGTTCTTTTTCCAGACCTATGCGGCAGCCGAGAAATTAGTATGGAAACAAATCAACCGCATTAAGGAGGGGGATTTTAGCGATGAGATGTTTCAAAGCTTGAAATTGGAACAGAAACGCGAATATGCCTCCAAATTGGAAGACATAAACTCAAGGGCCGAGGTGATGATGCGTATTTTCTCTCAAGGGAAAAGCTGGCAGGATTATTTGGATGAGGTCACCCGTATCGATGCCTTGTCGAGAGAAGACGTGATTGAGATCGCCAAGAAATATTTTACGGAGAATTATATGTACGTCACGAAGAAGACCGGACGCTATCCGAAAACGATCTTGCCCAAGCCGGATTATTCACCGATTATACCGAAGAACTCCGATGCTTCCTCCGCTTATGTGGAACGTTTGGAAAAGATACCCGTACAAGAATTGAAACCGCATTTTCTCGATTTTGAGAAAGACGCCGAGGTCGTATCTTTGCGTCCGCTTGTCACGTTGTATAAGACTCATAATTCCGTAAATGATATATTCTCGCTGACACTATCTTATGGAGTGGGGCAGTTGGAGCTTCGTGATCTTGATAAATTGTCCGCTTATCTACCTTTCGTAGCGACGGAGTCGATGTCTTTTGAGGTCTTTCGGGGTAAATTGCAGGAACTTGGTAGTACATTGACTTTTGATTCCACGGATTCTGAGTTTCTGGTGGTGGTGAATGGTTTTGATGGGCATTTTACCCAAACAATGGCTTTGGTCGGCGATTTCTTGCGGCACGCCAAGCCAGATGACAAGAAGTTACGGCAGATTGTGGACGAGGCGAAGGTAACGGAGAAATCGTTGTTCAATTCCAGCGAGAACGTAGCCGATATGCTGTTAGAGAAAGTCAAATTTGGGGAGCAATCCCGTTATTTGACTAAATTATCGTTCGCTGAAATCAAGAAACTAAAAGGAAAGATGTTGCTGGACACTTTCAGTAAGGTACGTTCGGTCGCTTGTAACCTGCATTATTGTGGTACATTGTCTATGGAGGAGGCTGCCCGGCAGATCAAGCAGCATTTACCCTTGGAGGAGGTAAGTATTCCATCGAACTCTCCCTATATCCGTGATCTTATGACGTATGATAAGCCGACTGTCTTTTTCATGGACATGGAGGATGTCACGCAAAGCATAATCTATGCCTATATGTATATCGATCCGTTGAAGGCTAAGGAAGATCGTCCTATTTCCCGGTTGTTTAGTGCTTATTTCGGAGGGGATATGTCATCCTTGATGTTTCAGGAGATCCGTGAGTTTCGTTCGTTCGCTTATCAAGTAAATGCCCGTTTGAAACATCCTCCTTTGAATCGATCGGAGAAGCCCGCTAGTTTCGTGATGAAATTGGCTACACAGACGGATAAGATGATCGATGCGATGGAAGTGTTGGAGAATTTGGTGCATGATATGCCGGAACGTCCGGAACGGGTGGAGTCGGTGAAGCAGACGATTCGTAATTGGGTGAATAATGAATATCCTACTAGTCGCTCCCTTTCCTTGAAGATCGCCGGTTTCCGGCGTGAAGGGTACGAGAGCGATCCGAACAAGGATTATCTGGAGGTTATCGATCGGATGACTATGGAGGATATCCTTCGTTTTTATAGGGAGAATATACAAGATCATTTAATGATATATGCGATAGTCGGTAATTCAAAGAGTATGGATATGGAGAAACTCTCTAAATTCGGACAGATCGTTAAGGTAACAAAGAAAGACATTTATAGGTAATGTATAGTAAGGAGGAACTGAAGAATCTCAAATTGGAGTTTTGGGAAAGCTTCGCCGCTTTTTGTGAGGTGCAACCCTATTTGCGGGGGCGTAAGAAAATTTGGACATTATATGATACGAAGGTAAAGGGCGTTGAGTTGAAATTCGACGCGAACCGCCAAGGGGCTTACGTTATTCTTGAGGTAAACCACCGTAGCGAGGATTTACGTCTGGAAATGTTTGAGCGCCTGACTTGGTATAAAGAGACGTTGGAACAGGATTTTCCCGAAGGTTTGATCTGGGATATTTGTTTTGTCCGTGAGAATGGCCGACAAGTGGCCCGTATCTATGTAGCAAAAGAAGGATTGGATTTGCATCGGAGAGCGCATTGGGGAGATTTTTTCACTTTTATGGCTAGCCAGATGTATTTGTTGGAACGAAATTTTATGGGTATAGCAGAATACTTAAGAGAATAATTACGAGATATGAATCTAAAGGTATTTATCGGAGCTTGCGTACTGTCCGGTCTGGTTGCTTGTAGCTCTGTTAAACAAGATGAGGCCGGTTTGTCCCGGCCCGGTGTGAGCCTTGAGCTAGCTCAATTCCGGAAGGAGCATTTCTCAAATGTCCGTTATAATCTTTTCTTCTCGATCCCGGAATCTCGTGACGAGGCGATCCGGGGAAAAGTGGAGCTATCCTTGCGATTAGACGAGAAACAGCCGCTTATTATTGATTTCTGCGGAGAACCGGAGCAAGTGACCTCCGTAACCTTGAACGGAGGAGATATTCCCTATGAAGTGAAAGATGAGCATATCGTGATTGCCTCAGATTGGGTAGCGGTGGGAGAGAACCGGGTAGCGATCACTTTTACTCCGGCGGATCAATCCTTGAATCGACGGGATGAGTTCCTGTATACGTTATTGGTTCCGGACCGGGCACGTACGGTATTCCCTTGTTTTGACCAGCCGGATATGAAGTCGTTTTTTACCTTGACCTTGGAAGTTCCTTCCACTTGGCAGGCCGTGGCGAATGGCGCTATCACACAAACGGATAGTACGAGCGTCTCCGGTCGGAATCGTATTTCTTTCAAGGAGACGGAACCGCTTAGTACCTACCTGTTCTCATTCGTGGCCGGTAAACTGACTCGGGAGGTTTATTTCCGGAACGGGCGGGATATCTCTATTTATCATCGGGAGACGGATCCGAAAAAGATCGCTCAATGCCCAGCCATCGCCGATGAGGTGTTCGACGCGTTGGAATGGCAGGAAGACTTTACTGGTATTCCTTATCCTTTCGCTAAATATGACGTGATTATCTTACCCGGTTTCCAATATGGGGGTATGGAACATACGGGTGCTACTTTATATACGGATCGTCGGATGTTTCTGGATGAGCATCCTACCTTAAATGAGCGATTGAGTCGGAGTTCCTTGATCGCGCATGAAACCTCTCATATGTGGTTTGGCGATTATGTAACGATGAAATGGTTTGATGATGTATGGATAAAAGAGGTTTTCGCTAATTATTTTGCTTCCCGTATCGTAGAACCTTTATATCCGGACGTGAATCACCGGTTGAATTTTATTCGGGATTATATTCCCGCATCTTATTCGGAAGACCGTACGTCAGGTGCGAATCCGATCAAGCAAGATTTGGATAATTTGCGGAACGCCGGTTTGGTATATGGTAATATCATCTATGATAAATCTCCCGTGGTTATGGAAATGTTGGTACGTGTTCTGGGAGAAGAGGCTTTCCAGCAGGGAATCCGTGAGTACTTGACTACTTATGCGTATGGGAACGCTACGTGGGAGGGCTTGATCCGTATCTTGAATAAATATACGGAAGAGGATCTGGCCGCTTGGAGTGAGGTGTGGGTGAATCAGAAGGGTATGCCGGAGATTACGGCTTCGGTTAAGGACGGCGAGTTGGTCGTAGAGCAGCGTGATCCGTTGGGCCGGGGTTTAAAATGGCCGCAAGAATTAACCTATCGGGTGATCTGTGGAACGGATTCGGAAGAAATCCCGGTTTCTCTCGAAGGAAACTCTGATTCCTTCCGAATGAAATTAAGTTTTCTTCCGAATGGAAATTGTGTCATTCTTCCGAATACAAATGGGCGTGGCTATGGCTTCTTTAAAATAACAGAGGGGGAGTCTTCCGGTCTATGGTCTGTGCTTCGCTTATCGGAAGATGAGGTGTTGAAGGGATCTTTGCTGATTACCCTTTATGAGAATCTTCGTTGGAAAACGATTTCTCCACAAGGGTTCCGTGATGAAATGTTAGCGTATTTACCGAATGAGTCTAATTCTTTATTGTTCTCGATGGCTTTAAGCTATTTAGGAGATTGCCAGCGGATATTCCCGTCGGATTCTCGTCCGTTGGAAGAGGCCTTGTGGAGGATCGTGACAACGAATCCCGTATCCCAACATCGCTTGCAGGCGTTTCGTTTGTATCGTTCGATAGCGGATTCGGAGGAGGCGGTACAACGTCTGTATACGTTATGGCAGGAACGGAAAGCTCCGAAAGATTGCGCATTGAGCGAGAGTGATTATATTGGCTTGTCCTATATATTGGCGATACATTTGCCGGAAAAAGCGGATAAGATTATCGCTACGCAATTATCCCGCATACAGAATCCGGACCGGAAGAAGGAGTATCAATTTATCTCCCCATCCGTATCGCCCCGTAAAGAGGAACGTGACAGTGTCTTCGCTTCCTTGTTGATCGCCGGGAATCGTAGGGTGGAGCCATGGGCCTCTTCCGCTCTCGCTCATTTGAACCATCGCCTGCGAGAACAAGAGTCGGTCGCTTATATCCGTCCGGCCTTGGAAGCGATGCCGGAAGTACAGCGGACTGGCGATATCTTTTTCCCCACCGCTTGGGTTCGCTCCTTGCTTTCCGCCCATACATCGAAGGAAGCTCGGGAAGAAGTTGATGCGTTTTTTACCGCGCATCCGGACTTCCCCTTGATGCTTTCCAATAAGATTAAGCAGCAAGCGAGTCATTTGTATTAAAGTAAATCATTATATTTGTCCTTGAGAACGAATTAATAAGAAAGGAGCATTTGTATGACGGCAATGGAACTAAAATGCCTAAAGATGGATTTGGTCGAAGAATTGTTAAGCATCGATGAGACAGAGATCAACTTGCTCTAACATCTACGACAAAGCAGAACGTGAATCTATAAGCTTGAAAGAGATAGAAGAGTTGCTTCGTAAGAACGGATTGAAGTAATATCGATATTGTGATAATATTTTGTCAGAAATATTTGTTCTTTCAATTATTATTGTAACTTTGCGACGTAAATAACAAAAGAAATGAAAATAACGACTACATTATATCACCATCATCATTACAGCGGGCAATAGTTCGGTGGGCTGAATGGTATGTATGTACTCATGATAAAAAGATAAAGGCTTGCCGTTTTGCGGTAAGCCTTTTTTTGTTGATATTTATAATATAAAAATAAGATATAGTTATGTTGAGAATTGCGGTACAATCGAAAGGCCGTCTGTACGACGAGACCATGATGTTGCTTGAAGAAGCAGGTATTAAACTAAACAGGGGCAAACGCATCCTGTTATTATCGGCAAAAGGTTTTCCGGTAGAGGTATTATTCCTTCGTGATGATGATATTCCTCAGTCTGTAGCTAACGGTGTGGCGGATATTGGTATTGTCGGAGAGAACGAGTACGTAGAGAAAGGGCAAGAGGCGAAATTGATCAAGCGTCTGGGCTTTAGTAAGTGCCGTCTATCCTTAGCGATCCCCAAAGATGAGGAATATAAGGGGGCTGAGTGGTTTGAGGGAAAAACGATCGCTACTTCCTATCCTGCGATCCTACGGTCTTTCTTGGAGGAGAGAGGCGTGAAGGCGGATATTCATGTAATCAGCGGCTCTGTGGAAATCGCCCCGGGCATTGGTTTGGCGGACGCTATCTTTGATATCGTAAGCTCCGGTAGTACTTTGGTAAGCAATCAATTGAGAGAAGTGGAGGTAGTCCTTCCTTGTGAGGCTTTATTGATCGCCAACAATAATCTGTCCAAAGAGAAACTGGAGATCTTGGATGAGCTTCTATTCCGCTTTGAAGCGATTCAAGTCGCCGAGGGCAAGAAGTACGTGTTGCTGAACGCTCCGAAAGAAAAGCTGGATGAGATTATCGAGGTGCTTCCCGGTATGAAGAGCCCGACCATAACGCCTTTGGCAAACGATGAATGGGTCTCTGTTCAATCCGTGATCGCCGAGAAGCATTTCTGGGAAATTATTGGTAAACTAAAATCATTGGGGGCTGAAGGTATCTTAGTGCTTCCGATCGAGAAAATGATTGTATAATATGGAGATTATAAAATATCCCGGACGTGAGGAATGGAGCTCACTAATCAAACGTCCCGCATTGGATGTAACCACCTTGTTCGATACGGTCCGTACGGTATTGGACGAGGTACGTGAGCAGGGTGACATCGCCGTAAAAGCGTATGAGGAAAAGTTTGATAAGGTGCTCCTTTCTTCCCTTCAAGTCTCGGAAGAGGAGATGCGGGAAGCGGATGCCTTGGTCGCTGAGGACTTGAAACAGGCGATCCGTACGGCAAAGGCGAATATCGAGAAGTTCCATGCCTCGCAGCGTTTCGAGGGAAAGAAAGTGGAGACTACCCCGGGAGTCACTTGTTGGCAGAAAGCGGTAGCGATTGAGAAAGTCGGTTTATATATTCCGGGCGGAACGGCGCCTTTGTTTTCCACGGTATTGATGTTGGCAGTGCCCGCACGTATCGCCGGCTGCAAGGAGATCGTATTATGTACGCCACCGAACCGGGAAGGGAAAGTACATCCCGCTATCCTGTTCGCCGCAGAGGTCGCAGGTGTAAGTAAGATATTCAAGGCTGGAGGAATCCAAGCGATAGCGGCGATGGCCTATGGGACGGAATCGGTCCCCAAGGTGTATAAGATCTTTGGCCCCGGTAATCAATACGTGACGGCGGCAAAGCAATTAGTAAGCCTGAAAGAGGTCGCCATTGATATGCCCGCCGGACCATCCGAGGTAGAGGTGATCGCGGACGAGACGGCGAATCCCGATTTTATCGCCGCCGATTTCCTCTCGCAGGCCGAGCATGGAGTGGATAGCCAAGCGATCCTCGTAACCGCTTCGGAAACGATCGTGGAACCCGTGGCCCGTGCCATCCAAGAGCAACTCAATCGTTTGCCTCGAAAGGAAATTACCGAGAAATCATTAGCGCACAGCCGTATCATCGTATTGAAAGATTCGCAGGAAGTCGTAGACTTCACGAACCAATACGCTCCCGAACACTTGATTATCCAGACGGCGGATTACACCGCTATCGCGGAGCGAATCGAGAACGCCGGCAGTGTCTTTATGGGTCCATATACTCCGGAAAGCGCAGGCGATTATGCTTCCGGCACGAATCATACCTTGCCGACCAACGGCTATGCCAAGGCATATAGCGGCGTGAACTTGGATAGTTTCATCAAGAAGATCACTTTCCAAGAGATCACTTCCGATGGTATCCGTGCCTTGGGTAGTACGATCCAAACCATGGCGGCCAACGAGCAGCTGGATGCTCACCGCAACGCAGTAACAATTAGATTGAACACGATATGAAAGACCTGAAAGATTTAGTAAGACCGAATGTCTGGAATTTGAAACCGTATTCATCCGCACGTGATGAGTTTCATGGGGATGCCTCCGTTTTTCTGGATGCGAATGAGAATCCGTGGAATATGCCGTATAACCGTTATCCCGATCCCTTGCAGTGGAAATTGAAGGATCGTCTGGCCGTGTTGAAAGGTGTGGACCGTAGCTCGATCTTCTTGGGCAATGGCAGTGACGAGGCCATCGATCTGGTGATCCGTGCTTTTTGCGAGCCGGGGTTGGATAGTGTAGTGACGATCTCGCCGTCGTATGGCATGTATGAGGTGGCAGCGAATGTAAATAACGTGGAATGCCGTAAGGTTTCTTTGGACGAAAACTTTGATTTGGATGCGGAAGCCGTATTGGAATCGGCGGACGAGTGGACAAAAGTGATCTTCCTATGTTCTCCGAATAACCCTAGTGGCAACAGTCTGGATCGTGGCTCGATCTATAAGATCTTGAAGAATTATGAAGGAATCGTGGTGATCGATGAGGCTTATATCGACTTCTCCGCTTATCCCTCTTTCTTGAAGGAATTATCCGGGTTCCCGAATCTGATCGTTCTTCAAACCTTGTCGAAAGCGTGGGGAGCGGCGGGTATTCGTTTGGGTATGGCATTCGCCTCTCCGGAGATTATCGGTGTCTTGAATAAGATCAAATATCCGTATAACGTCAACCAGCTTACACAGGAGAAAGCTTTGGAGCTCTTGAACGACGAGGCGACCATGAAGCACCAAGTGAACGAGATCCTCACGGAGCGTAACCGGCTGGAGAAGATCCTGTCCGAGCCTCCTTTCTCCTATCAAGTATATCCTTCGGACGCTAATTTCTTGTTGGTGAATGTCGCCAAGGCGGATGCCATGTATAATGGGCTCGTGAAGAAAGGGATCGTAGTGCGTAACCGTAGTAACGTGCAGAAATGCCGGGGTTGCCTTCGTATTACGATCGGTACGCCGAAAGAGAATGATAGCTTATTGAACGCGATGAAAAACATGAAATTATGAGCACGAGGAAAAGAGCGTTGTTTATCGACCGGGACGGCACGCTTGTAAAAGAGCCGCCCGTAGATTATCAATTGGATAGCTTGGAGAAACTAGAGTTTGTCCCGAAGGTGATGCGTAACCTCTATTTCATTCGCGAGCGGTTGGATTTCGAGTTCGTGATGGTCTCCAACCAAGACGGGCTGGGAACGCCCTCTTTCCCGGAGGAGACTTTCTGGCCTGCCCATAACTTGATGCTAAAGACGCTGGAAGGAGAGGGGATCGTATTCGACGATATCTTGATCGATCCTTCCTTTCCCGAGGATAATTCCCCGAATCGTAAGCCTCGTACGGGAATGCTCACGAAATATATGACCGGTGAATACGATCTGGAGAATAGTTTCGTGATCGGGGACCGCCTTACGGATATGGAGTTGGCCCATAATCTGGGCGCTAAAGGTATCTGGTTGCGCCCGGAGGAGGGAGCGGAGAGTGAGTTGGCGGCTTACGCTACCTCATTGTCTCCCGCCTATATCACGGATGATTGGGATAAGATCACCGAGTATCTGTTTGCCGGCGAGCGTCGTGCGGTCGTACGGCGTGCCACGAAGGAGACGGACATCTATGTGGACTGGAATCTGGATGGAACCGGAAAGACATCGATCTCTACCGGGCTTGGTTTCTTCGATCATATGTTGGATCAGATCGGTAAGCATTCCGGTACGGATCTGACGGTACGGGTAAAAGGCGACCTGGAGGTCGACGAGCATCATACGATAGAGGATACGGCGATTGCCCTTGGCGAGGCGATGCTGAAAGCGCTGGGTGATAAGCGAGGGATCGAGCGTTATGGCTATTGCCTTCCGATGGACGATTGCTTGTGTAGTGTGGCGCTGGATTTCGGTGGCCGTCCTTGGTTGGTTTGGGACGCTGAGTTCCACCGTGAGAAAGTGGGAGATATGCCTACGGAGATGTTCCTCCATTTCTTCAAGAGCTTGAGCGACGCTGCCCGCATGAATTTGAATATCCGTGCCGAGGGTATGAACGAGCATCATAAGATAGAAGGTATCTTCAAGGCTTTGGCCCGCTCGATCAAGATGGCGATCCGACGAGATATTTATCGGTTTGAGCTACCGAGTACGAAAGGGCTCTTGTAATCTGTAAAAAACACTACTGTATTTGTGCACGAATACAGTAGTGTTTTAGTCTGAATACTATTGTGTTTATCCACAAACACTATAGTGTTTTCGACTCAGATTCTATGACATCAGATAAACCGATAAAAGCCTATAGAGGATATTCCTCGAAAGCATATAGAACCGTGGAGAGATACCTTTCTCCTGTGTCCGGAAGCAACGCCACGATCGTTTTTCCCTCATTCTCCGGAAGTTTAGCTAGTTCCACGGCGGCGTATACAGCGGCGCCGGAAGATATTCCTACCAGCAACCCTTCCTTCCCGGCCAGTTCGCGGCTGGTACGGATAGCGTCATCGTTCGTTACTTGCAGGATATTGTCAACTACCTCCCCGTTGTAGGTCTTGGGGATAAAGCCGGCTCCGATGCCCTGTATCTTGTGCGGGCCGGGCTTGCCTCCGGAAAGTACCGGTGAATCGCTAGGCTCTACCGCTACGATTTGTACGTTCGGGTTGTGAGCTTTCAATCCGGCACCGACACCGCTGACCGTGCCTCCGGTTCCTACGCCGGCTACAAACAGGTCTACTTTACCATCCGTATCACGCCAGATCTCCTCGGCGGTCGTGCGGATATGCATGGCCGGGTTGGCGGGATTCTCGAATTGTTGTAGGATGATGGAACCGGGAGTCGCATCACGCAGTTCCTCCGCTTTGGCGATGGCTCCTTTCATGCCTTCTGCCCCGGGGGTGAGGACGAGCCGGGCACCTAACGCTTTCAATAAGTTACGACGCTCGGCACTCATGGTATCCGGCATGGTCAGGATTAATTTGTAGCCTTTCGAGGCGGAGACAAAAGCGAGTCCGACTCCGGTATTACCGCTGGTCGGTTCGATAATGGTAGCGCCGGGTCTCAACAAGCCTTTAGCCTCGGCGTCCTCGATCATCGCCAAGGCGATGCGGTCTTTTACGCTACCAGCCGGGTTGAAATATTCCAGCTTGCCGATTACTTGGGCTTTAAGGCCCTTGCTCGCGTTGAAATTAGAGAACTCCAACAGGGGAGTGTTGCCGACAAGGTCGGTCAGTTGTCTTGCTATTCTTGCCATATACAAATGAATTTTGTTGTTTCTGGATTCTTTTATTTATATGACAAAGATAGTGGATGGATTGTTTACGGCATATACCATAAACCGGGTATTTTTTTACCTCCTTCTATGCGTCACGCACAAAAGGAGGTTACAATCATAATTATATACAAGTCTGAAAGGACTCTCTTTAATGTCTGCCTCCTCCTAAGGCTTGGTAGAGGTTTACGGTGGCTTGAAGCTCGTCAAAACGATCCGTTACTTGGGAGAGCTGGGCGCTGAGCAGGGTTTGCTGTGCCGTGAGCACTTCCAAATAAGTAGTGTTTCCATGCGTCATCAGCAATTGGGTGCTACGCACGGCATCTTCAAGCGATTCGATTTGGTGTGTACGCAAGTCGATCTTTCCCTTTGCGGTCTGGGCTTGGGTAAGTGCGTCGTTCACCTCTTTTCCGGCGTTGAGCACGGTTTGTTGGAAAGTGAGCTTGGCCTCCTCTTGCTGCGCTTTCGCTATTTTCAATTGGGCGATATTCGCTCCTTTGTTAAATAGCGGTTGCGTGAGGGAGCCGACCGCCGATAGTAATAGTTTACCCGGATTTACGATGTAACTGCCTGCGCTGTTTGTCCACCCTGCGCTGCCGCTAAGACGTAGCGAGGGATAAAAATTGGAGCGTGCGGAGGCTGTCCCGTAGAACGCTTGCGCCAATGCGTACTCGGCGCTACGTACATCCGGACGGTTCGATAGCAGCTGCACCGGGATGCCGATCGCCAGATCCGGGGTCAAGGACTGCTCTTCCAATCTTCCTCGCTCGATATCTTGAGGTGTTTCTCCTAATAAGACGGCAAGCGTATTCTCGGTCTCCCGGATGGTCTGTTCCAGATCCTTAACAGAGGTCTCGATGGAGTAGCAAGTAGCCTCGGTTTGCGATACGGCCGCCTCGGTAGTCATGCCGGCTGCCATTAACGCTTGGGTGGCACGAAGGCTCTCTTGCCATCTCACGGCGGTTTCCGTCGTGATCTCGCATTGCCGATCCAGCATCAATAGGGTATAATATAAATTGGCGATGTTGGCGATCAGTTGTGTTTGTACGGCTTGGCTATACGCTTGGCTTTGCGACAAGGCGGCTTTTGCTTGTCGTTTGGCGTTTGTCAGCCGGCCGAAGATATCGATCTCCCAACTGGCCGATACCGGGACGTTGTATGTCCACGACGCTTTTGCCTTATTGAAACTACTTGTCGTGCCCTGCGGATCTAGGGAGAGCGACGGGAGGTAGGAGAGGCGGGAGGTCATTAACGCCACCTCGGCTTCTTGCACCTTTAGATGGGCAATCCGCAGATCTGTATTATTGGCTAATCCCCGTTCGATCAAGGATTGCAAGGCCGGATCGGTGAATAGGTCCCGCCAACTGATATTCCCGATGGAGAAGGTATCTGCCGGGGCTATCTCCTCCCGATATAGATTCTCCGGGAGGGTGGCGACAGGCTCGTATTTCTTGTAAATGCCGCAGCTATTCAACGCTAGCGTCGCTACGGCAAAGAGTATGATGTTATTCTTCATATACATTATATATATACAACTGGATAGATTATTTCTTGCTATCTAAATATTCTTTTCTTTCTTCGGCGGCCTCTTTTACCTCTTCTTGCACCTGCCAATCAAGGGAACGCTCGAATTGGATCGGGCGTAGTTTCTCTTGCAGGTATTGGAACGTGATGAATAAGCAAGGCACGATAAATAACAAAGCCAATGTACCGATCAACATACCGCCAACGGCACCGGTTCCCAACGAGCGGTTTCCATTAGCGCCTACGCCGTTGGAAACGATCAATGGCAGCAAACCGAATATCATCGTAAGAGCGGTCATCAAGATCGGGCGCAGACGAACCTTCGCCGCGCTAAGAGCGGCCGAGGTCAGGCTCATGCCGGACAAGCGGCGCTGGGTAGCGTACTCCGTCAATAAGATGGCGGTCTTCGCCAACAACCCGATCAACATGATCAGACCGGTTTGCAGATAAATGTTATTCTCCAATCCCATGAACTTGGCGAACAAGAAACTACCCATCAAACCCATCGGTACGGAAAGAATCACGGCGAAAGGAACAAGGAAACTCTCGTACAAGGCACTTAGGATCAAATAAATCATCAAGATACAGATACCGAAGATGATAATGGTCGTATTACTCTGCTGGTTCTCCTCACGGGTGATACTACCGAAGTCATACCCGTATCCTTTCGGGAGTGAGGTGGCCGCTGTCTCTTTTACCGCCTTGATAGCATCCCCGGAGCTATATCCATTGGCCGGTACGGCATTGACGGCGATCGAATTATACATATTGAAACGAGCTAAAGACTCAGCCCCATAGACTTTGGTCAATGTGATAAACTGACTAAGCGGTGCCATCTCGCCGTTCGACATGCGTACGAACGTATTATTCAAGGAGGCCTCATCCAGACGATATTTAGGATCAGACTGTATCATCACCTTATACACCTTCGAGAAACGGTTGATATTCGACACATATTGCCCTCCGTAATAACCGGAAAGGGTTGATAGAACAGCATCCGGAGTGATTCCGGCCCGTTTGCATTTCGCCGCGTCCACATCCACGCGCCATTGCGGGTACTTGATATCGAAGGTAGAGTAAGCCGTAGCGATCTCGGGCCGTTCACGCAAGGCCGCGAGATATTGCTGGGTCGTGTTAAAGAAGGTCGTTAAGTCTCCACCGGCCTTGTCTTGCGTATGCATTTCCAATGCGTTACCCATACCATATCCGGGGATCATGGCCGGGGCGATGGCGAAAATCGTAGCGTCCTTGATATCTGCCGTACGGCCATATACCTGTCCGATCACGGCTTGTACGTTATCTTCCTTGTCCGGGCGCTCATCCCAATGTTTTAGTTTCAAGATGAACATACCGAAAGAGCTACCTTGTCCGGCCAGCAAACCATAACCGGAAACCTTGGAATAAGATTGAAGCTGTGGAATCTGGTTGATCCGTTGCTCGATATTCGTCATGATCTTGTTAGTCGTAGCCAAGGAGCTTCCGGAGGCCGTACTTACGTTGACAAAGACCGTACCTTGATCCTCATCGGGCACCAAGCTGGATTTTGTCGTGTTCATCAAGACGATAAGTAATACGATGGAGCATGCCAATAAAGACCAAGCCAGCCATTTCCGCTTGATAAAGAACAATACCCCGTGCTTATATTTCTTGATGACCGAATCGAATGCGGCGTTGAACGCCTTACGGAAACGTGCGGCGAAGTTATTCTTTTGGGTACCGTCCTCGTTGATGTAAGGCTTCAATAAGATAGCGCAAAGTGCCGGACTTAACGTTAATGCGTTAACGGTAGAGATACCTACGGCCGCTGCCATCGTCAAGCCGAACTGCGTATAGAACGTACCGGATGTACCGCTCATGAAGGATACCGGAATAAACACGCCCATAAATACCAATGAAGTAGAGACGATGGCGGATGTCAATCCTTTCATCGCGTCCATACTAGCCATATAAGAGGACTTATATCCAACGTCGAACCGAGCTTGGACTGCCTCTACAACAACGATCGCATCATCCACCACCGTACCGATCACCAATACCAAAGCGAATAAAGTGATCAAGTTGATGCTAAATCCGGCGACCGTCATAAAGGCGAACGTACCGATCAAGGAAACTACGATCGCTACCAACGGAATCAGCGTAGAACGGATATCCTGCAAGAAGACATATACCACAAGGATAACGAGGATAATGGCCTCTATCAAGGTTTTTACAACCTCATGGATCGAGGCGTACAAGAAATCATTCGTACTCATCAATTTTACGACCTCGATACCTTTCGGGAAGTCTTTCGAGGCTTCCTCAAGAAAAGCGTCGATCTTATTATTCACCTCCGTGGCATTCGATCCGGCTGTCTGGAAAACCATACAGGAGATACCCGGCTTACCGTTTGTTTGTCCGATATAGGCATAACTCTCCTTTCCTAACTCAATGTCTGCTATCTCTTTTAGCTTCAATACCTCTCCATCCTCGGTGGAGCGGATCACGATATCGCCGAATTCCTCCGGAGTAAGCAGGCGTCCGCTATATTTCATGGTGTACTGATACGTCTCGTCCGAGTTCTCGCCTAAAGAACCCGTGGCGGACTCAATATTTTGCTCGGCCAACACGGAGGTCACGTCCGAGGGGATCAATTTGTATTGGGCCATAACGTCGGGCTTCATCCAGATACGCATACTGTAATCGCCACCCATAACCATCAACTCGCCGACTCCGGAGATACGGAGTATCTCTGGTTTTAGGTTGATGCTGATGTAATTACTGAGGAAGTTCTCGTCATAAGAACCGTCCGGGCTATAGAGCGAGAAGATCTGTAACATACTGGTCTGGCGCTTGGAAGTCGTGACACCCACTTGGGTAACCTCGGCCGGCAATTGCCCGGTCGCTTTCGATACACGGTTCTGTACGTTTACGGCGGCCATGTCCGGATCGGTTCCTTGTTGGAAATAGATCGTGATCGTGGCGGTACCGGAGTTGGTAGCCGTGGAGGTCATGTAGGTCATATCTTCCACGCCGTTGATCGCCTCTTCCAAAGGGGCTACGACACTCTTCTGCATGGTCTCGGCATTCGCCCCGAAGTAAGTCGTACTGACCATAACGGTAGGAGGGGCGATATCCGGATATTGTTCTACGGGCAAGGTGAAAAGCCCGATGATACCCGCAACCATAATCGTGATGGAAATCACGGCGGACAGTACGGGGCGTTCTATAAATGTGCTAACTTTCATTGTTCTTAATTTTGTTTTACTTCAATCGGTGTTCCTTCACGCAATAAACCTACGCCTTCGGCTACGATCACGTCGCCGCTATTCAATCCGGCGTTTACGATATACTCTTGTCCTCCGTTCACACGGGTCACTTCTACGGGGGCGGATTGCGTCTTGCCGTCCACTACCTTGAAGACAAATACCCGGTCTTGGATCTCGAACGTGGCGGCTTGGGGAATTACGACGCAGTTATCGTATGTAACCGGAATGATCACATTCCCGGAGCCCCCGCTATTCAATAATTGCTCCTCGTTCGGGAATGCGGCACGCAAGCTGACCGTTCCGGTGTTTTGATCGATAACGCCGCTGATCGTCTCGATCTTTCCCGTTTGGGGATAAAGCGATTTATCGTTCAACTGAAGCTCGATCTCGGGCATATTCTCCAAGGCTTTGTCTTTCGAGCCGTATTGACGGGTCAAGGCCAACAGCTGGTTCTCGGTCATGGAGAAATACACATACATCTCGGAATTGTCCGATACTGTGGTGAGTGGTTTGGGTAGGCTTGCGCTTACTAATGCGCCTACACGATAAGGCAGGGTTCCGATGACGCCGTTCGAGGGGCTTTTCACTTCCGTGTAAGAAAGGTTGTTACGGGCGTTTATCTCTTGTGCCTCCGCTTGGGCTAATTGGGCTTTTGCCGAGAGTAGAGTGTTGTAGGTGGTCTTTAGGTCGAACTCGGAAACTACTTTGTTTTTATACAATTCTTGTTTACTGTCGTAGGTCAGTTGCGCTGTCGCTACGGATGCCTTAGCGGCCTCTACGTTCGCAATGGCGGTGTTTAAGGCCGCTTGATAAGGAACTTGATCAATAATAAATAAGACTTGTCCTTTTTTTACGCTCTCGCCTTCCGTTACGCAAAGCTTTGTAATAAAACCAGATACTTGCGGATAAATATCAATATCCTGTTTTCCTCGAATACTCGCCGAGTAATTATTGGATAAAGTTTTCTCCGAAGTGAATACGGTCATTGTCGCATACCCTGAACTTTGTTGGATTACAGGGCTTTGTTTACACCCAACAGCTACGATACACCATAAGGCGATCGCAGTCTTCATCAATCGATTTTGCTTTTTCATCTTAACTAATACCTATATTTTCGGATGCAAAGCTACTCGCTTATCGGCGAACCATTGTTTCCACAATGAGGCGATGATTGTTCATTTTGAGATGGAATGATCCGTTATATGCTAATGATCTCTTATATTCGCGGGCAAAATAGTAGACATATGAATCCATTTGAGATAGAGAGAGGAGAGTCGTTCATAATAGGCGATTCCGATTTGAGGGAGTTATTGGATCGTCCTTACAAGAGCGGATATGGCATGATCTTATTTTGCTATAAAGGAACGGCGAATATATCCGTCGATTTGAGCCGATGGGATATCCGGCGCAACACGGTGATCGTATTGATACCGGATACGATCCTGACGTTGAACGCGAGTAGCGAGGATTTCAAGGTACAATATATATCCTTTTCGAAGGTCTTGTTCGACGAGGCCGTATTCCGGCTGGATCCGCCCTTTTTCCGCTTCATAAAGGATAGCCCTTGCTATACGCATCCCGCCGATCAGGAGGAGACCATAAATGTGATCATCCGGCTGTTTTGGCTGATTTACATGGATCGGAATAACGTGTACCGTGATATGATCGTGAAAAACCAGTTGCAATGCTTCTTCCTTAATATGTATGATAAGACAAGGTACTCCTTCTCGAGCCGCCAGCAAAATGGGTGCAACCGTGGGGAGGAGTTGTTCCATAAGTTCATCAATTGCATCCATGCCCATTATCTCGACCAGAAAGAGGTCTCTTTCTATGCGAACGAGCTTTGTATCTCTCCCCGTTATCTCTCCACTATCACCCGGCAAGTGGCGGGCGAGTCGGCGAAGACCATTATAGACCGGCATATCATATTGGAGACAAAGGTGTTGTTGCGTACCACGGAAATGACCGTGCAGGAGATAACGAACCACTTGAACTTTCCCAGCCAATCCTATCTGGGACGGTATTTCAAGAAGCATACGGGGGAGTCACCCATAGAGTATCGAATGAAAAGGAAGTGATACCACTTACTGCAAGGCGGGTTGCAGTAAAATAGCCATGAGGTTTTGTCCTTATAAAGCTGTGGAAGCTTTTCCCGTTTGCCCTTGATCGAACGTATCCGTGATTAAGGTAAGAGCACCATCTCCCGTCACGTTGCAAGCCGTACCGAAGCTATCTTGCAAAGCGAATATCGTAAGCAATAATGCCGTTCCCGCCTCGTCGAAACCTAGGATAGCGATGATCAGGCCCAATGAGGCGAGCACCGTACCGCCCGGTACGCCGGGAGCGCCGATCGCGAAGAAACCAAGCAAGATGATAAATACGAACATCGTCGTGAAGTCCGGCATGCTGCCATATAATATTTGCGAGACGGTCAATACGAAAAACACTTCCGTCAAGATAGAGCCGCATAGATGGATGTTCGCAAACAGGGGGACAGTCACGTCAATTACTTCCTCTCGCAAGATCTTGCTTTTCTTGGCGCAGGTCAAGGCCGTGCCCAAGGTGGCGGCGGATGACATGGTGCCTAAGGCTGTCAAATAAGCGGGTCCGTAGTATTTCAATACGCCCCAGCTATTTTTCCGGGAGTAGATCGATGCGACTACATACAGTAAGGTCAACCAGATGTAATGGCAAATGATGACAATCAACAGGACGGATAAAAAGATAGGCAACTGCTTTGTAATCGCCCCCTCATAACTAAGGACACAGAAATTTGCGGCGATGAAAAGCGGCAGGACCGGCATCAAGACCCGTTCTACCAATTTAAGTACCATGTTCTGGAATACTTCCAGCAACCTCTCCATCTCCTCGGATTTAACCCATGCGGTAGAAAGTCCCAGCATCACGGCCAATACCAATGCCGACATAACGCTCATCACTGGCGGAATCTCTAGATTAAACAACATGGGAGGGATGTCTTTTAGACCTTCCGAGGCGGTTTGAATATGCAAATGCGGTATTAATTCATAACCCACAACGGCGCCAAAGGTAGCGGCGCCAACCGATGACAGGTATGCGATACTAAAAGCGAATAATAAGACTTTGGATGCGTTGCTTTTCAAGCGGGCGATAGAAGGCGCCACGAATCCTAGAATGATCAACGGAACCAAGAAGAAAATAATCTGTCCCGTAATTTGTTTTACGATCATGACCGCTTTTAACACAGACTCGTTTACGGCAAGCCCAACCAGAAGTCCGATCAAGACGGCCAGTATCAACCGTACGATCGTGTTGGAAAGAATCTTTTTCAGCATATTCGGATGTTTTTATTTTTCAATGACAGCAAATATAAGATATTTTCTTGTGTGAATGGGTGAGTGGACAATTTTGATTACTTTTGTTTGATGAAAACAAGATCGTTGGTTTGTATTTTATAATCAAGTAATATGAAAAACATGAAACAAGCTTTACTGGTAGCGGGTTGTTTATTGGCTACCACTACGTTATTTGCCCAGACTGAGAAAGGGGACTGGGCTCAGTTTGGTCGTTATGCGGAGGCTAACAAGACCGTGAAAGTTCCTTCGAACGTGGTATTTATGGGGAACTCCATTACAGACGGATGGTGGCCGGCGGATTCGACTTTCTTTATCCGGAATAACTTCGTAGACCGTGGGATCAGCGGACAGACAACCTCGGAGATGCTAGTTCGTTTTCGCCAAGACGTTATTAACTTGAAACCGAAAGCCGTGGTGATCTTGGCGGGAATCAATGATATCGCTCACAATAACGGTGTGATCGCCTTGGAAAACGTGTTTGGGAACTTGGTCTCTATGGCAGAATTGGCGAAGGCAAATCATATCAAGGTGATTTTCTGCTCCGTATTGCCGGCTTATGATTTTCCTTGGAGACCGGGTATGCAACCGGCCGATAAGGTTATCCAGCTCAATAAATGGATCAAGGAGTATGCGGATAAGAATGGTTTGACATACGTGGATTATCATTCCGCCATGAAAGATGAGCGAAACGGATTGCCCGCTAACCTGTCGAAAGATGGTGTGCATCCTACCTTGGAAGGCTATAAGATCATGGAGAAGATCGTGCTGGAGGCCATTCATAAAACCGTGAAGTAAGCAGATGAGAAACTATTTATTGGCTTTATCTTGTTGTACGGCTTTATCTTGTTGTACGCAAGTGAAAGTTTCCGAGGTATATACGGCGGCGGCAGAGAACTCTTTACGTGCTCCGGCCGTTCCTTTGGTCACGATCGACCCCTATACAAGCGCATGGTCGTTTGCCGATCAATTGAATGATGAGTCGGTACGGCATTGGACCGGCCGTGATTATCCGCTTCTAGGCGGTATACGAGTAGATGGTAAGTCATACCGTTTCATGGGAATGGACGATATACAGGTGACCTCGGTGATCGGTATGGCCTCGGATGGCTTATGGGAGGCCGATTATACGATGTCTCAGCCTGCCGGCGATTGGTTCGCCGAGGCTTATGATCCGAAAAGTTGGAAGCGGGGAAAAGCCGCTTTCGGAACGGAAGATAATCCGAATCGTTCCACGCCTTGGTCTACAGGAGATATCTGGGTACGTCGTACGTTTGACTGGCCTTCGGATGAGCAAAAGGATGCCCTCTACCTCCAATATTCGCATGATGATAATATCGAGGTGTATCTAAATGGAAAGCAAATCGCCGTGGCAGGGAACGGTCTGGACTATGATTTGCTGAAAGAGATACCGGAAGCGGTGGCGGAGAGCTTGAAGCCTACGGGTAACGTGTTGGCCGCTCATTGCCGGAACAATGGGGGAGGCGCTTATGTGGATATGGGAATCATGCGGAAGGTGAAACGAGGAGATACGTTCGATGAGAAAGCGATCCAGAAATCCATGAACGTGATGCCTACGCAAACATTCTATACCTTTGAGTGCGGTGGCGTGAGTCTGGACTTGATTTTCACGGCTCCTTTCTTGCTGAATGATCTGGAGGCTATGACTTCTCCGTTTAATTATATAACCTATCAAGTCCGTTCCATCGACGGTAAAGATCACGACGTGCAACTATACCTGGAAGCCACGCCGCAATGGGCCGTGAATACGATCGATCAAGAGGTGACTTTCGAGAAAACGGAAACCCCTGATTTAATTTACCTGAAGACAGGAACAATCGATCAAGAGGTTCTGGCGAAAACCGGGGATGATGTACGGATTGACTGGGGATATTTCTATTTGGTTATCCCCAAGAAACCGGGAGTCTCCGCAACGATCGACGAGTATTATGCTACGAAGAAAGCTTTCATGACTACTGGTAATTTACCGGCTGGATCGCAAAGTCTCTCTTCGGATATGCGTGAGCAAATGACAGTCCTCGCTTATACGGACCCGATCGGCAAGGTCTCCAAGGAAACCGTCTCCGGACATTTGATGATCGGTTACGATGATTTATATTCGATCCAGTATTTCCAAGACAACCGGATGCCTTATTGGAAGCACGACGGAAAGGTGGATATTCATCAGGCGTTCGAAAAAGGGGAGGCTTCTTACGAGGATCTGATGCGGCGTTGCGGTTCCTTCGATTCTTCTTTGATGAGCGAGACGAGTGCCGTAGGAGGGAAGAAATACGCCGAGCTATGCGCTATCGCATATCGGCAGGCGATCGCCGCCCATAAGTTGGTGACTGATAAGGAAGGGACTCTCTTATTCCTTTCGAAAGAAAATTTCAGTAACGGTTCTATCGGAACAGTGGATATTACGTATCCTTCCGCCCCCTTATTCTTAGTATACAACACGGATTTATTGAAGGGAATGATGAATCCCATTTTCTATTATAGCGAGAGCGGACAATGGAAGAAACCTTTTCCGGCTCACGATGTGGGTACCTATCCGGTTGCGAACGGTCAAACCTATGGTGGCGATATGCCCGTGGAAGAAAGTGGTAATATGCTTGTGCTAGCGACCGCTATAGCAATAGTGGATGGCAATGCTGATTATGCCGCCCAACATTGGGAGGTCTTGACTACATGGGCGAATTACTTGTTGAAGGAAGGCCTTGATCCGAAGAACCAACTTTGTACGGATGATTTTGCCGGACATTTCGCCCATAACACGAACTTGTCCATCAAGGCAATTATGGGAGTTGCCGGCTACGGAAAATTGGCGGAGATGTTAGGTAAGGCCGATATCGCTAGACAATATACGGAAGTCGCCCGTGAGATGGCCGCTAAGTGGGTGAAGATGGCGAACGATGGTGATCATTACCGCCTGACTTTCGATAAGCCGGGCACTTGGAGCCAAAAATATAATCTGGTCTGGGATCGCTTGCTGGGCTTGAATATCTTCCCAAAAGAGGTTGCCGCTACGGAAATGGCTTATTACAAGACAAAACAAAATAAATATGGTTTGCCGTTGGATAACCGGGAGGATTATACGAAGTCCGACTGGATTTTATGGTCCGCTTGTTTGACCGGATCGATGGAGGATTTCAATGCGCTGATGGTTCCGGTCTGGAACTACGCCAACGAGACGACTTCACGTGTTCCTCTAAGCGATTGGCATTTTACTTCCGATGGTACGCAACGAGGTTTTCAAGCCCGTTCGGTTGTCGGGGGATATTTTATGAAGATGCTGGAAAAGAAGCTAGGAAAATAATGTCATTCTAAGAAACGGAAGGAGGTCATTCCTTCCGTTTCTTAGTTTTGCGCATATGGATATTCACAGGGAGCGATGCCTGTGATCTTCTTAAATATAAGGCTGAAATACTGTACGTTCGGATAACCTAATTGTCGTGCTACCAAAGCGGGAGTATTACCGTTTTTCAGTAGCATTGTCTTAGCCACGCTCAATCGTTTGAACTGAAAATATTCCTCCAGTGTTTTGCCGGTCTCGAATCTTAACAGGTCGTTGAAGTAAGCGACAGAAAGGTCCAGTTCTGCCGTACAATATTCGGCGGTGGGTAGCTGGCCGTTCTCTAATTTACCGGAAATGATATACTCGTCGAGGAGCCTTTCCAATTTCTCCAAGATAGCCTTGTTCTTATTTTCCCGGGTAATGAACTGTCGCTCATAATAGCGTGTACAATAATCCAATAATAATTCAATGTGGCGGGATAGAATGGTACCACTGTGCGTATCGATGGCATGGTGAAGCTCGTCCTCGATGTTTTCCAGACAACACGTAACTTTGGCTGTCTCACGTTGAGAGAGATGCAGAGCCTCTTCTTTGTGATAAGCGAAGAAGGTATAGTTCTTAATAGGGTTGTCCAATGACGTGTGGAACAATAGGTCGGGATGGAACGCTAAAAGGTACCCTTTGTTGGGTAGCGTATTATTCTCGCTCATGCGGAAAATCTCACCGGGTGTAAGAAACACCATCGTAGCGTTGGAATAATCGTAATACTTACGTCCGCAACAATAGCAACCGTCCGGGCAGTCTTCTATCAAGAGGATCGCGTAGAACTCGAACTTTACGGCCTCTTGCTCTAGGTTCGGGCTCTCTAGATTGATGAGGCTTACTTGTGGGTGCAGCGTCTTGCATCCCAAGCACCGGTTACATTCATATACAGTCTTAATATCTAACATCTTCTTGAACGCCTTCTATAGATTCGTTGATAGACCGATCTGCGCACGGTATTCACTTGGCGTGTACCCTACCCGTTTCTTGAATAGCCGACAGAAGTGCTGCGGATATTGGAAACCGAGGGAATATGCGATTTGGCTGACTGTGTCCGCCGTGCCGGAGATACGTTCTTTGGCTAGCTCGATTACTTTCTCTTGGATGTATTCCTGCGGTGATTTGCCGGTTTCCTTCTTGAACATGTCACCGAAATAGTTCGATGAGAGGCAAAGCTTGTCGGCAAAGTATTTCACCGTAGGCAATCCGTCCTGTTCGGCGAGTGTACTTTCGAAATACTCATCCAACAGGTTTTCGAAACGTGTCAGCACATCCCGGTTTGTCTTGCCTCGGGTGATGAACTGCCTTTCATAAAAACGCATACAATAATTAAGCAGCAGTTCGATATGGTTTACAAGTAAGGTTTTACTATGTTTATCCACGCCATGTTCCAGTTCCATACGGATGATCTTCAGGCAATCCATCACGATAGATCTTTCTTCTTCCGAGAGATGCAACGCCTCGTTTACCTCGTAAGAAAAGAACGTATATTTCTTTATATTCTTTCCGAGTGACGTTCCACGCAGTAAATCGGGATGGAAAAGAATACCATGTGCGTTTACTTGGACTTTATCGGTTGTCGGATTTGTTTCCGCAGTTTGTCCGGGGGCGAAGCAAACGATCGTGCCTTCTTGGTAATCGTATGTCTGGCGTCCGTATTTGATATCGCAGGCTTTCTCTAGTTTTAGATACAGTGCGTAGATGCCGTAATTGAAGCGGATGAGATCTACACTACTCGTCGCTTTATTCAAATCTATGACACTGACAAGCGGATTTAGGGTTTCGAGGCCGTATAGTTTGTTATATAGGTCTACACTATCTAAGTTAAGTATCTTATCCATAAGCCGTACGTATTTAATCAATAATTCTGTACGCAAAAATAGAGGATAATTCATATATAGTTATAACCCTAATTACGGATTATATAACCATTGTTACGGATTATGTGTATTTACAGGCTTTCTGGCTGATTCCACAAAACCTGTAATTGAGGTCATGACATCCGTAATTTGTCTACAAAGGGATGCTATTTGAGCCTCTATCTTTGCCTTCGTAAAAATAAACAAGGAACGACATGAAGAAGTCATTAAGAGAATTATGTACGGCAATAGCCATATGCTTTTGCGCTACGGGAAATCTGTTCGCTACAGACAATCAAATTAATACCGATCATACAATGGACAAGAATTTGAATCTAATTAAGGAGTGGGATAAAGTATTCCCACAGAGTGACAAGGTGAGCCATAGTAAAGTTACTTTTCGTAATCGCTATGGCATTACGCTTGCCGCCGATATGTACAAACCCAAGCATGCGGATGGAAAATTGCCTGCTATCGCTATTAGCGGTCCGTTCGGTGCCGTGAAGGAACAATCCTCGGGTTTATATGCGCAGGAATTGGCAGAACGTGGATTTCTGACGATCGCTTTCGATCCGTCATATACAGGCGAGAGTGGCGGAGAGCCTCGTTATGTAGCTTCTCCCGACATCAATACGGAAGATTTCTGTGCGGCCGTCGATTTCCTTTCGACACGTGATGATGTGGATGCGGAACATATCGGTATCCTCGGTATCTGCGGATGGGGAGGCATGGCTCTTAATGCGGCGGCTATCGATACTCGTATCAAAGCGACCGTAACCTCTACGATGTACGATATGAGCCGTGTGAACGCTAATGGTTACTTCGATGCGATGGATGCCGACGCACGTTATGAATTGCGCAAGCAACTCAATGAACAGCGTACCGCTGACACAAAGAACGGCTCATACGCCCTTGCGGGAGGTTTGCCCGATACGTTACCCGACGATGCGCCCCAATTCTTGAAAGACTACTACGCTTATTACAAGACGAAGCGTGGTTACCACAAGCGTTCGCTCAACTCGAATGGCGGATGGAACAAGACCTCGGCTTTATCGTTCATCAATATGCCTATACTCTCGTATAGTGACGAGATTCGTAGCGCCGTATTGATTATTCATGGAGAGAAAGCGCATTCACGTTACTTCAGCGAGGATGCTTTCAAGAAACTGAAAGGTGACAATAAGGAATTGCTAATTATACCCGGAGCGAATCATGTCGATTTATACGATCAGATGAGTGTCATTCCCTTCGATAAGATTGAACGGTTCTTTGTAGAAAACTTTAAATAAGATTCATTATGCAACAGATAAAGGATATGGAATTTAGTGGTGAGCGTCCTTTGTTCGCCTCTCACGATTTACAATTAGACAATGTCGTTATTCATGCCGGGGAGTCGGCATTGAAAGAGTGTAGCAATATCATAGCCATAGGCTGTCGTTTTGAGGGTAAATATCCGTTCTGGCACGTGGATGGCTTCACCATCAAGAATAGCCTGTTTACCGAAGGTGGACGTGCTGCGTTATGGTACTCCCAAAATCTAGTGATGACGGATACACGGGTGGAAGCCCCAAAGATGTTTCGGGAGATGGACGGTATCAGACTGGAAAACGTACAACTACCCAATGCTCAAGAAACCCTTTGGCATTGCCGGAACGTGGAATTGATAAATGTGCAAATAGATCATGCTGATTATTTATTTATGCACGGCGAGAACATTAAAATCCGGAACTACGCTCAAAATGGAAACTACTCGTTCCAGTATTGTAAGAACGTGGAAATCCGTAATGCGGTCATCAACTCGAAAGACGCTTTCTGGAATACGGAGAATGTTACCGTATACGATTCCGAGATTAACGGCGAGTACTTGGGATGGCACTCGAAGAACCTGCGTTTGGTAAATTGCAAAATCTCGGGTACACAGCCGCTTTGTTACGCCCACGATCTTATGATGGAGAACTGTACGATGGCAGATGATTGCGATCTAGCCTTTGAATACAGTTCCGTGCAGGCGACTATCAATAGCCCGATCCGTAGCGTGAAGAATCCCCGTACGGAAAGCATCACCGCCGGAAGCTATGGTGAGGTAATCCTCGACGAGAACATTAAGGCTCCGGGTAATTGCCAACTGAGGCTATGGAATGAACGTACTTGCTTTTCCGCATAAAGAATATGAGATATAACTTCGATGAAATAGTGCCTCGTACCGGTACGAACTCCTATAAATGGGATAGCGCTGTGGATACGGATGTTCTACCGATGTGGGTGGCCGATATGGATTTCCGTACGGCACCCGTTATTATCGAAACCTTACGGCAACGTGTAGAACATGGTATTTTCGGTTATACTCGAGTACCGGATGCATATTACGAAGCGGTGACAGGCTGGTTTGAACGTCGGCATGGATGGCAAATACGAAAAGAATGGATGATTTGTACCTCCGGAGTTGTTCCGGCAATTTCTGCCGTTATCAAGGCGCTAACCGAGCCGGGTGATAAAGTACTGGTGCAGACTCCGGTTTATAACTGTTTTTTCTCGTCCATCCGCAATAACGGATGTGAGATTATCCGCACCCCTTTGTCTTATGCCCATGATACATTCACGATTGATTATGAGGATTTGGAGAAAAAAGCCGCTGATCCGAAGGTAAAGGTCATGCTGTTGTGTAATCCTCATAATCCCGCTGGAAGGGTATGGACACGTGAGGAACTAAGTCGTATCGGCAAGATCTGTATCCATAATGGCCTAATAGTCGTATCAGATGAGATACATTGCGAACTCGTATTTCCGGGATATACTTTTACACCGTTCGCATCTATCTCAGAAGAATTCCTACGGCATTCCGTGACATGCCTGTCGCCTAGCAAGGCTTTCAATATCGCTGGATTACAAATCGCCAATATCGTGTGTTACGATGAGAACCTACGTCGGAAGATAGACCGGGCAATCAATATCAACGAGGTATGCGATGTGAATCCTTTTGGTGTAATAGCTACCATAGCGGCCTATAATGAGGGAGAGGAATGGCTGTCGCAACTGATCGATTATTTATGGCAGAATTACTTATACATGAAAGATTTTTGCGGGAAATATCTGCCGGACTTTCCGATAACCTTGTTGGAAGGCACTTATCTTGTATGGATGGATTGCCGTAAGTTAGGTAAATCATCGGAAGAATTGGAGCACTTGCTGATCGAGAAAGCGAAGCTATGGCTCAATGCCGGAACGATGTATGGAGCAGAAGGCGAAGGCTTCATGCGTTGGAATATCGCTTGTCCACGTTCCTCGCTGATAAAGGGGGTGGAGCTGTTCAGGGATTTTGTAGGCTGTGCCTGTTAAAGAATAGTGATGATAGAAAACGTGAGAAGGGGAAAACATCTATTGCTTTCCCCTTCTTTCATATATCTCTCACTAGATAAAAGATTCGTTTTACTCGATCTCGATGCTATGTTTTACCGGAGTAAGAATGAACGTGAACTCATAGTCGCCGTAAGGAATCTGGTATTCCGGGAGTGCGATAGTTCCCCAGCTATTTACACAGCCTAATCCCATCTGTACCTTATCGAGACAAAGGTTTGTCAAGTCGACTTCCTCTACTTCTGGAGAGTGTCTTTGATCCTTTCGGGCACCGTCGTCCAAAGACTCTATCGTATAATGCAAAGCGGAAGCGGAGAATGGGGCAGAGGCTACGACCTCGATACCGTTGCCAGCCTCGTTCAGCATTTTCCACCAGCGGATATCCGATTTCGTTCCATTCTCTTGCGGACGGATATACGAATAGAATTGCTCGTCTACGGTCTGGCGGTAAATAGCCAAGTCCGCGTTACCCTTGCGGTCGATATAATTCTCCACGGGACCACGGCCGTAGTATTCGATATTCTCGAAATATCTCGGCATCGGCATTTGCATACCGAAGCGGAACATGGGGGATACCTTGGCATTCTTGTCTGCTGTCATTTTCTGGGTAACCTTGATCGCACCCTTGTTATTGATCACGTACGTCAAGTTCAACTTGGCGGATACGGTCGGCATATCGTAAACGGCCTCTACGATCACTTGCTTGTTCTCCATCCGTTGGTTAAGAGAAGTCAGCTTCATTTCCGGATTCTTCCATGCGGCGTACTTCTTCTGTAGGCCAGCTCCGAAATCATTGTCTGTCGGCGCACGCCAGAAGTTAGGAGTCAAAGCCTCTCCTTCCTTGATCATGTCTTGGCCGTTTACCTCGTATTTGATCAGGTAACCATTCTCACGGTTGAATTCGGTACGGAAACCACAACCTTCCACGATCAGGTAATTGGCGTCGTTATCTTGTACGGCTGGAGCCTTGGTTTCGATATTGGTTGTTTCCACGTTTTTCAAATCCATAGATGGAGCCTTGTACGGGTTCAACGTCAGCTGATCCTTGGCCACGGTATGTCCGGCGGGTAATAAGCCCTCACGGTTCTTCAGTTTATAAGATACATTCAGCAACCATTCCGTGCATTGGCAAGTCTCGCCTAGATCCAATCGGATCGTTGATGTTTGTTGGGGAGCTACTTTCAGGTCATCGACACGTCCGCTACGAACAACCTTGCCGCCTTTCAGCATTTCCCATTCCAGATAATAAGCGGAAAGGTCACGGAAGAAATTCTCGTTGTACACCTTGATCTCACCTTTCGACAGATCGCCGGGGGTTGTCCAGATATCTTGGTAATAATACCCCACCTCGTACATATGCGGGTTCGGAACACGATCCGGGCTGATCAAGCCGTTATCGCAGAAGTTATTATCGCTAGCGTCGAACTTATTGAAATCGCCGCCATAAGCATAGATCATTTTCCCGTTCTTGCCGGTCCAGCGCACGGATTGATCCACGAAGTCCCAGATGAAGCCCCCTTGATATTTCGGGTATTTACGGATCAAATCCCAATATTCCTTGAAACCTCCTTGAGAGTTACCCATGGCATGAGCGTATTCACATTGTATCAAAGGCTTTTGCATGGAGTTATCCTCGCTGTATTTAGCGCAATCCTCGTAGTTGTAATACATCGGGCAGAAGATATCGGTCTTTCCGTTCTTTCCGGCCTGTTCGTATTGTACGGCACGGCTGGGGTCTTCGTTCTTGATCCAGTCGTAAGCGGCCTCGAAGTTAGGACCGTATCCAGCCTCGTTACCCAAGGACCAGAAGATGATACTCGGATGGTTGAAGCCACGTTGGACGTTACGTTGGTTACGTTCCAGATGCGCTTTCTTATAAGATGGGTTCTTGGCTAACGTCTCCTCGCCGTATCCCATTCCGTGAGACTCTATATTGGCTTCGGCTACGACATAGATACCGTATTTATCGCAAAGATCGTACCAGAAGTTGTCATCGGGATAGTGGCAGGTACGAACGGCGTTCAAATTGAATTTCTTCATGATCTGTATGTCCTGTATCATGCGTTCGCGTGAAACGACATAACCGCCATCGGGATCCATCTCGTGACGGTCGGCACCCTTGAAAAGAACCGGTTGCCCGTTCACGAGTATCTGGGCGTTCTTTAATTCGATCTTACGGAAACCTACTTTTACGGGGATTACCTCGATTGTTTTGCCTCCCTCTTTTAAAGTAGCCCGTAAAGTATATAGATAGGGAGTCTCCGCAGTCCATTTGTGGGGAGAGGAGACTTCTATCGTCGTGCTGACCTTTCCGGAAGCGTTCAAGGATTGGGTAGTGACAGCTTTATTCTGGGCATCCAATAGTTCAAGCTCTACTGTACCTTTACCCTTCATGGTCAGGTTGACTGCCAACGAGCCATTTTGGTATTGAGCGTCCAGATCCGGAGTCACACGTATATCGGCGATCTGTTGCTTTGGGTTACGGGCGTATAAATAACAATCACGTCCGACACCGCTGTAACGGAAGAAATCTTGGTCTTCCAGATAAGTGCCATCACACCAGCGGAATACTTGGAAAGCAATCAGGTTTTTTTGTCCGGGTTTCAAGTAAGGAGTTAAGTTAAACTCCGCTTCCAGCTTGCTGTCTTCGCTATAGCCTACGTACTTCCCGTTTACCCACAAATACATATTGGAGGTAACGGAACCGAAATGGGCGATGATCTCTTTTCCGTTCCAGCTGGCAGGAACCATGATCTCACGACGGTAGGAACCCACATGGTTATTAACGGTAGGGACCTCGGGCGGGTTGTTCTTGAATTGCTCACGCCAAGCGTAACCAACGTTTACGTAGAGAGGATCTCCATATCCGTTCAGTTCCCATACACCGGGCACAGGCATATTGTTCCATCCTTTGTCGTTGTAATCGGTCCGCCAGAAATCGGTAGGACGAGCGTCAGCGTTCTTTACCCAAAAGAATTTCCAAGGACCGTTCAAGGTCATGAAGTTCTGGGATTGTTCCTTGGCGTCCTTCGCTGCCACCTCGGCGGTCTCGTAGGCGAAGAAATTGGCGTGCATCGGGGCACGGTTTACGGCGTTGACCTCGGGGTCTCGCCACTCATTCGACTGGGCTACCGCTGTGAAAGCCAAAGCGGCAAACAGTCCGGTCATAAGTTGTCTTTTCATGCTATTATATTTTTAATCTGCTTTACGGAATTGCAAAACTAAGAATAAAATTCCGGGTATGGCAATAATTCCGGCGGAAACTAACAGGGCGACACGTAAAGAATAGAAATCATTTAGCCAACCTATAAATGGGGCGATGGCAGCGAATATCAAGCGGATCACAAAGTTACGGATCGACAAGACCGTAGCCCGCATCTCCGAGAAGGTCATTTGATTAATGTAACCTTTCAAAATCGGTGTGGCGAAGCCCCGGACTATATAGAAAATGAACAAGATCGCTAATCCCCAATAAGTAAGGTTATAAGCGAGCGATATATATCCACCTACGATTATAAGTAGTATAAACGTGTTTGATTTACGCATCCCGAAATACCGCTCTACCTGATCAGAATAGAGGGCGGACAATCCCACAGTCAGATTGAGCACGGTCCAAATGACACCGTAATAGGAGGTCGGGGTTTCCAACTTCATCAATACGGGCTGCACGAACCATGCCATCGTTAATGTAGCGGCTCCGATGATACCGGAGAACATGATGTTATAGCATAGCTTACGGTTCGTGACCAAGGAATATTTCAAGATGCGGAGAATCTCGGAAACCGGGTTCTGCACCTTGCTCTTAGTATTGAATTCCTGCAAGGCGAACGCCGCTGGAATGCCGATAAAGGCGACAAACGCTTGGGCGTAAAACGGCAATCGCAAGGAATAGGCGGCCAGCAATCCACCGAATATCCCGGCGATGGCCTCGGCGAAATTACCGATCATCGTGATACGTCCCTCATACCGCAAATAAAGTTCTTCTTTTTTATATCGTACGGTTGTATCGTAGAGCAGCGCCGAATCCGCTCCGTTTACCAAGGTTTGCCCGGTTCCCAACAAAATCTCGGCGAAGAGAAATGCCGTGAAAGTGGAGGTGAAAGAATAACATAGGTACCCTCCAAAGAAAAGTATACAACCTAGAATCAAGCATTTCTTACGCCCCCATACGTCCGCCAGATAGCCCGAGGGAATCTCCAAAGTGACAGCGGCGACCGAGTAGACACTCTTCAAAATAAACACGTCTTGTAGTCCTAAACCATGATCCTCGTAGAATAGGACAATGATAGGCATTACGAGCGAGAACCATTTGGATAACTTGATCAGATAGAGAGCGAGTATATTTTGTTTCATATTTTTCAACGGGATTGCCCTGTCGTTTTTATTTAGACACGCGAATGTATGAATTCTTTGCCAATAGCCTGAACTTTTTTAGGAAGCTTCTGTTCTTTTTGAAAAAGGAAAAATATGGTATTCAATCAACTTGATATTCATTTACTGATTACGGCCATTTGTGTCATATCATCCGCCTTGATATGCTATACGATCGGGGTCTGGGGCGAGCGTTTCCAAGGACAGTTAAAAGCGTGGCATCTTTGGTTTTTTGTATTAGGACTTTATGCGGACGCTATTGGAACGGGCTTGATGGAGCATATCGCCCAACTGACCCATTTACATGATACGGTACATACCGTAACGGGAATTATCGCTATTTGCTTGATGCTGATCCATGCGATCTGGGCGATTTGGACTTACTTTAAAGGTTCGTTAAAAGCCAAACAGCATTTCAACAGATTTAGCATTGTTGTGTGGTTCATCTGGTTAATTCCTTATTGCATCGGTATCTACATGGGGATGTCTCTCCATAAATAGAGGCCATCGCTCATATATCTTGAGAAATAAATCGTACATTTGGTGATATGTTTACTATATAAACGAGGTGATCGCCCTCTACGAGCGTTCCGCCGAGATGAATCCATTCTCCTCGAAGTTCGATGCTTGGCAAGCCGGCAAATGTCAATTAACAGAAGAGGAGAAACTAGGCTATGAGCTTTTCAAGGAAAAAGGGCTATGTGCCGAGTGCCATATCTTGGATCCCGACGAACGGGCCGGGAAGGTGCTATTCACCGATCATACCTATGATAATCTGGGGATTCCCTCAAATCCGGGCAATCCATTCTTTAAGGTTTCGGCTCCCTATAATACGTGTGGTAAGGATACGATGGATCTTGGCTTGGGCTCACGACTGCGTGATCCGGAAGAATACGGGAAGTTCCGTGTGCCTACGCTCCGCAATATCGCTCTGACAGCTCCATATGGCCATAATGGATATTTCAAGACCTTGGAGGAGATCGTACATTTTTATAACGTAAGGGATGTAGAGGATTTCCCCCCGGCGGAATATCCCGAGACCGTAAATAAGGATGAACTGGGGAACTTAGGTTTATCTCAGGAAGAGGAGACTGCGATTGTCGCTTTTTTACGAACATTGACGGATTGCATCAAATAAAAATCAGTCTTTCCAAAAACTTTCTCCAGCCCTTGATAGTTTTCTTATAAAATAAAAAGAAGAGTTTAAACTATGGCGAAGAAAGTTGCGGACCAGTTAGTGGATACGCTGGAAAAAGCAGGCGTACGACGTATATACGCCGTGACAGGCGATAGCCTGAATGAGGTGAACGAGGCTGTTCGGAAAAACGGCAGATTGCGGTGGATTCATGTCCGTCATGAGGAAACGGGGGCTTATGCCGCTGCGGCGGAGGCCCAGTTGACAGGCGAGTTGGCTTGTTGCGCAGGTAGTAGTGGCCCCGGGCATGTACATTTAATTAATGGGCTGTATGATGCCCAACGATCCGGAGCACGGGTCTTGGCGATCGCTTCCACGATCCCTTCCCGGGAGTTTGGTACGGAATATTTCCAAGAGACAAATACGATCAAATTATTCGATGATTGTAGCTATTATAACCAAGTAGCCACTACGCCGGAACAATTTCCCCGGATGCTTCAAGGCGCTATGCAAGCGGCGATTTCATCATGTGGGGTCGGGGTGATCGGACTTCCCGGTGACTTGGCGGCAGAGAATGCTACAGCGGGTTTGTCCTCTACCTTTTCTTTTCCTACGCGACAACGGGTTTGTCCCGCCGAACAGGAAATCCGGGAATTAGCGGATTTGTTGAATAATGCGAAGAAAGTGACACTTTATTGTGGAATAGGGGCGAAAGATGCCCATCCGGAATTGGTGCAGTTGGCTAAATATGAGAAAGTTCGGGAAAATCTCCGTTCTGCCGCCGCTGTCCGGGGGAAAGAAGAGAAGATACAGCCAGAGTACGTGATCTCGGTCGTAGACGAGCTTAGCTCGGACGACGCCATATTTACCGTGGATACGGGTATGACTTGTGTATGGGGTGCCCGCTATTTGCAAGCTACGGGTATGCGGAAGATGTTGGGATCATTCAATCATGGCTCGATGGCGAACGCCATGCCGCAAGCGATAGGGGCGGCATTGGCTTATCCCGGCAGGCAAGTCGTTGCGTTGTGTGGTGATGGAGGTATCTCAATGTTGTTGGGCGACCTTGCTACGATCGTGCAATACCATTTGCCGATTAAATTAATCGTATTTAATAACCGTTCCCTAGGAATGGTAAAACTTGAGATGGAGGTGGCCGGACTGCCGGATTGGCAGACCACGATGCTGAACCCGGATTTCGCCCGGGTCGCCCTTTCAATGGGAATGGCGGGCTACAACGTGATCAACCCCGACGATGTATTCCCCACTTTGCAGAAAGTGTTTAACGCTGACGGACCGGCCTTGGTTAACATCATGACCGATCCGAACGCATTAGCGATGCCTCCCAAGATTGAGTTCTCCCAAATGCTTGGTTTTGCCCAGACCATGTATAAGTTAATGATGGAGGGGCGAAGCAAGGAGGTCTTGGATACCATCGATACGAATCTAAAACATTGGAAAGATGTGTTTTAAACTCTCAAAAGAGCTGGATAACCGCTTTAGATTTCGCGCTTTGAATGGCAGCGTCCAATATCCGCACTACCATTAGGTTATTCTCCAACGAGGAAAGGTCCGTGGGAGGTACGTCAATCTCTTTACGGACAGCGGCTTTCAAGAAATAAAAGGAATCATTATAAGGAGCGTTCAAGGAAGGTGCTATTTCTTGGCGCTCCTTTCCGTTGGTATAAATTCGCATTTCCTTAGGCGTATCTTGGTAAATATATCCTTTGTCGCCATAGATATGCATATCTTTTCTACCCATCGGCCAACACCATGATCCCATGATCTGGACGGTTGCGGAAGGATATTCCACGATAATAGTTGCGTCATCGTCTACCTTGGGATAAAGATTCGGTTTATTCTGCCGTAGTACGGCGTATACGCTAAGAGGCTTTTCATCTTTCATGAGACGGGTGGCTAAGTTGGCTCCGTAACATCCAAAATCGATAACTGCCCCGCCGCCATTCAGCATGGGGTCGGTTAACCAGTCCGTGAACTCTTTTCCGCAGTTGATCTCGAAGGGACCTTGATGCCCGTCGTATACGTTGATACGATCGATCTTCCCGATAGCACCGCTGTCGATAAGGCGGAATGCCTCATGGTTGGTATTATACCACGTAGTCTCGTAGTTGGTAAGCAACAAGATATTTTTCTCACGGGCGAGCGATGCCATTCGGGTAGCATGTTCGTTATTGACGGCTAATGGCTTTTCTACCATAACATGTATGCCTCTCGGTGCGCAAGCCTCTACCACACGAAGATGGTCGTGGATCGGCTCGTATACGATGACCGCCTCCGGATGGGTCTTATCCAGCATCTCGCCAAGGTCCGCATAGAATAGGTTAGGATCCAGCTTATCCCGCAGACCGTTATGTTCCCGTAAGTAATCATCTTTCTCGGCGACTCCTACAATCTTGAAATCGCCTCTATCCAAACGGCTTATCACCTCCCATAGATGTCCGTGGGATACTCCTGCCACGGCCAGTCGCAAAGGCTCTCCATCTTGCCCTTTCGCCGTGAGAGTTAAGAACGTAAATGCACATAACATAAGTAAGTAACGTGTGATCTTGTGTATATTCATGATATTATCTATATATAGTTTTTACAAAGATATACGATTATTTCTTACCTTTGCAACCCATTACTTATTCAGATTAAGGAAAACAGTATAATTTAGAAATATAAAGAAATGGCAAAAGAGCTGAAAGAACTTACACCGAGAAGTGTAAACTATTCGCAGTGGTACCAAGATTTGGTAATTAAGGCAGATTTGGCGGAGAATTCCGCCGTGCGTGGTTGTATGGTGATCAAGCCTTACGGATACGCTATCTGGGAGAAGATGCAACGTATCCTAGACGATATGTTCAAGGAAACCGGTCATGTGAACGCTTATTTCCCCTTGCTGATCCCGAAGTCTTTCTTAAGCAAAGAAGCTGAGCACGTAGAAGGGTTCGCCAAGGAGTGCGCCGTGGTTACTCACTATCGTTTGAAGACAAATCATGACGGTACGGGGGTTGTCGTAGATCCGGCAGCTAAACTGGAAGAGGAATTGATCATTCGCCCGACTTCGGAGACCATTATATGGAATACATACCGTAACTGGATTCAGTCTTACCGCGACCTGCCTATCTTGTGCAACCAATGGGCGAACGTGATGCGCTGGGAGATGCGTACTCGCTTGTTCCTTCGTACGGCTGAGTTCTTGTGGCAGGAAGGCCATACCGCTCACGCTACTCGTGAAGAAGCGGAGATAGAAGCTAAGAAGATGCAAGAGGTTTACGCGAACTTCGCTGAGAATTATATGGCAATGCCAGTAATAAAGGGCGTGAAGTCTGAGAGCGAGCGTTTCGCTGGTGCTTTGGATACCTATACGATCGAGGCGATGATGCAGGATGGAAAAGCTTTGCAGGCGGGAACTTCCCATTTTTTGGGACAGAACTTCGGTAAGGCTTTCGACGTTACTTTCATCGACAAGAACGGCAAGAGCGACTATGCTTGGGCTACTTCTTGGGGAGTTTCCACACGTTTGATCGGTGCGTTGATTATGTCTCATTCCGATGATAACGGTTTGGTATTGCCTCCTCATTTGGCTCCGATTCAGGTTGTGATCGTCCCGATTTATCGTAGCGCTGAGCAATTAGCGCAGATCAGCGAGAAGGTCGCTGGTATCGTGGCTAAGTTGAAGGCGTTGGGTATCTCCGTGAAATATGACGACGCTGATAATAAGAAGCCGGGCTGGAAGTTCGCTGAGTACGAGTTGAAAGGTGTTCCCGTGCGTTTGGCTATGGGTGGTCGTGATTTGGAAAATAATACAATCGAGGTGATGCGCCGTGATACTTTGGAGAAGGAAACGATCACTTGTGATGGCATTGAGGAATACGTGAAGAATCTGTTGGAGGAAATCCAAGCGAATATCTTCAAGAAAGCGTACGATCACCGTGAGGCTAACATCATAAACGTAGATACGTATGAGGAATTTAAGGAGAAGATCGAGGATGGCGTCTTCATCATGGCTCACTGGGATGGAACCCCAGAGACAGAGGAATTGATCAAGAACGAGACAAAAGCTACGATCCGCTGTATTCCTTTAGCTGGAGATAAGACTCCGGGTAAGTGTATGGTGACAGGTAAACCGTCGGCTTGTCGGGTACTGTTCGCCAGAGCTTATTGATTGTTATGCTAAAAGATGAAATAAAATGAGGGATGCTTTAACCGAAGGGCATCCCTCTCTAAGAAAATGAGCTACCACGAATTTATACTTGTCGTTAACTTTAGTAGCATCATTATCTTGGTGTTATTGGCGATGTTGTTATTGATTGCCACTCGGTTTCGTGGCGAGAGTGGTTATGCCGCAGCGATTATCGTTCTTCCTAACATCCCTGTTTATATTTACAACATGAGCCGCATGCTTGGTTGGCATGATATAACGTTGTTCTTTTTCCCTATCAGTTATTCGGTCAATACGCTGTTGATGCCGTTGCTGTGGTTATTTACCCGCCGCAACTTTGATCTTGATCCTCGTTTCAAGCCTGTCCAATTGTTGCATTTTTTACCGGCGATTGTCTGTGTCGTTATCGTGTTATCCATTCCTATGCGGAAGCGTATGGAGAGTATACTTCATGAGGTCACCGGTGATGATACTTGGATCGGTGATTTTAACGCTGCCGTGATTACCTCGCAGATGATCGGTTATTTTGTCGCTATCTTTATTTATCTTTACCGGAAGAAGCAGTATATAAAGGATAATTGGTCTGATGCCGAATACATGCAAAAGGAATGGATTCCGAAACTTATGATCCTGTTCGCTGCCTTGTTTGTCACCGTGATGACCTGCTATGCGATTTGGCCTCGGACTGATGCTTGGTTGATACAGATATTGAATGTGATGGCGATGAGCTTCCTCGTCTATAATTTTATTGCTCATCCAACTGTTCCTTATATCCAAGGAACGTCACGGATGCTCGTTAAGGATGAGACGGTAGGGTTTCAGTCTATACCAGACGAGGAACAAATGAGAGATATATGTTCCCAAGTGAAAGAGTATCTGGAGACAACAAATGCTTTCCTGCGAAAGGACCTTTCCTTATCCATCTTATCGAGAGAGACTGGTATTTACCAAAAATTACTTTCTCGGTCGATCAACGAATACTTAAAACAGAACTTCTTCGAGCTTATCAACGAGATGCGAGTGGGGGAAGCCAAGCGAAGGTTGCTCCTGCCGGAGAATGCTGGTCATACGGTAGATAGCCTTTATGAGGAATGTGGTTTTCGGACTCGTTCCACGTTCTTCTTGGCATTTAAGAAGGTAGAGGGTTTGTCTCCCGCCCAGTGGCTTAATTCGGTAAAAAAACATACGGATCAATAAACGCAACAGCTAAAAAGAGTACATAAACTCTTTCCGGGTCTGATTTTATTACTATATTTGTGTCGCTATCGTCAGATAGCGGACATATTTAGACACTAGGAAAGTGCTTAGCTTCGTTCTCAGAGATAAAATCTGGTAAATTTTTCACGGGAGAATAAGTTGTACTCTTCACGTCATTGTTATATGCTATACGTATATGGACAAAGGGCGTGGGCTGTTGCTTATTTACCGTACGGGTTTACCAGAGCCTATCTCTTAAATAAGTTAATAGTCCCACGCTTTCCTCATATTAATACTATCCGGATCGGGGCTTACCGGATGTACATCTTCGAGGCATTATGAAAAAATATCTACCACGTTTCTCTTTCTTTTTAATGATTTTACTCCATTTCATCATGAAATCAGTCTGAATATACAGCTTTCGGACTTCTCTAAACATCTTGTTTTAGGTGATTCGGGAAATAAACACTCTCTTTGCGGTATCGATTGAATCTGTTTGTTTACTTCTGAAAGTATTTTTGTATATAAAGCATTTTTGTTTTATATGCATTTTATTGATGTGGATACTCTCGCTGATACCTTCTTGTCATCGAGAGGGAGAGGTTGGTCTTTCCCAAAATGATCAGGTGGGTATAGATAGTGTGGTCTCGGCCTGTCCGGACATCGATTCTCTACAATCATGTCTAAGGTATTTCGAGAGAACTGCAAATGAGCTGGGAGTGATACTCGCCTATAAGGAATTAGAGGTACGTTACCGGGAAGCGGCCCGTTTTAATGAGGCGATAGGATGCCACCGGGAAGGCTTGCGATTGGCTATGCAAAGGAAAGATACCTCGGAGGTCATACAGGCCTTGAATAATATCGGTACGAACTTCCGGCGGTTAGGTATCATGGACGAGGCCTCCAATTATCATTATAGGGCATTGTCGTTGTGCGAGAGACTGGGTGATAAGGAAAGCTATAAAGCAAGAAAAAACCGGACCATTTCCTTGAGTGGTATCGGAAACGTGTATCTAACATTGGAAAATTGCGAGATGGCCGACAGTATTTTCCGAATAGCGCTGGAAGAGGAACGTACCTTGGATAGTGATCTCGGCTTGGCCATGAACTATGCGAACCTTGGCTCTATCTTCGAGATGCGTGGCATGATGGATTCCGCTTTTGTTTATTACAATTATTCTATGGAGCATAATCGTGCGGCCGGGTCTGTTGTCGGCATTTCGCTTTGCCATAACCATATAGGACGCTTGTTCGAGAAAAAGGGACAATGGGATCAGGCGATACGCGAATATCGTAACGCATACGACCTTATGGTGGCGGACAACGATCTGTATCATTGGCTGGAATCGTGCCTGGCCTTGGCACGGGTGAATATCTACAAGGGAGATCTGCGAATGGCGGAGGCTTTCTTGGAGCATGCGGAGGGTGCCGCTAAGGTGCCGCGGGCGTGGAAGCATTTGTCGAGCGTGTATCATCTGGATTACTTGCGTTATAAGAAGCTGGGTGATTATAAGAATGCCCTCAACGCTTATACATCAAGTCTCGCTTATGCTGATAGCATGCGAAATACTGAGAATATGAACCATATACAGAACCTCCGTGTGGACTACGAGAAAGAGAGGAGCAACCGGAAGCTTTCATTGATACAGAAGAATTATGAGATGGGGCAGCGTACCAAGAATATTTTCCTGATCGCTTGCTTGATCGTACTCTTCCTTACGGTGGTAGCGATGGGCTTTTTATGGTATGCCTTGCGGATGAAGTCCCGCAATCAGCAGGTGATGCGGCGCATGGAGGAGGTGAGGGCCAATTTCTTCACGAATGTCACGCATGAGTTTCGTACGCCGCTGACGGTTATCTTGGGTGTGTCGGAAGAGTTGCGGAAAGGGGGAATAGGCGAGGAGGAACTCAAGACCGGGCTGAATATGATTGGACGGCAGGGAAAGAACCTGCTGGAATTGGTGAACCAATTATTGGAAGTGGCGAAAGTGAGATCTGAGATTGGCGATCCGGAATGGAGGACTGGAGATATCGTAGCTTATACGAGCATGATCGTGGAAGATAACCGGGCGTATGCCCGCCAAGGGCAGGTAGACCTTTGTTTTACTCCTTCGGAGACGATTATCAGCATGGATTTCGTGCCCGAGTATTTCCGGAGGATCATGGATAACTTACTCCGTAACGCTATCAAGTTCACGCCGAGAGGTGGGAGGGTTGTCGTGACGATGGAGTGTGTGGGGAGTATGCTTGTCACGCATGTGGCGGATACGGGCTGCGGTATAGCCGAGGAGGACTTGCCGCATATCTTCAAGGCTTTTTACCTAGGTGAGACCGGAGGGGCAGGCACGATGGGCACGGGGATCGGCCTTTCTTTGGTACGGCAGATGGTGAGGAGCATGGGGGGCCGGGTGAGCGTGAAGAGTACGGCCGGGGTTGGTTCTGAGTTTGTCGTGATGTTGCCATTGAGACATGGTGACTCCTTCTGGGAACGTTGGGTACCCGGCGAGGAATCTAACGATAACGCCTCTCATCCGGAACCGGACAAGACCGTGATACTGCCGGATGCGACGATGGAGCCGGATAGCACGTCTATGCGCCCGTCTATATTGATCGTGGAAGATAATGCGGACATTTCTTATTATATCGGCCGGCTGCTTAATGGTGCGTATCAAATAATATATGCGCAAAACGGAGCGGAGGGGCTGGAGATAGCGGCGGAGCAAATGCCGGACTTGATCCTCACCGACTTGATGATGCCCGAGATGGATGGCTATGAGTTATGTAGGCGGGTACGTGAATCCGAGGTGTTGAACCATATTCCGATCATTATCATTACCGCAAAATCAGGAGGAAAGGAACGTGTCTGTGGCTTAGAAGTCGGGGCGGACGCTTATCTGGAGAAGCCTTTCAATGCGGAAGAGCTGAATATCCGGATAACAAAGTTGCTGGAACAGCGTCGTTTGCTGCGTGAGAAGTATTCCAAGGCTATGCGTGAGGGGACAGAACTGAATGTAAAACTAAACCCTGCCGACCAAGACTTCTTGGCTCGCCTGAATGATTATATATATGCGTTGATATCCAACCATGGCTTGAACTCGGACATGGTAGACGATAAGATGTGCATGAGCCGATCCCAGTTGAATCGCAAGGTCCGTGCCATCACGGGCTACAACACTTCCGCCTATATCCTGCAGATGCGCATGGAGAGGAGCAAACGCCTCTTGGCCTCTACCGAGGAACTGATCGGCGACATCGCCCTTAAATGCGGCTTCGAGGATGCCAATTATTTCGCCCGCCTTTTCAAGCAGATCTTCAATGTAACGCCTTCGCAATACAGGAAAAGCCTCATTCAATGATTCCGTGTAGCGGGTACTTCCGTGTAGAAAGGGGCTATGAAATTGAGAAATCCATATTTAACCTCATCATTGGGAAATCCGAGGGTATAGATATTGAATTCCGGATTGAAATCCTTGATGGTCAGATAGCCACTTTGGTAAATCACCGGGATAGGTCGGGTGGCGTCGGCTGTACATGGAAATATATTATAAACCAATCCGGGTACAATCCATCCTCAAGAATAACTCTTGTTTATAGAGCGTCTGTTACGATGGGCAACGTGACGTGCTTACAATGGGCATTATAAGGAGCTAATAATGCCCATTGTTATTCTTCCATAGATTCTATCGGAGGCGATTCGGCCGGCTAGCATTTCTAATCGACTGCTCTTTAATTAGTTAATTATTTTCAATGCGCAGATTCTCTTGGTTTGTCCTAGTGAAATGCGTCGATTATCCTATAAGAATGCGTCATTTCTCCTCACGGGCGATCGCTCTCGGGGCTAATTTTGCGAATAAAGAAATCGGACGTTTCACCAAATCTGGTTCGAGTATGGAAGAAGAAAAACACAAGAAGCCTTTGCTTTCTTATGAGGAGGTGATCGAGGTCATCGATGAGCGCATCTCGCGTGACGAGCCTGCCACTGCCGACGAGCGGATCAAACGTGTCGAGGAAGTGGCCGAGCAAATGGAAGAAGAACGTAAAAAAGGGATATCGTGCCGTAAGAAGGTTTCTCGCTTTTTTCGGAGATCCTTGATAAATCTGGACCGATCCATCAGAAGGTGTTTCGGTAAATAAATAGGAATGAATTATTAATCTAATGAATTAAAGGAAATGAAAAAGCTAGTATTTATTTTATCTGCCATGTTGCTCCTAATCGGGACAATGGACGTGCAAGCCCAATGGGGAAAGAAACTCCTCAAGAAAGCGGGTGAGAGTGCCAAACGGGCAACGGAGAGGAACGTGGAACGGAAAGTGGAACAGACCGTAGACAAGGCTTTCGAGGGAGCGGAGGATGTGGTGACGGGGAAAGGGAATAATAATAATGAAAAGGAGGAGCCACCAACAAGTACAAATTCACAAGGGAATTTTGAAACTATGGATGATGGGGAAGATCTGGCACAGCAGGAACAGCAACAACCACAGCAATCACTCGAAATGACGTATGCCAAGAGTGACTTCGTGCCGGGGGATGAGATTATTTTTGAGGATGATGTGACCCGGGAACAGATAGGAGAATTCCTCAGCCAGTGGGATTTATTAAAAGGTACTGTTGAGATCGCTCAAATCAATGGCGATAAGGTGATACTTTGCGTGAGTCAGGATGATCCGGTCATTGCACCGCTATTCGATAATATGAAAAGTTATTTGCCGGAAAAGTTCACGCTGGAATTTGACTTTTGGGTAGGGCCTTTTACAAAAAAGGGAGATGATGAGCCGGAAAATTGCTATATCGTACGTTTTTACAAACCCGAATCGGGAAGTCGTGTTCAAACTATCAATCTTGACGACTGGTATTATAGTGCTTCAGACCATCGTACACGCCTAAGATGGGACTTTATTCCTTCCTCTGGGGAGAACAGCCGTAGCGGAAGCGATGACTCTTTTCGGACTATCCCGAACTCATGGAACCACTTCTCACTGTCCTTCAATCAACGGGCAATGAAAGTTTACATAAATGGTATCCGCTATGCCAATATTCCGAATACGGTAGCACCCGGACATTTTGACATACAGTTTTATAGAGGCGGTGGATATTTTACGAATAACACTTCCATCCGCAACATACGTGTCGCCAAAGGCGCAGTGCCATTGTACGACCGCATGATGAGCGACGGTAAGTTCATCACGTATGGCATCACCTTCGATGTCGGCAAGTCCACCATCAAACCAGAGAGTATGGGTGAGATCAATCGTATCGTCAAATTAATGACCGATAACCCCGACCTGAGATTCTCCGTAGAAGGCCATACCGATAGCACCGGCAACGAGGCTTCCAACCAGACGTTAAGCGAGGCCCGCAGCAACGCCATCGTAGGTAAACTGGTTGAACTGGGCATCAGTGCCGATCGCCTCTCCGCTTCCGGCAAAGGACAATCATCTCCCATCGCCGATAACGGAACGGACGAGGGTCGTGCCAAGAACCGGCGGGTGGAGTTTGTCAAGATGTAACGAATAAGTGAGCGATATGAAAAAGAAATTCTACATACTGATGTGCTTGGCGAGCCTCGTCTTGATGGTAACGGCTTGCGGCGGCAAGGAGAAGATCAAGGAGAAGCTCCGTGCGGCTACCGAGGCCGTAAAGGAGCGGAAGGAAGCGGCCGCCTCCGAAAAGGGGAGCGATCTGGAAATGGATAAACAAGGCGACAGGCCGGATAACGGTGCCTTTGTCGATCCGTCGCTCACGCCGGCCCAGCGTAAGGCGATCGACAAGGAGAATCCGTGGTTCGCTCGCAACTTCCGTATGGAACTGACAGCTAAGTCAATGGGGAACAAGGTGAACGTGGAAATACAAAAGTCGGGCAAAATCCTTTATTACCATTTCTGGAACAACTCTGGCAATGTCGAGACGCTTATCCTGCTTGACGAAGGCGATTATAAGATTTACCAGATTTCGTCTAAAAACAAGGTGGCGCAGCTAAAGGCGACTTCCGACTCGGACTATTATGCGTTCTTTTGCGACAAGATAGGGAATGTGTATGGCATTGTCCATACTGCTCAGAAAGAGAAGAAGGTGGAACAGGACGATAGCTTTGTCCAGTCCAGCACGCAAGAATCTGTCGGGGTAGAGGACGTGCGTTGGGGCGGCTTCGATTGTGAGAAGATCACCCGTGTCACTGGTACCGAGAACGACCTGAGTGCCGGGATGAAAGCCATAGGAGACCTCTTTGGCACTAAATCCAGCATGGACAACTCGATTAAAGACTTGAAACATATCGAGACGACCGACATCGTCTGGATTGAAAAGAATAGCGGAGCTGTGGTACACCGCAAGTTCTCCGTGAAAGGAGGAGCCGGAATGGGTAACTATGCGGAACGGATGAAACCGCAACCCTCCGTCACGTTGCTCACCTTCTCGCCCGATCCGTCGTTGATACCGACCTCTCAGGAGGGCTATAAACTGGTGAAATAGGTATTCATATAATATAGAATGTATAACACGCTCAAATAAGAAAGCCATGAAGAAGCTATCGATTCTACTACTCAGTCTTGCCGCTATGGGAGCATTCGCTTTCGTCTTGCCTTCCTTGCCCACCGGGCAAAGTGGCGCTTATCCTACGGAAACGGCTTTTATGGCCGAGGCCGAAGAGATGTTCCAAAAAGGGAACAAGCTTTACGAGCAAGGCTATATGCTACAGGCGAACTACTATTACGGGCAAGCCGTGGTAGCCGTGGCCAGCCTTCGCTACGGGTTGAGCGAGCTGATCTACGTAAAACAGCGCGACGAGAGGGCCGCCGCCAAGAAAGCCGCCGAAGAGAAACAGCGCAAGGAGGACGAGGAAGATATGGAAGATTGGGGATGGGAAGATGAGGGAGGACTCCTTACTGCGCTTACCAACCTAACCGGGAAGCTGGATACGATGACCGAAAAACTGAGCCAGGAGCTTGTCAATATGGAATTGGATGAGGACAGCGAGCGGAGCGAGGCTTGGGACTTGTTGGCTACCCAAAGCATAGCGTCGCCTTACCCTTACTTCTTCGAGGCCATCTCGTGGGATTACAAGGGAAAGGAAGATAAGGCGAGAGAATGCTACGCCAACGCGATGTGCAACCCCGCTTTCCCGTCCACCGTATGGGATTTCTCCTATTGGCAGGACCTTACGAGCGGCGAGCTCAGGGCCATTGCCCGCAGGCTGCTCCCCAAGGAGGAGGAATACCGCAAGTATTTTCACCTGAGCACCTATAGCTGCCCGCACCATTACCTTAATTTCGACGATGACTACCTGACGGCGAAAGCCGCCGACACCTTGGTCGTATTACCCACGGCCGTGGGAGCGGCGCTCATGCTGTATGAGACGGCCGTACAGGCGAACCCCTTCAACGCACGCAATTTCGCCGGTGCCTCGTTGCTGAGCGTACAGAACGGCGATAGCGTAAAGGCCGCCTACTACCTGAACGAGGGGCTGCTGATAGATCCGGAGAATAAAGGATTGCAAGCATTACTGAACGTATGGAAAGGAGGACACAAATGAAACGCATAGGATTCATATTTACCGTGATAACGCTATTCTGCTTGTCCGCTGTTTCCCGGGTGATAGCGCAATCGGATTGGAGCTTGATAAACTTCGACTTGATCAACCTGCCTTGCGAGCCGGGAAGCCATTCGTTGACCTATACCATGTATTACGGAGTCAACCCGTTTAAGGTTAAGTCGTTTAACGATATAGAGTGCCCCATCATCTTCGGGGGAGAGTTGGTCTGCACCAGATCCATCGACCTGAAAGAAAAGAAGGAGGCGGTAAACCGGGCCCTAAGCGACCTGGGCTGGAATTTCGCCACGCTGCGGCAAGTGATCGAAAGGGCGGCGCAAGCCAAGCCGAACGATATAACGAACGAGCAATTCTGGGACGACCTCGTGAGCATGAGCGGGTTGAACGGCCTGGCGGGAGACGCGTTGGCGCTGATCAGCGGCGTGAAGGATCGCGACAAGTATTACGAGGCGGAGAGGATACAGGGACGGCTCAAGAGCGAGGCGTACAAATACTTGGTGAATAAGACACTCTCCTCTGGGAAGAGTATAATACGCTTATGGAGAATCAATTAAACACCGAGACGAAGCAAACACCCGCACAAATGCAAGGCGAATCGGGCGACGGTGGCCAGAGGGGAACGCTGGGGAGTCATCGACGAGCAAGACCATCGTGCGACGTTAACGGTGTCACACGTATGACATCAGCTGCCTCACACGTGCGACACCTAGAGCCTCACGCCTGCAAGACCGGCAACGAGAATAGAGAGAAATAACAATTATCACATTATCAACAATTTAAAACAAAACAAGATGGCAAAGTACAAGTTAATTAAGAAAGTGAATCCGCAGAAAAGACAGGAACCTGGCAAATGGTACGCGACCCCCAAAAGCGAGACCCCGCTCTCGGGCAAGGCGATGACGTGCGCCGCCACCGCCAACACCACTACTGCTCCCATCGAGATGGAGGCCTCGCTGGAGCTTCTGGCCAAGTTCGTGCCCCAACAACTCCAGCAGGGACACACGGTGAAGATACCGGGCTTGGGTACTTTTCGCCTCACCTTCAAGAGCGATGGCGTGGAAGATATTAACAGTTTCCGGGCGAACAGCATGATCAAGAACGTCCGGATCGTATTCACTCCCTCGAAAGAATTGCGGGAGAGCGTGCTCAGCGGCCTTACGTTCGAGGACGGCGGCGTACTGGAGGACGACATCAGCTACGCTTCTATAGCCGATTACCGTTTGGCCAAAGGTGTCCCGGAGGGCGGCGGAGACTCGGAAAGCCCGGGTGAGATTTAAGGTAACCATTAAAACAGGAACGGGATGAACATTTTCTCTTGCCATATACGCCGGATCGTGTTGTTGCTATTGGCACTCCTCTGAGTGCCGATGGCGACGCTACGGGCGCAGGAAGAAAAAGCGGACGGCACGAACCGGGTGATAGTATCCAAACAGGATATGCGGATAACCGTTCTTTGTCCGCAAGGCGATACGCTCGCCGTTTTTCCCATCGCTTGCGGACGCAATTACGGCGACAAGCAGCAGGAATGGGATTTCCGGACACCGGAAGGGCATTTCGTGATAGAGTCCGTGGAAGATACCTCCCTTTGGCCGCGAGACTCGACGAGGCAAGAAACTCCCGGCGAGATATACGGCCCCCGCTTCTTCCGCTTGAAAACACCCGGCTTCACGGGCATCGGCATACACGGGACCGCCAACCCCCAAGTGATACCCGGACGGATAACGATGGGCTGCATACGCCTCAGCAATGAGGACCTGAAAGCCTTCTCCCGGCTGGTGGACGTAGATACAAGGGTGGATATCCTGCCCGACAAAGGGAGAGAACGCGGCTCGCTTTCCAAGCTAGCCCGGGACGATGATTACTAACAACACTAAAAGGAATGGACATGAAAAGGTTAATCTTATTATTGATATGCGCGCTGTACGTAACGACGGCGGCGCAGGCGCAAATTTCTTTCTATGGTGAGTGGTGCCGGAAAGGGAGTGGCGAAAAGACCATCATGATCTTCGATATGAAGGAAAAGAAAGCCTACGTGATGAACGAGGCCCGGAAGACCTGCATGGTGATGGAGGAGATCGACAAGTTATCCACCAATAAGCTGGTGGGTTACGACTGGGAAGTGTCTCACTCTACCTCCCGAGAGTTTTTGGGCATGGAGGAGATAGACGGTAAGGAGTGTGCCCACTACTATGTCAAGAGCGAATCGATCTACAAGGATGGCGGCAAGGATGGCGCCGGCTATCACGAATGGATTTACTCGCCCATGAAGGTATCGAACTACAACGGCTGCATCGCCCACGACAATACGGTGTATGTGATGGACAGGACCATCGTGCTTCGCCGCGTCAAGATGGGGCCGCAACCGGCGCACCTCTTCCAAGTGCCCGAAGGGTATCAAATGACTGTGATGCCTGCCGGCGGCCTGCTGGAGATGATGACGGGGAAATCGTGCGAGGAGAACACCCAAAAAGTGGACGAGACACGCGATGCCATCCAAAAATCCAATGAGCAGATCAAGGAGCAACTGAAAGAGGTCAACGACAAGAGCAAGAGCGACGAGGAACGGATGAAGGCCTTGCTCGAGATGCTGGGCGGACAGAAGAAGAAATAGAGAAAAATTATTCACTTTAAAATAACAACGATTATGAAAACGAACATTAGATTTCTAGTTATGATCGCCGTTTCCTTGCTGACGGTATTGGGAATGAGCGCGCAAGAACCTTTCTTCCTACATAAGGAAGGCGTGAAACTGACTTACGCCGACAAGGACAAGAAAGGAAAGATCAACAGTTACACGGAGACTACCGCTACAAAGGTGACGGGAGACGCGGACAACTGCACCGTTACCTACTCGATGATGGTGATGGACAATAAAAAGAACCCGGTGCTCAAGCAACCGATGACACAGACATTCGAGGTGAAGAATGGCACGGTGACCTACGATCCCAAGTCGTTGGTAGGACAGATCATGGAGGGCATGCAAGTAACCGTGACCGGAACACCCTTCCAACTTCCCTCCAATGTCAAGGTAGGCGATACCTTCGGCGACTATACCATCACCTTGAACTTGGCCGGCATCAAGACCAATACGGAGGTGACGGGCGTGAAGGCCGTGGCCGAGGAAACCCTCGACGTGAACGGGACGAGTATCGACTGCGTCGTGATTGAGAACACTACCGTATCGAAAGTGATCGGTATCAAGCAGACCGCTATCCAGAAGATCTGGTATGGCCACGGCATTGGCCCTGTGAAGACAAACATGTATAACAAGAAGGGAAAACTGATGACAAGCCAAGAGCTAGTTTCAATAGAAGGATTGTAAACCATTAAAAACATACGTATCATGAAACAGACATTATTTACATTCATGTTCATCATAAGCCTCGTGCTTATGACGGCATGCGGAGGTTCGCCGGTAGATAAAGCCTTGGCAAAACTGGATGATGCCATTGAAAAGCTGGAGAAAAAAGGAGATAAGATGACCAAGGACGAGATGGATGCCATCATGAAAGACTTGGAGGAACCCGTTAGCGTATTGAACAAAACGATAGAAGACAACGAGGTGGGAGGTGTCACCAAGATCAAGATAATCGCCAAGGTGACGAAACTGACGGCGCTGGCCACGAAGGTCGGGATAAAGAATCTGGATATGGGAGATTTCTCGGATAAGGCGAAAGGAACTAAGAAAGAGTAAGGTGGTATGGGAGATATTTTAACAGGAATCGTAAAAGGCTTGTCCGGATTCATGCTGCAGGATGATCCCGACGTGAAGATATTCAATGCCCAGACCGAGATGAAAGAGTTCTCGGAAAGGGAGGGAAAGATCTATGCCCGTCTCGGACGGCAAGTATATGAGACGGATGGCGGCGAGAACTATCCGGAGATAAGGGCAGAGCTAGATTTACTCGCAGCCAACAAGCAGGCGGCGGAAAGCCGCCCTCGAACGTGCCGAGGCCGAGGAACGTGCCCGCCGGGAAGCCGAGGAGCAGGAGCATAGCTGCCCCAATTGCGGGGCCTATAATCCGGAGGGAACCAACTTTTGCCAAGAGTGTGGAACCCGTTTGACGCAACCCGTGCAACAAGCGCCTGCGGCGAAACGTTTCTGCCCGAACTGCGGCACGGAAGTTATCGCCGGGCATCGTTTCTGCAGCGGTTGCGGAACAAAAATGGAATGATGTATAACAGTTACTTTAAAGAAAGGAGAAATCATGGCTTTTTGTACAAACTGCGGGACAAATGTCCCGGATGGCATAAAATTCTGTACCTCATGTGGTACGCCGATGTCGGTACAGGCACAACCGCAAGCCCCGCCACCGCCCCAGCAAACCTATGTGCAGCCGCAACCTGCGCCTCAGCCACTACCGCAGCAGGCTTATGCCCCGCCATCGCAACCGGCTTACGCACAACCTCAACCGGGATACGTGGCTCCGGCGGGCGATCCGAACGCTCCGCTTCCCCCGGGAAGCAAGTATGAACCGATCACGACGGGTGGGTATATCGGTATCTTCCTGTTGATGCTTCTTCCGTTGATCAATCTCATCCTACTCATTATCTGGCCCTGCGGAGGCTGCCAGAAGGTGAACAAGGCGAACTTCGCCCGTGCGATGCTGATCATGATGATAATCGGTTCGGTCTTGTCGTTGCTGATGTTCTTCGCCGTACGGATGCTGTTCGGTAGCGAGATAGACAGCTTGATGGAAGCTTTCGGAGATCTACTCAAATAATAACAATACTAAAATTAGGAGGAAACAAATTATGGCATTCTGTGGAAAATGTGGACAACAAGTGAATGAAGGCGTGAGATTTTGCCCGGCCTGCGGATCACCTATGCAAATAGTTGCCGCCGAACCGAACAGGCAACAGACACCTCCGCCGGTACAACCGACCGATGCGGAATCAATGGCTAAGGCTACCGCCACGGCCGATGCCTTGAGCGACAAATTAAGTGGTATGAACAAGACCGCGGACCTGACCGACCAGTTCGATAAAGCCGATGTAGAGCAAAATAAGGTAATGGCTATCCTTGCTTATTTCGGGATTCTGGTATTGATCCCGATCCTTGCGGCCAAGGACTCGAAATTCGCCCGGTTCCATGCCAACCAAGGCTTGCTTTTATGCATCGCCATGTTTGGCTGGATCATAGCGGACTCCGTTCTGACCGCCCTCTTGCGGGCGATCCTATGGAGGGGATTGGGCTTATGGAGCATCTACTCTCTTTGCGGTACGGTATTGAACCTCGTTTACATCGTGTTTACGGTACTGGCAGTCATCGGTATCATTAACGCGCTGAACGGGCGAGCTAAGGAATTACCTATCATCGGTAAATACCGTCTGTTGAAATAGCATAATAACCCATAAATGTATACTTTATGACAGCAAAAGAGATTTTCTTCAAGACCCTGCAATTCGGTTGGATAAAACTAGGATTAGGATTGCTGAATATATTGATAGCCGTGCTGCTCTTCGCTATCTTGATGGGCATATCGGTCCTGTTCAATAGCGACGGAGTGGTAGCGATCATGTTTTTCATCTGGTTGGGACTTATAGGGGTAGTGAATTTCTTCTTGAATCACTACATCGGTTATCTCGTAAAAGCCGGGCATGTGGCCGTGATCGCGATGGCGTATCAAACCGGCTATGTACCTGCCAAACCCTTCGAGATGGGAAAGACGATGGTAAAGGAACGTTTCGGTACATCCAACGTGTATTTTGCCTTGGATAAACTTGTGGCGGGTTCCATTAAACAGTTACAACGTACGTTGGGACGTGTTACGGACAGTTTGCTTGGGGCGCTCCCCGGAGCTGACGGGATAAAGAGCCTCACCAACATGTTTCTCGATATCTCGTTGGGGTATGTGGACGAGTGCTGCTTAGGTTACACCTTTTACCATCCGGCTCAAAACCCTTATAAATCGGCGGCAGATGGTGTCATTATCTATTTTCAGAACTGGAAGACGTTGCTCAAGGATGCGGCGAAGACAACGGGGATGGTCATCTTATCGTTCGTGGTGGTTACGTTGATTGCGTTTATCCTCTTCGGTGGATTGTTCCGCTTGTTCGGCTGGAGCGGTTTCATGGCTTTCATTATTTCATTGTTGTTCGCCTATACAGTAAAGTATGCCTTTATTGATAGCTGGATCTTGGTGAAAATGATGAGCAGCTATATGCAAGTAGCTCCCGCCACGCAAGTTACTTTCGATCTGTATGGTAAGTTGAGCGGCTTGTCCGGTAAGTTCAAGGAGCTTTTCAAGAAAGGTAACGAGATGCCGCAACCGAATCCCACCGCTACTTCCGCAGCACAAGATCCTTTGCGACCGCAGATACCGGGACAGGTCTCAACGCCGGAAAGCCGCTTTTGCCCTCAATGCGGAATGCAATTAGCTCCGACCGCTACATTTTGCGGGAATTGCGGAGAAAGGTTATAGTTTTTAAGTTTAATCGTAAAAAATCAAGAATATGAAACGAGTATTATTTACATTGGTAGCCTGTTTAGTAGGTATTTCTTCATTGATGGCGCAATCATTCTCTCTTCCGGGGTATTTGTTTGGAAGATGTCCGGACTATAGTATTACCTATGACAAGAACGATGCGCAGGAACAGAAAGATGTTTATATATGCGATGGTAATAAAAGCGTGGTTCGTATAGACAGTTATAAATGGAACTCAAGTTCGTCTGATTGGGTATATGATGGCAAGACCGTGATGGAGAATGATAACCAAGGACGCACTTTGGTCGCTATCTCTTATTCGGCAGCCGACGTGGCAGGCGAGAAAACAGAATACACTTATACCGGAAATGGCTATGAGAAGTTCTCCGTCACTTCCTCCAGCTTTGAGGGAGGCGCATGGAAAGCCGAGGCGAAAGTGGATATAGAAGCCACTTTCAACAAAGATAAATATCCGGTCTCGATACTCATGACAGGTACGGCTGAGGGAGAGACGTTCAAGATGAAAATGGAGTGGTCTTACGATAAGAATGTCACGAAAACCTCGTCTTCCATTGATTTCGGTGGTAGTTGGATGCTTATGTCAGAAAGCAAGACGGAGATCGTGGACGCGGGAAACCCGATGATTTCGAAAAATTATCAGAAAATGTATTTCCCCGCTGAGACAAGCTGGGAATATTCAGGAAAGACACATGACTATTTCAATGGAACAACCTCTATCGCTCCTGTAGTAGAGGAGAACGAACTGAAACTTCATATTTATGGAGATGTGTTGGAAGTACAAGGAACGGAAAGCGGGATTTCTATTTATGCGATAACTGGAGGGAAAATGGCAGAGAGTAAGTCGAATCGTATTGACATCTCTCGCTTGCCAGCAGGAATCTATTTGCTAAATACAGCTAGAGGTTCTATAAAGTTTATTCATAAATAAGCAAAAGTAAGGTGCGCCTTACTGAATGTGTGAGGCGCACCTTTTTTATTTGAATCGTTTTACTGTCTATTAACTCAATCCCTCAATCATGCCATCCACGATATCGATCTTTCGGGCTTGCGGCTCTTTCGGGAGTCCCGGCATACGCATGATCTCGCCCATGACGACAACGATCATCTCGGCTCCGTTATTGATGATTACATCTCGTACTTTTAGTTCGAAATCTTTGGCGACCCCATAAGCTTTCGGATCGGAAGAGAATGAATATTGAGTCTTGGCGATACAGATCGGATAATGGGAAATACCCAAGCTTTCGATCTGACGCAATTTTTTATCGGCCAAAGTCGTATAAACAATCGAAGAAGCTCCGTATATCTTCTGGGCCACTTTTTGTACCTTCGTACGGATCGGATCATTCAGATCATATGTATATTGTAAAGGAGCGGAAGGATGATTTTCGATCGTATCAACCACTAAGCGGGCAAGCTCCGTACCCCCTTCACCGCCTTCGGCGAAAACGTTATTCATGGCGAATCCAACCCCTTTCTCCTCGCAATGCTCAGCCACTAACGCAATCTCCTCGTCCGTATCGGTAGCGAAACGGTTGAAAGTAACGATTACTTGCTGGCCGAAGCTCTTCATATTCTCAATGTGTTTATCTAAGTTAGCGAATCCGTTCTTTAATCCTTCGATATTCGGTTCCTTGATTTCTTTCTCCGGAACGCCACCATGAAGTTTCAAGCTCTGGGCAGTCGCTACGATGACTGTCAGTTTCGGTGAAAGCCCCGCTTTTCTACATTTGATATTAAAGAATTTCTCCGCGCCCAGATCAGCGCCGAAACCAGCCTCCGTAATCACATAATCTCCATAAGTAAGAGCCATTTGGGTGGCCGATATGGAATTACATCCATGGGCGATATTAGCGAAAGGACCTCCATGTACAAATGCGGGAGTATTCTCCGTTGTTTGTACAAGGTTCGGCAGTAATGCGTCTTTTAGCAATACGGTAATAGCTCCGGCTATGCCAAGATCATTTACCGTGAAAGGCTTATCTTCGTTTGTATAACCCAATAAAATATTTCCGACACGTCGTTTCAAATCCTCTATATCCGTAGCCAAGCAAAGGATCGCCATGATCTCTGAAGCGGGAGTGATGTCAAATCCGGTCTCGGTAGGGACACCGTTCGCCGAGCCGCCTAGACCCGATACGATGTTACGTAAGCTACGGTCGTTTACGTCAAGAACCCGTTTCCATTTGATCTCCTTCAATCCCTCGCAGGTGTTGCGGGTCTGATAAATATAGTTATCCAATAAAGCGGTAATCATATTGTGGGCGGAAGTAACCGCATGAAAATCCCCTGTAAAATGCAAGTTGATGTTTTCCATGGGAAGCACTTGGGCATATCCACCTCCGGCAGCACCACCTTTCATGCCGAAACACGGGCCAAGAGACGGCTCACGTAAAGCGACCACCGCTTTCTTCCCTATTTTATTCAGCCCTAAAGCCAGACCGATCGAAACCGTAGTCTTTCCGATTCCCGCTTTAGTGGGAGTGATAGCGGTCACTAAAATTAAATTATGCTGGTCCATTTGCTTTTTATCGATCAAATGGATAGGAACCTTGGCAATATACCTGCCATAATTTTGTACTTCCTCACGAGGGATACCTAACGTTGTCGCAACTTCCTTAATTTTACGCAAGTCTGTTTCTCTTGCTATCTCAATGTCCGATTTCATGTGCTTTATGTAAGTTTATATAGTTTGAACAAAGTAAATCTAATTTATTATAATAACAAAATGATACGGAACAAGGTTTTCCCCCTTTATGGAATAATAAGATTGTGTTATTTTGATATTTTTGTGCGAAGATGGCGAGGATCTTGCTTTTTGTGATAGCTGTCAGGCTTGAAATTAAACTTTTTGTAAAGTGAGCTTTGCAAAAATCATACGTTTTGCTTGTTGTACTTTTAAAGAATTATAAAATAGTCTTTAAAATTATTCATCTGTAATAATTTGATTAATTTTGTGATGTCACAACGATAAAAAGAAACCTAAAATGGTTTGAGTGTGATAAATTGAAACAGATAAGAGACTAATAACATTAGCAATATAATATGTAAATTTAAGGTTATGTCAACAGTAAGATTTAGTCAGGTTACATTTGCTACTAAATCGTGGGTAGCAGAAGCATGGGAAAAGATGGTAGTGGAATTGTTTAGCGGTCGTGTCGTAGCGGAAGTCAAACAATTGGATGAAGTATGTGAATCAAAGTGGGAAGTAGAATTGAAGAAGCTTCAAAACGAGGTTCATTCTTTATGTCATCATGCGATCCATCAATTGCTCCCGATAGCCGGCTCTTATCAACAGGCGTTACTGGATGACGTTGCCCAAGCCTATACGGTATACGCTCCGGAAGAAGCAGAGTCTATCTTCAACCGGGGAAACCAAGCGATCGAGGATATCAAAGGACATGTATCGGGTATTCGCTACAACGCTTGTAAAATGCGTGAGGCGAACCGTAAAGTAAGCGAGTTGGAAGATATGCACGCAAAAGCGGTCATGTACCATAATTCAGTGAAACCTTATATGGATACACTTCGTTTCCATATCGATCAGCTTAAGCATATATTGCATGTAGCGTAATAAGATGGGCTGTCCGGGTTTGGTTACTCTCCGGGCAGCCTTCTTCTTTTAGCGAGGTTGGATAATCAGTAGGGAGAAATAGGGGAAATCCTTGGAATGTATAGTGGCGATATCAGTAGTATAATATTCTTTTCTTGTTCCTACATTCTCGAAATAATGAAAAACCGCCTTATCCGCATACTGCCGGATACAAGTATGAATAGCCTCTTGGCAACCCGGTAATTTCATGATGACGATGATCATTCCATTTTCTATTTTTGCCGAAAGTTCATCGAACGACGCAGTCCCGGGGATTACGTTAATTTGCTCCTCTTGTTTTACGATATGTATCCCGGCCAAGGCACCTGCCGCTATAAATGCCGGAATTCCTGCGATTCGATCTACCGGGATTCCTGTTTCCTCGAATTTATCGTATACATATTGTATAGATGAATAAAAACCAGCGTCTCCCTCGGCGACGATCACGATTTGTTTCCCTTTCAAATATTCAGCTTGGGCATCCAGAAACAATTCGTTATAAGCGTTTAACGCATCTGTCCGTTCCTTACTCATTGGCAAAATAAACGGATGGATCAAGGATTCGTCTACCTCAATAGCTTTCAATATATCCGTCGCCCGAGATATGATTCCATGCTTGCCTTGTGTAGCAGGACAATAGATAATATCAGCCTTTTGTAATGTTTTAAGCCCTTTCAGCGTAATTAATTCCGGATCACCGGGACCTAATGAGACGAAGTGAATAGGATGATTCATGTGTATCTGTTTTTATTTGAAACGCAAAAGTCCTTAAAATTGTGGATGTATACAAATATTCTTACTACTTTTGTCACTGTAACAGGCTCCGCTTATCTCTTTTTCCGGGAGGCGGATTAAAAGGGAACCGGGTGAGAATCCCGGACAGACCACGCTGCTGTGAACTTTTAAACATTCGGACAATACCTTGGCCACTGGTTTTGTAATCGGGAAGGCGTCCTGAATGGAAGTAAGTCAGAAGACCTGCCGGTTCATAAATAAATGTTGCTGTCCCGTGGAGCAGGACGAGAGTAACTGTCAATGATCAACTGTCAATTAAACAAGGATTATGAATAAGTTTATAGCGGGTGGATGCTTGCTTTTATCGGTATTGACTTTATCATGTACTTCAGGTATCCGTGAAAAAGGAGAAATAGGGAAGACGGCTTCCGTAGAGCAATCTGCGTTCTCGCAAGAGCAGGTTAAGCCTTTATACGCCCAAGGATTCAAGCTTACCTATGCGGATCAATATCTCTTGGCTGATATCCAAGATCCTCAAAATGAGGAAAGCACCACGTTTCATTATGCGTTCGTGAAAAGAGGTGCGAAACCCACGGGGATTCCCGCTGATTATACGGTGATAGAGCTTCCTATCCGAAGCGTTATCTGTATGACTTCCCTGCAATTATCGAACTTTATTAAATTGGGTGCCTTGGATAGGGTCGTTGGGATTACCAGTACACGGCATTTGTTCAATAAAGAGATGAACGAACGCCTGAAAGAAGGTAAAACCGCTAAGATCGGTATCGAGGGGAATTTCGATAACGAGGTTATCATGAGCATGAATCCTGATTTGATCCTTGTATCGCCATTCAAGCGGGGAGGCTATGAGACGCTGAAAGACGTGGGTATTCCCTTGATTCCCCATTTGGGTTATAAGGAGACTACGCCATTGGGACAGGCCGAGTGGATCAAGTTCGTAGGCTTGCTGTTGGGGATAGAGAAAGATGGCAATGAGCGTTTCGCCACCATCGAGAAGAGGTATAATGAATTAAAGGAACTTACGGCGGATGGTAAGGTTAAAAAACGTCCGATCGTTTTTAGTGGCGAGTTACGGGGTGGAAACTGGTATGCCGTAGGAGGAAAGAGCTTCTTAGCGCAACTTTTCAAGGATGCCGGCGCTGATTATTTCTTGAAAGATGATGAGCGATCCGGTGGTGTTACATTAGACTTCGAGACGGTCTATAACCAAGCGGACGACGCTGATTATTGGCGTATCGTGAATAGTTTCCCGGGAACGTTCAGCTATGAGGCATTGAAAGAGCAAGATCCTCGTTATGAGGATTTCCGTGCGTTCCGGGAGAAAGGAATTATCTATTGTAATATGAAGAACACGCCGTTTTATGAGAGTATGCCGACAGAACCGGAGATCGTCCTAGCGGATTTGCTTCATATCTTTCATCCGGATTTATTACCGGATCATGAGTCGGTCTATTATTCTCGACTTAAATAAGGAACACTGATGAGACATTCAAATACCCTATGGATGCTGGCGATTGTCACGGCTATTTTTGTTCTAATCTTTTTGAATTTGGTGTTGGGGTCAGTCTCTATTCCTCTTCAATCGGTTTGGCATATTATCTGGAATTTAGGAAATGAGCCTATTACATGGCAGAATATTATCTGGAAATCCCGACTACCACAGGCATTGACAGCGTTGGTAGCGGGAGCTGGCTTATCCATCAGCGGCTTACAGATGCAAACCGTTTTCCGTAATCCATTGGCCGGACCTTCGGTCTTAGGTATCAGTTCGGGAGCGAGCATGGGTGTCGCTTTCGTGGTGTTGTTAAGCGGTAGTTTAGGGGGCGTTGCCTTGAGTAAACTTGGTTTTATGGGGGAGATCGCCTTATCGATAGCGGCCGTGATCGGTTCCTTATCCGTGATGGCGCTGATCGTGTATGTTTCCCAAAAGGTAAAAGGAAATGTCACGTTGTTGATTATCGGTGTGATGATCGGTTACGTGGCAAACGCCGTGATCGGTGTACTTAAATTCTTTAGCGTCGAGGAGGATATCCGTGCATACGTGATTTGGGGATTGGGTAGTTTCGCCCGTGTTTCCGGTAATCAGATGACGTTGTTCGTGATTCTTATGACAATCTTGATCCCTCTCTCGTTCCTGCTTATCAAGACCATGAACTTGATGCTTCTTGGGGATAGCTACGCACGCAATTTGGGACTTAATATCAAGCGGGCCCGTTTGTTGGTTATCACCTCGGCTGGGGTCCTTACGGCGATTGTCACTGCTTATTGCGGACCTATTATCTTCTTGGGGCTAGCCGTTCCGCATTTATGCCGGGCCATATTTCAAACTTCCGACCATCGGATTTTAATGCCTGCGGTCTTATTCGCCGGTGCGGCGTTGGCGTTGATCTGTAATTTGATCGCCCGTATGCCGGGGTTCGAGGGAGCGTTACCTGTCAACTCGGTAACCGCTTTAGTAGGTGCTCCAGTAGTGGCCTCAGTATTATTTAGAAAACGTAAGAATGAATTGAACGAGTAAGATGAAACAAGATACGATTCATATTAACGGACTTTCGATCGGTTACCATTCTAAGAGTAGTACAAAGCTGGTAGCTAAAGGTATACACTCTACGATCTATAGTGGTGAATTAACCTGTTTGCTGGGTGCTAACGGGGTGGGGAAGTCTACTTTATTGCGCACGTTATCGGCTTTCCAACCTAAATTAGATGGGGAAATATTGGTCCTAGGAAAAGATATAGATACTTATTCCGATAAGGAATTGAGCACCACGATCGGTGTCGTGCTGACCGATAAATGTGAGATCCGGAATATGTTGGTACGGGAATTGGTCGGGATGGGACGTAGCCCGTATACCGGCTTCTGGGGTAAGTTGAGCAAGGATGATAAGCGGATCGTGGAAGAATCCATCGCCCTTGTCCGCATTGAGGAACTAGCATCCCGCATGGTCCATACCTTATCGGATGGAGAACGCCAGAAAGTGATGATCGCTAAGGCGCTCGCTCAGGAGACTCCGGTTATTTACTTGGATGAACCTACCGCATTCCTTGATTTCCCCAGCAAGGTAGAGATTATGCAATTACTCCATCATCTAACCCGGAAAACGAATAAGACGATATTTATGTCCACTCACGATTTGGAGCTGGCTCTTCAGATATCGGATAAGATCTGGTTAATGGACAAAGCGAATGGTATCTCTACCGGTACTCCCGAGGATTTGGCATTGAGTGGTCATCTAAGCAACTTTTTCGCCCGGAAAGGGATTGTTTTCGATAAGGATACCGGATTATTCCGTATAGATAATCAATTCTCTCGACAGATTCGCCTCGTTGGACATGGACAGAAATACGCTATGGTGCGTAAAGGGCTCCAGCGAAACGGAATTTTGGCGAATCGGGAAGTGGAATCGAATATTTGGATTGAGACTGGCGATTTAAAGACCACCCACTTTATCATCCATGAGACTTCCGGCGGTACCTATATCACCCAAACGATAGAAGAATTACTTGCCTATTTTGATACTGAAAAATCATAACTATGAAATTTTCAATTCATAACTATGTTTTTCTTCATTCATAGTTATGAATTTTTTCCATTTACATCCATTGTTTTAAAGTAAGCTAGCTTCGTCGACTTTCCTGTAATTGCTTGAAAGATACATACAACTTTAATTCCACCATTCCTGTCACTCCTACGGCTGTGTGGAGTACAGGTGTTGTATATACCAACACATCTTCTCGCTTTTCAATTTCAGTTTGATCAAATGGTCCGGGAACAGCCACCCCTAATACTTGTCTGCCTTTCGTAGGGAATGGCTACAGACAAGAAGAATAAGCTTCCCATACAGATAATTTTTCTTGTTCCCATATAATTATTATTTAAAAGTTTTTATTGAAAAAATAGCGGTTATTTGGGGTGTAGACTGTATCAATTCCACAGATATAATAACCAATTTCATCGGACGGTGAGAAACGTATGAAAGAAAAGGTTATCTTTGCAATCGAAGCCAAATACAATTGAAGATGAATGAGATAAAGAGAATAGACACTGTGCAGCAATACAACGATTATTTCGGTATGGAAACGTTGCATCCGCTGGTTACGGTCATCGATGCGCGAGAGGCTAATCCGGTACATTTCTGTCCGAAACTCTATAATTTGTATGCTATCTTGATGAAAGACCCGGACTGTGGTACTCTTAAATATGGTCGTAGCATCTATGACTATCAGCAAGGCACGATGCTTTTTCTCGCTCCGGGGCAGGTCATGGGGTCTGACGATGACGGTCAGTTGCATCAACCCGGTGGATGGCTGCTCGCTTTTCATCCCGAACTGGTACGTAACACTCCGTTAGCCCAATTCATCAAAAACTATAGTTTCTTCTCCTATTCCGCCAATGAAGCACTCCACTTGTCTGAACAGGAAAGGCGAACCATTATTGACTGCATGTGCAAAATCAGAGAAGAATTGCTCCATCCCATAGACAAGCATACGAAATCACTGATTACAGACAATATAAAACTCCTACTTGATTATTGTGAGCGGTTCTATGACCGTCAATTCGAAACGCGGGAGAATGTGAATCTTGACATCTTAGCCCGATTTGAGCAAACGCTGGATGATTATCTTGCGTCCAATCTTCCCATAAGTAAAGGTACGCCCACCGTGCAGTATTGTGCCGACAAGCTTTGCCTGTCGGCTAACTATCTAAGCGACCTTCTGAAAAAGGAAACCGGTGTTTCTGCGTTGAAACATATCCAGCAGAAGATGCTCGATATAGCGAAAGAGCGTGTATTCGATGTCACCAAATCCATCAGCGAGATATCCTACGAATTGGGATTTCCATATCCGCAACATTTCAGCCGTTGGTTCAAGAAAATGGTTGGGGTTACACCTAATGAATATAGACAAAATCGAAACAATTAGACATTTAAACCACGGATCGTAATATTGCGATCACGGTTTAGTCAATCATAAAGGCACGGACATAACGGCAAGATGTCTGCGCCTTCGTATTTCCTAGTCCTTATCAATTCAACGTCATGTAACAATATGAAGTTTGCATGTATGGATCTTTACACGGTTCCCCCGTCGGGAATCGTGCTACCTCGTGCGTGCCGTTTCGGACAGTAAGTCCTAAATGTTAAATGAGTAGTGAGATGTAAAGAGACAAACGGTAAAATAAACGATAATGTAAAATGAATCGAAAAACAGAAGTGATTGAGAATAAAGAAGTATGGAGAAAAAAAATGTCTCTTTCTTACGCAGAAAGAGACAACTCTCAGAATGACGGATAAATAGTATAAATTCTATCTTGGGGTGACTTGGTGACCGATTACAATATCTATCAAGATTATCATTATAAGCTGACGGTGAATATCGCCGGCCCTAATAGTGCCGACCTCCGTGTAACGATAACAAACGGCAACGTGGCTGTCTTTGATGATGTGGACAATGTCGAGAATACCGTTAATTTTGGTGAAGAGAAATAGTATCCATTCTAAGGGCTGTGCAGGAATGCCTTGACGAATCTACCCTTTGGCATTCCTGCATGAACTATCTTAAATAAATGAGAATAACTTAGAGGCAATCGAGGAAATGAGCTTCTTGCATTTCTTGCCGATTGTCTCTTAAAGCCATCACCTTATTTTTACTTCTTTGTCGGGTGGAAGAGCTGCGAACCAAATTGTTCAACATATTATCGGAGGCCCTGTCTATTTTAGATACTGATATCCGGCCAAGATAGATCTCGATAGTCCGTAGGGACATATGTCCTAAGGATTGGCTGATAATGCCGATTTCCGAATTCGCCTCCAGCATCATGGAAGCCCAGCTATGCCGCATCACATAGGTAGTGAATGGCTGTTCGAAGTGTAATTGCTCTCCCATTTTCTTTAAGTGGCGGTTCACTCTCCGAAGCGCGGACTGAGCCGTGACTTCTCCCTCTCCGCTGATTTTCTCGTGTAAGAAAGGGAATATCCACGGGTTATTGAAACGCCGATAAGAGAATATGATGTTCTTTATCTCGGGGGTGATCTTTACTTGCATCGCTACGCCAGTCTTGCTACGTACGTAGTGGATATAATCATCGTTTATATTGCTGTGTCGCAGATTAAAGACATCCACGAAGCACATACCTCTAGCGTAAAATAAGAAAAGAGCCAAGTGAAGGGCCGTACAGGCGTATGGGTTTTTGGGCCGCTCAAGAGTCGCCAGATTTTGTAGGTCGAGACTTGGCAAAGCCCTTTTCCGGGTGGGTGGGACCTTTATCTGCAGGCCAGAGAACGGGCTTTCTCTCGGAACATCCATTTGTTTATCTTGGGCGATCTTGTTGTACATTGTCTTTAGATTACGAATGTAGAAGTCCAAACTACCCGGTTTCAAGGGAGCCTGTTTCCCGTCTTCCCCTTGCATCAACCATAAAAGATAGTGATGAAGAAAATCGGTCGTTAAGTCGGCAAATATAAATTCCATTACCCTCGGACCTAAAAAGGTGGATAATTTATTCCATGCGCTTCGATAATTCCCAGCGGTTCTTCCTTTCCCCTCATCGATTTTACTATTGATCAATTCTTCTATACATTCCTGTAGCAAAGGAGAGTTGTCTGTTGTTTCTATATTCATATGATTACTATTTATGGATATAGAATAACGAAAATAGAAAAGATTGGTTTTATCAAAACCTCCCCTTACCAATTGTGGTAGAGGAGGCTTTATTTTATTTATAGTTTATTTGAAAGCTTTCTCACTAATTCCGTCTCCATCGAGCCTCAATCGCTCCATATAATCCGGAACGGTACGGCCTAACGCTTTATCTACGTATAGTTTAGCCAAGTATTGAGCGAGTATGAAGCCGTGACCTTGCAAACCTACGAATAGTCCGTTATCCGGATCGATAATGTAGCGAGGCTCTACATAATAACCGGACCATGTGGCTTGTACGGGTACTGTGGCTAACGATGGAATCCAATCGCAGAACACCTCGGAGATGATCTCCATGAAACGACGGGTATTAAACTTCAACTCATCAAAGTTGCTGATCTCCGCTTTAGCGTCGACAGCGGGGGAGGCGCAAGCGATAATCTGTCCGGTCTCGGCGAATTGCTGACCGTAGACAGCGGAGAAGTCGTTACGTTTCCGGCGGTCTATCAACATATCGAGGATATCCCCGTTTTTACCCAGATTCGGTAGGCGATGGGTAATCAACGCTTGGTACTTGACCGGATAGAGGCCGGTGTAAAGGCCTAGCATGCGGGCGAAACGCTCGGCGCTATAACCGAGGGCGTTCACGAAATGATCGCATTCGTATTCGATGTATCGCTTATCATGCGTATATAATAAGACGTGATATTTTCTACCGTTTTTGTGTACTTCCACTAGGTGTGTGTCTTCCCAAACCTCACCTTGCCGCTCTTTGCCTTTGTTTCGTATAAAGTCTATCACACGCCCCGGGGTAGCTTGCCAACAATGCTGGGAGATTTGTGCGGCGAAATAGGTGTTTTGGTTCGTGTTGAAGTAGGGGGACACCTCTTTCTGAAAGTCTTTCTTGTCGATCAAATAAGCGTTGGACCAACCGCAGGAACGTTCCAGATCATTGTAGGTAGCCTCGTCGTGGGCGAACGTGATATAGCGTATCTCACGGTAATGGATATCGTATTCTTTTTGTGTCTCCTCGAATATCGTTTGGTTATTACGGGCGATCTCCGCTAATTCGGGGATCGAGAACGCTGGACGACCACCACCGATATTACGCCATGATGATCCTCGATCCGCATTAATAAGCACGGTCTTTTTACCGGCTTCCGCAAAATAACGGAACAATGCGCTACCACCTATACCTCCGCCGGCGATTAAGACTTCCGTCTTACGAACCTGCTTTCCAGAATCTACTTTATAGGTATCCGCTATCTGACGCTGTGGATACATTTCCCCTAGGACGAAGCGAGTAGATAGGGGAGCACGGGGGGTAGCGTCGCCTACCAGTTCGATACCTTTTTCCCTTAGTTTCATGCGTAGGCGGGGTATGCAGCGTTTTCCACGGCATGGCCCCATTCCTAGGCGGGTGATATGTTTTACCTCGTCGACGGAGATATATTTACGATCCCCAATGGCGGAAAGTAGCTCGTCCAAAGATACGTCCTCGCAATGGCAAACATAGGTCTCCGACTCACACTCCGGCTCTTGCTTGAAGTCGATCTCCTCCGGATAGTTTTCTTTTACGATGAATCCTGTGATATTCAATAAGGCATCGTTTTCCATTCCTGCCGCTTTCACACGGGCCACGTTTGTTTTTGTCGGCTTCTTTAATACTTTCTCAATGATACCTTCGCCTTGTTTCTTCCCGTTATCATCGACAAGCCACACCTCGGCACCTACTTCTACCTCGTATTCTACCGGTAAGAATAAGTTTTGCTTCCGGGTATCGTAGCCGAAAATAGCCAGCCCCGGACAATGGGATACGCATTGCATACAGCCGGTACATTTTTCGTAATCGATCTCGGGCGTTACGCTGGTGGAGCTTTTGGTGATTGCCTTTTGAGGACAAGCGAAAGAGCAAGGGTTACAAGCGAAACCGTATAAGCAATCCAAGCGAACGAAAGGGCGTTGGGCTTGACGCTCGGGAGTGGGCCTTGGGGACTCTTCCTTGATGCGGATCGGATGTTGCTGGGAGTCGATGTATTCCTTAGATATTTGTAAGTAATCGTTGTAGTTGAAACGTACGCCTAGCTCTTGGGCGATCTCATAAGCGGCTTGCTTTCCTCTTAGTACGGCGGTAGTACCTTCTCCGATCCGTACGGCATCACCTACGCCGGCACAACGTTTTCCAAATGTATATTGGCCTTTGGTTAGCAATTGGTTGTCGGGAATCAATCCTGTACATATATTAATGACATCAATACCATCGATCACTTTCTCTGTTCCCGGGATTGGCTTGAAGTTCTCGCATTCGCAGACAACCGCGCCGGTGATACCTGTCCGATCCAGGTTTGGAATGGCTTTCAAAAGCATATGAGAGGTATAAATAGGTATGCCAAGGCGGCGAATTCGATTCGCTTGTACCGGAAATCCACCTTCATGGGGCATCGCCTCTAAAATAGCCTTGACTTTCGCTCCGGCTTGCATCAATTGGTAGGACGTTAGGTAACCTATATTACCGGCGCCTACTGTCAATATGTTTTTGCCGAGTAACGTGAATTCAGCGTTCATCATTTTCTGTACGACTGCCGCTGTATAAACTCCGGGCACATCATCATTCTCGAAGGTCGGCATAAAAGGAACCGCACCGGTAGCGACTATCAAGGCTTGAGCTTCTACATAGAAATTTTTATGGTTAAGCATGTCTTTTACGGCGATACGCTTATTTTGTAGGATATCCCAGACCGTAGAATGTAAGAAAATACCAGAGTGGTCGTCTCCGGCTAAAGTTTTTGCGATATCGAAACCACGCATACCCCCAAAGCGCCGCTCTTTCTCGAAAAAGAAAAATGCATGGGTTTGCATCAAAAATTGACCGCCGATCTTATCATTGCTATCGATTACGATGCTGTTCAAGCCTAGTTCTTTTAAGGTTTCCCTACAAGCTAATCCAGCGGGGCCGGCACCAATGATGGCCACATCTGTTCGATAGATCTCTACCGGTTCTTCTCTGGGTTCTATTTGGGAATCTGTCGTATAATTCTGTACTGTTATTTCCGATACTTCCTTTACATTGTCTACTTTCGTAATACAGATACGCTTTACTTCTCCGTCTACCAGCATTTCGCAGGCGCCACATTTACCGATACCGCAATTCAGCGAACGATTGCGGCCATTTACGCTATGACTGTGTACTGGATAGCCGGCCTGATGTAAGGCGGCGGCGATGGTAAAACCCTTCATTCCCGTTACGGGTTTGCCATTGAATAAAAAAGTGTGTTCTCCCTCTTGTGGAATTGTTAAAATAGGATGATTAACGATTCTTTCCATAATTGCTATTGATTTAATTGGGCTAAAATTACGGATATAATTGGATAAATGTCCTAATTTTACTTGAAATCTATTCATGAAAAAGCGATTATCCCTAAAGATTTAGGAGTAATCGCCGTGTTTTACTTGAAATTTGTCGTTTTGAGTAACCGCTCCACCAACCATAGCGTCGGAAGCGCTTTCATTTAATGTTAATTCTAGTGCGCTAACGATAGGAACCGTTAGAAAAGTGTTCCTCATCCGCTTCCGCATTCATCCGGAAGGCAAAAAGCATTATCATAAACAATAATATAGAAAATAACTTCTTAATCATGCCTCAAACCGATCAATCATCATTTTTATCTTTGTTTGTAAAACAATTTGCAGCTTGAAATGTTTTATATTCAAACAGTCGATAAAAAGAAAAGCTCTCAGACTAAAAGAAATTACTGGTGAACCTTTTCAAACAATCTTCTGTTATACTATAAAATGACTCAGAAGTCACCTTGATAGTAGTCATCGTATAATAATTTGTTAGTAGTATTTGTTTTTTCATATAAGTAGAGTTTGTTATTTGTTTGGTCCGCATGTAGCTGTGAAGCTGGATGCGGATTTTTATTTGTTTCCGCATGGAATCTGGCTTTCAATAGAATTTAGATGGCTAAATATATCGTTTTTGTCTAACTCTGTTTGCTCAAAAACAGATAATTTGTTTCACAAATGTTTTACAAGGGTTATGGCAATGAATTGGGACTTTTGGGGCATAATTACCCAAAAATGTCCCATAAAATCCCGTAATATCCCAATTCATATGTTAATGCTAAAATATAAGATGTTGTGTGTCATGACTATCTGTAGATAGGCGAAATTTGGCATATCCGTTGTTCTATATCTATTGATTACGTTAATATGAATAGATTGTTTAATTAAAAATCAAGAGTCATGAAAAAGGTATTAGTTGCAGTAGTATTGATGATGGGTATTGGTAGTTTCAGCGCATTTGCCGCAGAGACAAGTGTTGATTCAGTGGTAATCGCTTGTGAGGTTAATCAAGATGACTTTGTTAAGGTCGAGGTAAAGGATCTTCCGGGAGTAGTTACGCAATCCATAGAGAAATCTTATCCGGATTCAGTGATCCAAGAGGTATATGTTGCGGAAAAGACTGGAGGGAAACTCTTTAAGGTGATTTTGGTAATCGAGGGCAAGGAGGCTATCGCTATCTTTAATGAAAAGGGAGAAGAGATGAAGTAGTTATTAATGAATAGGATAATCCAAGATAGAAATAAACTCTATATTTGTCCCAATAACCGTATGCAATGAGCGTCTACCACTTTTTAGGTAGGCGTTCTTTTTTTCTTCTATTCCCATTCTCCCTTCCAAATGGGAGATCATTGTACTTCGACACTACACTGGCGATTCAAGTCCAAATTTTTTAATTAGCTTGAGAAAGAGACTGTTTTTTGAATTTCGGTATTTATTTATTGATTATCAATAAATATTTGTTACATTTGCAACGTCGTTTAAAATTAACATCATACGTCATGAAAAGAATTTCAACAGCATTTCTTCAAACAGTTATTGTTCTTATCGGTATTGTGGCACTTATTATTTTGATTTGGTTTCCCTTAACTGAGGGACGAGCCACACACCTAGATTTATTTAGTACTTACGCTGATCCATTTATCTTATATGGATATGGAGCGTCAATGGCTTTTTTTGTTGCGTTGTACAATGCTTTTAGGTTGCTCGGTTATATTGGGCAAAATAAAGTATTTTCAACAAACTCTGTAAAGAATTTAAAGAACATAAAGCATTGTGCGATCTTACTAAGTATTTTAATCGTGGTGGCAGGACTATTTATAAGGTTGACCCATAATACAGAAGATGACCCCGCAGGTTTTCTTGCCATTTGTATCGTAACTACTTTTGTCGCTATCGTAGTTGCGACAGCCGTGGCTGTATTTGAAAAATTATTGCAAAATGCGATAGATATGAAATCAGAGAATGACTTAACAGTTTAATTATGCCTATTATTGTAAACTTAGATGTAATGATGGCAAAGCGGAAGATTTCTTTGAACGAACTTTCTGAAAGAGTTGGTTTGACATTATCTAACCTTTCTATCTTAAAAACGGGAAAGGCGAAAGCAATTCGTTTTAGTACCCTAGAGGCAATTTGTAGAGCATTAGACTGTCAGCCAAGCGACATTTTGGAATATGTAAATGATGAGAAAAAAACAACATAAGGAATCAACACTTTGATGCGGTTCAGTCTGCTTATTAGTATAATACAACTTTATGTAGTGCCTAACTCTTGTAAGAGTTTGTTATTTTGGATCCGCATGTAGCAGTGACGCTGGATGCGGATTTTTATTTTCTGTTTTATTTTGGCTATTGAAATTCATCAAAAGCATAAACATTATGACCTTTAATCTGGTTGTAATAATATAAGGTATTAGTTTAAGGCAATATATCCACTTCCGCTTCACCTGTGAAGGCCGAGCGGTTTGGTTTTCTAACTTTACTTCATGGCGTTTAAATCCTGTTCATGCAAGACTTAAGCGCCATTTTTCTGTACTTTCCCTTGAAAACTTTATGGGATCTACTCGGTATCTTTATTTTCAGTTTCTAGTTCCTTGATCTCTTTATTCAGAAAGACAGACAGAACTGTTCTCAGCACGACTATTCCACCTAAAATGGCCAATTCATTAAGTGTTGGCTCCAATACTGTTTTTAAGATATCTGACGCTATCAAAAATTCTAGTCCGAGAAGTAAGTATGTACCGAATACAGCTCTTAGTTTTCTTATGTTAGTAATGGAATAATTACCAGTAAGTCGCTTAAGCTCATTTCTGAAAAATGAGATGACTCCGATTAATGCACCATAGGTGACAATCAGAAGGCTTGTCACACTTATTATTGTCGCTAAGGTATTTAAAAAACCAGTAAGCATAAATAGACCATTTTATAACCATAACATAAAAGGCCTATAGAATGTTTGTTGGAAGGCCCGCAGGTATGGTAGGTTTTCGGACTCACACTTTTACCCGTATAGGATCAATCATGGATAAAAAACAACCTGATAATACAAAACTTGTAATAAGATGAGTGTTCTTAAAGTGAGTAATTATCTTTTAGAAAAAATGGATTATTTGTCACGTATAAAAAGTGATAATTCAAGTAAGATACTAAAGTATATAGAGTCTTTTGTCTGGATGATAAATCATGCGGGTAACCGTAGGCTAAGTTATGTCTCTGATAAAGATTATGAATTGATGCAAAAATTATTTGCGATTATTTATAGGAATAGTATTGTCCATTGAGTAGAATCGAAAGTCTTTTTTAACTTTAGGCTAAATCAAAAGAATTTAGCCTAAAGTCATTGATAGTGTCGTAGAATCTTTAATGATTACAAACCTTTGTAATATCTACCGTGAAACCATTTTCGACAGGCATGAATTTCCCCTTTTGTTTCAGAAATACGATTAACTCATCCGCATCCATATTTTCCGCCGAACAAGTATAGAAACGCTGATCCTCACCAAAAGTCTTAACGATCGCTTCTTTTAAAGAAGCTTCTGAATAACTATTACCCTCCATCATATGAAGGACTTCGTGTGCATGTAACTGTTCCATAAATCAAATTACTTAATTATCGGATACAAAAATAAGGGGTTTATCCATATAAAGGTGTAACAAATGTGACATCCTTTCAACTTTAGGCTTTTCTAAACAAAAATTAATCAAACCTGTTTAAATGATAGGACGTCTTATTTTTTAATAACTAAAATATATCACAATATGAAACGTATATTCTTCATGACATTGTTTGTCGCATTAACGACAATCACATATGGTCAAACGGATGATAAAGGATATGAGGAAGGCAAATGGGTACTGAAAGGTGTGACAGGTTTGAACTTGTCGCAAACGGCGATGTCGAATTGGTCGGCTGGCGGTGAGAACTCTGTTGCCGGAAATGCGTATCTGAATGGGGCATTAACACATAAAACCGGTGACTGGTTATGGGTAACCAATCTCGCTCTCGATTACGGATTATCAAAGACTAAATCGCAGGGAATGAGGAAAAGTACCGATAATATAACCCTGTCTACCCAATTAGGATATTCCACCAATAATGTATGGTATTATACGTTGATGGGAGATTTAAACACCCAGTTTGCCAAAGGATATAATTATCCGGATAAGACACATTATATATCGAACTTCTTTGCGCCGGCGTATTCGAATATCTCCGTAGGTATGGAATATCGTCCCAAAAGCAATTACTCGGTTTATCTTTCTCCGGCTTCCACGAAGATGACTTTCGTGGAGGATGATTACCTTTCTGAGTTAGGAGCTTTCGGGGTCGATCCGGGAGATCGCTTCAGAATGGAATGGGGAGCTTACCTGAAAGCTCGTGCGGAATTAACCGTGATGGAAAACGTGAACTTGATTACGACTGCGGACTTTTTCACTCCTTATAGCGATCAATTCGGAAATATCGATGTCAATTGGGATGTATTGATAAGCATGAAGATTAATAAATTCCTGTCCGCTACACTCAATACGACGCTTAAATATGATAACGACGTGAAAACTTTTGAGGATAATGGAGAGAAACGGGGGGCGAAGGTCCAGTTCAAGGAAATATTAGGCATAGGTGTCGCCTATAATTTTTAAGTGGCATTTACTTGCAGAAAATTCATAGTTATGACTACTTTCACTCATAGCTATGAATTTTTTTATAACTATGACTTTTTCTTGTAGTAATGATAACGCTCCAACACTTCCCGCACGTAATTATATGTTTCTGAGCCACGCAAGTATCCATGCTTGCAAACAGGATCGTTATAATACTCGGGATCATTTTTCAAACGAATATATTCCGCTACATTATTATCCCATTTATTGGGATCTTTTCCATATTTTCGGGCCAATCGCTGCGCATCGTAAATATGTCCGATTCCAGCGTTGTAAGCCGCTAGGGTAAACTTGACTTTTTCTTCAGGATCCGTAATCTCAGAAAAACCTTGACGGAAGCGCCGTAAACAATCTACTCCCGTACGGATTCCCGTATCCGGATCTTTCAATTCATGCGGGGTGACACCTAATGCCTTCGCCGTATTTGGCATGATTCCCATAAGCCCCTCGGCACCGGCCCACGATACAACCGTAGGATTGAAATGAGACTCTTGATAGGAAATAGACGCCAACAGCTGCCAATCCCATCCGATGTTTTTCGCATGTTTCTTGAATAAAGGGTCATACGGGGAAATATGTCCATTCTTTACCTCCGGAATATCTGCGGTAAAAGGTTGCTTGCTTAATTCAAAGTACCGCTTAGTAACTGCCTTGAAAGAATGTTTACCCGTTTTATCGGAAGCCCATTCATCGATCGCCTTCGCCAAGTCCGGACTACTTTTCCTTACCACCCATGAAGAACGTTGGGGAAAACTAACCTTTAGGTCGACACTGATATTCCAATAATAAGTCTTGTTTAGGCGGGCGGTGTTATCATCGCTGATCGTATAGGGAATTTCGCCCAAGGAGACCATCTCGATAAGATCTTCGGTAGCAATGGAGTCATTTTCCACTTTTTGGATATGGATTCCTCCGCCGAGTTCCTCATCCAAGTTCTTCAGTCGTTCGGAGTATTTGGTGTTAGGCTTTACGTAAACATTCTTATCGATTAATTGAGTGACATCGGTAAGAAGCTTATCGCCTTTATTGGCCCGTTGTATCAATACTTGACTGGAGATATCCTCCCGGCCGCAATAAATGACCTCTTGTTTCAGCTTGTTATTGATTGGGATAGGGTAGGCTACAACATCGACCTCGCCGGCTTCTAGCATCTCGATCAGACGGGCAGGATTCTCGGCGACCTTGATGTTTAATTTCAAACCTTGGCTCTTGGCAAAATCGTTTATCAGATCGTATTCGTAACCCATGGGTTGCATCTTATATTGGAAGTAGGAGGTAGAACTGTATAAAGTCACCGCCGTGATCTCGCCTTCCGCTTTCAGTTGCGGTAAATCCACGAAAACGGAAACGTCCTCTTTCTCCTCTTGTTTGTTACCGTTGCAACCATACAAGAAGAACAAAAAGAGCAGAAAGGGGACGTATTTCCTATACATTATATTATATGTTTATTTTTTCTCAAGCAAAACCACGTTCTCCACATGATGTGTATGAGGAAACATATCGACCGGACGGACTTTCTTGACGGAGTATTTCACGCTCAACAAACTCAAGTCGCGGGCTTGCGTAGCAGGATTGCAGCTAACGTAAACGATACGTTCCGGCTCGGCGAAGAGAATGGTATTGATCACATCATCATGCATTCCGGCACGTGGTGGATCGGTAATAATAACATCCGGACGTCCGTGTTGGTTTATGAAATCCTGCGTAAGGATATCTTTCATATCACCGGCATAAAAAAGCGTGTTCTCTATATGGTTCAAGGCGGAATTCACTTTTGCGTCCTCGATAGCCTCCGGTACGTATTCGATGCCGATAACCTTCTTTGCTTGGCGAGAGACGAAATTTGCGATCGTACCTGTCCCGGTATATAAATCGTACACCATCTCATTTCCGGTAAGACCCGCAAATTCTCTAGCCACTTTATATAGATTATAAGCCTGTTCACTGTTTGTCTGATAGAAAGACTTAGGACCTACCTTGAATTGAAGCCCCTCCATCTCCTCGATGATATGGTCTTTTCCCTTGAATACGAGAACTTCTTGGTCGGTGATCGTGTCATTACATTTGCCGTTGATGACGTACATCAAGGACGTGATTTCCGGGAATCGTTCCGCCAGATGAGATAGTAGCGCCTCCCTGCGCTCTACATCCTCATGGAAGAAAACCAATACGACCATCAAATCACCAGTGGATGCCGTACGGATCATCAACGTACGAACGAATCCCTCTTGGTTCCGTAAATCGAAGAAAGGATATCCCTCATGAGATAGGCAATATTCCTTGACGCAAAGACGGATCTTGTTCGATATATCATCTTGCAACCAACATTTATGGATGTCCAATACCTTATCGAACATCCCCGGTATATGAAACCCGACACCATTCATGCAATCGAAAGAAGCACCGGACTGGATCTCTTCCTCCGTAAGCCATTTCTTGTTTGAGAAAGTAAACTCAAGCTTGTTCCGGTAGAAAGTCGTGCGCTCGGAACCTAAGATCGGAAGTTTCTCTTCCATTTCGACTTTCCCGATGCGGGTAAGATTATCGTAGACCTGTTTTTGCTTATAGTAAAGTTGTTCCTCATAGGGAAGATGTTGCCACTTGCAACCTCCACAGACACCGAAGTGCTCACAAAACGGCTCCGCACGTTTGGCCGAGTACTCATGGAAATATACAGGTTTCCCCTCCGCATAACTATTCTTCTTACGGGTCAGTTGAATATCAACCACGTCTCCCGGAGCGACGAAGGGTACAAATACCACCATATCGTTCACTCTCGCGATAGCCTTGCCCTCGGCGGCTACGTCCGTAATGGTTACCTTTTCTAATATAGGCAACTGTTTCTTCTTTCTTGCCAATGTCGTTAAGTTTTAAATTCGCTTCGCGAAAATACTTACAATTCCGCTAAGAACAAAGAGCTTCGTTCTATATACTTAAATGAGTCCGGCAAACAGTTCTCGTTATTCTATCAAGATTGATGAAGATATGATTATGGACAGAAAGGGATGTATAGTATGTGTTTATAAATCAATATATTGCAGTTTCTTAAAATTTCTTATAAGGAAAACTTTTGTTTTGCTATAGAAAAACTTTAGTTCCACTAGGGAGAAACTTTAGTTTCATGCTGTAGAAACTAAAGTTTCTTCAGCAAAAAACTCCTGAGTCTTCCTATTGGAAATAAATAGACACAAATAAAAGAAAAAGATCATATAATTATATGTAAGGGGCAAAGAGATAGGCGGGAAATCCGATGGGAAATGGAAGCGTCAACAAACTTCCGCACGCAAATGTAAGCATTTGCTGGATATAAATGGTAAAGAATAGTTGTAAAACATGTAAAAATCTTTAACGCTATTCGTGCTTGCAAAGTAGAAATAGCATATATTTGCAGCATTGCAAAGTTGAGATAGCAATATAACAGTTGAAATCAACAAAACTAGAATCTAAATTCAATACTGTCGAATATGGAAAGAAAAAGAGTTTACACGTTCGGAAATGGAAAAGCCGAAGGTAAGGCAGATATGAGAAATCTGCTGGGTGGTAAAGGCGCTAACCTTGCCGAGATGAATCTGATTGGTGTACCGGTTCCTCCGGGATTCACGATTACAACAGAAGTTTGTATAGAGTATTACGAGTTAGGCAAAGATAAAGTCGTAGAGTTGCTGAAAGCGGATGTTGAGAAGGCGATCGCTAATATCGAAACGTTAATGAACTCTAAGTTCGGTGATGTTGCCAATCCTCTGTTAGTTTCAGTTCGCTCCGGTGCCCGTGCGTCCATGCCAGGTATGATGGATACGATATTGAACCTTGGCTTGAACGACGAGGTAGTGGAAGGATTGTCTCGTAAGACGGGCAACGCTCGTTTCGCTTGGGACTCTTATCGTCGTTTCGTTCAAATGTACGGAGATGTCGTATTAGGCATGAAACCGACAAGCAAAGAGGATATCGATCCGTTTGAGGCGATCATCGAGGAAGTAAAGAAAGCGAAAGGCGTTAAGTTAGATAACGAGCTTGACGTTGAAGACTTGAAAACATTGGTCTCTAAATTTAAGGCAGCCGTTAAGGCCCAGACCGGACAGGATTTCCCGACTTGCGCTTATGAGCAATTGTGGGGCGCTATCTGTGCCGTGTTCAATAGCTGGATGAATGAGCGTGCTATCCTGTATCGTAAGATGGAAGGTATTCCAGACGAGTGGGGAACGGCGGTTAGCGTACAAGCCATGGTATTCGGTAATATGGGCGATACTTCCGCTACAGGCGTTTGTTTCTCTCGTGACGCGGGTAATGGTGAGGACTTGTTCAATGGCGAGTACTTGATTAACGCTCAAGGTGAGGATGTTGTAGCAGGTATCCGTACCCCGCAACAGATTACGAAGATCGGTTCACAACGTTGGGCTGAACGTGCCGGAATCTCAGAAGAAGAACGTATCGCTAAATATCCGTCTATGGAAGAAGCCATGCCGGAAATCTATAAGCAATTAGACGCTATCCAAGAGAAATTGGAAGATCATTATCGGGATATGCAAGATATGGAGTTTACCGTACAAGAGGGTAAACTTTGGTTCTTGCAAACCCGTAACGGCAAACGTACCGGTGCCGCTATGGTGAAAATCGCTATCGACTTATTGCATCAAGGCATGATCGACGAGAAAACAGCGTTGAACCGTATCGAGCCGAATAAACTGGATGAGTTGCTTCACCCAGTATTCGATAAAAAAGCCGAGAAACAGGCGAAAGTATGGGTAAAAGGTTTGCCGGCTTCACCGGGTGCCGCTACCGGACAGATCGTATTCTTCGCTGATGATGCCGCTAAATGGCATGCCGATGGCAAAAAGGTTGTCATGGTCCGTATTGAGACTTCTCCGGAAGACTTGGCCGGTATGGCTGTCGCCGAAGGTATCCTTACCGCTCGTGGAGGTATGACATCTCATGCCGCTGTTGTAGCTCGTGGTATGGGGAAGTGTTGCGTATCCGGTGCTGGTGCCTTGAACATCGATTATAAGAATAAGACTGTAGACGTTGATGGCGTGACTTTGAAAGAAGGTGATTATATCTCTATCAATGGTACGACCGGAGAAGTCTATGTCGGGCAGGTTGAGACAAAAGCCGCTGAGTTATCGGGTGATTTCGAGGAGTTAATGGCTTTAGCCGATAAATATACAAAATTGCAAGTTCGTACAAACGCTGATACGCCTCACGACGCTTCGATCGCTCGTAGCTTCGGTGCCGTTGGTATTGGCCTTTGCCGTACGGAGCATATGTTCTTCGAGGGTGAGAAGATCAAAGCTATGCGTGAGATGATCTTGGCCGAGGACGCTGAAGGCCGTAAGAAAGCGTTGGCGAAGATCCTTCCTTATCAGAAAGAGGACTTTAAGGGTATCTTCAAGGCTATGGCCGGATGTCCTGTTACCGTTCGTTTGCTCGATCCTCCTTTGCATGAGTTCGTTCCTCACGATTTGAAAGGTCAAGAGGAAATGGCTGAGACTATGGGCGTGTCCGTTAAGGAGATCCAAAAACGTGTGGAATCTCTTTGCGAGCATAACCCGATGTTGGGTCACCGTGGTTGCCGTCTAGGTAATACATATCCGGAAATTACGGAAATGCAGACTCGGGCCATTTTAGGTGCCGCTTTGGATTTGAAGAAAGAAGGTATTGAGGCTAAACCGGAAATCATGGTACCATTAACAGGTATCTTATATGAATTCAAGGAACAAGAGAAGGTGATCCGTACCGCGGCCGAAGAGCTATTCAAGGAAGTTGGCGATCGTATCGAATTCAAGGTAGGTACGATGATCGAGATTCCTCGTGCGGCATTGACAGCGGATCGTATCGCTTCCAGCGCCGAATTCTTCTCATTCGGAACGAATGATTTGACTCAGATGACATTTGGTTACTCTCGTGACGATATCGCTTCCTTCTTACCGGTTTACTTAGAGAAGAAGATTTTGAAGGTCGATCCGTTCCAAGTACTAGACCAAAATGGTGTAGGACAGCTGGTTCGTATGGCAACTGAGAAAGGTCGTGCCATCCGTCCGGATTTGAAATGTGGTATTTGCGGCGAACATGGTGGTGAGCCTTCTTCCGTTAAGTTCTGCCATAAAGTTGGCTTGAATTACGTATCATGTTCACCTTTTAGAGTGCCCATAGCTCGTATCGCAGCGGCGCAAGCGGCTATAGAAGGATAGGCTGTTAAAAACTGCAAGTCTTAAATATCAATATATAAGGCTGATAGACGGGTTGAGTCTTGTTTATCAGCCTTATATTTTTATGTCATTATTAGCGTAAAATGATCTGAATGATATGTGATGTTTACACTTTGTTTGCTATATTTGCACATGGCGTTTACACCGTGTTTACACCATAAATTTAATGTATAAAGTGTTGATATATGGCAACTTTTAAGATTTGTGTTAGAAAGCAGCGTTCTGATGGTTTCTATCCTGTTTACATCAGAGTAACCCATAACCGTAAATCCTCTTATATAAAAATGGATAAAATGGTTGATAAAAAAGGGTTGACTCGCACGGGGGAGGTGAAAGATCCTTTTGTCGTATCCTTCTGTTCAGATGTAATCATGCGATATGTGGAGAGAGCGAACAAAGAGGATATATCGCAATGGGATGTAAAAACCCTAGTGGAATATCTGGAAAAAGCGGATGAGGATATCTGTTTTTCTGATTATGCGAGAAAGTATAAACGGGAAATGGAAACAGTTAGAGGCATGGCCCGTAACGCCAAGAATTATGAGTTGGCCTATTGTCATCTTGAGAGATTTGCGGGAACTAGCAAGTTGATGTTTTCCCGGTTTACCACGAAATTCATAAATGACTGGATAAAAACCTTATTACCAACGGCAAGGGCGAAAGAAATGTATCCTGTTAATGTTCGCCAGATTTTTAAAGCTGCAATAAATGAGTTCAACGATTACGATAGGGGCATAATCAGGATCAAGACTAATCCTTGGCTAAAGGTAAAAATCCCCAATGCGGACACCCCCGATCACAGGGCCTTGGATGCGGACTTCGTTCGTGAGTTTTTCGCGACACCCATACCTCCGACAAAGATGATATTATCACTTCCAGAGTTGGCTAGGGATGTAGCCTTGATGGTCTTTTGCTTGGCAGGAATTAATACCGTAGACCTTTTTAGGGCAAAGAAGTCCAATTTGAAAGGCTGGACATTCTGTTATAATAGGGCTAAGACCCAAAAATTCAGAAGGGATAAGGCGTATATGGAGATTATTGTTCCGGATATTCTCCGTCCTGTCATGGAAAAATACTTTACACCGGATGATGATGAGTTTTTGTTTAATTTCCATAAGACCTATCGTGATGACGATTCTTTCAACGCAAATATGAACTCTGGATTGAAACGTATTTGCAAACATGGCGGTCTCAATGCTATATGTATGTATAATTTCCGGCATTCATGGGGAACCATAGCGAGAAACGATATAAAAGCCTCAATGTATGACGTGGCTTTCTGCATGAATCATTCAAGCGCTCATAAGACTACAGAGATATATGTAAGACCGGATTACTCTATAGTCTCTGAGATAAACAATAAGGTTATTGATTTTGTATTTAACCAAAAAAAGGAAGAAATGGTATATGAGGATCCTGTGAAATATTACCCTGATGATCAGATGAAAATATCTTTTAGACAGATGATTAAAGGCAGTGTCATATATCAAGGCAAGGAGATATTCTCATTTACGGATATAGGATATAATAACATTGACGAAATAATAAAAAAGCTAGCGGGGCATGTCCCGTCGTTTGTTCCAGATGGAGCCAAGGTTGATTTTAGGATAGACAATTTAGATAAAGGCGAATACCGGATATTTATGAGACAAAAAGGAAAAGGCTTTTGATACTTATAAGACAAATAGACCAATAAAAAACGCCCGTGTCAGAAAAAACACGGGCGTTATACTTTTGGCATGCGACAAATAGGACAATTTTAGAGACTGGTATCATGCCGGACAAAATCAAGCTCATAACCTAGAGCGTCTCCGATCTTTGATAACAGGTCGATGCCCGTGCTGTATTTCCCGGACTCAATCCGGGCGATATTCCCTTGGCTGATCCCTGTAAGATCAGCCAGCTTGTATTGAGATATACCGGCCTCCATGCGGAGCCGGGATATCCTTTTGCCGATTCTTTCTCTATCATTTCCCATACTGCGGATTTTTTCATTCTATATCTTCTATCGCATAATCTCCAGATGCAGCAGGAGCAAGCTCATTTACAATACTGTCAATTTTTTCCGCATCTTCATCAGATATTTCGATCTGCATATTTTCATTGCAGATCATTTCTATCCCGTTATTTTCCAGAATCTCTAATAACTCGCTATTTTTGCAATATAATGTCTTCATTTTTATTACGCCGCTTATCCGTTGCCGCCGGTTCTATTGTTATTTTGATATTGCAAATGTAATATCAAATTTGATATCATGCAAGGCTTTGGTAAATTATTTTATATGTTTTATGGCATATTTTCTTTCTCTTTCTCCTCCAGTACCTTTTTAAGCTGATATAGGCTCAAAATATCATACTCAAATGTCGGATTTTCCCAGTTTCTTCGGACGGAGTTCGTTTGGACCGAGATAAATTTCCGAAGGTCGAAGATGTATTGAAACGGGCTTAGCCTGATCTCATTAAATGTGATTTGATAGTTATCAAACCACTCTAAAAGTTTTTTAAGTTCCTCGTTCATGGTTATATAATAAAATTTGTTCCCGCGAATATACCAATAATGCCTATATGACCGGACCTAACTATATACGAATGATTCGTAGATGATAGAAAACAGTATAGAATAGTTGATTTTTTGGTGTCCGATGGGAGATAATGATCAAAGTAACAAACACGAGTCACTTTATTTATCTCTTTTGCGAGAAAACAGTAGATTATGATCGGAGCGATAGTTGGAGCCGCCAGTTCCTTGGCGAGTGGCATTGCCGGGGGAATAAAGGCAAGGAAGGCGGCTAGAAAAGCGAACGCCGTGTTGGATAAACAGGCAAAGGAGAATGAGGATTGGTTTAACCGTAGGTATAACGAGGATTATACCCAAAGCGCGGAGGCGCAAGCCGCCTTGACCAAGGCTAGGGAATTAGCGGATGAGCAGTACCGTAAGGCCTCCGGTACCGCCGCGGTCGTAGGAGCTACTGATGAGTCCGTAGCGCAGGCCAAGAAAGCGGCGGGCGAGGTGATATCCGATACCGCCAGTGGTATAGCCACTAACGCTACCGCACGGAAGGATGCTGTGGAATCCCAATATCTCAACACCAAGAATAATATCAGTAACCAAAGGCTGTCTATCTATAATCAACAGGCGGCAAACGCCACGCAAGCGGCTAATCAAGGATTACAGGCCGGGATGGGTCTCGTTGGGGCTGACGCGCAAGCCTATCTTGACAAGGGTAAGGGATTATTTGAGTCTATATTCAAAAAGTAAACAACAATGACATTAGAGGAAAGATATAATAGGAAAAGGACCCCGGTCGTTCAGAGGCCGGAATTGTCCACTACGCCATTGGTTGAGCCGGAGGTTGCCGGAAGCCAGAACCCTATAGCTCCAACCGTGGATAATACGGATGAGACCACTCTACAAGCTAACGTTGGCGAACCTCAAATGAACGATTACCAATGGAACCAAAGGCTTTATGAGACGCTCTTTCAAAAGCCGATAAGTCAAGAGGAGGAGGAGAGAAGAAAACGGGCCGCTTCCGTAGCTACTGGAATCGGGCATCTAGGCAATGTGTTGTCTTCCTTCTCCAATTTGGCATTCGCGGGAGAGGCACCTTCGCAGAAACTACCCACCGTAGCTGATCCTAAACTACAATCCTATTCTGACAGGTTGGAGGCTATCAGGCAAAGATACGGGGCCGGGTATCTGGCCGCAAGGCAAAACGACATCAATAATTATCAAAGGGCATTGCAGCTTTATAGACAGGATCAAGCGAGAAAAGCCCAGAATGATTTGGAAAAGGCCAAGATAGCGCAAAGTGCCGCTCAATTCGCAATAAAGAATGACAGGGAGGAGCGGAAGATGAAACAGGATGCCGCATATAAAGAGAGAGAGTTGGGTATAAGGCAATCCAATCTCCATAGTCTTGAGCAATATCGTACCGCTAAAGATAATGGCTCTGGGGCGGATAAGTCTATTGACATCATCGGCAGAAACGGTAAACGTTTCACTTTGTCCGGTAAGGATAAAGATGGGGTTATCGCTTATATGTATAAGAGGATGTTGGAGTATGCGGAAGATCATCCAAAAGAGAATAAGAGTATATCGGATATATCGTGGCAGTTTGGTGAAGGTGGAGACCAAAAGACCAAACAAGCCGCTATTGTCATGAGTAATATTCAGAATTTCCCGGAATTATACGATGAGTTTGATCAGATAATTGGATCGGGAGGTTCTTCTACTAGTACTAACAAGAAAAGTATAGGTTGGGATAATAATTCGAGTTCTAAAAATGTAGGTTGGTAAAATTATGGAAGTGAACAATACCAGAAAATTATATGACGCTTTAAAAAGCGATGGATATACTGATTTGGGCGATTTTTCCTCTTTTGAGGGGAAATTGAAAGACTCAGGTAAGCGTGAAATGCTTTATGATGTCTTGAAAAAAGATGGATGGCAAGATTTAGGAGATTTCTCCCAATTCGAGAGTAAATTAGGCTATGCTCCAATTAATAACGAGAATATTAAAGAGACAGACTATGTTTCCCAATCAAGTGTTAATCCTCCTCCTATATCCCTAAGACAAGAGGTTGATATTCCCAAATCAGATCAATCCGAGTATGTTAATCCATGGGATAATTCTGCCGATTATAATTTTGAGTCCTTGCGTAAAAAAGGAAAGATTGAGACCGCTACTCCTCCACCTCCTACGGAGTATGAGAAGGATTCTTCTTTCATGAATACTTGGGTAGGAGACGCTATACAGAAACTTAACGCAGGAGGAGCCGATCTTGGTGCCGGTATATTTGGGGTCTTGGATAAGGCGGCTAAAGGGTTGGAATCCGCAACGGGAGGACTGATCCCACGTGGCGGGGCATTCAAGGATATCTCAGATATATTTAAGGCTGATGCGGAGTTTTCCCGGGCAAGGTCAAACAGATACAATGGCAAGGATTTCACCGATCTTTGGAAAGAAGGGAATTATATGGGTGCCATAGGTGATATAGCCTTGCAAGGCGTAGAGTCGCTTCCGATGTCAATCGAGGCCATGGCCGCTACAATGGCCGGAGCTCCAGCGGCCGGACTCGCAGGTATAGGATCAATAGTGGCTAGCCAGAAATATGATGATCTTGACCAGAATAACCCAAACATGGGAGAGTTCGCAAAGGTATCTAACGCTATTCTTACTGGTACGGCAGAATCCTTGTCTGAGATGCTGGGCGCTGGCGTATCCAAGGCTTGGATGTCAACATTATTCAAGACGCTAGGAAAGGAAAAGGCGCAAGAGGCTATCAAACGTGGCATAATGGGTAAGATGCAAGAGTTCTATAAAAAATTCGGTATGTTTTTCGAGCCTGTAAATGAAGGTATCGAAGAGGTGTCTTCCACGCTAGCGGAGAATATAACGGATAAGATAACTGGTGCGGATCCGGAAAGGGATTTGACCGATGGTGTATTGCAGAGTTTTGTCTATGGTATGGGAGGCGGCGCTTATTTTACTGGAGCCGGAGCGTTGGCTAAAGGTGCGCAATACGTAGCGGATAAAATAGGAGGCAAACAGGCTCAGCAGCCTATCACCGATTCCAATGTAACAGATCAAGGCGTTGAAACTCCTCCTCTATTAACTAAGTCAAGGTTTGCCGAGGCAGAGGAAGAAGGTCGAAATATGACTGATCCGGGCGATATACGGACGGCGAGCAAAAAGATGGAAGAGACAAGGCTTTCCCTATCTGGAATGGTTCCGGGGTTGGCTAGTACGATAGAAAGCTATGTGGATGATGGAGCTAGCGAGGCCCAAGTGATGAGTCTTCTTGATGGAGTTAATGCGGATGCCCGTCCGTTAGCCGAGGATTTCTACGCTGATTATCTCAGGATATCCGGTTTGCAGGATCGTATAGGCGAGGAAATAGACAATGAGGTTGAAACTTACGTTGCCAATAATATTACTCCTTATGTTACCACGAATCCTGATGGTCAGTCTATCGTTACCACAGCTACGCTTAGCGAGGGAAATGAGGAAAGACCTGTGTACGTTAGGAGTATCGAGGGAGATAAGGCCGTTATTTCCGATAACGGACAGGATCGGATGGTCTCGGTGAAAAGGTTGAGCGATATAGTAGAGCAAGATGCCGGTCATATGAGACGGACCTATGAGGATCAATTATTGGCTACCCGCCAGTCCGAGCTTGACATGACCATGCATCATAATCCCAAGACGCAATTACCAAAGCCGGGGTTGATCATATGGAACGGGGATAATGCGTTTATCCTTCAAGGACAAGATGAGAACGGTGATTGGATCGCTCAACCTGCGGCTTATGATAGAGAAACCGGGCAGGTGACAGCCAAGAATGGCTCTTCCCCCGCAATGCCTATAACAGAGAATGAGATTCTTGATCTTCAAGATGCCATATATGACGCTCAACAAGTTAATGTGGTGTCGCCAGAGAATGATAATGTAGCAAGTGCTGATGCCGAGATAACCTCTGCACCTCCTGTGGAAGATGCGATCAACCAGCCAACGAGTGAGATTGAGACGGAAGGTGCCATTGATCAGATAGCACAACCTAGCAATGTAGAGAATCCCTCCATGGTCATGCGAGAAGATGGTACGCCAGATTTCGTATCGTCTGGTACGGATATGACCTTGGATTTCCTCCATGATAAATATGGCGATAAGATGCCAAGGAAGATCGAGGTGACGAGAAAGTCTTTCGATGAAAGCCTTAAAAAAGCGTCCGATGCCTTGGAAAAGGCGCAAGAGGCATACGATGACGCCCCTATCGGAAAAGAGGATAAGGCCGAGGCCGCATTGATAAAAGCCCGACAAGAATATGAGGCGATCAAGGTCGAGGCTGATTTCTGGGCTAATCTTGATGATGATATCAAGGAGGCCAGCAAGAAGCCGGGTGATGTCATAGCAAAGGAGATCTCCGTGATGGGTGATCCTATGAGCGGAGAGGAGCTTGCGGCCATGATGCTGGCTAATGGGGCGATCAAATTGACACGTGACAGTTACAAGAAAGAGACCGGTGCCGGGAATAATGAGACTGCAAGAATGTTCGGATTGTTCGCCTCTCCGGAAAAAGGCGGTGTTAATATAGAGAGGGCAGGTGAGATATTGGAGCTTGCCGATAAGGAGAATGGCACTAACTTCTTCGATGAGAACGATACGAACGCCGGAAGGGACGCTATCATAGAGGTCTTGTCTTCCGCTCGTACACGTGGAGACTTGATCGATTATGTCAAGAGGAATCGTGAGGCGATCGCTGAGCGTGAGAGACAGGCCGAGTACAACGATTACGCTGAGTGGTGCGAGGAGAATTATCATATGTCCCCGGAAGAATACGAGGCGTATGAGGAAAGCGTGGTACGTGATTTCTCGGAGAAACAATTGACTGATGAGGAGCGAGACGAGCTTGATTCGCAAATCGTGGATGAAATACAGGCCATAATTGACGAACAAAATGAAATAGACGCTATCTTAGCGCAAAATAAACCGATAGAAAATGAAAACATTGAAGGAAATGACGAAAGCGGAGGCGATGGCTTACGCGAGGGAGGCGGCGAGGTACTGCCAAGAGAACAACTTGATCAGACCGGGGGAACTGGAGAGGTTGAGGGAAGAGAATCGGCTGGCCCCGACATTGATCGCACGGATGGAGCTACACAAGAAGGCTCATCAAGGGGACTAGTTCCTTTTGTCGCTCCTTCTCCAAAGGAGAATGAGACCCCATTGGACTATGCCGAGCGCATAGTTGAGGCTAAGAGATTGCACGAAGAGGAGCTAAAGGTTGATACCAATCCAACAGAGGCGCAGAAAGAGGCCGGCAATTACAAGAAAGGCCATATAAAGATAAACGGTTTCGATGTCACCATAGAGCAGCCCGCCGGTTCCGTCCGTTCCGGTAAGGACGCTAATGGAAAAGAGTGGTCTGTTACCATGAATAACACTTACGGTTATATCCGTGGCACCGAGGGTGTGGATGGTGATCATATAGACGTATTCCTAGGCCCGGATATGAATAGTGACATGGTGTATGTCGTGGATCAGGTGAATACTGATGGCTCATTCGATGAGCATAAGGTTATGATGGGATTCCCTTCCTTGGAAGACGCTAGGTCCGCTTACTTGTCAAATTATGAGGACGGCTGGCAAGGGTTAGGCAACATTACCGGGGTAGCGTTGGATGAGTTCAAGAAATGGATTGATTCCTCGACTCGCAAAACAAAGCCCTTCTATGAGTATAAGGGAATTAAACAGGAGGAAGGCGATATTTCTAAAAATAATGATTCTGATAATTATAGCATTGTTCCCTCCCAATATACTACCAAGAAAGGAAAAGTTCTTGATATGCGGTTATTGAAGTTCGGTAATGAATTATCGAAGGAACAGCAACGTGCCGCCAAAGAGCTGGCCAAGGCTGAAAAGGGTTGGTATGACAGGGAACAGCGAGGTTTCATGATGCGTAGCGATGAAAGCGCAAGGCGGTTGGCCGATACCATTCTTGGCGATACCGATGCCGTAAGCGATGCGCAACCTATTTCTCTTGAAGACACACGCAGGGTTGTAGAGCCTCAAAAGGTAAATGTAGAAAACCTTATTGGTGATATCAACGATAAGGGCAAAGCCAAATTGAGCGATCGTACCGTTACCCCTAGCGGTAACCGCCTTGTTACCGATGAACGGTATGCGGAACTCCGTGAGCGCATGCGCAGGAAACTAGGCGGTCAAATGAATATGGGTGTTGATCCTGAGATATTGGCGATAGGTACTGAAATGGCGGTTTATCATATAGAGAAAGGATTGCGTAAGTTCTCTGATTACTCAAAGGCAATGATCGATGATCTAGGTGACGCTATACGACCGTATCTTAAAGCATTCTACAATGGAGCGAGGGATTTGCCCGAAGTAGGAGATAACGGATGGGATAAGGATATGACCGCTTATGAGGATGTCCGTTCATTTGATGTAGCTAATTTTGATAAGCCTGTCCCGGATATAATGGATGCCGCCGAGACCGTGGTTAGAGAGACAGAGATTGCCAGACAAGCGAGTGCCGCGAAGAAAAAAATAAAAAATAGCCGGAAAAAGCAAACGGACAACAAAGACAAACCATTACCTTTGTATGGTAACGATTTATTCACTCCTAATAATATTAAAGACAATGAGCAAGGAAATTCAAGAGCGGATCAAGGCGTGGGAAGAAAAGCACGGGAAGAGGATCGAGGATCTGAACGCGGAGGAGACCGTGGAGGCGTGCATGGAAGTGATGTGCTTGACACGGAGCGAGGCCGAGGAATACCTATCAGCGACAGCGACAAGCGGCCTGTTGTAAGGAATCAAAACAATTTCAGCTTCCCGGAGAAAGGTATTGAGCTTCCTTCCGGTGATATATCCAAGCTAAAAGCCAATATTGAGGCGATAGAAACGCTGAAAGACGTAGAGGACGGCCAAGGAAAACCTACCCCGGAACAACAAGCCAAGATGTCAAGGTACGTTGGATGGGGAGGTTTGGCCGAAGCCTTGAACGAAGGCAAATACAACGCGCGTGACAACAATTGGACTAAGGATCGAAATTGGAATGATAAGTATCTACGTTATTACGAGAAACTAAAATCCTTATTAAGTAAAGAAGAGTTCGACAGTGCCGTCCGTTCCACGACAACCTCTCATTATACCCCGTCCGAGGTCGTGGAAAGCTTATGGGGAATAACGGAGAAACTTGGATTCAAGGGCGGCAATATCAGTGAACCCGCTATGGGTATAGGCAACATAATCGGTATGATGCCTAGGTCTATATCTGAAAACTCAAGTATAAGCGGGTTCGAGATAGATAGTTTGTCCGGTCGTATGGCAAAGGCCTTATATCCTGACGCTAATATAAAGGTACAGGGATATGAGAAAGCGTTTTCTCCAAACTCGAAAGACTTAGTTATCACCAACGTCCCATTCGGGAAAAACGCTCCATATGATAAGGTTTTAGATAAGCAATTCAGGAAGAAACTTGGTTCCTCTTATAATCTCCATAATTATTTTATCCTAAAGGGGCTTCTGGAATTGAAAGAAGGTGGTCTCGGCGTATTCGTCACGTCCTCGGCTACGATGGATGGGGCCGATAGTAAGTTCCGTGAGTACGTGAGTGGAAACGGTTATGATCTGGTCGGAGCTATTCGATTGCCTAATGACGCTTTCCAGAAAGGGGCCGGCACGAGTGTTACGGCCGACATCGTTATATTCCGTAAAAGAAAGTATGGGGAACCTTCGAATGGGATAGGGTTCACTACTACAACGCAAATAGGTGAAGGAACTTATATGGAGGACGGGGATAAAAGGAGCAAGCCTATCATGGTTAACGAGTATTTCTCAAATCATCCCGATATGATGTTAGGTGATATGATGACCGCTTATGACGCTGGTAGCGGAGGTCTATATAGTGGAGCGTCCCAGACATTGAAAGCCAAACCCGGGGCCGATTTAAGCAAGGAGCTACTTAACGCTATTGATAACTTACCAAAGAATATCCTATCAGGTGTTGTAGAGACTAAAGGGCCGGAGGTTGTGGATGACTCCACTTTGAAAGATGGTACTATTACCGTCCAGAATGGCAATGTCTTTGTTTTAGATGGGGACTCGTTAAAACCGATTAAGGCAAATCCTACGTTCGTTCATAATGGTAAGACCCGGAAAATAGCGGATGCGGTAAATGATTACAATGATATAAAGAAAAATCTATACGATCTTATCCATGATGAGCAAACAAAGGGTGTGGATCCCGAGCCCGCGAGGAAAAGGCTAAACAAAGTATATGATGCTTTCGTGTCCAAATATGGGACACTTAACAGGAACAAGGCTTTGGACGATATTTTCGCCGAGGATGTTGAGCATGGATTACCCTTCTCTTTGGAGACCGTTAGAAGGGTACCTTCCACGACCGGAAAATCCATGGTCTGGGAAGTCTCGAAAGCGGATGGTATCTTGAATAAGCGTGTAAGTTATCCATTCGAGCTACCGACAAAAGCGGATAATGTCTTGGATGCCGTCAATATAAGCAAGTCATATAAAGGTAATATTGATATACCTTATATCTCGGAGATAACGGGTATGGATGAGGTGAACGTGACAAACGAGATACTAGAGAAGGGAATTGCTTATAGGGATCCTGTTACCGGCAATATAATAGATAAGAGTGAATATCTCTCTGGAAACGTAAAAGATAAGTTGGTAGAGGCTAGGGCGGCCTTGGAAGATCATCCGGAGTTTCAAAAAAACGTGGATGACTTGGAAGCCGTACAGCCTGAACGTATACCCTATGGTGAGATAAGTTATCGACTGGGGACTACATGGATCCCGTCTGAGTTTATAAATAATTTCGCTGATAATGTACTGGGTATATCTTACGCCAACGCTAATTTTATCCCGGAGATCGGTGAGTATATTCTTGATAAGAGGGCGTTCATAACCGATTACGCTAAAGCCGGTCAATTCAAGACTGAGAGAATGGACGCTATAGACGTGTTCAAGGCCGCTCTTAACCAACGTAAACCCAAGGTTTATGACGAGATTAAATATTATGAGGACGGTAAGCAGAAAACGAGAAGGGTCGTAAACGAGCAGGAGACACAGGCCGTTGCCGAGAAAATATCCGACATGTCCGATAAGTTCGTGGAGTATATTGATTCTAAAACGATGTTCCATGGTCGTATTGAGGACGTGTATAATGATAAATATAACAACTATGTACTAAAAAAGTATGACAAACCGGTTTTTGAGCATTATCCTAACGCTAATAAGAATATAACACTTAGGGATCACCAGAGCAAGGCGGTGCAACGTTGTCTATCCGAGAGCACGTTACTCGCTCACCAAGTCGGTACGGGAAAGACCTTTACCATGATTACGTCCGCTATGGAAATGAGACGGCTAGGTATAGCGAAGAAACCCATGATCGTTGTCCAAAACGCTACCCTAGAGGATTTCGTCCGTGACTTTTATAAACTGTATCCTTCCGCTAAGATTCTATCTCCGACAAAGGAGGAGCGTAACGCCGATAATAGGACAAGGCTGTTCAATCTTATAGCTACCGGAGATTTTGACGCTATCGTTGTCCCACAGTCATTCATGGCGTTTATCCCGGATAGCGAGGAAAGGAAAAAGGCATATATCCAAAAGCGTATAGATGATTTTGAGGAGGCTATCGATCGCATAGAAGACAAGGCTTTACAGGAGAGATTAAAAAGGGAGGCCAAGAGTATGCGTGATTCTCTGGAAGGTATAAAGAAAGGGAAAAACGTAAAGGGCAAGGCAAAGACAGCGGAGACTATCACGGCCAAGACTGAGCGTATTCTTGACAGGCGGACTGATAACGTCATGACGTTTGAGCAAATGGGTGTTGACGCTTTGTTCATCGACGAGGCGCATAATTATAAGAAGATCGGGTTCCCAAGTAAGATGTCGAACGTTAAAGGTATCGATACGAGTGCGTCACAAAGGGCTAATAGTATGTTGCTAAAAGCCCAATGGATATCTGAGAATAATGGTGGTCGAAACGTGGTTCTGGCAACCGGTACCCCTATCACTAATACAATGGCAGAGGTCTGGACTATGATGAATTTCGTGGCACCCGATATCCTAGACGCGTATAATATCAATAGCTTTGACGAGTTCGCTACCACTTTTGGAACGGTTGAGCCGTCATTGGAGTTTACCGCTACCGGTAACTTTAAGATAGCCGAGAGGTTCAAGAGCTATACGAATGTCCCGGAGCTTATAAAAGCGTTCAGGAGCCATACGGACGTTGTCTTGACCGAGGATGTCAAGGAGTTCAAGGAAGACAAGAATATCCCTAAGTTGAAAGACGATAAGATGACGAATGTCATTGTCGAGAAGAACGAGGACTTGGAGGATGTCATGCAAACCCTTATCAAGGAATTAGAGGATTATAACAAATTGACAGGAAAAGAGAAGAAGGATAAGAGTGCGCTACCCTTGGTCGTGTTCAGCAAGGCTAAGCAGGCGGCGATTGACCTTCGTTTGCTTAATCCGACATTTCCCGACAACCCTGATAGCAAGACAAACAAGGTGGTCGATAACGTATTGAGATTATACAAGGAGAGCGATAAGGATAAAGGCACGCAACTTATATTTTGCGATAGTTATCAATCCCCTTCTGAGACTCCAAAAATGGATTTATTCGATGTCGATTTATCTGTTCCTCAGTTTAATTTGTACAATGATATAAAGGAAAAGCTTATCAAGGGAGGTATTCCGTCTAATCAGATAGCTATCGTTGGCAATTATGAGGGAGAAAGGAGAAACGCCTTGTTCGATAAGGTCCGTAATGGGGATGTGCGCATTCTTATTGGAAGCACGGAGAAAATGGGAGTGGGTGTCAACGTGCAAGATCGTCTATTCGCCCTGCATCATATTGACGCTCCAATCAGGCCTATGGATTTTGAGCAACGCAACGGTCGTATCTTACGACAAGGAAACTTATACGCCACATGGGATAAACCGGTGAACATCGTCACATATGGCGTTAAAGGTACCCTTGACGCTACCGCCTATGACAGGCTTCGTATAAAACAAAACTTCATCAACCAGATGATGAAGGGCGATATATCGTCTCGTGTCATGGAGGAGCAAGACGATAGTGATCCGTCTGGAATGACATTTAGTGAGATGGCGGCGACGTTATCCGGAGATAAGACCGCCCAACTGCTGTTTGTGGCACAGAACAAGTTAAAGAAATTGCAAAACTCCAAGAGGAGCGATCTTAACAGTAAGTCTTCCATGCGTGACTCTATATCTAACTCCAAACTTAGGATACAAGAATACAACAGCCGGAAGGATATCATGGAAAGGAACGCCAATATCGTAAAAGAGAACTTCCCTGATGGGGTTGAGTCCGTGACTGTTAAAGGCAATACTTTCAGCGATGGTATATCGAATGAGCTTACGCCCATTATTGATGATTACTATGATAGATATACGCTTGACAGAAACACCCCTCCTCTGAAAATCAGTCTCAATGGAGGAAAAGGCGAGGCTATCGTGCATTTCAATGAAGGAATGATGGTCTATAGTTTATATTTAGGAAAGGAAAAACTGGTTGAGAATCGTGATTTTAGCGGCGGCAGGGGTTTGATGGCTAGCATTGACAGGCAGTTGGGGATTCCCGCTAAATCCGTCTCAGATATAGCCACTAAAATAAAGGCAGAGGAAAACAAGATAGCGGGATTAGAGGAAGCCGTTAAGAAACCGTGGGGAAAAGAGGATGAACTTAATGCGGCTCAGGCAGAGGTTAATGATCTGCAGAGACAATTAGTTGAAAAAGCTAAAGCTGAGGATATTCAGTTAGAATCAACTCTTGACGTTGATGGTACGTTGGTAAAAGAGGAAGGAGAGACTCGGTTTCGATTCATGGGAATAGATACAACTAATAATCAGGATAATGTAAGTTCTATTGAATCCTCAATCAACGATTGGTCAAACAATCTTAATACCCCTGTCAGGGTAATCCATGACGTGGACGATATAACCGATACGGATGAGAATATGTTGGCCCGTAAGAGAGATTCCAAAGGCTGGTATGATACTTCTACCGGGGAGATAGTCATAGTATCACCTAATTCCACGTCCGTAGGTGACGCTCAAAGGACTTTCCTCCATGAGGTGGTAGGGCATCATGGGTTACGTGAGCTATTCGGGGATGATTTCGATACTTTCCTTGATAACGTGTATCGGAACGCCAACGAGGATATCCGGAAAAATATCATTGACCGGACTAAAGGCAATCCTCTTAACTTGCGTGAGGCTACAGAGGAATACATCGCTGAATTAGCGGAACGTGGTTTCGATAACAAGGCCGAGCGTTCGTTATGGGAAAAGATCAAGGACGCTTTTCTTGATATGTTGAGAAAGGCCGGTATTAGCCTTGATTTCAAGTTATCGGATAATGACCTCCGTTATATTCTCTGGAGAAGCTATAAGAACTTGGAGCAAGGAAACTTGATGGATGTGGCCGAGGATATCGTGATGAGAAATAGATTAAGTCTTAACAATATAAATTTGAACGAAAATGGATCAATCGCAAGAGATATTGAACCTGAAAAAGGAAAACAACCTTCTGAAACAAAAGGTACTGGAAGGGAACTCGAGACAATCGATGGCGTTGATGAGAACGGAAACGAAAGTGAACGAGACCATATCGACAAACCAAGGGGAGTTGAAAACGCTATTGACGGAACTGAAAACGCAACTGACCGAAATGGAAAAAAGACTGACGGCCAAGTTGACAACGATGGAGACCAACTTGGCGGAGGAGATACGGGCGATAGGAACGGAAGTGTCCGGGATGGAATCGGCGGTGATCGGACTGTCATCGGACGTGCAGGATCTGAAAACAAGGGTAGAGGCGTTGGAGAAAGCGTAAGGGAAAAGACGGATGATTTCGCTTTCGCAGAGAAAACAAAGAAAAACAATGACAAAATCCGGTTCCGGGAGGCTAAAGCGGAAGTGGAGGATGAAGAACCCCTAAACAAGGAAATGGTTGACGCTTGGGATAAAGTGGCATCTTCCGACAGTTTTAAGTTCAAAGAGGCTATGGTTGACTCTTTAACAGCTATAGATGAGTTCTTGAAATTATTGGCCAAGAAAACCAAATCGAAGATACTGGACTATGAGAATCCATATTACTCCCTTATAGCTTTGTCTTCAAAGAATAAGGTGGATATGGATAGTTTCGACTCTAAATTCCTGAATCCTTTGAATGAGGCTATAAGGGCATTGATAGGTGATGCTTCTGAGGTGTCTAAGAAAGGTTTAAGAAGAACTTGGGATTGGTCTAAAGGGGCATTAAGGGATTTGGTTAAATATGTACAAGCTAAACACGGTATCGAGAGAAACCGTGATATGTCCGTAAGGGATGGCATAGAAACTCTTAAGGCGTTTGACGTGGACGCTTTGTCTAAAATGGGGGTTATTTCCGAGTCTGATCTTAAAAACGCTAAAAAAACAGCGGAAAATGTTGCGGAGGAAAAGGGAAGTGAAGCTTACAAAAAGACGTATGACAAGGTTCTTGCGAAGGAACTTAAGAAAGGTGTCGATAAGGAGAAGGCTGAACGATCCGCCGAGATAGCCGCCGATTATCGGAAATCATTGGTCAAATCCGAGATCTATAACAAGGAGATGGATAAATATAAAGAAAAGGTGACCGGAACGTTGATTGATAGGTGGGAAGATTCAAAGAAAGATATCCTTAATAAGGATCTAGCGTGGGACGAGGAACAAAAGGAGTTGGATCGAGAGGCATTGTCATTCCAATGGAAGTTAGGCGATAATTCTTATGGTGTGATTCTAGGAAAGGACTATAGTGGTTTGTCTTCAGTGTTTAAGCCTTCGGAGGATGGAGCGAATAAAGATAAATGGCTTTCTGACGCTTATGATTTCGTGAGAGATTATGAGTCTACCCACAATATGGTTTTAGTCGATAATCTATGGGATAAGGTTCATAACGTGTCAGAGTATACGTTAAGGAGGCAGTATGAGTCTGGGCTGATAAGCAAGTCCTATATGGATAAGAACCTTTCCCGGTTTAAGTACTTTATCCCGTTGAGAGGTTTCTCCGATAATATAGCCTCCGATGTTTATGATTACATAGACGCTACGGAGATAAAGATGGGAAACCCAGTGAAAACCGCAAAAGGACGTATCTCTGAGGCTGATAATCCTTTCGCTGGTTTGATACACGTTGGATACGGATCTATTACCGCAGGAAATAGGAACTTGGCGAAACAACGTTTTCTCAATTTAGCTAGCAATCATGACACTGGCGGTCTTATTACCATAGATAATATCTGGGTTCGAAATGTCGGTACCGAGGAAAATCCGGAATGGGTGGAGTCCATTCCGCAAATACCGGATAACGCTTCTGGCGAGGAAGTGGCCAAGGCGGTGAAAGATCATGAGGAAATGATGAGAGAGCTTAGAGAGGAAGGTAAGGCTGAGCTGATTAAAGGAGGTCGATCGGATATACCATATAAAACATTGTATGACCAGAGAAGCCAGCATCAGGTACAGGTTTTCGTGGGAGGTAACAGGTATGTCATGACCGTTAATGGCAATCCCCGATTGGCGCAAGCGGTAAATGGATTGACTAATCCGGACGTGAAGGATGATCTCGCTTACGTCGTAGCTAGGAACTTGAAAACATTTATGGCTGGAGCTTTTACGTCCAAGAACGTGGCGTTCTCGTTTGCCAACTTGATAAGAGATACGCCTTATGCCAATAACTCCGTGTTTGTGACGGAGAACTTTAGGTATTTCAAGGATTTTTCAGGGAACCAGAGGCGAGCGTTATTTGGACTTCGGAGTTTAGGTCGTAATCTGTATAAATACAGAAGGGGAGAGATCGATATTTCTGATAAGGAACAGGCAATATTTAAGGAGTTCATGGATAATGGAGGGGCTACTGGATATACGTTCGTGGAGACGCAAAAGGAATACGCCAAGGATTTAGCGAACAAGCTAGAGAAACTTTCGGATGGTAATATTGGGAAGTTATCCCCCAAAGAACTAGTCTCTACTGTATTTGAGTGCTTTGAGTTCATGGGTAACGTAGCGGAACTCGTGAACCGATATGCGGCGTATAAGACGAGCCGGGAACATGGAAGATCCATTGATCGGTCAATCAATGATGCCAAGGAGGTATCGGTTAACTTTAACAAGAAAGGTGCCGGAAAGAAAACGAAGAGCGATAAATGGTATATTAACACAGCGGCGTGGATATCTGAGTATGGAAGAGATTGGGTGTTGTTCTTTAACGCCGCCGTTCAAAGCATGTATAAGGAATATTCCATGCTGAGAAATCATCCAATTAAAGGAATAAGTTCCCGTATAGCCCCGCTAATATTCATGGGATCGTCTGTCTCGTTACTCAATAATCTGTTTATGCCTATGCTCTTCGCTTATTTGGGATGGGATAGCGATGATGATGATAGGGATTATTTTGATTCATTGAGCGATCATGAGAGACAGAATAATATATGTATTCGTTTGACTCATGGTCGTTGGCTCAAGATTCCGTTATCTCCGGAGCTTGCCAATTATTTCAAGATCGGAGATATAATTGCCGGGCAATTATCCGGTAAAAGGGAAGTGGAGGCTATGGATGTCGTTAAGACAGGGATTGATATGGTATCCCCGTTAAACATAAACTGGGAGTATGATAGTTGGAAGTTCGCTCTAAATCTCCTGCCTACGGTGGTTCAGCCTATCGCCCAAAACGCCTCTAACGTGAATTTTATGGGTAATCCTATCTATAAGACCTCGATGAATAAGACTAATGATTATGATCCGGAATATACTAAGGTCTACAGGAGTACCAGTACCACTATGGTCGAGTTGTCGAGGGCACTCAACTCGTTAACGGGTGGTGACGATGTCAAGAGAGGCACGAGCTTTAATCCGGCTACTTGGCAGAACATTCTTTCTGGATATACAGGAGGTTTTGGTACCGTGGCATTGGGCGTGTCTGATTTAGTCCTTGATATGCTGTCCGGAGAAAATGGAGATATGCCGGTGAGTCGTTATCCACTGTTAAGCCGTTTCTTGACCGGAGGGGACAAGGATTTGAAGTTGAGCCGGATGAATTCCATATATAACAAGAAGGTCGTAGACTTTATCTCGGAAATGGATCATGATTACAAGGGATATCTAAAGAAAATACAGGATACTTCCGTGGACGATTTCGACAGGGCCGGATATATGGTCAAGTTAAACCAGCTGACCGGTAGCGATGATTACAGGAGATCCATGGTATTGTCACAGTACGTGAAGGCCATATCCGATATGGAGAGGTTCCTTCGTGAGGTCGGTAGCGATAATGATTCTCTGGAGAACCAAGTGTACGAGTTAAAGTTACAGGCGCTGGAGATATTTGAGGATTCAGATGAGTGATAAGATAGCGGGTGGCGTTGGTGTCACCCGATATCTTTTTACATTTTAAATATATTCACTGATCAAGCCAATAAATGCTACTATCGATATAATAGAGGATATGAATATTATCAAAGTGCTTAACCTAAAAATATATATGGATATAATTTCAAGTAAATTCCATGATTCTGTACCTAGTATCATAAACTGTGTCGTATATTCTTTATATCCGGTTTTTATGGTTTTTTTCTCTATAACACGATAACATCCAATAGGAATTAAGAAAATACCAAGGAACATTAAAAAACGGTATCTTACTTCTGATATGCCGTATGGTGTTGTTGATTCTCTGAATCTAATCCCTTCAAGAATTACTCCTAAAATCCTTGCGTCATACAAATAGATGTTTTTCCCTTTTCCATTAGGTTTTCTAGGCTCGAATTTTTCTTTCCATAATATCTTTTTTAAAATAATATCTCGATTGAAAATATAGACTAATATCGCCGATGAAAGGATTGTCATGCTGTTTAAAAAATCTTCCATATTTATTTTTCAAAAAAGTCAGATTGGTTAATTTTTTTTGTTCTCATGTTGCCATTAGACACTTTATGAAGAGTTACTTCATAGTATGGAATAGAAATTCCATTTTCTGTTCTCTCTGAAAACATATTAAAATAGTCTTTATAGTTGGCTTGTGAAGAGTAATGTACATTTGATTGAAACATTCCTAACTTCATTCCATTGAATAATAAATTAGGATTCCAGTCATTTCCATAAACACATTTCATCTCATAAATACCTTCTGGAATATTTCTTATATCATAAGATGTGTGTTTGTTAATATATACATTCCTAATTATCTTTTTACTAGTTATATTTTTTAATATAACAACAGCGTCTTGATCACTTCCATTATTTACCGTTATATAATTATCTTGGCTATCATCATACGAATTAATTCCAAAGTATTCAGTAAATGGAGAATCTCCATTCATAAGATGATTATTCTTATATATATTTGAATCTTCAACTTCTTCAACTATAGGCGCAACCTCTTCAACATAATCATCAATCCTTTGTGTAGGATTTATTGTGTCTGTATTATGGTTATTAATATTGAATAAATTAGCATGGTAAGCTATATATATAGTTATTATTGATATGCAAATAAATATTAATATATTTTTAGAATTAATGCTTGTCTTTTCCCTTTTATATGATCGTTTATTGATTGGACTCTTTTTTTGTTTTTGTATATTCTCTATATCAGACTTACCTCTATTTGTTTTGTCTGTGTTTATTGAATTGAAAATATTTTGCCTATAGGAATTTAAGTCATTATCATATTTTGATCTTCGTTCTGGGTCAGATAATACTTCATATGCCTTTTGTATTTTTATAAATATATCATGTGCATTGTCGCTTTTGTTTTTATCAGGATGATATAATAATGCCTTTTGCCTGTATGCTTTTTGTATTTCTTCAAAAGTAGCACATTCAGTAATTCCAAGAATAGTATAGTATGTATTTATAGACATGTTTTGTGTTTTTTTGCAAAATTACCCAATCTTTACATCCGTTATCCAGCAGGAGGCATGTTTTACGGCATATTTTACTTTTAATTTTATCCCGAGGAATAGTAAAAAATAAAAAAACTCCCCAAATCCTCACGGACAAGGGAGTTTTTATTATTTAACTATAATCTATATGAATGGTTTTCAGACAACCTTAAACGATCCGATTCTCACGAACTAGAGCGTTTGTAATATCTAAATCCATATCTAAACAAAGACATACTTAATCATCATTGCCGATCCTCCCGGAATAGCAACGGTGGGTATATCCGTATTAAAATGCTTCCCAATACCACCCAAGGGAAGCGGGAAATATTTATTCAAACTATATTTTATGCCATAAGGAAAGGAGTGTGCCCCCATCCTCCAAAGCTATCCCCTTGACATAAATATACCTCTGGTTCTCACGAAAGAGCGGTATGACATTGATAAAATTATTTTATGAATACAACCTAGTGTAATATCTTTAAGTAATGACTCCGGTCCATCACGGATGAGAGCCATAAGGGGTTATAAATATATAACATACCATATACGCATAAAAAAACGTGGCGCCGTCGCAACTACCAAGACCCGGCGTCCCCACGCCAACATAACAGGTAGTAAGCAACGGCCCACGTCTTATATATAGATTATATATACAAATAACGTGGGCGTATTGTTGCTATCGGCTCCCTGTTATGTTTATAAATTTGGGGAATTTAGGTCTTTATAGGAGACGATATCTTTAACGCCACAATGTGTGTCACGTCTTACATTCTAATCAGTGACTACGCGAATATACTCTCTTTATTTTACATTAGTAAAAAATAAGTCGTATTTTATTTATCTAATATTGATTTTTACAAGGGAAACGTTCATGCGCACGCTATAAACTCGACTCATTTTTTGGATATGAATCGAGATATCCCGTTGATTCTTCTTTGATTATAGAAGGCTTAGGCATATCCTCTGATATGAGCGCTCCTATCATGTCTGTCATCAATATATCGTCGTGATTGCCACGACCGGGAATATTCCCGTAACTACCGTCCGGACGTTGCTCGTATTTGGATGCCTCCTTATACATGCGCTCATCCGGGTCTATGAACATATCGTCCTCGAACGCCACTATGAAATTATCCACCATGTCCTGCTTGGTCTTCTTGTTGGTCTGGAAGCCTATCTTCTTGTATATGCCGTTCCTTATGTCCTCGGGATCCGTCGCCGCACGCATGTAAAGATTGGGGTAGATATCCTCTATCTTTTTCAGTATGCCACGAATATGATCGCCTTCCTCCACGAACTCGGATGCCTCTGATTTTTTCTTATCAAACGTATTGCTCTCGAAGGCGAGAAGGGCGTTCTTGTAGTATCTGGCGATCTTGACGGCTTTGTAGGCGAGCCAGTCATATCGTATATGACCGTGCCATCTGGCTACCACCTCCGGCTTTCCTCCGCTGAATCGTAAATTCCACCTGTTTATAACCGTTATACATGACGGGTCTGAGTTCTTGCTACGTCCACCGACATCGACGATGACAAGATACTCGTTGGATGTCCTTGTATCATCGGGCCTCTTCCAGATTCTCAACAGGCCGTTCGGATTCTTGGTGAGAATTATCCTCTTGGTCTTCTCTGATTGGGATATGTCGCCAATGAACTCTGGGGGTGATACGTATCTTTCCCGCATCACCTCGATCGTGTAGATATTGAACACGAGATTACCGGAATACTTGAAACACTCGACATCATCGGATGGTGCCTCGGATGCCATCGAGGCGTGATCATGAAACGAGGCCCTTTTCTTGATATACCATTTGATGTGCTCCAGCGTAGCTCCTTTTTCCCATAGAGACCATAGATACTGTCCCGGCTCGCTATTGTCATTAGGGGAGGTCGTGACATCCCTTCCCTCTAATAGATCCAGTATGAAAAGCCGGGTCTCTTTCTTGTCCTTGAATCTTATCATGTCGTTCTCGATAAAGAAGAACGGTATGAATAGCGCCTTACGGGATGAAGTGCCCTCCTTGGCCATTTGGTACTCATCATAGAAATAACCGGCCATGCCATTAGCTGTAGACTCGGAGATCTCCATGGTCAACGGTCTCTCCAATATATTCGAGTCTATGTTTGTTATAACCTGCTCCGCCGATTTGCCGTCCGTTGTTTTCCAGTAGGCTACCTCCGAGAAGTGGGCCATGGCATAGTCCATACCACGTGTTGACTCGAAATTCTCATAAGATGCCACGGTTATCACGTTATCACGTACCTTGTTCCCGGACTGGTCGGTGATTATGGAGTCGGACGCCGAATGCTCGTAAGGGGCGAATTGTAGCTTGTCAACACCATATATAAATCCCGGGATATTATCGAGAACCTTTTTATACATGGCCTTGATACGTTTGGCGGTATCTTTCGTCTGGGCTATAATTACGGAATACCATCCTTCCATGACGAATAGCTGTATCCACGCCATATAGAGCTGTACCAAGGTGGAACCTCCCCATTGCCGGGCTTTCAATAATATTATACGGATCGTGACTCCCTTATGCCTCATTTCCTCCAGAACGGATAGCACGTAACGTTGGGCGTAATTAAGCTCGAAGGGGATCATTTCTCCCGCCTCTTTCGACTTGATCTTAAATAACGAGAAAAAGGCGAAGGAGGGGTCTCTCGAGCAACGAGCCCAAAATAGCATGTTGGCCACGTCCTCCTCATTTATCCCATCTGAATCCGGGTACAGCTCGTTGAACCTTATCGTGTAGTCCTTTATGGAACCAGCTTTCAGAACATCTTGATACAGATCGTTCTTGAAAACCTCCTCGGTAAGCCACTGCACCCTTATGGGGTAATCATCTATGACAACCCTATGGCTATGCCCCTCCATTCCACGCCCCGTGAATTGGTCGTGCGTGCCGAATATATTTTTCAGCCTCTTGTTATTCTCGGCCAATATAGACTCAACCTCTTCCGTGAACGCTAATTTTCTGTATGACTCCATAGATGATATAGGCTATTAGGAATGACAGCAAGTGTATCCTCCAGTTGAATAAGGGGATAAACGCCATGACGATATTGCTCAATATTATTCTCCAAAGGCTTAGTTTATAGGCGTGATATCTGCGAGCGTAACATCCCATGATAAATCCGGACATGCCGCATGTAGGAACCGGCAATGAGGCTAGTGGTACGAACGAGGCCAAGACGCAAGACACGTAACCGATCAGGCATGTTTTCACACGAGGCTTAAACTGGAATAAGGCGATAAGATTTAATGATAAATGAAAGATGTTCGCGTGGGTGAACGTGTAAAGGAAATGGTCGTATGGTATGGAATTGGTATCGAAATAGAAATGTTTACCTGCGAGTTGGAGTATGACGCTTGTCAAGGCGATTATTAATGAAGGAATCAGTCTTTTTAGCTTACCTTCCATTTTTCCTTTCCCGGTTGATGCGTTGTATTATCGCCAACGCCCGTGAATAGGATATGTAAAAACAGGGGGCCGTTTGATAGACCGCGAAAGAGGTGATGAAATAAACGGAGCTTCCCTTGAATTCTCTCTTTTTCTCCAGCTCTTTGTAAATCCCATAAATGTCATCGATCATCTTGTTCCTGATCGATCGACCCTTTTCCTTGGTCTTCCCTTTCCTGATCAGCAGGATTCCCCTATACGCTTGAAGGGTGGAGATCCAGAACCTAGAGGCATGTGAGGATATAGCCCTCATTACCGCCTCTCGGTGGGATTTCACTTCCCTCATCTTCAAAGCACGTCTATAAGCTTCGTAAAGCTCCATGTCCCGCTCTGGGATGAAATCTACGCCATTAACCATAAAGAACGCTTGTTTTGGTGAACATCACAAAGATAAAAAATAGATTCACATGTTTGATTATTCTTAGGGTTCATGGGTTAAATAAAATAATCAAAATAACAAAACGGATATACCTTATTATTTTCCTTTGCCTAAAACATAATCGATTAAGGTATGGCAGATATATCTAACAAAGAGAGATTCAGACAGAGATACGCCAAACGGAATCCGGATCTTAACATGGATGACGAGGAGGCTTACTACGGCTCGGTCAACCAGTTCATGGACGAGTATGAGGGTTATGAGGGAAACTCTAAGAAAATGCGGGAGAACCTATCGAAGAGTCCAGCTTTCGCCGAGTTGATGGTAGCCGCTAGGGATCAGGATGATTTCGATCCCGTGGTGTGGATGGTACAGAATAAGGGGCTTGACTTAAAAGCCTTGGCCGATGATCCCGATTATTCGCAAAAGCTGGCCGACGCTCATAACGCTTACTTGGAGAAACTGGCGAAACAGGACGAGATCGAGAAACAAATGTCGGAGAATATGCCGGCTAGCGTGGAAGCGATTAGGGCGAAAGCCTCGGAGATGGGCCTTTCCGATGATCAAGCGGAGGAGGTTATAGGCAAGATGTATCAAGTCATGGATGACTTGATCGTCGGTAAATTGGACCCGTCTATTTTCGAGATGATGGCCAAGGGCATGAATTATAACCAAGACGTGGAGGCCGCGCGGGAGGAAGGCGTTGCGGAAGGGATCAACAAGAAAGTTACCGACAAGTTAAAGGATCTTAGCGGTAAGCAGGAAAGGCCGAGAGGGAGGCAAGGCGCACGGCAGGAGAAGCCGGTTACGCAAGACGTGAACAATCCTTTTTTATAATGAGAATAGTAACAATTAATACTTTTGCGATGAATAAATTATTTAAAGACAAGATGTTTTGGGTCAAGACTTTGTTCTTTGTCTTGGCGGTATTGACCGGTGGAGCGGCTATGGCCGTGGAGATCGGGGAGAATGGAAGTGATACGGATCCCAATGATGGCAAGCCGTTGGAGAATGCGACCCCGGACGCAGCAGGTAAGGGTATTGATCAGCAGGGGCAGGGGGCTACCGGATCTGCGGTCACTGACGCTGATCTGGCCGAGAACAAGGTAGAGGATTACGTCAGTAAATTTCAAGCGTACAAATATCCCATGCACACGGATTTCCTCAAGCTCGCCAAGCAAGTCCATGTCAACACGAAGGAACCGGAGCATTACAATATTGGCGAGGCTATAATGGATTGCGTTACCAAGGCGGAGGTGACCAACACGGAAAAGGACGCAGAGGTAAAGCTAAGCTTGTATAAGAATGACGAGAAGTTATTCGCCGAGTGCAACACTGTCTTGGTGGACGGCGTAACCGGATATGATGAGAACGGAAATTCTGACGGTAGCCCGTTAGTCCTCTATGTCATATCCGCGGATAAGGCTAACGGTATTATGGTCTCCGCTCTTAATGGCCCGTTGGATGAAGGCGGTAACATGTATGTGCCGGACTTGAAAGCGGGTACCGGATTGCACATCATGGCACCGGCCATGAGTGAGAGTGAGGTGGAGATCGCCCCGGATTCCGCTTATCCCAAGAAAGAGATCGCCTACTTGCAGAAGAAGGTATGTCCAATCACGTGGACGGAATTCTTCGAGCGTATCAATAAGAAGGCTAAGTGGAACGTACAAGACTTGAAGGATTGGACTTTGTCTAATTTCCGCAAGAAATGTACACGCACGATGTTGATCGGTGTAGGTACGAAGTTCGTGAAGTATGGCTCCAAGAAAACAGGTACCGAATACGTGTATGCCCAGAAAGGCGTGTTGAGACAATTACGGTTGGGTTACCAGATCGGTTCGACATTGGAGTTCGCCGATCTTATCGGTATCACCCGTATGCTTTTCGGAAAGTACTCGAACACGAACGAGATGGACGTGTATTGCGGTACCAAGTTCATCGAGAAGTTGCTGAACATCGATTTCACGAAACATAAGGATATCTCATTCGTCAAGAAACAGAATATCGGTATCGATATCTCCTCTTTCGAGACCACTTTCGGAAAGTTGAACTTCAAGGTCGAGCATGCCCTTGACGATCTTGGATATGAGGAATGCGCCGTAGCTTTTCCGATGTCCGAGGCCAAGCGTTATTACTACCAGAAAGGAAAGACTCTTACCGTGGATCACTCCAAGGGAGAAGGCGGTGAGGTACGGGAGGCCAAATCCCAATATTATATTCAGGATGACTGCTTGATGCTTACGGGTTATAACTCGATGCTGATCGGTCCGGACGTGACAGTGAGCGGATATAAGCTGTCTATGCTTGACACAGTCGTTTCCAGCGTGGCTTCCCTGAGTTCCGTATCTACACCGAAAAAGGACGATGTGGTTTACTTGACCGTAGCGGACGATACGCACGCCGTCGGATTGTATGTATATGACGGTACCGCATGGAAACCATACAAGGGAGAGATCAACGTGTAAACTGTAATATTGTCAAACAAGACCCACCGGAGCAAACGCACGGTGGGTCTAATAAAATCAATCGAATGATCACGAAAACATATGAGTTGGTAGGCAAGGATAATTGCATGCTCCGTACTATATACTGCGGCACAAGGGTCAGCATGGAGTTCAAGGGCGGTAATTTCATCAATGGCAAGAACGCCTTGCTACGGACTAGCAACCCTTTCGTACAAGACGCTATCGAGAATGATTGCCGATTTGGTACGTCTATCCGGCTCGTCTCTACGTTAAAAGACGATAATGTGTCTGGTGTCTCGGTCATGAGGAACTCGAGAGGCCGGGAAAAACAAGTGAAAGAGGTCAAGACCGTAAAGAACGTGAATGATGCTATTGACTATTTCGCCAAGATGGGCTATAAAGTGGAGAACGATGATATGCTCGAGGAGTTAAAGGATAAATTAAGTGTCTCGTTCCCGAACATGAAATGATATGGATATTAGCGTGAGCGACATAGTGAGTGAGGTCAAGATCTGCATAGACGAGATCGGGCTTAATGACGCTGAGTTCCTAGGAACGCAGGATAACGAGGAAATGGACACGATTATCAAGTCCAAGATATCGGAGGCGTTGCGCTTCGTGAACGGTAACGCAGACTGGGGCCTGTTGGAACCGAACAAGATAATAACGGACGGAACCATAAAGGACGATCTTGTCGCTCATGTAAGTTTGCCGGAGAACTACTCTCGGATTTGTTACGCTAGGCTATCATCATGGCCTTTATTTATTTCAGATCCTATCTATTGGAACGATAAGGAATACGCCACGCTGTCGGATCCATACGCAACGGGGACATGGGAAAGACCTAAACTGGCGTTGACCATGAGGCCGGGTAAGACATTGGAGCTATATAAGGCGAAGGATAAATCCGACACGTTCGAGATCGGGATCATAACGGACGAGGATATAACGGATAGCTTGGAGGTAAGCCCCAAGCTGAAAAAGGCGCTGATCTATTATATATCCGGTCTCACGTTGCTTACTTACAGGGATCAGCACGCAGACAGCATGTTTAATCAAGCGTTGGTTCTTATGGGTGTCAATCCATCCGGGGCCAACTCCAATCAATAACAAGATTATATAATCATGGTATACATATTCAAAGACAGATTGATTCGGGTTGAGTGGACTATCTATAAAGGGATAAGCCCGGTGAAAGAGGATTTCTCCCGATCTAATGTAAAGGTTTTTCTATTAGGCAACCGGGAGAAATATCTACTTCAAGCGAGAGCGGACAAAGGTACGCTTTATGTAGACATTCCTTCAGGGTTGGAAGAAGGAACTTACTCTATCGAGGCGATATGGGTCAAGAATATGGACCATGTCTTTGATACACGAAGCGTATGCCGCTCCAAGAAAGAGGATCTTTTCTCTATTACCGAATTTGAGAACGAGGCTACGAATATAGGAGAAGGTGTCGTCGTGCTGAAAGTAAAGACCTCTACCGCCACTTATGGCTATGATGGCTTGTCCTCATATGAGCTGGCCGTATTACGTGGGGACTGGAACGGTACGGAAGGAGAGTGGCTGAAGCATGAGCGTTACGTAAGCGTGCTCGATTCCCGTGGTGATAGCGAGGTTGATACCATGAGCCAAAAGGCCATTACTGATGAACTGGAGACACAAGACAATGCCATAGAGGATATTCGGAAAGATACGGAAAAACTTGGTGATCGTGTGGAGGAAGCGGAGGAAAAGGTTAATAATATGGGGGATGTCGTTGATGAGATCAAGAGCCACGCCCCGGTATCAGCTCGTCCTGCCGGTTTCAAGCCGGACATCGACCTTACCCCGGAGATCACGGTAGACCGTGCTTGGAGAGACCATGAGGGTAACGTTATCCGTGATACGTATATCACCCGGAGGGGATTGCGGAACGAGATAATCGACATCACCAACCAGCAGGTAACGGACTTGAAGCCCGGCTCTGTCGATCCGGATGATCTTTCCGAGGCTACCAAGCAATTGATCGGTAACAAGAGCATAACCAACCTTCCGGACGAGGAGGATATAACCATTACGGATAACCAGACATTGAAATTGAAAGACAAGGAATACGCCCCGAAGGATTACTCCGGAATGGGACGTGTGTATCTCCGGAAGCATTACGTGAACGGCGTGAACACGCTCACGCAGCACATGATGAGAAAGCCTAATACCATCTACATCATCCAGTACGACTACTGCTTAGCCGGGCAGACGATCGAGGTGCCGGAGAATTGCGTGCTGGAGTTCCAAGGGGGGAGTTTGAGGAATGGTGTTTTAACAGGAAATTATACTGAGCTTAATTTGTCTTATGGCAATTTTAGCGATATAAACTTTAGAGGATCTTTTAATAGCAAGAGTACGATTCTTCCAATAATGTTTAATGGGACGGATGATGATATTTTCCGTGACATGTCCTCATTATCATATTGTGGGGTTTTTAATATCGTTATACCTTATAAATCATATGCCTTAAAAAATATTCACGTTTTTAAGACTGGATTAATCAGTAAGGATGATGGGGTTTATTCGGGAAAGACTCCTTTATATTCCCACGTTCAGGATTTCGCTAAGTACGATAAACCGATTCTTGTCCCATGTGGAAATTTTAAATTCTCACATTTAGGATTTACTACATCTTATCAAGGGTTGACATATAATCCCAATACTAGACAATATGCCTTATCTTTTTCAGAAGATAGCAGTGAAGATGGAAAAGCTAAAATTGTCATAGTTGACGAAAAGTTCAATTTTGTAAGATTTAAAATACTGGAAAATGGAGGTCATGCTAATGACATGGCCTATAATCCCAATACAAATGAACTTTTGGTTCCACCAATTAAAGGGAAAACAATTAATATTTATAATTGGGATGAAGATTTCACGCTAAAGAAAACCGTGACAATAAATAGCACATCTTTAGATCCTATAGAGTCTATCGGATACGATCAAGTCAATAATATATATGCGATCAAGGCCGTTACAGAAGTAATAGTTACGGATACTGATTTTAATGTGTTGTATTCTCATGATATATCATTACCAGATATGTATATATCTCAATCTATGGAATTTAATAATGGTAACTTGATATTATGGTGTACTGATCGATTTGACTTGAATAGTGATATTACAAATAATTTCATTGTCGTGTTTAGTGTAGATGGTAAATTATTAGATTCTTATAATTATCCATCCTTGTATAAATATGAGGAAAGTGAAGGGATCGTTTATATTCCATGTGAAAATAGTTTTTTATTGTCTACATATTCTATTGGTGAAATTCATTTTTATAAGTATGAAAGGAATATTCAATCCCATAGTCACGCTTTAACGGATATAATAAATTCTGGTTTGACCGAAATGCATTCTAAAAAAGATAGGGTTGTATATGTTGATAGTAATAATAATGGATTTTATGACGGTACTAGAAAATATCCTTATCCAACTATTACCGAAGCATTGAACCATATCAATAAGATCACTCCTATAAATATGGTAGTATCACCCGGTATATATAATGAGGCTGTGTATATTACAGGTAATGCTAGACTTGCTATATATAACGATGATCCTTCCAGGGAAGTTAGAATAAAATCTATTGACTGCTCTAATACTACTATTCTTTTATATGATCTTACATTTACGGATGATTCCAATCCTATTATTTTTTCTCATGGGAATGCTTACCTTAATAATGTTAAGGTAGGTCCTTCTAAAGATCCTATCAAAGATGCTCCATATGGTACAAAAGGTATTCAATTTTATAACGGATGTATAGCTTATATTTACAAAGCGATTGTCGATTCTTTTAGTTGTGCGGTATATGTTAGCTCATCAAGTGTCGTATCTATCAATCATCTTAGTGGAAGTAATAATTATTATGGCTTCATTACTGATGGTGGGGATATTCTATTTGAGCTTTTTGAGAGAATAACTATTGGAACAAGACTATTGACATATATTAAACCGTCATGTTTATTGTTACCGTCGAATAATAGACCTTACGCTATTGAAGGAGCTTTCGTGTATGATACAACATTAAAAAAGCCAATCTGGTGGAACGGCACGAACTGGGTCGACGCTACCGGAGCTACCGTATAACCATTAAAACATTATAATCATGAGACAATTCATATACAAAATCATCAGAAAGATATTCAAGCTTGTATTCTCTGTTTACAAGCCGAAGGTAAGGATATTGTACAAAGGCCGTAAGAATATCGATCTTACGGAGAATGGCGATCTGCGTATAATGGTAGGTAAGCCTTTCTATCTGGCCGGGAATATCTACAAATTAGATCAGTTGGATAATACGAGCGTATTCAAGCTGGCCCTTTACAAAAAGGAAGGCGAGGATTGGTCAAAGGCTAACGACCTTGATTTGATCTTGAGACTTAACGCCGGCTACAACATATTTTACGTATAACGAACTAAAGCACGATACATCATGGAAGAGCGAAAAGATATTTGCGAGGGTTACGAGAGGGATAGCGTACAGCAGCTAGACAAGCTGGCCAAGGATAAGAACGAGCGTTTTCCTATCTATCCGTTGACATACATTCAGGCCGTATATGACGCTAGGACGAAAGAGAGGCTTGATTCCATATTGTGGAAATGCAACAACGTGTATTTGCCTTGGATGGGATCGGCGGGGGATACCCGTATACAATTGCCTTTCTGGATGAGAAGGAAGGGTATCATAATCACTTACAAGAACCTTGACGAGGAGACGATAACCGAGAAGCTCACCTATGATCTTTGTATCGCCGATGATTTCTTCCGTCTTGACTCCTCTTGGACTAGGATAACGGACGCCCTCCCGGTCGGGGGTAACATAACCATAGGCTCTAACGGCAATTGGTTTCAAGATGGAGTTGATACCGGCTTCAAGGCACAGGGACCTAAAGGGGATAACGGGCTTACTCCCATGCTTCGCACGGTTAATAACAAGCTTCAATACTCGTATGATGGAGAGGTATGGAATGAGATCTCTGAGTATATCGCCGCTTGGTTCCGCTTTCAAGACAATAAGATCCAGATATCACGGGATCAGAAAACATGGTCTGACCTGTCAAAGCCGTTCACGCAAGACCTATATATAAAGGGGTATGTCGCTACCTCTTCAGCCCTGCCCTCTACGGGCGTGAAACAGGGTGATATCTACATGGTAGGCCCTACGTACGCGGCTGAGGACACGGAACATAAGAATCCTATATACCGGATGTACGTGTATAACGATTCAGGATGGGTGGATAACGGGGTTTTCCAAAGCATAGCCGCCGGTGTGGTTCAGACGATCGGGAATAGCGAGACGGAGGTCATGAGCCAAAAGGCTGTTTCATCCATCGTCGGCCTAGACACGTACCCAGTCTTCTCCGATACCAAGCCCTACGTAAAAGGCGAGATCGTTAATTACGGCGGTCTCTTGTACGAGTTCACGGTTGATCATGAGGCGGGGGCGTGGATTGGCACGGACGCAAGGGAGACGAGCTTGAGGGGGGAGGTGACTAATATTATAAATAATTGTTATCAAGAAGTATTTGTTACTTACTCTAATGCGCATATAACGGATGGAATTGATAAATCGACTATTAAATTATCCAAACATTGCAGAATAGCTTTGAGTCAAAATAGAATTTTATATATCGTGGGGGATAGTGATATAACTTACGAATTAAATGATTTTGAAGCTCTTTATATAGATTTATCTTTATATCCTAAGAATTTTAGAAATGACCAAGATAAACCTATACCTATACAAAAATCTAATTATACAGATAGATCTTTTATATTTACTCCAGATATATTAGTACTATTTTATCGTAATAAAACAAATGTCTCTGGAGGTTGTATATATAATCATATTCGTTTAAAAGAACAAAAAGAAAATTTCAACCAAAATAGTTTTTTAATAACTAAACATAAAATTGGTATTGTTAATCTTATTGATTCTTCTAATGTGGATATGTATGGAGTAGTGAGATTATTCGTTGGAAATAATAGAAGTTTTTATATTAATTCTGAAGGCTTAAAAAGAATTACCTTGAATGATTTTCAAATAGCTTATGTGGATATTTCTGATATACCAGCTAATTATTCTGGAAAGATGGATAATTTGCAAGAAATTAAAATTGACTTTTATGAACATTTAGATTCTTTAGAAAATAAAATAGTTTTAGCTTATAGAGATAATCATAAGGTTGTTAATGGCTTATTAGTAAATGCTCAATCTAAAGATTTTGTTTATAATTATATAATAACACAACAGTCTGCCAATATTATCAAAGAAAGTTCAACTCAATCTTATGTTAAAACTTTTGGAACTATTAGAATATTTAATGATGAAAAAAATTTTTATATTGCTGATGAAAATGGATTGGAAATTACGTTAAATGATTTTGAAGCTATTTTTGTTGATTTAAATGACGCTCCGTATAAAGGAACTACAGATAATTTAGTAACTATTCAAAAATCAAAATACAGTGATGGATCTTTCTATGAAAACGGTAAAATCATATTGTTATATCGAGATGGTATTTCTTTAAAAGGCGGACTATTGTATGATTTTTTGAAAAATTACAATGCAGAATCTCGTATTGGAGATCTAATAGAAGATATAAGTTTAAGTCTAACTGAAGGTTATTATATTAACATAAATGGGAATGTTTATAAATCAAGCACTTCTGATGTATCTTATTCTTTTCCTATAAAATTATTAAAAGGGGAAACGATTATAGTTAATGCAGGTGGAAGCAATGTTCATTCTATCATATCAATTACTGATGAAAATGGTACATTTTATAAATCTGTTGCTGCGGGGAATGGTGCTTTCGGAAAATTTACATATACAGCTATAGAAGATTGTTATATTGCTATAAGTTTTACAAATAGTGTAAGAAACACTTGTAGGAAATATTTATTTAAAAGTAGCAATGATAATACTTCTAATGTTAATGTTTATTTTAAAGAGAATGTAACAGGTGTTCCTATTGCTTATGAAGCCAAAGAAGGAGTTTTAGTATATCAAGGAGATACTAAAAGTTCAGATAATTATATAGTGAATGCTGTAATGTACCCTAATGGAGAAATTATTGCTACAAGAAGTGGGGGGAAAGTTGTTAAAATAGGATACGATGGTGAAACGGAACTTCTTAATATATCTGGTGCTACTGATTGGAGAGGAGTTTATATGGATTCAAAATTAAATGTATTCATATCTCCATACGATTCTTATAGTAACATATCTTCTTCTGAAAGAGGGGTTTATAAGCTAAAATATGGAGACTCGTCTTTTAAACAAGTTCTTAAATTGTACAATCCGAATTCTGATATACCTACAGAATCAGAAGATAATAGAGATACCGTATGGACTTTTTGTGAAGATGATAAAGGAAACTTATATGCAGGAGTATATTCATTAAGTCATGAAAATCCTTCGATATATAAGTCTACAGATGGTGGAGATACATGGAAACACATTATTAATTTTAATGACAGTGGATATACATCTAATGGTAGACATATACACTCTATTATATTCAATAAGTATAATCGCTCATTATACGTTATTGTTGGAGAAGTTAATACTATTTTTAAATCTGTTGATGGTGGAAATACTTGGATAGATTTGAATATAACATTAACAGTTAAAGGCTCAGCAATGTTAGCAACGCCATATGGAATTCTTGTTGGTAGTGATGGTCCTTTCCATTGTGATATAGATTTAATTTATTCTGATGATAAAACACATAGGAAAGTATCAAGGATATGGGCTAATACAGTATTTGCCATTAGACAATCTGATGTAACTGATAATATATACGCATTTACTAAGATAGATAGTTCAGTTAATGCTTTGAGTTATTTTCCTCCTATTGAAGCTATATCGGATAGCGAAGTTCTTCAAAATTGGAAAGATACTCAATCTGCTAATACGGTTAGAGATTGGCAAAATTATCATGATAGTGTTGTGAATTTTTATCCAGAAGACGCAATAAGACCACAACATTGCTCTATTCTTGTTAGTAAAGACATGGGATTAACATGGGAAATTCTTCATAAAGAATTCGTTACTTCTTCTCAAGCTGCTGGCCATTGGACAACAGGATATTTCCGTAATGGAGAATGTTTAACAGGCTTTCTTGATAAAACAAGAAAATTCATTAACCCTCTTATTATATCTGAGGGAAAGCATAAATTTACATCTGATGGCATTGATCTAGATGGAGATATACTAATAAAAACTAATACATCTAATCTTATTGATATTACTACTAAAAAAATCAATTATTAATATTTATGCGCAACCTCAAACTAATAACCTTCGTCTCAATCCCCCTGTCTCCGATCGCCGAGCTGTTTGAACGCTACGTGTTCGGAGACTGGGAATTTGTCAAGTTCCTTACGATACTGATTTGTCTGGATACCGTGTTGGGATTTCTGAAGCATTACTTGGCACATGATGTAGACAGCCGGGCGTTCGCCATGATAGTGAAGAAGTTGATCGCTGTGGATAGAGATTTCGCCGAGTGGGAGGCGGCGAGAGAGGATGAGAGCGTAGTGGTTTTATAACTAAATAAAAAAAAGGATCGGAAGAATGGATAGATACATCCCCTACCTGCTAGAAGCGGGCAACTGGTTAAAGACAATGGCGATAGCCGCCGTGGTGACAATGCTAGACTTCATGTCTCCAATCGAGAACTTCTTGGTCGTGATCCTATCATTGGCCTTCATAGACACGTTCTGGGGGCTGGCTGCGGATCACGGGGATTTCCGGAAGAGCAAGTTCATCCGTAGCTGGGTGTACATGCTAGTCTATTTCCTGATCATAATCATCTCGTTCTGGATAGGCGTGATGATGGATATATCGAAGGATAACGCCAAGGCTTTCGTGTCTTGGATTACGTGGGCGATGATATGGTTTTACGGGACCAATGTCTTAAAGAACATGGGCAAGGTATTCCCGGATAACAAGGTGATAGCCTTCTTGTATTGGGTTGCCGCCGTGAAATTTATCAGCAAGGTCAATTTCTTGGATGAGTATAACAAGACAAAGAATAAAAAAGGCTCCCCAGATCCAAGAAGATAGGGGAGCCGGATAAATTTTCGCTTCCCGCCTCTCACAAGGAAGGATAGCAAGGTTAACAAAGCGTCACAAATATACGAATAAAATCAAATAACAATGGCAGAGAAAAAATTACCGAGAGGGTTGCGTCTATGTAACCCCGGAAACATCCGGATCAACAGCGATCTATTTCAAGGCGAGGTTAGACCGAGCAAGGACAAATCGTTTAAGCAGTTCGAGATGATGACGTATGGCTATCGGGCGATCTTTAAGATCTTGTCGAACTACTATCGAAACTATAAACTTGACACGATCCGCAAGATGATAGGTCGCTGGGCGCCGGAAAACGAGAATGATACGGAGGCCTACATTAAGGCCGTATCCGATTATGCCGGCATCCCGGCTGATGATCCTATCAATTTGAATGATCGTGAGCAAATGACCCGGATTGTCGCCGGGATGAGCAAGGTGGAGAATGGGAGGGAGGCCGATATGTCGGATGTTATAGCAGGGTGGAATCTACTATGAAAATATGGTTCGTCATATTGTTATGCCTTCTCTGTGCCTGTGGAACTTCCAAGAAATCCACGGATACGGAGAGGCATGCCACTACAAGTGTCAGTCTATCGGATAGTATCTTTAAAAAAGACAGCCTTTCGGCCATAGAGCGGATATTATCTAACGAGAGATTGAGCGCCCGGATCTTGGTCGTGGAGTGGTCTTCTCCAGACAGCGTGGGGAACATATATCCTGTCAAGACATCCGATATAACCATAGGAAAGGAGCGAGAGGAATCAGGCGAGAAGATCGTTTCGTCCGGATCTGATATGACAGAGGTGAGGACAAATAATGAGACGGTAGTTACCGATGAGAGAGAAACGATAAACGTGGATAAGGAAACGAGGCTTATCCATCCTAGGGTATGGTGGTATCTGTTGGTAGGAGGAATGATTGCGGCCATGTTATGGTGGATCATTAAAAATAGAGGGTGATTTAATATTGATACATAGTGTTATCCAATGACTCCGTGAGGATGAGTTGGCGGGGAGATAAAGAGAAAGAATCTCCCCACGAATTAAAACGGATCGGAAGTTTGTTTTAATTATCGCTGCACGACGGGAGAGATTCTTATTTCTTCTGCCGTGCATTTTTTGTGCCCGGCTTTGATAGTAAAACAAACCACGAAATAAAAAGTTCATGAATAAGGTTGAAATTTTTTACAAGAAAGTGATAGAGGCGGTATGCAAGGAGTGCGGGACCGATCCGGTAATGATGTTTAGCAACAACAAGGAGCGCAATGTTGACGCTAGGGGAGTGGCTATAACGATACTGGCCGATCGCAAGTTGAGCGACAATATCATATCCGATCTGACGGGGATGACGAGGCAGGCGGTCAACAGGATGCGTAACTTGTACCCGGACAGGATAAGGAGGAGTTACTATTTGAGGAGGACGGTGGAGAGTGTTAAAGAGGAGCTATCCGGTACGGTCTGAGGCGTGTTATGTTATATGACATGTGATTTGTCTATGAAAAAATTTTCATATAACAAAATTTTGTGCGACCTTTGCGGAACAAAAGGTGATTTTTATAGCCTCGTCAAGTAACCAGCCTTGGCAGAGGCTTTGTTGTATACGAAAAGTTGCATTATGGAAATATATATGCCACATGCGGTAAATGATATTAGGATAGGAGAAGCCTTTAATCATTTATTCAGGATAATCTTGAAAATGGAGAATTCTGATGATGATGATTTCATATGGAACTTCCAATATACGGCATTTGTGACTCCATTTTTCTTATTGCCTCTTATGCTTTATCGGGATAAATGCGGTAAGAATGTGGTTTGCAGGAATATATCGGATAGTGTTAAAAGCTATCTTGACTCTATTCATTTCGAGGGAGGTGTAGTAGCAGCCGATGTAGGTGATTTTCATAATTATATGGAATATTTTTCTATGAAAAAATATATTCCTATAATAAAGTTCCCGGGATGTAAGAGCAAGGATAGTATAAAAAACGATATACTATCTGTTGCGGAGAATATAATGATAAGGCAACTAAATATTGAAGGAGAGTTGAGAAAGGCTTTATCTTATATGCTGACTGAAACGATAGACAATATATCTGAACATTCAGAGAGTGAATTTGGTTATATATTTGCTCAGTATTATCCGTCAAAGAACTATATAGACATTTGCATAGCGGATAATGGTATAAGTATACTGGGAAGTTATGTCAAATCTGGCAAAGAAGGTATAACTAATGATGTGGAGGCTTTAAAAAGCGCTGGAAAGGGTATATCGACTAAAAATTTGCCAGATACCGAGAATCGTGGTTATGGTATAAGTACTTGCAAGAGAATGTTGTCTAAGGGACTTGGAGGAACATATTTTTTGCTGTCTGGGCAAGCGTTTCATCTTATGTCTGAGGAAGAGACATCATATATAGGACTTCCTAATTATATAAAATGGGATGGAACTATAGTGGCATTAAGGATACCATATAAAGAGGAAAGGATGTTTAATTTTTATGAATATTTAGAATGAAGGTCATGGAAAAGACAATTGTGATATCAGAATTGATAAGGGGAGAGCTTCGTTCTAGGACAGAAGCTAAAAAAATCTATATGAGGGCTAAGGATTTGAATAGTCCATGTGTACGCATTGATTTTAAGGATGTATACTTTATGTCTCGATCATTTGCGGATGAGTTATGCAATACAATAGAGGCATTGGCCTTAGATAAAGTGAGGGTATCTATGGAAAATGAGTGCGACTCTATAGATCTGATGATGAAAATAGTAAAAGGCAATAGAAATAAACCGAGGAATATGCATGAGGACAGTGAGGTTAAAGAATTTTCGGACATGGATTCATTGTCAGAGTTCCTGTCTACCATATAAAATTATTCCATGTTATATAAAAGAGAATGATATGAAAAATTTAGATGAACCAAAAATAGCCAAGGAGTATGATGAATTCCTAGAAAGGAATAGTTTTGATAAATACTCAGATAGAAATAAAGTGAAACATATATCTAGTCCAAACACGCTACAATGCATGTATTGGAAACAGGTGGAACCGGTAGAAATAAAAAGTACCAACCATAAAAATCAAGCGTTGTATATGCCTTTAGTTTGAAAGGTTTAAACAACAATAAGCGTCGTCAACACAAATTGGCGGCGCTTTTTTTGTGTCATCCCCTTCCGCAAAGAACTAGCAACAACCTCGCAACAAGCTAGCAAGGAGATATTTATTTAGCAGAGCACTTCTCTGGATTTTTGTGGTGTCCGGGATAACCCGGATATGATCATTAAAAAATCTAGGTTATGAGAATTAAAGGAATGAATGGTGAGGAGTACAGTGTCACCGGGCAAGGCCAAGGTAATTACAACACCGTGGGAGCTTCCGCAGGTATCGCTTCTTTCTTGGGATTGAACGCCGGGAATCTTTTGGGTGGTTGTGGCAACGTAAGGAACGCTGGATATGGCGGTCCGGTTGAGGTAATCACATCCGAAGACAGGCCTATTTCCCGCTATGAGGCTGGGATGATGGATAAGATTTCCGCTAAGGACTCTGAGATCGCCTTGTTGAAATCCAACACTTACACTGACCAAAAGTTGGCGGATGTTTATGACCGCTTGTTGACAATCATCAACAGGAACAAGGAGGAACAAGCCTCAATTAACATGAACCAAGCCGTTTACAATGGGACTAACACCGCTACATTGAAATGCATGCAACAGCAGATCGCGGATCTAGCGGCATTGAGCGAGTTGGTGATCCCGCAGCGTAAGGTTTGTGATACGGGATGTTGCGGATGTAATTGATGATGGCCATGTACTCTAACGCTCAAAAACTGGCGGCTGTGCTCAATAAGTGGGCACAGCCCGCTATCCAAGGTCTCTTGGGAACTCGGTTGGGACAACTTCCTTTCATAGCGAACATAGACGCTAAGTTACGCTCCACGGGTTGGGTAAGTCCCATGTGGAGCATATCCAAGGAGATATCCCCATTGCTAGACGGATTGTCATCCTCATTAGTTGAGCCGATGTTGGCTCGGTACCTTCAAGGCATCCCCGATGAGGCTATCCCGGAGTTGGCGCACAAGGTGGTGGAGGACGCTATAAGAAACGGCGGGCTTTCCCTGTTTGAGGGAAAGGTCGAGTTCGAGACCGATGACTTGGAGGAACTAAGGACGTTGTTGCGTTACAATCTTCCGGTCCCGGAAAAGACCGGCTCATACGAGGTATTGACAGAAGAACCTATTCCACAAGGTGATGATGTGGATAAATAAATAATCAATAATAATTACGATCATGATTCAATTAACACCAATTGCGATCGCCGCTACCAGCCAACAATACTTGACTAATGTAGTGGAGAATTTATGTCAGGCCTATTGCGCAGACAATGGCGTACAGCCTACCGGCATAGTCAATTTCACCGTCGCCGAGCAAAGTACGGTGAATACGCAAACGACGGTTACGATCAATGCCGCCGTACTTGTGGCTTATACGCCCAAGGGATCCTGCAGGACGGTTACCAAGCAATGGGTCGAGCAATTCAAGGTAGCTTTTATCGGGGCCGCTGGCGCTGTTCCCACGATATCTCTTACCCCTCTCGTTACCCAAGTCACGCCCGAGAACGTCAAGTGCTGTAACCGTGCCTACGGTGTAAGTTTGGCTACCCCATTGACTATTTCCGCTACCTTTCCAGCGGCTCCCGGCGCTTGATTCATTAATGTTTAAAATGCAAGATCATGCGTTACAAAGAACTGATGAAGGATTACCACTCAAAAGGGATGGTATCCGAAAAAAAGATGTGGGAGGCCATAGGAGAACTGGACGAGGCGATGGAGTGTCTAAAGGAAAAAGATCCCGAGAAGTATGACGAGGCCATACGTGATATACATGAGGTTTTTTGCGGGCCTCATTATAATGAGTGCTTTGCTAGGATGGACGTGGCGGCAATGCGTCATAAAGGCAAGGCGGGAGAGCATAAAGGCGAGCACTGGAATATGGAGCAGGTGGCTACCGCTATAAAAGGTATGAGCGTACCGGGCAACGCTAATATTTGGGATGTTTACGTCGCTCTTAATGCGAACTGGCATGACAAGGAGGCAAAGTTCTCTGAATGGTTCGGTCCGGATGCCGAGAAAAAGATCATCGAGGACGCTGTCAATTTCTACTTCATGGATGATGACGCTCCTGAAGGCAAGGTCTGGATTTATATGTGTGCCATGGATGATTAGGCCACGATCACATAACAAGAAAAGAAACGATTCTGTAAGACGGGAGATAGACCGCCTTATAGAATCGTTGTCGTTCGAGCCTATAAACTTTCATGAGATTAAGGCTAGGATAAGGTACCTGATGAGCATAGAAGGGAAAAGAAAGTGACATTACACATTACACTTTATCCTCTATGCTGACATCAAGGCTTGTCGTGCCTTATTGAGCGCATCTTGATCAACATGTCCGTTGATCGCGTTCATTTGATCCGATGGGATACCTTGGATATTTCCACCTTGCTCAACCGCTTGTTTGTTGGATTGAATGGACTGAAGTATCTGGTCTGATCCGGGGTAATATGATAGTGATAACATTTGCTCTGCGGAAATGGCTCCGGCCATCCATAATTCCTTCACCAAGTCGTTTAACATCATTCTCGCTACCGGAGATTCAGCGGATTCCTTGATGTTGACCTTGAAATCTATATCTTGGACTGTCTTCGGGTCATACTCATTATAAGTGGCATAACCCGCGGATCTCTCCATCGATATATTCCTTGGGGATTGATAATATTGATGGATCGTTTTCATCTTTTTACGAGCGATCTCGGCCTCGAACGTGGAGAACTTGGTTAGTAACGTAGCGATAGACGTAGTGGAGTTCTGTGTTTCCATGGCGTATCTGCTTGCCGCCGTTGATCCCGACGGGGTTTTCCCTTGCAAGGCTTCCGACACGGACGTTATATCGTTTATGAAACTCAATTGTAATTGCAATAGCTCCGTGGTACCGATATTGGTAGAGTTCGATGTTATGACCTCCGGTTTGTTCCCGCTCTTGGACGGCTCGTAAAAAATGAATGATCCGATCTCAACGAATTGCTCGGCGAACTCACGATTGGACATCCCGTCCGGAACGGAGTCTTTAGGGATCATCTTTACTCCCTTTACCGCTGATTGGATAGCCAAGTCGTTAAGCATGATCAGCCGGTTGATGTATCGTTGCTGATCTATGATAACGGAAATAAAAGGGACTGTCCTCCCATTCACCAAATAGTGTAACTTATAAACATAGGGGTGAGACTTATACTCATAAGGCGTGTCATACTCGGTAAGTACACGTCCGTCCGGTGATAGCATCTGGAAATGCCAATATTGATCTATTATATAGGTGTATTCTATCAATGGGATCTCCTCCGGTGGTAATCCCTGAGATATTCCCATACGCATACGATCCTCGTTCTCTCTCTTGATAACAGGAAGATCGCTAAGCTCTATCCTGTATATAGGATCATCGGTGTCCATGATATCCACGCAACGGTATCTAGGCTTGTTCTCCAGTGTCCAAACATGGTAGGTCCGGCACAGGTCGGCGGCGGGAGGCGTGTCAAAAGACTCGTCCATGAAACGATCTGTCTGCTGGGTTCCCAGATTTTCCATACGATTGAGCCAAGGTGAGTAAATCTCCTCCAATTGCCTGTAATCATACTCGGACTCCGCTAATACCGAGGCCAGCTCGCCTAATGTATAGTCACGGATCTCCCCGATCAAGGAATCATCCCAGTGCCTTGGATCATTGGCTTTCGACTCATAGAAGAAATAGGAAGGGTTGACCACGTAGGTGTAGCTGTCCTCTATATCGTCATGGCTAGACCATTCTTCCGTTACCACGGCGCATCCACCGCAAATAAACTCTATCATCTCAGAGGTGAGGACATCTTTCATAAGGTTATTTTCCCAGTTGGTCTGTAAAGCGTCCGTCATCATCTGTGACTTGGTATCCGCGTCTTTCTGCCGGGCGAAACATACGGGAAGGGTAGCGGTCTTTGCGTATAACCCCGCCAATGTATTTACGATCTTGAAAAGATGATTGTTCTGCAAAGCGACCCCTCCCGTACGCCTCGCTATCCTATCGCGTTCCTTCGTTCTTTTCCCGTCCTTGTCCACCACGATATCACCCCATTGGTCACCGAACACGTAACGGAAATTACGAAGACGGGTGGCCCTGAAATCGCTAAGGTTTTCCCAAGCGTTTTGGCACCTAGACAGTAAAGGTATGTTGGTCTTGTCCGTGCCTGATATCTTGACGCGGTGCTTGACGCTATCAACCGTCGTGGGGCGTCGGGAAAACCGTGATTTAGGAATAAGTCGTTTCATGATTGATCTTTTTAATCGCAAATAAATCGAATAAAAGCACTTGGTTTTGTCAGAATAACCAAAATAACAAAATAATCATACCTAAAGCCCTATTTTTGCCAGAAAAGGATCACAAATGACATATGAGTTTGAATATATAAAGGCGATAAATAAATGCGAGATGCTATCCAGCTTCGAGGGACGTGATCTCGTCGGGGATAGCGGGGAAAGCCTATATCTAAAGATAAAGATAACGGAACAGGATAGACCTCTTATAAGGACATATCTGGAACAAGCGGCAAGGTCGTTGGAGGAAGGCATGTCCAAAATCATAACCTCTTCCGCTTACTCGGAAGAAGGGTTCGTATGGGAGGTCAGGACGGAGGATACACGTTGGAACGTCAACAGGAAACTGGACGAGAACCTGTTGGACGCTCTGGTTGGTTATTCCATGATGAGTTGGCTTTCCGATCGGAAGCCTGATAGGATAGGGGTTTATAAATCTTTGTGGGAGGATATGTCCGTCATGTGCGTGAAGAACATATACAGGAAGAATCCCCCGCTATTAAAAAAAGCATGATATGGACATAAATCTAGGTTGGACATATTTAAAGCATGACATAGACCAGTGGACGTGGAGGCTGGGAGATATGAGAAAGGAGGATCCCGGTAAAAGATTCTCCTCGCAGTCCGATGATAACGAGGCCGATGATACTTTTATAAGACGCAAGATAGAGGAGGCGGTGGCGACCTTAAAGGTTTCCTTGTCCGGTATCTTGGAGGATATGCCCGGCGATTCGGATGACTCATTGGATACCGATGCCGTGAATTGGGTGTTGCGCATGAAGGATCGTCGTGGAGGATATGATAGTGAGTCATTGGCGACCTTGGTCCATAAATACGTGGTGTGGTTCGTCCTTTGGAATTGGTGCCTGATTTACTTTGAGGAACTAGCCGGAAAGCTAGAGGAGGAGTTAAAGGGTATAGCGTCCATGATAGAGGAAACCGCCTATTCAAGGAAAGCTCCTCGAAAGTGCAAGAGGAAGCCGTTTAAGGATATTGATGATGTCATTGTTGATGATGTCATTATAGAAACAGGAGAAATATGAGAGACAGGAAAATCATACATCCACGTGTCGATATGCGTGGATTTGAGTTAACGATAACGCTATTGAGGTGCGAGATTGAGTATGACGTGGATTTCGAGACATGGAAGGTTGGGGATGTATCGGGCCTTCCCGGAAAGGAAAGAGCTGGGCTGGAGACCTCAGAGGAAACGGCGGATTGGATGTTTCGTCAAGTGAATGACGCGTTGTCGGAGGCTGCCGGCCATTTACGGGCGTTTTCACCTTGGGTTCAGAGCCGCGCCGTAACGGACGAGGTGAAGGATGATAGGGAATGGATCATAAACTTGGTGATGGAAAGAGGATGGCGTGGGGATCCTAGGAGATTGGCCGTTTATATCCACCGTTTCGTGGTTGATAGCGTATTATCTTTTTGGTATAGGATGGTAGATCCATCTAGGGTACAGATGTACGCCTCTCAAAAGGAGGTGGATAGAAGAAATATCATAAACGAGGCAAGGGAGACACAGGTTAAGGATGTTTATTTCAGATTATAGATCATGGGAAAAGGTTTTGAGAATGGTCACATGAAGATGGGAGGAAGGGAGAAGGGAACCCGGAATAAGAACACGGAGATAAAGAATTTTTTCCGTGATTTCGTAATCGACAATCAGGAAGAGTTCAAGAAAGCTTTCCTCAAGCTAAAGGATAAGGATAAATGCGCTGTTTATTTAAAGGCTAGTGAGTTCGTGGTACCAAAGGTATCCTCTATAAAGTTCGAGGATGCCAAAAACACTAATTCCGCTATTGAGTTGTTGAAGGTTGCGGCCAGTTACAAGCAAAAAAAATGACATATACCCCCGGCTAGGCCGAGGGGTACTTTAACGCATCCTCCAATCCCTTCTAGTCTCGAATCTTACTCTGGTTCCTGATAAAGTGTCTAAATCATACAGGTTTGAGAAATAAACGAGCCGATAGTATTTAAAAGCCCTTTGCCTAAGAGATTTAAGCCGAGACCAATTTTTCCTATCCGCGCTTACGAATACCGCTATCTTGATTTTTGAGGACTCATCCTTTCGTAAACCCAACGTCCTAAGATCGACTAGTACCTTCAAAGAGAAAGGATCTCCTAACGTCAAGGCACGTGTGATCGCTATGCCTTTTCTGGTATCTTCCGAGATATATTTTTCCAGTGAGTACAAGGCGTTACCTATTTGCACTACCGAGCTTGGATAATCTTGCGCCATGGCCTTGACCTCTTCCCCTACGAAAGTGGAGAATTCCCCGGTGTCCAAAGAATATACATAATGCTTTCTAGTCCCTTTGGGATAAATATGCAATAGGGAATTCGTATAATCATAGGCAATCTTACAAGCTCGCAATGTCTCTACGAAAGTTTCCGTGTCCGGGATGAACAGATCGCTAAAATCCGGGTTGACATTAAAGAATGTCTCATCAATATTTGCTCCTTCCAACGATGATGATAAAAGGCTGATATCGGAGCCTTGCAATAATTTAAGGCCACGCTCGGTACTGAATACTATCGAGGAATCCAGTTGCGTGATACTATCCGGATTATTGCAAACATCCCTGCTTATAGGTTGGATGGAGGAATACAATCCCGCGTCCGATAATTGCAAGGCCCATATTCCATCGGAAGAGAAAGCGTATAAGGGAAACTGCCCGAATTGCCCTTGGGACAGCGCTTTCGTGGTGGATCGGATACCTACGATCTCACCGGTTCCCACCGTGTTTATTCCCGCCAACGGGAAATAAAACGGGTTATTGACCTCGGACGTATATATCTTGTTTGGCATATTGACCGACTTGTCCGTTGATATTGGTGTGCTATCGCTGCCCGGTTTAAATATGATCGGGGCGTATGAGTCGAAATAGTAAGCCCCGTTCAGCGTGTTATGCGGAGAGAGGGTAACGATCGCTTGGTATCCGTCCGAATTCCGTGTTATCACCATCTTGTATGCGTTAGCGTTGGGGTAATATAGGTAATGCAAATTGATACCAAGGTTATATGAGGAGGATGTTTGAACGACGATATCTTTTTCTCCTTCTCTTATGAAAACCTTTATGCTCAACGTGCTGCTACCGTCGTTGTACGTCACCATGGACTCCGGAGGATAACCATCAAATAGTATCCTTTTTATATTAGCTATATTTAACCGCTGGTTATAAGTATAGGAGTAATCAGGTATTAGCCAATCTAAATTCTGGTACCCGTCCGCGTCAACAAGTTGCTCTCGATTTTGCAACGATCCCAGCACATTATCCTCTAACGTGAGAGAACGTCTTTCACCCCCGTTATAACCGCACAAGTCCTCATACGCTATGCTTGCTACTTTGTAAAACAATGAATTATCCGGCACCTTATTATCCATGGCCTTTCCGGGTAAGACGAGTTGATCGGTATAACCTGATCCCGGCAGGGCTATGGACAAGGCTTCCTCGAATGTATGCCTGTTGTAATATCCTCCACCTATAGAGTACACCCCGAAACCGTTATCGTCTGATATTTTTTGTGCCCTATTAATCTCCCCATAATAATCAAAGGTGTATATTGGCGGCGTTATGAATATATCAAGGCTTTTAACTATGTCCTTCCACCATTCCCTTTGATTCCCCATTCCGCTGACTTTGTAATTAATGGAGCATACCACTGAGGATATAATGAAGTTTACAATGATCTTTGCGTCAAAATCCTCTGTGTCCACGTCAATAGTAAATGGAACGTGAGGAGTTACTCCGGACGATGGTATCATCAGTATCGGGGCTGATTGCATGTAAGACGTTCCGTCATATAGTCTATAAGCGTAACGAATAAAGAACGGATATATAAACATGCCTCGATCTACACTTCTCTCCCTGATAAATTTTGAGACATATCCCATTACGGAATTACTGATAGTTGATAGTTGATCTTCCGTAAAGGCTCCATTATAGGGAGGATCAACGGATACGGACAATTGTTCGGTCTTATCCAATGATCCTACCAATCCGAATGACAGGATAGGGAAGGGGGGCTTATCTCCTAATTCCTTATAAAACTCTCCATCCCAAAGTAAATATCTTATAGGATCTTCGCTTATTACAATCAAGGTGTTTCCTATGGACGTGATAGCTTTGGGAATTTTGTCATATTGGTTCGCCCCTATAAGATGGGTCGTTCCGTCCGTATCCGCATAGCGTAAAACATTCGTCTGGAAAAAGATATAGTGAAGGAGATCCTTTGTCCGATGCACGTACATAAGTATCGATCCTTCCGGAAGGGTTATGCCTAGTTCTTTTGGAGGCTGTATATTCACCAGTTCGCCATTCTTTGGTATCAGATTCACGCATTCTGATAATTCCCCCTCGTTTCCAATAGATGGAGAACGGTGTATCCCATAGGATAATGAAATATCTTGCTGTTCCATTTTTTGCGATAAAATTATATGATATAAGTAATAGGTTTTGACATATTGATCAAAACCTATTGCATTTAGATGGCCTTGATGTGCCTGTTATGATGACATGTATTTTTTTACGACATCCATATTACTAAAGGACATGGATAGAAACCGCACTGAGTCATTCCTTACGCTAGTCAATGCCTCCACGTTGTCTTCAAATGGATTTAACGATTTTATGGCGGAGACAAGATCATGCATACAATAGCATGCCAACAATACATACGATCCCATGACCTCTGAATTGTTTTGTTCAGCGGCTTTATGCAATACTTTGTCTGCGAATCCCATCTTAACCATATTGCCATTGTCATCTTTTTGATACATAGGTATATCAACTCCCATTTTGTCCTTGAAAAAATCCGCTATGGATAAATTAGCCTCTGCTTGTAGGCATCCGTATAGCCTCTCCAAATCTTTCGGGATGGTCTCTTGAACTATATCTGTCCAATCATCACAGACCAACTCCCTTATGACTGAGTAAGGCTCAAGCCTGTCATTGGGAATATCCATGACTTTCACGCTTCCATCCTCGTTATAGTCATCGTCATCGCCGCCATATTCATTAACGCTCTCGACACGTTTCGAGGAAGCGTAATATTTCCAGCTCCCACCAAACTCTGTCAGGTATTCATCCAGTGTTTTTATCCATCCATTCAGCTTGTATATGAATTGATGAAGATACATTTCCCACAAGCATGTATCATAAAAAAGATCAATGCAATATCGGCTATTTTCATCATCTTTATGACGAAAAGTACGGGGTGCGGATATGATTCTCGCCATATCCAAATTCCCTAACACCTTATTGAAAAAGTTGGCCAATAAACTGTCTTCATCTATGCGTGATAACAGCTCATAAAAAGGTTTATCTCTCATTAGGCTGAAATTTTAAGGTTATACAAATCAAGGATGAACTTCTTCCCGGCCTCCGTCCAATACATATGCTGGCGTGTCTTAATCTCATGGTTATTTATTATTAATAGAATGCTCTAATTCCGTAACCAATGACACATTGCAGATAGCTCTTTGTCTCTGCCACTCAAGAAACTTATTTTGTAATTCCTCGTTTCCCGAGTCAGATATTAATCTGAGCAGTTCAGATTCTATTTTGCTAAGTTTTTCAACTTCGATTTGATGATTACTTTTACTCATGATTTCTTACGGTTTAGCTACTAATTTCAATCTATATCCTAAGTTGTTAGTTTTCTCATCCTTATCTATCAGATGAGAGTACAATTCATCCATTATGATATAAAATATCACTTTGGGTAAAGGCTTTTGAAGGTAATTTGCGAAGTCTTCAAACAATAAATGTTTTGGGGTTACTTCTTCTATTTCTTCAAAACATTCATGCAATGGCTTAAATTGTAAGCCATGTTTTTGGGGATTTGTCAACAGTTCCTTGTAGGCGTTGACTGTTTCAGGTGATAATACCATTTCGTACTTTATATTCTTAGCTGTTAGTTATTCTTTGAAATCCAGTTATCAGTATCACAGTGAAAGCAATATCCGGTTTTAGGATGCTCCGCACCGTCTTTTGCTCCACAGGTTCCACAATAATACTCCTTGTCATATTCCGGGGAAAGACCTTTATTCCGTTCTTTGATAACGGCTTTTCTTTCTTCAAGCATCATCATTTTATCGGGATTACGACTCAAATAAAACTTTCTGACTTTCCGTATTTGTTTCTCAAACAGATCGTCAGATTCGGCAATTTGTTTTGATGTATATTTGCTCATGATTCGTTGTTTTTTTATTATGAGCCTTCACGGGAAGGCTCGGTTAATACTATTCCTCTTAATAGTCTAATAAAAGACCTCATGTACTCGCAATTCTGATTGCAATCATTCATTTGATTGCACATTCGATCATTGTCTTTAGAGAGGTTTGGACAACTTTTCCAGTGAGCATTAATAGCTTCTGCCATTTCCCATTCGGCACCTGCTATAAATCCCTGATAATACGCAGGGAATGCACTACCGCTACTCCTGCTTTCAGCGAATAAATGAGCCGCTTCTTCTACAGTCTGCCCCGTATCAATCTTGCTCATTGTCTTTTCCTCTTTTTATAACTTCAATATCTTCAATCTGTATATACGCTATAACATAGCAATATTCATCATTTTCATTATCTTCCACCAAAAGATTAAATCGATTCCCCGACAAATCATATATCGGCATAAATACATCTTCGATATATGCTTCAATATACTTGCCTTTGTTGTTTACCCGAACAAAATCCCCCTTTTTGAATGGTAGAGAATTTACGTATTCAAGTTTTAGTTTCTCAATCTGATTATTCAGATCTTGAAATCGTTGTTGGTATTCTTGTTTTGTCATAACTTATATATATTTTCCATATCAATATCTCTTTTCATGATTTTAAATAATATTTAAATATTGCTAACCACACATTGTTAGTACATGGTAAACCTGTATATTTGCGTTGCGTTTGGTTGGAACATTAACACCTCCAATCTGGTGAACTGTCATTCACCTCCTTGTCCTATCTCCCTTGTCCGAGAAAAGACACAAGCCCATTGTCCTGTAACTTTGGGCTTTTTTTAGTTTCGCTTGACAGGGCGTAGCTAAATATAGCTTGACGATGCAGGTCGTCAGGCAAATCGGAAAGGAGGTGTTTTATGTGGAAGACCAAACGCGCGAAGACAGCAAGACTCGTATTTTCTGTCGCTACATCGTAAAGAATGGTAAGAGAATCTATCCTAAGACCTCTCGTTACTTCTCTTTCTTGGTGATCGCCTCATGAAGCGAATTATACACCCGGGCGAATATTTTTCTTTGCTCTTTGTCTTTTAATGAGTCCGCAAACTTGTGCATGACCATCTTCTTCTTGTTATCCCAGATTATCCGTGCCTTATCCACGCCGTCAACAAACAATATATGCGGATATTTACCCCATTGTATCAATATGCCATTATCGATAAGATCTGTGATCTCCTTTGGCATTAGCTCTTTACTACGGGCCATGCCTATGAGCTTACCTTCCTCTCGCTCTATGGCCGACTTTGTTTTCTCTATCTCCTTTTGGAGATTGGATATAGCGTTGTTCTGCCTGTCCCATCTTCGCATAGTGGCCGGGCCGTTCCTCTTATCGTTAAGAGGTTGCCCGTTAGCGGAGGATACATCCTCGAAGTGGTCGTTGATCTTTTTGTTGAATTTATCCTCTTTCTTTTTAAGAGAGGATTTTAGTATCTCTAGTCTACTCATATTTATCCTCCTTCAATTCTAAAAATATTACATCTTGATTGTCTTCTCTTTGGAGATCCAAACAAGCCATATTTGCGCATTCTTCTTTCTTTCTGTTGAAGAAATAGCAGTCAATACAAAGACCCTCGCAAACCTTTAGATTAACCTTCCCTTGACGGAACGTCTCGCCTATAGCGTATTCTTTAGCCACATTTACCCCTCCTGTATTATGACATCCCCATCCTTATCCGTGAACACGTCCACTAAATCGTAGTAATATTGATCGTCGGACGTGCGGATCATTACCTCCGCTTCCGAGTCTTGCTCTTGGAGAAGAGCGATTAGTTCTTTATTTCTCATAATTTTCTCCTGTTGATTTAAGGGGGTACCCCTTGGACGGAATACCCCGGGTAAGTATTAGTTCTGCTCTGCGAGTTTCTTGAACTCCCCAAGCAACATATAGATCGTGGCGATATCGTCCTTGAAACGATCCACCGTTTCCTCGTTGATGCACCATGAGTAATTGAATACAAGGTCTGTCAATTGTTCGCACATTTCCGATGGATTGATAACCTTGTTAATGAACTCGTTGAAGGACGTGAAATCGTATTCTTTAGCCTGCATAGTTCAACTCCTCCATCTTTGAAAATCCCAATACTAACATAAGAGAATCGAATTTGTCCACATACCACTCCGGTTGAGTTTCCTTAGGGTTGTTCTTGTTTATCTGATTCTCTCCGTATTCGAGTCCTTTCTTGGATATTGAGTTGAAATATTTGATCTTGCCTTTAGATGATTTACGTGATATACGTTCGATATATCCTAGCTCCATCGCCCCGGAACAGGCATCCCCTGCATACGACCGCTTTCCCTTGGTATATTGCCTCGAAGCGCTTGACTTGCACCCTGTTTGTCCCGACTTGGATAACAAAGCCGGTAGGGGTGTTTCTCAATCTCTCTGTTATTTCCATGTTACTCTATATCAGTTTTCTTTACCATTAACGGGTATGTTTGAATCATCTTTTTGAATATTCTCGGAAAAAGCCTTGGCTAATGTTAAATATTCCGGACAGGGCACGGCCTTGCGCCCCCATTCTTCCCATTGCTCATCACGCTTTTTGCGCTGTATTTCCCGATCGTAGGCTTCTAGCTGTTGGCGGCGATAAACCTTGAAGTCTATCAGGGCACGGCTTATCATCATGGGGTCTACATTGCCATAAAAAACGCCAAATGATCCTCCCTTTAACATGTGGAAAAACAATAGCAATTCCGAGGCTTTCAGAAAGTAATACTCGGTCTCAATGATCCCGGCAAGCTCTATCATTTGGTTTGTATCTATCTTCCCATTTACGCCAGTGAAATCGTTAAGGTTCTCCAATTGAGCCATTATCCAAGCGGATACCTGCTTCTCTGGGTAAGCTTGCAAGAGAGTGGCTATTGAAGGTGCCTCCCCCATGAATGATCTTTCCTTGTTCTGGGCGCAAACCTTTTGCAGCGAAGGGTTGAAGGTCTTAGCGAAGCATAATCCATCACCGTAACGCTCAATCACTCTTACCGCAATCAGAGAAGGCTTCTTGGAAATATCCGGCAAGTTTTGACTTTCTATCCGTATCCCTATCTTGTTTACATGTTCCATTGCTATTTTCGTTTGATTTGATCCTCAAATTAATTTTGAGCCAAGACGCGAAGTGACTCCTTGCGTCTTTGGGAGACTTCATACCAACATCCCGGCAAGCCATATCCTTGAAGAATTCGTCCAGATAGTCTTTGAACTGAGAGGTGCTTATGTATTGCTGCATGCATACCGTCTCGATCCAAGCGATATTAGCCTCCAAAATCTTTTTACACTCATCCAAAGGTTTCTCAACCAAATCAGGGTTGAATCCGGGATGAGATGGGGTGAGAGGAGAGCCTTTAGGCTCGTTTTTCTTATTACTCTCGCTAGAGAGTAATTCTTTTTTTTTCTTTACTTTACTTTTACTTTGTGTACTTTTTGCGGAGTTTATTGGCTTTTCTTCGGAAGAAATAATCTTTTCTTCGGAAGAAATAAGGGAAAATTCCGAAATTTCACTATTTCTTCTGCACAAATCGCAGATCTTTTTATACCGTTCCTGTATCCCTTTCGAAGTCAATATTCCATCAGACACATATAATTCATTATGAAATAACCCCAGCTTCAAGCAGCTATTAATTACCTCCAGTATATACGCCTCTTCGAACCCGGTTTGTTCCGATATAATGAATGGCAACTCTTTGTCCCACCTCATGTAGTACCCATCTTTGTAGATAATACATAGCAGGAGAGTATATACTGTTACGGCTTTACCACTTTGATACTTGATCAGTTTTCTAATGCGAATGTCTTGGAATAAATCAATATCGAAAGGGAAATAGTCAAGACCGTTTTTTTTGTTTCGTCCCATGCTTGTTTCTTTTTAGATATGCCATTTTTTATGTAGTTTTATTTTTTTAGACAATACAATATACTCCCCGGCCTAGACCGGGGCTTTTAAAATCTTAATATGTCAATCGTATTATGCTACAGGGATGAATACAGCAGGATTGTTTTTCTTTTCGTATAGTTTGCGGAGATAGTCAATAAGAGGATCGAAGGCGGTAATGAATCCCTCGTTTATCAGATCGGCAATTTTCTTCTCCAGTTGCCACAATTCACGTTGCTTTCTTTCGTCACCGTGCTTGTTACGCAACAACTTCTCATGCCCATTGAAGATTATCCAGTTCAAAGCCTCTCCGATCTTCTTCATCGCCTTTGGCATGTAATCTTTCGGAACGATCTTCATGACAGCCGAGGACAATTCCTTGTAAGCGTCACCTGCATCGTTGCGGTAGCGTATCATTTCGTCAGACACGAATTTAAGTACGTGATATTCAAATTTTGGACTTAAATACATGGCAAATTTTATAAACAAGATTGGATGCATCCATGTCCCACCATTTTTCTTGCCTCTGCACGTCTTGGATAGCGCATTTTTTAATTCCGTAAATTCTACGGATTTAAAATCTAGCTCATTTTTAGCTATTTCAGACATTAGTTGAGTTAAATTTGTGCTTTTCCAAAAGTTATCAAGGTCTCTTGTTTTTAAATCCCCGAAATTCTGGGATTTAGTTTTAATCGATTCATTCCATTGTTTTAAAAGGTTCGTTGCGTTAAAATAACCGTCACTTGTTCGTTGGATAACATTAAACTTGCCTATCTTTCGAACCATTTCTTGGCTTGTTTTCATATCTTTATTCTTTAAATTATTTCAAAGAAAAAGGGGCAAATCCATATACTCCCAATGTGCAAGACGGAATATATAGAAATGCCCTAAAAAATATCTTTATTCGACCATTAGTCTTGCATATAATGATCGTTTAATTCTTAGCTTGTACCGTAAAGGTAATGACAATTATCAAGGTGCGCAATAGGGGGCTTATACATTTTATGTCCTTTTGTTATCAAATGTTTATAAGATGGATAAAAGTTGATTTTGCAAGCAAAACCAAATGTGTTTCGACTTTGATATCTATTTCATATCGAGTTTGATATATGATTCGATATATGAATTAGATACTTGTTTTAATGTAAGTAATTGTTACTTATATGTTTGCTTATATACTATGATTAGTATCATCGAAACGTTACGATCAATTGGTTTAGTCAACTATGTTTATCAACTTTTTTACCTACAATATTATTTGATTCATTAAATATATTTAACCAAGTAATATCCCCTATTTGATAGTCCTCTTGATCTCGTCCATCAACCTCTCCGTTATCCTTGGATTATGCGCAAATGACGGGACTTTGAGCGTTTAGAAACTTGTTCACGAAGTAAACTTGCCCTTTCCCGGTGACCTTCGGCGTGATAGTAGTATGCAGTACCCCGTTATTCCCGGATCTTACGCCTTTCTTCAACTCGAACAAGCCTTGCTCTACGTATTGCTGGTTAGGGATATTGTATCTCTCACCATGCTTTCCGAGATACCCGTTGTCACGCATCCATGCGAACAACCTTTTCTCCCCGATGGAATACCCGTTTTGAGCGATCAGCTTGGCGAGCTCACCGATCAGGCAGGAATTGTTCGCCGATTGAACGGCGTTAGTAAAAGCCACGGCGGGAGCGGCCTCAGTTACTTTCCGCTCGGCCTCGATACGCTTTTGTTGTTCCTCTTTAAGGTTTGTGGCCAATTGGATCAAGAAATCGGGTGAGGCCAAGGCTTTCTCCAGTGTATCGTTTGTCATATACGCCCCATGTTTACGGATGGAAGGGAGAACCTCTCCGCATACCCAGTCTTGGAATGGTTCGGCTTGCGGTTTGTCGGATCGCATGATTACCTTGTAGAGGTTCTTTTCGTTAATAAAAACAAGTTGTTGGATAACCTCTGCCCCGTGTTGGTTATATGTTGGGGTATCGGTTAAAACTACACCCCTCTGATCCAATCTTGATTTACAATCACTGACATTTTTTATTTCCAAAACCCGGCAAACATCCGTAAGGCAAAATAAAGGGTTCTCACTTGTCCCGGCTACTCTCACTTCACCGAAACGATCGTTCTTGAATATTTCAATTCCTTTCATAATACGTAAGGCTTAAATTTTAGACAAAAGAAATTCCAAGCAATCCTCGTGTGGATCACTTGAATGATAGTTGTTACGGAACTCACGAAACGCGTCGTAAAGCCCGTTGGAGAGGATGAAGGAATACGCCTTGTTCTTGGCGTTCTTCTCGGTTTCAAACTTTCGGTAGGATACAGTTCTCGCACTGTTAGACGTAGATGTAGAAGTTACTATACTTCGCTTCTCCTCTAATTTCAACTTCGTTGGCATTGTTGTTTGAAATTTTGAGTACAAAAAGAAAGCTGTCCGCTTCCCTATTTCGCGCCAACGAAACTACAAGTCATAAAGATGTGTAGCCAACAAGGGAAAACGAACAGCTTATATCTTTGGATATAACACAGTCGAATGGATATAAAAAATCCACACATCATCTATGTCTATGTATGTTTCGTTGGCATGAAACACTGCAAAGATACAACTCAAATTCAAAATGCCAAACAAAAAACTAATATTTATCTTTCTTATTTAAGTTATCGTTTATAGTTGTCGCAATACCGGAAGGAGTTAGCTACCCTCCCGGTGTTCAATATCTCGCACCATACGGCCAGACCCTTGTGAGGCTTGCCGTGCACGCAATCGCCACATTTCACCTTTTCTTGCTCGTCTTTCTTCTTAGCCATTTCAATCCTTTATGCCTTTCTGATCCCTCAAATCCTTTATTCGTTTCTTGTAATCTTCGATCATCAATTGGTAATCGAATGCCGAGAGTTTAGAGATAGAGTGCTTTTTCACCTCAAGCTCGTTAATTACTTTTATGCCATACTTATTTATCAAGCCCTTGGCATAACCGATGTTGTTGCCCTCGTCGAAACGGTTGCAAGACCTGCATTGAGCGTTGCAGTTTCTCTCGCTGTATCTGGTACCCATATGTGACCGGTTGACGAAATGTCCGCAATCTGCCTCTTTCCAATGCACGATCTTCCCACAGCTTATGCAACGGCAATAACCGTTGTTGTCAGCATCCCTTATTCTTATAAATACGGAGAATATACGGTCTAGTCTGTTCTTTAAAGAGGTTATGTTCTTTACTTTTCCCATGGATGTTTTCTTTTTTCGTTTATTAATAAGAATCCTGCCAAGATCACTGCTATAAGTCCGAGTATTGCGGTGATAAGGTATATGGCCATTGTCAAGTGATCTAAATCTTGTATTGTTCCCATGATTATGTGTTTGTTATTCGTGGACGGTGCCGGGATCGAACCGGCCTCTTTACGTCATGCACTCCGTAACGTTTCATCCCGGAATACTTACCGCCCGAAATCCCCGCATATCCTCACGGGCGGCGGGGATAATCATTACTAAACTAAATCTAATACCATGAAAAACACACTAATATCAATATCAAACCTCTAGCTCTTCAATTAAGAGTTGTCCACATCCCATGAACCATACTTGGGAAGCTGGTGATTTCTGGAGCAAGGCGATCTCTATTGCGGCCTCCTTGAACTTGCTCTTGTCATGCCCGGCCTTTTGCCTGATGAAGGATTGCGTTCTCGTAATGAGATCTCCGTCCCCTTCCTTGGGATCACGGGTTATGATATCCTTGCACTCTCTCATCTTATCCTCTATTGATTTAGAGGTGTCGGACAATGATTTCTCTATCTCTTTTTTATCGATATCTACAACTCTCTTATTGACATCCGCGTTGAACGGGAATACGTCCATGATCATTGTCTCCGTGACAGAGGCTATGGTGTAATCCGCCATTGTCCCCTTCATGCCTTCTTCTAGCACGGTTATGGCCTCTTTTAGACTAGAGGCTTGGGCTAACATGGTAGCGGCGGTTTTCTTTTCCGCTCCGCTCTTCTCGTCCAACGTTATAAAATAAACCTTGATCTTATAGAACCGATCACCATTCTCGTTGAAGAATAATTCGGATAAACGAGCTCGTTTGATGTCTGTTACCGTGAACTCACCCGTGATGAAGGGGCGGATCTCCTCGATGATTTTTGCTTCCGCTTCCGTAAAACTTAAGCTATCAACTAAATATTCTTCTGTTACCCGTTTTTGATTGCCATTTTCTAATAATTTTTCAAATGACACTTTACATGAAAAATATGTTCTTGCCATAATTATTTATTTTTTATAAATTCCCACCTAAAACCTCCAGCTTGTCTATTTTTACCTTGACATACGCAAGATATGTTTTGGCTTTTTATCCCTGTTGATTTGGCCGCTTGTGATATTGATTCAAATTCTCTTATATTATTTCCTTTATTATCAATTTGAATAACAGGTTTACCCGGCGCAAATTTCTTTTTTAAAATATCTCTTCTGTGTATCTGGTTTTCAGAAGAGTCACACCATTCTATATTTGATAGATTGTTATTGGTCTTATTTCCATCAATATGATTTACTTGATTTTTGAAAATATCACGGGGTAGGAACGATTTAGCTACTAATCTGTGAATAAGAAAACGTTTATATTTCCCATTCTTAAATAGTGTCACTGTTAGATATCCTTTACTATGCTTGCCAAGCGATAGAATTTGGGCATTTCTTTTATATCTTCCAGTCCCTTTACTTTCAAATATCCTTTCCTTAGACCTAACTCTACCCATATTAGAAACTTGATATAACCCTTCGTATCCAACTATATCTTTCCAAATTTCATCCATATTTATATCATGTATTGTGCATATTGTTAATAGTTTACGTTATACTTCTTTCTCTCGTATTGTGGTACATACCCCTTGCAAGGGGTGTTCCCATTAAATAAGACCGACTCTGGCCTTACAGTTTCCCCATCTTTTTTAGACGGGTCTGTCCAATGCCTCTGCCGTTGATGGCAAAGGCAATGTCTTTTAGAGCAAGCCTCATTGAGGCAGTATTTAAGATCTCTCATTATCGTATCTCTTATAGGTTTCCAGCTTCTTGACCTCCTTTTTAAGGAGTCTGGCCGCATCCATGTATTTGACGCTGCCATAAGGAGCGGTAATAATAATGTTGGTATGCCTCACGATCTTATCGATAAGGTAATTTGGAGGCCTGTCGCTTTTTCTCATCTCCTGCAGTATTGTTGATACATTTCCTCGTAGCCGGGATCGCCGAAATAGGGAAGATAGCAACCCAGATCGGTTTGCGCCCAGGCTTTCATCTTATCCATGAGTGAGGACAGCTCGGAGGTTGTCATGGAAGATGTCTGGTAATCCACCATCTGTGTCTCTCCGGTGATCTTGTTCATGTCCTCTCTCATTCCTAGTAACGCTCTCTTGACATCCCGTTTGCAATCCTCCAAGGAGGTATAACCGGCATGATCTGCTATCACTTGTATCCATAAGTGGAAGAGAGCGTTTTGGTTCAAGGTTCTTTGCTTCCTTTTCATTGATACCTCGATGAATTCCCCCGATTTAATGATCTTATTGAAATAAGTTATCGCTCTCTCCCTGTCGAACGCGTTTCTCGTGTTGAATACCATACATCAAAAAGGTAAATCGTCTATGGGTTGAGCCATAGGCGGGAAATCAGATTGGGATGGAATGTCGTTGGCGGTCACTTGAGGTCTGGAACCGGCGTTGTCGCTCTTTCCGCATAACATGATATCGTATGCCAATATATCGGTAACATACCGTTTTATACCGTCTTTCTCGTACTCCCTGTAATTGATCGTCCCTAGGATTGTCACCTTGTCTCCCTTGTGGATGTATTTCTCGGCTATCTCGGCCAACCCACGCCATGCCACGACGTTATGCCATTGCGTCTTCTCAGGCACATCCGTGCCGTCCTGCCTCTTGTAACCTCCGGTGGAGGTGGCCAAGGAGAATGTCGCCGCCTTGACCCCATTATCGAAAGTCCTTATTTCCGGGTCCTTACCTACGTTGCCTATCAATAGGCATTGGTTTATGCTCTTGCTCATGCTCTTTTATGATTTGTAGATTGGTAAATTATCGAATAGGCCCCTGAACTTGGACCATTGGACGAACTCCTTAAGCAGGATACGATTGTCTTGCTCCATGGTGTTGTACCAATGACATCCAATAGCCGGGGCGTAAGGCTTTAGGTTCAGTCCACGGACATCATAACCATGTTTGTCCTTGTCGTATCCTACGAACTGGAACAAGTCGAAAAAGAAGTCTCCCACGCCGAATAGCTCCATATAGAATCTCCACTGGCAACTATCCGTGTAATCGGAGTCCTTTATAGGGGAGTATTTCGTCTTTATGTCCCTTATCTCAAGTCCGTTTATGATATCGGCACAACCCGTTATAACTATTTCCCCCATGTCCATGTATTCCCTTATCTCGTGGAAGGCATTGGGGAAGCGGTCCTTGTATTCCAGAGCTGTCTTGCATTGTTTCAAGTCCAGCTTCACGGGGTAGCCGTCTATATCGAACTCCGTCCCCGGGATCTCCGTCTCCGTCCCCGGGATCTTTTTGCATCCGAGGGTATCGCCTTCCACTATCTTATGGAAGGCCGTCCCCACTCTCGTATACTGGTTTCCCGTGAATTGCCCGGTGAGATTGTCTATGACCGATCGCTCGTCATCATATTCGGAATGTTCCGTTATGTAACGCCTGAATTTCTCCAGTTGGGTTACCCTAAGCAACCTTTTCATCCTTGACGAATTTACCCGTTTCCTTGTTAAATACGAATCCTTTCTCTCCTAGGACTTTTATCATCTTTTCCTTGAAAGGTCTCTCGAATACCTTGTTTAGAGATTGTTTTATCTCTATCATACGGTTCGCCTCTTCCTCCGTCTCCACGGCTTCCAGCGCTATATTCGCTCGATCCAGCGCTTCCATAGCGATCCTTTGTTCCTCGGTCTTGCTTTGTATGGCCTTTTTAACCTTTGACACTATACCGGCCATGAAGGAGGGAAACTCCGTTGAGTTGCATTCAGGTATCACGGTTGGCGGTATTTGTGCCACGTTCTTCCCTACGGTGGTATCCGTAGGATCGAAACATATGGTTCTCTTTCCGTTTATCATGGTGATAAACCCCACTTGATCCGCTATACGGATCAACAGGTCCTTGGATTGTCCCGTGCAGTCCGGGGAATGCTTTATCAAGTCTCCCTCTTGGGTCTCCTTGTCATGGCATACGAAGATGATATCCGAGCAATCGGATCGTCTCCTGTTGACGAAGTTCTTGAACTCGTCCGCTATGTAACCGAACAATTTAAGCTTGTTCTTGCTCAGCTTGTAATCTTGCTTAACCCCGTATACGGCCAAGAAATCATCCAGCATTGATTTCGCCGTGTCCACTATAATGGTTTTATATCCTTTCATCGAGCCTTCCTCGGAAAGAATATCCTCCCATGTTTGCGCCGTAAGCGTGTCAACTTGATTCGCCGCCCGGTCAAATCCCCGGTCGCAATCGATCAATAATGGGTTCTCGCTCGTGTTGGAAAGAGATGTCTTTCCTGTTCCCGGCGTGCCGTAAATGACCATGATAATAGGTCTAAGCGGCCTAACGTCTGTTTTCTTTAAAATAGGCATAATATTTATTTTTAAAATGTTTCGTCAGCCTCCGGGAGTCGAACCCGGACTAAGACCATCGGCCGCCCTGCCCTTATTACCGTGTCCCTTTCCACCGGGCCAATGATATCGTCATGGCCTACCACTTGTCTAGGATATCGGTTGCCGGTCTGGGGCGGGGTTGCACCTCGTAAGGGCAGGTTTACCAATTATAAGAATCAAACAGGAACCTAAGCTCTTCCATGCTCTCCTCATATTCCTCGTTGTCTTCCTCCCCGTCGTACTCCGGTTCGCCGTCGGGGTCTTTGATGTAGATGTCTCTCATATATCTTGATTTGTGGGCCTCCGGGAGTCGAACCCGGCCATCCCCATGTTAGGGGCGCTCTACCGATAAGCTAAGGCCTTGAATTTATTCGATCTCAATAATCTCGAATTTTCCTTTCTTTATATATATCTTATGATTGTAGTAGTCTTTGACTATTCCATGATCGGAAACTGTGTTTATGTTCCCTGTGCAATCCTCCACATATGAGTTATCGTAAGCCTTGACCGTGGCAGAGCCGCAAGCCTCGACCGTGGCAGAGCCGTAAGCCTCGACCGTGGCAGAGTCGTAAGCCTCGACCGTGGCAGAGTCGTAAGCCTCGACCGTGGCAGAGCCGTAAGCCTCGACCGTGGCAGAGCCGCAAGCAAATGCTCTAGTATTAGATGCGTGTTCTTTTCTGGTATAAATGCCAGCTTCGCTTAACTCCTCTTCAGAGAAGTTATCTTCTAGGTAATTTGCGTCAATCATTTTAGATGTTCTAAAAACCCAAAACCAATTGCTTGTTATAGCCTCTAACAAGTCCTTTTTGCTTTTGGCGTTTAATCCCATCCTGTATCCATCTTGGCAAGCATTATGTTTTTTAGCCCGTTCAAGCAGATCTTCTTTTAATTCTTCGAATGTCTTCATTTTTTATCGTTTATTAGTTTAATGATATCTTTTCTTATCTCTATCAATTCTTCTTTGCTAAGTGTCTTTAATTCGTCTAGGATATCGTCCTTCCTCGATCGATTCGGTCTTGAAGGGGCTTGTACCACGTATATCACCCCGAAATCATTCCTCGTCTCCATAGCTTTTTACCGCCAATATCTTTATTATTACATATAATATGACACTGGCACCACCGAGTAAAAAGACCGCCCTTTTCAAGGGGTCCTCGAACCAATAGTTTAATGCCAGTATAGCCGCCACTACCAATATCGCCATGAACGCCATTCTTAAAGTGTTTATCACTTGTTTAACGACGGCCTTGGATATCTCCTTTATCCGTCCTGTAATGCCATGTTCCATATATATTGTTGTTTTTAAAATTCGGAAGAAAGGCCTCATATCCTCACGGACGGAGACCTGCGTTGCACTTTCGTGAAATAATTGATTGAATAGCATCCGCTAGGGATGAAGCGTGCTCCCTGCCGGGCTTGAACCGGCGACCCTAACATTATGAGTGTTGCGCTCTGACCATCTGAGCTAAGGGAGCGTTTGCCGGGGAATCCCACCCCCGGCGAGTTCTTAATTATTTAAAAATTCTTTCTGCCTGCCTCACGGCGGTATATTAAGGTCTTGGTAGCTTTATTACACATAAACATGTCAAACAGTGCAAATGGTTTCGTCCCGTCTCCGGTCTCGCTCCGGAACCTGCGAGTCTTTGGCTCTCTTGGCGGGATTGCTTAACTTTACGATGTGAAACAAAAAATTAAGCATTATGAACGAAAAAGAATTGTTGAATTTATTTCTAGACACTTTCCCTGACTCTACTCATCCGAAGGATCGTGGACGTTTTATTTCTTATGCTATAGAATGTGCTCGCAATAGTCATTATATAGACATTAAGGCCATGAGCGAGAAAGGATTGGATCAAGAACGTATCGAGGAGTTGGAAATCGCCTTTGAATGGATTAGAGACACCATGGATTATTTATTGAGCAAAGGAACTCCCTGATCTTCTCGGAGGCTATGGTAGCTTCTTCCTTTGAGGGGAAGAGGTTACCCGCTTCCTTGAGCAGCTTGATACCTGTCTTGCCCGGCCCTCGATTGTTGAAAATGCCCGATACCGGCTCCGGAAGGAAATCTCCTTCCCTTAGATACCAAAGATCGGGGATATCATTGGGTCGGTTATTCTCTTTCTTGTTTGAGATCCATTCGGGCATATCCCCGTTTTTGATCCAATTCAAAGCTTCGTCTAGGCTCTTGAACTGGTGCATGTGTTCTGTCTCAACACATATCATACGTAGCTTCATTTCCTCCTCGTCCTCACTGCTCGCTATCCATTCATATAAATCGAATAGTTTGAGATTCACGGAAGGGTGTTGGAGACACCATATTCTAAGCTTTATTTTCTCGTCTTTTATTTCCATACCTTTAATATTAAATGTTTGCTCCCCCACAACCTCCAACGGTTTCGAACCCGAATCATAGACGGGTAGGAGAGTGTATCTTATGCGTTAGATAGACAGTTTGACACCGATACGGAAATATCCGTACTTCACTGACACGACGTAATATCTAACCTTTGTATATACATTATTAAATATGTAGACTCCAACACCAGAACCGATCAAACTACATCGGGAGCGGGGATCATCATCCCTTCCGGTATCTTCGCCTGTCATAACCTTACCCTCCATACCTATATCTCTTACGTATATCCTCTTATGGGGATAAGGATTTATTCACTAAGTCAAAGAACTCTTTTTTTAGTAGCCCCACCGGTAATCGAAACCGGAACCTTCTTCTTAGGAGGAAGACGCTCTATCCGTTGAGCTATGGGGCCGAGGATTTATCTTTTTCTCTTTTTATCCTCTTTGCTTGACATCCATCGGATGTAAATCTCATCAGTCCGACTTAGTTCTTTCAGCCTTACTGTTGGATATTCAATCTTACCGGGACGGCATATTGGGCTTATTGCTCCCATTTTTCTCCATCTTAATACATTAGCTTTACCATAAAGAGCTTCTGCTTTCCTTTGGGAAATGTAAGCTGGATCATCTTTATCCTCTTTGGCGAAGGTGTTTATCTTTGCCGCTAAGTCACGAATGAAGTCGTGATAAGACACAGATCTATCTGGAAATGTTATCTCGGCTATCATGATGGATCACTTTTAATTTCTACACCTCCGTAAAATTTCAAGGCTCTTCTCCTTATCAATCTGGTATTGGCCGTATCTGTCAGTCCTTTTAACGCTTGCCGGACACACACCGTAGATAAGCCCGTGTCGTTAGCGATTTTTGTTTGAGCTCCATGTGGAACCATTATTTCGTTCTTTCTCATAATGTTATGTATTTTTTATTACTATCTTTGCCGAATAATTATAACTGTTTCTATTTCGAAACCTATTTGTGTTTCGATTTTGATACCGCAAATGTACATCATTTAATGTACAAAACAAACATTTTGTACATTAAAATAATTACAATATTTATGCTATAAAACATGTATTATTGTATGTGATTGATTTATAAATAGTTTGATAAGTATTAAAGAAAGGAGTATGAGAGATAGATTATTATTGGCATCATGTGCATGCTCTATGTTGATGAGCATATTGGCGATCTGTGTGGCGTTTTATAGATCACCAAACTTGGGTTTTGATTATCAGGGAGTGATTGTCGCTACATTGACTATTCTTGTGACAGTGTTGGTTGGTTATCAGGTGATGAGCGTTCTTTCTTTTGATAAGACTATGAACACCAAGTTTGATAAGTTCAAGGAAGAATATAAAAAGGAGTTGAAATTGGAGACGGTGAAGGCGAATATAGACTTGAAGACTAATATTCGCTTTGCGTTTTTCAAATATGGAGATCAAGAGGTCATTTTCCATTTGTCAGAGAAAATACCAGATCTTATAGGAGAGCTTGAAGAGAAAGATCAGGTCATATTCTTTGTCGCCGAAATAGAACGGTTAAAGAAATATATACAAGAAAATCTGAAAGACATAGATAAGAAGTATCTCATTCGTATGAAAGAGGCTTACTTACGTTACGGATATGTTCCTTGCGTCTTTGATTTTCTAAAATACTTAGATAACGTTTGTGCATAGCGTTGAGTATTAATAGCTCAGGTTCTTCCATTTTGTCTCCGAATGGATTTATATGCTTTTCCCAATGCTTGTAAGTCCCTTTTGAGATGGCTTTAACGCTTTCGCTAATGATATAATAGAAATGCTCGTTATAGTGGTATCTTCTATACATATCAACTAAATCAGGCTTATACGGCTTATACCGTATTCCTATTAAGGACTCAAGGAATATCCTTAAACGTGATTTGATGGGTATTTTCTTTACGTTCTCTAACATGGTTATAGCATCCGATATGCGGATCGGATTTAATTGATAAACGTATCACCCGCATGTGATATAAAAACAAATGTACATAAAATAATTTACATATGAGTATTAATACTAGAATAAAAGAAATAGTGGATTATTATTATGGAAGAGAAAGAGGCTCTTTCCAAAAATTTGCAGATAAGCTTAATGTGTCAAGACAAGCTGTAACAAATTTATGTACTGAAGGATCTAGTGTTGGCATGACATCTGTAATGAAAATCCTAGATGCGTTTGATCTTATTGATGCAAATTGGCTTTTACGGGAAAAAGGCAACATGTTAAGGGTTGTAACTTCAAATGATGCGTCAGCCGTTTCTGACGAGAAAGTAAAAGATGTCGCTTATTGGAAACATGTAGCTCTTTCCATGAGTGAGGAGGTGACAGAGAAGAAAGATCGTATTAAAGAATTGGAAAGAGAACTTCAGCGATTAGGTGATGAGTTGGATCAACGTTTATTAAAGGAGGAGAGAAGGGGAGCATCTGGCAAGGCTTCCAAGACTGCCTAGGTAAAAGACATAGATCGTGTTGTATAACATGTGAAAGATCGCATCATATAGGATCGTTTTCGTGTTATAATAAGACAATTCATCATGTTAGTCTAATGAAACAAAAAACAAGTTCTTTGTCGGATCTAATCCACCCGATAGAGATATCTGCTGATGAGCAGGAAGAAGTTAAGGTTTATCCTTTTGGAAAGTTGGTCCCATATCGAAGGATAGGGAATAAGGTGTATGTGCGTTATATAAGGAATATAGATGAACGGACATAGTTTTTTTGAAAGAGGCCGTTAATGCGGTCTTTTTTTATGCTTATATATTATATGTACGCGCACGAGGAAACATATGGATTTTTTAGTATATTGCGAAGCGTTTGAAAATGACGGTATGTGCTGTGGTTGATTTTAACTGTTCCAATGACTTACTTTTAAGCTTTTCGGCAGTTATTGAAGTGTCAAAAATTAAACCTAAATGTTTGTATATTGTTTTACCTTTTTTGCTAAACATCTGATAATCATATATAGAATTACTGCGGCGCAAGCGGCTCTAGAAGACTAATCAAGGGGTTGATTTTTAATAGTTTAAGCACACGGTAGACAGGAGGGTGGATTGAGTGATCAATCTACCCTCTATTTTTTTATAGTCATATGGTATAATCTTATATATCAGGATATTGAAGTGGAGGGGAAGGCAACAAAACGACTAGTTTAATCGTTCGTTTTAATTAGTCGTTTGCAAATATCGCAAAAAATATTTACTTATGAAAGTCAAAAAGACTTTAGAATATAATTTTGATGCGGTTTTTGGGGTATTTTACTAAACCTATATGTTCCCTATAAAATAATCGATATAAACGACTAATTAAAACGAACGATTAATTCATTCGTTTTTTATGGCTAAACCCTCTTTTTGCATAAATATAATGAGAACGGATATATATGAAAACGACATTAGGCATAGAGTTCGAGCCTTTTTTTCCTCAGATAAGTCATCGTGCCAAGATCGGCTGCGCAAAGTATGATTTGTCCACTGGGGAAGGAGTGGCGATGGAACAATGGTATCTGAATATGGGTGAAGTTCCGGGAACTCCATTGAGCCAGATAGTAGGCATATATTCCAATGTCAAGCCAGAAGACCGTGAATGCTTGAAAACTTCCTTGAGCCGACTTGTCCACGGAGAAACTGATCATGATCAAGGGGAAGTCCGGGTCAAGGATGGCGAGGGATGGAAATGGGTTCGTCTGGATATAATGGAGGCGGGTCTGGAGAAATCAAGCCCCATCCTATTACTGATGAATTATGACATATCTGAACTGAAAGCGATGGAAGAACGAATGCTGAAGGCCGAGAAATCAGAGCGTTTGAAATCCTCCTTTTTGGCAAACATCAGCCATGAGATCCGCATGCCATTAAACGCTATTGTCGGATTCTCTTCTCTTTTAGGGGATGAAGAGGATGGTGAGCTAAGACAAGAGTATATTAATCTTATTCAGACCAATAATGAGTTATTATTGGGTATCGTTAATGATGTATTGGATCTGGCTAAGCTCGAGTCTGGTACCATGACCTTTGATTTCATGGAATTTGATCTAAGACAACTTATTGTAGAAACGGTAGCTTCTTTCCAGATCAAAGTACCGAGAGGAGTAGCTTTGACCTATCCGGCATCTTTGGATTCCTTTTTATTACGCTCCGACCGTATCCGTTTGAAACAAGTTCTTGGCAATTTTATAACAAACGCAATTAAGTACACCTCTATAGGTAGCATCATCTTGTCATATCAAGCCATGGAGAACGAAGTTCTGTTATCCGTGACCGATACGGGGGGAGGAATGTCGGAGGAAATAAAACTTCATGTGTTCGATCGTTTTTATAAAGGACGAAACCAAAAGCAAGGCATAGGGCTTGGACTTTCTATCTGCCAAAATATAGTTGAAAGGCTGGGAGGGCGTATCGGTGTCTCTTCTGAGCAGGGAAAAGGCTCTTGTTTTTGGTGCACTTTACCAATCTTTCCCCCAAAAGATACCTATTAAATAAAGAAAATACCGTATATTTGTTTTTGAAAGAGAAACGAAAAAACAATTTCTACGTATGGAGCGGTATTTAATTATAAAAACAAGGGATGAGTTGTTGCGCATTAAGATTGGTCAGATCCTTTATTTTGAAGCAGACAGGAACTATACGAAACTATTGTTGTCAAATGGCATCCAATTTACCTTCGCTATAAATATCGGAAAAATAGAAGAGATCTTAGAGAAGCAGGTCGCTGGTTGTAACAAGATATTAATGCGTGTCGGAAAAAGTCATATCATAAATAAAAATCATATCTTACAAATAAATCTCCCTAAGCAGCGTTTATTATTATTGACGGAAGAGGGTAAGCCTAAAGAGTTGGTAATATCCAAGGATCCGTTGAAAGTGCTGAAAGATAATCTTGAGAAGGAGATGGGAAAGCCTCAAGAGGAAGAGGAAAAGGAATAAGACGATGATTATAAAGATAGGAAAAGCAAAAGACAACGATTTTATTGCAAACGATCCTCATGTAAGCCGCCATCATGCCCGTCTGATACGTGAGGATGGTGGCAACTTATTATTGGAGGATACGGGATCTACTAACGGTACGTTCGTGAATGGTGCCCAGATCGTAAAGAAACGTGTTACTCCTACGGATCATATTCGCTTGGGGGATAGCTATGTCTTAAATCTTTCCGAGGTGCTTAAATACAATAATGATTATAGCGATGAATTTGCCGCATTGAAAAAAGTCTACGATGATTATATTCAAGCAAAAGTTAAGATTCAATCCTCTAATCAGTTTAAGACCAGATTATTTCAATCCTTACCATTTGCTTTGCCCGGAATAGTGGGGGTCGTGATAGGCTTCTTAGGGAAAGGTAGCCCGGAGCTATTCGGCATCAGCCTCCTGATAACGATTTGTGCCCCTACGGTAGGAATCTATCTAGGAGCCAAGCAGTCGGCCAAGATTCCCCAGCAATTGCAGGATATCGCCAATCAATTTAAGATAGACTATGTTTGCCCGAAATGTGGGACATTCTTGGGTGAGATCCCTTGGGAATCATTGAAAAACCGAAAGCAATGCCCAGTTTCTTCCTGTAAGGCCAAATGGGTGAGAGAATGAGCCTTTTCTTTTCGTATAGTAAAACAGCCTCTTTTGTACATGAAACCCAAATGTTTGATTATAAGAGAGAATAACAAGTTTATTAATCCATTGCTTTTTGTACTTTTGTTTTCGGAATATTAATATATTAGGAACAAAGGTTATGCAAGAAGAGGAATATACATTCGTAACTTTAGACGGCAATGACGTCATGCCAGCGGATGCTGTCATAATAGACGTGGAAGGAGGAGGTGTCGACCTAGGCGACGCCATAGTTATAGACGATAGTAGCATCGAGTCTTTCGATCATTCAGACTTTATAACATTGGCGGACGATACGGTTATGCTTTCCGATACAGATATGATGGATCTGTACTCTACGGATATGGATGGCGCAGATATTTCGTTTATCGTATGATCGCAGTTAAATGTCCACATTGCCATGTAGGATTAAAGGTAGCCGAGGGGAAGATTCCCCTCGGCATTACCTCCTTTAAGTGTCCGAAATGCAAAGAGCCTATTCCTTTGTCCTTATTATCCGAGAAAAGTAATCATCAGGAAGTCGATTCCGATACGATTTTAGTGACACCTGTCAAGACTGGAATCGGCAGACTGACGGTTCTTCCAGACGCCGATACACCTGAACAAGCGTTTCCTCTTCACGAAGGGAAGGTTGTCATTGGCCGGAAGTCGAACGCCTCACAAGCTACGATGCCAATTATCACGTCTGATCGCACGATGAGTCGCGAGCATATTTGCATTGAGGTGAAAAAAGATTCAAAAGGTGGATATAAACATTTCCTTACTGACAATAATAGTAAAAACCATACGTTATATAATAACAGTTACCTAGAGAATGGCGAGGTGGTCGTGCTCAATGATAATGACGAGATTATTATTGGTCGCACCGTCTTACGTTTTAATGAATAAAACTCATTTGTTATGATTATAACGATCGGTAAGCCATGTGCTATTACGGAAAAAGGAGGCAGATCGAATAACGAGGATTCCATTTACCCGCTTCCCGAACAAGTGACCCTTGACCAAAAATTGTTTATGGTTTGCGATGGTGTGGGTGGAGCCGAGAAAGGGGAGGTAGCCAGCTCATTAGCTTGCGAGTCCATACAAACTTTCTTTTCTACGTTCCTAAAGGATGATCCCACGCCAGAGTTTATCCATAAAGCCGTACATTATGCGGAAGTCTGTTTCGACTCCTATGTTCAAGAGCATCCGGAAGCGATGGGTATGGCTACTACGCTCACCATGGCCTATATCGCTTCTTCCGGAATCGTATTGGCTCATATCGGAGATAGCCGGATCTATCATCTGAGGAAGGGGGAGATTTTATATCAAACAGAAGATCATTCATTGGTAAATTCGTTGGTTAAATTAGGTAAGATCACTCCGGAAGAAGCGTTAACCCACCCCCAGCGGAATGTGATTATCCGGGCTATACAAGGCACTCATACTCCAACAGAAGCGGACATTATTACCTTGAACGATATTCAACCCGACGATTTCCTCTTTCTTTGTACGGACGGGGTTCTTGAAAGACTGAAGAATGAAAAGATTGCAGAGATATTTAATGGTCGTTTATCTGTTCCGGAAATAAAGGACGCTCTCATGGAAGCCTGTGACGGCAAGACTCGGGATAATTTTTCTTTTTATATCATAACTATTCAAAAAGTGGAAGATAGCATGGGTTTTAAGCAAAATATTCTCTCTTTTCTTTATTCTTTTATATAAATAACGTACTTTTGGCAGATTAAATGGAATTATTCAAGGTTATGAATCTGCCAGACGGACATCTTCTTCAAAACGGAAAATACAGACTTACTCATGTGGTTGGTCAAGGTGGTTTTGGCATAACCTACAGAGGAGTTTGGTACACAGAGGTTAAAGGATCTTTAGGTACCGTAAAGACGGAGGTCCCTATCTGTGTCAAGGAATATTTCTTCAAGGATTATTGTTATAGAGAACCCGGTTCCCAAGCCGTAAAAGTACATTCGGAGACGGGAAAGGTCTTATTTAACAAGTTCAAGGAAAAACTGATCAAAGAGGCAAAGATCCTATCGGAAGTTCACCATCCCTATATCGTAAACGTGTTGGAGGTTTTCGAGGAAAACAATACGGCTTATATTGCCATGGAGTATATTTCCGGCTTCTCGCTAAAATATATGCTTGAGAAAAACGGGATATTGCCCGAAGCTACGGTCCTTAAATATGTACGGCAAATTGGCGAGGCGTTACAATTCGTTCATGATAAGAGTATCTTGCATCTGGATATCAAGCCTAGCAATATCTTGATCGATAAGAACGGGAACGCCCGCTTGATCGATTTCGGAGTCAGCAAACGTTACGATATCGAGCAGGAAGAGACCAGCACTACGATGTTAACCCTTTCTAAAGGATTCGCATCCATAGAGCAATACGATAACGAAGGAACACAAGTGTTCTCGCCCCGTCCGGATATTTATTCCTTGGGAGCCACGATGTATAATCTGTTAACGGGAACAATCCCTACAGAATCTATACTACGTGCCGCACGTCCTTTGCGAAACCCCTCTGAAATCAATGCGGCGATCAGCCCGAAAACAGAGGCTGTTATCATAAAAGCGATGCAAATCATTCCTGCGGATCGCTTTGAGACGGTGGGCGAGATGTTGGCGTCTTTGGATTTTTCTCAAGCGGAAAAGGAAGTTCAGGTTGTCCCAAGTCCATCTCCCGAGATTGTGAATGAGGAAACAACGGTGGTTTATTCATCACCTGTAGATTCTAAATTAGTAGGATCGGATGATGAAGAGACTGTTGTCAATGTGGCTAATCCACCTGCCGTGGAGCCAATAACAGAAAAGAATAATTCCAGAAAGAAAATAATTCCTATCGGAATCGCTATATTTGTCGTTGTAGGATCCGCTACGGCTCTTTTAGTGCATAGCAATAGGCCCACAAAAGAGGTTGTCGAGAGTATTGATTTACCTTCAGCTGTGGAGCCGGATAGCAATGTCTCAAAAGAAGTAGAAATGCCAGATCACCCAGTTCTACATACGGAACCTCCTATCTCTGAGATAAAGAAAGCGGAGAAACAAGAGCCTAAAGTGGAAGAGAAACGACCTATGGAAACAGAGCATACGATAGAAGAGAATGTTCTCCCGGATCAGCCATCGGAAAATGAGATGAATGAGAAATATAACTCGTTAATCGCCTCCGGTAAGGAAAAAATGGCCAAAGCTGATTATTCGGGAGCTAAGAAAGATTTGTCGGAGGCAAAGGATACGAAACTTACGGAAGAGGTAGTCCGGTTGATCATCGCTTGCGATGAGAAAACCGAGGAGAAACGTATAGCGGACAAAAAGGCCCTGTATGAGGAGAAAATGGCTTTCGGACGATATAAGATCGTACGCAAGAAGTCAAATAACAGATACGGGGCGATCGATTCGAAAGCCGAGGAACGTATTCCTTGCAAATACCTAAGTGTCGGTATCGCGGATAACGGCCGGGCATTCGAACGGGAAGACAATTTGTTTGATATTTATAATTCTGACGGATCATTGATTAGCGAAGGCCTTACTTATTATTGATTGTAATATTATGAACAACTAAACATGTATTTACCTATTATATGAAAAGACTTTGGATATTGATGATATGTGCGGTATTTCCCCTCGGACTGCTGGCGCAACAGCGTACGGAATACAACCGTAAGGGAGATGAAGCGATGAAACGTCTTGATTATAGTGACGCTAAAATGTGGTACGAGGAAGGCGTATCGCAATGCGACGCATACAGTATTGATCAGCTGACTACGATTTGGCTTTCCAACGAGCGAATGCGGCCTTCCATGCGTAGCTTGATGAATAAATGTTTAAACTGCCTGACGGTCAAAGCTACGGAAGATGATCCGGATGCCATCTCTAAATTAATCATTTATTATTCGGAAGGTATCGGAACCCCTAAAAGTGAGGAGCTAGCAACCTATTGGAAAGAATACCAAGAGATATTGTTAAAGCCGGCGGAACCGGCGGCCCAACCAATAGATTCCGCGGCGGTATCCCCTAAGAAACGAATGGAGTTTTTCGCGGGATACTCGTATTCGATCGAATCTCCTTATGGAATCACGGTAGGAGGTATGGGGCAACGCTTCGGTTGGTATGTCCGTTTCAAGACGAATATGTCTTTTATGAATTATACGGACGAATGTAATAACCAAGGGCAGATTATTAAGTTCTCTAATTCGGAAGGGGAATCTTATGAGCTTAATACAGGTAAATCCTCGAAGACAAATAGTATAGCCGGAACGGCCGGTTTAATCGTAAAATGCTTTCCGTGGTTATATGCCTCCGTTGGTTTGGGATATGGTGAAAGAGCTTTACTACATTCGTTCACGACCCATTCCTATGAAAACTACGACAGTACACGAGAGGTATGGTGCCGGAATATTGATTCCTCATACAAAGGGGTCGCTGCCGAGGTTGACTTGATGATGAAAATAACGAACTCTGTATTTATTAGCGTTGGATGCAACACGGTTAATTTTAAGTACTTGGATCTAAACGCTGGCTTAGGTGTATTCTTTTAATATTGATTATTTATGAAACATATATACTCACTCTTCTCTATTCTATTTGCGGCTTTATTAATGGCCGGATGCGTGAATGATCCGGATATAGATGGTGGCATTCGAAACGCTAAAAAACCGTCTGTTAAGACAGACGAGATATTGAAGTCCACGGCTAGTTCAGTGACAGTATCGGGGGAGGTCCTGCAAGAAAACGGCGCTCCCGTGACAGAGGCCGGTTTTTGTTGGAGCACGGAATCTACCTTTACTGTGATAGAGAAAAATAAAAAAGCCGTATCCAAGCGTAAGGTAAAATATGAGGCTACGATCGAGGGCTTAACCAATGATCTGGATTACTATATCCGGGCCTATGCGATCAATGCGGTAGATACCGCTTATGGAGAGATTTTACCTTTTAAGACGAAAGATGGATTAGGAAGCGTTAAGACCTTATTTCCAGTCAACGTGATGTCTACTTCCGTTCAATGCGGAGGTATGATAACCAAACAAGGAGAAGCCGAAATCGAGGAAAGGGGTATTTACTTAATGCTGAATCCGGAGCCTTCAGCATCTGACTCCACGATTCGTATAGACATGGAAGCCGATTCGTTCTATTGTACGATCTCCGATTTAAAACCGGAAACTACCTATTACGTTAGAGCTTACGCAAAAAGTAAATATGGTGAGTATAACGGGGCGAAAGTCGAGACCTTTAAGACTACGAATGGTCGTCCTGTATTAGATGATAACAAATTCAAGAAAATAGCGACAGAGTTTACCTATGCGGAGTTCTCCATGGAAATAATAAGCGAGGGAGATTCTCCGATCACGGCATGTGGTTTCTGCTTTAGTACTGATAAATCACCGACAATAGAAAATGGGGATACGATTATTTGCGGAGCGGGTATCGGAGAATTTGCCGGGAAAATCTATGATATGCAACAGCAGAAAGGGTATTACGTACGTGCTTATGCGACAAACGCTTTAGGTACTACCTATAGCGCAGGCGAAGGTATCCATACGATTCTGGAAAGTGAGTTGCCTACAGTCAATACAAAGGAGGTGTCTACTATTAAAAACGGTACCGCATGGGTAGGAGGAGAGGTCTTAGCCGAAGGTGCCTCACCGGTTACAGAGGCTGGTGTATGTTGGGGAACTAGTCCTAGTCCGGCCTTTGGTAATTGTGAAGGAGCGGTAGCTCTTTCTTCCGGTACACAAGCGTTTACGGGTACGATAAAGGAATTGAGAGGAGGCACGAGCTATTATTTAAGAGCTTACGCTAAAAATAAGAATGGTATCGCTTACGGAGAGGAAGTTCGCTTCCAAACTCCGGATATATTTGGAGTAGGGGCAAGGTTTGAGGGAGCTTTCCGGATACCGGGATCTACCTCTTTCTGTACCTTGGCTAATAGCACGGGATTCTTATTAGGCGGTGACACGGGTAGGGAATACACCGATGAGTTTTGGGGATATATGACCTCTAAGAAAGAATGGTTGCCCTTAAGGTCTCAGCCTGAGAAATTATCGGGCCAAGCATGTTTCAGTATCGGATTTGGCCTATGGACTTTTGGTGGTTTAGATAACACGGGAAAGATATGTGACAGTTTATATGTATACTCCACGTCCGATAATTCTTGGAGCGCCGTACAAACAGACCAGCAACGGCCTAAAGGTATGTATCGGACGGCATGTTGCAGAATGGAAGATCAGGCGTTCCTCATAGGTGGACGTAGAGGTAACGAACTAATCGATGAAGTCTGGACTTATGAACCGAGCGCTTTCGTTTGGAGCAAGAAATCTAATTTCCCGATTAAACAATACGGCGGAATATCCGTTGTAATTGGTGACCGTATATATGCCGGACTGGGGATTATTAATAAAGCGGATCCTTCTTTGGAATATACGACACAGTTTTGGTCTACAGACAAGAACGCTGTAGCTTGGGAAAAGGAGGCTTCGTTCCCCGGAAGGATGCTTTTATGTGCTATCGCTTATGGTAATTACGTATATGGCGTAGACGGGGACGGTTATATTTGGCGCTATGATCCGGACTCTCAGAACTGGAGCCAGAAATCCCAGTTACCAGCGGCTAACAGGTCTGTACATTGCATGTATGTCTTGGATAATTATATCTATATCGGTTTGGGCAATGCCTCTAACTCATTAATCAGTTACGATCCTACTTGGGATAATTAAAGATGAATAGAACAGCGATTTTAGAACAGATACAGAAGAACGTAGAACGGCTGTCGGCTCCTGATCTACCGGAATACAAATATATCCCGTTGCATCAGAAGCCATCGCCTTCAGTCGCTACGTTGCATGAGATCATGCGCCTATTACGTACGGTTATCTTCCCCGGATTCTTTGGTACGGAACAAGAGGCTCAATTAGGCTCTATCCAATATTATACGGGAGTCTATTTGGAAAAGATCTATGATCTCTTGCAAGAGCAAATATATAATGGACTTTGTTTTGAGGTAGAGCGTTGTTGTGATTCCAAGGACCGGGCTTCCGAGATCTCGATCGCTTTTATTAACCGGATTCCTCATATCAAATATTTACTGTCCACCGATGTAAAGGCCATCTTGGATGGTGATCCGGCAGCCAAGAGCGTGAGTGAGATTATATTCTGTTATCCGGCGGTCTATGCGCTTTTACATCAACGGGTCGCTCATGAATTATTCGAGCTAGGCGTACCGGTACTCCCGCGTATCATTACGGAAATGGCACACTCGCAAACCGGGATCGACATTCATCCCGGGGCGCAGATCGGAGAATATTTCAGTATCGATCATGGAACGGGTATTGTCGTGGGACAAACCGCCATTATCGGAAACCATGTCCGCCTTTATCAAGGTGTGACGTTAGGAGCTAAGAGTTTTACGCTGGACGAGGAAGGACTTCCGATAGATTTACCCCGTCATCCGATCATCGAGGATTATGTGACCATTTATTCCAACGCATCCATATTAGGACGGATCACTATTGGCCGAGGATCTATTATCGGGGGTAACATCTGGCTCACCCATAGTGTACCTCCCAATTCCAAGATATCTCAATCACGTGTCGAAGAAAAATTCACGGAAATATGATATTATTTGAAAGAGATTCCGTATGTTTGTGCAAATGACATTACGGTGTTTTCCTTAAATAATAGAATATGACCATGAACAAAGTAAAGACATTAGATGATCTCAAGAAAATGCGTGAATCTCTTCGTGCGTCTTTGGATCTGCGTGAAAAAAGCAATACCCCTGATCAGCTCGTACAAATTAAGGTTTCTATGGCCACTTGCGGTATAGCTGCCGGAGCCAAGGAGATAATGAGTTATTTTATCGAGGTTTTAGACCGGCAGAAAATCGATGCGTTGGTAACTCAAACCGGATGCATGGGCTATTGTTATGCGGAACCGACTATCGAAATCAAGCTTCCGGGTCAGGAGCCGTTGGTATTCGGTTATGTTGATAAGGCAAAAGTAGAAGAGATCATAGATAAGTATATCCGTAAGGGTATCTTGGTAGACGGCATCATTCCTGTAACTTACACCACCGTAAAACCCGAATAAGAAATTTAATATCTTACATAAATGGCACAATACACGAATTATATATTGGTGTGCGGTGGCACAGGTTGCCGTGCATCACAAAGCGAGCAGATCATCGAGAATCTGAGAGCCGCCGTCGAGCAATACGGATTAGAGGATACACAAGTGATCCGTACCGGATGCTTCGGTTTCTGCGAGAAGGGTCCGGTGGTTAAGATGATCCCCGATAACACTTTTTACGTACAAGTTCAACCATCGGATGCGGACGAGATCGTACGGGAGCATTTGGTAAAAGGCCGTAAAGTGGAACGGTTACTTTATATGAATCCAGAGACCCGTGAGCTGGTTCCGGACTCCAAGCATATCAGATTCTATAAGAAACAGCTACGAATCGCCCTTCGAAATTGTGGCTTTATCAACCCTGAGAATATCGATGAGTATATCGCTCGTGACGGCTATGTAGCGTTAGGAAAAGCCCTTGTGGAAATGACTCCCGAGGAAGTAATCAAGGAAATCATGGATAGCGGTTTACGGGGTCGTGGGGGCGGTGGTTTCCCCACAGGTTTGAAATGGCAGATTACCCGTAAGGTACAAGCACCTCAAAAATACGTGGTTTGCAATGCGGACGAGGGTGACCCGGGCGCTTTTATGGATCGCTCCATATTGGAGGGCGACCCGCATTCGATTGTGGAGGCTATGGCGATTAATGGATATTGTACGGGAGCTAGCAAAGGTTTGGTATATATCCGTGCCGAATATCCGCTAGCCGTGGAACGTTTGAAAATCGCCATACGGCAAGCGAAAGAATATGGATTGCTGGGCGAGAATATATTTGGGACTGATTTCTCATTCGATATCGAGATCCGGTACGGTGCCGGAGCTTTTGTTTGTGGAGAGGAGACTGCTTTGATCCACAGTATGGAAGGTTTGCGAGGCGAGGCTACCGTAAAGCCGCCGTTCCCTAGTGAACACGGGTATAAAGGTTGTCCGACCAATGTAAATAACGTAGAGACTTACGCAAATATCCCGGTGATCTTGTTAAGAGGCGCTAAATGGTTCAGTAGTATCGGAACGGAGAAAAGCAAAGGAACAAAGGTGTTCGCCTTGGCTGGAAAGGTAAACAATGTGGGGCTGATCGAGGTTCCTATGGGTACGACTTTGCGTGAGGTTATCTTTGGAATTGGGGGAGGTATCAAGGATGGAAAGAAGTTTAAGGCTGTGCAAACCGGTGGCCCGTCAGGAGGTTGCTTGACTGAAAAGCATCTTGATCTTCCTATCGATTATGATAATTTGCTTGCCGCTGGTTCCATGATGGGTTCCGGAGGTATGATCGTCATGGACGAGGATGATTGTATGGTAGCCATGGCTAAGTTCTATCTGGACTTTACGGTCGAGGAATCTTGCGGTAAATGCGCACCGTGCCGTATCGGTAATAAACGCTTACATGAGATATTGCAGAAAATTACGAGTGGAAACGGAGCCGAAGAGGATTTGACCCGTCTAAGGAATCTGGCGATGGTGATTAAGGATACCGCTTTATGCGGCTTGGGACAGACTTCTCCGAATCCGGTTTTATCTACGATGGATAATTTCTACGATGAATATCTGGCGCATGTCCGGGAGCATCGTTGTCCGTCTCATCAATGCCGGGAACTTACTCAATATTTCATCAATCCGGAGAAATGTAAAGGATGTACGCTCTGTGCCCGTGTTTGTCCGGTGCATGCGATTACAGGTGGACGGAAAATTCCTCATATTATCGATCCGCAAGCTTGTATCCGTTGCGGTACCTGTATGGAGAAGTGTAAGTTCGGAGCGATTTATGTCCACTAAATTTATTTATAAGCATGGAAACAATTCAATTAATCATAGATAATAAAGAGGTGGAAGTGCCGAGAGGAACCACCATTTTAGATGCGGCAAAAAGTGTAGGTATCCACATCCCGACACTCTGTTATATGAAACTGGAGGACTTGCACTACGAGAATAATCCGGGAGCTTGCCGTATTTGTGTCGTAGAGATCGAGGGACGTAGAAATCTAGCCCCATCCTGTAAGATGGAATGTACGGAAGGCATGGTCGTACGGACACATACCCCCCGGGTGATGAATGCCCGTAGGACGGTGATGGAGCTGATCCTCTCGAATCATCCGGCGGAATGTCTGACATGTAGCAGCAACGGACATTGCGAGTTACAAAAGATCGCACATGACTTAGGAATCCGTGAGATCCGGTATAAGGGAGAGATGTCCACATTTACGATAGACCGTTCCCCTTCCATTGTGCGGAACATGAACAAATGTATCATGTGCCGCCGCTGTGAGACCATGTGTAATACGATACAGACAGTTGGCGCCTTGACTGCCGTGAACCGTGGATTTAACGCGGCCGTATCGACTGCTTTTGAACGGGATATGGCCGGAAGTACCTGTTCGTATTGTGGACAATGCGTATCCGTCTGTCCTGTAAACGCGCTTAGCGGACGTAATACGCAACAGCCGGTCTTGGACGCTTTGGCCGATCCTACTAAAATTGTTATCGCCCAGACAGCGCCGGCGGTTCGCACAGCGTTGGGACGTGATTTCGGGTATGAGCCGGGTACATTGGTTACAGGCAAGATGGTTTCAGCTTTGCGTCAATTGGGTTTTGATTATGTATTCGATACGGACTTTGCCGCCGACTTGACCATTATGGAAGAGGGTACGGAATTATTACATCGCCTAGGTAGTTACCTAAATGGAGACAAAGAGGTGAAAATACCGTTAATGACGAGTTGTTGTCCGGGTTGGGTTAGCTTTGTGGAACAACATTTCCCCGAGTTACGGGATAATTTATCTACAGCCAAGAGCCCGCAGCAAATGTTCGGAGCGATCGCCAAGAGTTATTTCGCCGAGAAGTTGGGAGTGGACCGTAAGGATTTGGTAGTCGTATCTATCATGCCTTGTTTGGCGAAGAAGTATGAGGCTAGCCGCCCGGAGTTTAGCGTGGAAGGTAATCCCGATGTAGATTATTCGATCTATACCCGTGAGTTAGCCCGTTTAATCCGTTATGCGAATATAGATTTCAATGAACTGCCGGATGGTGAGTTCGATAGCCCGTTGGGTGAATCTACCGGAGCGAGCGTGATCTTCGGTACTACCGGCGGTGTTATCGAGGCCGCTTGCCGTACAGCTTATGAATTATATACGAAGAAAAATCTGGATAAAGTGGACTTCGAGGAGTTACGCGGGCTGGAAGGTATTCGTAGCGCTACGATCGATTTTAATGGGACTCCGGTAAAGATCGGTATCGCTCATGGTCTGGGGAATGCCCGCAAATTGATCGAGGAGGTGAAGAACGGTACCTCTCCTTATCATGCGATCGAGGTGATGGCTTGTCCGGGAGGCTGTATCGGCGGTGGTGGACAACCGTTCCACCGAGGCCGTATGGAGGTACTTCGCCGGCGTGCTTCCGCTCTTTACCGGGAAGACGCTAACAAACCGCTTCGCAAGAGCCATGAGAATCCGTATATCCAGCAATTATACAGCGAGTATTTGGGAGAGCCTTGCGGACCGAAAGCCCATAAATTACTGCATACCCATTACATAGATCGTAAGGAAGTAATCGGTATGTATATAGAAACCGAAAAAAGTAAATAAGCCATGAATGAGATACATTTGCCTAAAACAAAAGTAGCGGAGCTACATGCGATATGCGCTGAACGCAACAACGATCCCGGGGAGTTGATCAATATCTTGCACGCCGCCCAAGGCTTGTTCGGATATTTACCACCGGAAGTCCAACAGGTTATCGCCGCCGAATTGAATATCCCGGTCTCAAGGGTATATGGCGTAGTTACTTTTTACTCATTCTTTACGATGACCCCCAAGGGGAAATACCCCATCTCGGTTTGTCTGGGAACGGCCTGTTACGTGCGTGGCGCAGAAAATGTTCTGGAAGAAATGCAACGTCAATTGGAAATAAAGGTAGGAGAGACTACACCGGACGGTTTGTTCTCCTTGGATTGCTTACGCTGTGTCGGTGCTTGCGGATTAGCTCCGGTGGTCATGATCGGCGGGAAGGTCTATGGAAGGGTTACTCCCGAAAAGGTACGGGATATACTTTCCGACTACTATCTGAAAGAACAATAGGATATAAAAACACAAGCGGTCACGTAGGTTTTACGTGACCGCTTGTATAAAATAACGCAAGTAATCGTATTTTCAGAAACGACTGATCGAACCACCTCCCCCGGAGCTTCCACCTCCCCAAGAGCCGCCACCGCCGCCGCTAAAACCTCCGAAGCCACCACCGCCACCCATAATAATAGGGCCGCTACCACCTCGGTGTATGCGGTCGATGGTACGATTTTTCTTCTCTGTATACCCGCAACTCTTACAGCGGTATACATCTTCGGCCAGACCTTCCGAGAAACGAGTCGCTTCCCGGATCACTTGCTGCCCCATATACACAAAGGTTTTCTTTCCACAACGGGGGCATACCTTCGGACGATACTTCAAGTATGCGATAAACGCAGAGAAGCCGATCATCCCGATAATCCCCACCACGAATATCCACATAAAATCATCATCGGACGAGGAAGAAGTGCGGTTGCCAGTCATGCCTGCCCGTTCATAGTCGCTGGACATTAAATACTTGGTCACCGCCATGACTCCTTTCAACATGCCGGCACTATAATCCCCGGCCTTTAGATCGGGCATCATATACCGTTGCTGAAGCCGGTAGCAAATCGCATCGGGGAGGACACCCTCGATACCATATCCCGTCTCGAAAACGACCGAACGTTGGGAAGGTTCCGTCACCAACTGGATCAATAAACCATTATCCTTGCTCTTTTGTCCCAATCCCCAATGTTTGAATAGATCCGTGGCGAACATCCGGGCATCCTGATCCCCGATGCTATTCACGGCAACGACAGCTACCTCGATACCGAGACTATCTTCCACTACATTTAATAATTGATTGATACGTGCCGCGTCATCCGGGGTAATGATACCATCCGGATTACTGACATGGTTCAACCAGTTGGAAAGACGTACGTTCGGAATGGTCTCGATCGAATAATTCTTTGCCGCGAAAATAGAGGAGGCAAAACCAACCAGCAATAAACTGATCCATAAAAGGCTTACCGGACACTTGCGCCTAGATCTTATATTCTTTATCTCACTCATTCAGCGAATGGCTATTAGAATTCTACCTTAGGAGCCTTTTCCGCACCGGATTCAGCGGCGAAATAAGCTTTCGATTGGAAGCCGAACATTCCGGACAAAATATTGTTCGGGAATTGGCGAATATAGGTATTATAAGACTGAGCTACCTCGTTAAAACGTTTACGCTCTACCGAAATACGATTTTCGGTCCCTTCCAATTGCGCTTGAAGCTCCATAAAGTTTTGATTCGCTTTTAAGTCTGGATAACGCTCTAAAACAAGCATCAAACGGGAGAGGGCATTTCCTAACTCACCCTGTGCGGACTGGAATTTCTTCAAGGATTCCTCAGTAAGGTTAGAAGGATCAATCGTAGTCTTCGTCGCCTCGGCACGAGCGTTGACCACACCTTCTAAAGTCTCTTTCTCATGTGCGGCGTATCCTTTTACCGTATTTACCAGATTCGGGATCAAATCCATACGGCGTTGATATTGGTTCTCAACTTGACTCCATGCGGTTTTCACGCCTTCGTCTTGAGTTACCATATTATTATACACGCCTTTCACCCAAAAGAATAATATCGCTACGATAGCGATGATAATCCATACAACTTTGTTCTTAAACATCTTTGCCTTATAATTTATTGATTATACATAATGAGGCAAAGCTATATAAAAAAATCGGATTATCCACATAGCGATTGGCGGCTGCTTATAACTGCGATTGTTAGCTGCTTATAATGGGCATTGTAACATCCTTATATTGCCCATTGTTAGGACCTCATACTGGGCATTATAGGAAAGAGCTTGCCGTGATGCTGCGGATGGAAGCCTACCGCATAGATTCTATTTATCTTCCCATAGATAAAACTGATCAATGAAATCCAAGGCTTTTAGGGTACATGTAAGTGAATTGTTCTATATTTGCACTTAATAAATCTAAATAAATATAGTTATGCGTAAAACAATTTATGCTAAAATGACGGCATTACCGGTAGGACTCTGCGCTTTAGCCTTTGCGGTTACCTCGTGCGGTTCTTCCGAATACAAGAAATTTGCCGACAATGAAGGTAAGCAAGTGGCCTCTATCCTGCGGGAAAACGACTGTTTGGCCTGCCACTCTGAAAATGCGCCTCTGCCATTTTACGGTAATTTACCGTTGATCGGTCCCGTAGTACAGGCAGACATGAAGGAGGCCGTTCACTATGTGGACTTGACTGCTATGGTGGAAGCCTTGGAGAACGGGCAGCCCGTTTCAGAGGTTGATTTGGCGAAGGTGGAGAATACGGCCCTAAGCGGCTCTATGCCCCCGGCTAAGTATTCCCATATGCCGATGCACTGGGGAACCAGCCTTGACGACAATGAGAAAGCGGTGATCATTTCATGGGCGAAGAATGTCCGTAAAGATCGTTTCACGACCGAAACCGTAGCGGAAGAATTTAAGAATGAGCCTCTTCAGCCTCTAATGAAGAGCTTGCCTACAGATCCGGCGAAGGTAGAGTTGGGTTTTGCTCTGTATCATGATACTCGTTTGTCTGCGGACAATACGATCTCTTGCGCTACTTGCCACGGATTGAACACAGGTGGTGTAGACCGTAAGCAATATTCGGAAGGTATTAATGGACAGTTCGGTGGTGTTAACGCTCCGACCGTATATAATGCGGCGCTTAATTTCGTTCAATTTTGGGACGGACGTGCGGCAGACCTAAAAGAGCAAGCGGCTGGTCCTCCATTGAACCCAGTGGAAATGGGTTGTACCTCATTCGACCAGATTTGCGAGGCTTTAGCGCAAGATAAGGATTTCACGAAGAAATTCACGGAAGTGTATCCGGAAGGTTATTCTCAATCTACGATCACGGACGCTATCGCTGAATTTGAGAAGACCTTGCTTACGCCGAGTCGTTTCGACAAATACTTGATGGGAGATAAAAACGCGCTTACAGCGGAAGAATTAGAGGGCTATCAACTATTCAAGGACAATAAATGCGCTACTTGCCACGTTGGTGTAAATGTCGGTGGTCAATCTTACGAGTTCATGGGTATCAAGAACAGCTATTTCGATTACCGGAATACAGGGTTGACGGACGGTGATAACGGACGCTATGCCGTGACTAAGAAAGAATCCGATCGTCATAAGTTCAAAACCCCGACACTTCGTAACGTGATGCTGACTTATCCGTACATGCACGACGGAACGGTAGCCTCTGTAGAGGATGCGATCCGTATCATGCATGAGTTCCAGATCGGAAAGGAGATCAATGATGTAGAAGTTGAAAAAATCGTTGTTTTTCTAAGGACTTTGAACGGAGAATATAATGGAAAAATGCTTCAATAATTGATTAAAAAAGGTACATGTCCTTCCGCTTGTTCTACATATTACTTATATTTGCCGCAGTTAAGTGTGGAGAAGGAATATGGGCACAGGAGGAAGGACTTGCTTCGTATTACCATCATCGTTTCCACGGCAGGAAATCATCCAGTGGAAGGGTTCATGATAAAGAAGAATTAGTCGCCGCGCATCGTACGTATCCTTTTGGTACTTTTTTAAGAGTCACGAACTTGGAGAATATGAAAAGTACCATTGTATGCGTGACGGATCGTGGACCTCGTTATAGAAAACGAATCATTGATGTATCAGCGAGCGCCGCCGAGATATTGGATTTTATCGATAAAGGTGTCGCTAAGGTACGGATAGAAGTCGTTCCCGGCCCCTTAGACCTCCGCTATCTGGACTTGATCTATCCTAAGATTCCTTATCTGGATATAGATTATTTACGTCCGGATCCACCTTATAGGGTGAAATTCACGAAATAAATTTAATATAATGAAGCAAATACTTATCACCGGGGGCGCCGGCTTTATCGGTTCTCATTTATGTGCCCGTCTTTTAGAAGAAGGAAATGAAGTAATTTGTCTGGATAACTATTTTACGGGAAGTAAGGAGAATGTGATTCCTCTGCTGAAAAATCCACATTTCGAGTTGATCAGGCATGATGTTTCTATACCGTTCCAAGCCGAGGTCGATGAGATTTATAATTTGGCATGTCCCGCATCCCCAGTTTATTATCAAATAGATCCGATACAGACGATCAAGACATCCGTGTTAGGAGCGGTCAATATGTTAGGTCTGGCAAAACGGGTGAACGCTAAGATATTACAAGCATCTACCAGTGAGGTGTATGGAGATCCCATGATACACCCGCAGCCGGAAAGCTATTGGGGAAATGTCAACCCGATAGGGCCTCGCTCTTGTTATGACGAGGGCAAGCGTTGCGCTGAGACCTTATTTATGGATTATCATCGCCAAAACAAGGTTCGCATTAAAATCATCCGCATCTTTAATACGTATGGGCCTAATATGAGTACGAACGATGGCCGTGTCGTCTCTAATTTCATTATACAGGCATTACAAAATAAGGACATTACGATTTATGGGGATGGAAACCAAACTCGTAGTTTCCAATATGTAGACGATTTGATCGAGGGGATGATTCGCATGATGAATACCTCGGATGATTTTACCGGCCCGGTAAATATCGGAAATCCGGGAGAGTTCTCGATGAACGAGTTGGCCAAGATCGTGATCCGTTTGACAAACTCCTCCTCTAAGATCGTATACCGCCCGTTGCCGGGAGACGATCCCAAGCAACGTAAGCCCGATATTACATTGGCCAAAGAGAAATTAGATGGGTGGGAACCTACGGTTTGTTTGGAGGAAGGATTAAAGAAAACAATATTATACTTTAAATCTCTCTAATAAATTTCTAATTTGGCCTAAGAGTATTCTAACTAAATATTCATAAGCGATAAAAGAGTGACTTCTACCTTTGCGTAAAATTTAACGCAAATGGACAGACGAGTCACTCTTTTACTTTTTTTATCTCTTCTTTTCTCTGGGACGAAAGCCTCTGTTGTCTCCCTCTCCTTGAAAGAGTCCGAGCAACGTTTCTCTGAACACAATCTGGAAGTGATAGCCGAACGGTATAATATCGATATAGCCGAGGCTCAGGTGGTACAGGCCAAACTTTTCGAGAATCCCGTGGTCTCTTTGGAGCAAAATGTTTATAACCGGTTGAACGGACGTTACTTTGATTTCGGGAAACAAGGGGAAACGATCGTAGAGGTGGAACAGTTGATCTATATTGCCGGTCAGCGAAACAAACGTGTCCGTTTGGAGAAAATCAATAAGGAAATGGCCCTTTACCAATTCGAAGAGGTATTGAGAACCCTCCGGAGCGAGTTGAAGGAGAAATTCATAGCGCTTTATTTCACCCAGAAATCCCAATCTATTTACGATCGTGAGATTGATTCATTGGCTCATCTGTTGGTGGTTCTCAAGGAGCAGAATGAGAAAGGGAATGTTTCTTTATTAGAGAAGTCCCGTATCGAGGCCCTATTACTCTCTTTACGGCAAGAGCGGAATGATATCGCCAACCAAGTTATCTCCCTTCAAGGAGACATGCGGCTTTTACTAGGAATATCCGGCAATGATACCTTCGAGCCGATATTCGATGAGTCTGTGTTGAACCAGATCGATATGGACTCCGTTCCTTTCTCTGAATTGACCTCTTTATTATACGAACGTCCGGATCTTAAGTTGGCGCAAGCAAGCGTCAAGGCTTCGGAGGCGGACGTGAGATTACAACGTTCCCTCGCTTTCCCGGAAGTGAGCGTAAAGGGTACGTATGATAAGGCGGGTAACTTTATCAATGATTATTGGGCGATCGGCTTGAGCGTCTCTCTCCCTATATTTAACCGGAATCAAGGGAATATCAGGGCGGCGAAAATATCCGTCGCTCAAAAGGCCCATAAGGAAGAATACGCCCGTCGACAAGCCGAGAATGAATTATTCACCAGCTATGCCCGGTTGGAAAAGGCGATTCAGCTCTATCGTTCCTCGAACTATGGATTGGAGAAGGATTTCGCCTTGATTATCGAAGGCGTGAACTTGAATTTCCAAAAACGGAATATCAGTCTCCTTGAGTTTATCGATTATTATGAGACCTACAAAACAACCTGCTTGCGACTTTACCAAACTCAAAAAGAAGTGTTACTGGCCTTGGAGGAGGTAAATACCGTAACGGGTAGCCATGTATTCAACTATTAAAAGCAAATCAAACGATATGAATAAGCATCTAATCACATGCATCCTTTTAGTACCCTTGGTATGTTCCTGCGGGAAACAGGCGACCACCTCGGTCGATACCCGGGAACCTTTACTATTAAATGACAGTTTACAGGAGATTATAACACTGGATACGGTTCGTGACACACCATTAACCAACGAGTTGTTGCTCAATGGCCGTGTCAGTTTCAATCCGGAGCGAGTGGCCCATGTGTATCCGATGTTTGGTGGAAATGTCACCTCCGTTCATGCGGAAGTTGGCGATTACGTAGGGAAAGGAGATGTCCTAGCAGTGATCCGGAGCGGCGAGATCGCTGATATCGACAAGCAGCGAAAGGAGGCCGAGCATCAACTGGCTATCGCTAACCGTAACTTGGAGGCTACCCAAGATATGGCCCGGAGCGGTATGGCTTCCGACCGGGACTTCCTGCAAGCCCAGCAAGAGCAAGCCGATGCCGATGCCGAGACCAAACGTATTCAAGAAATGTATTCCATTTATAACATAACAGACCCATCTACCTATGTGGTGAAAGCGCCGGTCTCCGGCTTTATCATCGATAAGAATATAAACCGGGATATGCAGATCCGTTCCGATCAAGGGGAGGAGATGTTTACCATTTCCGGTCTCGACGATGTCTGGGTGATGGCCGATGTCTATGAGGGAGATATCAGCAAGGTAAAAGAGGGGGCTACCGTTCGTATCACCACTTTGGCCTATAAGGATATGGAGTTTACGGGAACGATCGATAAGGTCTATCATATGCTAGACCGAGAAAGTAAGACCATGAGCGTAAGAGTCAAATTAAGGAACGAGAAGTATATGCTTAAACCCGGAATGTTTACGAACGTATATGTACAAAGCGCGGTAAAAGGAGAAAGTATGCCTTGCGTAAACGCCCATGCCGTTATTTTCGAGGATGGCAAAGAATACGTTGTCTATGTCTCGAAGGAGGGATATTTGCAAATGCGTGAGATCTCGGTGTATAAGCAAACCGAGAAGTTCTGTTACCTGCGATCCGGCTTGAAGGATGGGGATCGGATCGTAGATCGGAACGCTCTCTTGGTGTATAACGAATTAAAGTAACCGGACGATATGCACACATTCATAGATAATATCATAACGTTCTCCCTCCGGAACAAATTCTTTATCTTCTTCTGTACCACGATCGCCGTAATCGCCGGTATCACCAGCTTTATCCATACGCCGATCGACGCGTTTCCGGATGTGACGAATACGAAGGTGACGATTATCACCCAATGGCCGGGCAGGAGCGCCGAGGAGATCGAGAAGTTTATCACGATCCCGATCGAGATCGCCATGAACCCGGTACAGAAAAAGACGGATATCCGGAGCACGACCCTTTTCGGTCTTTCCGTCATCAACGTGATGTTCGAAGATAAGGTGGATGATTTCTTCGCCCGCCAGCAAGTTTATAATCTCTTGAACGACGCCGACCTGCCGGAAGGGGTCACGCCGGAAGTGCAGCCCTTATATGGTCCGACCGGCGAGATCTTCCGCTATACATTACGTAGCGATAAGCGTTCCGTCCGGGAATTGAAGACCTTGCAGGATTGGGTGATCGAGCGGAAGTTGCGGGCTGTACCCGGTGTAGCGGATATCGTCAGCTTCGGAGGAGAGGTAAAAACTTTCGAGGTTAGCGTCAACCCGAATCAACTGATCAGTTACGGGGTAACGACCTTGGAACTTTATGACGCTATCGCAAAAAGTAATATCAACGTAGGCGGCGACGTGATCACGAAAAGCTCGCAAGCCTATGTCGTGCGGGGTATCGGCTTGATTAACGATGTAAAAGAGATCGAGAACATCGTCGTAAAAAATATCAATGGCACGCCAATCCTTGTCAAGCACTTGGCTACCGTACACGAATCCAGTCTTCCCCGCCTAGGGCAAGTGGGCCGCATGGAGGAAGATGATGTCGTACAAGGCATCGTTGTCATGCGAAAAGGGGAGAACCCCGGCGAGGTAATCGCCGCCTTGAAGGATAAGATCAAGGATATCCAACAAAACGCCTTGCCGGAAGACGTGCGAATCGTATCGTTCTACGATCGTGAGAATCTGGTAGATCTGGCGGTCAAGACCGTAACACATAATCTGGCGGAAGGTATTCTGCTGGTAACTTTCATCGTATTAATCTTCATGGCGGACTGGCGTACGACGGTAATCGTGTCGATCATTATCCCGTTGGCACTCCTCTTCGCCTTTATTTGTCTCCGGGCGATGGGGATGAGCGCCAACCTCTTATCTATGGGAGCGATCGACTTCGGTATTATTATCGATGGCGCCGTCGTGATGGTGGAGGGGCTTTTCGTGGCATTGGACCGGAAAGCCCGTGAAGTAGGCATGCCCGCTTTCAATTTGATGAGTAAGATGGGTATTATCCGTCATACGGCGAAGGACCGTGCGAAAGCGGTTTTCTTCTCTAAGCTGATTATCATCACCGCCTTGGTCCCGATCTTCTCTTTCCAGAAGGTGGAAGGAAAGATGTTCAGCCCGCTCGCTTATACCTTGGGGTTCGCCTTGTTGGGAGCGTTGATCTTTACGTTGACATTGGTACCCGTCCTCTCTTCCATGCTATTAAAGAAAGAGGTGCGTGAGAAACATAATCCGTTCCTCGCATGGATCAATCGGAAGTCGATCGGTATTTTCGACTGGTGTCACGCCCGTAAGAAGCGAACGATCACGTTCGCCACGTTGGTAGCCGCCGTAGGTATCTGGTGCTTCACCTTGTTGGGCAGCGAGTTTCTCCCGCAACTGAACGAGGGCTCTATTTATATCCGTGCGACCTTACCGCAAAGTATATCTTTGGATGAATCCGTTACATTGGCCAACCAGATGCGCCGGAAGCTGGCGGCTTATCCGGAGGTTCGTCAGGTCTTATCGCAAACCGGCCGGCCGAACGATGGCACGGACGCGACAGGTTTCTACAACATCGAGTTCCATGTGGATATATATCCCGAGAAAGAGTGGGAAAGCGAACGCTCGAAAGCGGGCCTGATCGAGAAGATGCAAGAGGATCTGGCGATCTATCCGGGCGTGGATTTTAACTTCTCGCAGCCTATCTCGGACAATGTAGAGGAAGCGGCCAGCGGCGTGAAAGGTTCCATCGCCGTGAAAGTCTTCGGTAAGGATCTATACGAGTCGGAGAAAAAAGCGGTAGAAGTTTTCAAGGTCTTGGAGACCGTAGACGGTATCGAGGATCTGGGCGTTATCCGGAATATCGGCCAGCCGGAGCTACGGATCGAGTTGAACGAGTCTCGTTTAGCCCGCTACGGCGTGGCCAAGGAGGATGTACAATCCATTATCGAGATGGCGATAGGAGGTAAGAGCGCCTCCCTGCTTTATGAGGACGAGCGTAAGTTCAATATCATGGTCCGCTACGAATCTACTTTCCGCCGTAGCGAGAATGAGATAGGCAAGATACTGGTTCCGGCAAAGGATGGTTCCATGATTCCTATCCGCGAGCTGGCGGATATCCATACGATTACCGGCCCGTTGATTATCTACCGGGATAACCACGCTCGTTTCTGCGCCGTGAAATTCTCGGTCCGGGGCCGCGACATGGGTAGCGCCGTGGCTGAAGCCCAGCGGAAAGTGGAGAGGCTGGTAAAGCTCCCCGAAGGCTATACCTTGAAATGGACCGGAGATTTCGAGAACCAACAACGGGCTACCAAACGCTTGGCCCAAGTCGTCCCCGTAAGTATAGCGATCATCTTCGTGATCCTATTCGTCCTTTTCGGCAACGCCCGGGATGCCGGACTGGTCTTATTGAACGTGCCTTACGCCGCTGTCGGAGGTATCTTGGCCCTATTAATCACGAATTTCAACTTCTCGATCTCCGCCGGTATCGGCTTTATCGCCCTCTTCGGTATCTGTATACAGAATGGCGTGATCATGATATCGGACATCAAGAATAACCTGCGGGAGAGGCATCCTCTGGAAGATTCGATCAAGATGAGCGTGAAATCAAGGGTACGTTCCGTATTAATGACCGCCTCCATGGCCGCTATCGGCCTGCTTCCGGCCGCCTTGAGCCACGGTATCGGATCGGAAAGCCAGCGTCCCTTGGCGATCGTGATCATTGGCGGATTAATAGGGGCCACGTTCTTCACCCTCTTTGTCTTTCCGTTGATGGTGGAGGCTTTTTATCGACGAATGCTCTATGATAAGAACGGTAAATTAGTGCAACGTAGGTTGTAATTGCTATATTTGTAGCAAGAAAGTCCGGAACTATTAGGGAGGGCGACTGGAGTTATTATGCGAAAGGATTATACTTACTGATCTTTTCACGGCCGTGAAAAGATCATATCACAGAGGTGAAACGATCGTGTCACAACCGTGAAAAGAACGTTTCACCTCTGTGATACGATTAGCATCACCCTAAGTACGCATTATTAATGATGGACATTCTTATTAATACATACGATACAATGGCGAAGATATTATTAGTAGAAGACGAGATAAACATCGCCTCTTTTATAGAAAGAGGCTTGCGGGAGTTCGGGCATGAGGTATATGTCGCTTATGACGGTGCCGCTGGTTGGGAACTGACACAGAAGAACGATTTCCAATTGCTGATTCTGGATATTATAATGCCGAAGATGAACGGCCTGCAACTTTGCAAACAGTACCGGCAACGGTTCGGTTACCATGCTCCCGTGATCATGCTGACCGCCTTGGGAACCACCGAGGATATCGTTAGTGGGCTGGATGCCGGGGCGGATGATTATCTGGTAAAACCTTTCAGCTTCCAAGAGCTCGAGGCCCGCATAAAGGCGTTATTACGTCGATCGGGAAACGAATCCGTCCATATGGCTCTTCGGTGCGGGGATCTGGTCTTAGATCCTCCAAGCCATCGGGCTATACGGAATGGGCAGGTCATCGATTTGACGGTAAAGGAATATAGGCTCTTGGAATATTTCATACAGAACCAAGGAACGGCCCTGAGCCGGATGAACTTGCTAAAGAATGTCTGGGACAAGGATTTCGATACCAATACGAACGTGGTTGATGTCTACGTGAATTATTTGCGCACGAAGATAGACAAGGACTTCGAACCTAAGCTAATCCATACCGTGGTGGGCGTGGGCTATATGATGGAAGCATGAAGACAGGAAACAAGATCGCTCTCTTTTACTCGGCCATTACCATAGGCGTGATAGCCGTCGTGACGCTTGTCTTCTATTGGGTTTCCACGAGCTATATCTCTCGCCTGTACTATTCTTACCTGACGGAAAAAGCCTATGCCACGGCACAGAAGCATTGGGAGAAGGACGAGACCGACGACGAGAGCTATGCCCGTATCCAACAGCGTTACGAGGAAACCCTTCCCGTCGCTACCGAGATATTGCTGAACGCCGATAGCTTGGAGACCCGGCAAGTGCTGTCCCGTTATCTGGACGCCACGCAGGTGAGATCTCTATACCAAGAGGATATCGTTCACTTCAAGCACGATACGCAAATGGGAGCGGCTTTGTATTATCCCGACAACGAGGGGAATTTCATCGTGATTGTCCTTTCCGGGAATCAGTATGGGATGGATATCCAGCATCGGATCGGCTGGCTGTTGCTGGGATTGATATTGGTTAGCTCGGTATTGATCTATTTTGTCGGCAGACTATACGCGACCCGGATGGTAGACCGGATCGACGCTGCTTACCAAAGTGAGAAAGCGTTTATCAGCAACGCCTCGCATGAGTTGAACAATCCACTGACAGCCATTCAAGGCGAATGCGAGATCAGCCTGCTGAAAGAGCGCTCCCCGGAGGAATACCAAGCGGCATTAAGACGTATCGCCACGGAGACGAGCCGTATCATACAATTGATCAAACACCTGCTGTTCCTGTCGCACGGGGATAAGGAGATCCAGAAAAGCGCGATGGAGACGATCTTCCTAGCGGACTTCTTGATGCAGTTCTCCTCGGCCCGGATCTCGTTCTCCCCGGATAATTTCTCTTATATGATCAGTGCCAATCCCTATTTATTGAAGATAGCGATCAAGAATATCTTGAGCAACGCCTGTAAGTATTCGGACGATAAATCGGTAGAGATGCGGCTTCGAGGCAGTGTCTTGACCATATCCGACCGAGGTATCGGCATTCCTCCCGAGGAATTGAAACGAATCTTCCAACCCTTTTACAGGGCGAGCAATACCCGGGAATACGCCGGGCATGGTGTCGGGCTAAGCCTCTCGCTACGCATATTGAGCACCTATGGGGCGAAGGTGAATATTATTTCTGATCTAGGGGTTGGGACGAGCGTGGAGATCGACTTTGGGTAGCCGTCAGGTATTCCTTAGCCGGACCTGTTATTTCGACAGACTCCGGCGTTACCCCTACCGCCTCTTCCGAAGATATAAGTCCGCGATCTACCAAGCGATCCAGTATTACCCTGTAAAAATCCTCATAATACGGCTTCAACCGCAACCCGTCGAAGCAATAGCGGACCTGTTTGGGCTTGGGGATAATGCTGGCCATAAAAATGCACTCGGCAAGGTTTAACTGGGAAGGTTCCTTCGCGAAATAATAACGTGAGGCCTCGGCGGCTCCATAAATCATGGGGCCCCATTCGGCGATGTTCAGATAAACCTCAAACATCCGCTCTTTAGAGGTCAGATGATCGCTCTCGATCAGCCATACGATTAACATTTCCTCCAGCTTGCGGGCGATCGTCTTGTTACGGCTCAAGAATACATTCTTCACCAATTGCATGCTAAGCGTACTGCCGCCACGGGCGAAACGTCGTTCCTTGATATCCTGTATCAACGATTCCCGGATAGCGCTTGGAATAAAACCGTTGTGATAAAAGAAGCCGGCATCCTCACTCTGCATGATCGCTAAAGGAAGATAACGAGATACGGCGTTGAACGGGCGGAAAGAGGGATTCGCCGGACCGATCTCGAAAGAGCGTACCGGCTCGCCTTGCTCATAGACAGTATATTCAAATGGCTCATTCATCTTCCGCAAATCCGTATTCCCATAGGCAAGGATCTGGAAGTCCTTCGCTTTCAAGGTAGACTCCAAGATCAAGCTGTCTACCTGTCCGAAATCCAAATCCAATCGGAAATGATAGGAGAGGGTACCTTCTGTTCTCAGGCTTTCCAGATTGTAGAATAAGCCTTTAGGCAGGGAGGAGAACAGTTGATCCGCAGGGAAATCTCTTTTATTCACAGAGGCCGTGATTTGCCAACTGGTATCTTTAACGATCTTCAGATAAGGATGGAAATCCAGATGATTAAACCGGATATCACTGACGCTATCTAATTCGATATAGTTCTTACCGATGTTTGTCCGGAAGTGTATAGAGCCTTTATCCAGTAAGACCGTGTCCGGAGATATACGCTCTTGGTGGATGGTAAGCCCGCTCACATAGGCGCTTCCGAGTAAGGATTGTATGTCTTCCTCTATTTTAGGTCCCTTAAGCTCGAAGGCCAAGGTGTCGAAACGTACCGATGCCCCCCAACGATATTCCAGAAAAGGAAGAGGAATCTTCGTATGCTCGTCGGCGTAGAGACGGGCTTTCACGAGTCGCTCCTTATCAGAGAGAGAGCCTTCGCAAATCCATTCGCTACGAACTCCGTTCTCCGTGCTATTTATATGCGTAGAGAATTGATTGTTAGTAAGATTGAGTTCGGGTATCTCTAGTATTAGTTCATCTCCTTTATTACTATAAGAAACACATAAATCATGTACCAAGGCATTTCCGGGCAATAAATTGAAAAGGAGACTAAGGGAGCGTTCAGCCTTGCGTGCGTAATCCTGTTCCTTATCATCTACAGCTGTTTCCTCTGGCTCACCTAGGTGATTCGATGGTTTATAAAGGAAATCAAAATTAGCTCTCTCTCCCTTCTTAATAAAATGAATATGCAAATTATCCGCTTGTACACTCTCTATGGCAGGGGTAAGTAGCAATAATCTGCCAAGCTCCAGTTTCGCTTGAAGCCTGTCCGCATGTATCAACGTATCAGCATCAATCGGGATAACGGTCAATCCCTCCATACGTACGGTACTCAGCCCTATCAACCGGATCTTATCATAGCGTATGTCAAGATGATGCCTTTCGGCAAGTTTACTCAATTTATGTCCCGCATACGCCCCTAAGATCAGGTCGATGCCCCAAAATGCCATAAACAAGAGAAAGCCAATAAAAATAAGAACTGCTATAAAAGATCTTTTATGGGATTGATTCATGCTCATCTATATTGTTACCCAGCGGACAAAAGTACTATAATTAAACGAATGGATTTCTTTTTCGATAAACAATCAAGGGCTTAATTTAGTTATATTAAAAAACTAAAGTTATATGGCGTATAAGATTGCGTTTTTTGGTGCTAAACCCTACGACATCGCTTCTTTCGATAAGATCAATGAGCGGTATGAGTTCGATATTCGTTACTATAAAGGACATTTGAATATCAATAATGTCGTCTTAACCCAAGGGGTAGACGCTGTATGTATTTTCGTGAACGACACGGCTGATGCCGCCGTAATAGACGCTTTGGTTGCCAATGGCGTGAAACTGTTGGCGCTTCGTTGCGCCGGTTTTAATAATGTGGATTTGAATGCCGCCAGAGGGAAATTACCGGTCGTACGCGTACCGGCCTACTCACCCTATGCGGTCGCTGAATATACGTTGGCCTTGATGTTATCGTTAAACCGTAAGATACACCGGGCATACTGGCGTACGAGAGATGGCAACTTCTCCTTGAATGGCTTGATGGGATTTGATATGCATGGCAAGACCGCCGGTATTATCGGTACCGGAAAGATCGCCAAGATATTGATTCATATCTTAAAAGGATTGGGGATGCGTGTATTGGCAAACGACCTGTATCCAGATGAGAAATTCGCCAAGGAGGAAGGGATCACCTATGTCTCTTTAGACGAGTTATACAAAGAGTCCGATATCATTTCCTTGCATTGCCCGTTGACTGACCAGACCCGTTATCTGATCAACGACGATTCGATCGCCAAGATGAAAGACGGCGTAATGATTATCAATACGGGACGCGGGTTACTGATCCATACCAACGCCTTGATCGAGGGATTGAAGACCAAGAAAGTCTCCGCCGCTGGATTGGATGTCTACGAGGAGGAGGGAGACTATTTCTACGAGGATAAATCGGATAAAATTATCGATGATGATGTCTTGGCCCGTCTGCTCTCGTTCAACAATGTGATCGTTACTTCCCATCAGGCGTTTTTCACGAAAGAGGCCCTGCATAATATCGCTGAGACTACCTTGCGGAACATCAAGGATTTCGAGGAAGGCCGTCCCTTAGTGAACGAAGTGACCAAGTAAATTCTAAAAAGGAACTATTATTTATCGCTGATTTATTATATTTTTGTGGCCATTGCTTGGTGGGAACCCAGCAATGGCTTTTTTAATTCAGAGGTATATATATGGAAATAGATAGTCAGACAGGTTTGGTGTTGGAAGGTGGCGGAATGCGTGCCATATTTACGGTGGGAGTATTGGATTATTTTATGGATCATGATATTTGGTTTCCTTATACGATCGGAGTATCGGCGGGCGCGAGTAACGGAATCTCGTATGCTTCCCGCCAGCGGGGACGCTCCCGTTTTAGCAATATCGACCTATTGAAGAAATATAATTACATAGGTCTTCGTCATTTCTTACGGGGCAGGGGATATATCGATCTGAATTTCTTGTTTTATGTCTATCCGGATTTGTATTATCCGTTGGATTACGATACCTATTTCAAGTCCAAGGATCGGTTCGTTATGGTCACGAGCAATTGCTTGACGGGTAAAGCGGAATATTTCGAGGAGAAGAAAGATAAGAAACGTTTGGTGGATATCTGTAAAGCCTCTTGCACCTTACCGATCCTCTGTCCAATTACGTATGTAGACGGGATACCGATGGTCGACGGAGGCGTATGCGATGCCATCCCTATCCGACGGGCTATCGCCGACGGCTTCTCCAAGAACGTCATCATCCTTACCCGTAACAAAGGCTATCGGAAAGAAGAGAAAGATTTTTACCTTCCCGGCTTTATTTATAACAAATACCCGGCGATCCGGAAACAGTTGCGACTACGATACCGGCGGTACAACGAGGTCTTGGATTACATAGACCAACTGGAGGCCGAAGGAAAAGCCTTCGTCATCCGTCCGCAAAGCCCGATTAAAGTCGGCCGTACCGGAAGCGACACAAAGAAACTGGAAGAACTATATGAGGAAGGCTACGAATGCGGAAAACAAATCACTCAATTGTAGAGACGGGGCATGCCCCGTCTCATCCCCTCAAAACAGTATTTTATTTACAACCTTGCAAATCCTTACTCAACCGCATAGCGCAGAAATTAGGACCGCACATCGTACAGTACTCTCCATCCGTAACAGCACTCTCCTTATAATACTGTAAAGCCCTTTCCGGGTCCAAGGACAAATTGAACTGGTCTTTCCAGCGGAAATCAAAACGTGCCTTGCTCAATGCGTTATCACGTACTTGAGCGCCGGGATGCCCTTTCGCCAAGTCAGCGGCATGCGCCGCTATCTTATAAGCGACCACCCCATTACGCACGTCTTCCTTATTCGGCAATCCCAAATGTTCCTTCGGCGTAACATAGCAGATCATAGCCGTCCCATGCCAAGCGATTTGTGCGCCACCAATAGCCGACGTGATATGATCGTATCCAGGAGCGATATCGGTCGTCAACGGGCCCAGCGTATAGAACGGCGCTCCATGGCAGGCATACTGTTGTTCCTTCATATTCTCATGAATCTTATTCATGGGAACATGGCCCGGGCCTTCGATAATCACTTGCACGAACTGTTCCCAAGCTATTTTCGTCAGTTCTCCCATCGTGTGAAGCTCGGCGAATTGTGCCGCATCGTTCGCGTCATAGATAGAACCGGGGCGAAGCCCGTCTCCGATAGAGACCGCCACGTCATATGCCTTTAGTATCTCGCAGATTTCGGCGAAATGTGTGTACAGGAAGTTTTCCTCGTCATGAAGCTGCATCCATTTAGCCATGATAGATCCGCCTCTGGAGACAATCCCCGTCAGGCGAGTCGCCGTCAGCTCCACATGTTTACGCAACAAACCCGCGTGGATCGTGAAATAATCCACGCCCTGTTCCGCCTGCTCGATCAACGTATCCCGATAGATCTCCCAAGAAAGGTCCTCTACCTTACCATTCACCTTCTCCAAGGCTTGATAAATAGGAACCGTACCCATCGGAACCGGGCAGTTACGGATAATCCACTCGCGCGTCTCATGAATATTATCGCCGGTAGAGAGATCCATCAACGTGTCTCCGCCCCATTTACAACTCCATATCGCCTTCTCGATCTCCTCGTCGATACCGGAGGAAAGAGCGGAGTTACCGATATTGGTATTGATCTTTACCAAGAACTTCTTACCGATAATCATCGGCTCGGCTTCCGGGTGATTGATATTCGCCGGGATGATCGCGCGACCGGCGGCGATTTCCTTGCGGACGAACTCCGGCGTGATATACGACTTCAGTCCCAAAGCCTCGATTTGCTGGTTCTCACGAATCGCCACGTACTCCATTTCCGGAGTGATAATGCGCTTCTTCGCATAATACATCTGGGTGATATTCTTACCCTCTTTAGCCCGGAAAGGCAAGTATCGCTTGGGGAAACGCAGGGAATCCAGAGTCGCGTCCGCCAATCGCTCACGACCATAAGCGGAAGTCAATTCCGGCAATTGAACCACATCCTTACGCTTACCGTACCACTCCTCACGTATACGAGGAAGTCCTTTAGCGATATCAATCGATATCTTGGGGTCGGAATACGGGCCGCTCGTATCGTAAACGATTACCGGATTGTTTTTCTTGAAGATTCGTTCTCCATGCTCATCCAAGGTTACCGTGTCCAACAATTTAATCTTACGCATACCAACCTTGATCTTATTGATCTCGCCCGGGACATAAATCTTTTCCGAGGACGGATAGGAAATACGCATATTCTTTTTAGTAGCCATATGTATTTAGTTTAGTACTTATTGATTTCCTCTATAAACAGGCGGGTTTCCTCCACGGGATCGGGGGCATTGATAATCGCGCCCGAAACAGCGATTCCGGTTATACCCGTCTCCATCAAAGGGCCTACGTCTTCCAGCGTAATACCACCTATCGCAAAGATAGGAATATCGATGCCAGCCTCCTTGCATTGAGCGATTATTTTACGATAACCATCCAAGCCTAAGATGGGACTCAAATTCTTCTTGGTACCCGTAAAGCGATACGGCCCTAGTCCGATATACGAGGCGCCTCGTTCTACGGCCAGCCGGATATCCTCAAAAGTATTCGCCGTAGCCCCGATATAGAAGATGGCATTGGAATCTAACTTGTCTCTCAGTACTTCCCAAGCGATATCCAAGGGCATATCATTCTTACCCAGATGACAAGCCGTAGCGCCACATGTCACGGCAGCCTCCAGATCATCGTTTACGCAGAAATCCACGATTCGCTCACATTCTTCCGCGCAGATAGTGGCACATGTACGTACGGTATCCTCATAAATCCCATCCTTCATGCGCAACTGTATCCATGAGCACCCTCCTTGGATTGCCATGCTTACCTCGTCGCATTCCGTATATTTAGGCGTACGATGCGTTATAAACATCAAGCGATTGTTTCCACCAAAAGGGGGGCGTAATCCGGTTGTTCTCCGACCGACTCTTCCATTCTCATCATATCCGAAATAATAATTTAAGGCCATACTTGTAATCGTTTGAATTGTTTTATGAGTTGATCCGCAACAAGAAGGGAGGGATCGTTTCCCCAAAGGGCCCCGAGAACGGCGACACCGCCGAAGGGGATATCTTTTAATTTCGTTATTGTCCGCGGGCAGATTCCTCCCAAGGCAATCACCTTATCATCGATGATGCCCTTCGCGTTTCGCAATCCATCTAAGGAGAATCCGCTACCATATCTTTCTTTGGATATACTCTGAAAGATCGGGCTAAGGAACACATAGTCGCATACCGGTTTATACTCGATAATCTCTTCCAGACTATGGCAAGAACGACTTATACTACCTTTATATAAAGGTGGAGCTTCCGGGTTCCTCTTGTTCAAATGGATTCCTCCTAAAGCCCTTTCTTCTGCCAAGGTAAACCAATCATGAAGAACGATCCTGTCGTAATAAGCCGGAGAGATCTTATCCAATAAGCCCTCCAATTCATCACGTTTACAATCCGGTTTACGTAGATGTAAACGAGACATTCCTTCCGCGAATAGAAGTTCGATCAAAGAAGCTTCATCCGCGAAAAAATAAGGTGTAGTAATTACGACCAGCTTATTCATGATTCCATCGGATTTTATGAAGGGCAGAGGGTGAGAAGAAGTGGTTTACAGGTCCGTGCCCTTTTCCCATGCATACATTTGCCCCGTGAACGAGCGCGTTATTCATATATTCCTTGGCTAATCGTACGGCTTCCACCAATGAATGGCCGAGTGCCATATAAGCGGCGATGGCGGACGATAGCGTACAGCCCGTTCCATGGGTATTGAAGGTCTCCACTGTTGGCGAGGCCAGACAAATCGGATTATTCTCATTGATAAATAACCGATCCACCGTTTCTACTCCGGGAATATGCCCCCCTTTGATCAATATAGCGTTACATCCTTTTTCCTGCAATTTCCGGGCGGCACATAAGATATCCGCCTCGTTATTGATTTTTATACCGGAAAGATATTCCGTCTCGGGAATATTCGGAGTAAGCAGTGTCGCTTTAGGGAACAACTCATCCATGATGGTTCGGATGGCGTCATCCTCCAATAATTTACTTCCGCTCGTGGATATCATCACCGGATCTAAAATGATAGAAGTTCGTCGGAAGGAAGGTAAAGTCTCAGATACAACCTTTACGGCATCCTTGTTATGTAGCATCCCTATTTTTATGGCATCTACGATGAAGTCCTCAAGAATAGCTTCGATTTGTCCTCTCAAAATCTCGGGAGAGATCGCTTGGATCCCTCGCACCCCCTGTGTGTTTTGAGCGGTTATAGCCGTTATCGCCGAGGCTCCAAAAACACCCAGCGAGGAAAAAGTCTTAATATCCGCTTGTATTCCGGCACCACCGCCACTATCAGAGCCAGCGATCGTTAAAGCTACCGGATAACGGTACGTTTCATTTTTATCCATTTAACATTCGTTTTTCTTACGGCGGCATTACCCGCATCAAGTAGTAAGGGTATGATCTCAGCCCATATAGTATGGCACCCCTTCGATGACGCAAACTTAGTGAAAAAAATCGATATTAAGATATTTCCGGCTTTTAAACGATAATTTTAACGCAAGGTTATACTTCCATAGATCGTAGACGGGAGCCTTCTGGTTTTAGAAGGCTTCCGTCATATTCATATAAACCGCCATTCCTTTTTGGTTCGGGTCTTTGCCTACGTCTAGGCGGAAGTTCTTGCCGGGTTGCATTTGGATACGTAGGCCTACGCCGTAGTTGAATTTCCACTTATTCCAGTCTACGATAGGAGCGTTTCCGATCGTACCCGTGCCAACCCAACCTACAAAACCACACTTCGCCCAGAAATTACCGCTCTTATATTTCTCCACGCTGCCGAACATATGACGATACTCCAGAATCCCATACGCCATGGTCTTGTCACGGTACTTCCCCCAATAATATCCGCGAAGATCGAAAGGGGAACCAAATGAAGGAAGCTCCGTAAAAGGAACGTTCCCCACACCGATTTGTGTCTTGGCGATCCATGCCAAGGTGCTACGAGGACGAAATACTTGCTGGAATTGGCGGTATTCCAGTTCGAACATCTCATAATTATATGCACCGCCTAAATACTTTCCGTACACCTTGGCGATCGCGCTTAGTAACATACCGGAACTTGGGGTCGCCACATCATTTCGTGTATCGTATTGAATCAAGCCGCCGACACCGATATTGACATAATCTCGTTTGAACTTATTGAAATAAGGATCTTCGGCCATCACCGGGTTGATATCATCTGATTTGCTGAAATTAATATCAAAAAGAGGACCCGTATATAAATGAGGCCTAACTTCCCATACGAAACGGGGATATAGTTGGAAAGAACTCTTATGGAATTTCGTTGTCGAGTCGCTCTTCTCGATTTGCTCGATCGTCTCATAGCCTTTCCCGAAATAATGCGAAGGTTCGTTCCGATAACCGTAACTGATATAAATACGGAAGCGATTCTCGTTGAAGAATAAGGTACCAGCACCGGCAAAAACGAACGTCCCGTTTAAGGTGATGTTAAATCCCGCAGGGATAAACGATCGTTGGGATATCGTATCATTCTTGTTTAAGCGAAAGCTAGCCAAAACCGCGCCACCTACGCCAAAGGAGGCTTCCGGCGTGTAAGACGGTCCGCCAAGGATAGACCACCAGATCCTTTTGTTGGCCCGTATGGAGTCTTTATGTAATTGTTTATGATAACGTTGTATTTGCTTTTCGGTCATAGGCTTACCGTCCAGCATCAGCACTTCTTTCGGAATCGTGTCATTGGAAATACCTTGCGCCTTTACGGAAAAGGCGAATAGAAGGCAGGCCATATAAATTAAAAGATATCTAAACATTATTTTAATCAATATTTAGAGGGCAAAAGTACGAAATCCTCCTAATATGTATTCTTAAAGAATCCCTAATAAAAAAGAATAAACAGCTAAAAAGAAATGCTATTACAGTCTGGGGGGTGTAGAGACGTAGCGTGCGTGCTGCGTCTCTAAAGCTAAGATTGGTATAAGACCTTGCCCTCTTCGGATATTAACAGCAAGGTTAGTTCGCCGTCGGGAAGGATAGGAGCGCAATACGATTTACATTTTTGTAAAAGTAATGGGAAGAAACGATTTTGATCTTTTTCCGTAAGAAGCTCCCATAATTCACGGGCCAACGTAATCCGATTGATTGCATCTACGGTCGCCTCCTCGCATTTCGCTTCTTTCGCTACATCTTGAAGGAAGCCTTTGTTCATGACGACTTTTTTGCTGTGTGTATCCAGGAAACCTTCCGCAAGTTTCACCGCCTTGCCGATCATGATGCCTAAGATAACCTGCTTGAAACCTAAATCGGCAGCGATCTTTAGCGTCTCTCCGATAAAATTCCCGTAATGGACGAATGATTGTGGAGGCAAAGAAGCGTATAAGCTCCGAAGGTAGCGTTCACTCTTCGCCCCGGAATTAATAACCAACGTCTCGCAACCTATCGCTTTGGCGACACTGGCTTCTTTCCGTATCGAGGCGATAAAAGCGTCCGATGAGAAAGGACGCACGATTCCGGATGTCCCGATAATAGAGATTCCCCCGATAATTCCAAGTTTCGGATTGAAGGTACGTTTCGCCAACTCCTCGCCACCGGGAACCGAGACCGTGACAATAGCGACGGAATCGGGTGAGGGCAGGAGTGGAATCAGCTCTTGCCGGATCATCTTACGGGGCGTGGCGTTTATAGCCGGGCCACCGACTTTCAAGCCGAGTCCCGGAAGGGTCACGGTTCCGACTCCTTCACCTGCTTGGAAGATGACTCTTCCCGTATCGTCGCTTTCTGTTTCTTGACAATGTTCTTCTTGTGCCATTACCGTGGCACAACCGGATGCATCGGGAGATAATTGAACAGTAACCCGGATCCGGCTATGATTCGTCACGTCCGGATCATCCCCAGACTCCTTGATCACGGTACAGGTGGCGGAGGAACACCCGGCCCATTCGGTATAGGCTACCGGCAACGTTATCTGTTCTCCCGAGGGTAATGTTATCTGGCTTTCTGTTTGTTCCTTCCGTGATAATAAGGCCAATAAAGCAGCTTTTGCGGCGGCGGTAGCACAAGCTCCGGTCGTATATCCGCTTTTCAAGGGAAAGAATTCTGGTAATAGGCGTTCAATTTGTTTACGCAATCCGTCTTCACCATACACTCGGTAGAAAGTTTCCGGTAATGCGGGACGCTTCACGACAAATACTGGTATTCCGAATTGGCGGGCAGCGTTCACTTTATCCGTAAAATAGCCGGAGAAACCACTTTCCTTTGTCAAGATCGCATCCGGATGGAGTTGCTCCAACAACTTTAACTCATCCTCACCTTCTCGATAGAAAACCAGACGTTCTTGGGGGAAGCCCTGCTTTTCGGCCAACGACAAAGATTCCTCCCGCTCCAATATACGGAACCAAGTGGTATGCGATCGCCAATAAGGGCGGAGCGGGGCAAGGGTGTTCACGCCACTGAGGGCAAGTAGCCGTTGGATACCTTTGTTTTCCATTTGGTGAATTGCGTCTGCATAACTATCGCACCAAATCAAGTCCTCATCACGAGGTGGATACCGACGTTCGTAACGGATCACCGGAATCTGTAAACATTTCGATACTTTTTCGATCGTTTGGTGTAACACTTGAGCGAAAGGGTGTGCCGCATCAATCAATAGCTTAATCGCGTGGTCACGACAAAAACACTCCATTTCCTCCGCATTCATGGCTCCGGTCAAACGGATTCCATGCGCGCATTCAATGGATTGCAAAGTTCCTTTCGTAGAATAGTAATAGGTAGCGGCTGCCTCGTCCGCTACCCGCACAGCCACACGACCTTCTGTCGTTCCTCCAAGGATCAGTATCATTACTTACGGAAAAGATGTTTGAATTCATCCGCATATAAGCGGGATAGACCCTTGCGATTATCGATGGCATCCCCGACGACAAGTAATGTTGTCAGTGTAAGATGATTCTCTTTTACGATTTTCGCGAGATCTTTCAGTTGCCCACGGTAGATCCGCTCGTCTTTCCATGTCAATTTATAGCAAGCGGCTACCGGAGTGGTTGGAGCGTAATGTCGCGATAATTCCTCTTGGACCTTCTCTACGACACCGGCGCTTAAGAAGATACACATCGTACTTTGGCTTTGAGCCAGTTTGTGCAGTTGCTCTTTCTCAGGCATGGGCGTACGTCCTTCGCCACGAGTGAGGATGATCGTTTGTACTTTCTCCGGAATCGTGAACTGGGAATAAAGAGCGGCGGCGGCGGCTTGGAAAGAGGAAATACCCGGAGTGATATGATAATCCATCCCGTATTGATCAAAGTAATTCATTTGCTCTTGAATAGCTCCATAGATGCAAGGATCGCCCGTGTGCAAACGAACGACAAACAATCCTTTATCATAAAACTCTTTCATCAACGCAAACTGTTCTTCCAGATTCATATCCGCCGAGCTTCGCACCGTAGCGCCTGCCTTCGCGCATAAGGTAAGTTCTTTCGGGACGAGGCTTCCTGCATACAGGATCAAATCCGCTTTCTCCAACATTTGCCGTCCGCGGATAGAGATCAAGTCCGGATCGCCGGGACCGGCTCCTACGATCTCGATATGTCCCTTGCGGCAGGCCGCCCGATCTAACGCTACGGCAAAGGTATATTCATTTCCTTTCCCTAAATCCGCTTTTTGCTTCTCGACCAAAAGCGGACCGCCATGAGCCGCATAAATGGCGGAAGCTTCCGATACACTTGGGGATTCGGTTACCTCCAGTACCTTCTCCGAGGGATTGGGTACCGGGATATCTTTCAGCTCCTCCGATGTATAGGTGTGGAAAGGGCATTCCATAACTCCATAAGCCAATAATGTCAGCACCGGTTCGCATTTCTTCAAATCGATTGTATTTACATCCGCCAAAGCTTCCGGATATAGGCGTTTATCACGCAATACATCTTTAATATGTTCGTAAACGACCGTAGGATCGCCTTGCATATCCTTGCGGCAACCCATTCCTAGGTGGAGGACTTTCGGTATATAGGTGATCGTAGGGATGGATGTATCGTATTGTTGGGGACTGACGATCATCAATAACTCATAGTCTTGCTGCGGTATCGCCTCGAAGGAATAAAAGATAGAGACATGAGACGGGACCGTACGCTCCAAATAATCCGTTCCTTTATCTCGTATATCAAGGAGTAACGCTGTCGGTTTTCCGTTGACAAAGGTAGAGATGGCAGCATTGCTATCTTTGGCGATCAAGGTCCAATCGTATTTCTTCCCCAGCGTGTCGAGCGGCCATAGGTTCGTATTATCGCTTTGTGTCGTAATAATTGCCTCGGCTCCTAATAGGTTTGCCAATTCCTTGGAAAGGTCGTTCGCACCACCGATATGTCCGGATAAGACCGGAATCACATATTTACCGGTACTGTCTATACAAACCACGGCAGGATCAGTATGCTTATCTTCCGCGAAGGGAGCGATACTGCGTACGCAAATTCCCATCGCTCCTATAAATACCAAACTACTGGATTCGTGAAAAACCTCTTTTGAGAAAGAGCCGAATGGTAAGATCTTCGCCTCGGGATAAGAAGCAAGAATTCTCTCAGCAAGCACCCGGCTGCTATCGGATATTGGAATAATTGATATTGTACTCATAATTTATAAATAACATTCACGGTAATCGTATTAAAATCATCAATCGTGATACGGGTTTGGGCGGATATCCGAAGACCGGTTTGGCGGACCGCTTCCTCTAAAAGCGCTTTGCTTTCGTCGGATACGGAGTTGAAGACGATGACACCGTTCTCTTTCATCTTTTTGGAAACTACCATAAGGATCTCCACTAATTTCCCGCCATGTCCGCCGATAAAGATTGCGTCCGGAGCCTCCAACGCCGATAAGTCCACCGATAAGAAATCTCCGATTATAGCCTCGATACCCGGAGTCCCAAAACGACGACAATTCTCAGTCATTAACTTTCGTCCCTCTTCCCGGATCTCAAAACTCGTGATATGCAAATGCGGGAACAGCAATTTAGCCTCGATCGAGACAGAAGCCGTGCAAAAGCCGATATCCCAAAAACGTTCCCGGTTTCTCAGATCCAGCATGCTTAAAGATAACAAACGGATCGGCATTTTGGTTATCATCTTCTCCCGTCCGTTCAAATGCTCGAAAGCGGAATCCGGCAGGCCGAACTTACGGGAATGCCCGTCACGCTCTTTCCGGAGAATCAAGCAATTCGGATGAACGAAATTATTCATTGCCGCGGCTTGTATACTGAATTGGCGGATGCTCTGCCGTTCGGTATTTCCTAACCGTTCTCCCACAAACATGGTATAATTATCATAGCCGTATTCCAGCATCCGGCGAGCGATAGTCGTAGGCGTATGTTCCCGATCCGTGAGCACGCCTATCTTAGACGCACTTTCGATCAAGGCACGATCGAACTCGTGCCAAGGCCTTCCGGTAAGGGAGACGATCCGCATGTCGTGGTAAGGCATCAATAGATTTTGCGCCAAGAGTTGCAAGGAATTAAATGACGGGTACAGGCGGATTTGCGCATCCGGCAATCGGTTTTGAATCGTAACGGCGAATCCGAAAAACAAAGGATCTCCGGAAGCGAATACAACGATGCTTTCCCGACCGTCATGCGAACGATATCGATCGAAGACCTCGTCCAACGGGACTTTGATATCAATCCAGTCCGCTTTTTCTGGCAATAAAGAACGTACGATCTCATGATGCCGCACGCCTCCGGAGAACACCCGGTGGGACGAGATTATCTCCAATACCTCCGGCGGAAAGTATTGTTTCATGTTATCATCCAGCCCTATGACATAAAATCGGTTCATACGTCTCTTCCCGGTTTTAGTTGTTCGGCGTCGTTAAAACAAAGGATGGCGTTCACCAACGTAGCCGCTAAATTACTACCTCCTTTACGACCTTCCACGATTAGTTTCTGTATACCGATAAAAGGTTTCACCATATGCTTGGATTCCTGTACATGCACGAAACCTACCGGAGCGGCAATGATGCCTGCCGGAGTCGCCTTTCCCTTACGTATCAAGTCGCATAATTCCATAAGGGCGGTCGGGGCATTCCCGAAGACAAACAGGGCGTCCGGATGCTCTTCCACGGCCCGGCGAATACCGGCTTGGGTACGGGTAATGCCTTTACTCGAAGCCATCTCCGCGACCCGCTCATCTTGAAGGTAACATTTTACTTCGACACCCAGACGCTGCAAAGCTCCCTTACGAATGCCGGAAGCGGCCATCGTGACATCGGTGATGATCGTACGAACTTCCCCGCCGCTGATCTTATTATATAATGTAGAGACAGCGTCCGGGTCCGTATACAGGATATTTTCCATATCGAAATCGGCCGTCGTATGAATGGCATGGAGTAACGCCCATTTCTTATCCAACGGGATCTCTTGGTTTTTCAATTCCTTCTCGATCGTACGGAAACTACGGATCATGATGTCCTGTCCAATGCCCGTATCCGTTTTCTTCTGTTTGACCTCGCCATAATATCCCCGGGGAGTGATCATATGATTCCCGGAAAGATATGTTTGTGAGTTTCCGATCAAGACTACCGTGAACATATCGATCTGCTCGGGGTCCAGATCTGCGAGCGTAGTGACGAATACTTCTTGCTCCTCCCGTCCGGCCTGACGTACATAACCGACCGGAGTCTCCGGCTTGCGTTCTTGCAGAAACAATTCTTTTAAGCGATAGAGTTGCCAATAACGTCCCTCGCTTTTCGGATTATAGATCGCCGTAACAAAATCGGCCATGGCCGCCGCACGAATCCGTTTCTCGATCCGTTCCCAAGGAGTCATCAAGTCAGAGAGGGAAATCACACAGAAATCATGTCCGATAGGAGCGCCAAGCAAGGACGCAGCTTTCTGGAAAGCGCTGATGCCCGGATACGACTCGATCTCGATCTCGCTTCCGGATTCTTTCTTCATCTCATAAATCAGAGGAGTCATACCATAAATGCCGGCGTCACCGGAACTGATCACACAAACCGTCTTTCCCTCGTTCGCATAAGCGAAAGCTTGCTCGGCACGAGCTTGCTCACGTTTCATACCTGTATCTATACATTCCGTTCCCTCACGAAGCAAGTGGGTGATAAAACGGAAATAATATTTATATCCTATGATGACATCCGAGCTTTGGATAGCGGCCAAAACCGCAGGCGTTATATCGGCCTCGCTACCGGGGCCGATTCCGGCGACTATAATCTTGCCTTTATTCATTCAAATCTATTTTATAATACAATGTTCTCAATAAATATAATACAAATATACAGGCTTTACTTCTTTCTTCTCGCTTTTCGCCTGATATATTTTATCGCAAGCCATACACCGGATAAGGAAACGAACGTGCCTCCCAACATGGTTCCCCACATCACGATATTCCATAAGACCGGATGATCTACCAAGAATTTCAGATTCAAGCTATGCAATGCCGGATACATCCAATGGTTCCAACGAGACGGCGTATTTACATAACGGTATTGTCCATTACGGGGATTAATGTAATAACAACTATTATCCACGTCTTGAATAGATACTTTCCAGACCGGGAGTTCTAAATTCCTTTTTCGTGAGATATAATACGTATCATAAGCATCCAACAGTTTGATATCAGCCGTGGTCCCGATACCATGTATCTGAGACAATACGGAACGGATTTCTTCCGGTCGCAGGTTCAATAAAGATATCCCGTCACTCTTATTTGCGTTCACGACAATATCCTTCGTGTCTGTTTGTACGATGTAAAAGGGTATATCACCAAAACTACTCCATTCCAATTGACGGATCTGGCCGGGATAGGCTTGTATGACCGCCCTGTAATCCAACGGATAATCGAGTGGGGAAGGAGCCATCTTCCGCAGTTCTTGAACCGGGTTTATATCGAGCTTGGCTTTCAACCCCCAATCCTGTACACGAGCCAAAGACATCATACCACTAAAGCAGAAGGTGAGGACGAATAAACCGAATAACACCCCAAGAATATGATGCCATTTATACCAGAACTTCTTATAAGGGGAAATCAAATGACGTCTCCTCGCTAACCGGAAATCCCGTATTCCTAAATAGATCCCGGCGATACACATAACGCACCCGATTCCGGATAACCAGACAACTACCTTTATCCATAATTCAGCGTCTTGCCGCAAGGAAGTGAAATAGACCCAATGAGGGATCGCCCCGAGCCAAGCCCAGAAACGACTGTTTTTATCCGTATATTGCAAAACCTCCCCGGATTTAGAGGATATGTATAATTCATGTCGTTCCGGATCGGCGAAATGGAATTTATAGATCGGAAATTCCTCTTTTAAACGACCGAATGGAATCCATTGGTCCAAGGTGTACAAGGAATCTACCTTCGCTATGGAAGAGGTATTCCATAGTGATGCCACACGTTGGATATGATTCCAGTCGATTACGGGTAATCTTTCCGTCGAGTCGGCAGGAATATCATAGCTCCCTTTCTCCGTCCGGAGATGAAAAACAGTTTGTCCCAAATAGCTGTTTAAGGTAACATGGCTTATCCGCTCGTTCTGCGGTAAACGTTTCTCTATCTGGTCTAACGAAGGAAGATTCTCCGGAGAGAGAATATCCATCTTCGCCCGTTTATCGGCCCGGTCCGCTCGCGGGAACGTATGGTAGATCATTACCAATCCCGATAGGAACCAAACGAGGAACAGGATACTGAGCGCCGTGCCCAGTATCCTGTGTATAAATTGCATGATCTTTGTCAATAGATTCATGAGCGTATGTTCTATATATTATAATGTATAGGAGATAGCCACTTGGAAATTACGAGGCATGCTTGGCACCATCTGTTGTCCGAGCGCTTGGTTATAATAATTGTTGTCAAACAAGTTATTCAAGTTGAATGTAAGGTGAATATTGTTGTTCAACAAATAAGACATACCGAAATCGGTTACCCAATACGGATCGAACCAAGAGTTGTTAGATGTATTACGGTATACTTTACCGGTATAACTGCTACTCAAGTGAAATTCCAGATTCTTCAAGACACCCCGAGGGATGGTATAACTGCCGTATGCGTAGAAAGTCTGGTTCGGTACGTTGCTCTGCCAGTTTCCTTCTTGGCTATTCAATTGTTGCTTTGTCTCATCCGGGTTATTGCCATAGATAGCCTCGATCAATTCCGGATCCTTTATTTCTTTCATCTCCCGGATCTTGGAGTCGTTCAATCCATAACCGATCGTCAGCGCTAAGGTGCTTACCGGAGAAAGAGTGACATCAAAATCAAAACCCTTGGAATCTTGTACACCCACCTGTCCGATTACGCTCTTCGTGGTAGTCTCGCCGTTTACCTCCACTTGATAGTTGTTGGTCAACGTAGCCGTACTGTTCATCTTCCGGATATAGAACAAGCTGGCATTGGCGCTTAATATATTGTTCAATTGATATTTAAGACCCACCTCGGCTTGGTATCCTTTCTCCGGCTTAAATACTTCCTCATTGCGAGCAGGCTCGAAACGATTTCCATCACCTCCTACATAAATGACGTTATCTTGATAGAACGTACGGATCGGCTTGAAGAAAGAGGCGAAAGACGCATAAATGGATGTATTCGGATGGGGCAGATAGACCGCTCCGAAACGATAGGTCAACGCCTTATTCTTTATCATATTGAAGCTTGAATGCTCCTCATACTCACGTCGTCCGGTAGGAGTTGTAGCGCTGGCGGACATATAACGGAAAAAGTCGTAACGTAGAGCGGCTAATACCTTCCATTGCTCGTTGAACTCAACCATATCTTGAAGATAAAGGCTGTTGGAATAATGATGCGTAACCGTTGCTTTCGAGAATTTACTGGTCATATATCCCATGCTATGCGGATCATAAACGGATACATGCGAATAAAGGCCGGGACCCTGAACATCATCTCCTAAATTATAGCCCGAATAGCTGGTACGATTCAAGGCGACGAAAGAGTAACCTCCCATATACGTATGCTTTATCTCACCCGTCCTGAATTTACCGCTTAGCTCGAGCGTATTGGCTACCGTCTTGGCTATATGGGAGAAGCGAAGCGGGAAAGAAAGATATACACTGTCCAAACAGATATATTTTTTCTGGCCATTTTTCATATAATAATGATCATAGATCGGATCATCACTTTCGAGATAGTCGAGGGCTTCCGTCCCAAAATAGTTGATATCGTCGTTATTGTAAGAAAGGCGATCTGTTAGTTTCGCACCGTTCCAAAAAGTATGTGTGTACTGCGTTGATATGTTCCAAGCGTGATTCTTCATAAAGTCGGACTCGTTATTGTAGCGAGCCTCACGGTCAAGTCCCGGTAGCATATCATTTTTATGGAGATATAACTGTCCTGTTTGCACATTATATACATCATTTGCCATTAAATCGGGAAGACCGATCTCCGTCCCATAGAAGTCGCGGTTAAAACCTCCACGAACATCTAATATGTCACGTTCCGTCATTTTAGCTTGCAATGCCAGATAACCGGAAAAGCGACGGTTGCCATTATCACGCCAGCCCTCTTGATCGGAAAAGTTGACATTGGCGTAATAATTGACCGGACCGACCAATTTACCGCCCATGCCAAGCGTCGCCTCTTTATTCTCGTAACTACCATAGGCCAATCGGGCGTTAACGCTCTGTTTCTCTGACGGGGATTTACGAACGATATTCAAGGTTCCACCTACGGCTGAATGTCCGTAAAGTACAGAAGCCGGTCCCTTTAATAATTCAATAGACTCGATACAGGATAGATCGGGTACGGGATAAGAGTTGTTTATTGCCGAACGTTCATCGCGGATACCGTCTATCATCATGATAGAATGATCGAAACCACGGATCGACAATTGTTGAAATGCGCCATAAGATGTCTGGAATCGTACGCCCGGCATAAAGCGTACCGCATCTTGGATATTACGGATACCTCGCAACTCCAAACTACTCGCCGTAATGCTATTAATTGAAATAGGAAGATATTTCATAGGTACGTCCAACTTCGTGATTTGTGGACGTGGCTTGCGTGCGGCGGTCGCTACGACTTCTTGAATATTGAATGTCGTATCGGCGAAATTCGTGTACTCATTCTTGTGTTGCGCCTGCATCGTACTGATACATAAGGCTGTCAACGGTAAGATTGTCAAAACTCTTTTCATATATTTAGCATTATAACTGTTTATTGTATGCATGTGAAATCCCTTTCGAAAGAAATTCCATTTTCCTTCGAATGAAAATTTAGTTTCTTTCGGAAGGAATTACTTTTTCTTCCGAAAGGAATAAAACATAGATTTGGAGAACTTTTTTAGTCCTTCTCTACCGCATAAGCTTTCTTCTTATCAACGATATCGATCATCTTATGTTTAGCCATGAAACGGGCATGTTCGATGAAGATCTTCTGAATATCCGGATTCTGTCCCAGACCTTCCATAAATACGCTTACCTCGTAGCCTTTCTTTTCCAATTCCTCTTTCCAATCACCGGCGATATCGTTTTTCGCATGGTCTCCGGCAACAAACATAAATGGCATCAACAAGACTTTCTTCGTTCCATTGGCCTTTACTTGGGCTACCATCGTATCAAAAGTAGGATAGCCCTCGATGGTTCCTACGGAATAATCCTTGAATCCCTTCTCCTTCAACATATAATCCAACATAGCATATTGGGCCGTCGCCGGTGTATAAGTGCCATGGCCTACCAATAAAGTAGCGCCTTCTTTCGCCCCATTTTTTATGATAGCGGCGATTACCGCCTCATAATCCTCCGGTGTATACAATAAAGGATTACCGATACGAATCTCCTTGAAAGAAGATTTCATGGTGGCAACATCCTTACGTAAGGATTCCATCTCGATACCTTCGATTATATTCGTGGATTGGATCAAAATGTGCGTATAACCATCAGCCTTTAACTTTTCCAAGGCTTCGATCGGGTTTAGTTTCTCTATGCCACGAGCTTTTAAGCGGCGCATTACAATGCGAGAAGTCCATGCCTCACGCAACTCAACATCTTTGAAAGCTTCTTTCGCTTTTTGATTGATCGCGTCGATTGTCAAGGCACGGGTATCATCATGGGTTGTTCCAAAATGTACCATCAATAAAGCGGCCTTATCGCCCGGTTGTAAAGAGGCGAATAAATCGGATGCTACAAAATTCTCGCCATCGTGCGCACGACAAACTAGGCTGATGACCAGCAGGAAGAAAGATAGTAAGTGTTTCCTCATCATATGAATATATTAATAATTAGATTACATATCAATCCCACGGAGACAACGTATTATTCCGTCTCCAACATCTTTTAGATATAGGTGATATTTCTATCCTCTTAATTACTCCTAACCCCGGGAGGAATTAATCATTACTTCGCTTGGCAGGTTTCCTGACTGGCTCGGAAAGCAACCTTCCCATCTTTCTTAAGACAGTGGCATAGCAGAACGCTTTCCTTTTCAAGAGCTTCACAGTAGCGGGCACTGTTCCGGATTCTAACCGGATTCCCTTTTATAGAGTTGTCGGTAGACAAACTCTATCACCTAAGCGGTCGCAAATTTATATAAATAATCCCGAAAAGTAACAACATCTTTCAAAGAATCCCTGTTCCAATAGCATCTTTTTTGTTTAACATCAAATAAATAGATATGGAATGGATAACTAATTTACTTCAACATTATCCGGAGCTAGCTATTTTCATAACCTTAGCTCTCGGTTTCTGGATTGGCAAGTTTAAGATAAAGAAGTTCACGCTGGGAACGGTTACCAGCGTATTATTGGTCGGTGTATTGATCGGGCAATTAAAAATCGATATAAGCGGACCGTTAAAGTCCGTCTTTTTCTTGATGTTCCTCTTCGCTGTAGGATATAGCGTTGGGCCACAGTTCTTCCGGGGATTGAAAAAGGAAGGTCTTCCTCAAATGCTTTTCGCCGCCGTCATGTGTATATTTTGTTTGATCGCTCCTTTTTTGTTAGCGAAACTTATGGGATATAACGCAGGCGAGGCCGCAGGATTATTGGCGGGCTCCCAGACGATGTCGGCAGTATTAGGAGTTGCCGAAGATACGATCGGACAGATGAATATTAGCGATACGGATAAAAGCGCTATGGTAAATGTAATGCCCGTGGCCTATGCGGTAACTTATATTTTCGGTACGGCAGGATCCGCATGGTTAGTGAGTGATATCGGGCCACGTCTTTTAGGAGGACTCGACTACGTGAAAAAAGCGTGTAAAGAGCTAGAGGCTAAAATGGGAAATAACGACGAGAGCGAGCAACCGGGCTTTATGCCTGCCGCCCGTCCGGTAACTTTCCGGGCCTATAAGATTAGTAATGAATGGTTCAAGGATGGCAAAAGCGTAAAGCAGTTGGAGGTATATTTAGACCAATTGGGACGGCATTTGTTCGTGGAGCGTGTCCGTATTAATAATGTAGTAACTGATGTTAAACCGGATTTGGTTTTACATACCGGAAATGAGGTTGTCCTAAGCGGTCGCCGGGAATTCGTGATCGGAGAGGAGAACTGGATTGGCGACGAGGTCAATGACATTGAATTGCTCGATTTTCCGGCAGAGACGTTACCCGTACTAGTGATCCATAAGGAATACGTGGGGAAAAAGATCTGCTATTTACGCAATCAATCGTTTATGCATGGTGTTAGCATCAAGTCCGTAAGGCGTGCGGGTATCAATATCCCGGTCTTGGCCGCTACGGTGATAGATTCCGGTGATATGCTGGAATTGGTAGGCATGAAATCAGAGGTAAATAAAGCGGCGACGGCTTTAGGATATCCCGATCGCCCAACCAATCAGACCGATTTGATTTTCGTGGGTATCGGTATTTTCTTAGGGGGAATTTTAGGTTCGCTCGCGATTCATTTCGGGGGTGTCCCGATTAGCCTAAGTACGAGTGGAGGTGCTTTGATAGCCGGGCTCGTCTTTGGATGGCTTCGTTCTAAGCATCCGACCTTCGGGCGTATTCCGGAGCCTTCCGTCTGGATATTAAATAATTTGGGATTGAATATGTTTATCGCCGTAGTCGGTATCACGGCGGGTCCCAGTTTCGTGACCGGATTGAAGGAAGTCGGTATAAGTTTATTTATTATCGGTGCTTTAGCGACATCTATCCCGCTTATCATCGGTATTCTGATGGGACGTTACGTTTTTAAGTTCCACCCGGCTATTACTTTAGGTTGTACGGCGGGTTCACGTACGACAACTGCCGCATTAGGAGCGGTGGAAGATGCCGTAGGAAGTGAGACTCCAGCCTTAGGCTATACCGTTACCTATGCGGTGGGTAATACTTTATTAATCATCTGGGGTGTCGTTATTGTGCTAATCATGTAATATATATAATGTATGGACAAGAAGAAAATACATGTCACGAGAGAATATGAGAAAAAGATGTCGGAGATTAGCCCTTTCGAGCTAAAGAACATCTTGATAGAGTTAGCGGATGAGAGCGCTCGTAAAAGTACGCACATCATGCTGAACGCAGGAAGGGGAAATCCAAACTGGATCAGTACGGTTCCACGGGAGGCATTCTTCCTATTAGGGCAGTTCGCCTTGGAGGAATGCCTGCGGGAAACCGAATTGGCAGATGAGATGGCCGGAGCCGCAGGGGTTCCCAACCGCAAAAGGATCGCGTCTCGCTTCGTACAGTTTCTAAAGAAACATGCGCAATCTCCCGGCGCTACTTTATTGAAGGGTACCTATGAATATCTGGTCACGGAAAAAGGTGTAGATGAGAATGAACTTGTATATGAATGGGCGGAAGGTGTCATTGGTGATCAATATCCGGTTCCCGATCGTATCTTGAAATATACGGAAATGCTCGTGCGGGATTATTTAGACCAAGAATTATGTGATAACCAGCCCCCTGAGGGAATATTCGATCTTTTCGCTACCGAGGGCGGAACTGCCGCCATGTGTTATATCTTCGATTCCTTGCAGCAGAATTTCTTGTTGAATAAGGGAGACAAGATCATTCTCTTCGCTCCGGTATTCACTCCTTATATAGAGATTCCGGAACAGGCTCGTTATCTTTTTAATGTCATAGAGATAAAAGCCTTGAAGATGACAAAAGACGGCTATCACACGTGGCAATATCAAGAAAAGGATTTAGATGTCCTGAAAGATCCTAGCGTGAAAGCCGCTTTCATAACAAACCCGAGCAACCCGCCTTCATACGGATTGACAAAAGCATTGATGAATAGGATCGTTGAGATCGTACGGAACGACAATCCCAACCTTATGATTATTACGGATGATGTGTATGCGACATTTATTCCGCATTTTCGCTCGATGATGGCCGAATTACCAAAGAATACGTTATGTGTCTATTCTTTCTCCAAATATTTCGGAGCAACCGGATGGAGATTGGCGGTAATCGCTTTACATCAAGATAATATTTACGACCGGATGATCCGTGAATTGCCAAGAGATAAACAGGAGCTTCTAAAAAAACGATATAGCAGTCTATCCTTACATCCCGAGGATATCCGCTTTATTGATCGTATGGTAGCCGATAGCCGTCAAGTAGCCTTGAATCATACGGCCGGTCTTTCCTTGCCACAACAAACACAAATGTCTCTGTTTGCGTCTTTCGCTCTATTAGATGCGGAAAATACCTATAAGAAAAGGATGCAGGATATGATCCACGAGCGTTTACACACATTGTGGGAAAGCACCGGATTCACCTTATTAGACGACCCTTTGCGTGCGGGATATTATAGTGAGATCGATATGCTTGTCTGGGCTAAGAAATTCTATGGGGATGATTTCGTGGAATATCTAAAAAAGAATTACGAACCTCTGGATGTCGTTTTCCGTCTGGCACAGGAAACTTCCTTGGTTTTACTGAACGGAGGAGGTTTTGATGCTCCCGAGTGGTCTATCCGCGCATCTTTAGCCAACCTTAAACGGGAAGATTATGTCCGGATTGGAGAGGGTATCGCATCTATTTTGCATAGTTATGCCCAAAGATGGAAAGAAAGTCTCGATAAGTAGAAAAAACAGCTCCAAGGCTTGAACAAAACGGGCTAATGGTACGTTTTATTAATAAACGTGCGATTAGCCCGTTTTTCTAAGTTATCCGGGAGATTATAAATAACCTCTATAACCTCATAGAAATTATCGAACAAATTGTATTTCATTATATTATATATTTGTTGATAATAAAAACAAAGACTCATTGGCAGATGTCTTATTTATTACATTTTAGCTGGTTATAGATAAATATATTTGCGAAAAGGCTTACAATAAAAAACGAATATGAATATGGTGTACGACATTGACATGCTTAGAAATTTCTATGCGAATTTCCCCAGAAGAGTGGACACAGCCCGCGAACGTATCGGTGGTCGCCCGATGACCTTGGCCGAGAAAATCTTATATGCGCATCTATACGATGAAAGCTCGACTCGCCTTTTCAAAAGAGGTGAGGATTATGTGAATTTCCGTCCCGACCGTGTGGCTATGCAAGATGCCACCGCTCAGATGGCGCTTTTACAATTCATGAACGCCGGAAAAGAAAAATCCGCAGTACCGGCTACCGTGCATTGCGACCATTTGATCCAAGCGAATATGGGAGCCAAAACGGATATCGATACGGCTACCAAAAGCAATAGCGAGGTCTATGATTTCTTGAAATCGGTCTCCGATAAATATGGAATCGGTTTTTGGAAACCCGGAGCAGGCATTATCCATCAAGTGGTATTGGAAAATTATGCGTTTCCCGGCGGTATGATGGTAGGAACTGATTCACATACCCCGAATGCCGGAGGACTTGGAATGGTCGCTATCGGAGTAGGAGGAGCCGATGCCGTGGATGTCATGACCGGAATGGAATGGGAACTGAAGATGCCGAAACTAATTGGTGTTAAGTTAACTGGTAGTTTGAATGGTTGGGCCTCGCCGAAGGACGTGATTCTTAAGCTAGCGGGCATCTTAACCGTAAAAGGTGGAACGAACGCTATCATCGAATATTTCGGTCCGGGCACCGCCTCAATCTCAGCGACCGGAAAAGCTACGATCTGTAATATGGGTGCCGAGGTAGGAGCGACTACTTCCTTATTCCCATTCGATAATACAATGGCTCAATATCTTCGTGCCACGGGACGTGACGAGGTAGCGAGCTGGGCCGAAGCTATCGGTGAATATCTGGAAGCGGATATGGACGTTCGTGCCGAGCCAGATAAGTTTTACGATCGTGTAATCGTTATTAACCTTTCCGAATTGGAGCCGCATATCAACGGTCCGTTCACGCCGGATGCAGCTACGCCTATCTCGGAGTTTGCCGCAAAAGTAAAAGCGAATGGCTATCCCCGAAAGATGGAGGTCGGATTAATCGGTTCCTGTACCAACTCTTCTTATCAAGATCTAAGCCGTGCGGCATCTATTGCTCGCCAAGCTTATGAGGATAAAATACCGGTAGCGGCACCCTTGATCATCAACCCGGGTTCCGAGCAAATCCGTTATACGGCAGAAAGAGATGGTATTATCGGTGATTTTGAACGGATTGGCGCAACCATTATGGCGAATGCCTGTGGTCCTTGTATCGGACAATGGAAACGTCATACGGATGATAATACCCGTAAGAATTCGATCGTTACTTCATTCAATCGTAACTTCGCTAAACGTGCGGACGGTAATCCGAATACACATGCTTTTGTCGCTTCTCCGGAACTGACACTGGCCTTGACCATCGCAGGTGATCTATGTTTCAATCCTTTGACCGATACCTTGAAGACAGAGGATGGTAAGGTTGTGAAACTGAAAGAACCGAAAGGCTCGGATTTTCCGCCGAAAGGTTTCGAGGTAAAGGATAACGGCTATCTGGCACCTACGGGTAAGAACGTAGTGGTGAACATCGATCCGGAATCCAACCGCCTACAAGCATTAAAGCCTTTCGCTCCTTGGAATGGAGAGGATTTCACGGATATGCCCCTTCTTATCAAGGCTGAAGGTAAATGTACGACGGATCATATCTCGATGGCCGGTCCATGGTTACGTTTCCGTGGGCATTTGGAAAATATATCGGATAATATGTTGATGGGAGCCGTAAACGCTTTCAACAGGAAGACAAACTCTGTATTGAATCAACTGAACAATGAATATGAAGCAGTTTCTGCCGTAGCGAAACAATACAAGGCAAATAGTATTTCCTCGATCGTCGTAGCGGAAGAAAACTACGGTGAAGGCTCTTCCCGGGAACATGCAGCCATGGAGCCCCGCTTCCTAAATGTAAAAGTGATCCTAGCCAAGAGTTTCGCCCGTATCCACGAGACAAACTTGAAGAAACAAGGAATGTTAGCACTGACTTTTGCCAATAAGGAGGATTACAGCAAGATCCTCGAGAATGACCATATCTCGATCATCGGATTGAAAGATTTTCAGCCGGGCAAACCGTTGACGGCCGTTCTTCTTCATGCGGATGGTACGCAAGAATCATTCCCGGTTAACCATACGTATAATGATTTACAAATTAAATGGTTCAAGGCGGGTTCCGCTTTAAATACAGCTCACTAAGACAAACAAAAAAATCTTGATATCATGAGTAAGATAACAAAGAAAGGTAATCATATTTTCGTTCCGGATCACGTGACGATCCCTTATATTGAAGGAGATGGCGTGGGGCATGAGATCACTCCCGTTAGCCAAAAGATAGTAAACGCTGCCATCAAGCAAGCTTACAACGGAACCCGTTCCATTGAATGGAAAGAGGTCTTAGCCGGTGAAAAGGCGTTTAAGCAAACCGGAAGTTGGCTTCCCGATGAGACTATGGAAGCATTCCGTGAATACATCGTCGGTATTAAGGGACCGTTGACAACTCCGATTGGTGGAGGTATCCGTTCATTAAATGTGGCCCTCCGTCAGACGTTGGATTTATATGTTTGTCTCCGTCCGGTACGTTGGTTTAAAGGAGTCGTATCTCCGGTAAAGGAGCCGCAAAAAGTGAATATGTATATCTTCCGTGAGAATACGGAAGATATCTATGCCGGAATCGAATGGCAACAAGGGACTCCGGAGGCACAAAAGTTATTGAAGTTCCTCACCGAGGAAATGGGAGTGAAGAAAATACGTTTCCCGGAAACTTCCTCTTTCGGCATCAAGCCGGTTTCTGTGGAAGGTACGGAGCGTCTGGTGCGTGCCGCTATCGAATACGCGATATTGCATCAGTTACCGAGCGTGACTTTGGTACACAAAGGTAACATCATGAAATTCACGGAAGGTGGTTTCAAACTATGGGGATACGCTTTAGCGGAACGGGAGTTTGCGGATCTCACTTTCACATGGCCTCAATATGAGAAGATCAAGAAAGAGCAAGGCGAGGAAGCGGCCAATACCGCCTTAGTGGAAGCTTCAAAGGCCGGTAAAATCATTATCAAGGATGTCATAGCCGATGCTTTCTTGCAAAACACTCTATTAATTCCGGAAGAATATTCCGTGATCGCTACCTTGAACCTGAACGGCGATTATATCTCCGATCAATTAGCGGCGATGGTAGGTGGCATTGGCATTGCTCCCGGCGCTAATATCAACTATAACAGTGGTCATGCGATCTTCGAGGCAACACATGGAACCGCTCCGAATATCGCGGGAAAGAATCTCGTAAACCCCTCTTCCTTATTATTATCATCCGTGATGATGCTGGAATATATGGGATGGAGTGATGCGGCTAACCTGATTACATCTGCTATGGAGCAAGCTTTCTCCGCTGGAGAGGCCACTCATGACTTGGCTCGTTTTATGCCGAACGGCAAATCTCTCGGCACCAAAGAATTTGGTGATCGTATCATCTCTATTATCGAAACAATTAAATTAGTATAGTCATGTTGAAGAAAGAATATTTAATTTACAAATTGTCCGAGGCTGCCAGAGAGGCTTGCAAGATTGACAACGAACTTTTCCCGATGTATAATGTGAAACGTGGCCTTCGTAACGAGGATGGTAGCGGCGTGTTAGTAGGATTGACCCAAGTCGGTAATGTAGTAGGATACGAACGCTTGCCAGAGGGCGGTCTTAAAGCGATCCCCGGTAAGTTATTCTATAGAGGTTACGACGTAGAGGATTTAGCGCATGATTTCATCAAGGAAAAACGGTTCGGTTTTGAGGAAGTGGCTTATTTATTACTTTCTGGTAAACTCCCCGATAAAGAGGAATTATCAGCCTTTAAAGAACTGTTGAACGATAATATGCCCTTGGAGCAAAAGACCAAGATGAATATTCTGGATCTGGAAGGACAGAACATCATGAATATATTGGCTCGTAGCGTATTGGAGATGTATACCTTCGACGCAAACCCGGACGACACCTCCCGAGATAACTTAATGCGCCAATCTATTGAATTGATCTCTAAGTTCCCGACGATTATCGCTTATGCCTACAATATTTATCGTCATAGCACACAGGGGCGTTCTTTACACATCCGTCATCCGCACGAGAACTTATCGATCGCAGAAAATTTCCTTCACATGCTGAAACGTGATTTCACGGATCTGGACGCACGTACGTTGGATTTGCTCTTGGTATTGCAAGCAGAACATGGTGGTGGTAATAACTCTACGTTCACGGTACGCGTCACTAGTTCTACGGGAACGGATACGTACTCATCTATCGCAGCTGGTATCGGCTCATTGAAAGGCCCGTTGCACGGAGGTGCCAATATTCAGGTAGTAGATATGTTCCATCATTTGAAAGAGAATATCGCGGATTGGAAGAACGTGGACGAGATCGATACTTATTTCATGCGGATGCTTAACAAAGAGGCTTATAACAAGACAGGCTTGATTTATGGTATCGGCCATGCGGTCTATACGATTTCCGATCCCCGTGCGGTTGTATTAAAGGAACTAGCTCGTGATCTGGCAAAAGAGAAAGGTCGCTCTGAGGAATTCGCCTTCCTTGAGTTATTAGAGGAAAGAGCGATCGAATGTTTCGCCAAGCATAAAGGAACTAAGAAAAGGGTTTCCTCGAACGTGGACTTCTATTCCGGATTCGTTTATGAGATGATCGGTTTGCCACAGGAAATCTATACGCCTTTATTCGCCATGGCCCGAATCGTGGGTTGGACCGCTCACCGTATCGAGGAGTTGAACTTTGACGGAAAACGCATCATCCGTCCGGCTTACAAGAACGTTTTGGACGATAGGGAATATATCTCAATCAACGAACGATAACACTAAAAAAATCATAGTTATGTTTTCTTTCATTCATAGTTATAAGTTGAAGGATTCATAACTATGATTTTTTAGCATGCTCAGGCTTATAATAAGATCCTACATAAAACCCTTAAAATGTAAATTTCTCAAGTTTCATCGCACCTAATCCTTGCAATTTAGGAACCAACGTTACGAAATGCTCCGCTTTTTCGTGACCTGATAAGGATTCAGCGTCTTTCCACGTCTCACAAATCATCAATACATCACTACGGGTAGCGCTCTCGAAAATATCATAAGCAATACAGCCATTGTCTTTCAAAGACTTTTCAACCAATTCTTTCGCAGTCTCCAATGCGGCGGGACGATTCTCCTCACTTACTTGAATAAATACATTTAGTCTAATCATACTCATAATTGTTTTAAGAATGTTACATACTTGATCAAAAGTACAGCACAAATATAGAAATAAACCCGTATATTTGTCATTCGAAACGTATAATTAACAGCATGAAGGAATCTGTTCGTATTCTTCGTTTCGCCATTGTAGGTTCTTCTAACGCTTTGATCACCGCATTGGTAATCTGGATATTAATGGATATTCTGGATTGTAATTACTTGTGGTCGAACATGGCTGGATATGTGGCTGCCTTGGTGAATAACTTCTTTTGGAGTAAATACTGGGTATTTTCTTCCGGGAAAGGTAATTTCTGGAAGGAGATTCCTTTATTCCTAATCGCTTTTGGTTGCGCTTACGCTACTCAATTCATATTCTTGCTTTTAATGGTGGAGGTGATCGATCTAAATGAATATTTGGGTCAGTTCCTTGGACTTTTCGTTTACGGAGCCGTTAATTTTATGATGAATAAGAGGCTTACTTTTAAGAGCTAGAATCCGATAAATCGTATCAAAGGAAGTGGTATAGTACGCCATTAGTGGTGAAGGTCAACGCGACTACTCGCATAAGCCTTCACCACTAATGGCGTTGACCATCGGGACTAGTTGCGTGAGCCATCGAGACATAATCGTGCTGAATCGCTAACGGGTAAGGCTCGTAAACTGCTTCCCGAGTCTGTAAAGATAGAAAGCTAGATGCGTAAAAGCGAATACGAATGAGATAATCAATAAGACTTTGCTCTCGCCCCATCCCACGGTTTGCTGGTGCCAAAGCCCCGTAATCACGCAAAGCACGGATAGGGTAATACCGATCATATCCAATGTGGTCTGTCCCGAGCGATGTTTCTGCATATGTTCCAGTTTGCTATGTTTGATTCCATAGCAGACATATATATCCAGACCGATTAACATCCATAATACCAAACGAATCCATGTATCAGCCGGGAGAAAAAGCATCATCACCAGACAAGTTATGATACCGGCGATAGGCACGAACGGAACCAACGGGGTCTTGAAAGACCGGGGAGCGTCCGGCATTGTCTTACGGACAATCAATACCCCGGCGCAAACTAGCGTAAAAGCGAACAAAGTCCCGATACTACACATCTCGCCCGCTACGCTCGCCGGAACGAAAGCAGCCAATGTACCGACCAATAACATAAACAGGAAATTACTTCGTGCCGGCGTGCGGAATTTCTCATGGATATGGGAAAATAGGGGAGGGAGCAGCCCATCCCGGCTCATACTCAAGAATACACGGCTCTGTCCTAATAACGTTACCATGATAACCGAGCAATACCCCAGTAAAATAGCTATTACGATCGCCCGATTCATCCAAGGGTAATCCGGACGAATCACACCAGAAGCATCCATTTGTCCCATATGATCGATAGCTATTGCCACAGGAGCGATTCCATTCTGGCCAGCAAAAGCGGAGTAATGTACGACTCCGGTCATCACGTGGGCAAACAGCATATATAATATAGTACAAACCACCAATGACATCAAGATCCCGATCGGCATATCCCGTTTCGGGTTCTTGGTTTCCTGCGCTGCCGTACTTACAGCGTCGAAACCGAGGAAAGCAAAGAATACGATAGCCGCCCCTCGTAGGATACCGGAAAATCCGAACTCGCCTAGAGTCCCTGTATTAGTGGGGATATAAGGCGTATAATTCTCCATACGGATATATTTCCATCCCAAGACTACGAACACCAAGACTACGGAGACTTTCAAGAATACGATGATCCCATTGAAGATAGAACTGCCTTCCGTTCCTCGTATCAACAAGATACTCATTAACACCACGATCACGAAAGCCGGGATATTCACGATACCGCCATCCCAAGGGCAAGCTGTCAAGGCTTGCGGTAAATGTACTCCGAATCCTTCCAGAAAAACGACCAAATACAGACTCCAACTTATGCTAACGGTCGTAGCGGCCACGCAGTACTCGAGCACCAAATCCCAACCGATAATCCAAGCGACCAACTCACCCATCGTGGCATACGAGTAGGTATATGCGCTACCTGCCACCGGGATCATGGATGCGAACTCGGCGTAACATAACCCGGCGAAACAACAGCCCAAGGCGGCGATAGCGAAAGATAAAGTAATGGCAGGCCCCGTATACCCGGCGGCCACCGCACCCGTAATGGAGAACAATCCGGCACCGATAATAACACCGACACCTAAGGCGATCAAACTCCACGGGCCAAGGATACGCTTCAGCGATTTACTGCCCGAATCATTTGCCTCGGTCATCAAATCCGCTAAAGGCTTCTTAATAAATAAACCCATCTGTATAGATTAAAAAATTAGTAATTGGGCGCAAAGGTAGGAATTTTTATTATGTTTGCCGAAAAGTAAAAGCAAGGACAGAAACAAACAAGAAAATAAACTGACAACTAAATAATGAAACAATTGATAGCCTGTTGCGGATTAGATTGCGAAAGTTGCGATGCCCGCATAGCCACAGTTAAGAATGATGATGAGCTAAGAGAAAAAACCGCCCAAAAGTGGAGCGCCATGAACAATGCGCCCGAAATTACAGCCGCAACTATAAACTGTATGGGGTGTCGTGCGGACGGAGTGAAATTTGCGTATTGCAGTGATTATTGTGAAATACGCAAATGTGTATCCGGAAAAGGCTTTAATACATGTGGCGATTGTGATGAATTAGATAGTTGCCAGATAGTCGGCGCAGTCCTTCAGCATGCTCCCGGCGCAAGAGAAAATCTAATGTAGAAGCAAAAAAGATAAATCTCTAACATACCCGATCCTAATTCCGTATTGGCAGCCATTCCCAAAGCCATTCAGGGATCAGTCTCCAGAAAAAGACAAGGATAGCGTATCTCCAATCGATGATCGCCCTTCTCTTTTTCCGGTCTATAGCGTTAGCGATACGCAAGGCGGCGTATTGGGGAGACATCAGCATAGGATAATTCCTGCCGTCTTTCAATAAATCCGTACGGACAAATCCCGGACGGATATCCGTAAATGTAATAGGCTGTTTCTCCATACGGGAAAGTTGGGCTAAAGCGTCTATATAAATATTTTGGTATCGTTTGGTAGCCGAGTAGGAGGGAGCGACACCTAATCCTTTGGTTCCGGCAATAGAGCTGATTACAGATATATGCCCACCACCTTGACTGGAAAAATAACGATAAGCAGCTAGTACCATACGTGTAAAACCCGTCACATTCGTCTGTATCGTAGCTTGTTCAATGGAAGTATCTAAGTATTTATTCTGGTTGCCGATCCCTGAACTAAGCAGGAAGATGTCCATTCCTCCTAAATCACGGATTAATTCGTCTAAACGATCAGCGGCATCCTCGGCGGTCACGTCCAACTGCTTTATCCGGATATGCTCCGGATCTTGCTTACGAAACTCCTCCAACCGATCAACCCGACGGCCAGCCAATCCCAGTTGATATCCTCGTTTCCAATAAATCTTAGCAACCTCATAGCCGATACCGGAGGTAGCGCCAATAATGATAATTCGTTTGACCATAATACTTGATACAATAAATTAACAATAAAGATAAACAAAATTCTCATACTAAGCTCTATCTTTGTCACCCATCTTTTAAATTTAACACATAAATCCATGAACAACGCAACAACACAGTCACATATCGTGTGGCTCGATGTAATACGAACCGTAGCTATGCTGATGGTTATCGGAGTACATTGTATAGATCCTTTTTATATCTCACCTACACTCGGAAGTTTACCGGAATATAAACATTGGGCCGCTGTTTACGGCTCTCTTTTACGGCCCTCTGTTCCTCTTTTCGTTATGATGACGGGACTTTTACTATTGCCTATACGGGAACAATCTTTAGGTGTTTTCTATAAAAAGAGAATATATAGGGTATTATTTCCTTTTTTGATATGGTCTGTATTATACAATATATTCCCTTGGGTTACAGGGCTATTAGGTTTGCCGAAAGAGATAATCGGTGAGTTTTTCTGCTATGTGCAAGGAAATGAGTCACAATCCTTATCCGACGCATTGAAAGACATCGCCATGATCCCGTTCAATTTCAGTTTTAAGGAAAACCATATGTGGTACATTTATTTACTCATCGGATTGTATCTGTATATGCCATTCTTCTCCGCATGGATCGAGAAGGCGGATCGTTCCAAAGAGAGGGTCTATTTAGGGATATGGTTCGTATCTCTTTTCTTGCCTTATATGTCTGCCTATATCAGCAAATATTTATACGGGGAAGCGACGTGGAATCAATTCGGCATGTTTTATTATTTCGCAGGATTCAACGGATATCTCCTATTAGGACATTACTTAAAACAAGGTAATAATTGGAATATTTGGAAAACCTTCGCTATTTGCGCAGCCATGTTTGTGGTTGGTTATGCCATAACCTATAGTGGATTCAGTTCGGCCGCAGCGAATCCCAAGGCAACAGAATTGGATATGGAGTTATTTTTCACCTTCTGTAGTCCGAATGTAGTCTTAATGACGGCGGCTGTATTTATTCTTCTTCAAAAGGTACGTATTCATAATACTCTCATAGCTAAAAAACTATCGAAAATATCCAAATATGGTTTCGGAATCTATATCGTACATTACTTTGTCGTAGGTCCGATCTTTATCTTGATCGGGAAGTTTGATTTACCGATACCTTTGCAAGTACCCATAATGGCACTTTTGATTTTCATAATCTCATGGGCGTTTACTTGGTTCATGTACCGTATATTAGGTGAACGAGCTAAATGGATCATGGGATGAAACTCTCTCGTATACTGCAATCCGCCTTGCCGTGTTACTGCACGCCTATTGCAGTAACACGGCTAAAATACCATAAAACTTCTTGCAATCCCCATCTGTTTCGTTATATTTGCTACAATTTATAAACATAAAATAAAACGCTATGTCAGTAAAATCTTATATCGAATCCAATAAGGATCGTTTTCTTGAAGAATTGTTCTCTTTAATCCGCATTCCGTCAATCAGCGCCAAGCATGAGAATAAGCCGGACATGTTGACATGTGCCCAACGTTGGACAGAGGTGCTGCTGTCTTCCGGTGCAGATAAGGCCGAGGTAATGCCTACGAAAGGCAATCCTGTCGTATACGCCGAGAAAATGGTATCTCCCAATGCTCCGACCGTATTGGTTTACGCTCATTACGATGTAATGCCTGCCGAACCACTAGAACTGTGGAAGAGTGAACCTTTCGAGCCGGTGATCCGGGACGGACGCATTTGGGCCCGTGGAGCAGATGATGATAAGGGACAGGGCATGATTCAAGTAAAAGGTTTTGAGACAGCGATTAAAGAAGGTTTGTTACAGTGTAACGTGAAGTTTATTTTCGAAGGAGAGGAGGAGATAGGTTCTCCTAGCTTGGAAGATTTTTGCCGGGAACATAAAGAATTATTGAAAGCGGATGTAATCCTCGTTTCCGATACAAGCATGGTCAGCGCTGAAACACCGTCGCTCACGACAGGCTTACGTGGTTTGGCTTACTGGGAAATAGAAGTAACCGGACCGAACCGCGATTTGCATTCCGGTCATTTTGGCGGAGCCGTAGCGAATCCGATCAATGTACTTTGCAAATTGATGGCAGATATCACCGACGTGGATGGACGCATCACGATCCCGGGTTTTTATGACGACGTGGAGGATGTATCTTCCGCGGAACGGGAGATGATCGCCCAAATCCCATTCGACGAGGAAAAATATAAGAAAGCGATCGGGGTAGACTCTCTTTTCGGAGAGAAAGGCTATTCTACGCTAGAACGTAATAGTTGTCGGCCTTCTTTCGATATCTGTGGTATTTGGGGCGGATATACGGGGGAAGGAAGCAAAACGGTATTGCCTTCAAAGGCTTATGCCAAGGTTTCCACTCGTTTGGTTCCACACCAAGATCATGCCAAGATCTCCCAAATGTTTGAGGAGTATATAACTCGTGTGACTCCACCTTATGTGAAAGTGAAAGTTACGCCCAGCCATGGCGGGCAAGGATATGTTTGTCCGATCGACTCGCCGGCTTATCAAGCGGCAGAAAAGGCTGTTGGCATCGCATTTGGGAAGAAGCCGTTGGCGGTTCGTCGCGGAGGTAGCATTCCTATTATCTCTACATTTGAGCAGATATTAGGTATCAAGACCGTACTGATGGGATTCGGCTTGGAGCAAAACGCGATCCATTCGCCCAACGAGAGTCAGGAGTTGGATATCTTCTTCAAGGGAATCGAGTCGGTAGCGGAATTCTACCGTTTATATAAATAAGAAGGAAGAAGATGAGTATATTAATAAAGAATGTCCTGTTTAACGATAAAACGATTGATATCTATATCGAAGGAAAAGAGATCAAGCAAATAGGAGCGGGGCTGTCCTTTCCTACCGATAAGATACTGGATGGTAGCCGTAAAGCCGTCATTCCCGGTTTCGTGAACGCTCATACGCATGCTGCCATGACTTTGTTCCGCGGCTTTGGCGATGATATGCCGCTTATGCCGTGGCTTGAGCAAAAGATCTGGCCGAATGAGGCGAAAATGACCCGTGAGGATGTATATTGGGGAGCGAAATTAGCGTGTTTGGAAATGATAAAAAGTGGCACGACCACTTTCTTCGACATGTATCAACGCCCTCGTGTCACGGCCGATGTGACGGAAGAGATGGGATTGCGAGGTATCATAGCCGGCGTTTGCTTCGATGGTTTTGATAAAGAAGAGGCGGAGAAATGCAAACGCCATAACGAACGACTGATCCAAGATGTGGATAACTACAGCAAACGGGTTCGCTTCTCGATCGGGCCGCACGCTATCTATACCGTTTCCGGTGAGCTTCTGAAATGGGCGCATCAGTTCGCCATGGAACACCAAATCCCTATCCATCTGCATCTGGCAGAGACAGAGGGGGAAGTGAAAGACTCTCTCGATAGATTCGGACTCACTCCCGTACGTTATTTATATGAGTTAGGTGTGCTTTCTCCACGTTTGATCATCGCTCATGGAATTTACATCGATGATGACGAGCTTCGTATGTTGGCCGATCACGAGGTGAAAGTCGTACATAACCCGGCCTCAAACATGAAACTGGCTTCCGGCATGCATTTTAAGTTCAAGGAAATGCGCCAATTGGGTATTACCGTGGGATTGGGAACGGACGGTTGTTCCTCTTCCAATAACTTGGATATGATCGAGGCGATGAAGCTGGCTTCCCTGTTAGGAAAAGCTTGGCGAAAGGATCCCGAAGCCTTGACCGCAAATGAGATGCTGCAAGCCGCTACTGCGGAAGGAGCCGTTATGTTCGGTTTAAAAGCCGGGCAGATCAAGGAAGGGTATTTAGCCGATCTATGTTTGATAGATCTCAACACCCCCGCTTTTACCCCAAACTTCAATTTCGTCTCAAATCTTGTATACGCCGCCAACGGCAGTTGCGTGGATACCGTTATCTGTGATGGTAAAATATTGATGGAGAATAAGAAGGTACCGGGAGAGGACGAGATTATGGAGAAAGCGGCAGAGATAGCTTATAACTTGATGAAACGTTAAATTGATTAAATATGGAAATGATTAAAACCGAACAATATCGGGAAGCGGCCGCCTATTTAGCTAGCCGGATCGAAGGTAACCCGGAGACCGCCATTATCCTTGGTAGTGGCTTAGGCTCTTTAGCCGATCAAATAATAGACCCTATAGTGATACCTTATGTGGAGATCCCACATTTTATGAAATCTACCGCTACCGGGCATAAGGGGAATTTTATTTGTGGCAAACTAGGGGATAAGCAAGTCTTGGCTATGCAAGGCCGTTTTCATTACTATGAGGGTTACACGATGCAACAGGTGACTTTCCCCGTACGTGTGATGAAACTCTTAGGGATCAAGAACCTTTTGGTCTCGAACGCCGCCGGAGGTATCAATAATACGTTCAAGGTAGGTGATCTGATGATCATCCGGGATCATATCAATATGATGCAGAACCCATTGATCGGTCCGAACAATGAGGATTTTGGCACTCGTTTCCCGGATATGACACGTGCTTATGATCGTGAATTTATCCGCTATGTGGAAGAAATAGCCGCCTCCCGATCTATCCCGTTAAAGAAAGGTGTATATGTAGGTTTGACAGGCCCTTCCTTCGAGACTCCTTCCGAGTACGCTTTCTATGGAAAAGTCGGGGGAGATGCGATCGGCATGAGTACGGTACCGGAAGTAATCGTGGCACGTCATGCGGGCTTGCGTGTATTCGGTATGTCTGTCATCACGAACGAAGGTTATCACTTCGCTGACGACTTTGTAAATGATGGTGCCGATGTTATCGTAGCGGCTAATAAAGCAGCATCTGTTATGACACAACTATTTAGGGAATTGGTCAAAAAAATCTAATAAAAAAGTAGCGCAAAGGCTTGGTGGTTTCAATGAAATCACTACCTTTGCACTCGCAATCGAGAACAAAGCGGTTGCATATGCGGAAGTAGCTCAGTTGGTAGAGCATAACCTTGCCAAGGTTAGGGTCGCGGG